>JAAUYH010170376.1_pt1 | contig 188461 bp, 210 predicted proteins | sample 7278061 | NCBI WGS metagenome assembly JAAUYH01 (sample SAMN14350203, study PRJNA611818) | marine sediment metagenome | isolation source: surface marine sediment (0.6m) | place: French Polynesia: Moorea | collected 2018-08 | reverse complement strand
AGGCAGGCCGAGGGCAACCCCATCATCCAGGTCGCTACCGGCATTCGATGCGGTATGCCCTTCCCTCGAGAAGAGCGACCTCCACACTTCAAGCGCAAAACCGCGGGGCTTCGCAGCATCGTGGACTGGCTCGTTGGCTTACATCGGGCCGGCGAAGACTACGTAGCGCTCTGCTATACCAACCGCGTCCGAGGGGCTGTTAACCGTGAGGTACGAAAGCGGCTGCGACATCAAGGCTCTTTGGCAGTCGGTGATCGCGTGAAGATCGCGCTGAACAACAAGAAGCATGCACGCATGAACGGTGAGCTGGTCTGGGTAACCGGCATTACCGAAGTTGACGGCGAACTCGTCGTCACGGTCCGCAGCGATAGTGACGAGCGCCAAACGACAGCGAAGGTAGTCCCTGAACTCATCGGCCTGAATCAGAAGGCGTTCTTCGACTTCTGTCGAGCGAATGGCATTCATCGCAGACAGCGGGACAAGTACCTGCATCTCGACTATGGCTACGCGCTCACAGTGCATTCCAGCCAGGGGTCGGAGTTCGACTACGTCGGGTACGTCCGCGAGACAGCGACGAAGCGACTGTGGGAAAGGGACGCTGAGACTGCCCGCAGACTCGAGTACACCGCAGCGACTCGAGCGGCACACCAGCTCCAGGTCTTCGACTACAATGGGCGAAACTGAATCTAGATGATTCTCCGGGCCGTCGACACCCTTGTGGTGTCGACGGCCCGCCTAGATCTCCGACTGCAATCTTCGCCTCAGCTCTTCCCAGCCTATCCCTACGCCGCCCAGAATGACGCAGAGGCACCAGCGTTCTGGCACGGACTCACCCTGCTCATCCTCTTCGAAGAAGCTCTCGAAGGCCTGAACGAAGATGCGGTTGCCGAGGTACCCCAGGAATCGTCCCCGGATTCTCGGAAGGGAGCCTACGTCGTACACATGTAGCGTGCCACGGGCGGCAAGCGCCTGCGCGTGGATATGCGGAGGGAGAATCGACCTCGGGTACGAGTCGACGTTCATGCCTTCGGGACCGATACAGAACGTCCTCGTACCCCAGTGGAGGTGCAGCTCGGCACCCTCGAGGACGACCTCGTGAAGATGAAACGCGTCCCGACGAAGCATCTGCTGCCAAGGGATCTGGAAGAGAAACTCGTTCAGCGGAATGTCATCCTCCCAGAACGCTTCAGGATCGTTCCAGAACAGCGACTGCGCGAGTTCCTCCCATGACAGTTGGAAGTGTCGGAGGAACTCGCGCAGCTGCAGGCCGCGTCTTCTCATCGTAGTCGTCCTCTACTCGGAGTCCGAGTCGATGATCTCTTCGGTCTCCTCGACGTCATCGGGGAGGTCGTCGGGGTTCTGGCGTGCCGTCGCGGCCAGCTGCCTGTGCTCGTGCTCCCAGGCCTTGCTGGGGTTGGAGATGGAGGAGGACCTCAGGTTCGAGGCCATGGAGATCCCCGCCGCAATGGCGTGACGCTCGCCGAACGGGAAATGCGTCACGACCTCGACCGCGGAACCGTAGGCGGTCCGCAACTCGACGCGGCCCTTCGCAGTGTTGTTGACGACTCGGATCTTCGCCTTGCCCACCTGAGTGGACCAGAGATCAACCAGCATAGCTGCTCCGCGGGGATGGAATGAAGTTTTATTTCGCCCGCAAAGTTCTTATGCCAAGTTTGAAGGTGGGCTTCCGAAAAATCTTCCACGGGGGGTTGACGTGGTAGAATCCCGTGGGTACTATTGCAGCATGAAGATCAACTACCGACATTGACAGCCCGAGCCCCTTGGGGGTGGACGAGGCATCCGTACTGACGGAGACGTCTGGTCGCTGTAGTTACATCTTCAATCTGCAGACGCAGCCTATGCACTGGGAACTGCCTGGAGCAGTGCTTCGGATTAATGACCCGGAGTTTGATGGGTTCGAGTCCCATACAGTGCACTATTTGAGGGGCCGAGGGTTTTCGGTAGATGCGACGTCGCGTGCGGGTTCGACTCCTGCCCCCCTCACCACTTCCGCGCGGGTAGCTCAGCTGGCAGAGCAGCTCGAGGCCCAACGCCTCTTGAAGGTCGGTGGTTCAACTCCACCCCCGCGCACCACTTTCTGCACACGAAGCTCAGCCGCAAGGCATGGTAGAGCCCGGCATTTTAGGTCGGAGGGTGTTGGTTCAAATCCAGCCGTGTGCACTGTTTTCTTTCTGGGGGAGGAACTGCCAGGTGCAGTACGCGAGACTAATGACCTCGTGGTCGGCAGGTTCAAGTCCTGCCTCCCCCGCTCATTAAACAAGTGAGGCAAAAAGAGAAGCCGCCCTCTTCTCAGTGTCCCCGAAACCAGTTTCCGTCTCCGAGGTGCCTCGAACTGGACCCGTTTGACGTTCAACAGTCTCTAACCATGTTTCACCACACCATGCGGTGTCGGCTGTAGGAATCTTGCGACCCCTGTGCAAGAGGACCACGAACTACAAACGGCTGCTTCGCAAGCCTCGTTCATGGGGCGGTATCCTTCCCGTACGATCCTCTTATACACAAGAATGAACCTAGTTTTACGGAGAGTAGAGATGAGACTATATCTAGTTGTAGCAGAAGACCTTTCACCCGGACTCAAGATGGCACAGGCCGTGCACGCCGGATTTCAGTTCGCGCAGCGATACCCGCACCTGCACGAGTATTGGTTCCACGAAAGCAACAATGTAGCTGTGCTGCAGACTGCGGATCTGGAACAGCTTGCAGATCGACTCGAGGAAGCGGACTTGCGCGTGTGCCGCTTTCATGAACCCGACCTTGATGACAAGCTGACCGCTATCGCTGTAGAGCCGGCGGGACGGCGAGCACTACGCAAGCTCAAGCTGGCGAAATAAAAGTCGCGCGAGAGATACCTGATCAGCGCGCCTCGCTGCCGACAACCCGGGCGGCCCGAGAACACAACGGGGACGGTCGACCTTACTCTGCTCGGAGGGCCTTGAGCAGGTTCGACCTTTTCCGCCTCCAACAACAGGAGGCGCGCTGTCAGGTATCAAACGTGGGTTACTAGGCCCGGAGCGTGGAGGCTCGACGGGCTGTTCATAGGACGAACGTGTGCAGCGAGGAACCCGGATCCTCGAACATCGCCCCGGGCCTAGCGCCTAGCGTCGTAGATGTTGTGGCGGGGCTAGTTGCCTAGTAGCCCGAGGCGGCCTTCGCGAGCGTGGCCCAGGTCAGGAACAGCAGGCCGCCCGCGGTCAAGGCGCAGATGACCGCGAACAGGTTGATAAGGACGTACAGCCAGTAGTCCTGGTAGGGGTTGGCGTGCCGCGGCTGCTCGAAATGCGGCATGTAGCGGTCCTCGGGGTCGGAGTCGGGGCTGAGCATACTAGTAGGCCTCCACCTGCGAGTCAGCGTAGGCCTGCCACTCGATGCGCCACGCCACGTTCTCGTCGAGGTCGTCCTCGAGGGTGCCGGTGATCCAGGGCTTCTCGCGGTCCGCCTGGCAGTCGAACTCGAGCCAGAAGCCGACGCGGCGGTCGTGGCCGTCACACTCCTCCCACGCCTCCGCCCACTTGACGATGGGATCCGTGTTGCGCGGGATCCCACGGTAGATGCGCTCGATCGGGCCACCCTGCGACGAGTGGCGCCAACGGCGCTGGACGAGCCAGGCCTGGAAGTTGCGGTAGCCCTCCATGCTCACGAAGGCAGTGCGGTTCTGCTCGATGCGGTGGTCGTCGGACAGGTGGCACCAGTGAATCCCCTGCTGGGGCCCGGTCATCTCGTCGACCAAGTCGTCCAGCTCTTCCACGGTGCAGCTCGCGCTGTCGAGAGCGCGCAGGGTGTAGTCATGCGCCGGAGCGCAGCCGGACAACATGGAGATCGCCAACCCGATCAGGATCACGATCACCAGGATGGCCACCATGACGCGGTTGGCCATCAAAAGGAACTCGGTAAACTTTCGGCTCAATGGACCTCCTGCAGCTGTTTCGTGTCCACAAGCCTTATACAGAAGAATTAATGTTGGTTCCTTCCAAAGCGCGCCAATCACCTGCATCATCGTCGAATCGTGTTTGGGTTCCCTTCTTGCCCTTGTCTTGTGGCAGTTCGCCTGCCGGGCCCCCGCGCTGCCGCTGCTTCGAATGACCCCGCCTACGGCGCTTCAACTTCTCCAGCAGCTCTTGCTTGCTAGGCACCGTTCCGGGCTTATCCGCGGCGGCTTCTTGATCCCGGGGCTCGCGTTCGCCAAGCAAGCGAGTCTTGTCGGTGACGAATGGACGTGAAGCCGGAGCTAGGGCTAGCTTGATGAGTGTCGCGGAGAAGGAGTCGTGCAGAGGCATGATGTTGTACAGGTAACCGGAAATGAAAAGTGGAGAGGCGGGGGAGACTCCGGCCGGCACACATACCCCGGCCAGGTAGTGTGCCGGCCGAAGCCGAGCCTGCTTTCCCGTCCGGGTGGTCCCGGGGGCTCTTCGTTCGTGTGCGTCTTGAGGTGATGGATCTGCTGCGCACGTCTAGTCGAGTCGAGGGGTGGCGAAGACTAGAATGTAGTGAGGCGGGGAACGATAACCTCTTTCCTCAAAACTCTTATGTTTAAACCTGAACAATATTTTCACTAGGACCCGCTAACTACCTAGGTTATGGCCGAAGAAGGTTTTGGATACAACGACATGGCTGACGTAAACGCACAGAACACAATGCGCGTCTTGGAACAGGTCGACCGGCCGCTTATCAAGTCCAAGAAGTTCGTCTTCGCGATGTGTGCGCAGCTGACATGGAAAGCACTGATCGGCTACGGCATCGTGATGGCTGTTAGCGACACCGTGCTGCTTGCCATGATTGCTGCCGCAGGTTCGGTTGAGACTGCAGGCATGGCAGTGCAGGCTTGGCACGACCGTTACATCAAGAGCGAAACACTCAAAGCACTCAACGGATCAGTGAAGAATGTGGACCCAGCTGTATGAGGCTTTCGGCAGCCTGAACAAGAATCAGAGGCGTGCACTCATCATCGGAGTGTCTCTGGTCCTCCTGCTCATGGGCATCATTACCCTCGTGGCCATCGCCTCGGGGCGTGATGACATCGCTAGTATCTTCGCCGCCTTGACGGTTGGCGGAACGGCCGCGACTGCTCGAGCAGAGCGGGAACAGTCCAAGGCTGCGCTAGTCGTTGCAGAGCGGCGCGCTCTCCGAGAAGCCGAAGAAGCACGTCGACGTAAGCTGCAGCTCGAGGTTGATATGGCTGACCTCGACCGTGAGATCGATGGACTTAGCCTTGAAGAAAAAGTAGAGCTGGCCAATCGGATTCTCGATGAATCCGGCGATGTTGACAACGATGGAGCTTAGATAAAAGTGTTTACCTTGCTGTTGTCTTTGTTTTTGTGTAGTCCCGCTTTGGGACAAGAGGTCACCGCTGTAAACGCGGGGGAGGTCGCTCGGGTCGAGGGGCCCGCAGTGCATATGCCTGAGCACACCTTCACTGAGTTCCTCAAGGCTAAGCAGCGCGAAGAAAGGGTACGGTTGGCCTACAATGCATGCGTTGAAGATCTTGTCAGCTCACAGGAACGGGCGGCCCGTGCATTCGAAGTCGCGCGCAAGCAGTTCGCAGCAGACGAGCGGGCTGTCGCAGAGCTTACTGCTCAAGCAACTCAACTCGCAGTGAAAGTCGAACAGTTCGATGACAAGCTACGCCGAGCACGCAACCAGAGGAATGTCGCCGTCGGTGTGACGGGCGGCTTGGTGCTGGGGGCAGTCACTGCAATCACGGTCGCCGCGGCCAAGTAGAGCAAAAAAGAACCCCTGAGCTTCCTAGCAGAGGTCCTTTCGCGTGTAGCGATCAGGCCTCGGGTGTGTCCGGCCCAGCCACCACGTCCTCGGGGTACCACTCGCCTCGCTTGACAGCGTTCGGGTCGGCCAGCAGCTTGCCCACGCCACCGTCGGCCGGAGCGGGTACGATGCCCCACGCCCCAAACAGCGGGAGCTTCTCGACGGGGTCGATGGTGAGGTGATGACGCGTGAACACGAGCAGAGCAGCCCGGTCAGCATCCCGCGGGAACAGGGTGCTCGGAACACGAGCGATCGGTGCCGCGTGGTCCAGCATGTCGAGCACATCAGGATTGTAGAACATGCCGTCGATGCGGGCACGGTCGCGCATCGAGAACCGCTGGTAGTAGTCCCGCAGCAGCTGTACGGTGCGATTCACTTCTGAGGCCGTGTCGGGTTCCAGCTCGAGAAGGAAGTTGAGGTACGTGTCGGTGTAGACCAACTCGAAGTCGTCGTTGATCTCGAGTCGATACTCCAGCTCCAGCCCGTCCTCCGACCCGGCGTCGGCGTCGCTGTAGATGTTGATGTGCGCTTGCGGCCAGCAGTCTCCGCCGAGATCGACGAAGGGCTTGGTGATGGTGTACTGCATGATGTGTCTACGCTCCCTCGAAGGCGGTTCGTTCGAGTTGTTCTTGGCTGTCGGGAGACTCAAGGATCTTCATGAGTGTCTCCCATGGGATGACGATGATTTGACCCAGCATTGGATCGATTTCGACGCCGTTGTCGGTCAGGTGAGCACGGCCAGGTATCGGATTACCGTCGGGGTCCAGGAATTGAAGGTGCTCTACAGTGTGCAGAGGAACAGAGAGCGGCCTCCTCATGCCTCCGCCGGACCATCGTCCTTTCTCAAGGGGAACGACGGAATAGGGGGCCCCTCTTCGTCTGCGGCAGCTTCAGCAGCGTCCATGGCGTCCTTGGCCTGGCCCATGACTTTCATGATCGCACCCGCAGTCTCGCTATCCATCGCCTGCAGGACCTGCATGTGCTGCAAGAGCGTATTGCACAGTGCCAGAAGCTCGCCACCTCCGACGGCGAGCAGGGGGTTGGGCGACTGCCGCAGCACGGCAGCCAGCGCTGCGATGCCAGCAATGACAGGCTCGCCAGGCTCCCTGGCCTTCTCGGGAGAGACCACCATAGGAACGGTCTGCCGCGTCGTCACCTGCTGTTCGTCCTCGTCTCCAGTCTCCTCGGGAACGCCGAGGAGAACCAGGACTGCCTCGTGGCACTCGTAGGCGTAGGAACCGCTCGGCGCGCCCTCGACATCGAGTCGCGATACCTCGATCTGGATGCGCGGGTTGCCTTCTCCCGGCGAGAGCAGCGCTTTGACCAGACGCTCTCCGGAAGGGTCGGTGAGGTGATCGATGCGGGCCACGCCCATGCGTGCCTGCACCAGGTCGGCGTTCTTCCCTTCATCGAATTCGGGGTCAGTGTACAGGGGTGCCGGACCCTTCTGTTCTTTGTCGTCTTCTTCGTTCGCCATCAGCTCTCTCACTCCTCGTTTGAACAACCAGCCTCCCCATGTATCCAACATGGCTCGGTAGGCCACTCCTGCACCCGCCAAGATAAACGGTAGTGCTGCTAGAAAGGGTGTGTAGTGCCACGGATGGAACAGATGTTCCATACTGTGCTTGCCCCCTTGTCCCTAGGGTTTCTTCTTCGACTGCTGCCGCTACTACTCTCCTCTGTCCTGTAGGATTACTCCTTCGATTTCGGGCGGCAGAACGTAACATTGCACGCCGCCGTGTCGTTCGTCGCTACGGAGAAGACCGGCGCTTAGGATGCGGTCCTGTTCGACGCGCTGATATTCTCCGGGGATGTCTTCATCTTCGATCGGCAGACGGCAGCCCAGATGTGGACTGCGATACACCAGGATGACCTCGTTTCGGGGCTCCCACAGCACGCCCCACTCAACCTCTTCTCCAGCTAGTAGTACATTACTACCTACTTCACTCGTAGGCCCAAAGATGACCGGCTCTTGATCTTCTTCTCGGGTGTACATACCCCAGTCTCGAGCGTCAGCCATATTGTACGTACAGATGGAGCGAGAACGCAGTTCGACCAGCGTGTAGTTTGTGCCCAGGGCATCGTTCAGTTCGCGTAGGTGTGCCATCAGTACCCACTCTGGCACCGGAGGCTCCTCACCAACGGCTTCGGCTTGGTCGTTCTCGATGACTTTTGACATGACCGGCATCAGCCGACGCCACAAAGCGAACACGTCACCTTCGATGGCCAGCAAGTTGTGAATCAGCCAGTCGCGTACGCCGGGCGTGACCGGGTAGGCAGCGACACCAAGTTCTTCTTCCATGTTGTTGTCAGCCTTCCTCGGCGATCTTCAGGTTGATATCGGTTGCGGCGGCGTAGACGTCGGTGTGCAGATCGTAGCACTCCTCCACACCAGCGACCTGAGGGACTCCTACGATATCGAAAGGCGAGCCGGCGGTGAGTCCTGCAACCCATCCGTGCTCTGCTTCGGCATCGGTCACCCAGCGGGACCGCAATACATAGCCTGTGCCCTCGTGATGAAACGTGACGATGATGGTCTCAGCAAAGTCGAACAGGTTGGATGCCAGCTCCACGGGGTCCACGCTGCAGCCCGGCACCGGCCCGGCTAACTGCTTCAACATCTCCAGGTCTGCTTCGTCCTCGACGAAGATGGACCACGAATCCCATTCGTACACGTTCTGGAAGTCGTCGAAGTCCCCCGTTGCAACTTCTTCCCAGCTCGGTGCGTGGAACAGGCCGTGGTTCTCGTCGAGCCATTCGAGATGCGCCTTCAGCCGTTCTCTACCCATTACCTCCGGCAAAGGATTGTCTTCGTCCCGCATGTCGTGGAAGATGTTCCAGATCGGGCGGCATACAATCTCCCAGGTCAGCTTGCCTGCTGACAGCTCGAGGAAGTTTGCTTGCAGGGCGTCGTGCATCCCCCTCGACATGTGAAAGGTTCCTACTAGTGGCGTTGACATCGAGACCAAACCCTCGCATGACGTGACGAATCACCTTACTTATGCGAGGAAATCACGCATAAGTGACATGCAGATGAAGTAGTTCCGGAGGATGTTTTAGTCGTGAGTTCGCAGGAATCAGACCTCGAGGTCTACCCCGTTATCTCCTTGCTTCGGCGTGCGTGCGCCAAGGTCATTTACTTTTCGTCCAGGTCGCCTTGCATCGACCACGAGGGCCCCGGAGGGCCTCACCTACACCTGCCTACACCGGGTGCCCGATACTTCGCGATGGGCGTTGACATGTGGTCTGAGGGCAAAGCAACATCCATTCCCGTGATGGAGCTGATTGCATTCGGGACAGACCCGATGACGGCCGCACAGAACATGACACGGCACGAAAACGCAATCGCTGAAGAGATGGGCGTGCTTCCCGCCGATGACGCGAGCCGTCGTGCTCGTACGTACACATTACTGCTTGGGCCTGCTCGTGTGGAGCCGCATCCTCAGGGCAAAGAGGGCGTCCTTCACCACCAGCCGATCGTTATTCTCGAGGGGATCTTCCTAGCCAAAAAAGACAAGATCGAACGGAACCAAGAAGCGCAGCCGGCTCGAGACACGATGCCTCGTGTGGTCTGGCGAGACCTGCCTCCCGGGGTTGTGGAGGAAAAGAGATGAGGGTGCGAGAGCTGGCGATGCGCAGGAGCTGCCGGTTCTTTTTCGCCCATGAAGACGTGTAGGCGAAACTTATGGAGGGGGTTCGTGCCCAGGAACCCTGCCCACCCGCAGGGTCCCACACTGCCTACCTGTCGAGCGGCTCGTTCCAGACGTCCATCATGGCATCCCCGGGACCTTCGTCCTCCAGGTGATTCCACGGCTGGTACGCCAGGCGGTGAAGCCAGGCCTCTCCCTCTCCCAGAAGCAGGCCTTCCGGCACTTCGGGCTCGACCGGGCGGGGGGCCCGGTCGGGAGTCGAGGGACGGAGATCGGAGAGATCTCCAAACAATGCGAGCAGTGTCAAGAGAAGGGGCACGCTACCTCCATGCAGATTGCTTATACGCGTATTTGAAGGCGAAATTTCGAGAGGTGATTTTCGACGGAGCGGCGGTTGAGCCAAAGCCCTTCCGCCGCTCCTCAAGTCCTTCAGCGCCTCGCCTGCGGGACGATGGTGGATCCTCCATCGGGCTGGGCCCGATCATTGGCCGACCTCCGCCGCCTGGCTTCCCACTCCCGCAGGAGCTGGTCCTGGCGAGCTAGGTACTCCTCGATGTCGGTAGCAGGAATCACGACCCGTCGCTTCTTGGTATCAGAACTCACGTTTCACCTCTACAATGCTTATTGCGGTGAAACGACCTCGATTTCCACGGGTCGAACACGTGAAGCGACAGGCCTCGTAAGCCGCCGGTGCTCGTTGGTTACGCCTAGCTCGTCCAGCGCCTTGAGATGTGCAGCGCTGGGGTAACCCTTGTTCGATTCCCAACTGAAGCCTGGGTACTGCTTGGCCAGTTCTACCATGAACCGGTCCCGCTCTACTTTGGCGACGACACTAGCAGCTGCGATGGCCAAGGACTTGTTGTCGCCCTTGACGATCGCGTGGTTGTGAAACTTCAACGACCGCTTCCGCTGTCCGTCAATGAGAGTAGTTCTGGGAACCACTGTACGCTGGAACTCGGCCCAGATCTCGGTGAACATCATGGTCAAGCAGTTGCCGACGCCGTGGTAGTCCACCGAACGAGCGTCCATGCTCGCGACCGTGAACGGCACGTACATCTTCTGCAAGTAGTTGTAGATCCGCAGGCGGGTATTCTCACCTGTCAGCTTACTGTCCTTGAGGCCCAGCGCTTCCAGGGTAGCGACGATGTCAGGGTCGTCAGGAATGACGACGCCGGCAGCATATACCGGCCCCGCGATGCAGCCCAAGCCAACCTCGTCAATTCCCAAGACGGGACCCTCGTAGCGTGCGTCGAACGCGGCACGGGTAATGGCCTCAGGCTGTACGTTGCTAGTACGCCTTGAGCTGGGTCTCCTGTTGATCTGAATCATCGCCTGCTTCTTCCTTTCCCGACTCGTGGTTCACCTACCTTGCAAGTAGCGCAGGAACCTGTCTCGGATGAACTTGAACGAGTCCTCATACAGAGTCTCGTTTTGAATTCGCATCCAGCGCTGCTGCCCGAACATCGAGTCAATTTCTTCGTCTGTCGGCGTGTAATAGCCGACCATGAAGCACCATACCGCGACATTGTGCTGCTTCAGTCGCTCAACAGATTCGCTGACCTTCTTCATCAGCTGCTGTCCGCTGTAGTACCCCTGGTTCCTGCCGGAGAACGTCGGAGCGCCGTCTGTCAGTACGAACACGTGCTTCTCGTTCAAGGAGTCGAGAAGCAACTCACCGGCTACTTGCACTGCGACATGCAGTGGCGTTCCACCCTTCACAGGAGAGTAGGTGGACTGGAGACCTGGTGCGTCCTTCGGGAACTTGAAGATCCTCACCACTCCGCTGCGAACCGAGGTAAATCCAAGTACCTGTAGACGAACGAACGAGAAGTCGAGCGCCTTCCTAAGAGCGGCAGCAAGCTTCTCAACGGCCTGGAAGCGCGACCCCGCCATCGAGCTTGACATGTCCACAAGCAGCGTCACGTCGAAACCCTGGCCCGGGACCTCCCGGCGGTAGCACTCGAATGGCTCGCCAGCCAGCATCTGGGATAGGTAGACCTCGGGAACGAACTCGGATCCATCTTCTTCAAGCCGGTAGGCTGTCGTGCCTAGCACGTGCTCGAACAAGGCCCTCCAGCGTCGAGCTGCACGATAGTCTTCGTCACCCAGCTGTACGGGGATGATGCTAGCAGCAGGGACCTGGACGTACGCCAGGTCTGCGTCCTCGATCTTGGACTGGAGGTAGGTCTTCTCGTCCGCCTTCTCGTTGGTGGCCTTGGACTTCTGTCGCTCGGCCTCGAGCAGCGCAGCACGCCGATCTTCCAAGTCGTCGACCATGTCTAGTGCCGCAGCTTTCTGTCTCTCGACGAAGTCGGACAAAGATTCATCCGAATCGACATCCACTCCCTGCAGGGCACGAAGCACTGCCCGGAGATCGTGCTTACCTCCGAGGCCTGCCTGCCGTCGTCGAAATCTTGCCCTCTTTGGCAGTAGATCTTCGGGAGGCTTCTGATCGTAGTCGAACCCTGCGTTGTCATCGTCTAGGGGCTCAGTGCTCCACCCGTCAAGCATCTTCTCGATTGCCTGACGCAACCTATTCTTCGCCGTGAAGTTCTGGGGGTCAAAGGGTTCCTTGCCGCTACCGCTACCGTTGCCGTTGTCCTTGTCATCGTTGGCGGCAGAATCCTTTTCCTCCTGCTGTGGCTCTCCCCCAGCTCCGCCGCCCCCACCGCGGAGCTTCTGTAGTTGCTCGCTAAGCGAAGACGCCGCTTGAGCAGCCTGCTGCTGCTGCTGCGCATCATCGTCGTTGCCCTTGCCCCCGCTTCCCCACAGCGGCTTGGTCGGCTCCTCTTCCTCGAGTTCCTGAGCCAGCTCGCGAGCGACATCGAGCAGGAGCTTCTTACAAAGCATCAGGCCTGCGGAGAACGTCGTCAGCCGGATGCGATTGGCCACATCTAGCACCTGTGTCTCAAACCGTTCCCAGCGAGTCGACTTGATGTTGCGGGCCTGTCCCACAGTGACCAAGATGGCGTAGGTGAAGAAGCTCTCGATGTCGTCGTTGTCGGCTTGCATCGAGCGCGAGGCCATGCGGGGGCCAATCTCGTTGAGATACCAATCATCGAGCTTCTCACCATCGCCGGGGTAGAGTTCACCCCACAGCGAGTTGACTCGGATGTCTTCGAAGACGTTGATAATGAATGCCAGCGCCTCCTTGAGCCGGGCCTGCGACACCGATCCAAGCGGCCGCTTCATCATTCCCGATAGCTGTGCGAGAAGTTCGTCGATGAACTCAGAACGCAGCTCCGCATCGGACTTGAAGTAGATGTGGGAAAGCTCGTGCTTTGTGACGAGCCTCAGACGGGGATGTTGGCGAGGCAGCATGATCTGAATACCGTCTGTGCACGGAACCTGAATGTCGTCCCGGATAATCAACTTCAGGTCAGGGCGGGATGCAATCCAACGCCCGATGGCGACCAGGTCACGGCAGACAGCGACGTCAACCTCAAGAGATTGGACCTCCGCCTCGCGGGTCTCTCCGAAGAGTCGACGTGGAGCATTGATCGGTCGGGTAGGGTCTCGGTCTCTCAAGGTCTTCCACGCGGGTTGTTCGGGAGACGGTGCCCAGGGGTCGGCATAGCTCGGGGCCTGTCCACTACTTCTGTAGCCGGGGATTCCTCTGAAAGCGGCACTGGCGTTAGTCCGGAACGAACCCAGCGAGGTCCTGCCGCTGTTGGTCTGGATGTCATATGCAAGACCCCTTCCACTTCCATACAAGGCCCCTTCTCTGTATCTGTAGAGCTTAGTCATCTCTCTGATCAACTGAAGCTCCGTCTTACGGGGCTTTCGCTTTGGGTCCGGAATCTGAAGTGAGACCTCCTCTGCGTCCGAGCTAGATGTGATAATCAGCTCATCGTGTACTAGAGCGGTCTTTTCCTTGAGATACTTCCTGATCAGTTCTCGATCTTCGTCGAGGCTGCTCTCGGCTACAACGCCCTGTCCGACCGCCGCTTCCGGACCCTCTTCCTTTACAAGATCGGTCATCTCGTCGAAGCGGTCCTTCTTGCGGAAGAAAGTTCGGTCGATGAAGCCCGTAATGCCCGCACCCGAGAAGGGAACTTTCTCACTGACTTGGTTCCCTGCGGTACCGCCCGTATTCCATAGCGGAAACCTGCGGGTCCAGTCCTTGTCTGCCTGCTTCTTCTTGCCTTTCTTGCTCACGAGGTCTCTTCCAACACCCGCTTTCCGAAGACGGCCTCGACCCGGTCGAGAACGGACTCACGTTGGTTGCCGGTGTACTTGGCCAAGATAAAGCGCAACGGCACCTTCAAGTCCCCGCCGAGCTTGTGCACGTTTTCGATCAGGTGCCGAAGGTCTCGAGTAGAGAGCAGGTAGTCGTAGTTATCGCCCCTCAGTTCAGCAGCCAGCTGGCAGGACTGCTTGATCAGTTTGCGATGCTCGTCGTTAGCCGAGTCGTAGATGCCAGAACAGACCGAGAACAGGATCTTGCGCTCCGCCTTCTCCGAGGGGTAGGGAACGACGAACTCGTCGAACCGGCTGCGGAGGTCATCGTTCAGCTTGTAGACGCCGCCGTAGGACTTGGGGTTCATGGTAGCGACGACGAGAACGCGAGCCCCAGGGCGCAAAGCGACATGGTACCCGAGCTGGGGAACGAACATGCCTGTCCGCCAGTCCGTCATTGAGTTGACCATCTTCTGTGCGCCGGGAGTCAGCGCGGAGATCTCTTCCAAGTTCAGGACGCAGCACCCTACCTGGTTGGCCAAGTAGATCGCCTGCAGGAAAGGGCCCGGAACAAAGAAGGTGCCCCCGTTGGGGTCGATCTGCAGCCCTCCCCTCAGATGGTGCTCCCGAACGTCGGCGTTGCACTCCACCGTGATCATCGGAACAGCATACCCAAGACCCTTGGCAGCCTCGACAGCAAAGCTGGCAGCGAGAACAGACTTGCCGAAGCCATGCGGTGAGTTGTACAGCAGGTTGCTGCTGGGCGGTACGTCGGTCGCGTCGGGGTCCTCGATCCAGGCTGCGGGCAGGGCAAGACTCAAACTGTTGTCCAGAATACCGTGGATGTCCACGTATGCGTTGGGAGGGTTCGGAATGAAGCCCTCGACCTCGGGCCAGAGGATACGAGTCTTGACCTCATCGTTCTCGCTGCTGCTGCTGTCGGAGGTGACGGGAGGCTTATCAAGTGTCGGATTTGTCATGGCGTCTTCTGGTTCCTCGACTTCTCTACGTTTGGGCGAAAAAGGGGAATTCAAGTCCCCTGCTGAGATTGCTTGTTGTGTCGTAGTAGAACTCTCGTCTGGGTGAGAGTCAGCTGCCTCGGCTGTCGGCTGCGGAACGCGGCTCCTGCTGGATGATGAGATGGGTGTCGTCACTGTCGAGTCGCACCTCGACACTGGACGCGTTGGAGAAGAGATGACTCAGGTCACTGGGGAACTCTCGGAGAGGCTCGAGAACCTCGTCGAACCAGGCTTCGAGTTGACGTGCGGCCCGGTAGGCTTCGCGGAAGCCCTCCTCCTTGACACTCGAGGCCCACAGATTCGCCGACTGCGGGGAGATGTCTCGGTACTCCCTCGGAGCCTGCGGTTCGATACCTTCCGTGGGATCGAACCACGAGCTAGCGGGCTGACCATCGTCCCCTTCGAAGAAGAGGTTGACGGGCAGAACCTCGATGGGCCCACGACGCCAGAACCCCATGGGGTCCACTGTGAAGGACCATCGGAGGGCAGCGATCCGGTGCCGCTGGTCCTTGAGAATCGTCCCCAGAACCTGGTACAGATCATCGGCCTGATCGGCCGCAGAGCGTCCGAAGCTCGGGCGGCGTCGCTTGTGATCGTAAATGGCCACTCGGGTTGCCGGCGCGAGGCTTGCGCCCTGAATCGGGACGCGTTGCGGGGGCGGAGTCGTCTCAGCCGCGAACGTCACAGTCCCTCGAGGAGGCAGGTCCGGGAGCGGCGACGGGGCCCGCGGTAGCGCCTCGATTTGTAGCGGCACGAAGAAGGTGTCGAAGAAGGTGATCTTCTCCAGATCCATGTATTGCCTCCCGTCATCACCTTCGTAGTTCCCTCCGATATGGACCCTCCTGGCTTGCTCGTTGCGCCGAGCGCACTCCGCCTGCGCTCGATCCTCCGCACCGATTCCCGTGTAGGCCGCGACGACGACGCCCGGATGTACGCCAGCGCTCGACTTCACCTGGAAGTGAGTCAAGACGGCCTCTCCGTTCTCCTGCGTACGCCAGACTCTTCGGGTCACCAACCACACTACAACTTTGTCGTTCATGGCACCTCTCCTTGCTTGCGCTCTCTGCATGGCGACGAAATCGACACCTGCCAGTGAGTCATCTCCCTTATCCTGCATCCGTGTCGGAGTTTGCCGCCTCTTCGCGGGCATAGCAGTTCGTGTGGCGGAGCGTCTCCATGGAGGTGACGTTAGCTGCCTTCAGCTCTGACACAGGAACACCGGGCGGGCGTACACTTGCTTGGTCAGGCCTGAAGATGGGACAGTCGACGCTGGGATTGAATCGGCAGCCCGAGCAGTTGTGCTGAATAAAATCGGAGGTAGCCATCCAGTATTTCTGGGTGCGTCGGGTTTGGGAGACAGCAACCACGTCGGCAAGGCCGTCGCTATAGCCAAGGGCGAGCAGAAGCCGTTTCAGGGAGCGGGCCATGAGATAGGGAGTCGTGACGATGGGTTCGTCACTCAGTTCATCATAGGAAGACACGCAGTGAACTCCTTAGGGGGTTGTGTCTGACTTATGCTTCAGTTTTCGGGAGGATTACACCGAGATGCGCATGGTTCAACGTGGAGATCGTGGAGAGGACGTCAAGTACCTCCAGCAGCTTCTTACTAGGCATGGCTATCATCTCCTCGATGATGGCATCTTCGGCTGGAAGACGCTGTCGGCTGTACATCAGTTCCAGCAGGCTCAGGGATTGAAGGTCGACGGCTATGTCGGAGATCGCACGTGGGATGCTTTGCTCGTCATTGCCAGAGAACGGGCTCACCCCAAGACACTTGGCTTGCAGAAGGCAGAGCTTCGCTCCGAGATGCGGTTCCAGCAGATTCGCTCCAGGCTTGACCCCGAGGAGTACAACGACAAGGTCAGACCTGTGTTGATCACAGCAATTGACCAGATTGGCTTGAAAGAGGTGCCCGACGGTAGCAATGAAGGGCCCGAGATTGGCCACATTGTCGATGGCTACTGGGAAGCTCGAGGCGTGACAGAGAACTACCCGTCACCGCCGTGGTGCGCGATCTTTGTCTCGTGGTGCCTGAAGGAGGGTCTCGATAAGAGTAGCTGGGCTTACATCCCGTTTGGGCAGTGGTTCGGCGGTGTGCAAGAGATCGTGCAATGGGCTGAAGCGAGAGGCGTGTACATGCACCACCAAGGCGAGCCTCTTAAAGTGGAGCCCGGTGTCATTTTCACCATGAACCGCGGTCAAAGCAGCAGTGATGCTGCTGGCACGACGAGGGCAGGGCACTGCGGGTTCGTCGTAGCCGCGGAGACAGTCAACTCGGTCATCTACTACTTAACTGTCGAAGGTAATGTCTCGAATCAGGTGATGATGCGCCGCCGCAGACCTGAAACCCTTAGCGGCCTCGTTCGGTGGTGGGAATAATCAAAGTGAAGGTTTGCTGTAGATTTCTCGCATAAGGTTGTTGACCTAGAGTAGCTTTTCCGGCTGCTCACTAGGCGTCAACCAACTCGAGGGATCCTATGACTCGCAGCAACAACAGCAACCGCCGCGCCGGCATCGGCCGCACCCGCTCCGCCTGGACGGTGTTCTGGGACTACATCCGCAGCTGGCTCCTCTGGCTGTTCAACCCGACGCCCATGCCCGGCCAGATCTGGGTCGTCGACGGCATCGGTCCCTGCCGCGTCGGCCGCGTGGCCAAGCGCATCTCGTCGTTCATGGGCCCGCCCGACCCGGACGACTCGCTCATCCTGACCGCCGCCGCGCGCCTCGGGGCGACCGGCCGCTGGGTCGTCGAGCTGCAGGAGCTGACCGCCGACTCGCAGGGCAACGAGGCCGTGGAGCGCACGTGGTATCTCTCCGTCTACCACCTCCGCTGCTATGCCGTGGTGGAGGACGTGGAGTACGATATGGACGGCCGCGTGCACCGCCGCTTGGTCTTGTCGGAGGAGGACCGGACCAAGCCCATCGCTTCGAAGGTGCCCGCGAGCAGCGAGGAGGAGCGCCTGGCCGCGATGCGTCTCCGTCCCCACCCGACGCCCCCGAGCCGTCGCTTCTCCGACCCCGAGCCGCCGACCGAGATCGGGGAAGAGCCGGAGGACGATGCCGACGACGACGACGAGGCGCTGTTCGCGGGCTCCGCTGAGGAGGACGGCGATGGGGCGATCGGCGAGCGCGTTGACGTGCAGCAGCCGCCGAAGCCGCGCGAGACCCTGGCCGACGAGGACCCCGAGGACATGCCCACGGGATCGATGCCGGCCCCCACCCTCGACGATGGTGACGAGGAGCCCGAGCGCGTTCTCGCTGACCGCACCCTCGCTGAGCACCGCAAGCGCGCCGGCGGCCCCGAGCCGGTCGTCGTTGCCACCGCGGATGCCGGATCGGTGGAGGATGAGGAAGCCGAGGATGACGCGGGTGAGGACACCGGCCCCCTGCTGGAGCCCGAGGATGGCGCGAGCCCCGACGAGGAGGCGGCGCTGCGGGCCCTCATCGGTGACCTGGACGATGGCGGCGGCACTCCGGAGGATCTCGAAGAGCTTCTCAGGCTCGGGAACGGGCAGGCCCCTGACGAGTCCAAGCAAGCCGACGGCGAGGGCGATGTCGTGCCGATGGTCGAGGCCCTCGACGACGATGACCTGTTCGCCGGCGAGGAGGCGGAGGAGTCCGTCCCGGTGGACCCGACCGACGCCCCCGAGAAGGTGCCGCAGACCGCCGAGGCCTGATGTTCCCAAGGCCGGGGAGAGGCTGCCGACGAGAAGGCACCTTTCCTGTTCACCTGAAAAGATAGATCGCAGAGTTTAACCCAGAAGACAAGAGAGAAAGGGAAACATGAACAACCACATTCGCAATGCGAAGTCGTCTCCGGTCGTCACCCGTAGGCCACGCGGAACGTTGCCCCTCGACACCGACGACACCAAGATCCCTCCGACCTTCACCGCGACGCCGTCCAAGACCACCGCCCCGCAGAAGGTGGCGGGTGTCCCCGAGCGGATCGATCTCGCGGAGCTGCTGACGGACCCGGGGCTGAAGTCCTGGCAGCGCGAGACCCGGGACAGCGATGCCCACGGCGGCCGGACGTGGAAGACGCACGAGAAGAAGCTGAAGCTGCTCGAGTTGATCTACGAAGAGGGATTCGTCGCCACCGAGCTTCTCGCGAGTGACGTGCCGTACACCGGGTCGTCCAAGGCCAAGCTGAACCAGCTGCAGGCCATGGTCAACATCGGCTGGCTTCGAATCGTCGACGACGGAGGCACCCGTCGATTCAAGTTCGTCGATCGGGAGCAGATGGAGAAGCTGCTCCTGCTGTACTCGTCCGCCGAGGTGCGGGCGCTCATTCAGGCCAACTCTCTGGTATGGCGGACGGTCTCGCGTCGGAGCAAGAAGCACAAGCGCAAGGGCACGTACATTCCCGTGGGCATGAAGTCGTACTTCATCCCGCCGATGGACTGGGATGAGCGCGGCAGCGACGACGACGACGACGGCAAGACCGCCACTCCCGGCGGAGACCCCGTGGTGGTGCCGGAGGAGGCATTCCCGCCGGAGCCCGGCCAGCAGCTCGACGCGGATCCCCGTGATCCCGAGGCGCACGACCACGTTCGCGATCGTGGCGAGAGCAACGACGGGGTGACGTTCGACAACCCCACGTCTCCGTTCGAGGACGGCACCGACAGGCGGAGCGAGGCCATCGCCTCCGATGAGGAGCTGGTGACCGGTGGTGACGATGCCGAGGGCACTGCCGGCCGTGGCCATGACCAGGATGGCATGCCGGATGCGCCGGCCCCCGACAAGTACAACGCCAACCACGTTCGCTGGATCGATGGCGAGCTGGCGGGCCTGAGGTTCGACGTGCATGCCCTGGAGCAGGCCGTCACCAGGATGGAGAAGCGTGTGAACATCCAGGAGGGTCGTGTGGCCACTCTGGAGCTGACGGCTGCGATGGCCGAGCTCGCCATGGAGGCGCTGACCAACGAGCGCGACATGCTCAGCGGATTCCTCGACCGGCTCTTCGAGATGTTCCAGGTTCCGGAAGACGATCACCTGGCTGTGCGCTTCGGTCGTCTCATCGAGCGCCTGACGTGGCACGGCGGTCGTCCCGTCCCGTCTCTCGACCAGCGCTCGCCCGAAGCGCACAGCGAGGCGTCGTAGCGTAGTAGCGCTCCACGCGGATTGTCACGGACCATCGGTCGTTTCTCGGACTTTCCGGGATAAGATCGATGGTCCGTGACTCGACGAGACCCATTCATTTTTCCTAGTGTTGGACAGCAGCAGGACAAGTAGAGGTGAAGACGTGACGATTACGATGAATCCATTGCCCAAGATCGAGCCTCCCGAGAACGCATTGGTCATCGGCCTTGCGGGACTGAAGAGGTCGGGGAAGGATGAAGCGCTGAAGGCAGCTTCGCGTTGGGGTCAGGATGTCCACCCCTTCGCATGGTCCTGGCCCCTCAAGCTGCTGGTGCACCAGCAGTTCGGCATCTCGTGGAAGGACCTCGACGGACTTGGAGACCTCGATCGAGAGGCTTCTCTTCCCCAACTCAACGGCAAGAGCATTCGCGAGTTGCTGATCGAAGTTGGGGAGGCGTTCCGCAACTTCGACCCGGAGTTCTGGGTGCGGAGGGCGCAGAGCTACATCTTGGACCAGCTTCCGGCAGTCCCGCATCCCCTTCGCGTCCCTGTGGTCGTCATCTCAGGGACTCGCTTCACTCACGAAGCCCGCATGTGCCACGAGGTCTGGTGGGTCGAACGTCCGCGTCTGTGGTGGGAGTGCAGCACTACGGGCCGGGTCTGGGACGAGTTCGAGGTGGTGTCCTGGCCGAAGGAACGGAACCTCCCCGAAGGCCGCGAACACGCGCCGAAGTACGTTCTACACCCTTCGCGCATGACGATGGCGTGGGAGGGCACGATCGAGGGCAACGGTGACCCGGAGACCACATGGGCCACCAGCCCGGAGGGCAACAAGCTCCAGCTGGTCTCCGTGCCGAGCAGCATGGACATCACTGAGACGTCTCTGACGCAAGCGTCCTGTCGTCGGACCCTGTACAACGATGGCCAGCCGGGCCATCTGCACTGGCAGGTCATCCGGCACCTGCACCAAGCGCGAGCCCAGTTCCTGAACGATCGAGGCGCCAACTTCAAGCGCTTCATGGACTTGGGCGAGCCGCCTCCGGCGATCAACGGTCTGCGACGCATGTCCAAGTCGGGACTGCTGACCCAGATTGCCTTCGAGTAGGGGGCGATCTGACACTGTGATGACGGGGCTCGTCGGCAGAGCCCCAATTCTTTTTTGCCCAACTGTCTTTAGTGTCGTTACGGTGTGTATGTTTGCAAGACCGTGCCACGCCAGGGACACCGCTACCACCGGGCAGTACATCTCGCCCACACCAACACGAGAACCCCCGAGCCTTTCCCTCTCGGGGGTTCTTTTTGTTCAAGCCTGCTGCGGAGGTTCTCCGGCCCCACGGCCTCGTGCCATGAAGTAGGCTCCGGCACCCAGCACGCCGGCACCACCCGCTGCTGCAGCAAACAACATCATACGCCGTCGACGCTCTGCTTCTTCCGGTGGAAGTCCTGCCATGTTCGGGCCCTCTTGCTGCGACTTACGTGGGGCTACCTGGCTTGGTGCTGGAGGCTGCTTTGGGGGAGGAGGGGGCGGCGGTGCGCTACCGGGCGGCGGCGGTGGAGTCATATCGGCGAACTGGTCTCTGGCTCGACGGTTACGCCGCGCCTCTTCAACTAGTCTACCCGCCCGAGTCCGAGGGGTCTGCCGGCTACCGGGACCCAAATTGCTGAGCGTGCTCGCCACCTGTGCCTGCGTCCATTTGCGCTTCTTCTTGCGATACTTCTTCATCTTTTTAGCAAACTGCTGCTGTGCGACGTTTTCGGCCTTTGCAGCTTCTTCTCGGAGCTGGTTCTGGTAGACTTCGCGTTCGGCGGCGGTAGGCTTAGGCGTCAAAGTAGGCCGCGGCCGGCTCCTTTGAACTCTAGCCCGGATACTAGCCATGATTGGTTTTACCGGTCTTCCCTTCTCCTTGCCTGCATACACTGCGTCTGGACCCGCATCTCCCCACCCACGAAGTTTAGCAACTTCCCGAAGGAACTCGGGATCATCGAAGGCCTCGCTTTCCGTTACGACACGACGGCCGCCCTGCCGGTCGACCCAGTCTTCGATCATGTCCCTTTCGATCTGCTCAACGCCCCTTCGCTGCGGCATGTAGTCGATCGCTCTGTACTTTCCTCCGGGCGTACGGATAAAGTTCTCGTGCCGAAGATCTTCAATACGGTGGTAAGGATCGGCCCAGCGCATATCCTGAACTTGATCTAGTAGAGGGCGAGGCGCCTTCCTTGGCACTGGTTGTCCGGGTACATGCTCGAAGAAAGTAAAGGGTGCCGAATGAATACCGGCTCGACCTGCAGGGCGTACCTGGCGTTCGCCCACAGACCCCTTGCCCATCACCTGGTATTCGTTGGCCAGCAGCTCGGCGAAGCGGTCGTCACCTCTCAAGTTGCGGCCGACTTCGATCTCCATGTCTCGCACTTCAGGGGTGTTGTAAGCAGTACCCGGCCGGCGCGTCTTGCGGACTACCAGCCCACCCTCTCGAAGCAAGGGCTTTCCGGATGCTTGCGCTTGTACTTGAGGGGCTCGAGCACCCATGACCAGATCGGCTGTGCCTTCGCTGCCTGTACCTAGACGCATCACGCCTCGGCCCTGCGGCACAGACTTGCTAGCGCCTGCTCGGATGTACCGTTTGGCTGCTCGACTAGCGCCGGAATAGTCTCCGCGCCGAGCCATCTGCCTGACGATTTTCAGTGCTCGGTCGGCGGCAGTCTTTTCCCGCTGTCGCGAAAGTACCAGGTCAGCCATCTTAGCCGAAAAAGAAACGGGGGTGTTCATGAAAGCAGTCTCCCCGCTTCAAATAGCCTGCTGGCTATGAGTCGTCCGGCTTCGTCAGGCCGTGCCCGAGATACCAGCGCGCGTCATCCAGCTCGCGGTAATATTCCCAGCCGTGCTGCGTGCTCATGGCGTAGAGTCGATCCGCTCCCTCCGGCGGCGTTTCGTACTCCGGATGGAACCGAGTCGACACGGTGACCCATTGTCCGTGTGTCCGTTCTCGCAGATCAGTTGGTAGTAGCCTTCGAAGGACATGGTTCGCCTTCCTTTACTCGATCTTGGTCGTTGCCTTCAGCATCGATGTCGCCGCCGAGGTCAACCTCTCGGCCATCATGATGAACCTGCAGGTTGAGTGCGGTGCCCCGACATAGGCCATGCATCTCGAGTCGCACCAGCGCTCTTCGTCCATGAAGCAACGCTTGTGCTTTGGGTGCAGCCTGTACTTCATCTCACTGGGCTTCGGATGAGGTCCTTCGAAGACCTCCTCGACCGAAGCCCCTTCGGGCATGTCTTTGTCCGGCTTCATCGTTCGTCTTCCTCCTCATCCCAGGGGTAGCCTTCGTTGTGGTACTCGTCATCGTCGGCGTAATACCAGTCGTTCTCGATCTCTTCGTCATCGGGCAGGGGACGGCCATCTTCGTCAAGCATTAGATGCTCAACCTCTCCGCTCTCCAGAACGACGTCTTCATCTCCCTGCGAGTAGTAACGGACCACGCCGTCGAGCCTCATGCGGTCATGAGCACCTATGTCCCGAGCATGTTGGCGCCAGGCTTCGACGCGTTCTGAACCGTGCTCCTGGAAGCGCTGCCACAACGTCTCTTCGGTGAGGCCAGAGTGCGGGCACGTCGTCGAGTAGCAGTCGCCGCCTAGGCTCGGGCACTTGGGGTCATGCAGACGATGGTCATGTTCGTCAACTACACGGCTCCCGTCTTGCAGAATGTCTCGGTGCAGGCAGTTCTGGCATGTATGCAGCCAATCCTCATCGATGCTGTAGCCCGATGTGCACCACACACGTTCGCCGCATAGGAAGCAGCTGCCGGGCTGGCGTTCGGTACGCTCCATCAGGGTGTGGTCGAGCAGTTTGCCATCCCACCGGTTCATGTACGCAATCTGGTGGTCAATGACGTAGGACAGGACAGGGTCCAGCATGTAGATCCAGTCCCTGCCGTTGTCAGACAGCACCCACATGAACGTGGCCCACAGTGCCATCTCCACAAACTCTTGTGGGGGTTCACCCTCGCCGTAGCCTTCGTCGAAGATGTCCTTCATGATGTACATGACGGCTTCCGTTCGCTCGAGGCCCGAGATGCCCGGCGACATCATACGCTCCTGCCACATGTTGGCTTCAGGGTCATCGAGGAACACAAACAGCTTGTCAGGATCGAATTCGTACCTCTGGTTGGTATTTGGCGGACGCCAAATGAACAGGTACTTCTCGTGCCAGTCTGTCTGCCAGATGCCAGCATACTTGAAGATCCACCACCCGCAGGCGCAGATCCACTCCAGACCGCCATGAATAACCAACGGGATCCAGTGACGTGGCAGCTGGCTGGTGTCTACGCCCAACTCCTCGAGTAGGTCCGTGACGTAATTGCGAATGCCACGATCCGGCATCCAATCTGGATCGGATGCAAGTTGACTTCTTCGCGGCTGCCGCAATTCTGGAAGCATAATTATTACCCTCCTTCCTCATCTCAACGCGTTCGACTATGAGGTCGATACGTTTTCCTTATGCCACAAACCTTCCATTTCTTGACACCTTGAAAGGTTTAAGGCTATTGCAGCAACATGGAATTCATGACAGTCAAGCAAGCAGCTGAGCGGTTGGGCATTAGCGTGTCAACACTACGCCGGTGGGCAACTGCGGGCCGTCTTGCATACCATCGAACCGAAGGCGGGCATCGAAGATTTCGGGCCGTCGATGTTGCAAATCTGGTGGATGAACTCAATCCGCCAATGAACTTCACACCACCAAAGCATTTCGGCCAAGGCGGTGTTGTTGAAGTTGAATCAAAAGAGGAAGTAGAAAATGGCGGGTAAGCGCGGCAGAAACAAGCGGAGCTGGCCAGGTCCGGAGCCGGGAGTCAGCACTACAGCAGGCGAGGGCGGCTCTGCGGAGAAGCGAGGGACGGCAATTGGACTGCCTCCAGAGCAGCAAAAACTGCGTCGTCAACCACAACGGATCCGAGGCGAAGTGTTGACGCCGGGTACGCTAGCTCGAGGCCGTCGGGTCGGTGCAGGATCTTCAGTCACTCCAGGCACAGGCCGCATTGAGTCGGATGTTGTCGAAGTGGATATGCCAGGCAGGCACGGGTCACTCGAGATCTTTGCGGAATGGACCAGCATTACCGGTGAATCGCATCGTGTGTTGCGTCGAGACAAGACAGGCAAGACTGACCCCAATGGTGTGTTGCGCTGCCTGATGGCTGCATTCGTTGAACAAACGCTTGGCGGAGACCCCGTTCAGGTGCTCGACGCCTTCGGCTTCAGCATGGAAGACAGTGACGGGAAGTCGATCTGGCCCGTACCCGCACACGTGCTCGACGCATTTGGCTCACTGCAAGACAGCCTTTCGGCAGTAGAGGAGGCGTTCAATGGAGGTGAGTCTAATGCTGCCTTCGGGCTGGCTGAAGAAAACCAGTGAGCGCTTCAGCCTGTGGTACGCAGACCTGCAGGAGCAGAACGCTGCCAGCCGCCGGCAAGACGGGCAAGCGCGACCAAGCCTAGCCGTTAGGACGCAGTGTCCATGTTGCACAGCGGGGATGGCGTTCCTCACGTCGGTTAGAGGTGAGGAAGGTGAGCTGGCTCGCGCTTGCCGTCACTGCCACCATCAGTTCCCTGTGGAGGGACCATGGGCCGCCTCGACAGCCCGCATCTCCGAAAGACTCGACGCATTCACGTAGCCACTAAAGAACTTGAGCTGGACACACGCGGCGGGTTCCAGAAGCTACGAGGCATTTTGTGGTACATCCCAGTCGACCGCAGCGTCACGACGTACATCGCTGCTACGACTGCGCTCGAGAACAAGGGCCCGCCCGTCGATCGGCATGAGAACGTGCCGTGGCCTGCGGGTGGCGGAGACTTCAAAGGCATGCGAGAGCATCTCGAAGCCAAGCTGCGGGAGTTTAGTCTCCGGATGACCAGCTTGGAAATTCCAGCTCGAGCGGACTGCATTACAAAGTGCAATGTGGCGGGCGAGTCGGCGGAGTCCTTTGCCGAACGAGTCTGTTCCGAATGCATCTGCTGGTATTGCGAGCGCTCAAGTGCCTTTCGACCCGTTCGATGAAATGCAGTCTAGTCTGACGATGGAAGTCATGGTGAGGCATCATCGTTGCTCGCGTTGCGGACGACGTTACAAGCTTTCGCATGAAGAAGTTGAGCACATGCTGGACGAACAACTAGAGCGGGGCGAACGAGATGATGGTCCATCGAGCTATGTCTGCGGCTCGTGCCGCGACGTAGAGCAGATGAATCGAGGAGAACAACCCAATGTCCACCGCCCCTGGTGACAAGGCCAAACTGATCAACGCGCTGGATACGGCGCGAGTCGACTCTGAGCACGACGCCATTCTGCCGACGTATTCAATCGAGTTGGCTATTGCTCTGTCCCCCCAAAAGCGCAGACTAGCCGGCGTCATCTGTGTCTTCCGCAATCGACACCATTCTCCTGACCTCACCAAGATGCTGGCTCGTCCCAATGTCACTGCCGAGCAGATTCGTGAGGCGGAGCAGCAAGCGCAGACCGAACAGCAGACTCAGCAGCTCGACCGTCCCATGATTCGGTTCTGCAAAGAGGTAGATGGACGTGATCTGGCTTGGGCCTGCGAGAAGGTACTCAAGCTGTTTGACGACCTCGGTGGAGACGCAAGCATTTCGTTGGCGGCGCCTAGTCTCCGAGTGATGGAACGCATCTCGAAGAAGTCTGCGATGAAGCGGCGCAGCAACCCTCGAGAGATGTTCAAGACCATCTGGAATGCTCGTAAGCTGCTTGAAGCAGGACTCAACTATGACCCGTGGGGTCAGGACATGCGGAGAGGCCGCATCGGTGCAAGAGAACGTAGAAAGGGTTGAGGGAGAGGCAAGAAGAGATGAGCAATCAGAAGATGAGCCTGCACGAAGCACTAGCAGAGTTGAGAGGACGGAAATACATCATCGCAGTTCTCGAAGAACTCATCAACCAGTGTGAGCTGGGAATGCGGGGCGAGCTGGAGATGCCCGTAGACGAGGGTAGCGGAGCTGTACCGGCCGAGCATATTGAAACGGTAAGGGATTGGCTCGAGGAGGAACGCCAAGCCAATCTCGATGACGTCGCAGAGATCCAAGCATTGGAGATCCCAAGTGGGAGCAAGCAATCAACAGCCAAATCGAAAAAGCAAGCACGAGTCCGGCTTGCTCGGAGCACAGCTGGTCGAGAAGGTTATCGATCCGGAGATTCTGAAGTTTGAAGAATACTTCCGGCGCACCGCCTCTGCGGATCCGCTGTCGAAGTATGAGCGTGATTTGCTGAGGGCGATGCTGTACTGGAAGTACACGAGACTCGAGGATCCAGATGAGGGTAGTGAAGGCCCCGCCATTGTTCCCAGTGCGGAAGAACCACAACGGAATGGAGAAGACTCAACAGATGGCTGACGTGAGCTACGACGGAAAAGAATTTCAGGTCGAGTTCCTGAGTGAGGAAGAGTACCTCAAGGCAAAGCAGGCTGCGGAGCGTCTGCAAGAGGAAATCCGTACGCTGACTGAGCCCAGCAAGCTCTCCCCGATTCAGATCAACGAGGTGGCAGTAGACATCTTCCAGGTGACCGCACCCAGTCTAGTCGTCTCCCCCAGAGAAGATGAAGGCACGCAACCCATCGCTGTGCATGAAGGCGAGTACATCAAGATCTTGCCGGATGACTGTCCACCTCATCATCGCGAATTCGCCTACACGGTGCAATCGCTCACAGTCGGGTATGGCATCCCGATTCACATCAAGCCGGGAACGCTAGTCGCCATCTTGCCGCACGACTACAAGGAACAGCTCCTCCGGCACGTAAGCGGAGAGGACAGCGGAGAGAATGACGACCAATCGCAACAATAATGATGACCGCCGTGACGGCGACTCCAACTCAACTAGCGAGTTGGGTCGAACAGGTCAGCCCTCAATGCCGGATGATCTACAAGAAGAATTTGACTACACGATGGAGTTGCTCGAGGACGCCATGGGAGGTGTCGTCAACCATTCCGATGCCGTGCGCCTAGAAGTCAAACGCTTTGATCAGGACGTTGCCATCAGGGTTCACGTTCATCCCGATGACGTCGGCTTCGCGCTGGGCAAAGGAGGTCAGCTAGCACGGGCGTTCCAAGAGGTCTTTCGGGCGATCTTCGGGAAGCTGGGCTTCAGATTGACGCTGCACGTCGTCAATCCTAGGCGAGATCGTGATCATGCAAGAGATATGAGTAGCGATTCTTCACCTGCCGGTGCTGGCCGCCGCGGCTTGGCAGGACTAGGCCGAAAGGGACGGCCGAGATAGAGCTATATGGCGTAGTTGCATAACGGCCTTCATCCACAGCGCGCGGAGTGATGTTGCCCATGGGCCCAGGCGATCCGAACTACCCAGGCATGGGCAGCATGATGCAGCCGCCACCGCCAGGTCTGATGTCGACCGGTCTGCAGTCGGCTGGATTTGGTGCGCCTCTTGGACTTGAGTACCAGCAGTCTCAACTAGCGGCTCAGCAGTTTAGCTCCACCGCAGGGTTGCAGACTACGGCAGCCATTTCCAACATCCCGTCGTTTGCGCTGGGGGCTGCAGGTCTAGCAGGTGCGTTTGGTGCACCGATCCTGATGGCGCAGCAGTCTGCAGGATTGCGTGCACTCGGTCGTGGACTCAACTACTTCGACCCATTCGCTTATATGTTGCCCGCTGCCAACACGGGGGCGGCTTTCGGCGCTGGTGGAATGCGGGCTGGCATGACTGCGCTGCGGACCGGTGCCGGCGGTATGGGTGCGATTGGTGGGGCCTTGAATGCCGGCCGATTCGGCGCGGCCGCGATGGGACTTGGTGCTGGGCTAGGCGCCTTCGCGCTAACAGGCGCAGCGATCTACGGTGCAACGGAAGCCGTGGCTGCAGCAGGTCGTCAAGTTTTCCGGGGTGCTGCCATCACACTGCAGGGTCAGGCGACGGCTTCCCAGATGGCGCTACCGGTTCAGATGCAGCAAGCGCAGGCTGCTAGCGGTGGACAGCTTGGCTTCATGATGCAGGACATGGGCCGGCAGATGCGGATTGGGCAGGAAGGTGTTGCCCAGCTCGCCAACATGTTTGATGACCTGGGCACGTTCCAGACGACAAGCGACATGCGGGAGTTCCGTGAGAAGTTCAAGTCGATGCTGGACACGGTCAAAGACATCTCACGGACCATGCAGCAGACAGTTGAAGATGCAGGCCGTACATTCGCCGAGCTACGCCAGCAAGGCTTCTACACTGCAGCCGATGTGCGTGGCGCTGCAACTCGCCAGGCCGGCATTTCGCTGGCCACAGGTATGTCTGCACAGCAAGTCTCTGCCGTGGGACAGGTCGGTGCGCAGACGGCTCGAGCCATGGGGATGCGCGGACGGTTCGGGTCCGACTTCTTTACTGAGTCCGTGAGCAACATCTCTCAAGGCCTGCGCTCGGGCGCCTTCGACGAAGAGATGGTGATGGAGCTTGGTGGGCCTGAGGCTGCAGGTATGCAGTTGGCCCAAGCACAGATGCGCTTTCTACGCAGTCGGCGCGGACGCATGATGATTGCCAATGCCATGCAGGGCTCCGAAGGGTTCGGTATGGATCCCGATCGGCTTGCCCGCATCATGGGCGGTGACATGAGCATGGAGCAGCTCGTCACTGGTGCGGCAGGCCGTGGTCTGGGCATCCTGCGAGGCGCTGGCATGCGTGAAGCCAGAGAGAACTTCGCACCGTATGCCGGTATGGCCATGGTGCAGGCTGCGATGGCACAAGAACGTCAGCTGTCTGGTGGTCGCAATACGGCTGCAGGCACAATCCGCATGCTAATGAACGTTGCCCCAGAACTCAATCGTGAGTCGGCCGAGCTGCTGCTTCGCCAGCAACTAAACGCCGGTGATGCGCTAGCGGGCAACCTGGCTGGCCAAGAAACTGCACGCAGCCGGGCTGCTGAGATTGCACTACGCAAGCAGTCGAGCTTCATCGAGCAGACGAAGGCCAACGTACGCCAGCGTTTCTCGGAGCCCTTGCGTGGGTTCGGGTCTGACATGATGCGGGCTGCGCAGGGCATGTACAACCGCTTGCTGACCAACACGCTTGGCTTCCGTACTCGGGAGTTCGCCGTGGGTGGTGCGGCTGAGCTAGAGCTTGCTCGCGACTTTGACTTGGATGCTGGCCCTACGCCAATTGATCCCAATCTCGATTTCTCCGGCTCTCGTCGGTACAGCGAGGGCTTCTTCGGCACCGGCTTCATGTCCTTCGGCAATGAGACTGCGGCGACTCGTATTCGGAGCATGATTCCAAGCAACCGTGTTGTGCCACGCAATCAGCGGTTGATCGACAGCGGGGCCTATCGAGACATCGGCGACGGCGAAATGGTACAGGAGCGCATCCTGCAAGGCGTGCTGTCCGGGCTGGGCGCTGCGCCGGACACGATGAACGAGACTGAGCAGGCTCGGCTGTCGACTGCTATCAACACTGGCGATCTACGCAGCCGGTTCGAGCGTGAGCGGCGGGGCGTAACAGGCATGCTGGGCTCAATGAGCCGCAATGAGCGTCGCGACTTCGAGACGTACTTCCTGGCGAAGCAGATTGGACGCATCTCGGCCGAGACGACATTCCGGGAGTTCATGAACGATCCCGAGATGACTACGGAAGGCCGTGTCCGCATGCACCGCATGTTCGCCGATGAGTTTGCCGGGCTTAGCTCAGAGCGCCAGCGCGGTATCATGTCTGGAGTGACGGACGGGTCGTTGGCTTCGCTAGCTAGCCTGGACGCTACACGGAATGCATTCTCGCAGCAGCTCGGTGACTTCATGTCGGCTGCGAATCCCGCTCAGCCTGGTATGTTCATGGCTGGTGGCATGGGGTTGGTGCTTCCGACATTGCTGCAGGGTGCATTTGGTACGAACACCTCGTTCGAGGGGGCAGACCTCAAAACCCGCTTGGAGCAAGATCCGAAGGCGCGCCTGGCGTTCCGGAACCTGCTGGATGCGTATCTACAAGACGGCTTGACCTCGGAAGTTCAGCAAGAGGGTGCTCGGGCCGAGGCACAGCGCGTTCTAGGTGACGACTATGCTGCGGTAGACACTATGCTGCAGAACATGGGCGTTGGTACGACGGGGCCGATGACGCAAGAGCAGCAGGCCTATCGCAGCAGGCTAGCGGCCCAGTGGATGGGCGAGTCAGGTACCGGCGAGGACGGGCTGCGCAATGTGTTTGCCGCTCGCAGCCACTACGAGATCCGTGCACGTCAAATGGGCCGGGCGGTCAGCCGTTTGCGCGGTCGGGACATTTCCCAACTCGAGGGTGCAACCGAAGGCCAGCGCCGGACGATCCAGCGCATGTTCAATGCTGCGCAGGGCACAAGCCGTGATTCCATCCGAGAATTCGTTGGTGCTTCACGTGAGCTGATTGGGGACCTAGCAGGAGATGGCTTTACGCAACGGGACGCAATGCTGCTCAATGATGTCTTCGGTGACGCACGAGGCTCGTCGATCCAGCAGGTCGTGGCTGGCCTGCAGAGTTCGGAGCGTGGAGTCCGTGAGCGTACGTTGGCGGGCTTGGGCTTTACCGACCAGGGACGGGTCAACGAAATCCTTAGCGATCTGCGCAGCTCCTCGGCTGCCGACCGGAACCGGGGCGTTGCGGCGGCCTTGATGGAAGGTGCAGGCGGAGATCTGATTGCAGGTCTGGTGACCGGTAAGGGAACGACAACTGCGCAAGGCGTGCAGGCACAGTACATTGAAGCCAATAGAGACTTTGTCTCTACCGTTCAGCTGTTCGTCTCTACGGTTGCCGCCGTGCTAGACAATGACAAGCTGCGGGATGCCGCTGCCGATATGACCGTGAACTTCTAAGGGAAGGCCTGCTGCCAGATGGCTACCTCGACCCAACTTGCACAAACGCAAATCGTTACTCGAGACGGCGTGGTGACCGCTACGGTGCTCGACCGCGTATCACCAGATCGAGTTGCGTTGATGTTGGTGCGAGGTGCTGCAGCAGCCCGCTATGGTCGAACGACGGATACAACCGAACTACTGGACCGCAGCATTGTGGACCTAATTGTCTTGCCGGGGACTACGACGGCAACCACTATTTGAGGCGTAAGACGCAACATGCCCGTCATCCTACTCGAGCGTGATCCCTTTGTTGATGCGCTCGCACAAGACACCACAAGTTTTAACGATCGCAACGAAAACGTACGGCGGCCGTTCTTCGGTATCCAGCTGAAGCAGCAGCGCTTTGCGTTTCTGTCGGTGAAGCAAGCCAACCAAGAGGGGAACTTGGTGCCGGTGTCGATGCGAGATTCGTCTGCGCCTGGCGGGACCTCACAAGCCAACCACAACTTCATCCTGCAGACCGTAGCGGAGCAGCGGACAGAGAAGTTTCAGATCGTGGAGACCTTCGGCGACCACTTCACGTTCTTCTTCGACGAGCGTCCTGTCATTCTGCAAGTAAGCGGTGTGTTGTTCAACACAGCAGACTTCAACTGGAAGAACGAGTGGTTGTACAACTACGAGAACTTCCTTCGTGGAACGAAGTGTGTCGAGCACCGCAGTAGGGCTTACCTGGGCTTCGATGACGTTCTGGTCGAAGGCTACGTCCTCACAACCAATGTCAACTACGACAAGGACATGCCCTACCTGTGTCCATTCTCTTTCCAGTTGCTTGTCACGCAACAGCTGGATCTGTCCGACAGCAACAATCCCGTTCGCCAGGCCGAAGACGGCCGTACGCTGCTTGATGATCCAGGGACCTACATCGAGTATGTCGGAGGTGCAGGGCCCGTTGCACAGCCGCGCTACACGATTGACCCTGTGACCGGCGAATCGACGGCACAGCTTGCGGTATCGGGCTTCGTGCCTGCGTCACTGTCGGACTTTGGATTGAACGTACGCACTGCGTTCTGGGTCTCGGACCGCTTGCCGCCTACGCAGCAGTGGCAGTCTGAAGACGATGCCGTCGTCAATCTGCAGGTGACCCTGGCTTCGCAGGAGGCCACGGCAGACCCAGTGTCTACGCAACAGCGCTATCGGGACAATCCCTCGAACTTCCCCTTGGGCCAGCGTAACCGGGCTGTCGAACTCCTACGGAACTCGCTAATCGCGCAGGGTGGCAATTCGGCTGCCAGCATTGAGGATGCTCCAGCCATTACGGGCGTTGGGGAGCAAGCAGAGTGAGCTTTCAGGCAGGCCGACTAAACCTACGGTGCTTCATCGACGGTATTGAAGTACCGATCATCGGTGCGAGGTGCTCGTTCACCGAGGGTATGGGCGCTACGGCGCAATGCCATATGGTGTTCACCGATCAGCTGCATGATTTGAAGGCTCGCAGCATGGTCCAGCTGTTTGTCTACGAAAACGACGACTACACTACGGACGACATCGGTACGACTCGCGCTCGACGACTCTCCCCTCTAGATCCGCGTCGCTACAAGATGCTGTTCGAAGGCGACTTGGCGGGCATCCAGTTCTCCCAGAACAACAATCAACGGCAAGCGACACTGATCGCTGTGGATCACACAAACTACTGGGAGTTCATCCGTCAGCACTACGTCAACTTCGGCAATGCCGGCGTTGAGCTGTTCGAGAATGCGTTCTTGGGCGTGAATCTAGACCGCATCAAGAACTTCGACGTCACTACCAAAGATGCTCATAGCAACCTGTATGTATGGCTCACTTCGCAAGGCGAGCTGAACGGTGGAGTGCATCGCGCAATTCGCGAAATGTTCTTTGCTGCCAACGACTTCTATGCGCAGGCGTTCAACCGCCATCGCATGAACGACAAGATCGTTGGCCTGCCGAATGACCAGACCGCGGCCAAGCTGTTCAAGCTGGACTTCTTTGAGAAGTTCGTGAAGAACCAGATCGGCGGACAAGGTGGCATGGTCACGATGAAGCAGCTCATCGATACACTGCTCGGCATTGTCTACCACACCTATGTCACCGTGCCGTTCCCTCGCTTCGACACGGCAGGCGGTGCCCGCGTAACGGTCTTCAACGAATCGGATGAGATCTCGAGTAGCATCATTGCGCGTGCGGCCTATCCCAATGCGACGTGCAATTACACCATCATCAAGCCCGACACGTCGTTTTTGGTCCCGCCTGTATGCAACATTCTTTTCCCCCATCAATATACGTCCGCAGACTACCAGCGGAACTACCTCGATGAGCCAACCCGCCTGTTCCTACGCACATCGCTGATGTTTACAGGGCAGGACAAGTGGCTGACCGAGCGCTTCTATGCGCCGGACTTTTCGATCTTCGACGAGCTGCTGAACCGTAACGGCGGGTACCTGACCCGCAACAACACGTTGGTCTTGCCACACGAACGCTTCGCTGGCCTTAACCCTATGTTCATGTGGCAGAATGACGTCTCGGCGTATGTACAGAAGGGTGCGCGGCGTGAGTACCTAGCGAAGCTGGCAGACTACCTGTTCTGGAAGATGCGGTTCCAGGGCCGCGCTCTCAACATCTCTGGCCCGCTCAACATGAACATGGTACCAGGCTACCCCGCGCTCGTCATGGCGCAGACCGGAGGGCCTCGTGAGTTCAACAAGCACTACATGGGCAACCTGCACACCATGACTCATGTCATCGACCAGAACGGTGGATGGACGCATGCTACACTGACCTCGGCCCGACTGCATGACGAAGTCATCGATCTCGATGAGGGTGGCCAGTCGCTCGAGGACATCACTTCGCGCGGTACGGACGGCTTCCTGGATGACCGCTATGAGCAGACCCGCATCGGTGATGACGTCTACCAGCTGCTGTTCGGCGTAGGCTCGCTACTCGACATCCCTGAGGTGCTCGAGGACGTGACGCAGTTCCCTACCTTGGTGACGCGGGCCGTAGGCAATCTGCAGGAGCTGTACCGCAACGCAAAGCTGGGCACAACGTCGCTGCATACGTTTACGGCAGCACTGCAGCATCGGCCTAAGGCAGACATGGTGCAGATCTTGGGACTGACGGAAACATTGAACATCGGAGATGATTCGGCGTCGGCAGGCGTCCTGAATCACGTGAGGCGAGAGCTAGCAGAGGATCCCAACGCTACCGAAGAGGGCTTCATGTCGGTAGCGGTCGACCCCAACGCCGGCGATTTCGACTCGGATACCTACGTCAGCAAGGCGACCACAACCTCCTTCACCCGTGTGACGAAGTCCGAGGACATTACTACGGTGGTGTCCGTGGATTCGGATGGCGATGGCGTAGATGACTCTACGGAGACGATCCGCATCCCGCTACCGGAGCAATCGGTGCTACAGGCCCGCGTCGTACCGGAGGGAACGGAAGGTACCTACGGCTTGGCGGTTTTGCTAGCGGAGCGGCAGGCATTCGTCCGGGCTTATATTGATAGTCTCAGGTTCCGAGGCCTGCGGGGGTAAGCGAGCCGATGTCTGTCAAGAACTGGTACGAACAGCTTAGCTACGACTTCGATTCGGAGATCGAGAAGACGGCCCGACGTGGGCATTGGCGTCGGCTGGACCCTGAAGACGTTGGGCACGACGAAAGTGGCAACGAAGTTCGTGGACGGACGTGGGTCCAATCTCGACTGCGTCCGAAGTACACACCGATGAAGCACCAGCGTCGTTTCATCGAAGCCGCTACGAAGCAGCCCGGCGTCTTGGCGTTGCACGGTACCGGTACGGGCAAGACATTTTCCGCTATCGCTGCGTTCGAGAAGACGAAGGGGCAGGGCAAAAGCCGGCGGGCACTGGTCGTTGCTCCTGCAGGGCTGCGCGACAACTTCATGGCCAAGGGCATCAACCGCTTCACGGACTCTCGAGCCACCATCATGAAGCGACCAGGTCCGGTCGATCCCGGCACTGAGTACGTGGTGGTTAGCTATGCAGCCTTCCGGCGCAATCCTGACGCCTGGCTGCGGGCCGTTAAGCCTGACACACTGATCGCCGATGAGCTTCACAAGGCCAGCAATCCCGAGTCGAGCAACTACAAGGCATTGATGCACGCTCGCCAGCGGACGCCTCGCTTCATGGGGCTGACCGCTTCGGCTGTGCAGAATGACCCGTCGGACATCGTGCCTTTGCTACAGCTGGCCACGGCGGGCAACCACCCCATCAAGACCCGTAAGCAGTTCCGTCGCCAGTTTATGGAGTCGCGTCCCTCGGAAGAGCGGGGCATCTTTGGCGGTAAGCAGCGGAAGCAGCGCGTCATCAATGTACAGAAGCTTAAAGAAAATATTGGGCCTGCCGTTCACTACATCGAAGACCTCGACGCCAAGTCGAAGCCGCCGAAGTACACCGAGACTGTAGAAGTCAAGATGTCGCCGCGTCAGATCAAGCTGTACCGTTGGTCTATGCGTGGCATCGATCCTAAGACCCGGCTCAAGATCCAGCGTGGAGAGTCGGTATCGCAGCGCGAAGCGATGAACGTGTTCATGAAGCTGATGCGTGCGCGGCAGGTCAGCAACTCGTTGGCAGCCGTCGATTCTTCGATGGGACTGGCCGAGGCGGCTGAAAAGACCCCGAAGATCAAGCGGATTCTGGATGATGCCGAGAAGCACCTTCGCAAGACACCGGACGGCCAAATCGTCATGTACAGCAACTTCTACCGAGGATCGGTAGATGTTCTGAAGGCTGGTCTGGAGGCTCGGGGCATCTCGTATGGTGTGTTTGCTGGGGCGGGCCGTGACGGTATCACCCAGCAATCCCGTCAGCAGGACGTCGATAGCTACCTCGCTGGCGAAAAGAAGGTGATCATCATCACAGGTGCAGGCGCCGAAGGCTTGTCACTCGGCAACACCACGATGGTGCAGGTCGTCGATGGCCACTACAACCCCGAACGCACAGCGCAGGCCGAAGCCCGAGGCGTCCGGGCCGGTGGTCAATCGCATCGGCCGGAGGCGAAAAGACGGGTAGACGTTAAACGATATGTGTCAACCCTGCCCAAGGGTTTCTGGAAGTCGATTACTTTCCAGAAGAGAGAACGAGGGGTCGATGAGTGGGTCTACCGTACAGCTGAGCGCAAGGCGAAGATGAATCGCCAGCTCCGCGAGGCCCTATCCGACACTTCACGTCACCATGAGAAGCGGCGAGACAACCCACTCTACCGCGCATTTGTGAGACGGCCATGACTACAGCGGCACGACCAAAGGTAAAGGCACTCATTGGAGCACGTAAGGGTCTCCGAGCTTCCACTGTTGCTAAGGCCGTAGGCGGCGGCGCGCTTGGCGTAGTTACGGGAATGGGCATTCGCGAACTACTGAAGCGGCGTCAGGAGACGCCACCGCAGCAGCAGAGCAAGACTGCCTTCCAGCGTGTTGTGTCTGCCGGTCTCGTCACTCGCCGTATGGGCATGTCTGACCGGGACATCGATGCTGCCAGCGGCGGTCGTGGTTCACAAGAATACTACCAGAACCTTACTGGTAGACAGCGGCGGGCCATCCGTCGGTTCCTCAAGTCGAAGCGGAAGCGGCGTCATGTGAAGCGCCTGCATCGAGCGTTCGGCCTACACAAGCAATCCTCTGCGGTGGGAGTCGGTGCTGCGATCGACGATAGTTCTCCCGCCTCCATCTCCCCGACTTCTGCTGCGAAGCGTATTCGCGGCCGAAAGCAGTCGTCCCGGATCAACGCTGGTGTTGATGCATCGGGGCGCGGTAAAAAAGTCAGATCGAGGGTTGGATTGCCACTTGATAATGAGCGCGAGGAACTACCAGCGCAGCGGAGAGACCTAGACACAGATACCGGTGGTGAGGCGGCAGCACAGGATGCCAAGTTCATGGAGACACCGCCGGAGCACTTCAAGGCCGCAAACTATCTTGATGCACTCGAGGCGATGTGGGACCGTGAGGAGCAAGCAGCACGAGACGCAGCAGCAGCTGCCGACGAGCAGCGTGAAGCCAATCGAGTCAAGGCCGAACTACGGAAAGTGGCGAAGGAAAAGCAGCGCCGTCGGCAGGGCAATCCAATCCACAACGTGCGCCGTGCACAGCGAATGCGGAAGAAGGGCCTGAAGGGCTACTTTAATCGCTGACTTGCATGCAAACGGGTTAGTTCTCTTTTGTTCCTAAGCGCAGCCGGGCCTTGGTGGTCCGGGTCTGTACGCTGGCAAAGCCATAGCGACTAGGAGTTTGAAATGGCTGTATTTGGACGTTCCGCTCTTTCCCGCGTCTTCGACTTCGTCGTGCGCGGTTGGTTCCGTACCGAGATCCCCCGTGCGATGGAAGCCGTCTCGTCGGCATATGCCGCGCGTAGCGAGCTGACTGCCAATGTGGCGGTGGCCGAAGGTATTGGTCTTGCTGCAGGTGCTCTGACGCTCGACGTCGGTGCTATCGATGCTGTGCTTGCGGGCCGCATCATGGCCCAGTCGGCAGCTGACACCAACGTGGACTACCTCGTTGCGGCCGCTACCGTTGGCACTCCGATCTTCGAAGACGGCGCTGATGCTTCGGCACTCAGCCTGGCAACCAACGAGACTGCGTACTGCACGCTGATCGTGACCAACTCGGACAACGCCGGAGGCGTCGCTGACACTGATGGCGGTGCGATGCGAGCCGTTGTGGTGATTGCGGGTACTGCAGCAACCTACGCTGCTGCTACGGCACACCTCAGCTCGGCAAGCATCCAGTCTGCTGTCGCAGCCTCCACTGAGCATGCCGGTGTGACTGGCTGGGCGCACGTTGCACAGATCCTGTTTGACGAGAACGGTGGCGCTCCGACGACGACCATTGTTGCGAACGTCAACAACCGGGTCAATGCCTGATCACGCGTGAATACGCTATAGCGTAGACGAAGGGGCTGCAGTGTGGACCACACGCTACAAGCCCTATCCGTCGAGCTGATCAAGCTCGCTCGGTCGGACAGGGGCGGCACGGGAAAGAAGCAGAAGAAGTCTTGGGGTCAGCACCTCAAGCAATACGGCGCGGGCGTAGCCGCTGCAGCGCCGTTCTCTGTCGCCAAGGGACTGATGGGGATTCCTCAAGGGGTCGTCGAGAAGTCCATCTACAACAAGGTGCGTGGAACGCGCACCACTCCCCGTGAGTTGGCTGGCTTCGCGAGCGGTAAGACGCTCGGCACCATTGGAGTAGGCTCACTCACGGCTCCTTTGTTCATCTCCGGAATGAAGGATCTCCGCAGTAAGGACAAGAAGGACCGTCGTCGAGGGATGGCCAAGGTGCTCGGCAGCGGGGCCATGTTCACCATCGGCAAGTCGGGAATCAAGGCCGTTGGAGAAAGCGTAGGCGAGGGCCGCGTCTCGGCTCGCGCGTTGCGCAATGCGGTTCGTGGTAAGATGACCGCGAACACTGCGATTGGCCTAGGCGCAGGCCTGCTGACGGCTCGCACGATCGGTAAGTCGCTGCGGCCTCCTGAGCCGGTCAAGCCTAAGAAACCGGGGCAGCCGCAAAAGCGCCGGCGCAAGAAGAACTCGATGCTTGGCCTGGCTGGGATGGGTGCTGCCATCGGTGCGGGTGAGGGTGCGGTAGAGCAGGCTATCGACTCTGCTAGCCGTCCTGGTCTGCTTAAGCGTATGCGTGGCCGCTCGGCTTTCGCCCGTCGTGCTCGCCGAGGGTTCGCTCGTCGTGTGCTAGGCCGTTCGCTGGGACAAGCCGCGGTCGGCGCAGCGCTGACCCCCGCGATGTCAGTCATGCTGAAGAAGTTCTTGAAGAAGCAGGATCAGAAAGCGGCAACGAAGCCTCCCAAAGCCGTAAAGACCGCATCGTCAGGAATCGGAGGCCAGCCGACGCCACTTGAAGTAGCAACTGCAAACCGGATGATCGAGCACGAGTCCGCGCATTCATTGCATGACCGCGCCCGGGATTGGGCGACTCGTGCAAACACCAGGGCGCTGAAGGATCAGTACAACGCCATCATGGCCCGTGGAGCGGCCGAGCGGTCGCCGGCCCGTCGTGCCGTCACCTACGCCTTTCATGATGAGCTAAACCGACGGGGCGAGCCGGTCCGACCGCTTGTCATTCGAGACAAAGTAGAAGGTCCTTTGCCTCCGGCTGTGGGCGGCGCCGTTACCACAGGCGCCGCAGTAGCTGCTCTCCATGCACCTGATGTCGTATGGGCTTCACTAGCCTCCATGGAACGGAGTGCTCAGGATGAGGTTCTCAACCAAGCCCTAGACCAGATTCGGGAGGCTGAAGGCCTGCGTAGGCTTGAAGCCGGCAGCTCGATGTGGGGCGCTCCAGATGCTCGCTATGTTCCTGAAGAGCGTGCTATCTACATTGGCGAACGCCAGCTGCCGGAGATTATGGCACATGAATTGGGACATGCTCGAGCCGGTGCACTGCGCCGTGCGACTATTGGTTCAGACTTGGCCCGTTCCGCTTCGAATGTGGCTCGAATCCCTGCCGTTGCCCTGCCTCTCGTCGCGCTCTACGGACTGAACGACCCGAGCTTCACGAGTCCCGAAGACCTCGAGAACCGCGCGAAGTTCTTGCGGGCCGTTGGCATGGGAACGGGCTTGCTGCAGGCTCCTACAATGGTGGAAGAGCTGGTAGCTTCACGACAGGGGCTACGCTTGATGCGGCAAGCCGGTGCATCGCCCCGCCAGCTGCAGCGAGCACTCGGAGTTATGGCCGCAGGTGCAGCCACCTATGCCGCCCCAATTGTGGCACCCTTTGTGGCTGCCCGGCTACTTAAACGAAAGGCCCGCAGTCGCCGTCGCCGCGAAGCCCAGGAAAGGGCTCGGACACGACCCAATTCAAGGTGAGTGAGAACGCAGCCATGGACTTCGATAAGATCGCACTAGAATCCCTCCGAGCAGCAGACTGCCTAGACATGTCAGCTGTTGAGGAAAGCTTCTACGCCGAGCTGCGGGAAGTCGAGATGCAGAAGGAGGCCAACGTCCGTGCTCTGCTCTCGATGCTCCGTCGCGGGTCGGGAGCTACACGGCGTACGGCAAGCAGCAGGCTAGCTAAGGGGGTCAAAGACTCTGCAGGTAGCAGTGCACGTGGGGCAGCCGGCCGGGCACAGGCACCGATTCCTGGTGTTCGCGGCAACACGGGTCAGGTACAGGCGGCAACGCCCTATGTGACAGGTCGGCCTGGACTCGATCGCTTGAACCAGATGTCGGCGGCTAGCCAAGGTCGTCCACTTCCGGCACCCAAGGCAGGTCGAGCGCAAGGTCCCGTGACCCGCAACCTCCCAAAATACAGTCCGCAGGCGGCCGGGGCCGGCGGGGGAATGCTGCCTCCCGGCCAGACTCTAAGAAGCACCGCTGACGTGGGTGCCGCCGGGGGAGCAGGTGCGGCATCGGGCCGTATGGCTCAGGCTGTTCGAGATAGCGGGTTCATGGGCCAGCACTTCGGTATTCATCCCGGCTTGGGCTTCTCACAGTTCCGCGATCCTCGGGCATTCATGAGCCGGCTTAATCCCGCACAGCAGCGGAACCTGGCATTGGCAGGTGGCGCCACGGCGATTGCAGGCGGGACGGGCATTGGCATGGCGATGGGCCGACGGCCTACAACCAAAACTGAAGTCCACTATCGGTAAGGATGGTCGATTGTGAATCGTGTAGCAACAGCACAGCAGGGCCATCCCCAGCAGGATGAACTCGACCTCCGCGGACGCCTGATCGCACATGCGTTCTGGGAGGAGTCGGAGAAGATCGCCTTCCGCATCCCTTCGTTGGCAGCAGCTCGCTCTGCAGTCAGCAAGGCAACGGCAGGATCTTCAGCTGCGCCTTCAATGGACAAGCTCCAGAACCTGCTCCGGCAGCGGCAGGCAATGAAGAAGGATCTCGGTGTACGGCAGTACATGGGCCCATTCACACAGGAGGGTCGGGCTGCGGGTAGCATGAACCGACAGATTCGGAAGGCGCGTCGTCAGGTCGTTGCCGATCGCCGTGCAGCGGCTGCAGCGCTGGCCAAGGATCCGCGCAATGCCGAGGCGGCAGCCCGAATGCGGCAGACCGGCACCGCGGCGATGCCAAACCGTGAAGGCGTCTCTAGAGGACGTGCGGGACCTGGCATGCGTATGGGGCAAGCCTTCTTGGGAGGTACTGCTTTGGGCGTCGGCGGCATCGCAGCAGCTAATTCACTCCGTCAGCCAGGACCACCAGGCCAGCCGCCGGGCTACTGATAGTAGCGGTACGGCACGGCAAGCGAGGTAGCCTGCGATGTCTGGAATGAGCAAAAAGCAGGAGCGTGCGGCCCTCCAGGCGCACGAAATGCAGTTGTGGCGGACGTGGAAATCTGACCCCAGTGATGCCAATATGGTGGCTTTGATCGAGAGTCTCGACAAGGTCATCACGCGTAAGGTCAACGAGTTCAAGACCGCACCCGTGCCTCCTGCTGCGGTGCGTGGTGTTGCGCAGGCCATGGCGATGAAAGCCATTCAGAACTACGACCCGGACAAGGGGGCGCAGCTCGGTAGCTACGTCTTCACCAACTTGCGTAAAGTCCATGACTTTGTCGGCAGATACCAAAATCTAGGTCGTATTCCGATCCACCGGATCCGGAAGATTACCGACTATAAGGATGCGCTGCGCACTCTAGAAGACCGCTATGGCCGTGTGCCTACCAATCAAGAGCTGTTGACCTATCTACGGGCCAATACTGATAAGCCGGAAAACTGGGCTACTGTAGCTGAAGTCGACCGCATGCAGCAGGAGCTTGCTCGGCGAGACCTGATTGCGAGCTTCGAAGAGCCCGATTCCCAGACCGAAAACGAAGGCCTACGCGAGCGTGAGGTTCTCCGTTATATCGAAGAAGAGCTAGAGGAAGATGAAAAGCTTGTCTTCCAATACACCCTTGGCGTTGGGGGCATGCCAAAGCTGCCTGCAGGGGAAATCGCCAAGATCATGGATATCAGCAAGCCGCGCGTCTCGCGGATTCGGAATCGCATCTCTGAAAAGCTTCGCAACCGAGGCGTCTAAGGGGTCGACTCACAATGGCACTATCTACACAGACACAGCAAGCCCTTACCGAGGCGTTGACCGCCGTTGAGGCATGGGGTGAAGCCAGGCTTGACGAAATCGACCGGACTCGAGACTTTCTCGAGAGCGCACTGACTGTACCCCTGGTGGCTTTGTCAGACTCCGCGCAAGAAGAAGCGACGACTAGCGCAGAAACTCTGATCAACTCCATCCTCTCCAGCTAACAACGGGGTCAGACATGTCTACGCTTCTTCTCTTGTCTGGTGGCGGTGCGCGCGGCGCGTTCCAGGTAGCTCCAATTGAGCACATTTTGGAACACCACGGCATTGATGCCGTCTGTGGAACAAGCGTAGGAGCGATCAACGGGTCGGCGGTCGCGAGCCTGATGGTAGAGAAGCTGCGGGAGATCTGGAACCAGGTCGAGGGCCGTAAGCTCTTCATGAAGACCAACCTGGATTTGTGGAAGGGCTTGTACCAGTTTGGTCCTCTGCGCCGATTGCTAGAAGCAGAGCAAGTCCTCGAGGACCTCAAGATGCGTTTCCATGTCGGGATTATGGACATGGCCCGACTGAAGCACTCGCTGCGCCGTGTGGATCGGGCCAAGAAGCTCGAGCGGCGCATCGATATGGTGTTGGCTAGCTCCTCGATTCCACTAATTCACGAAGTCTGCAACTTGGCCGGTCGGGTTGTTGCAGATGGCGGAATCCACTCCCCGCTTCCTATTCCGCCTCGTTGGTGGAAAGAGTACGACGAGATCCATGCAGTGTTCTGCTCCTCGTCAGACTGGCCGCCTGAGGTGGCGCAGGAAGAGTGCAACGGCGCAATGGACGTTATGATGCGCACGTTGGACTATTACAATTACCGGGCAGTAAAGGCTGCCCATGCACGGCTTCGTGCAATGAAGAAGGCAGCTCCCGAGAAGAAAATCTTCGTTTACGAGCCGGAGAACTGGGCTGTTGTTGGCCCAACTTTCGACGCAGACCGAACGACTATTTTGCGCCGGCTTCGGCACGGTGAAGAGATGGTCCGGCTTCGTCGGGAGCTTTGAGTTAACTCAGGAAATAGCCCCTCCGGAGTAAGAGCCAATGCCTATCGTTGCAGCAGACTGGACGGTCGCAGCTAACGGCGATGTCCGCTACGTCGGAGACGCCCACGGCGGTGCATCGCCCTCATACGCCACAGTCATCGAGTTTCACCGCTTTTTGCAAGACCTCGCTGACGACGCCGTCGCGTCGGGAGACGACCTCCTCGACATCACGGACGACACGCCGTCCGACCGATCAACCGACAACATCATCACCTTGCTCTCACCGTACAACATCGACCAGACGGCGAGCGAACACCTCTACGACGGATCCATCATCCAGACCGGTGGTGACGAGATCTTCGATGGTATCGTTAACTTCGGTAACGCTGCCCACATCGAGATCATCCAGGACGGCGCCCTAATCGGCAATGCGTTCTGGAACCAGGCCGGTGTGGGGCTGAATGCCGATGCCGGTGCTGGTATCTCGCACCGCTTTATGGTCCAGACTCGGGTGAATGGTGCCGACATCGACGGTCGTCGGCTCTTGGGCCTGACCCGCGAGTTCAACAACAGCTACGCCGAGTTCCCGATTAACGGTACCTCGCGCGGTAACAACGTTCTCGCTCTCTCCGAAAGCAGCGACCTCAACAACCAGACCGCTGCAGGTACGATTGCGACCTACGGTGACATCGTAAACACTGAGGGGTACCAGCTCCTCGATGTCAACGGCGACACGGTCAGCGAGCCCTACTACTCGCAGTGGGACTTGGGTACACGGTCGATTAACGACCTCTACGAGCGCACCAAGTGGATTCAGCGTCGGGGCACGGCCCAGACCATCCACGGACTCAACGGTAACGTCTTCCGTGGCATCACTACTGAGTGGGACTACGACGCAGAAAGCGGCGGACCCTTCACCGAAGATGAGATCCTGGCTTGGGGTACGTCGTTCGCCTACGACGGCGAGGCCAACGGCCCTCTGGTAGTCGGAGAATACTACTCATTCTCCATCTCCGGCGCGGTCGGTCAGCTGATCTACCTCGATGACCAAGGCGTGACAGGTAATGTCGTCTTCGCCATTGAAGCCGGCAGCGGCACTGTGGTCGATAACGATGTGATGACCCGAGTGGACGGCAGCACTGACACCGCAACGGTCAATGGTGTCGTCAGCGACGCCGGGGCAACTGGCGGTACCGGCGTGCTGTTGGCGCTCGATGATCAGGGCCTGACAGGTACGGTCTGGATTCAGCTGCTTACGGGCGGCGCGCCGGTCGATAACCTGCCGTTCTTTGGCCGGACATCGAACGCTACTGCTGATGTGAACCTGGCGCCTACGACACGTACCGTTTCACCTGCCTTCGTTGGTCAGTCGACGGGCTCCGCCATCATCGGTGCGTTCGGTATCGGTATTGATACCAACGACCTGACTGCCTCCGACACACTGACGGATCTTACCGGTACGGTTCGGGTTCCGCCGAACAATGTCACGTTCACCGTGTTCGGGCTGGTTTCTGGCGAGGACCGCGTACTTGTCGGTCCGGAGTCAGCCGGTTCGCTTCAAGTCAACCAGTTTACGCTGAACACAACGTTGAACGGCGCCGCCGAAACGGCTGTTGTGGTCTCTTCGGCTATTCCACTGGACACACCCTCGACAGGTACGATCCGGATTCTAAACGACGCCGGAATCTATGTCCGCCAGACGTACACCTCGTACACCGGCTCGACGTTTACGATTCCATCGACCGACTACTCGGGCGGTGCAACGGCGACGTCTGGTAACAATACCTTCATCTCGTACATCGACGAGCTGGCAGGCAGTACCCAGGCGAGCTTTACTGGCGTTTACCAGTCGGACCGGTCTCTATTCGTTCGTGTTCGTGACGGTGGCGCCTCGCCGATCAAGACCTTCGAAACCACAGGTACGCTGGGATCCGCTGGTGGGTCAGCTACCGCGATTCGTACCTCGGACGCGTGATCTGACAGCAACAGGAGGCCTTCAACATGGCGTTCATCAGCTCGGCAGGTGCCCCTTCTCTGGACACCTACTACAGAGAAGCCAAGACCTTGGCGACGCAAATTCGTGCCTCCGCGGTCACGTTGCGCAACAACATCGCAAGCAACACGAGCCGCCCCTCGGTTGCTCAATATTGCAATGACACCCGCGTCTTCTATGATCGCCTCATTGTGATTTCGCAGCTCAACGGTATCGCAGCCTATGCGAACAACGAAGAAGCTGGCAATTACGTCATTGGCCCCGAGTTTACTGCAATGACGGACGCCATGCTCGCCGTTGTGAACAACATCCGGACTACTTTCCCGTCAGACTCGGGCACGGGCGCATTGCTCGAGCGTACGTTCGACGCCAACGGCCTGCTGGTAGACCTTGACTTCTCTCCGGCACAGCTTTCGACGCTTGGTACCCTGCTCGATACCCTAATCGCAACGATTACCGCGCCGGCCTAAGTAGGAGGAGCCGATGGCTGCATCGGTCCGTGCCTACGACGAGCAGACGTCGAGCGGGGCCCAAGTCGGGTCACTCACCTTCAACAAGCCTACGGGCACGGTTGAAGGTGATTTGTTGATTATTTTGATGCAGACTGACGGCGGTAACCGTGAGCCCGACCTGCCTGCTGGCTTCACTCAAGTGTACAAGGGTGAGGGTTCAGGTAACGCTCATCTCGTTTGCTACAAGGCTGCTGGTGCCTCAGAGCCGAGCACCTATCAGGTCACAATCAGCGGCGTAGGTGGAAACACGGAAGCCTGCGGCGTCTTGATTACTGTCCAAGACGCCGAGACCGATTCCCCTCTTAGTGTTGACGGCACCAACGGAACAACGGCGTCGACTCATGTGTTCAACACTCCAACTTCGGTTGACGACGACTGTTTCTGGATTTGCAAGTTCGGATTCGACGGCGGTGATGGTGGCACGCATACCATCTCTACGGGAGGTGTAGACTGGACTAAGGGAGACCAGGTCGACTCGGACGGAGGTAGTGGCGAGGGCTGTCAGCTTTCGTGGTATACGCACACGCAGACGACTGCGGGGGCCATGCCTGCCTTGTCCGTCGATACCGTTGTTAGCGACGGCGGTCTGCTCGTTCAGCTTGCGATCAAGCCAAAGGCTGGCGACCCGGAACAAGAGGGCTACCGCTGGCGAAATGACGACGGATCCGAGTCTACGGCAACCTGGCTAGCGGCCCAGGACACTGACATCTCTCGAGGCAAGCTTTCTACGACCCGCCTACGTGTTCTGGTGAACAACGTAGGCCCGGGTCGGACGGACCAGTTTAGCCTTCAGTATCGACGTGTCGGCGACGCAGACAGTGAGTGGGAGGACGTCAGCTAATGGCCGCCCCAGTCATTGAAAACGACTACGTCGAGGCAGACAGTGGCGGGTCGACAGCAACCTCTTTGGTGATCAACAAGCCAGCCGGTGATGCTGCAGGCGATCTGTTTCTCCTTCTAATGGGGTCCGACTCTGGAGAAGGCTCTGCGCAATGGCAGACTCCTTCCGGCTGGACGCAGCTCTACAACGACTTTGACGCCGCCGACGACGTCAACTTGGCCGCCTTCATCCGCGTGCGCGATGGAACTGAAGGCGCCTCGGTCACGGTAAACCATACCGCAGCAGACGAGCTGTGGGGCGTATGGATGCGCATTACAGGCGCGTTCCTGACGACGACACCGGATGCCATTGCTGCGCTTACCAATGACAATACGTCCCTCCACGTTTGCACTGCGGTAACGACAACGGTCGACGAGTGCCTTGTCATCAGCCACGGCGCCTACGACGGCGGTGACGCCACGCTTTCAGTCTCGAGCGGTACGGGCTGGACATTCCGTCAGCAGAACAGCGGCGTGACCGAGAACGACGCTTCGGGCTGGTGGGCCGAGAAGGACGTCACTACGGCCGGCGGTGACACCGCCCTGTCGATCAGCATGACGCTGGATGACGGCTGCTATTCGAGAATGATCTCGATTGCGCCGACGCCGACGGATCCAGCTATCACCGATGTCGAAACGGACGAAGCGTTTCGGGACGGGGACACCGCGGTAACCATCACAGGCATCAACTTCGAGGCGACTCAGGGTACCGGTACGGTCGAGCTGTCGGACAACGCAGTCTACGCGACAGGTACTAAGGTCGCACAGACAGTCACTTCGTGGGCCGACACTAGCATCGACTTCACAGCTGTACTTGGAGCGCTAGCTCCGGGCACACTGTGGATCTGGGTCACAAACAACACGGGGGACCGCAACGCTGCCTTCAACGTACAGGTTAGCCGGAAGATTGCGTTCCAGCTGTCTGCCAGCGGAAACATCGCGGCTTCGGGCGAGAACACGACGGCTCAGCTAACCGCGCCGAGCGGCAAGACCAGTGGTACGGACTTCGATGCAGGCCGCATCCAGGACGACGAAAACCCCGCCGATGCAGTCACTGTTAGCGATGATGACTACACAGAGATGGAATGGGCCATCCAGGCAACGAACGACGCCGCCGATGGTGTGCAATACGAGTTTCGACTAGTTGCCCTCGCGGACGGAGTGCTGGACACCTACACCGTCACGCCTCGCTGGACCGTTACGGCTACCGCCGCGAACTTGGACTACAGCGACACCATCTCGGACCTTAACGCCGATCACCACTGGATTTTCCAGGGTCTTGGCGCAAGTAGCGCCACCGTAGCTGCGGGAGGAACGGGCTACACCGTTGGAGATCAGCTGACTCTTGTGGGCGGTACTTCGTCAGAGACCGCGGTCTTCAACGTCGACTCTGAGACCAGCGGCGTGGTGACTGCAGTTAGCGTTGTGACCGACGGTGCCTACACTTCTGCGCCGGCGAGCCCCGTCTCTACAACAGGCGGGACGGGCACGGGCTGCACGTTGACGGTGACATTTGAGCATCCAGATGAGATCGGCTCGGCGCACGGAGTCAACTCCGGCGCTACTGCTGTCCTGACTCCGATTGCCAGAAGCGCGGTAGCTACACTGGAGTCGAATGGGACTACTGATCGCGTCACCATCCCAAACACTGCAGACATCAACAACTCCGCGCAAGACCGAAAGGCCGTAGCAGGCTGGATCCTAGTAACCGCGGTGCAGGAGCCGCCGAAGAGAATCTACGGGGAAGGAAACAACACCCAGAGCTTTGCGTTCGTCATGGGCTGGGGAAACAACCTGCTGCTCGAAGCCGACTCTGCTTCGTTTACGCTGCAGGTCTACACCGACCGAGTTCTTCAGGTAAACCGAGCCTACCATCTGTGCGGAATCTTCGAAGGCAGCGGGTTCGGAGACGAGCTTCGGCTCTACCTTGACGGCGTGAAGCAGCTGGATAGCGAGCCTAGCCCACCGGCACCCGGCGTTACGACACTCGCGGCACGAACTCCCGTTGAGTTCGCCGACCCCGTGGGAACGGTCTCTGTAGGAGGCACCACCGTTATTCTGAACGCTCCTGTCAATGGCCAATACAACCACTGGGCGACCTGGAACGGCGCTAATGCTGTGCTTTCAGATGCTACGGTGCGAGAGCTGTTTGAGAAGGGCGCGCTAGGGTCGGTGACAATTTCCACGGACACACAGGTGAATATGCAGACTGCGCTCGACGCCCTATCTGCAACGACACGTCCGGATCAGGCTTGCTGCATCGAGATCGAAGAACAGACTGGAGGTGGAGACTTTACGTTGGACGTTGACAACATCACGTTCGACGCCCTGGCTTCTATCCACGTTCGCTACAACGGCAACGATGGAAGCACGCTGACTCTTCGGAACCTCAATGGGTCCAACACGTCGATCGTAGCGGCTCCTTGGACCGCCAGCATCGCTGTCGTTGAAGTTGTGGACTTGACGATTACCGTGCTGGACGCTTCGACCCTTCTGCCGGTTGAAAATGCCGTCGTCTACGGTATCGCAGGGGCGACGGGCCCCCTGACCCAAGGTACCGTAATCATCGACAAGCTGCTTACGAACGCCAGTGGGGTGGTTACTCAGACCTTTGACTACAGTGCCGACCAGTCGATTACGGGACGTGTTCGGCGAGGGAGCACCTCACCTCTTTACAAGACGGGTCCTTTCAGCTCGACTATCACTTCGACCGGCTTGGTCCTGACTGTTCTTCTGATCCCGGATGAGTAATGGCTTCGGTAATCAAGATTGAAAGCTTTGATGTCGACGTAGCGAGCGCCAGCACGCATACGCTAACAACTACCGTTAGTAGCCTGAACTCTGCGTTTGTTCGTCGTACGGGCCCAGCGGACAAGCAGTCGGGCGGTCCGATCGGGAGCACAGCCAACACCAACCCTATTGACGTTGTGATCGGCGCTCAGCTGACGGCAACCAATACGGTCACTTTCTACGCAGGTAGCGCGACGTCTCGGAAGGTGATGGGTGAAGTCTGGAGGTACACCGGTACCCCAGGTGGCATCGATGAGTTCATTGTTCGCGGCCGGTTCGCCATTTCCGTCACGGGAACGTCCTCGGCATCGCAAGCTGTGTCGGGCATCGTCAACGAAGACGACTGCGTGCCCTTTCTCCAGGGGGTCAGCAACACGCTGGCTTCCGTTAATGATTACGACGCATCGTGCTTTACTGCCCACATGGACGGCTTGGGCAACGTCGTTGTCTCGAAGAACAACACTTCGGGCAACCACACAGTCTACGTTACGGTTGTTGAGTTCACGGGATCACGCTGGTCCGTAGGTCACGGCGTCTCTAGCGCACATGACACGGTGATGGAGACTGTCACACTGAACACAGACTCAACGGGTACCGGTGGGTCAACCTTCGATGTGACCAACTGGGATACAGCCATCATCGAAGCTACGGTGGGTGGAGACTCAGCGGAGACCGGCCTCGCGGACAACCTGTGCCTGTGCTATCCGGGAGTGTCAACCACCCAAGCGATCTTCGGGGTCACTGACGGTGATGGAAACGCTCGAAATGACGCGACCGGCTACATCCACGTGATGCGCAACGAGGCGATGGCTGTCTACCGAGCCAGCAACTCGAACATCGCTGAAGGTAACAACACCTACGGTACAGCGAGCTGGCCGCCTGGCGCACCTACGACTGCCGCCCTCGATGAGCTTGCACTCGAGTGGTACTCGGACACCTCGGGTACGGGTACGGCCCACGCTCGTGGTCGGCTAGTAGCCCGTATTACTGCTGCTACAGGGACCATCCAGCACTGGGTCCACCGCTCGGGTAACAACGTCAATGTACGCTACGGTGTTATCGACCTCACCAACGTCGACAACGTTCAGCGTCCCTCGATTACCAATGTTGAAGACGAAGCCTTTGCTGTCAACGAGGCCGATGTCTTGATCGAAGGCAGTTTGTTCGAGGCGGTGCAGGGAACAGGTAGCGTCATCCTGAGTGACACCTCGACCTTCGGTTCGGGGACAGAGGTGACTCAGACCGTAAATACGTGGTCTGACACCCAGATCAACATTGACTTGGTGCAGGGAGCGCTTCCCGAAGGCACGCTTTACCTGTTCGTCGAAAACGACAGCGGGGTCAACAGTAGCGGGTATCCCGTCACCGTCGGCGAGGGGACGTACACATCCATCGTTGCGACTTACAATCCCGATCACCACTGGCCTCTTGATGGAGACTTCCTAGATAATGCAGGAAGTATCAATGCTAACAGTGCGGGTAGCAGTGGGACTGCGTTCACAGCCGATGTGTTGACTCGAGGGTCCACGCAGTCCGTTCAGTGCAACGCGACCACAGACTTCTTCTCGATGAGCAACTCGACTGCGATGAACAACGGGTCGCAGAATGCCAGAACAATGGGAGGCTGGATTCAGCTAGGTGCAGTCATCCAGACGTTGACTAACCTCTATGAGGAGGGGGGTAACGTCAACAACTTCGCCATCCTCTTGGGCTTCGGGAACATTGTCCTGTGCCAGGCTGCGGACACTGGCGACTTCTATGTTCAGGCCTTTAGCGACATTAAGCTAACCGTCGACCGTCCCTACTTCGTCATCTTCCAGTTCCGAGGCAGTACGCTAGGAAACGAGTTCTGGATGTTGCTGGATGGCGTTAAGCAGACTGTGACGCAGGGCAACCCGCCCGGCGCAACCGATATGGACAGCCACACCGGTGACATCCACTGGGGTGACGCGGGCGGCTCGCTTGAAGTTGGAGGGACGGACATCGACTTTCCCGGTCCGTCGGACTGCCAGTATGCGCACTGGATGACCTGGTCTACCTCAAACTACATTTCGGACACCGATGTAGCGGACCTTTTCGCCGCTGGTGCGCCCCCTCAAGTCAGCCTTTCGACGGATACCGCCGCCAATATGCAGACTGCGATGGCAGCCTACAACAATACGACCCGAACAGACTGGCCGCTGTCGTTCCGCATCCCGCAGCCCACAGACAGCAGCAACTTGGAAATCACTGCTACCAACATGGTCTTCGACGACCGTGTTTCGTTGCAAGTGCGCTGGATGGGTGCGGGCACGCTGACTTGGCGGAACAGCGGAACATCGAACCTAGTTGCAAGCAAGGTCAGCCTAGCCGTCGGCGGTACCGTTACAGTTATCGAGACAGCGACGATTACGGTTACTGTCACAGACATCACGACAGGCCTGCCGGTCGAGAACGCTCGCGTATTTATTGAAGCCGACTCCGGCGGTCCACTGGCTGCTGGAACCGATATTCTCAACTCAACGACCAATGCGTCCGGCGTGGCCTCGGTTGAGATTGATTTCTCCTCCAATCAGCCGATTACAGGACGTGTACGAAAAGGGACGGCAGCGACGTATTACAGAACCTCTGCCATTGTTGGCACCGTTACCTCGGCCGGCCTCAGTCTCGGGGTGGCTCTAATCCCGGATCAGTGATTCATGGGCAGCAAAGACGAACTTCATATCCGAAATGCCAAAGCACTCGATAACAGGAACAAGGCTCAGCAGAGCGAGATCGATGCACTGCGCAAGCGCCTCGAGACCCTAGAGCAGATTGTGCCTACGCTGCAGCAGCAGGTCAATGCTCTAAATGGGCTGGTTGCCACAGCTCTGTCGGCTAAATTGGGAGGGGGCCCGACGGCCTGAGTAAGCGAGCGCCATGGCTACTTCCGTCAACTGGATCACCCGCGTTATCACTGTACCCCAGGCGGACCTGACCCCGCTTGGCGGGAACCGGTACCAGTTTGACGTAGACGCGTTCAGGCTGGAGCTGAAGGACCTCGAGGACGACGAAGGGATTCCGTTCCCCGACACACACCGTCACAACACAGAGGTCGTGCTCGCCGGTGTTACCTACTCGCGGACCTTCGAGATCATCAATGGGTACACCATCTTCTTCGAGGAGACGGGCACGCCCTACGAAATTCAGCCGGTCAACGCCAACCACAACTTGCTCGACGTCAAAGTGGTCAGCGGACAGACCAGCTTGTCGACGAACAACTCTGCTGGTCTGCAGACCGTCAACACAGGCGGAGGGGGCGGCGACTTCACAGCGCTCGAGATTTCGCAGATTCGATACCGGCTTGGTCTCGACGGCGCGACGGCCGTACCTACAGCCGCGCCAGATTTGGCGCAAGAGCTTGATGTTGCCAATGCCCAAGCGGCCATCCAGATCGACATCGCTAACCTGCCTTCCGCAGCAGACATGGCTGACGCTGTCTGGGATGAGCCCCGAGCCGACCATACGACGACACTGACTTACGGCGCTACCTCCGAGTGGACAGGTGGTGGGGGCAGCAGCTCGGCCGACCTGGAGAAGGTCACGGTCCGTACAGCTCGCGTCGGTGAGGCTTTCCTAGATGTCTTCACACTGCTTGACGCCGTAGGCTCTCCTGTCAGCGGGGAGCTAGCAGGAGATTTCACCGTACGCGCATCGCAGGACGGTGTCACGCAAGCGGTCGTATCGACGATCGGAGAGATCGGATCCACGGGAGACTACGTCATCTCTGTTCCGGCCGGCTTTCCAGGCACCGGTCTGTGGGTACTGACCGTTGAGTCAGCGACGACAAGCGCGACGAAGACAACGAAGGTAGAAGTACGAACAGACGATATTGACTCCGTCGGCTTGGTGGTCGACGAGATTCGGACTCTAGTCATTGGCGGAGGAACGGGCGTGGAGACTGTAGAGATCACCCTGGTCGATACCCTGAATGGAAATGCAGGCGTTGCAGACGCCCTGCTCAATATCTATGATGCAACCGGCACTACGCTCGTAACGTTCGAGCGAACGGACCCTTCAGGGATTGTCACTGTGTTGCTGAATCCGGCGACCTACGTCATCCGGGGATTCAGTCCGGGCGTTAGTATTCCCGAGACCCAGATCGTCGTTGCAGACAACAGCGGCGTAGGCACGCAGCAATTCCAGATCGATGCGCAGTCGGTGCAGGTCGCGGCACCCGCTTCGCCTACGCTCTGCCGTATGTTTGACGACTTCCTGAACCTCAACGGAACAGCGCTCGTTGGCCAGGTTGTCCAGGTACAGAATCTCTATGATCCGAATGGCGATCAGGGATTGTCTGTCCTACAGGGTGCGGCCAACTACACGACTGACGCTGCAGGGCATGTAGAGTTCGATGTTGTACGCGGCGCCCGCATTCGTATCAGCTTCCCTGGTAGCAACTTCTCTAGGGATATTACAGTCCCAGACTCACAGACCGCTAAGCTGACGACAACGCTAGGCCTGGCGACTGACAACTTCACCATCGTGACGGACTGACCGATGCAGCATACCAACCAGAGCTGGGACGCCATCCGCGGCTACTTGCAGGTCGAGTCAGCCGGGGTTGGCGTGACCGGTGAATCACCCACTGTGGTTGTGCAGCGGTTGTCGGATGGTCTGTTCCTCGAGGCAGGCGGCTTGACCTGGGGCGCTACGGCTGCGAGCCTGGCGATGACAGAGGTCGACGCCGTCAACTTCCCCGGCCTTTACGTCTACATCATTGCGACGTCTGCGCTGGTCTACGAAGACTCGTATCCGGGCTACTTGTTCCACAAGACCAACGCTACGCCAGACGTGGTCGAAACAGAACTCGTCGTTCCCCAACAGCGGCCCGCTATTGAAGGGGTAGCCCTTCTCGGTGCAGTTGGAGACGCGGTCTTCACTGTAGAGGACACGCTGAGCACACCGATTCAGGGCGCCCTGGTCCGAGTCTACGACTCTGCCGGGACAGAACTGCTGACTCAGGGCATTACCGATGCTTCGGGCAATGTGACTTTCGGGCTGCCGCTTGGTAGCTATCAGGTTCGCGTTTCAGCCGACGGCTACGACTTCAGCGGGATCAACCCAACTTCGGTGACTGTGGTTGCAAATGACGACGTCACCCCCGAGCTAGACGGCATTGTACCTTCGACCGGTGCACTGGAAGGCGAACGCATTGCGCTGCACGGCCGCTTCTTCGGCGACACCAATGTTGAAGTCGTTTTCGGAACCATCTCGACTGTGACCCTCGTCGATGTCAACACGGACCAGACGGTGGCGACCTGCGTCGTTCCTGCGGGCACAACCGGGTTGACGGTACCTATTCGCATCCAAAAGCTAGACCCTGCAAACCAGCCGAGCGGTCGGTTGCAGTCTGGCGCAATCTCTTACCTGGTAGGCTGAGTCGATGGCCAACGCATTCACGCTGGTCGGTACGCCCGTCACGACATCGACGCCTTCCGACCCTTCTCTCTGCCGAGTAAGCGGGGACGTCATCGACATCTTTGGTGGTGCTTACGTCGGTGTCGTCTTCTACGTCCGTCACATTTATTCACCGCTTTCTGTAGGGACCAGCAGGCTCATCCTACGAGAGCGGAAACAGGTTCGGAGCGACGCTTCGGGTCAGGTCAGCTTCGATGTATTGCAGGGTGCAGTCGTTCGCATCGAAGTCACAAATCAGCCGAACCTCGAGTTCGAAGTGACCGTGCCCACGCAGAGTAGTATCAATCTGGCGGATCTAATCCTGCCGTACATTGTTTCGGTCACGTTCGACGACGGAGCTACTAAGGGCGTGTTGTCAGGCGAGTCGTTTAGCCTTCCGAGCACCGGCCTGCTCAGCAACGGCCAGTCGGTGGATACAAGCGGCGCGGTAACGCTGACCAGCTCGGACGCTGCGGTAGTGACGCAGCCCAGCAACGGTACGTTCACTGCGCTGTCGCTGGGCACTAGCACGATCACGATGACCGCTGTCGATGAGACACTGCTCGACTTGAACAACGACCCCTCGGGTGACCCCATTGTCAGGCTATCCGTGCCTGCTACGACGCTCGCTGCTGACCTTGTCGTTACTGTAAGCTGAGGCGGCAGGGCGAAAAAGAAACGCCGGGTGTTGTCCCCGACGGGCCAGAACCTGGCCGTTCACATCAGAGCCCGGTCACTAGAGGCCCTCCGTTCCCGGGCCGCCATTGCGCATGGCGTCGTCCGGCGAGATGAACATGGCCTGGATGGCCGCCTCGAGGTCCTTGGGCATGTTCGGCCAGAGCGCGGCGAGGGCTCCGAGGAAGAACGCCGCGTAGTCGCGGTAGTTCTGCACCGCCGCCGCATGGGCGTCCTGGATCTGCCCGAGCATGTAGCCCGGAAGGTAGTTGCTGAACTGATGAGCCTCCACGAGCCTGCGCTCGGCGGCGGCGAGGGCGTCCTCGGCCTTCACCAGCTGGACCCATGCCTCATCCCGGTCCATGCCCGGCGGCATCTTGATGGTCTTCGGACCCCGGGGGGTGAGGAGGCCGATGCCCAACTCGGGCTCTCCGGTCTCGTCGTTGAAGAAGTTGAAGAAGTAGAAGCGCTTCATGTTTTCTTTTCTTCCCTTTCCTTTGGCGTTCAAAAATCTTATGCGGCATAGGCAGGCCCGCTTTCAGACGCTGTCCTCCGGCGGAGTTAAGTTCCAACCATGGCGATTACCCGGGCGCAGATCAAGGCTGCTGTCGAGCAGTACCTGCCAAAGACCGTAAACTTCGCACGCTCCGAAGATCTGGGGACCAAGGACCCCGATGCGATCTTCTCGCGTCTGTTGCAGGTCGTGCTGACGGCGCTGCTTCTAGACGAATCGTCGGTGTTGGCGATCAGCTATCAAGCAACTCAGCGGCTTCTGACAGCCCTAGACTCCGGCATTTCCCTACTTACGCAATTGCGAAGCGAAGACGTGCTTCGGTCGATCGAGTCGACAGACCCCACCCCGGTCTCCAGCCTGCAATCGCTTCAGGAGTCACGATTGGACCTGCTCCGTATCTCGGGGAGCATCGCTGACAGCGGCACGTTTAACACTGGCGCCTTCGATAGCTTCAAGACGAACATCACCGACTTCCTGACCGACGAGATCAAGCCAAACGTCGCAGGCCGAAACAAGGTGGCGATCTCAAACGACATCAACCTCATTATGGCATCCCTGGTGACAGCCTGGGAGTTGGTACGTACGCGACGTGCCGCAGCGCTTGCCGTTGTTCCGAACTACATCTCGTCCGATGTTCGCAGCACGGTCGCAGCCACGGTGCTTGCTTCAATCAATGACCAGCTTGACGAGCTAGAAGAAGAGCTAGCGACACAGACGACCGCGGAGCAGGCCGCGGCGGCAGAGCAGACGATGATCGACCTGGCAGCGGCGCAGGCGGCCCTGGAGCTTGTAGGGACCGCCCCGACAGTTGCATCGACAACCTCTGCTGGTCCCGGCGCTGACGGCTTCACAGAGTCGACCTACCTTCTGCTTGAGGGTGCGGCGGACACACAGGCGCAAATCGACCTTGAGTCAGGCACGGCCGGTCAGCTCGTCTTTCCTTTTGCCCTCAATGTCTCGAACGGCTCGGCTACCGACGACCTGGACAGCGACAACCTGACGCCGATCTTCACCGACGCAGGCGGGACGTTCCAGACACTCGGCGTGACTGCCGACGAGAACTTCATCACCATCTTGAGCACGGGGCGCACGCACCGGGTCACTCAGGTCGTGTCCGAGACGGAGGTTCGGCTAGATCCTGAGATCTCGACTTCCATCTCCAATGAAGAGTACCTGATCTCAGGGCGTGTGCCCGGCACCTATTTCCGGGATTCAACGAAGTCTTTCTGGACCGAATACACGACAGCCGGCGCAACGCCGACCAACAATCTGGCCACCGGCACGCAAGGCCAGTTCTTGGCACGCACGGTGTCCTCCGGAACCGGAGGAACCAACGTCAAGGACACTGGAACCGACGGTGAAGGTAACCCACTTCAGTTTACGCAGACCGATGGCGATACGGATCCAGCGGGTGATTTCTCCTCTGCCGCGGCAACCTGGCTGACTAACGGTATCGAAGGGGCAGCAAACTGGGAGCTGTACATCACTGAGGCCGGTGCTAACAACGGGTTTCAGTCCACGATTACTACCGTGACGAGCCAGACCGAGCTGACAGTCACGTCAAACTTCCCCGACGATGCAGCGACCAATGTAGACTATGGCATCCTGGGACCAGACGGCGATAGCCTCTTCCGGTCGGGGACGGCAACGTTCTTGGCGAATGGTGTCAGTGCAGGCGATGAACTCAAAGTCATCGTCACAGGTCCCGGCCTGCAGACGTACTCCATTGACTCGGTGACCTCAGATACACTGCTCTACGTTACGACGAGCCCGTTCACCTCGTTGACGAACTCGCAGGTCTGGTGGGTGCCGCTAGATTCCGGCGACGACGTCTTCGAAGACAAGGACGCAACCTTCATTTCTGACGGTGTGCAGGCCGGGGACACGCTCAACCTCACCATCGGCCTCAACGACTACACGCTGACCGTCAATAGCGTCCTCTCCCAGACACAGCTTCAGATCAACAGTGACTGGACGACAGAGCTTACGCTTGAGACCAATCCGATCTTTGAGGCCGAGACCTGGTCGATTGTGGCTGCGGGCAACACGACCCGTTTTAGTCAGGCCGATGCTGTCAACTTCACCGTGGTCGCAGACCCCGGCGACATCCTCATCTTCGACTCGGTGAACTACACTGTGGGATCGGTGGACTCAGCAGCCGAGCTGACGACATTGTCGGACCGAGCTGCATCGTCACAACTTGCATGGACGCTCGTCAGCTCGCTCACAACCTCAGTGTTCCAGGACTCAACCAATTCCCCGTTTACGGCGAATAGCGTCGGATCCGAGATTATTCTGAACCCGGGCACCCCGCAGGAGGAGCGACATAACATCGTGACGTTCAACTCGGCCAGCGAGGTCGTGGTGTCTGGCACGCTTGACCGGGCGCTGACGGGCATCACCTACGCGGTGACGGACATCGTCGATTCCCGAAAGGTGTTGATTGCCGCAGGCCGCCGCGCGCCGATTGTACGCGTGCTCGATGTGAACACCCTCGAGCTTCTGCCTCCATTGTCCGGCGTGGTCGGTACCAACGTGTCCTACCAGATTGTCAATCCGCGCAGCCCACAGCGCACGAACCGCTTGATCGACCGGGCTCTGGTCAGCGGGTTCCCGTCTACGGTGGTCGGGTCACAGATCCTTGTCGGCACCGAGCGTCCCCGCACCGGTACAGTCCTTTCTCGAGTCGACCTGGACCTCGACACGACGTTCGAGTCGATTGACCTCGACTTCACCGTGCCCACCGGCCTTCGAGGGGTTCAGTACCAGCTGCTTATTCAGCCGCAGGGAACCACGAAGACCTTCAAGGCGACCACGACCGACATCACCTCTTCAGTGGTTGCAGGGGACTGGCTCACGATCTGGGCCGACAACAACGTCTATGATGTGACACAGGTCGACGAATTCGACTTCAACGTCGAAGAGCCTCTCGAGGCCGACCTTTCGGGCTTGGACTTTATTGTGACCCGGGGCGGCGCGCAGGACTACGGACGCTTCGTTCTGCTTGAAACGCTGGACTCTGCACTGAGCCTGAGCGCGGATACTTCCGCCTTGCGGTTGCGTGTCGCCGAGGTCTTGATCGACTTTGGGGCTACGGTGCTCAGCGAGCTGGTCAACGTCCCCTCGGGCTCAACTGCTGTGCTTGATGACCCTGACCTTGACGGCTCGTCGACACAGCTCAGCGACGCGTCAACGGACTTCGTTGCAGCCGGCGTTCTGGTGGGCGACCGTCTCGTCGTTAATGCGCAGAGCTTTGTCTACATCGATTCGGTCTCGACTAACGCCGTTACCTTCTCCCCTGCGCTGACGACAGAGTCGGTAACAAGCTTTGTCATTGACCGGACTTCGGTATCGGGTGCGCTACGGGTAGCAGCGGACCTGCAGGCCGAGCTACAGGCCCTGCGTGATCTCTTCAGCGCGTACTTCATCCAGCGGAATGCGACGATCGAAGGTGTCATCGACGTACTGGAAGACCAAGGACAGGACCGGGCCATCGAACTCCTGCTAAGTGGCGACATTCAGGGTTTCATTGCCCTTCAGACTGGAGAAGGAAACTACGTCTCCTTTGCAAGATCGAAGACGACTTCGGCGGCACAGCGTACCTCGACCTCGTCTCTGCAGCAGCGGAACATGGCCCGAGCAGGATCCGGCCTTGGCGGGTCTTCGAGCAGCGGAACATCGAACGCGGTGACCTCCTACGGACAGCCTCTTTCTCAAGAGGTCAACACCATCGTCGAACTGGCCAAGGGGACCGAGGCGCTGGTGGGCGACGAGCGGGTCAGCTCCGCAGTGGAAATCGGACTCGAAGAGGTCGTCAACCGGGCAATCTATGAGCTTACGGGCGAGATTCGGTCGACCGTCATTACGGACACGGACCCCACCCTGCCGTGGCTCGCACAGACCGGTAGCGTCCGCGAGAGGGTCGTACGCCGAGCGGAATCGCTTAAGGCGGCCCTTCAGTATATGATTGATCATCCAGACGAGTTCGACGAAGCCTTCACAGAAGAGAGCAGCTCGTGAGCATTGATTTCCAGTTCATCACTCTGGTCGATGACCTCGAGGTCATCGAGGTCACTGAACTCGACGGATCCGTCCCTCGGACCATTAGCGTCTTCGGAGGGCCGGGTTTCGCCGGTGCGCAGCGAGTCGAGATCAACGACCTAGGTGTAGACTCCTTTCAAGTAGCGTCGGACCGCCTGCTGTTGGTCCAGCCTCCGGACACACCGTTCGGTGACATCCCCGCTTCACAGATGAGTGTAGCGGTTCTATCGGGAGAGCTGACTCAAACTCGCAAGTCCCGGCTGACATTCACCCCTACTTTGCGAACGCGACAGGTCAGCGGAATTCAGAAGCTGGTACAGCAAGTCGTCAAGGAACTTCTGTCCGACATCGGCTCCGACCGCTTCGATCCGTCGGCCGGCGGTGACTTGGTGCGGGCCATCGGGGAGACGCTGTCGCCCTCAGGGCAGTCACAGGTCGCTACCATCCTCTCGCAGGGCGCCTCACGTGTACAGGACTCTTTCCTGGCAGCGCAGGCAAACGATTCTCGCCTGACCGCAGACGAGCGTCTCTTGGCATTGGAACTTGACCGCGTTCAATTCAATCTAGAAGAAGCCAGCGTCACGGCCAGCCTCCGCCTGGTTACCTACGGCGGACAGAGCTTCGAAATTCCTTTGATTCTGTGAGGTTGCTATGAGCCAGGATGCGACGCTTCGCACGCTCATCGAAGAGCTGATGGCTGACTACGATAGCACCATCGACACTGCGGAGGGTAGCACCTTCGACACCGCTGTGATGAGCCCTTTGCTGACCCGTATCGGCGGGTCGCCTCTGGAGGTTGATCTAGAGGCCTTCCTCATTGAGCGGCTCCAGACGGAGTTTCCCGACATCGACGTCAGTGTGAAGTCTGGTGTCGTCGACCTGCTGATTAAGCCCGCTGTTGCTGTACTTGAGCCCCTGCGTCGCGAGATCAACGGAATCAAGATTGCTCAGTCGCTGAACAACGTCGATAGTATGACTACCGACGAGCTGAATGCTCTGCTTGGGAACTACTTCACGGCCATTCAGGAGGGCGGTACAGCTAGTGGCGTCGTTCGGATGTTCTTCTCTGCCCCGCAGACCGTCCGCGTCACTCCGCTTACCCGCTTCTCCACAGGCAGCAGCCTGAACTTCTACCCCATCGCAACTCAGGCAATCACGCAGGAGTTCATGGCGTTCAATCTAGATTCTTCGGGTCTCTACTTCTTTGACGTCACCGTGCAGGCCGAAAACTCCGGATCAGAGTACAACGTCACCGCAGGCGAAGTCAACTCGGTACAGGGCATCTCGGGGGTTGTACGCGTCAGCAACCCTCTCGGCTTCGACAACGCGACAACGACGGAGACCAAGGCAGAAGCAGTCGCTCGCGCGCAGGAAAGCATTACGGTGCGCAACCTGTCAGTTGAGCGAGGGGTGAACTTCACCTTGACGGAGAACTTCCCAACGCTGTCGGTCATCCAAGTCGTGGGCAAGGGCGACGACGAGATGCTGCGGGACATCATTACCGGGCCGACGGCTGTTAGCAGTATCCCGGGAGGCATCGTCGGTGACCAGCCTACGTTCATCGGCTTTGCTGACTCTGTCCGGATCGGGGGGAAGACTGACGTTTACGTCTACCAGCGCGAGCTGGTGACGGACACCCTGGACATTCAGAATCTGACCAACCGGGGCACACGCATCTACGCCGGTAATGGCGGGTTCACTGCAGCAGGCGGTACTACCACAACATTTGAGGACCTCCTCGGGAACTTTACTTCGCGTGGTATCCTGAACGGCGATGTGCTCCGCGTAGGCGAAGACTCTGCAGCCATCTCGGGTATCAGCTCGACGTCGCTTACACTGGACACCGCCCTTCCGGGCGGTCTGTTTGCGCAGGATTACGAGATCGTACGTGTCCGGTCGGACTTGATCGAGGCTCCTCTGTATGACCTCGTCGCTGAGACCTCGGCCGGTGCAGCGGTCTTCGATGCAGATGGCGATCCAGTCCAGCCCATTCCGGGTGACCTCGACCTAGCAGAGCTGGTCGATAGCGGTTCTACGCAGGTGAAGAAAACGGAGAACATCGCGAACAACAACTTGGAGTTGCCTGCTGTCCGCGTCTCTTCAGTAGAGTTTCTCGACCCACTGACGCTCGAGTCTAGTGGAGTAACGATCCCTCTCAAAGATCCGCTGTATGCTGAGAATCTTGCTGCGTTCTCTGGCGGCGCCGTAGGCTTCAAGGCCACTGGCTCATTGAGGGTCTACTTCCGCGACGCGGTCTCCGGCTACGTCACTCAGTCCGGCACAACGTTCACGGTCAATCAACAGGTCTTCGTGCCCGGCAACGAGATTGCGGGCCTCGCTCGGGTCGATTCTCCAACGTCGACCACTCTGACGCTCGAGGGTGCAGACTACACCGGAGACCTGAATCCGGGCTACCGCATCCTGTACAATGGTGAAGTGTACACAGTTGTGAGCTTCGTCTATGACACGGTCGACACGCAGGTAACTGTCCGTGAGACCATCGCAGATAACTCGCCTTCAGCACTCTTCATTATCTACGTAGGTACGCAGGAGGCCGATATGGCCTTCGACTCTACGCTCCGACTGTACTATTTCGACGTTCCTGTGCAGGCTGCGCTGTCCGGCTCGGCCGGTAACTTGGCAGCTGGCAACGTATTCGCGGTCGCGGGCATGATTGCTGAAGGCTACGCGCTTCGGAGCACAGAGTCGGTGCTCTCGTTTAGCGTGAAGGACCTCTGCTACCTAGAGCTTTCGAACTACGTCAACGACACCACAGACCTGACTGATATCGGCACGGCCTATGCGATCCGCATCAACTACGAGTACGCTAGCACTGTACCTGCGATGCAGACATTTGTGGAAGACGCCGCCAATCGAATCGTGGGCGAAGATGTGCTCGTAAGGCACTTCCTGCCCCGCTACGTCCGCATGTCGCTGACGCTCACAGGCCTCGACTCAACGACGGCAATCAACGCGATCTCTGAGTACCTACGCGATCTAGACCCTAGACTGGACCTCGAGGCGTCGGACTTGGTTGATATCCTTTACTCAAGCGGAGCTACCAAGGTGAACCTGCCGTTTACAATGGTAGCCATCTCACAATCCGTTGATCGGCTATGGACTGGTGAAGCGAACTCGGACGCCATTACGACGTCCCGCGTTCAGCATTTCCTGCCCGACGCCGACAACATCATTGTGTCGTAGGAGACATTGCCGGCACATCACAACGAGGGCAGATGTTGACTAGCTGCATCGTGTAGAAGACCGGGTGCTTGAAGGCACCGCAGTACCGGCAGGTAGGCGGCTTCTCCAGGACAATCGCTGAGTCCCCAGACTGCTCTGCATTCACGATCTCGAGAAGCTCAGCCTGAGTGAAATATCTATTTGGTGGGGTGGTCTTCACTTAGCCCTCCTTGGAGCAGGGTGAGCCGTGGCCGACAACGCTTTTCGATGACGGCACGACAAGCCTCGACGGGGTCGAGTTCTTGGCGTTCTGCGAACGCGATCGTGATAGACAACTCTGCAACGTGGTGTTCGCAGAGTTCTACCCCAAGTACCTGCAGGGGTTCAGAGAGATCCCATATTGGTCGTTCATCACAGTCTCTGAAGCAGCAGCGTTCCATCGCAGCCCCCGATACATGTATCAGGACATTCCCTTAAGGAGATAACAAGATGCGCGAGTTCACCGAGGGCTGGGAGTTCGGCGATGACCAAACTATCCAAACCGGCTGGTCAGGAAGTGGGTCGTACGCACGGAACAACTCTGTTGTAAATCAAGATCTCACTGGAGCAGGCGGCGCTTGGTCTATTCGTTGCTCTTTCAGCAGCGCCGCGATCAACGGTCCAACTATGTTCTCGTGGAACACCAACTCGGCGGAGATCCGCGAGTTTTGGGCCCGTGTATACATGTACACGCCAACAGCGGGCACTGGGTCGGATGTCGGCTTTGCCGTGAGCAATAACGTTCAGCTGACGGTCGGAGTCACTAGTGCAGGTACTCTAGAGATCCGCCGAGGAGGCACCGCGGGAACTCTGCTCAACTCCATTGGGGGTATTGCGCTGGAAGCATGGAATCGCGTCGAGATTCACGCGTTCATTGATGACAGCACTGGCTTTGTCAATGTCTATGTCAACGACGACGGCACCTACTCGACGCCATCGCTTGCTGTGTCCGGGACGGATACCAAGAACCAGACCCAGAACTATATCAACAACATCATCCTCACCGGCGGGGCCAACGCTTACTTCGACGACATCGCCGTGAACAGCCTCAGCCTGCTCTACGACAATGGTGTCGGGACAGCGACGCAGGGCGAAACAATCACCGGCGGAACCAGCTCGGCGACCGCCGAGATCACAGGCAGCATCGATTTGGGCGGGAACACCGGTATCCTCATCGTGCGCAACGTCGTCGGGACGTTCCAGGACAACGAAGCATTCACCTCGACCAGCTTGAACGGAGACGTCAACGCTCCGAACGCCAGCTACGTCGGCGGCTTGATGCCACAGTCGGCTGCCCCAGGCCCTGGCTATGTTGTGTACCTCGAGCCTACAGGGAACGGCAACACGAGCAACCTGGCCGGTACGGACGGCAACTCGGTCGACAACTACCTTCTGGTCGACGACAACCCAGTCAATACAACAACGGAAGGGGTGATCGGAGACGCAGACCTCGAGTTTGACACCTACCAGTTCGCTGACCTGCCGGGTACCGCTACAGCCATCAACCACGTCGATTTCATTACCCACGTCTTGAGAGACGGAGTGGTGGTCAACAACGTCGGCGGCGTTTTCCGGGTCAACAGCACGGATTACGATACAGAGGCAACGTACGACATCTCTGCGCCGGCGAGCGCGGCCACTTTCCGAATTCCACAGACACTAAGCCCGGATACGGGAGTGGAGTGGACACCTGCGGAGATCAATGCCGCTGAAGCAGGTCCTCGCGTAAAGGCGTAATCCCGTGGCGAATGACATTACAGCCTACTCCGCAGGGCTGCAGGTAGAAATCACTACCTCAAGTGCCGAGCTGAGGGCACTTTCTGCGGGGGTGCAGGTAGAACTAGACCCGGCAACATCTGCCGGGCTGAAGGCACAGTCCGTTGGTCTGCAGGTCGATGTTCGAGCCCGAGAGGTTCCGGGCCTGACCGCGCAGGCTGTGGGTCTACAGGTTGAAGTCTTCGCCATCTCGACGGGCGACATCACCGCCTACTCCGTCGGTCTCCAGGTCGAGTATGTACCTGGAGAGGGCGTCGTCGACGATTCGGGTCCTCCGATCGACGACGATGACATCATTGATGATCCCCTCACAAGCCTTCCTCTGTTCATCTCTCAGAGAATCTTCGACGTTCGCTTCATCGACATCAGCCAGTCGTTCTTCGCCAACCCGGATGAAGGCTACACCGGCTATGCCGCGGATGGCTTCTACTACAGCAACGGAGTCCTCCAGCCGACCTTCTCTCAGTTCAAGGCTAGCTGGGCTGTTGAGGGGGAAGGCGCCGCAACGTCGACGCGAAGCAATGTCGACCGCTTTCCCGATCGCATCTACGTCGTGACGACATTGCGAGAAGTCGCCATTCTGGATGCAGATACGGGGTCGCTCTGGATGCGGTTTTCGCAGAACACGGGCTTCTCGGGCTCCAAGGGCCACCTCGCGGGCGATGTCACGACCGAGCTACGTGGGGCGGACTTCAGCGAGGGCTATCTGTGTATCGCAACAGGGGACGGTCTTCGTATTGCCGACTTCCGTAATGACCGCGGGTTCCGGCTCGGCGGTGAGGCAGCAACGCAATCAGCCGCGCTCTCGGGCTTGGTGAATCGAAACACCGACGGTTACGTGACGGGCCAAACGATTACGGGCAACAACCTACTTGTTGGATCAGACTGTACTTCGGTGTCCATGTGCCGTCGGGGCGAGGTCGTGTCTGGCAGCAAGAACTCTCTAGTGCTCGCTGCCGTTGGCCATATCGGCGGGCTGACCGGCGTTCGGCTTGTCTTCCCCGGACAGTCGGAGCCCGAAACGCTCGAGCACGACTTCGCTAAGGCCTACAGCACGAACTGGGAAATCCTCGATGATAACGACGGAGACGGCACCTCTCCCACCTTTACTGACGACGTTCCCTCAGATTGGCTCGGTGGGGGCATTCGTCCTGGCGACATCATCGTTACCGGCTTCAGTGATCAGTACACCGTCCTCGAAGTCGGTCCGACCTCCCTGACGCTGGCGTCAGAAGAGCCCGTCGGGACCTTGGGCTTCGGCTATTCTATCACGCGTCCTGTACGCCGGGTTGAGGCTTTGCCGGGCGGAACGCTGTACTTTGCGAACGGAGACGCGGCAGTTACGGTGATTGACTCCGAGGCTTGGTACGATGGCTCACCTCTCGACGCGTTCTCCGGAAGCCTCAAGACCATCACTCTGCCTTCTACAGGAGGTGGCGCGATTAACGACATCGCGGTCTCCGGTGGTGCTCGCTACGTCGCAACGGACGTCGGAGTCTACTATGCCGAGGCTGCCGACTTTAACGACAGTGCGGTGGTAGAGTTGCGTTACTCGCAGAAGGACCAGACGTCGCCTGCGGCGACCTATGCTATCCTCGAGGGAACGCTAACTGCCGCTACAGCAATCGGAGTAGACCCAGAGACGGGTAGCCTGCTGATTGCACTAAGCAATAAGGTAGATGCGTCGGTTCTGACTGAGGTTGACCCAAGTCTGCAGCGCGCTTTCCGCTTCTTCACTCGAAGCGAGTTCGTCACCAGCATCGCAGGCTACAGAAACCCTGGTGGACCTCAGGATACGGAGTCAAGCTGATGGCGTTCGTCGTCGTAGGAAACACAGGGATTACCTACATCGCATCCGTTGTCTCGGATGAGAGCTATGATCCCGTGTTCGATACCGATATGCCGTCGGAGTTCTTGTTCCAGCTGCTACCTAGTTTCTACCGTAACTTTCTCGAGGACAAGGAACTCTTCCAGACGGTGTGGTCTGGCTTCATGCAGGCGATGTCGGCGGAGCTTCTTCACCTACACCATGTCAACTATGCCAAATCGCTACGTGATGTTCCGGTCATCTCACAGCGGAAGTGGATCAAGTTCGACCTGATTGAGGAACTTGATTTCACAAGCGATCCGGGTCTTACGACAGGCGGGCAGGAGGGGCGCTATACATATGACGCCGACGCAGACGTGATCTCCGGTGTCTATGTCTCGCGTTCGGGACTCGATACAGCTACTCGCGCGCTGAGGGCTCGGTGTGACCAGGACGCTTCGCTCAGCTGGTCAGCGAAGGTCAACGTGTCTGCAGCAGAGGCGAAGAGTTCTGCGCTATTCGGATATTTCGACTCCGAATCTCCGACAGAGCTGAAGAGCGCGTTGTGTGCCGCGGTCATTGGGAACAACCTGACCGACGATACTCCGACCTTCGCCGTCCTTCACGTCTCTCCGACCGCTCAGACGACGCTACGCAAGTCCGCGTATCCGCTGCAGCTAGGCGTCGACTACCGACTAGACTCGACGTATACGAGCCGTACAGCGGTCCTACGCACCACCCTGACGGAGGTGAGAGCCCTCAAGACTAGCGGCGCTTCGGGAACGACGGATGCAGGCACAACTGGGGACGTCTACACTGCTCTATTCCGAGACGATTCGGTCAGCTTTAATACGCTCAGCATTGTCGCCGGTGACCTGCTCGTCTACGCAGGCTCAGATTACACGATCACCGCGGTCGCAGGGCCCCTACTTACTGTCACCCCCGCTTTGTTGCCTGTAGGGGCGAGCAACCTTTCGTACGAAGTACGGGGCGAAGTGCAGCAGGCCAGCCTGTCGCTGGATCTAGTAGCGGAAGCTAGCGACCCCACTTTCGAGGTCGACCAGTTTGGGACGTCCTGCATGGACGTCCGCCGCATTATCTCCCAGCTGTTTACTCCCGTGGGTGATGCTCAGCGAGCAGAACTATCGGGGGTCTCGAGCGACTGGCAGTACACAGACCCGACGGTCTCTGATCTAATCATCTCGTTGCCCCGCCTGCAGGATGTGCCAACCAATCCGACGACGCTGCTGTTTGAGGGCACGGACTACAACCTGGTCACAACGACGGCCGACTCTACGACGATCGAGTTGCAGGAGCCTCCGGCCTCCAAGTATTGGGCAGAGTTTGTTGGGTATGATGAAGGCTTTATCCAGAACAACTTCGGGTCTGCCGTTGAGTTGACCGGTAACAGCACAGATAGCTACAAGGCTCAGGTACGTGGCCTATTCTACGCTTACTTCCAGGGGCCTACGCTACGTGCGCTGCAGATCGGCGTTCACATCCTGCTGGGCCTACCCATCGCAGATGTCGCAGGAACGGTTGAGGCCATCAATACTGGCTACTCTGGCACCCTGGGACAAATCACGGTTGCAGGTCGGCAATACTTTTTTCCTTTGTCTGTTGGTACTTCACTTCAGGTCGGGCAGGAAGTAGGGCTCTTCGAGCCCCTATCCAACGGTGTCGAGATCGTTGACTACCTCACGGACCCGACATGGTGGTTGAGACTTGACGACTTTAAGGAGATCCAGAAGTACCACAGCTTTGCTGTCCGTCTAAACCAGGACGCGTTCGAACCCGACACGCTACAGTTTGCCGCCAACTTTGTGGGGAAGATCAAGCCGACATGGAAGACGCCATTCTTCATTGTGTTCAAGGCGCTGATCGATGAGCTGCTGATCGACGATGATCTGGCATTGACGGTTGGAGTTGATGTCGTAGATCCGATCTGTGGCGACGTGCTTACGCCGACCTACGACTCGTACGTCTTTGAGGGTGCCGACGTTGACTTCCTGTACGACCAAGGACAGACAGCATGGGACATCACTTCGGCTTCGATGCGTGCTACCGCCACCCCGCTGACTGGCACAGCCGCAGTGACCAACGGCAGCGCCGCTTCCACGGGAACCGGTACGGCATGGGACTCGGAGATCGGGCTGGGTGCACAGACGGATACCTACGTTGGTCTAGCTCTATATACGACAGGCTCCGGAGGCGAGACGACGGCGGGCTCCAACGTGTTTACCGATCCAACGGTGGGTGCCTTCGCCGACCTAGTTGCACGGAACGAGATCGTACTCGGAGGTGTGGGGACCTTCACCATCCTGTCGATTACCGATGACAATACGCTCGTCCTAGACGAAGTCGTAGGCTCGACCGGCTCGGCCATTTCGTGGAACTCGACGGGCAGACAGCTCAATTGGGCCGAAGTCACCAATGTTGCGTCGGCGACAAGCTTGACCTTCACTAGCAACGCTACAATTCCCTCGGGCACTTACGTTTTGGCACTGCTGGACATCATGTCGATCCAGCTCACTTATGACCAGTTCCAGGAGAGCTGCCCCGAGGAAGAGGTGGTCTTCGAGGTTACCTACACTGCGACTCCTCCCGCTACAACTCAACAGTTGACCGGTACAGTCGACTTCCCGAATACCGGTGTGCAGATCCAGGGCACGGGCACTTCGTTCGACACTGAGCTGGGCCTGTCGGACTTCATTCAGCTGCCTTCGGGAACTTGGCACCAGCCGACGTTTATCTTCGATGCAGACACTATCAATGTGACGCCGAACAACCAGACAGGCGCCCTTGTAGGTGCAACGATTGTAAAGGCGACCCAGATCCTAACCGGCACCTACGACTTCACGAACGGCTCTGACAACGTCCCAACGTCGACGAGCCAAGTCGGGCTGATCCTACCTGGCTACTTCATCCAGGCCGTTCCGACCCCAGATAGCACAGACCCGGCCTCTGCCCCAGTTGTGACGGTCATCGCGGTCAGTCCAACGGCGCTGACCCTGTCAGCCAACTACACAGGCGACACTGTCGCTACGACGCAAGCAATCATTACACGACAGATCGGTGCGGTTACGTTGCCTCTTACGCAGACGACAACGCAAGATGTCCTGCTTGATGGCTCACTCATGGCCTCGAGCACCCTGCTTGAACCTACGGTGGCCCCATGAAGTTGACTCTGAAGGAAATCGCGAATCGGGTTCGTCAGCGGGGCGTCACGGTGTTTAGTACGTCGGGCCTTGGTCGACGGCTTATTGATACCCTACAGCCGAAGGGCGGCTCGCTCTCGTACCAGCTCCGCCCCGTCGCGAAGGAGTCTTCCAAGTGAACAAGATCTTCCAAACCCTTCGCCAGCTGTGGATTCACTTCCGCAAGTTCGGCGGTGACGTCATTGACTTGATGAAGCCCAAGAACCAGGTTGAAGCGTGCCTGATCTATGCCAACGGGCCTCGCAAGGGTGAGGTGTATCGACGCTACAAGGGGCGGAACGTCGTCACCGGCTGGCTGTCCGTAGATGGGGCAGCGCCGACTAGCGGTCGAGACATGATGCGTCGGATCGTTGTACCTACAGGCTTTGCGGGCTCGCTGGCCGCAGACTCCAACGCAGTCATCGATCAGTTGCAGCTCGGCACAGGAACGACTGCCGAGACAAGCAACGACACAGCACTAGTGACGCCGATTGTTGCCTCTGAGAAGACGTTTTCTTCTGTGACGTACGACGGCACAAACCCTTACGTTACCTTTGTTGCGGACTACGCTGCGGGCGAGGTCAACAACGTTGTCATCTCTGAGGCTGCTCTGCTGTCGGCGCGGACCCCTCAAGACTTCATCGCACGGAAGACCTTCGGCGGCTTCACGAAGACCTCGGACTTCACTCTGCAGATCCGCTGGACGATCCGCTTCTAACAAGGACTGGCAATGTCGACTTCTGACGAAATGAAGACACATGCCGAGCTGGACTCGGACAACGACTTCATTCAGTACCTGGAGGCGTTGCTGTCGGGTACGCTCGACACTGGCACGGGTATTAACCGACCGCTAGGACGCCTTGCGCGCAATACCGATGCGCTGCTCGAGACTGTGCAGGGTGTAAAGGTCCAGCCCTTCAGCCAGGGCGGAGGCACGATCACGTGGGACGGGAGCAACCTGACGTTCTCCTCGACCTTCGAGATCGCTATGCTGAACGAAATCGAAGGGACCACGATCAACCAGATCACGACTGCACAGTCGCCGATCACGCTCGCGGGCGACGGGGCGATCGCGTTTGTTCAGCTTAACCGCACCACACAGAATGCTCAGCTCACCGTCCAGACAACGACCAACCTCGAGGCTTTCCGCCTTGCTGTGCTGACAGACGACGCGGATCGACTCGACTGGTTTATTGTCGCCATGCGAGTGGGCACAAGCCTGGTCTTGTGGGACGGTCGTCGAGTGCGGTCCGGCTTCTCGCTGACCAACAGCGGGTTTACTGATACGCAGTATGCTCAGCAGTCTGAGGTCACCCAGCTGCGCAGTGACACTAACGAGAACAATGGCGCCTTGCTTACTGGGGGCGGCATTGTATCGTGGGACACGGATACCAATACCTTTACCTGGACCGCCGACCTGGTCATCGACCACCCCGGAGCGGCCGGACGGAGCACGATCGCCGCAAGCAGCTTGGTCGTTGCAGCCGGCAACATCCTGTACGTTGATGTGACGCGTCTGCCGGGTAGCGATAACCCCGTGACTCTGACCTCGGCGGTGCCCGCATCTGTGCCGACGACCAACAACATCTTCGTTATCGCTAAGCACAACGCTGACGACAGCCGCCTCTACCTTCGGGATGGGACGGCTCTGACCGACGGCGATCAAGTGAACTTGGGAGGGCTGAGAACAGGAGTTCAGTGGTTCTACCGCCAGCCCGGCGATTCAACTCAGGTCACAGATCTGACCGAGTCAGGCACCTTCCCAACGCGGACATACCGTATCGGTGCGCAAGAGCTGATGGTCTACCGCAATGGCACAAAGGCGAAGGCCTCGCTGGCGTACTGGTCGGGTGCTTATCCTGTAGGCGGGTCTCTCATCACGACCAATGGCGCGCTTGAAGGCGACGACGAGTATGTCGAGCTGGATACTGACGCCGATGGCCGCGGCGATGAGATTATCTGGATGGCCGACGGACAGGCTGCTTCCGAGCCTCTGTTCCATACAGGCGGCGGCTTGACGTGGCCCACGGCCTCGGACAAGCTTGAGATCTTCATCGGCGTGCAAGGCGAGGGAACTAGCCCAGTCGATTCTATTGGTAAGTTTGGTGAGTCGGAGACGCTCGAAGGCGCGGTCAAGCTCGAAGAGGGCTCCAACGTCACAATCACTCGAAGTGACCCCAACAACTCGTACATCATCGGAGCGAGCATCACGGCTGGCGTCGCCTCGGTCAGCGGTGAGACCGGTGTTCTGACACTCGTCGGTGGAAACAACATCACCGTGCAGCCCGGCGTGCCCGCGGCCGGTAGCATTACGCTTGATGGTGACGTCACAGACTTCGAAGACCTTGGCGATATCAGTACGGACCTATCCGCCTCGGTACGCAACGCGGTCAGCCCCAGCACTTCCAACATCGTCTTGACTTCGAACGACGTTGTAGCGGTGTCGGGGTTCGATAAGATCTGGTCGCGCAGCCTAAACCGTGTGGCAACGACTGGTGGAGTGCTTCGTGTCGGCAGTACGACGTACCGTTCCTACGGGGCAGAGCTGTCTGCCAACGTCGGAAACATCGTCCCTGGTGATACTCTAGTCGACAACGAGTGGTTTGCGATCTACGTCGGCCCGGGGGCATCCCCGGGCGGGGACGTAAGCCTCTTCTTGTCACCCGTCTTTCCCGACCTGACCGCTAACGGTGCTGCTGTGCACCCAACGCAGGCCGGCTACGCTTACATCGGGTCTGTGTATCGAGAGAGCGGGAACCTTCGAGCCTTCACTAAGGTGGGGGACTGGACCTATCTCGACGAGCCATGGGACCTCACGGCCCGGTTCGGTACGTTCCCGAACGTCGCGCCGATCAATACCAACTTCCTTGACTCCGGCGGTATGGACCTGGAAACTAAGGTCAGTCCAACTGCGGTCAAGCTACAGTTCCGTTGTGTCGGAGCCGGAACAGTTCCGCTCGAGCGGGGAGTCATCTTCACGGGACGGGACTCCGGAGTGGCCCGTCAGCACAGCGCAATTATGGCGCAGGAGGCTGGCGGTGGTGCTTCCTTCATCGGATCCTTTGACATCGAGATTCCGGTAGAGGTGACCGGCGGGGCCTGGTTCGACATTCGAGCAGCCAACGGCATCGCGTCTCTAGACTCCGTGGTTTGCTGGGCCTATGCCGACGGTCGATACACGACGGGTGACCTGACCGCAACCTGACCGTGAAGATAGGCAAAAGAAAAACCGGAGGCCTCCTATACGAGAGAGCCCCCGGTTGAAGTCTGTAGCCGGCCGGCGCTACTTGGTGACTTCGATTCCCAGCTTGCGAATCTGCGTGATGACGTAGCCAGGCCGGCGGTAGTTTCGAACCTTCTCGTCACAGCCAAGACTGACGGCCAACTCCTTCAAGTCGTCGAGGTCCAGCGCTCGAAGGTCAGACTCTGTGAAGGATACGGCAGGCTCGTTGTCTTCGACCTCGTTTTCTCCGGACTCGACTTCAACACTGCCGTCGCCCACAACAGCGTTGAAGTCGACGTTGGGGAGGTAGATGTGGGACAGACCCAGATCAAGGTCCTGCAATGTCTCGGTGGCGATGCCCCGTAGATCAGCAGGGAGGCCCGGTACGGTGGCCGAGGGGTCGATGAGGTGGACAATACGCCCGAGCATCTCGTTTTGCCGGTCCGCGAGCTGCTGGACCTGAATCGTCAGCGTCTCGAGTAGACCACATAGCCCCCGAATTGCAAGCTGCGTACGGCCGCCCTGTGTCGCAAGGATCTCGGCCATGTTCTCCAGATCCTCTTGGAGCTGCATGACGTGGGCATCGATGGCCGCTGCTGATGCATTGCCTCCGAAAGCCTCTTCGAAGGTTCCATCCTCGGGCGCCGCTGCCAAGAAGCTGGTCGTCAAGGGCTCCTCTCCCTGATGATTGACAAACTCCTCCAGGCTTTCGAACTGCGCAAGCTTGCTCACGGGCGGCTCTTCCACCTCGGGTAGGCCGTCGATGCCCGAGACGGTATCTTGCAGTTCGATGATCTCTGCCTGCTGCTGCGGCTCTTCGCGAGGCTCTGACCTTTTCTTGGCCGCGGACCGCCGGGGGGTCTTCCGCTGCATCAAGAGGATCGGCAGCTCTTCTTCGCTGATGCCTAGGAGCCCGACCAGGTCGTCGGGAATCTCGTTGCCGTGCTGGACGGCGTCCAGCGCCTCGAGGACAACAGTGGCACGAGGCCACTCTAGGCCTCCTCCATCGATGTCCTGGATGAGGACGTTGTAGTCGAAGATGCCATCCCTCTTGGCTTCGATGAGTGCGCTCAGGTGTGCTGCCTTCGTGAACTGCGTCAGTGCCCTTACCGCCGCATTGTCTTCCCGAAAGACCTTTCGGGCTAGCGTGACCAGCCGACCGCGGGACTTAATGACGTCCTCGATCGGAGTGTCTACGGTGATCTCTACTTCGGACATAGGTTGCTATCCCTCTCTTCGTTGCTGCTTCTTGATGAGTTCAGACTCTGCGTGAGCGTCTACGTAGCCGTGGTTGTCGGTGTAGCACTCGATGACCTTGTTGTGAGGGCACCCCGGGCAATAGAAATCGCACTTCATTGCTTGGGGGTCTAGGCTTCGACGCCGTGCCGTCACGAACGCGTACGTCCGGCGTCGGATCTCCTCGAGCGGATCGTCGACGTCGAACTCCTCGCCGAGGATCATGTCGATAAGGTCTTCTCGAACCATCTGTCGGCTCGCGTTGGGGTACCCGATGTGTCGGGCGATGAGAACCAATTCGGTGTCGCTTGCCTCGTCCAGACGAGTCAGGTCAATCTCAAATGGCTCCTTCTTTCTGCTGCGTCGCCTCGCGGCTGCCATGGTGCTTACCTTCTCCTCGGGGCGGGGAACGGATCGTCTTCGAGATCCAGCTGTGTGAGCCTGGCGACAATTGCGGGCTGCTCGTCTGGCGAATCCCGTTTGTGTACGGCTAGGCTGAAGTTCGCGCGGTCGCGAATGCCGACAACGGCTGCAATGCAATCGACCGCGAGCTTGATGGGTCCATCGACGTCTACGTCTTTGAAAGGAGACTTAACCCGGCCGTCCTTTCCCCAGTTCAAGTTGTAAATGTCTTCGAACGGGAACTCAAACCAGAGTTCCAAGTAGTATTCCTGCTCCTCGTTGGCTTCGAAGTCGAGAAGCTCTTGCTTTGGCAGCCCGCCTCCGGCGGACACGAAGCGGTTCTTGTATGCGCGTCCTGCCTTCGTCAGAATCTTGCGACCGCGCGCCACGGTGTACAGCTTATTGATTCCGACAGGCAGGTCGGGAAAGTCGAAGATGAGAAAGTCAGCCACTGGTTTCTTCGATGCCCCGTGGTGGTAGAAACTTTCTCGCCCAAGACTGCTGCCCGAGCAGGTCACGCACGTATGCCTTGGCGACGTCGGCTAGCAGCTCTTTATTGAAGATGAAGGTAGAGCCGTCCTTGCCCACGGCAACGCACAGCAGATTTGATGCGTCTTCTGCGTCAGTCAGCCGCGGGGTGTAGGGCGCGACCAGCGCCGCTGCGATGCCTTGAAGTAGGTTTCTACGGTTCATGATGCTGTGCCCTGTCTGATTTTAGGGAGTCGTACAGTATCCCGAGGATCTCCTTCGGCCCATACTTGTCGAAGGCGCGGTCGAGGAAGACCTTGGAGGCCTCGTCTAGCCTGGAGTACCAATCGGACGGGAAGTTGCGCAACCGAGCTAGTTGCGTCCGCTCCGAGTAGTAGCCGTTTGAGGTGCAGAAGAACCTTCCGCTGATGTCGAGCGAGTTGGTCTGAATGCTCAAGAAGGCCCAGGTCCATGACTCGTCGGTCCAGAAGTCCTCCCGCCCTTCCCAAGCGGCCATCTGCTCCTCCGTCGGCTCAAGCCACTCGGCCTTCTCGATGACCTCACCGACCCCTCTCGGGTCGAATCCAGTGAAGTGCTCGATGCTCCAGGCCTCGCAGCAGTCTTGCTCGTGGAAGACGTAGAAGATGCCCTTGGAGGTGAACAGCAGAACTCCGTCGGGATGCCAGCCACCCGGCTTCATTCCATTGGGATGCTGCCACCACAAGTGGAGGCGCATTGCTGTGATGAGCCGCGCGCCTACGAGTTCTTCCAGCTCTGCACCCATCCACTTGACTCGGGTCTTTCCTTCCGGAGTCTTGTCGTAGAGGTCTGTCCAGCCGGGCAGCGGGACATACTCCGGCGGAAGGCCGAACGACTCTAGCTCGATTTCGTCCGTGGGTGGAGGCAGCAGTTTGTACATCTCTTCATTCGTCATCCCGATCCGCCTTGATGTCAAGGTGAGCGGCGGCTCGGTTGCCTAGCCCCTTCGCCAGCTTTCCGAGCATTTGCTTCGCCGCCTTGCGGTACTCGAAGTTCCCCCCTCGAGCGAACGCACGAAGCTCCATCATGTACAGTGCAGACTTCAGAGAGCCCCGGCCCGACATGACGACGTCAGTGCCTAGAGGCATGCAAGTAGCGGCAGCCCACAGATTGCCGTTCTTGATATGCGTGAAGTACAAGTTGCTGGCGAATTCGTAGTAGCGTTCCGCCTGCTCGGCCAGATAGCCTTCGGGCTGAACCGGCTTGTAGTCGGGGTGCGGACGCAGGCGAGGGTAGCCCGTGGACTCATCCTCGGGGCAGTGTGGCTGGATCTTCCAGGGCATCATCATACGATGCCGATGCCAATCCCGCGCGCAGGCAAGCGAGCAGGAGAAGAAGGTCTCCACCGTGATGCCGAATCGATCAGCCCAATCTTCGGGCAGGTACTCGCCCTGCTTTCGTCGAGGTCCCGAGGGCTTGACGTCGTCCGAGAACTCGGTCAGGAACCAGAGACGCTCTTCGTCGGCGTGCATGAAGTTGACGTCTACGATGGTGTTCTCGTAGAGGTTCTCGCCCACAATGGCCCACTTATACATCGCGATTCTTTCGGGCACGCGACCTTGGAGTGCCTTGTCTTCGTCCGTGGAGACCGCCTCACGAAGCCAGAGTTCAGCCATGCCGGGAACGGCCATGCGATAGCAGTTCTTAATCTCTTCGACGAGATCGAGGGCTGGCTGGTGGTTGCTCTGGCGGGCGACCAGCTCCATGCGTTGAAGGACACGCCCCATGACTCGAACATCGGCGCAGTGCGCGACGCCTACCGCAATGCTGCCAGGCAGTAGCCAACGAGCGCGATCGAAAGCGGGCCTGAACCCCTCGGGGTCCTTCATCCACGGATACTTGCGACCGGAGCCCTTGCACTCGGGGCATGCGGCCCACGTCACGCCTCCGAAAGTCGCCTGTCTACCTCCCGGACTCCCGTGACAGGCTGGACAGGTGGCTCGAAGCTCCTTTTTCCATGCGTCGATCTCGGCCCGCGTCATCCATAGGCCCATCTCGTGCAGCGTCTCGCCATCGTCCTTGTTGTAGCGAAGGGTGGCTTCGTCAACGTCACAAGCCATGGGCCAGTCGTGGCGCCACACAGCGCGCGTCGACATCTCCTGGCCACGCACCTGCGGGTCGTCGAAGGTGAGGTAAGCAGCCCACCACGAGATGCCTTCGATGAAGACCGTCGGTAGGCCAGTCATCTCCTTGATGCTGCCATGTCCATACTTTCCGACGTGCTCGTCGAAGAAGCCCTGGACCGCGGGATGTAGCGCCGAGCGGAAGTCGCCGGTGACGTCGTAGTTGCTGTGGTACTTCGCCAGGTCATGCTGCGCCTGGTTGATGTAGACCTCTGCGATCTGCCACTCGTGCCGGTGGTGCAGCGCCGAGCGGAAGTCCATGTCCATCCAGACTACGCCGGGCCGGCTGCGCTCCTTCTCCCATTCTGCTTCAGCCATCTTCAAGACCAGCTCTTCGTAGCGAGCCCGAATGCCCCCTTTGGGCTGCCGAGACATCATGGCCACCAGCATGGCCCGGATCTCGGGAATCACGCGGTGGTCAAGGAAGCTCGTGTGCGGCCCAGTACGCCGCAAAAAGAAGGGCTCTCGAACGTAGAACCCGTTCTCGTCAGGTAGCGGACTCTTCCGGACCTTCTTCCCCGGCTCCGTCTTCTCCTCGTCCGGATCCGTTGTCGTCTTCTCCATCGACATCCTTGACCTCCCTCATCTCGTATACGACTTCGCCGACCCCGCTGACGACCTCCTCGGCCTTGTCCTCAAGCTGCTTGGTCTCCGCCACTTCCTCTGGCCGGGGCTCCTCATACTCGGCTTCGCCACGGAAAATGCTGAGTGCCTCATCGGGCCAACACGTGCTGGAATCCCAGCCGGGGGTCTCGGACTGCATGAGGTAGCAGTCGACATACACGCCCTGACCCAGGTAGAGCTGGGGCGTTGCCCAGGTTGAGGCCAGGTAGGTATAGGGCTCCTCGACCGGCTTCCCGTCCTCGAGAATCGCCCCTCCAGTATACGACCAGTCTCCGGCCAGGCCGGCTTCTGCGTAGTCTGCTCCGTTCTCACGCAGGATGTGCGCAGCCTTGGCCCAGTCAAAGACCATAAGCTCCTTGCCGCGGTTCACTTGGCCCATCATGAAGGCGCTCCACGTATCCATCTTCTCATCTCCTTCTCATCTACAGTTTGACTTTGCCTTTCAGTACGTCGTCGACAAAGTCCGGCGTCCAGTTTCTGTGATAGCCCACCTGAATTACTGTGCCAGCCTCCTCAATGTCAAGTAAGGATCTCGAGACCTCAGCAGGATGGTCTCGAATGTAGATTGGGCACTTCGCGCAGCTCTCTTCGGCCTGGTTGTAAGCGGTAACGATGCCGAAGTGCTCAAAGTGGGAAGCGCAGGGCCACCACAATACGGAGAAGGGCGGATAGGTGCGCATCCACTCCTGCACCCTGTCTGGACTCGTCTGCATCCAGAGCAGGAACTCCTTCTTGGCATCGTCAGGTGCCACCCAGGGCTTGTCATCAATCCATGCAGGTACCCATTGGGGAATGTAGAGTCCCACGCTGTTAGCTCCCCTTGTTACGAGGGGGCCTACGTTGGAACCGTGGCGTTGTAGGCTCACCGGCGTTGCGGGGTGAGCCTACCCGACCATCTAGGTTCATTGTCTCCCTCTCGTCGTTCTTCGTCCGGCGCGTGATTTCTCGGGACACCAGGGTGATGACACGCTTGCATCGACCCATGGCCGTTTCGAGCTGACGATACAGCACCTCGGCGAGTAGTAGCTCTCGGTCGGTGTCAATGTACCTCTTGTCTACGGTGACCTTGTTCTTGATCTGGCCCGCGGGCACATTGGACTCGGCGCTTCGATACAAGTCGTGCAGACCAGCTTCCACGATGTCCACGGCACGCCGAAGAACCAGGCGACGGCAATCTGCGTTGGTCAGCTCCGTCTGTAGGTAGTTGACCCAAGCAGTGAAGAACGTGAACAGCTGGCCCAGCTCCGCGGGCTGAAGCGCAGTGATGTCCTCCGGCTCCGCCGGGTCTCCATTCTCGTTGTATTCGATGATGTCTTCAAGACCTTCGGGCGCGTCGGGAATGACACCTCGGCTGGTCACCTGCAGCTGTCGAAGCTCCTCTTCCGCGGCGGGAAGCAAACCTTCGTACAGGTCGATTAGCTCGTCAATGTTGACGGTAAGTGCTTGGAACTTCATCTTCGGTGGAATCCTCGCGTTGGGATCAGGCCGGGTCGGCAGATCCAGGCATACCGGCACTTCTTGCACTCGGAGTCTTTGCCCACGATGCGTTCAGGCAGCATATCGGGGTCCGGCTTCTCCAGTTTCCCGTAGAGACGAACCTTCGTCAAGATGGAACGGGCTCGAGCTGCCATCCTTCCCCAGATAGAGTTGTTGCCGTGACTGTCGACCGCCACCTCGAAGGTCTTCAGTTCGCCTGACTGCTTGTTGATGTAGATGAATAGGATGGTCTTCGCCTTGGCCATTCGCGCGTAGAGCAAGGCCTGCTTGATGTGTTCTGGCTTTGGCTTGGTCAGCTTATCAAATCCTCGGTAGGAGATGGTCTTGATCTCGAAGACCAGTTCTTCCGTTTTGGAGAAGCCGTCAGCATGCCCTTCGAACATCAGCGTGCTGTCTTGCAGCGGAATCTCCACCTCGATGTCCGGCCATGCAAGGGGCAATGCTTCCTGTAGAATCTCATGGTAGGCATGCCCCATGTCAAAGATTCGACGAAGTCCGGCCTCGGGGGAGCCCTTCTTACGTGTTCCTAGCAGATTGTAGGCCACGGCCCGGTCGCACTCCGTTGTACTGAAATGCGAGGGCGAAATACGGGGGTAATCCCCATGATTGCCTTTCGACCAGCGGTCGAGTCGGGCATCGAGCTTCTGCGTCAGCTGTGAGTCGCGCCTCACTGCGATGTCTGTGACGTCCCAAGGCTCGGGGTCACCAAGACGGTCTGCTTCGCAGATTTCGTAGAACGGGCATCGCTGACAGGTCTTCGGAGACGCGTGTGCTCCTGCGGCGTACTCGTCGGTCAGGCTCTCGTGCAGCAGGTCGACCTCGTCGAAAACTTGAAGTGCTAGCTGCCGAAATGCCTTCCTCTTCGCCCATCGCTGCTCCGTGAGCTTGTAGGCCGTCCAGCGCTGGATGTTCTTGTCGATAAGCAGGACATAGGCCGTAGATTGACCACAGCTAAATGCCTTTGCCACAGCAGCTGCAATCTTGTCAGCGGAGGGGCCGCGCTCGCGCTCTTCGTCATCCACGAAAGCAACTTCAACGACTTCCTGGTCGTTCAAGATCCCGAATGTGTCGATGATGACGTTCTCGTGTCGATCTGTTCGGGTAAGTTCGGGCTTGAACTCGGACCTGAATGCAGAACGGAAGTAGGAGCTAATGGTACCTTCCATCCACTCTTGAGCCAGGGTCTGCAGGATGATGGGCGCGCGCTCTTCGTCGAGGTGGTCCATCGGCTGCCCTAGCAAGAACCTACGATGCCTCTCCGTACACCTATGCCGAGTCAGCTCCCCCAACGAGATCGTCTTGGTCCTCAGCGTCAGCTTCTCCAGCGCGTTGTAGATCCTCTGATTCTTGTGCTTCATCCACCAGTTCCTTTAGCTCCTTGAATTGATGCTCCGTCACCGCAATCGCCAGCGGAACGAGTTGCACCAAGTATGGAGTTTCAACATCAAGGGTGAGCCGGAAGGACTTGGCGTTCCGATTCTGCGGAGCCTCTCTGACACGCCAGCCGGTCTTACCCATGGCCGCGTCAAAGAAGTCCGTACGGACGATGACCAAGTCGCGTTCGACCGCAGTGGAGCGACCAATCCGGACATGCAGAATGGGCTCCTCGCCCGCGCGCAGCGCTCCTACAACGAGCTTTGCCCACACCGCGCCAGTCAAGGTGTAGCTAGACTTGACTGTGCCTTTGGACTCTACTCTCCAGTGGCCGAAGAACCGGCCGTCGGCGTCCTCGTTGGCTGCTCCCGACGCTACGGTTTCTCGCGCGCCGACAAGCGCATTGGCTTGCTTCTCTTGCTGCGTCCAGCGCTTCTTCTTTAGGTGGGAAGGTTGGTCCGGCTTGTAAGCAGGACAGTGGGGAAGGTGCTCAACGGAGATGCCTGCCTTCACCCGAGAACGGGCGAGCTGGCGGCCCACCCGCACTGTTCCCTCTGCCCCGCACTCTCTACACCGAACCGTCTTGTGGCCTCGCTCAAGACGAGGCGTCTGCGGCTTCTTCATCGATGCGGCTCACGTGAGTGTTCCGGACTGCTTCTTCGATCTGCTTGAGGACCTCGGGCCGCTTCGCGAGTGCAGCAGCGGCGTTGTCTCGGCCCTGTGCCAGGTTCTTTTCGTCGCCCTTGACCTGGAACCAGCCGCCCTTCTTGACGACGATTCCACAAGACACGCCCAGATCCAGCATCTCTCCACGCGTGTCGAACCCTTTGCCGTAGATCAGATTGACCTCACAGGCCCGGAACGGAGGGAACAGCTTGTTCTTGACGACCTTCATCTTGGTCTTGTTACCCAGCACCTCTTCGCCCTTCTTGACTGCACCGATGCGCGTAATCTCGATGCGCACTGATGAGTAGAACTTGAGTGCGTTGCCTCCCGACGTCGTCTTGGGGCTGCCGAACATCACCCCGATCTTCATGCGAATCTGGTTGATGAAGAGCACCAAAGCATTGGCCGAACGCACGAAGGGGGCCAGCTTCCGCATGGCCTGGGACATCAAGCGAGCCTGCAGGCCCGGCAGTGAGTCTCCCATGTCGGCGTCCAGCTCGGCCTGCGGAGTAAGCGCGGCGACAGAATCTACGATGATCAGGTCGACCGACCCATTTCGTAGCAGCGTTTCCAGGATGTCGAGTGCGTTCTCCGCCGACTGGGGCTGTACCAGGAGCAGCTCCTCCAAGTCAACACCCAGTGCGGCGGCGTAGTCCGGGTTGAGCGCATGTTCAGCATCGATGAAGCACGCTACCCCGCCTGCCTTCTGGCATTCAGCAATGAGCTGCAGGGCGAGTGTGGTCTTGCCGCTACCTTCTGCTCCGTAGACCTCTGTGATACGGCCCCGAGGCAGTCCACGACCGCCAAGCATCAGGTCAGCCGTCAAGGACCCCGTGGAGATGAAATCCACGTCTTCGACATCGACTGCCGCCTCCGGCCCGCGCAGGGTGGAGATGGCGTCCTTGCCGTACTTGCCTCGGGTCAGGTCAATGGCTGCTTGTAGCTTCGCTGCGCGAGCCTCTGGGGTCGCACCCAGCGCGAGCGTATCTGCCGCTGCGCTTTCCGCTTTCTTCTTTCGAGCCATGTTGTAGTTACTCTCCCGATAGGTCAGCCGTCTTCTTGACCGCCCACTCTTCCATCTTGGCTGCGTGTTCCTCGGCTAGCTGCCTCAATGGGCTGCCCTCGGGTTGTAGGGAGGCCCAGAATCGAACTGTGGACGCCGCGGAAATGTCCTGCGCCCGCAACAGGAAGACAGGCTCATCTTCGGGAATCTTGCCAGAGGGGTCCTGAATGCGCGCGTAGTCGTCTCTTGCGTGCTTCATGATGAGCAGTCCTCCTTCTGGCAGGAGCCGTCGCAACGGCCCTTGTCGCAATCTGCCTGACGTGCCTTCAGCTCTGCGACCTTCCGAGCCCGTAGGGCTGCAACTTCGGCATCAGCAGCAGCGGCATCATGTGCAAGCTTTTCGTCCTCCGTCATGACGACGGCGCGCTTTTCGAAGCCCTCGACTTCCTCTTCGTTCATGATGAACTCCCAGTAGTTGTAGTTTACTTGGTGTACCGACCAAACTTTGCCCGGTCGTGATCCCAGGTCCGACCTACCTCATGTCGACGGACCGCTGACACAAGCATAATCGTCTCGATGTCTCGTTGCTCCGGAGTCAGCTGCCGCGCTGGCGCTTTGACGACAGACCGAATCTTGCCTGCAGTGTCGATCTCCAAGAGTCCCCAGCCCTCCGGCAGCTCCTTGTCGGGAACGATGAGTCCAGCGGGGGTCAGGTACCAACGCAGTCGGCCAGGGATCCTATTCTTGATGTAGGATCGCTTCTTCTTGTCGCCAAGGAAGTCCGACCTTGTTCGCTTGGCTTCGATGAGAAACGAGCGAGACCGCTTGAACGCCAGGACGTCAGGCACGATGCGCGTGCCCTTGGTCTGCATCTCGGCGAAGACCAGGGTGCAACGCCAAGGCGGCCTACGAAGCCACACGACGCCAGCCGATACCAGGTCATCATGAGAGAACTTGGCTGCGATCTCCGCCGTCTTTGACAAAGGCTTTTTGGTATTGCCTTTGCTTTTTTTCTTACTACTTCCGCTGGCCATCGAACCTACCAGTCGAACGGGCAGACGAACGTGCCAAAGTACCGAGGCATGGCATAGTCGTAAGGACGGCTCTCGTCATCGTTACCCTCTTCGTCACGCATGAAGAGAGAGCCGACCATCATTCCGCAGTTGAGCACCTTGTCGAGAATCTTGTACTCATCAAGAGTCAGGGGCTCGATCTGGAACGACGAGAAGTAGTCCTCCATCGACTCGAACCGCATTGCCTCGTTGGTGCCGAAGTACAGTTCCATGACGCCAGGTGTGCTGTAGTCGTACTCGCTACGCTTCCGCGTCTTGTCGAAGGGGTCGTGGAACTGGCTAGGATCCACCTGCCACATCGTCGGCTGGTAGCGGAACTTGTACCACTCCTCTCCGGTGCAGATGAACAGGCCGTGACAGTCGAACTCGTCGGCGTAGTTCCGGTTGAACCGGACCAGGTAGCGGTGTTCCGGGCTGTTGATGATGTCCAAGCCTGCGGTGGTCTTGTCTTCGGCCCCGGTGTTTTTCGTCCTCGCCATCACTTCTTCTCCCTTTCGGCAGCAGGCAGTGGGTGTCCCCGCCAGTCGTACTTGGCGTTGGCTCGGAAACCCATGTTGGCCAGGTCGGTGCCCAGCTCTGCGAGCTTTGACTGCGTCGTCGAGTCGCCTTCGTGGCGCTGCTTCAGATCCTTGATGACCGTGGCGGGCCGGCCGCCACAGTATTTCATGATGCGCTTGAACAGCTCATCCCAAAACGATTCGTCAAGATTCACTTCAGCTCTCTCCAGTTCTGGACGATGGTGGGCTTGGCCTCAAGGGGCACGGGAAGGGGGTCCATGAAGGGGTTCTCCATGTAGCTCTGGATGGCCGGCAAGGCCTCCTCTGCGGTCTCCTCGGGACACTGCATGATCAACTCGTCATGCACCTGCAGCAGGAGCTGTACGCCCAGCTCGCGAGTCAGGTACTCGTCACTGTCGATAGTCACCATTGCCTTCTTCACGATGTCTGCCGCAGAGCCCTGAATGGGTGCGTTGATGGCCTGCCGCAAGGCACGGTTGATGTCGCCTCGTGACGCGCCTTTCTTCTTCAGGATGGAAAAGCGACGCCGACGGCCGGACAGCGTACGCACGAAGCCATCCCGCTTCGCGTCAGCCTGCGTGCTTGCGACGTACTGGGCCAGACCAGGTCGGGCCTTGAAGAACATGTCGATGAACTTCTGTGCCTCTGCTTCACTGCAGTTCCACTCACGAGCCAAGCCGTACTTGGTCTTGCCGTACAGAACGCCGAATCCGATAGCCTTGGCTGTGTCTCGCTTCTCCTTCCATTCGGGAAGCGCCTGAATCTTGGCCTTGTCGAACATCTCCTCGTAGGGGACGTTGTACATCTTGGCTGCCGTGTCGCAGTGCATGTCCAGGCCCTTCTTGATGGCCTCGATCATGCCCACGTCGTTGCCTGCGAAGGCTGCCACGCGGAACTCGAGCTGGGAGTAGTCCGCTCCAATGAGAACCATGCCCGGGTCAGCAATGAAGGCTGCACGGATGCGATTGCCTGCGGGGTCCCGCGCGGGGATCTGCTGCAGGTTGGGCGTACGGCTGGAGAGACGGCCGGTCAGCTTGGTCGCGCTGTACTCGGTGTGGATGTGACCGTCGGTATGGCGCTTCTCTGCCAAGCCCTTGCAGAAGCCCCGATTCTTCTCGGCCTTCTTGTAGCGCTGGATGAGCTTGGCCTCTTCGACGCCCTTGCCGGAGTAGTGGTCCAGCACGGATCGGTCGACGCTGGGCTCTCCCCCAGGAGTCTGCTTGATGACCTTGAGACCCATGTCACCGAAAAGAAGGGCCGCGACCTGTTTGGTAGAGCCCGGATTAATGGGCTTGCCTGCCAGGTTCGACAGCGTGCGTGCGGCTTCCTGCATCTCCTCGGCGAACTCGTCTTGCAGCGACGTCGTGTAGTCAACGTCGATGCGGATACCCCGGCGCTCCATGCGCCAAAGCGTCTGCAGCTGGGGACCTTCGATGTCCCAGTAGTGATCCCACATGGACCAGTCGTCGTCCTCCCACAGCTGGATGGCGCTTAGTTCCTTCTCATAGAACTTGACCAGCTCCCGAGAAGCCCACGCGTCCTTGGTGGCGTACTCGAGGAAGAGGTCCCACAACTCGTGTCCGGGTTGGATGTCAAGCAGCGGAGTCTTGCCGAAGAGGTCGTTGTACTCCCGCATCGGCAGATCGAGATGATCGTAGGCCGTAGGCTTCAGGCCATGCTTGTTCTCTCGCGTGTCCTCGTCATACAGAAAGTCCATCATGACCGTGTCCGCCCAACGTCCCTTCAGCTCGATGCCGGCGGTATTCATGAGTCGGTGAGCGTCGAATTTGACGTTCGTCAAGGCCTTGGTGCTCCGGGGGTTCTCGAGCGGGGCCTTGAAGTATTTCATGAATTTTCTTGGGACGAAAAAACGGGTTTGGTCATCTGGACAGAGGGTCATCACCACGACCTGATCGGTCATATTGGTGTACTTCTTCCCCAACGTCTCCGTATCCACGCCCAGCAGCTTCGAGGCGTTGCAGCGGCGAATTGCTGGCTCGAGCATGCTGGAATCGTGGAGATACGTTGACGCTGGGAGATTTCGTCCTTCCGTCGTGAACTTCACCCTTTGCTACTCCTCTTCTACACTCTCGATCACCAGCTGCTCGAGCGCTGGAATCGTAAACGTCTCATCTTCTAACGCGTGACGCATCTGGTCCATGAGAGAACACATGCGTCTCGCCTCTTGTCGTGCTTTGTAGCGGGCTGTACCCTCCTGACCGCGTCGGGTGTTTCTCAACTCGTCGAGTGCCTCCTGGGCTTCAGTCTTGATCCGAGGGACGATGTGCTTCCAAAGGATCGTGGGCCGGTCGTCGAAGTAGTGAGCTTGGATGTCGGCGTCGGCCCATCCGAGCCAGCGTAGAACGCCCACGCCCATCCGGAGGGAGTCGGACTGACGGGCGAACAATGACCACTTTCGCGGGTTCAGCAGGTTGTCGAAGTCATCCTGCAGGTCGATGAGTGAGGGGTCATGTGCGTCGGGGGAGCTAAGCATCTTCAGCGCCTCGCCCTCGGTGTACCAGCACAGGCGAGCTGCATCGAAGAACAAATCACGACCGTCAGACGACCGATTGGTACCGGTGTCGGGAATGCCGTTGAAGAAGCCGAAAACTTGGCCCTCCTCAACCTGCAGTTCCGCGACTGCCTTAGGGACGTGATTGTCTTGTTGTGACATGTCAATGTCTAGGGGTAGATGCATGCGCATGCCCAACTCGTGGAATCCCCGCCACAACCCACCGTCGACGACGAAGAGCTTGGGTCCGGTCTCTGTGTCGAACTCAAACCGGTAGCGCTCGGCTGCCCGGCCAGACTCTACGACACGCTTACTATCGAGCTTGGCAGGATAGATTGCTCGAGCCTGACCGGACTCGAACAGGTCAGACAAGTCGATGCCCGCCGCGTTCAGGTTCGCCATCTGCGAATCGATGCGATTGCGTAGGTCCACGACGTCTCGAATCGCAGGCGCGTTCCTGTTGTAGACATGCTTCGACCAAGGCCGGTGGTAGAGCGGGACGCCCTTGTGTGAGTGTGGCGGGATGAAACGTTCCGCAGCGAAGTCAAACCCGGCGTCGTCTGCCACGAGGGCCCTGATGTCGATAGCAGCATTGTTCTCGTCGGCGACGAGCAGCGCCTTGAGCTGTGGGTCGACCAGATAGTTACTGGCTCCGACCCACACGATGATCCAATCATTCTCCGGAGAGAACAGGTACATCACGTCGTAGTCCATGCAGACATAGGCAGGCGCCAGCTGGTCTACGATACCTCGAGTAAGCTGAAGCACAGTGGATAACCTCCATTTCGGCATTTCACTTCTACGGGGCGACCGTAGCGTGAAGCATCATCCTTATCCGAGATTACCCGCTGCGCTGTCACTCACCGGCGCCGGGGGAAGCTTCTCGACGACCCGCCAGAGCCGCTGCTGACTGCACCGCTATCGTCAGACCTCTTCGGGAACGGATTGTCTCGCTTGAGGGCCGCGGCCTGGCGATCCAGAACAGCGTCTACGTAGGCGTCGAAGTTCACGTTGCCGTCTTCGTCCTCGAACTTCTGCGTCCGAAGGAACTCGGGCCGATAGAACTTGTCCATCAGATCCCACGGCGCCAGCGCGTCTTCGACTCCCTGCTCGTCGAGGCCCATCTCTTCCAGAGAGGCAGACACCAGGCCGAACGCGAACTTGCTCTTGTCGAAGGAGAACGATCGAACGTCTCGAGTCTCCCCGTTGCCGAGGTTGAGCTTGTCGCCAGTGCAGAGGATTTCGATGTCCTTGTCGAAGATGGACGCCCGGTAAACGGAATCGTCGTCCATGTTGTACTCGTTCTGCTCCACGTCCTCACCGATCCAGACCTCTTCGGGCAGGTCGACGTTGCCGCACTCGGGGCAGGTCCAGTCGTCTGAAGCGAAGTCGTCGACTTCCTCGTCCGTCATCGAGTTGAACTGCTCCTCGGACAGGGCCTCGTGATGACAGCTGTTGCAACGGAAGCCGATGGTGTATGCATTCAGCTCGGTGACGTAGCCTTCGTGGTCCTTGTAGAAGGCCGTCCCGCCCAGCTCGGTGTTGATTGCCTCAAGCATCTTGCGCTGCTTGGAGGACATCTCCCAAACCTTGTGGCCACCGAAGAACCGTTCGGACGTCGTCGAACCAGGATCCTTGGCATCCTCGCAGTGGGGGCACTTCGGCCCACGACCGCGCGTCGGGATCTCGGGGGTGTCATACTCACAGCGCACGACGACCTTTCGCATCTCACCCTGACGATTCGGCCGCTCCACGATGTGATGGTAGCGGAAATCGATCAGCTCCACGGCAGTCATCGTCTTCGGATACAGATTCCGCTTGTCTTCCGTGCCCTTCTCGGCCTTTGCCCAGTAGTTGCAGAACACGCAGTCCCCGTCAAAGCCGGGCTGGTCTTCAGTGCACGTGTGGGTCTTCCAGCCATTGGTGCGGTGCTGGTTGATGGTCAGAAAGCCATCGTCTCCGGGATTCAGGATACGGATGCGGCCGGCAGGCTCGCCGATCTGCATCTGGAACCGCTCCGTCGCCCAGGGTGCTCGCTCCGGGAACTTGTTGCCTGTGCGACGCTCCTTGGTCAGCGAACGATCCCGCTTCTTGGTCCGCCGGAACACGCTCTTTCCACTCATAGTTCTCTTCTCCAACGTCTCGGGCGGAGCCCGATTTCCAGTTGAGCAGCAGACTTCGCCTGAAGTACCGACTGCTCGATCTCTTCACCAGTCAGGTCGTCTGGGCTGGTGCCGATGGGCTTCTCTGCGTGTGGGTCTTGATCCTGATACCCGGGGTACATCACGAGCAGCACTTGCCCAAAAGGACTCAACTGCTGTACCAATTTTAGCGCGGCACAGTGCCCAGAACTGTCCGGATACTGCTTGCCGGGTTCCCAGTCCAGCATGATGTAGTAGGGTCCACGAACCCGGGACAGCTGCCGCAACTGGCCCGAACTCAAGTTGGTCGATTGAAGAGCTACGGTCTGCGCAAAGCCCTGCTGGCGCATCCACAGACAGCCCTTGTAGCCTTCCACCACGATAAGAGGCTCATTGCTGGTTTGAGGGCCAAGGTCTCGAGCCGGCATGACGGTGTCGAAGCCGTAGAGATAGTCCTTGTTCCTCACCGTGTAGTCGTGGTCAATCACGTCATACAACTCGCCGGCAGGCTTGCTGCTCGTCGGCGGTCTAGCGGAGTAGACCTTGTATCGGGGTTCGATCCACGGCCTGTCCGCCCTGCCCGAGATGGCCACCAGACGGCCATACTCATCCCGAATCGGAAAGGTGATACGCTGCGTACGAACATCGTAGCCAACATCATGCTCGGCGAGGATCTCTTCGGTGAATCCTGCATCGATAAGCGCCTGCGGAGTACGGTCGTACGCGCCCAGGATGAAGTCAGGCAGAACGCTCTCTTCGGCTCGCTTGACTGCTTCCCGCGCCCGTAGCCGTCTCGAGATGATCGGCGCCATTCGGTCGAGCTTGAGTAGCTCTCGGGCAGCGTCTACGTCTTCTCTGCTGAATCCCATCGCGCGCAAGAAAGCGAGGATGCTCCCGCTTCTCGAACACGCGAAGCACGTCCAACCCCCGTGGTCGAGCGACATTAGATACGCACGACGGTGCCCACAGAAGGGACACTGCGCACGTATCGTTCCGTCGGTCACGCGGACATTGGACAAGAACTGATCGGCGTAGCGCCGAACGTGCTTCTCCATCGTCTACATCACTTTCTTCGCTTGAAACGTTCCGGCTGCTTGAAGTCCGACATCGAGAAGGCGGAGGGCTCTCCCTCACCTTCTGGCACCGAATTCGTACGTCTTCTTGACTTGTTCTCCTCTTCCTTGTCTCCTGCGCTCAAGACCCACTCGGCATGGTCACTTAGGTGGTCAGCGAAGCCGTCGTACAGCTTACCCGAGATCGTCCATGACAGCGCCTGTTGGATCGACCTACCAGCGTTGATCACGACACCCAGCATGTCTGACACATCGTCTGCGATGAGGCGCAAAGCCATGTCGACGCGCCGAGTGATGTGATCGGAGTGCGCGTGCTCCGTCGAGCTGAACCCCTTGGACTTGTCTCCGTCCCGGTTCGCATGTCCACACAAGATGCAGGGAATCTTGGCCTTGGTCGAGATGTAGTCAACGATCTGGTCAATGGTGCGGTTCACCATGCGGGTCTCATCCCGAACCTTGTCTCCCATGGCATCCTGCGCCATGGCGAAGAAGAAGTCGTGGATGACAATCTGAGGGCGGTACTCTTCAATCTTGGCCTTGAAGCCGGTGACGCCTTCGCCCGACTGGTCGCAGATGATGAAGTTCTTGGAGTCCGCCAGCTCCTGCATGAGCAGGTACAGGTTCGTCTCCTGATTGCTGGTCAGCTCACCCCGCTTCCACTTGTCGATGTCGATGCCCAGCATCATAGGGTAGATACGGTTCTTCAGCTCCTCTTCCGACATCTCTCGGGTGAAGAAGAGAACGCGCATATTGAGCGTCATTGCGTAGAACAGCGCCCAGTACAACAGCAAGAACGTCTTCTTGCTCTTCTGCCGACCGTACAGGTACACGACATTGCCCGGCATCAGGCCTTGCGTGTTCTTGTTGAGGTACTCGAGCGGGAACTGGTAGCCGAGCAGCCCTCCGCCTTCTCGTGCACGCTTCAGACGATTCTTGACGCGATCGACGTCAGCCCCAACGATGTACTCGGTGTTTCCTCGTTGGTTGCCTGCGTTGATCTTGTCTGCGTACTCGACAAGAAGCTTACGTGCTTCCCAGGGATCCGCGGCGCAGACTTCGGCCACTTCTCGAATCCCATCGGTGATAGCCCCGCCCAGCTGGATCGTCTTCAGCTCATCGACAATCGCCTTCAGACCATCTTGAGGGACCTGATGCGTATAGTCGGGGCACAACCCTTCGAACATCGGAACGCTTGGCACCTCGTGGTACTGGTCGTAGTGTTCGACCAGAGTATCCCACCAGAGCTTCGCCTCTCCTTCAAGGAGTTCGCGACGCGCACCTTCCCGTAGTGCAACGTCCAAGCTTCGATCTTCCAGGACTCTGGCTACCAGCGCTTGGTCATAATTCATGTCCCGTGAACTCCAACGGCAAAGCGAGCCTCGTCTGGTGTCGTCACAGCACGAGGCTCGCTTGTTGATTTAGGTCAGCTCAAGAAGCCTAACTCATGGAGGCTTCAGGTTGAGTGACTATTGAAACGCACTGCCGTCGTTCAGGTCTCCACCAAAGGGATCGGCGCTTTCCGCGTCGTCTGGACCAAACGACCCCTTCGCTTCGATCTGGCGCATCCACTGCTCGACTTGCTTTTCGTCCTCTGGAGTCAACTCCATGGGCTCACGCAAGCGGGCGACAAGGTCTTCTTCTAGCGAGGCCTTCAGGGCCATCCAGAGCTTCTCTGACCGCTCGGAGAACGCAGAGAACGCCACACCGCCGTAGTGAATCCCGTCGTCTCCGGCGTAGGCCATCTTGGCCCATAGGCGGGGGCCGCCCGGCCCGAACATCGTCGCCCGGAACTCGCCGAGCAGGACCTGGTTCCAGGCGAAGGGGGATTCCTCAATCTTGGCCATAGCGTGTCACCAATGCCCCCTGCCACGACAGCAGGAATTCGTCGTTGTCCCAGAATAGGCAGTAGAACTCTGCATCAGCGAAGTCCGTATTGCGTCTCGTCTGTGCAGCGATTGCCGCTGCAGTGCCTCCCCACGTCATGCCGCCAGCGGCACAGAGCAGGATAGTGCTCATCAAGTATACCAACTCGATCACCAGTCCCTCCAGTCTCTCTTGAAGTGGTTTCGCTGTCGCGATTGAGCGAAGTATGCACCGAAGACGACCGCCAAGACCACTCCGATGAAGACCACGAGAATCACGGCCACAATGCCCAGGTAGCCGGAGACGGCCAGCATGACCCATTCCATAGCTACCGTCGCGGCCCCCTGAACGCTGAGTCCCTGTGACAGGCCGTAGACGACGCCCAGGATGGCAATGCAGACCAGAATGCCCAGGCACCCAAGGCAGCCATTGGAGTCTGCGGACACGCTGATTTTCTTTTCGTTGCTGCTCATCGCCTCTAGTCCTGGTCATCGGTCAAGTGGGCGAAAAACTTGGCCTGGGTCGAATCCAAGAAGCGGTCGGCTTCCGTCTGGGCGATGAGCTGGCACAGCTCAAACGTCTGACGGATGCTCTTGTCATCAACCTGACAGGGCAGCGTCACCCAGCAGACCACCTCCATCTTCTCTCGAGCGTACTGCGTAGACATGCCTACGGAAGTCGAGCAGCCGACCGAGGCGACGTGCGCCCCCAGTTCGGTGATGTCGGGCAGATGTGCGTCGAGCGGGAACTCGTAAGTCTGCTCCTCGAGCACGCCGTCGTCACGAGTCTCGGCCTTCACCCGAACCTTGCCGGCTGCGATCTTCTTAGCACGCTGAATCGTAGTGTTGTCGCTGCTGTTACCCATCGTCTCTACCTCTGTGGTTGGTAACCTCTTCGATGTGAACCGAAGGGGCTCGAGTCGTCTCTTCGCTTAGGAACGGAGCGAGGTCTTCCTCGCTGATTACCCGCTTTTGAATCAGCCGCTCCATGACGGCTTCGTTGATAATTCTAGGGGTGAGGGTTTCTCCATCGACCACGCGGTCCTTGAGGTCAGGGAACTTCGCAAGCAGGCCTTCAACATCGTAAGTGCGGAACGTCTGCGCTCGGTTGACTCGGACTCGAAGGCCGGGAGCTTCAAAGGTCTGCTTTTCCCGGACCGCCTCGGCGGGGAGCGCGTGTAGCGTTGCTTTGAGCTGTTTGCGTTTCTGGTCGATGTCTACGCGGAGGTCGAGCAGCTCATCTGTGTACTCGCCGCCCGCCTTGTATATCTGGCCACGCAGCGCCGCTGCCTCGTCTTCGAGGCGCTCGCGTTTCCGTTCGATCTCAATGATCTTGTCGGTAATTGTCTGGCTTCTTGCTTCGATCTCTTCTTCGAGATCCCTCTCCAACTCGAGGAGGTCGGCTAGCTCGTCGACCACCTCTTGGATGTCGGCAGGGGTCGTCAACCCCTCGTCATCAGGATCCGGGCTCGTCGGGGAGCGCTGCTTCGTCTTCGGCATCCGGTGTATCGTCTCCGATGTTCTGGTAGTCTTCCTCGACCTCGTCGTAGGTCTCTGCGAGGATGTCTTCGATTGCATCGGAAGCGACATCGAGAGCGTGTGTCACGTCCCAGTCCCCCTCCTCTTCAATCTCATCGCGGAACGACTGGTCAGCCAGAAGTTCGGCTAGCCTGTCATGAGCCGCCTCCGCGACTCGGTCGATGTACTCGTGTCCAATCTCTTCCAATTCATCAGGGCTCACGGCTCTTCTCCTCTTGGGGGGATGATGTCTCCCCAGTACACGTTCCTGAATCGGTCTGCCACTCGAAAGGCCTTTTGGAAGGTCTTAAGAGCCATATGCAGATCTCCACCAGCTTCTTGACTCTCATTACGGAGCAGGTAGCTGGGGTGCCAGGTCGCGTACCCGACTCGAGTCACCTTCCCGAATCGTCCCTCCGTTACGATGTCCAATCGATCCATGTAGGGGTTGCGAGCAATCGAGGTGATCTTCTTGCTCGTGTCAGCCAAAGCCGACAGTGCGGTGGATCCCAGCAGCAGGATGACTAGGGGATCCACGATTTCGATGGTGCGATGGAGCCGGTCTCGGCAGGCCGCAATCTCGTCCTTCTCCGGCTTTCGATTCTGGCCCGGTGTGTCATCCTCTGTGGGCCGACAGGCCACCACGTTGGTGAGGAAGACTTCGTCGCGATCGACGCCGAAGGTGGATAGCATCTTGTTCAGCAGTGTGCCTTTACGGCCCTGAAATGGCAGGCCCGTGTGGTCCTCATCCCGGCCAGGCGCTTCGCCGACAATCATGACCGAGGCATCAGGATTGCCCTCGCCGGACACAACGCTGACTCGGTCACGACCAACTGGTTCACAGAGCCGGCAGCGCGTGCAGGTGTCATACTCCTCTGCAAGCTCGGAGATGTAGTCGAACTTCAGATCAGGATCCATCGTCTTCCACCTCCATGCCCCAGCCGTCCATCCGGTACTTCAGGCCGACGCCATCCATCGTCTCGTTGGTCTTCTTATCGAGTTCCTCACAGTAACGTTCGACGTCGTCCATGCGCTCGCCATGGTCTGCGATGATCCCCTGGACCGCGGAAAGCTCTTTTTCCAATGTGTTTCTGTCCCTCTCGAGTTCGGTGACGCGGTCTTGTAGGTTTCGGATTGTAGTCTCGACGTCCCGGACCCAGAGCACCGGGGCCTTCGCTGCCTGTGAGCCGAACCACGAAGTGAGCCCCTTCTCAACTTTCTCGACGACACGCCGCCCCCAGATCGACATCTCGTCGATCGGGATGCGGATTGCGGTGATCCTGTCTTCGCTAGTCAAAATCCTCATCTTTCGTTACTCCTCACGACGGTGTAGGGATACCCGAACCCTTGCAGATGGGCGCGGATGTATCGAGCAGCGGTACGGCACGCCGGGATCTTCTCATCCTCGAACACATAGACCTGCGGGACCTGCTTGCCCGGTGAGTCTCGTTGAATGCGCCCGATAGTCTGCTGTACCCAGCCTTCGCGCTGAATCGGCAGAGCAATCATCAGGGTGTCGAGGTCCTTTCGGTCCAGCCCCTCTCGTGCCAGATCAGTCGTGGCGAAAATAAGGGGGTAGTCGTACAGCTGGGCCCTTCGATCCTTGGCCGGAATTCCGCCGTGGATCAATCCGCTCTCCTTATACAGAGAATTTAGCTGTTCGCAATGCTCCACCCGCCGGCTGAGAACCAAGATTCTACGGTCTTCTTCGAGACAGCGGTCGATGTGGTCTGTGATTAGCTGGTTTCGTCTGTGGTCACGGACCAGCAACTCGCAGAGCTTGTTGAAGTTGAGCGTCCCCCGGACCTTTAGGCGCTCGAGCCGGCGGGGTGCGGGGTTCAAACCCGTGTGTACGAAGTACGTCTCCGGCACGACGTCCTGCGTCAGGTTCTCGTAGAGCACAGGACCGATGTGGTACTTGTACAGCGGGTCCAAGCCATCGTCCCGACGGTGCGTAGCGGACAGCCCCCAGCGCAGCCCGTCACAGATGTGGGCAGTCTGGTTGAAGAAAGGCGCGCCGAGTCGATGCACCTCGTCGTAGATGGCGACACCGAAGTAGTCCATGAACTCCTGGGGCAGTTCGTTGTCCCGCAGGCGAGCTGCCAGCGTCTGGATGCTGGCGACCGTGATGGGCTTCTCCCAGTCGTCGCGGTCAGCAGCATATACACCGATGTCGTCGAGCGACAGATTGGTGTGCTCTTCAATGCGCTCGATCCACTGGCGCATCAGGTCCTTCGTGTTGACGACAACCAGGCCAGGGTAGCCGGTGACGGCCCACGAATGGATTGCGACGACTGTCTTCCCCCGCCCGCACGCAAGCGACAGTACGCCACTGCCTTGCTCGGTCAAAGCGGCGAAGCCGGTCCGCTGAATGGCATCCCTCAGCTGGAAGGTCAGTTGGATCTCACCGATGCGGGGCGGCTCACTGGCTTCGAGCAGTTGAATCTCGAAAGGCAGCTCTTGCTCTTCTTCGTAGCTGATGTACTCACGAGGAACGCGGATGTGTGTCTTGCCCATCTTGTAGGCTCGCACGCGCTGCCTCGGCTTTCCTGTGGGGAAGGTCAAGGTGGCCTGCAGTCCTTTCACATTGTTGATGTGCTTGAGGGGCAGGTGTAGGTATCGATCCCGGTAACCAAGATCGGGGTCCAAGCCTTTTGGTTGAGGCATTCGTTGCTCAGTCCTTTAGCAGCTCTTTGATCTTCTCTTCGAGGTCGATCCGATCTTCATCTGTGACGTCATACATCTCGGCAGCCCAGTCTACAACGACTCGTGCAACACGAGGGGCTCGAACATCTAGCTTCTTGGCTCGGCTCGTCTGCAATCTTACGTAGCTGAGAACCTTGTCGTCGAGCTGGTGTTCGGCGAGCCGGGTCCAGCATCGTGCTGCGTCCTGCTCGTCCATGTCCAGCTCGGTGATAATTCGCTCGAGAAGCTCTCCCTTAGGGAAGAGGAGACCAAGTTCGAGTCGACGAATGGCTTCAAGCGTTACGCCGCAAGCGTCAGCCAGAGATTTTTTAGTTGGGAAGCTAGGATTTGACGTCCGGGCTCGTGATACCAGTTGGCCCAGAGTTAGTCCGGCCACTGGTTACCTCCCCGTCCCGGTGCTTGATTTCAACATGGCTCAACCATAAGGTTGACTTCGCGTTAGCGCAAACGTTGATTTTAGGCTACACGCGTCAAGTATGAAGCACGAGTCTGACCAAGGAAAAGAGGCTCTAGAACTGCGTGAGCCTTCGACCGGTCGCGGGTGGGAAGAAGACACCCTCGTTGACAAGCTCGATGTGTATATTCAGATGCTGCACGTTTTGGAAGACCTGCTCAACGTAAAAGCAGACCAAAGTGAGGGCCTTAGCCCCGAAGAGACGGCCCGAGCCGCTACCGTACTCAGCATCTACCGACGCAAGTACGATAAGGCTCGGACCGCCTGGATTGAAGTCGTCTCCTAACGCTTCTCCTCGCTGCTAGTATTCATCAGGGTCGATGTAGTCTCTTCGCCGCTCTCTGGGGTAGAAGCGTCTGTATGCGAAGAATCCAGCGACCTCTTCTGCCGCTGCTGCGATGCACACTTCAGCGATGCGCAAGCCCAGGTCCTCCATCACCTCTCCGAAGCTCGGCCGGTCGAAGGTACGGTAGACTCCGTCTTCGTACTCCTCTTCCGGGTATGCAGACGGACGATCAAACTCGTCGTGCGCATACCTCCGGCCTCGTCTCTGGTGTTGTGGCTTTCCCGCCCTCGTACGTCGTTGGGGCGGGGGACCGCGTCTCGGGGGGACCGCTCTTCGACGCTGAGGCGGTCCAGCTGCCCGGCGGGCTGGTTGCTGCTGTTGCTGTCTCCCCCGAGGGGGCGGTGCTCGTCTGCGTGTCGGCTGCTGCTTACCGGTTGACGGTGCCGGCTTCCTCCTCGCGTATCTCTTGTTCGCTGGGGGCTCCGATCTCTGGCTTGTTCGCTGACCTCCTCTCCGGGACGATCCATCTCGGAGCTTGAAGGGTGACTGCTGAGTAGTGCGTCCAACCTTGAACCCATACTCCTCTTGAGCAGCGCGTCCGGGGTAACTGCCCGAACGTTGTTGCGCTGTAGCCCTCAGCGCTCGCTTCTCAGCCTCATCGTACATGCCCATAGCACCTCTCGGGTTAGTGGACGTTTGTGCGTCGAACCAGACTGCTTATACCTGATTTTTGCCCATAGTAGCGCTTGCAAATAGAGGCATAGACATGAACTACAATGCCAGCATCCTGGATGTCTACGACGACCGAGGCGCACTGCTTCGTCGTTACTTCGAAACGGCGGATGAAATCCCTAGCTTCGTCAAGGCGGCCAGCGCCGACGTGACTCAGGACAACGACCCGCACGACTTTGCCCTGGTTCTCGTCGATGGCGACGATGTCATGAAGAAATTCGCCATGACAGACCTTGGGAATACGTGGCTATCGCTCCTGTACTTCCGAGAGCACCGTGACGCTCTGCCGGAAGAGGCACAGAAGGTGGCTGCGGCAAACCTACGAGAGGGCGCAGCGAACTATGGGTTGCATGTGCCCGATTTCGTCGAAGCATTGGCCGAAGGGGTCGAGTCCTTTGACAATGTCGTTTATGTAGAGGGACTAAGCCCTGCGACCAAGGTCGCTTCGGATGATCGTGAGCCCGTGGTCTACGCCATTGAGCGGGCCGATGGATCGCAGTATTACCCCCTTTACAACGACGCGGCGTCGGTCGCGGCAGCAGATCGCTACTTCCAGACGAACATCGGACATTTTGTTCCCCGAGAGCGGCGTGAGTACGCGGTTAAGGTCGCCGGCGTTGCTCGAGTCTACGGCTTTCCAGTCAGTGATCAGATTCAACGGTATAGCAGCTCAGACTGGAATCCCGAGGCCAAGAGCTGGGTTGGCATCCGCAATACCTACCTCTTCAAGGCCGAGGACCAGGAGATGCTCGACAAGCTCGCAGCGCAGGCCGGGCGTGCAGATGTAGATCCCGACCAGTTTGCTGCTGCGCTAGCGGCCTTCGATGAGTCTACAGGTCTCGACGAAGCTTGGGACCGTACACTTCCCGATCCCTACTACTCGACCTTCGGGTTTGAGAAGGAGGCGAAGGGCGCATCCCCCATGCCGACGCAGACTTATGAGATTGGTGATGTTCGAGTGACCTGCGAAGAACTCAAGCGACTTGCGTCCCGTGGCGGTACGTTGATCAATGAGCACTTCGGGGATGACTTCGCCAACGCGTTCCGTAAGGACCCTACGACACAGTTCGAAGCCGCACCCCGTCCACAGAAGCTCATCTTGGCTAGACTTGCCACTGACGGCCTCAACTTCTGAGTCGGCACAACAACACCATGCTTTCTGACTTGCTGACCGATGAGGTCGGCCTCCATATCCACCCTATGACAGTCTTGCTGCTCAAGCGGTATGGGGTGGAGTACGTCGAGATGCCTCTCGAGGAACTACTTGAGCGGCTCATTGCAGATTTCGGTCGAGTCGGAGTAACGGCCATTGATCGACTGCAGGCTGGCCGGCTGCTTCTAGCGAACAACCTGGCTTGGACCGAGTGGGATGTCTTCGAAAAGGTGTGTGCCGCTGCGCAGGGTCTGCCCGTTATCTGGTCTTTGGTGCAGCCCCCTGAACCCGAGTTCATTGCCGTTGGACTCGAGACGCTGAGCCAGTTCAACCAGCACACCTACCATTCAGATGTCGTTGGATACATTGCAGCAGCCTGTCTCGATGATGGCCTGTGGTATCTCGAGCCCCCGCTAGAGATGGCAACCGAAGCCATTTCAGAGCGCGATCGGCGTAAGGGTATCGAGCGTCCTTTCGGGCCCACAGCGGATGCGCTTCAGGACGCTCAAGACTACATCACGGCACCCGAAACGCATGTCGACTTCCAAGTAAACAAGGTGCTGTCCGTCCGTAAGGCTCTCGCCGAGTATCGAGAGCAGGTCTCGAGTCAGCTTCGGAGGCTCCAATGAATTCCGTATTTCTGACCGCAATGCAAGAAGAACTCGAGAAGATCGCCGCGGGAGGCAGCTCCTCTCCTGGAAAGCGTTGGGAAACCGATAAGGAGTACGACGAACGTCGTAAGAAGAGCGGGACTAAGGGTGCACGTACAGGTGCGAAGGTAGGCCTCGGCATCACGGGCTTGGGCTACGGTGCTCTCGCCGCCGGCGGGGCGTTTCGTGGCATAAAGCCCCATCACATGTTGATCCCGGCCGCCTTCGACACCGCTAAGAACGTAGGGATTGGCGCGGGCGCGGGCTATCTCATCGGCAGGGGCAGCAGCGCAGGGAAGCGTGAGGTTGCGGTCAAGAAAGCTTCAGACCAGCAACAGCAGCAGTACAAGACTCTACGCTTCCGCGAGACCAGCAAGCGTCGCAACAAGCGCGTGGCGAGGACAGCGGGTCGTGCAGCATTGACAGGCGGTGCCGGTGGTGCAGCACTCCAGCTCGCCCTTGGACCTCGCCATCCCAAGATGATTGCGCAGGCAGCCGGCATCTCTGGTCTGGCGTCTGGTCTACTCAGCGGTGGGCTGTCGGCCAAGAAGCGGGAAATGGCTGTACGCATGCCTGCCGCCAAGGCAGATCAGATGATTGCTGCATACAAGGCACGCCAAAAGGCCGGGGCCGGGGGGCAGAAGAAGACCGCTGCTGCCTACAAGAGCGTTCTGAGCAATGCTACCGGCGCGTTCAAGCCACCTAAGGCTGGTGTCACGAAGATGCGTCGTATGCCTCTTGTTGCTAATACTCGGCAAGGGCTCGGGACTGTTTCCGTAAAGCCTAAGGGATACTGAGGTAGGTAAATGGCTGGGTTCTCTGGCATTGGTACATCGGGCTTCGGACCGAACTCCGGGTTCCGCTTCTCGGGCTTCCGCTTCGGGAGCCTAGACGGGCGGAACAACACGTTCCGATATCCATCTCCGTGGTGGGATGTTGCCCACATGGAGCTGCCGACAACGGTGAAGCACCTGTTCCGGTGGTGCCGCTACCACATGTTGGTCAACCCACTGGTATCTGCTGTCACGAAGAAGATGGCGGCCTACCCCATCACCAACTTGGTCATTGATGATGAGCCCCAGGAAGGCTTCGACCGTAACAAGAAGCGGTGGGAAGACTTGCTGTTTCGCGTGCTCAATATCGGCAGGTTCCAGATTGAAGCCGGGCTGGACTACTTCGGGTACGGCAACTGCGTTGTCTCAATCAAGTTCCCCTTCTACAAGTGGCTTCAGTGCCGGGCCTGCGGCACGCAGCGGCGCATCCAGAAGCTGAAGTTCAAGAAGGATTGGGACTTCAAGAACTTCGATTACCTGCTGACCTGCCCCGAATGCGGCCATCATGGCCCGTGCCACGTGCACGACAAGGAGTACAAGAGCTACAAGGACATCAAGCTCATCCGGTGGAATCCGCAGGACTTGGACATCGAGTACAATCCGATCACCTGCGAAACGGAGTACGCCTACAACATCCCAGGCAAGATTCGTAAGCGCGTCTTGTCGAAGCACCGCCGCTATCTAGAGACACTGCCCAACGTCTTCATCAAAGCCATGAAGACCGCCCGGCCGGTGGTCTTGGAACGGCAGAACCTGTTTCACTTCAAAGCTCCAACGCCGAGCCTCGCTGCCAACGATGGCGGCTGGGGCTATCCCCCGATCCTGCCCGCGCTGAAGGACTCGTTCTACCTTCAGATCATGAAGAAGGCCCAGGAAGCGGTGATGTTGGAGCACCTCGTTCCGCTCGACATCATCTACCCTGCTAGTTCCGACTCCATGGCATCGCCTTACCAGATGACCAACTTGTCCGACTGGAAGAAGCGGATCGAGTTGGAAATCATCAAGTGGCGCTGGGATCCGAACTACAAGCCGATCCTCCCGTTGCCTGTGGGTTACCAGCGTATTGGAGGAGACGGTCGTGCACTCATGCTTACTCAAGAGATTCGTGCATGGTCTGAGCACATCATCGCTGGCATGTCAGTTCCGCAGGAGTTTGTATTCGGCGGCCTGTCTTATTCTGGTTCTTCTGTTTCTCTACGCATGCTGGAGAACCAGTTCAAGACCTACCGCCAGATGCATGAGCACTTCTTGAAGCACTTTCTAGTTCCTGCAATCTGTCGTTCTATGAACTGGATGCCGGTTGGCGTGCACCTTGCTGAGTTCAAGATGGCCGACGACATGCAGATGAAGCAGATCCTACTCAGCTTGAACCAGATGAAGAAGGTCTCGGACAAGACCCTTCTGGCCGAATTCGACAAGGACGCGCTCGAAGAAGCGAAGATGGTCGAATCGGAGCTGCGCCGCAACCTGGACATCGCTAAGCTCGAGCAACTGCACAATGCTGCGACTCAGGGCGAAGCGCAGAAGGTGCAGGTCAAGTACCAGCTCGAAGCGCAGGAAATGCAGATGCAGGCCCAGCGCGAGCAGCAGGAGCGTGAACAGCAGCAGATGGGTGAACAGCAACAGCAGCTAGCCCAGCAACAGCAGTCGCAACAGCATGAGCAGGCCGTTCAACAGGTAGGCGGAAAACAAAACGTGGTCGACCTGGCGGAGGGCTACGCACGTCGCATCTCGCAGTACCCGATCGAACAGCAGTCGGCGGTACTACAGCGGCTGCGGGCCGAGTCTCCTCAGCTACACTCTCTGGTCATGCAGAAGGTGCAGACTGGGAAAGCATTGACCCAACAGCCGCTGCCTCAACAGAAGCCGCCGCGACGGGGCGACTCGCCGATCTGAGCTAGCGCCCTTCGAGGAAGCGAGGCGTCTCCCGATACGGCATCATCCTGCGGACGCCGACGGCGAGCAGTGGGAACGACCTTTCGTACAGCACCGGCCTCGGGTTGGTGAATGGACAGAAGCCCTTCCAGCTGTTCAGGAGCGTCTGTTTCAAGCTGGGGATGTGACGCTCGGCTGTAGCGAATGTCATGTCGAGGCAGACGTGGTATCGAGACCACTCGGTGAAGTCAGCTCGCGTCTCCGCAATGCTTCTTCGATTCAGCCGGTGAACGACGCAGTACCTCTGGGCGTCGCGCCCCTCGTCGTAGCCTTCGGGCTTATTCATGAAGCGGTCTACGTCTCCAGCGACCGCTTGCCACAGCTCGACACACCAGGTGTCCGGTTCACGCCTTGGCACTTCCCCTAGGCGTCGGTGCATCTCGAACCGCATTCGATCAACGGGGTCCATGTGCATGGCGTAGGAAAGGAGCTTCGTGTCCTTGTCCCACCCGAGCCACGTGTCAGCTACGTACTTCACGACATGAAGCCTTCCATCGGGATCTGTCCTGACGACGGCGTCTTGCCAGCCTTCACCAAACCATACCGGCTGCTCCAGCTGACTGATGTTGACTCTACTGAGCCAATCATCGCTGTCCAACTCGACCCGCCGTTCGGTATCTTCCCGAAGCCTGGGTCCGAGTCGCGTGCCCCCGGTCGGCGTGAGCAGTGCGTGGTTGGATTGCGCTAGGTGGTATCGAAGTAGATCATCCAGCGTAATCGACTTTGGCGGCTCAAGAACCTCACTTCGCATCCCGTCCCCCTTCGGGTCCCAGGGGAGAACGACCTTCGGTTGCTTGGGAGTCCTGTACTTGTTGAACAGTTTCTTCAACGCGCCCATCGACACGATCACCTCCACCCTTTCTGACCTTCTTGTCTCGTGTGTCTCCAAGGCCCGCAAGGAATCCCCACATGAACCCCAGACAGAATAGAGGTACTCCGTGCATTGCGCCTACCGATTGCCCTTCCCGTCGCTGTCGCGTCGGTCCGTCGGGCCGCGTCCGCGGTCGTCCGGCCTGTTCTTGTCGTCGTCGCGGTCGTCCGGCCTGTTGCTCTTGTCGTCGTCGCGCTCCTCGTCTCTGTCGTCGGGAAGGTTGAGGCTCCAATCAAGCATGTCGTCCAGAGTCCTGTCATCATCATCTTTCGGCGAACGCACCAGACCTCCTATGGCATTCAATCTCCTTATGCTTGATTCTGCACCGTGATACCGGAGCACTCATGGCTATTGACACTCCCGAACAGCAGTTCTCGCTGCTGAAGTCGAAGATTGAAGAGACGATCAAGGAATTCTTCCCTGTGGAGACTTCACGATCGAAGCTCGTCTTGAACCAGGTCTTCATTGAGGACACCAAGGGCAGCCAAGACCTGCGGGGTCAGCGGGAGGCCATCAAGAAAGGACGGGACTGGTCTGTTCCGGTCTACGCTGATTTTACACTGCAGCGTGACGGCGAAGACATTGACCGTCGACGCGTAAGGTTGATGAAGCTTCCCAAGATTACCGATCGCTATGGTTACATCGTGGGCGGCACCGAGCACCAGTCACTCAACCAGCTGAGACAGCGCAGCGGAGTGTACCACCAGATCGCCAAGGACGGAGAGATCCGTGCTCGGTTCAACCTGGCCAATGGCGAACAGCTCGCCAACGGAAAGTCATTCCAGGTCAACCTGGACCCCCGTACAGGTATCTTCCAGGTTCGTCACGACGGAATCAACATGCCGATCTACCACCTGTTGAAGGGTGCCGGCGTGGACGATGACACGATGATTGCTCAGTGGGGTCAGGAGGTCTGGGAACGGAACAAGGGCGCAGCGAAGCCTACGACAGTGTACGGAAAGCTGTACAAGAAGGTCTTCAAGAAGGCTGCGAAGGACCCAATGGAGCATGCTGCCCTGTTCGGCGAGCTGCTCAAGAAGACGCAAGTCTCCCCAGAGACGACTGAGAAGACGATCGGCCGTGCTGCAAGTAGCGTTGACACCGACGTCATCCTGCGTGCGACAGGCAACCTGCTGGGCATCTCTCGTGGCGACCGAGGGGAGGACAACCGCACGTCGCTCGAGTTCCAATCGATCCACAGCTTTGAAGACCTCATCAACGGCCACTTGCGCAAGAAGGCATGGCAGCTACGTCGCGGTATCCAGGGCAAGCTCAACAAGAAGCGGACCGTCAAGTCTGTGGTGAATGCCGATGCATTCGACCGCGGCATCAACTCGTTCTTCACCTCGAGCCTGATGACGACGCCGGAGCAAACCAACCCTCTTGAGATGGTTGCGGGTCGCATGAAGACCACGCTCATGGGTGAGCAGGGCGGTATCAAGTCGCCGTTTGCCGTTGACGAGGAAAGCAAGCTCATCAACCCGAGTCATCTGGGCTTCTTGGATCCCATCCATACGCCAGAGTCGGAGAAGACAGGCATCTCACTGGTCCTGCCTCTAGGTACACGCAAGCGAGGCAACGAACTTCGGTCGGCCTTCGTCAATGCCAAGACGGGCAGGCGCGTAGATTTGACCCCGGGCCGTGCCTTGAAGGCTACGGTTGCGTTCCCTGATCAGTATGAGCGGCTCAACCGCAAGTCGGCACGTCTTACGCCAGTCAGCGATCGCATTAAGGCAACTCGCAACGGCGAGATCGTTTACGTCAAGCCGTCTGAGGTGGACTACATCTTGCCTTCGGCGCGGTCTGTCTTTGGCATTGCGACCAACCTGATTCCGTTCCTGCAGAACAACCAAGGCAACCGGGCCATGACTGCCGCTCGCCAGCAGGAGCAGGCAGTTCCGCTGAAGCATCGTGAAGCGCCCCTAGTGCAAACTCAAACAGACAGAGATGTCACGTTTGAAAAGATTTTGGGCGCATACTCTGCACGACGTACGCCAGTTGATGGCGTCGTCCACAAGATCAAGGATGATGGCGTCGTCATCAAGGGTGCTCGAGGCAAGCTGACTGAAGTGCAGTTGTACCGCGACTTCCCTCTTAAGGGTCACACACTGTACGACTCAACGGTCAAGGTCAAGAAGGGTGATCGAGTCAAGGCCGGCGACGTAGTTGCGGACACCACGTTCACGAAGAACGGAACCCTAGCGCTCGGCACGAACTTGCGTACAGCCTACATGCCGTTCCATGGCTACAACTTCGAAGACGGCATTGTCATCTCAGACGCCGCTGCCAAGAAGCTGACCTCTCTACACGCCTATGAGAAGTCGGTCAAGAAGGACAAACAGACCATTATCGACCGCAAGCAGTTCCTCGCTGTGCGTCAGGGCGATTATGAAAAGCGGCAGCTCGCCAACATCGACGACGACGGAGTGGTGCGTGTCGGCTCCGTAGTTGAGGAGGGAGATCCGCTAGTCTTGGCATTGCGGGAGCCCAACGACAACCAGTACGCTTCGCAGGTCCGTGAGTTCCGACGGGGTAAGCCCGTCGACTTCAAGAATCGCTCACTGACTTGGGACAAGCCGTTCAAGGGTGTCGTGACCGATGTCTATCGCAAGTCCGATGGGCGAGGTGGTACTGACGTCATCGTGACCGTCAAGACTGAAGAGCCGGCACAGATCGGCGACAAGGTTGTGGGGCGTCACGGCAACAAGGGTGTCATCACCCGCATCATCCCTACTGAGGAGATGCCCTACGCGCTAGCCAAGGATGGCAAGACCAAGAAGCACGTCGACATTATGCTGAATCCGCTTGGCGTGCCTTCTCGCATCAACCTGGGTCAGATCTTGGAGACGGTGGCTGCTAAGATCGCCGAAGAGCGTGGTACGGTCTACAAAGTCCGCAACTTCGAAGCCGGCAAGAACTACCTACAGTCGGTCGAGAAAGAGCTTGCTGACGCAGGTCTCGAGGACAAGGAAACACTGTACGACCCTACGACAGGCAAGTCCTTCAAGCAGAAGGTGCTGACTGGCAACCAGTACATCTTGAAGCTCAAGCACCAGGTCGAAAAAAAGATCTCCGCCCGCTCGATGGCTGGCGCCGACGGCACTGACTACGACATCAACCTGTCGCCGAAGAGCGGCGCGCCGCACGGCGGTCAGGCGCTTGGCGAGCTGGGCATGTACTCCCTACTTGCCCACGGTGCCCGCAACAATCTGTTCGATATGTACGCTTACAAGTCGAACAAGAACCCTGAACTGTGGGATGCGCTGCGTGAAGGCAAGCCGCTGCCTGCGCCGAAGGTGCCGTTCGTCTACGATAAGTTTCTCAGCTACCTCAATGCCATGCGTGTCAACGTCGTCAAGGACGGGAACGTACAGCAGCTCATGCCATTCACTGAGAAGCAGGTGCTCGAGATGAGTAATGGCGAGCTGAAGGATCCCGCCGCGGTCTACATGGGCAAGAACTTGAAGCCCGAGAAGGGTGGCCTGTTCGATCCGGACATCACCGGTGGCCAAGAAGGCACCAAGTGGAGCCACTTCAAGCTGCAATTCGCGATGCCGAATCCGCTGTTTGAAGGTCCCATCCGCAAGCTGACTGGCTTGTCAGAGAAGGACTTCCGCGCCTACATCAAGGGCAGCAAGCAGTACAAGGGCAAGACTGGCGGTGAGGCCATCGAGCAGATGCTCCGTGAGGTCGATGTCGACGGACAGATCGCTGACTTGCAGGACAAGCTGAAGAACCGGCGAAGCGACCGCGGCAAGTTTCACTCCAAGCTGCGTATTTTGCGTGCACTGAAGGCTGCGGGTCAGGACCCTACGGTCTACATGATGCGGTCTGTGCCTGTGCTTCCACCGACGTTCCGTCCAATCACCGTACGGGAAGACGGCTCGTTGAACAGCGAAGATGTCAACTACCTGTACAAGAACATTGCAATGACCAACGAGTCCGTACGTATTCAGCGGGACATGGGCATGCCCGAAGCGCTGCTCGGCGATCAGCGGGAGTCTCTGTACGACGGACTCAAGGCTCTGGCTGGCACAGGCGGTAATATCATCGCAGACCGCGACTATCGTGGTCTACTCGACATCATCTCGGGCAAGATCCGTAAGATGCGCGGCGGCGATGCAAGCAGCGGTAAGGAAGGGTTCTTCCAGCGCCGCCTTATCAAGCGTCGTCAAGACTTCTCGGCACGTTCCATCATCATTCCCGAGCCTCGTCAGGGGCTAGATCAGCTCGGGTTGCCAGAAGAGATTGCCTGGACGCAGTACCAGCCATTCATCGAGCGCTACCTGGCAACGCAGGGCTATCGCATGGGTGATGCCATTAAGGCCGTGCGTGAGCGTACGCCAGCGGCTGAGGCGGCGCTGCTACGTGTCATGGAAGAGCGGCCCGTACTACTCAAGCGAGACCCTTCGCTTCACAAGTTCAACGTCATGGCGTTCAAGCCTCGCTTGGTGCGCGGCAAGGCCATTGAGATCCACCCGCTCGTTACTGCAGGATACAACGCAGACTTCGACGGCGATGCGATGTCGGTCTATCTGCCGATCACAACGAAGGCAGTCAAGGAAGCTGGCAAGCTCTACCCGAGCAACAACCTGTTCTCATCGACAACCGGCGGTGTCATGTACACGCCAGGTCACGAGGCGCTTCTAGGACTGTACCTGCTGTCCCAGCCGGGCAAGCAGACCAACAAGAAGTACAAGGACCAGAAGGCCGCGCTTGCAGCTGTGCGAGCGGGCGAGATCGGCATGACCGACATCATTCGCGTCGGCGGGCATGAGACTACAGTTGGACGACTGCGGCTCGAGGAGAAGCTGCCGGCTGGGCTGCGTGAGACCGGCAAGAAGAAGGTCAAGGACATGCGTGTGTTCAACAAGGGCACAACGCGGGATGTCTTGACGCAGGTCGCTCGCAAGCACCGGGGCACGTTCGGTGAAGTCGCCAACACCTTCAAGGACCTGGGCAACGAGTATTCGACCGATCTGGGCTACTCCATCGGGTTGAGCGACTTTAAGGTCATCAACAAGGAACTGCGCGACAAGAAGTTCGCCGCGGCTGAAGCTAAGGCTACGGCTATCCGTAAGCGTGGGCTCAACAAAGATGAAGAGGATCGGCTGATCCTGGCGATCTTCAACAAGGTGCAGGACGAGATCGATGATCTCAACGACGCCAGCATTGCCAACAACCCAACCAACATCTCACGCATGGTGGCTTCGGGATCTCGAGGCAAGCCCAACCAGCTCAAGCAGATCATCTCATCACCGATCATGGTGCAGGATGCCAAGTCGCGGACTGTGCCATACCTCATCCCGAAGAGCTACTCCGAGGGCATGGATCTGGCTTCGTACTGGACCACACTGCATGGCGCTCGTAAGGGGACCATCCAGAAGGTTCAGGGTGTGCGGGATCCCGGCTACCTGTCGAAGCAGATCCTGAACTCCACGATGAACCAGCTCGTCACCGTGGAAGACTGCGGTACGAAGAACGGTATCTTCCTGTCTGTGGACGATCGTGACCTGCATGACCGCTACCTGGCTACCGGCGTGTCGCTAGGGGGGCGGCGCTTCCGTCACAACGCGCTTGTCGATTCGAAGCTCATTGCCACAGCCAAGAAGGCGCGCCGCCGTACGCTGAAAGTACGCAGTCCTTTGCGCTGTGAGGCCGAGCACGGCGTCTGCAAGAAGTGCGCGGGTCTCAATGCGGACGGACAGGACTACACCTCAGGAGACAACCTGGGCGTGATTGCGGGGCAGTCTGTCGGAGAGCCTTCGACCCAGCTTGCACTCAACGCGTTCCACACCGGTGGTATCGCCAAGGGTAAGGCGGCTCAGTCGCAGAGCACATTCGATCGACTCAACCAGCTCTTGCAGATGCCGAAGCGCCTGCCGAATGCGACATCGTTGGCCAAGCTGACCGGCCGGGTCTCGAAGATTGAAGAGGCCGGTCAAGGTGGTTTCAATCTGACGATCCGCAGCAAGACTGGCAAGAGCGAAGTCGAGCACTATGTGCCCGGCGGCCAGGACCTGACAGTGAAGCGCGGCGATGACATCGAAAAGGGCATGGCACTCTCTGATGGCCTCGTCAATCCTCGTGAGCTGCTTGAGCTGAAGGGCATTGAAGCAGTGCAAGACTTCATTGTGCAAGAGATGCATGCGCTGCTCAAGATGGCGGCGCCCGTTCGCCGGCGCAATGTCGAGGTCGTAGTGCGTGCACTGACGAACGTTACCCGAGTGCGAGATGCCGATAAGCATCCCGACTGGATTTCGGAAGACGTGAGGCCGACAAGCCAGGTCAAGGCATGGAACCGACGCAACCCTGACAAGCGTGTTTCTCACAACCCCTACCTTTCGGGTATCAACATCTTGCCTCTCGAGATGTCGGAAGACTGGGTCGCGAGACTCAACTACCAGCGACTGGGCAACACCATCATGGAAGGCGCAGCCCGTGGTTGGAAGAGCAATGTGCACGGCTTCCATCCCATCCCTGCCGTCGCGCTGGGCATCGAGTTCGGTCAAGGCAAGGAGAAGCTCAAGAAGGGCTGGATCGGCCAATACTAAAGTAGAGCGAAAAAGAAAGATCGTTACGCGCCGACTTGCTGCTGTACCGGGGCCCGCTCAAGGGGGAACGAGGACGGGCCCGCGGGAGGTCGCAGTGTCACACGCACGATCTTTCCGGGAAGAATGGCCCCTACGCGGGGCGAGCGGGGGGCTCGGAGTCGGTCTCCTTGGCGTACAGCGTGGTCTCCCACGCCATGCTCGCCGTGACGATCCCGATGTCGATGGCCTCCTGCAGGGCGCCCTCATCGAACGGGTAGACCCGCCGGCCCTTCTTGATGAAGTACGTCACGGCGGCCTCGAGCCTCGTCTCGAGGTCCTCGATGGCCAGCTCGGCGAGCGCGGGCCCGTCACGAAGCTGGCGCTGGACCCGCTGCTGCGCCTGGATGATGCGCTGGCGGTGGTCCTGCGTAGGGTTTCGGGGCGTCGAGCCCCGACTGGGCTTCCGACTCTGGTGCTGAACAGTGTTGGACATGGCCTGTTCCTCCCAAGTTCTTATAGAGGACTTCTCCCCTATATTTTCAGGCGACGGCCTATGCCTAGATCTCGTGCCAGCGGAACCGGTCGGCCGGGGGCTGCAGGACGCGCTCACGCCGCCGCTGTTCCACACGCTCCATCTTGCGCAAGTCCTGACGGCACTGAGCCAGGCAGGCCTCGAACTGGCCGCGCTGCTTCGGCTTGAAGTACGGAGTGGAGTACAGGTCGCCGACGGACTCCTGCTTCAGCATCTTCAGGATCCGCTCTCCCACGCCGACCATGTCACGCAGGGCATCGCAGTTGAGCACCACGACGGGGTCGTCCTCCCGGAGACCGAAGATGTGCAGACGGAGGATGCGGAGGACCGAGTGGCAGACCTCGGGGGTCAGGTCGTCGTAGCTGTCGGGTTTGGCACCGCCGCGCTCCTGCGACGGCTGCAGATGGTCGGCCTCCGGGGTGGGGGTATCGTCACTGAGAGCCCGCTTGAGTCGGTCGCCCCACAGTGGCTGGGGAACCCGAGGGCCTCCGCTGTCGTTGTTCAGGTATCGGGTCAGCGAGCACGGCCTGTCGATGGGCTCGTGCTGCGTCGTGAGGGTCGTTCTCGTCGTCCGCTGCTGGTTACGCATGAAATCTCTTCTCCTGGACTACTCGGCTTATGCTGGCTTTCAGCGACTCTTTTTCTTTCTCTTGTCGCGCCGTCGACGAAGGATCTCTGCCGCAGCACCCGGCACCACCAAGCTCGGAGAGATGATGCCGTCATCGTCGGTCAAGATGCGGATAGGCTTCTGAGGCCCTCGCTGTCGAGACGGGGCTGAGACGGGAGTATTGCCGATCTTCTTGTCATCACTCATGGTGGGTTCTCTCCTTGCTTGCTTGCTTGGTGACTTGGTCGGGTGTGGGTCAGTCCTTGTTTCTCTGCTTCTCCTCTTCCCTTAGCTCGGGCTCCCTGTGCTTCATGCCGCATCGACACCCCGGCGGGTGTCGCTCATCAAAGGTCAATGGTCGAGGCTTGTGCGGAGGCATATCCGCAGGACGCCACTCCTCGGGTAGCGTCAACGGCCAGTCGTCGTACAGCCAGGCCTCGTTCTCGTCGTACTTGGTGTCGCCCCGCTCTTCGAGCTTTTCCCATGTAGAGGCGGTGCTTGCTGGTTCCGCCCTCACGTACATGACGGCACGGATGACTGCCTCGCCATGCGCAGGGTAGACTTCACCGGTGGGTTCCCACACCAAGGAAACCACCTCGAACGAGTTACCGCGAAGATGAATGTGCTCGCCTTGCCGTGGGAGATGACTTGCGACGGTTAGAAGCTCTTCATCGCCACTCCCCAGATCACGGAGCAATACTCTGTAGTGGAGTACAGAAGTAGTAGGCTTTGGCACGGCTATGCCCTCCCGCATAAATTTGTCCGCTGCTTGCTGCCCTAGCTTGGCTCGAAGAACCACCATGGCACTCGAGCATAGTTCTTATGCTTGATTTATCCGAGGACCGAAGACGACATGCCCAAGTACACCACGCCTCGCGGAATGCCGTCACGGCCTACACGAGCCCCGGCGCAAAGCGGTCTGGGTCCGGTCAAGATCGTGCGCGGAATCGTAGGGACAGTCGATCCCAAGACATACACAGCCACGGTCTATGACGAGGATGGTGAGGGCCATCCTATTCCCGATGTGTCGGTGACACCGCTGTACGTCAACTCAGACGGCGGAGGGATGTACTGGATGCCTGAGGAAGGCTCACCGGTGTGGCTCATGTACCCCTCGGCAGACCGCAAACCTGTCGTGCTTGCGGGCTGCTCACTGCCATCCCAACTCGACGAAGGGGACGACGCGGAAGATCCGTCAGACTACCGAATGAACCGGCCGGTCATCAATCCGGGTGACATTGCATTCCGCACTCGAGATGAGAACTTCATGGTACTGCGGCGAGGCGGCGTGTTGGAGATGGGGGCGACGCAAGCAGCCCAGCGCATCTTCGCTCCGCTGGGCAATCTGATTCGCGATTTTGCGGAGAAGTATGAATTGGTGACGACTGGCGGATCGATGGAGTTCAAGAATCGCAGAAACAACGAAGACGACCAGGAACGCACACCCATCGAGTGGGCCCTGCAGGTCAAGGAGTTTGCGCAAGACGAGCTACCGAAGATCGACATCCGCTTGGGTCGCATTCAGGAAGAGGACGATGAGTTTGTTGTCAACGGCGGGAACGTCGGTGGCATTGTGGCCCGCGTCATCATCAACAACCGCTACCGTCTGTGGATCGATCGAGACGGCAACATGCAGAGCTACACGCACGGCTCACAGACGCATAGCCACTACGGCGCGGTGCGAACACGCTACCACCAGAACTTCTTTGAACGGGTCGGTGGCATTCGGCGGGGGGTGCTAGGCTCGAGAGACATTCAAATCCTGCGCGGTGACACGCTTACCATCGATTCGGGAGGTCGGGAAGAACTCATCACCGGTGGCTATAAGCAAACGGTCGAAGGACCTGTCACGAGGTCATGGGGAACCGTACAAGATGACATCTCTGGCGACACCACGAGAGACATTACGGGGTCAAGTAGCACCACTGTGACTGCGGATCACAACCTGGTTGTGGGCGGCAATATGCAGCACCACGCTACATTGGCTCGTCATGAGACAGTAGGTACACGCTGGACTTTGACCGTCAACAATGGGCAGGCAGATCCGTTGGCGATCGATGTAGGCAACACTTCACTCAGCGGCGGCGAGGCCAGAATCTACAACGTGCTGGGGAAGCTGAAGCTCATTGCAGGCCCGCCTGATGCTGCCGTCCCGATTGGAGAGATCCAACTCAAGCCGACAGGGGCTATCGTAATCTCTACGCTCGGTACCCTGGCAAACATCGAGGTGAATCAATTCGGTGTGCAGATTGCTACTCCGAGCGGAGACATCACCATCGATGCAGCAGGGACTGTAAACCTAGGCCCGTCCGTCGGCGGGCTTGGCAATGTTGTTACAACGCTCACACATCCGGTCGATTTGATTACAGGTACACCGATCTTGGGTTCGGCAAGTGTAAGAGCAAGCGGGGCTCCGGCCCCCGGACCGTCAACTTTGCCTTCGACGTTCCTGAACGACAACACCTAAGCCGGGGGTCAGCACAAACCGTGGCCATCACCCCAGCCAACTTGACCGCAGCGGTCTACGCGACGCATATCGCTCAGTACCCGGACTCGGTGACCGCCTCTCGCAGCAATCCCGCAACAGGCGTTGCGCCGCACAACCCTTCGTATGAGCTGATCTCGGGGCTCTGCTCGGCTGTCTCTGTAGTAGCGAAGCAGCTCACCTGGCTCGATGTCTCTTCGGGTACGGCTGATGTGCCCGGCACGCCTGTACCGGCCAACTTCACGTTTCCTGGCAGACAGGCCGCTATCACACAGTTCTTGGCCACTACGGGTTGGGCTGGCAGGGAAGCGAGCCGCATCGCCAATATCTTGATCGGCGGACCTCTGGACCAGCTGGCAGCGCAAGGCCTGCTGACCATGCAGTCTCATCTCGTCGTCGGGACGGGGACCGGGATCGTATCGGCTGCCAACAATACCGGACTAGTAGCTACGGCGACGAGCCTACTCGAGACTCAATTGCCGGCGGCTCTACAGGCGACCGGTGTTTTTGGGCTGAACGACGTACCGGCCAACCCGATCAATCCTGTGCTTGCAGCTCTACTTCCGGCGTACGCCTCGGCATATGCCAGTGCGCTGGCTACGTTGACAGCTACGGTCACCTATGTTGGTGTGACTGGCAACCCGGCGGCCGCAGCCGGAACGAACCCTGGAAGCATCGCATGAGCAAGGCCGCTAACCCTCCGAACGGTACAGCTGTTCGCTCGACGAAGTTCGTTGGCGATTACCCTCAAATTAAGGCTGGACTAGCTGCGCTGAAGGAACTCGCTGATACGCTGCGGAAAATGGCAGACGATGAGCGCGTGCGGAGAGAAGAGCTGGTTAAGAAGGCACGGGAAGAAATGCCGGCACGGGAGACAACGCTACAAGAGCCCACGCCGTCAGAGGAAATCAAGCTGCGAAAGGTATCGATTAAGGGGTAAGGGGAATGGCAGATTCGTGGTTCCAGCTATCGGTCGGAGACGTCAACAGTGACGAAGCGACCTCGCTAGCGGATACGGCGGAGTCCGCGACATCAGCAATCTCGTCGCTGCTTCAACTGGTCCGGGTCGCCCTGCAGGTCGCCTCTGCCTTCGCTGTCAGCGATATCAATGCTGCGCAGAACACGCTTGATGCTGTAGTCGCGACTGTAGAGAACACGTTCCTCGACCTGCTGCAGAACAACGCAGGCCTGGCGGTGCACGCCAACGTTAACTGGGATCCGGATTGGACCTACGAAGACTTCCTCGAGGATAGCCGGACGCCGTGGCGAGGAACCAACACTACGGGTTGGCTTGCCGACATCTTGGGCTCGACGTTTGACGAGAGCGACCCGTTCCGTCCGCTGAGTGATGAAGACACCCAGGTCAGTGGATTCATTGTACTAAAGGGCGTGCCTGCTAACGCTGACCCCGCTGTCTTGCTTCTGCTGCTCGACGCCTTCGGTAACTACGATGACTTCAAGGCGCTTGTCGATGTGCAGGGAAAGCTCGTAGAATCGACGCTGCTCGACCGTCAGCTGTTTCGACTGGGACCCGCTGCACTGGACCCCTTCTATACAGCCGGGCTGCGCGCGCCAGATCAAGTGCTTGCTGGGCTGCAGGGATTCGCCGAGGTCGAGAACTATGTACCGGTGTCAGGTGCCTACCCCAAGTGGGTGTCTGTACCTTTCGCTGCGGTGTTCCCCCCACTGTACGAATTGTTCAACCTGTTGTGGGCTACCACGGCGAACCTGCGGCAGACCGAGGGTGCTGTGGCCTTCGTTAACCAGCTGATCAACCTCATCGACCGACGCATTGAGTTGCTGCAACAGGCCGCCACTCAAATCGACACAGTAGTTGAGCAAATCGAGGCCATTCTGTCGGTCTTCACCGATTCGTACATCTTGCTGCTTGAAGGAAGCGATACAGGCGGTATTGACCAGTTCATTCAGCGGGCGCTGAACGCCGCCGATCTTCCCGACTTTGGACCGAATGGAATCGTGGTGGGCGCTGTTCTGCTAGCCACATATGATGAGCCAAAGAACCATCTCGAGAACCTTCTTCAATTCATTGGACTTACGACGAGCGATTATGTTGATGAGGCCACGACTCGAGCGCAAGCACTGACCGATCAGTACGCCGACGTCCGGGCTCAATTCAACCCCTAAGGATCTCGTTACGTGGTTCCCCCTTTCTGGAGCGCTAAAACACCATGGCTCATGGACCCCTTCTACGGCCTACTAAGATCAAGGTTGGCCTGACCAAGACCGCAGCCAAGTACCGGCTTGAAGAAGAGCCCGAAGAGTGGGCCGTTGAGATCTTCAAGCAGGCCAGCAAGGAACTTCCTTGGCTCCGTGACCACACAACGGATGTCGAAATCGACCAGACCGACGAAGCACGCGGCTATGCCGTTGGGCGCTTGCTGGTCTATCCGATGAACATGCACAAGCAGGCGGCTGCGGGCCAGCGAAAGCTGCTCTCGATTCCTCTCATTGTCCGGGACCGAGAGATTGCACCGCTTGATGTCTTCATGCACGAGAAGCGTGCGTACCCAATGGACGAAGAGCAGGCCCAGTCGATTCTTTTCCGGCCAGGCATGTTCGTGGGGCCAGCAGGTAAGGGCGACTTTGGTGCTACCAACCTGTCGGGCCAGATGCGGCCACCGGCTAGCGATCAGCGCTACGCTTCAGGCTCGCTCCACAAGACCTCGTCGGACCACAAGGCAGAGTCACTTCTCGAAGCCGTCGCTCCGACAATTGGGTACGATCGTATCACTGCTACGCTGCAGAAGATCGCCTCGAGCCCTGCGCTGCATGCCGCCTATGAGCGCAACGGCACACTGTTTAGCGCGCTGCATACGCTAGTCGAGCGTGGTGGGACGATGGGTAAGACGGCTGCTGAAGCACGGCAAGCGTTCAAGGAGCGCATCATTCCCGATGTCATGCAGTTCAGTCGCGGAGATCGGGCAGGCCAATACTTCATCAAGCATGCAAACACGAGCTGCTACTCGGAACAGCGAGACATCCTGACCCGTGCGCATCTCCAGGAGCACTTGACTGAGGCGCAGGTTGATCAAGTTGATCGTGTTGGCCACCTGACACTCGGGTTGAAGCCTGTCTCTCTGCAAGAAAAGATTGCGTCGCATCGCGGTCCACAGGTCGAAGCGGAACGCACTGGCACGTACTGCGTACAGCATGCCGGACGTGACCTCGAGGGGGTTGTCATCCCCAAGATGGTGAGCTTTGAGGGCGACGAAATTCCCCTTCAGCTCTTTGTCTCCGATGAGGGCTACGCCATGCAAGAGAAGGTGGCGGGCGAGTACCTTGGCGACGTGCATCTAGCCGCTACGTTCGGCCCTGCGGAGAATGCTGCAGAGGTGTCACGGACCGGCGTGCTCACGTGGCAGAACGGTCCTTACTCGTTGGCTACGGAGCCGATGACGCTAATCACAAAGACTGCGCAGCGCGCGTTCCGTGATGCACCGGCCGAAACCGTCTACTACGTCAAGCGTCATCGCGACGGAGCTGAAGCGTGGCTGCATGAGGTGCCTGGCCTTCAGAAGGCCGCGCATATGTACGACCGCCACTACGGCATCCCTCAAGGAATGTCCTGGGTTCCTATGCAGGGCAAATCGCTTGGCCGCCTGCCGGAGCGTGCCGATGAGGGCAGCGAGCTGAGTCATCTGAAGCAGGCGAACCGGAACCAGGTCGAGATCCGTAGTGACGGCGGAGGCACGTGGCAGATGCGGGGTCACGATTTCGTCAACGACTTCGGGTTGATGGACCAGCGGGATGCCGAGTGGGCACTGGCTTGCTTCGGTGTACCGGATGCGACCGCTGAACTGCTCCTCAAGACCGCGGCTAAGAGAGATGAGCCCGTCAAGGTGGATGCAGTTCGAGACATCGTCTATGCAGAAGATCTGCGACAGCATTCGCTGCAGAAGGTTGCATCGGTGCTTGTCGAATCGCCCACGGCGCAGGAAGCACTGCAGGCCGGTCCTCTGTATGCAGAGACGGCGGTGCTGGTCAGCGACATGGGCAACATGGACAAGGCGGCGTCGGTCATTATCGACAAGGAGACGGCAGACGCCATCCTGTCGTTGGAGTTCATGACTCCAGAGAACATGTCGATCTACACCGACTACATTCCCGATCTCGAGCAGTGCGCAACCAAGCTCGCCGAGGTACTGATTGCCTCCCGCCTTGGGATGGAGGACGTCAAGGAGGCCGCAGCTAAGAATGCGATGACGCAGGTTAGCTCGGTTCTCAAAGGTCTTCGCAACCTGCACGCCAAGATCTCTTGAGCCGTGTAACTTGTAGTATCCACAGGTCGGGGAGCGAAACCAGCCCGTCGCGGCTAAGGGATTGTAGCCATGTCCCTTAGTGCTGCCCTGCTTTCCCCGAGAGTCGACTCAATGTCCGACGGACCAAACATGATGGATCTGTTCACAGATCTACGTACAGAACTTCGCGCCGATATCCGTGAGCTTCGAGACCGCCTGCTATCTGCGGTCGAAGCCATGGCCGCGCTGCAAGCTACAATCGAATCGAGCAACTCCGTCGAGCTTTTGCGTCAACTCGAGAGCCGGATCGATGACCGACTCGAAGCACTGGAGGCTCGACTTGAGGTTCGTTTCTCTGCGGCAGAAGATCGTCTGGCTTCGGCGGAGCATGAGGTCGCGGAACAGAAACGTGAAGATGCTAGAACCGAAGGTATGCAAAGAGGTTTCGCCGCCGGGCTCGGTGCGCTAGGTGGTACAGGAGCCTTTGCCGCCCTTTATGGCGTGTACCAATTGGTTATGAGCTGGCTACATAACTAAGAGTTAGGACTGCCGTTATGACGCTTCATCTTTCGATGGCTGCAACGCACGCCTGGTACGAAGAGCTAGACAAGGTTGCAGCGCGAGGCGCCTCTGGCGCGGTCGCGGGCGTGGGTGCTAAGACGGACAAGGACGACGACGATGACGGCAACCTGCATCGCTTCAAGGACCTGTCTCGTGAGGACAAGAAGCGGGCAGTTCTAAAGGGTCTCACTGGAGCGGCAGTATCGGCTCCCGTCGGAGGCCTATATGGTGCTGGGGTTGGCGCTCTGGTAGCGGATACCAGGGCCGAAGATCGCCTCGCGAAAGCTCGAAACCGCCAAGATTTCCCTGTTCTGAAGCCTAAGAAGTATGCTCCCGATCCAGGTCCAAAGCCTCCAGGTCCCCAGCCTGTACCTGAGGTTACCGCCAACTTCATGGACCCGGACTACGATCGACAAAACCAGGCGCGGAGAAATGCTCGGCTCGAGAATATCGACCGCAAGTTCAATCTACGCGAATGGGAACGGCGCACCCAAGCGGAGGAGACGTTCCAAAAGAAAATGAAGGGTTGGCGGTCCGCCAAGCGGTGGGACCGGCGAGCCGGCGCCCTTCGAGCCAGAGCCGTTCGCCGAGGCGCCGGTAGAGGACTTGCAATCGGTCTGCCCCTAATGGCCCTCACCGCAGGTACTCTTGCTGGAGCTGATGCGGTCCAGAGATACGGAGCTTTGGCCAAGTATAGGCGTCAGCAGGAACGAGGCATCCAGGCGAAGCCTCCGAAGAAGGAGCCGTTCTGGGATGCCTTTGCGCAGATTTCTCGTCGTATGAAGAAGCCAGCCCAAGAAAAGAAGGCCTCGGCGGGGCGGGTAGCTGCAGCTCTCGCGGGTGGAACAGCGGCAGGTCTAGCAGTGCATAGCGGGCAGCGGAAGTCGGCTATTGCCGATGAGATTCTTCATCGCACCAACGCGATGACTCGAGCAGAGTACAACGCCCGCAAAACGCGCCGCCGACTCGGGACTCTGGCCGGTGCAGCGGGTGGGCTGACCACAGCAGCGATGCTTTACGGACCGGCGCGTCGCGGCGTTGCAGCAGTGACCAGTAAGGTGCGGACCTCAGTCTCCGATGCAATCAACACAGAAGTGCGTCGCAACTCCGGGGATGCCGGCGAAGAGTTCCGTCGTGGGCTATTCCGAGACATTTTCAAGCGGACGAAGTCCTGATAAGCTGGGTTCATGGAGTATCCTCACGAGCGCTACCTTCTGTATCTCCTCAGTCAGCAGCCTGAAGCTGAGTGGGAAGTGCAGGAGCAGTGCAGCGACTTGAGTCTGCTCCCGCCGAGCCAGGGATACACCCGCAAACTGTTGAAGCAGCTTGGGGATGAGCCTGCGAATTGGCAACCAAAGTGGACACGGGGCAACGTTGAGTTCCGGCGTTGGTTGCGCGACCGAGGACTAGAGACCCTTTGGCGCGGCGGGCAAGCGGTGCAAGACGCTATGAAGCTTTGCCTACTCGAGGCCATGCGCGAAGACGCCGAATCGCTGTTCTTGCTGCACGGCAATGATGCCGAAACAGTTCGCGAGATGCTCGTTCTGAAGTACCCTGAGCGGACCGTGCCGTCGGAAGAAGCGCTGCAGGTCTTCTACGATACGTTCTGGGCCGTTGCCGAAATGCCCCATCGCGCACTGTGGAACTTCCTCGAGATGCGCGACCATTCCGATAAGATCCAGGCCGCGGCGGAAGGCGACAAGTCTGCACTGTACGGCGTGCTGGGTATCGTCGAGAAAGTCTCGACAACGGAAGCACTGGACAACATCATCGCCTTGATGAACCACCAAATGGTGCAAGCGCGTCGTTCTGTTAAGGCCATCGCGGGCAACCAACTTGTGGGTTTGGCGGCGATCGGACGGCTTGGCGTTGAGGCCATCGACCGTCGTGAAGAGATCAACCAGCTCACAGATGATGGGGAGGACGATCTCAAGAAGGCGGCCAACCAGTTCCGCTTGGGCAGGATTCGTCAACGCCGCCCCATCTTGTCACTTGACGAGCTACAGGCACTAGAGTCGATGGATGATGAAGATCGACAGGCCGCCTCGGCTATTGAGGTGGCTCCGAATCCGGCTGAAGAGGAGATGAATAATGTCCGAGAGTTCCGAGGAAAGTAGACCCATCGAGACAAAGACTGCAGCTGAGCTAACGCCTGAGGAAATCCAGAGCGTTGTGCAGGCCGCAGCTCAGGGGCGCCTACCCCACGGCATTGGTCTGCAGGACCTGGCCGTCCAGTTCCAGGTGGAGAAGTTCGAAGAGTTCGTCGTAGAGCACGGGCCCATCGGCGACGAATTCGTTTACCGCTTCTGGCCTCGGGAGACTGACCAGCGCTTCCCCGAAGGATTTGCCAAGGACCTAGAGAGGGGCTTTGTCGCAGAGCTGGGTGAAGAGATCGCTAGGACTGCTCGAGCAGACTACGTTTCGCATCGAGAAGCTCTCGCGGTTCATCTAGTCGAGTCCTATCGCACGCCTCTCGAGCTGGAACAGACTAAAGAACAAACGATGCCCCGGGAAAACTATACCGTTCGGCTTCCCGGCCAGGCGAACAACCCCATGCGTTCCATTCTGACCCACAGCGTCTTCGCTGCGATTCGCCGGGAAATGGCGAAGACCGCAGACGACGGGCGGTGAAGCTCACAACAGGAAGACCAAATGATTGTCACTCGCAAGATCCAGGGCGTGCAGGGCCTCGCCGAGTTCCTACGGGGGCGTACGAAGGTGACCTCAACCGTCGGAACCAACGGTGCCAACTCTCCGGTGCTGACCGACACTACAGCAACCTTCGACGATGGCAGCATTGCGACAGGCGATCGGGTCTATGTGTCTGGCGAGTCGACGGCAACGGTCTTCCTGGTCCAGAGTATTGACGGGCCGACGCAGATTACGCTGGACAACAACATCGTCGCAGCACACACGGCAAACGCAACGTACCGCGTTCACCAGCCGCCGGTCGTCGATATCGGGTCTCTAGTGGCCGGTCCCGAGGCTCTTGCCGAAGCCCATGACACCTTCATGGTTGCTTGGGACTCTGCAGTCTTCGGGGCCTGACCAATGGCTCGTCGACCTAAAGGCTTTCGCTACCTAGCGACCAAGCTCGCCGGGTTTGAGCGAGATCCCGAGACTGGGCGCCGCCGCTGGAAGCAGCGGGATCCCGAAGGAATGCCTTTCCTGACACACCCTCTCATCCTGAGTCCAGCGGCAGTCAAAGGCGGCCGGTTCGTGGCGAATGTCGCGTCCCTTCCGGCGGCTGTGGGTTTCATCGACCGGCTTCAAGAAGAAATGGCGGATGTTGGAGAAGAGAGGTTTGAAGAGTCTCTGCGACAATTCAAAGCTAAGAATCCCGATGTTCATGTCTTCACAGAGGCGGTAGTCCCTGCCGAAGACATCTTGGAGCGCATGGGAGACAAGGCAGGTAAACCCGGAAGCTTCCGTCGTGCCTTCTATGAGGGCTACGCAGAGAGGCTATCCACCGGAAACTGGGGGCCCGCCTATGACCCGAATACTCGGGCAATCTATATGCGGGGTTCCAAGTCTCCAAGCATCTTGGCTCACGAAGCAGGCCACGCGACGGGCAATCGTTTCCTGCATAGCACGCCCGTTAATATGCTTAGGAGCGGAGTTGCTCTGGGAGCGGGCCTCGGGTCGCTGACGAACCTGGCCAAGGCTTACTACGCCCACAATCCAGAAGATCGTGAGCGAGCCCTAGCACGTGTTCGGAATTATCAGCTCGCCGGCATGGGTACCCATGCCGGTGTCCTCTTGACCGAGGAAGCCCGAGCAACCGCTCGGGCCCTTCGAGGGGTAACCGGCATCACCAACCTTTCGCGTGCCCGGTCGGCGCGTCTGTTGCGGCCCGCCTATGCGAGTCACGCGATCATGGCGACTGTGCCCTATCTTTTCACCGCAGGCATCCCTGAGATTCTGCGGCGTAAGGCTCTGCGCAAGGGGATCGAGGCAGGCCGCATTGACCCCAATAAGCGACGCGACTGGCTAATGCGCAAGCTGCGGGGCGAAAACAAGAAGCGTCGCCGCTAAGCGGCGGAGAGCTTTCGTTTACTTCTGCTTGGCTGCCAGCTGCTCTAGCTCTGGAATGCGGGGACGCGGCCACCACACCAGTTCAATGCAGGCGTCGACTTGTTCAGGAACGGCGCCTTCTTCGTTCCCTGTCCATTCCGTTGGGTCTTCGAAACGCTTCAGCTTCCCCTCGACCCGCCAGTTGGCCGGCGATTCCGGCAGCATGGTTCGGATGGAGTCGGTAGCAAACTTGATTAGAATCCGCTCCTGAGGATCATCAGGGTCCAAGGTGCGAACTGGCACCGAAGCAGACCTGAGGCTACTGCTACCTCCAGTGACGTAATCGTTGAGGATGCGGCCATCGCTGACGATCCACATCGACTTGACGACTTGAGTGAGGTCTAGAACCGGTGCCTGCTTCAATTCTTGAGCTACCATATGGAACATCTCCTGGGGATCCTGATCACGTCTCGTTTACACCACTAGAGTATGCCGAATTCGCGATCCGGCACAAGGGCTCTCCACTAGACCTTAGCAAGCGGCCCTGGCTGGACCAGATCTACAACATGCCGATCACCGAAATGCAAGACGGCTCGATGCGGCGCAAGATGTTGTTGGTGTTCGGACGTCAGTCCGAGAAGTCTACTACGGTCGGCAATTTGATGATGTCGATGGCCAACCTGCAGACCTACCTCAGGCTTCTGTACGTGACGGCGTCCAATGAGCAGATGCGGGAGTTTTCAGACGAACGTCTACGGGCCGTCATCAACGACTCGCCCGTACTGCAGCGTATGGCAGGCCAGCTCGGCGAACGGCGGAAGCGAGACGGCAAGGAAACTCAAAACGTCCAGACCAAGCGTTGGGCGACACAGTCTAAGATCGTCCTACGATCGGTCTTCAAGTCTCCGGACCGTGTCCGTGGTATCTCCTCCGACTTTCTGGCCTGCGACGAGATTCAGGACATCTACGTTGACTTCCTCCCGGTCATTGAAGAGGTCCTGTTCGCCTGCCAGCTCGATGACGGTCCGATGTCGGTGTACTCGGGCACACCCAAGACGTTCGACAATGCGCTGGAGTTCTACTGGTCCCGCAAGTCTACGCAGAACGAATGGATGGTGCGTTGCGAGCGCTGCGGGAAGTGGTCCGCCATTGAGGATGACAACATTGGTCGGTATGGCCTGATCTGCATGAAGCCCAGGAGAGGGAAGAACGACGGCATCTGTGGAGGTCCGCTCGAGCCTGTACACGGCAAGGCGCAGTGGGTTCGGCACGGCCGCGAGTTCGACGACGATGGCAAACGGATGGAGTGGGAAGGGTTTCGGCTGCCGCAGCCCGTTGTCATCTATACCAGCCGCGAAAGGCCGGATACTTTTGAACGTCGCTGGGAAGGCCTGCTCTACAAGCAGCGGGACTACTCGCGACCGAAGTTCGCCAACGAGGTCATGGCCCGTAGCTTCGACGCGGGTACAAAGCCGGTCACGCTGGAGCAGGTTCGACGGTGCGCTCTGCCGGACAAGGAGTTCGTGCTTGACCCATGGGACGGCCTACGCAGCAGTTTCACCTTCGCCGGTGTCGACTGGGGGACGGGCGACCAGTCGTTTACCGTGCTGTCGATCTGGCACTACGATTCTGAAGGCCGCTTTGCGTTGCTGTTCGGGAAGATCTACAGAGGGCGTGAAGCGGACCCCGACTACTCGATTCAGGACATCATCAAGACCTGCAAAAGCTTCAACGTCGACGTCATCGGGGCTGACTATGGTTTTGGTTTCCATGCCAACCCGAAGCTGATGAAGGCCTTCGGCGTCGGCAAGGTGGCATTGTACGCCCATGTAGACCGCCAAAACGACTTGGTGCGGTACGACAAGATGGGTCACAAGTTCACTACGCACCGCAGTCGAGTGATGCAGATGGTGTTCACCTTGATCGAGCGTGGACCTAAGCCCGGTGGCTGCGTGTTCCCGAAGTGGGACATCATGCAGCCCTTCTCGGAACACATCCTGTCAATCTACTCGGAGTACAGCGAATCCCGGCGCCAGCTGATTTACAACCACGCGCCGGGCAACCCCGATGACTTCTTCCACACGATGGTGTACGCGCTGCTTGCAAGCATGATGGTGCACGAACGGCGTGACTTGATCCAGCCCGGACTGCCGAAAAGGTAGGGCAAAAAAGGGCATCACCACTGCCCATCACCCCGGCTCACCAGGCCGGGCTGGAAACGCGCTGCTGCGAGCAATGCTGTGGGGGTCGAGCACGATGCGAGCCGTACGACCGCCTTTGCATGGAGGAGCCGACCCCCACAGCGAGATGTTTGCTGGGACGGCGCGGGGTCTCCCTACATGCCCGCGATGCCGCCGTCCAAGGCGTAGAGGTTGCCTCCGTCGGGGCCGCCGACGCCGTTCTCGATGGGCTCGCCCTGGACGCCCGCCATGTCACCCTCGGCACCCGCGGCCTGCGTCTTGCGGCGCAGGGAGCGGTTGGTGAGGACCGCGGTCACGGGAATGGCGATGGCGAGGCTGATGACCGCCGTGGCCGTCACCGCCACGATGGTGCCGTTGCGGACGCGCTTGGAATCGGCCTCAGCCTCCTCCTTCGTCATCGTCGTCTCGCCGCAGGCGGCCTGGCGGAGGCGCTCGGCCGCCGCGCGCCCGAAGAGCCCGCCCCTGGCCTTGGCCTCGCCCCTGGCCTTGGCCTCGCCGGCGTTCTTCTCGTCGCTGTCGGTCTCGTCGTTGTCCTTGTCCGTCTTCATCGTTTTGTGCTCCGCGCCGTTGCTTCTTTCTGCGGCGCCAGGGATTTGCGTTCGGTGCACAGCAGTGTACTCCGCCAGGTACGGCGTTTCCGGCTGTCCCTCTGCCATCTGCACGATCTCAAACTCTACCGGCGACAGGCGTCCGTCCTCCTCACGGTACGCCAGTTCTGCCTCCTCCAGGAGGTCAGCGAAGGCCAGGCGCGCGACCACATACAATCGGTCACTTCGCAACTCCGCTGCGGCAGCAGGGTCGAGATCCTCTACGACACGGGTTTCTCTTGTCCTTGTAGGCATGCTTCTCTACTCCCGTGCTATAAATCTTATAAATCAAAACAAACCTGTATTTTCAGGTGTTTTTGGGGAGAAAAGACCAGCCTGGACGTGCCCCGTAGGACACGCCCGTTCATCTCGAGGACTACGTCGTCTTGATGGTGTCGGTGAGCGGCACGATGGTGTAGCGCATGCTCCGGGCGTCGAAGATCACCCGCCCGAACTCGTACTCGGCACCGCTCGCGACATTTTCGTCGGAGACGATCGACACGAAGCCCCCGCGAGGCACGTTGGATCGCGGGGTCATGCGAACCTGGGGGCCGGCGAACGTTGCCGTCGGTCGAGGCGGATCCCACTCGGGGCTCGGCACGAATCGGAAGCAGGCATCGAGAGCCTGCTCTTCACTGCCAAAGAAGCCCATCGCAACGGTACCCTTGACGGCTGCCGCGGCGTGATCCCCCCAGGTCGGCGTAACGAGGACCCTGCCGCTCTCCTCACTCTCGGCCCACTGAGCGGACTCGATGATGCTCCGCATGTTGGGACAGAACGCCTCCGTCACATCGAAGATCCGCTGCCACAGCAGCGTCAGGTCCTCGACGACCTCCAAGACGCCCTGCGTGGGCCCAAAGCCCAAGTACGTGAAGGGGCCGTCCGTCCTCTCCTGCAGACGGATGAGGTCGTCGAGCTGCTGCATCGTGAGGACGGAGAGGTCCAGGCCTCGCGAACCCTCCTCGGCCGTGTTGGGGTACTGTCGGATCGTGATCGTACGCTCGCCCTTCATCGGGACGACCACCTCGATCTGTCCAGCCTGCCCTCGCTGGTCCGCGTAGAAGATGATGGAGTTGTTGGAGCTTCGCGTCTCGACGTAGTTTCGATCGTTATCGGGGTAGCTATCCAAGGATTCCCTCGTGTCTGGATTGGCAGCGTGAAATTTCTCTACCAACTACCTTATGCCAGGTTCGAGGTTGCGTTTAACGCTATTTGTGCCGCTCCTGCATCTCCAGTTCCGACACGACGTAGTCCGTGATCCACCGGTCCATGTCGGACTGACGGAATTCGATCCGCTTCAAGATAGAGCGAGCCTTCGCCCTTTCAAGAGCGGCATGATGATCAGAAGACAGGCGCAGCATACCCAGCAGTCGGTCTTCACCCCGGATCAGCTGACCGCGGATCAGCTCCAAGGACTTGCTCGGCCACTCTTCATGCGCTTCGCAATGCCCCTGCATGCGGGTCAGCAGTTCGAAGTAAGGTGTGAGGCAGTTCGGTCCTCGCTCCTTCACCAGGTTGTTGACGTCTTCGCCTCGCAGTGTGTACACGTCGTCGGCGTACTTCTTCATCATACGCTTGGTCCAGGTAGGACGAGCCAAATGATCGAGTACATCGCGAGTCAGCAGGCGTAGTTGAGATAGCGTACGAGGCTTCTTCCGACTGCCGTAACCAAGGCCCGCCTTCAACAGCTCTACAGTCTCTTCCAAGTCTGTTAGTCTACGCTGAAGGTCGAGATGCTCGGCCCGGCTCGGTCCTGCCTTTTCGTCAGCCTGCAGAAGGATTAGCTCGACATCCTCTTTGGGGATGAAGACGCGGTGTCCATACCGAACCTTCCGCAGCTTCCCTTCACTAATGAACCGGTCGAGTGTTCTGCGAGAGCAGTTCAGAATGCGTGCAGCCTCGGTCCGCGAATAATGTCCATCACCGACAATCAGCGTTGTCATCTACACCATCTCCAAATCGTCTGTAGCACCACACTCAATGCGCGAGATAACATGTTCAATGCATGACGACGGTATGCGTGCGTATCTATCCGTGCTACAGGTTCGATGAGTAGGGGCCCCAGCATGCGCAATTTCGACAATGAGTTCCTGATGAAGATCGCCAACTCCACCAGCCGTCGGGGCTCCGGAGAGGCGATTCAGCTGCTCGGTAAGCAGGCCGCCGGCCGCTACATCAACAAGGAAGCGCCTGATCTAGGTAAGGCAGTTCGGGATGTTGTGGCTCAAAATCCTGAGTTGAAGCCCGACCAAGTCCGCCGCGTTGCCGAGGCGGCGAACCAAGCCGCATGGCACGAGTTGTTCCACAAGGGCGGCGATGCTTCAACGCATTTCGAGCCGGCGAGTGGTGAATCGGTTCTTGAGTCGATGCGACCTAAAGCCGACGAAGTACAGGCGTCCAACGCGGTGCACGCCGACTTCACTCGAGAGCCGCCCGCACAGGCGGAGTTGGGACTCGATGAGCTGGCTTCCTCTTTCGGCGTGTCTCTGGAAGACAAGACACCGGACCCTGCGCTGAACCCAGCAGGAGAAGCGGAGCGTCAGCATGCAAAAGTTGCGGCGGCGAACCAAGTGATCGGGAACTGGTACAACAAGCTGATCGTGCCTCTGACGAAGGCTGAGGAAGGATTCGGTCTGCAGGTCAAGCAGGCTCATCTACAGGAAGGCGTAGGCATCGGACAGATCGCCTCGGCGCTTCGACTGGTCGCCGACGATCCCCGCTTTGCTGTGATGGCACTTCAGGAGGCCGTTTCCACGCACCTCGGAGGACAGGGCCAGTTCTCCATGCAGGAAGAGCAGGAGAAGATGGCGGAGCACGTCACCGTCGACCATCAGCACCCTTTGATGTTGAGCTACAAGGCTCTAGAAAAGCTTGCGGCTGAAAAGGAGCGTCTCGGTAAGGGCGCGAAGAAGATGGCTTGGGCTGAGAAGCGTTCTCGCAAGGCACTCAAGGACAAGATGCGAGGTTGTTGAGCGATGGCTAAGAAGCCCCTCAAAAAGCTTGCTTACAAGCAAACCTTCCTTCGCCCCCTTCTGACTGCCCCGTTTGCGGCGCTAGGAGGGGGGCTTGGTGCCGCAGGTGCTGCGGGCACAGCAGCAGCCGGGAGAGCAGCGGGTTGGAGCGCTCGCCGGATTGGTGCGCCAATGCTAAGAATGGCAGGTGCAAGTCCGGGAGCAGCGCTAGCAACAGGACTCGGCGTCGCTTTTTTGCCCTCAGTGTTGAAAGAAGGCGTTGGATCAGCCACAGACCGTGCTACTGTTCAAGGCGCGCAGCGCACTATCTCACAAATGAGGCCAATGACTACGATGTCCAAACTACCTCAGCACCGGCCGATGATGCCTGCGCCTTCCCAGTTCAAGACAGCGGGTGCCGTAGACACAGAATCGGTCCAGCGGTTGCAGACGATTAGTCGTGTTCTCGGTATGCAAAAGGAAGCTGCCAAGAAGACGAAGGCGCTTCGGTCTATCTTCCGTATGAAGCCCGCTGCCCGTAAGGCCCGTCGAGAGGCTCTCAAGAAGCGCCGGTTTGGGTACGACCTGGAGATGACCCGGCGGCGACGTGAGGCCAAAAGCCTTGGATCCGAAACCCGCCGGCAGCTCACTGTGCTCGGTGACCGGGGAATGCCCCGATCGGGCCGTATTGGCCAGGTTCTGCGTAGTGCAGGAACCGGCAATGTTAGGCGCGGCCGTCTCCGTCGCGGCAGCGGCTTTGCCGGGTCTTCTACCGAAGCTACTGAAGCTGCTTCCCGCCGAGGCGGCACGCCGATCCGATCGGTTCGTTATCGTGGTCCTCGAGGTCAAGAGGCAGGTGCAGCAGGTGGACCCCCGCCGCCGCCCAACGCCGGAAGGGGCACGTCGGCGACGAGTGGCGGAGGCGGCCTCGGACAACAGGACACAGACCGGACTCTTGGGCAGCGCATCCGCGCTAACCTTCCCCAGGCTCTAGCAATCGCAGGGGCCCTTACTGCTACTGGTGCAGTGTTCGGCCTTGGAGAGGATGCAGTTCGTTCAGGTGTTGGTGAGGTCAAAGAGCGCGTCAGGTTGGCAGGCAGCAATCGTCGGTTCAAAAATATGCTCAAGGCAGATCCAACCTTGAAGCGAGAGCCGCGCGCTCGCCAGATGTTTGGTGTGCTGGATCGCATGGCTCCGTTTGTGTCGACCGAGCCGGTGCTCGCGGCCTCGACCGTCCGCTCTATGGTCTCTGCACCGACCGTCGACCGTAGCGAAACCGGCCTGCCGATGCAGGATCCGAACCGGCTCCGTGTCTTGATGGACCTTCAGCGCAGCCGTCAAGACACCCGATTCCCCGGAATTCAGCGTTCTGCCGCGCCGAGAGCGATGCCAGCCGTTAAGGACATTCCAGGCTTCGGGGAGTGAGCTGAACTATGGGCAACGGCCAGCAGCCAACTGGACTAACTAAGAGACTCGAGTTTTCGTCAGAAAACGAGTTCGGGTACTGCTTTGCAGAGGCTGTGGACGTTACTCGCGCAGGAGGAGGCCTGCAGAAAATTGCATCAGCAGGCCTGCACCCTGAGATTGCGGCATTCCTGAAGACGCTTCGCCCGCACCCCAATTACCAGTTTGTGCTGATGACCCCGATGGGTGCGTTCGAGTATTGGGGAATGAACGCGAATGGTGACATCTTCCCCGCCTGCTCCCTGAAGCATGATCGTGACTGCGATGACCCGGTTCCCGTTGCCGTAGAACTCGAGGCTCGCTATCTCAAGCCCCATGGCAAGGTCTTGCCTCCCGGCAATGCGGCTAACTTCGGTTTCAAGACGTTCCTCGAGTCACACCGCTACCGGCACCATGTCAACAAGGACCCAAGCCGAAGCTATGGCGGCATCGTCTTGGCGGTCTACAATCCTGCGATGCAGCGAGTCGAGCTGATTGTTCGACATGATCGCGAGGCGGCGAAGCGCGTTGGGGCCGAAGACATCGTTGCAGACTTCGATAAGGGCAAGCCCCGTCAGATTTCGATGGGGTGCAAGGTACCGTTCGATGTCTGTACCGTCTGCGGGAATATTGCACGCACGCCTCGTGACTATTGTGTTCACCTGAAGACTGGAATGGGATCTGTGCGGGATGACGGTGTAGCGGTCGGAGCCGTTAACTTCTTCCCGCGCTTCTTCGACTTGAGCGATGTCATCATCCCGGCTGCAAAGGAATCGGGCACCCTAATGAAGGTTGCTCAGCACCTAGCAGCGGTCAAGGCGGCAGCGGCCAACAAGAAGGCTGCGCACGACAACAAGGTTGCCGACATCAAGAAGCGGGTGCTAAACAACGCTGCACCTGCAAAGGCTGATCCAACTCGGCAGGCAGTCGAGGCCGTCTCAAAGTCGGACCCTGATCTTTCCCCCAAGGTACTTCGTATGGGCGGGAGTCTGCAGGAGCTGCTGACGACACTAATGGGGATGGGAGTTGTACTCCGCCCACACGAGTTCCAGTATTCAGCTCTACACCACGCCGGCCGACCTGAGCTAGCGGCAGCAATGCATTCGGCAGGTAGCGTCTTCTCTCCGGCACGTCGCCTGAGTCTAGTTGCACCCCCTCAGCCTCGAGACTTTAGCTCTTCGTTGGCTCGTCTGCTTGCTCCTCTACTCGGCGTGCGGTCCGGGCTCTATCCGCATCTTCCTCGGCGGGCAGTTCGAATCATTGTGATCAAGGGGCGTGACGCTGCCGAAGCACCGGCGCCGGCGGAGAAGACCAAGGTCGCCAATGATCAGATTCTCGAAAAGATCGCCCAGGCCTACGACTCCTACCGGAATGGGTTTGCAAATCTACCAGACCTGCTTAGCCGGACAGTAGAGGCGGACCTTGACTTCTACCAGGACCACTTCCTGTCAGATCTGATTACTGACTCTATGGCTAAGGTGGCTTCGTCCCCCTTTACTTCCAAGTGGTCTTCCCCCCTCCCGACGATGTATTTCTACAATGCTCATAGGGACGGCTTCTCAAATCCTCCTCCGGGATGGAGCGAGGGACTAAACCCCACCTCACCGGCTCGAGCCCTACTCCATCCGGTTCTCTGAGGAAACCGAGAGAGATAGAATCATGCGATTCAACGACCTTCTAGAAAGTACGTTTGACCAGCTCAACCCCGGCGTTGAAGTGGAGCAGATCGAGAAGACGGCAGAAGACGCGCTTTTCGAGGCTCTACGCCGTGAAGGCGCAGTCGCTGAGGTGGAAGACGAGAACCCTTACGCAGACTGGTCTGACGAAGATCTTCTGAAGCTTGCCTCGGAAACGGGCGTGCTCGAGGAACTTCAGGCCGATGGCGGTATCTCTGATGACGCTTTTGTGACCGAAGGCGAGCAAGAAGAGATGGGCAAGATTGCGATGGATGTGCTCGGCGGCCAGATCATGGCGCATGCAATGTTCCACGAGTTTAGCCTCATGAAGACAGCCATGAAGAGCGGTCTGTGCCGGGTCTGCAAGACCAACAGCTGCGATCCAGTTTCCAGCATGTGCAATGTGTGCGGAAACGGTGGTTCGGCCGACCAGTAATTTCACCCTTTTGGAATGTCGGTGATTGAACATTTCTCAGAGGAACTTACAAAGCTCGCGCTGGCGAATACCGGCGTTGTGCCTAAGATTCCTCTGAGTCGCATGGGCATCACTGGTAGGTCGGGTACTGGGGTAAGAGTTAAATCTGTGGTACCAAAGTTGAGACCTGTGAAGACACGTGTGTCAACGGCGGTTAGACCAAAAAGTGTACCGACTCTCACGAATCGAGGCTCTCGGGTCGTCCCCAACCAGTCCACACAAGTTCCAAGCGCAACGAGATCGGGTACCCAACTAGCATGAGGACAACATGAACACGCTCAATGACCTAATTGTGAGCGCGCTCGGCACCTCCGAGGAAGACGGTCTGGGCCTTGATTCGACATTCACCTCCGAAGATCTTGACGGAGTCCTGAATGACGATGACACGTCCTCAGCAGTAGACCTCGAAGATGCAGAGAAGCTTGCGGAAGCTCTTGACCACGTGGGCCGTACCGGCCTTGCGAATATGCTCAAGGAAGCCGCTGCGATTGGCACTTCGCCCCGAGCAGGTAGCCCAGAAACCAATATGGGCCATCGCCTAGCGAACACCCACAAGAAGCAAGTCCAACCACACCGGGGTGCGCCTCCCATGGACCCGCCCGGCTTTGGAATGTTGCCGAACAACATGGACAGCAAGCCGGGTAAGTCTGGTGGGTCGATCCGCGAAGTAGACACCGCGAAGCAGGGTCTTGGCGATCATCACTCTGCGCTGTCGAGCAACGAGGCAGCCATCTCCTATACGAAGAAGGAAATGGCCAAGCAGGTTGCTCCAGCCCTCAACGCGCTGTTCGATGAAAAGGCCTTCGCTGATCCCATGCTCGGTGAGCTTCTTGACAACACCGAGTCTGACAAGAACATCCACGCTGCTGGTGTGAAGCACGCTAGCGACAACGATGTGCAGCGCGACCTGCTCCGTGCGGAGCTTCACCGTCGGCTCTCTGCCCGCACCGCCGGGTCGGAAGCGGCAGGAGAATGACAATGAACAAGATCGCCGCAGCCGACGTTGACTTCCTCATGACGAAGGCCGCTAACAGCATCCGTGAACTGGCCGCTGAGAATCGCAGCCTTCGTGCCGCTCTCGCGGAGCATGACCGTAAGAGCCACGCACAGAAGATTGCGTCCCTTGCAGTCAACAACGGAATTATGGACGACGATGCAGCTGCCGACTACGCAGCAGAACTCGTCGACTCTGATCAGGACCTTTCTCTCGTCGAGCAGTTCGTCTCTCGACAGAGCCAGGGCCTGCCGCTCGGACATACTGTCGAGAAGACAGCGTCCGACTTTGGAGGCGCGACGGCCGGATCGGCTGAAGATCGCTTCCTTACAGACCTTCTTTCAAGTGACCTCGCTTGATAATCCCGGAGGAGCATCATGCTCGAACCCATTTCTCCCGTCAATGACATCTTCCGCCGGGATTTTGACCTGGCGGACCCGACCCTGCTAGACCCGACTTCGGCTACTGCGCTCGAAGGCGGTGAGTGGATGACGCTTGACTCGACTGGCAAGCTCGTTCGCGTCGGTGCCACCGCGGTCCCGGATGCCTTCCAGCTGTTCTCGCCAAAGGGCGACACCGCTGCACAGGCCATCGGCAAGGCGACCATCTTCTTCCTTCACGACTATGAAGCACTCACTGACATGTTCGAGGACGGCGGTGGCGGCTTCACGATCGGCCAGTACCTTACTGCAAAGGAAGTGACTGTCGATACTGTGACTCGCGCAGGCCTTACCCAGGCGACGCAGGGCACGGACATCGTGACGGCCATTGTCACCGGGCTTCCGGCAGCGAATGACGGCAAGCTCAAGTACCTCAAGATCCAGCCGTACTTCTGGGCCTCGAGCTGATCCGTCCTTAGGAGTCTGGAACGGCTGGACTCCTATCCTCACCCTCACCTTCCCGGACGCTTCCGGAGGATTCAATGTCCAACATCAACCAGCTTTTCACGGCTCACCTGGATTCCCGGGAAGGCCAGGAGAAGATCGCAGCGGTTGCGCAGGCATACGTGCGTGACAAGCTGCGTGAGAACTCCTACGCACGCAAGATTCTTCCGCCCCAGATGGTAACGAAGAACGACATGCAGGTCTCGGTCAACCATGACACCATGGTGTACATTGACGAGATCGAGCCCAACTCGCGCGCCATGTCCCTGACCTTCCGTGGTCAGCCGACCGCCCGCTTCATCTCTGCTCCTCGCTACGAGATCCCGATCTTCACGATCAGCTCGGAGCGCTTCGAGAAGACCGAGCAGGAGCTTCTGTCCTACCGCATGCCCATCACGAAGGTGATCGAGGACAACGCGGTCAAGGATATCCAGGAGATCGAGGACCACCGGTTCCTCCTGTACACCGAAGCTGCTGTCCAGGGTACTGGCCTCATCGTCCGTGGTGAGCAGGCGCAGGACGCCGCTTCTTCGGCAGGTGGCGCTGACGGTACTCGCGGTCAGATCCAGCGTGGCGACCTCGTTTCGCTCTTCTCGCTGCTCGACGGCTCGCGTCGTCGGCTCGACAAGGTGCTGATGAACGAGGTGGACTGGAACGATTGCCTCCGGTGGACCATCGAAGACTACGGCGACACTCGTCAGTCCGCTGTTGTTGCCGACGGTTACACTCTGGACCGGATCATGGGCCGCTCGGTGGTTCGCACCATCAAGACCGATATCCTCCAGACCGGCAACATCTACGGCTTTACCTCGCCGGAGTTCCTCGGTAAGTTCCTGGTGCTCAACAACACCAAGTTCTACATCGATAAGACCGCGAATCTGATCCAGTGGCAGGCTTGGGAAGACATCGGCATGGCGTTCGGTAACGTCAGCTCGCTGGCGAAGCTCGAGCTGTACAACGGTCAGGGTGTCGGTAACGATGCCAGCGACACGATCATCGCCGAGGACGTGGTTGGCACTCAGGTGTTCAACCAGGCCGACGATGGCATCACGTTCCCGCAGGTCTCGCTCTTCTGATTGAGCGGGCTTGCAGCCCTGCTGGTTCATTTCTGGAGTCTGTGACCCCATGTCTAAGCCTGAATTTTTCGTCGTGGAAAATGTACGCCCCCGTAAGGTTGTTCGGATCGGACAGCGTGTACTGGGCGTGAAGGGTAAGGGGCGCAGCTCCGCCGCACTTACGGCAGACGAGTTCTACTCGAGTGCGGTTCAGAACCAGCTTCGGCAGGGGCGTCTTGTTTGCGTCTCCCATCCAGCTGGCGCTGTACCGGACGTAGACACGAGTGTCGTTGTTGAGGAAGTCGATACGCCCGAGACTCCGGAACCTGTTGCAGTTGTTGTAGAGACGTCTGCTCCAGTTCAGGGAACCGAGGGTGAGGACTCCGACTCTCTTGGGACCGTCGTCGCCCACGATGACGACACTGACGACACCCCGGCGGAAACGCCATGGACGGAAGAGCTGCTTGCCGATCTGTCCTACTCCGACCTCCGTTCGACGGCTCGAGATCTGGGTCTCTCGTCGGGCGGTAAGGCGGGCGATCTAATCGCACGTATTCTGGAGCACCAGCTTTCTGCTGGAGATGCTCCTGACTCCGAAACAAGCGAGGAGGAATAATGGCAAAGGCTAGTCCTCTATTGAGCGCGCGGCCCAACGCGGTTTCGGTCTGTGGCACCATGCTGCAGGCAGGTCAGTCCGTGACTGTCGAAACGCAGGCTATCGGTCCTCGCGAACGTAAGCTGGCAGAGCGGGGCAAGATCTCTATTCGCCCAAGCAACAAGCCAGGCCACTCCCAGATCACGTGTACGCTTAAGTGACGCCGCAGCGGTATGCCCACTCCTCCTCTCACTACTGAAGACAACTTCGTTCAGGAAGTCCGAGACTTCATGCGGGACTTTCCGCAACTGAACCGTCTCAATTCGGGTGAGGAGACTAGCAACCGCCTTATTAAGTATTGCGTGTATCTGGCGCTGGATGAGTTCAACACGACTCCTCCGCTATCAGGTCTACAGGTCTCGGACTTTCCGAGCCGTACCATCCTTCTGGCGCTTACAGTCATCTATGTACTGACAAGTGTCTCCCTTCTGAAATCTCGCAATAGACTCCGTTACAATGACGGGGGTTTCTCGGTTGATACGGAGAGTCAGGAAGACTCGTACCGGAACATGATCGGGTTCCTTCGGCAGACCGCAGCCAGTGAGGCGAAGATTAGTCGCCTCAAAATCGCCCTAAATATCGAAGGGGGATGGGACGCTGGCGTTGGTTCGGAATACGGATGGATTCACGGCTGGTACGGGTTGACCTGATTCGAACCACGAGTGCCGTGAAGCTAAACCACTAGAGCTGAGACTGGATCTCCAGACCCCCAACCAAAGCACTCCCTTAGGAGCAAACAAATGAACCCGTACCTTGCATCCCTGTACGGCACCGGCCAGGAGAAGTTGGCTTCTGAGGGCGGTGACCTTGACCTGAGCGACGTCACTGAAGACGACATCATCGCGGCCCTCGAGTCCGGCGACATCACCGAAGACGACCTCTACGAGGCTGGCCTTCTGGTTGATGACGAGACTGGCGGCGAGAAGGTTGCTGGTGATGAAGACGAGATCGACCTGAACGAGCTTTCGGTCGAAGAGCTTCGTGACCTCGTTGACCACATCGAGAGCCTCGAGGCGGAGCAGGAGAAGGTGGCTCAGGAAGAGCTACTTTCGAACATGAGCGCTGATGGCTCGTTCGACTACTTCGACACCGCAGGCCGCATCGTTGCGCACGCACTCAACGACGAGCTGTCCAAGATGGCTTCGGCCGAGGACGCTGCTGCTGGCGATGACCTGCCTGGTGAAATCGAAGTCGACCTTGATGACCTTTCCGCTGCCGACCTCGAGGAGCTTCAGAGCCTAGGCTATGAGTTCGCTGAGGAAGACGACGGCGAGAAGGTTGCCGGAATGGGCGCCAAGCTCCGTGATGTTCTGACTGCCCGCAAGCTTCGCACCGGTGCTCGTATGCACGCCCGCGGCTCTCGCTCGATGGGCAAGGGTAAGAGGCTCCAGGAGTTCGCTGCGAGCCGTAACGCTGGCACCCGTGCCGGTGCAAAGGCTCAACGCGCAGCCAATCGTGCAGCCGGTGCTCGGATCTCCGAGGGTAAGGCTCGCCGCAAGGCAGGTCGTCGTCTGATGCTTCGCGGCGCAGCCGAGACTGGCACAGCCTACGGTGCCCTGGCAGGCGGTGTCGGTATGGCAGCCAAGGGCCGCGGCCGCCAGGACAGCTGAACCCGACCTAGAGTCTCTTAGGAGCTAACCATGAACGATTTTCTCGCTGGAATCTACGGCACCGGTGGTGTCGAGAAGGTGGCTTCCTTCACTGATGAGACTCAGCCTGCAACTCTCTCCGACCTGGCACTGGCTTTGACCATGCAGGAACTCGGAGAGGGGGCAGACGATCTCGAGAAGGTGGCATCTGTTCAGAACGCTGTACGGAATCGTCTTCTCGAGTTCGATCGGGCCGGTCGTGCGATGGCACATGTCGAGTACGCCGAGTTTGAGAAGGAAGCTGCGGAGGGCAATTGGGCTCCTCTCGAGGCTTTCTTCGAAGAGGAAGACGGCTCGCCGCCCCAGCACAGCGAACTTGACGTTCTGCGGCATCAGGTCGCACAGGAGCTTCAGCGCCGGCTCGGCTGAAATCCTTCCATACTTGCTCTTTTGAGGTGAGGGCCACCCCATGAAAACCCGTCACGGCCTCACTTCAGGGGCAACACTAGCACTAGAAAAGCTCGCTGCGGAAACAGGCTCTACTGTTCCTGCGGCGGGCCGTGTTGGTTCTGGCGTTCGTGAACTGATCGCCAAGATGAAGCAGATGCGTCGACAGCAGCATCCCGAAGACGATGCATCAACCCATCGCACGGCACTCTACGCCATCAAGGCAGCAGCCTCGAAGTACACCGTGGTCGATGGCAAACGAGAGAAGACAGTCCAAAAGAGAGAGCTGCCGCCTACGCGCACTGCTCAAACCATCCACTCTGCGGCGATGGGTGCAGGTGTAGGTGCGGGCCTAATGGGTGCGACGACCCTAGCGCTAAACCCTAAGAAAACGCGTTCCGCCGCTGGCATTCTCCGCCAGAAGGCACTCCGCGCCTATGCCACGCTCAAGCCCCGCATGGCAGGGGATGAAGCAGAGGCCGCTCGTCGCACCGCCCGCCAGCGCCGTCGCGCAGAACGCAAGTATACCCACAAGGGAATGCGGCGTAGCGAAAAGAAGCTGCGGAGTGCGGTCCGTGCTGTCAATATGGACATGCTGCGCGGTGGAGTCGTCGGCGGCCTGACCGCCGGTGGTGTTGCTAATCTTACGGCCAAGAACCGACCCAAAGAGCGGCCCGAGCCGTGGAAGAAACCTCAACAAGTCAAGAAGGCGGAAGACATGCGTGTCCGTATGCAGAAGGTCGCCCGTCGCGGCGGTCGTGGATTGTTCTCAGGTCTGAAGAAGCGCCTGTTTGGTGGCTCACGTAGCTCCCGTCGCCTTCGGACCGGGCTAGCAATTGGCGGAGGTTCTGCTGCAGCCGTGGCGGGCGGCGGAGCGTACGCCTACAACCGGAAGCGCCAGGGTAAGTCGGTCCTCCCGACATTCATTCCAGCTAAGATCAAGAATAGTAAGGTCTTCCAGACCCTGCTCCGTCGCGTCAAGCAGCGGTTCCCTGACGTGCCTGAAGAGACCATCAAGCGTCTGATCTACCAGACCATGAAGGAAAAGGGCGTCCTGAATAAGGTTGCCGAGGCCAAGAAGGGCGACAGCGACAGCAAATCCCGTAAGGCCCCAAAGGGCCGCCGGGCTGACATTGTCGCTCGAGGTTTGGGTGGCGCGTTGATGGGCGTCCCCTTCGGTCTCGGCGGACTGGGAGCAGCGTTTGGTGGGGCGACTGGGGTTCGAGAGGGTGAAGGCCGTAAGGCCAAGGCCATGGGCGGAGCCCTTGTAGGCAGCTACCTTGGTGGCGCTGTCGGTAAGCACCTAGCGGCGGCTCTGGCGCGTCGGGGCAAGTCGCCCCACCACGCATTTCGGGCAGCACGTGGAGGCCAGATTATTGGCTCTCTTGGCGGTTCCGTGGCAGGCCTTCGTTCAGCCCGTCAATCATTGTACGACGAGGACCTGGAGAAGTTCCAGGCTCCAATGAAGAAGAAGTCTTCCGTGCAGCTGCCTCGCCCGCTATATGCTCCGGCTGACATTGCTGGGAGCTGATACGAGGCCCCATGCCCACCCCTACGATTCAGAACATCAGGGTTTACTCTACTGATCGTGACGCCATTACGATCGACTGGGACATTGCGTCTACAACAGAGGACCTAAGCACCTACACGGTGTTTGTTCTGCGAAGCGAAGCGGAGGCAGGGCCTTACAACATCATCTCTCTGCCGTTGAACGCCGCAGACATCTATGACTTCAACGACCGCGGCGTCAATCAGATCTCCAAGTGGCGGAAGTTCTACTACCGTCTTCGTCTCGTTGATTCGAGCAACAACGAAACCGAGTTCGGGTCAGTTGATCCTGCCCGCGTTGCCAAGGACGGTGTTGATCCAGGCGGCGTGTCGATGGACATTCCGCCCGACATCGAAGCGCTGGAGTCCGCTAGCCGCTTTAGGCTGGTAGCAGAAGAGTATGCCGGCCAGCGTGTATTGTTCTTGCCGCTTCGCACGTCGGGTCAGCGGTGTACAAACTGCTGGGATCCCTTGAAGCGTCGTGTGACGAAGTCGAACTGCCGCACCTGCTTCAAGACAGGCTTCACTGGCGGCTACTTGTTTCCTCGAGAGGGGCACATCGTCTCGGTGCCGTCAGGCGAGCTGAATGCTCTGACCGTCCTCATGACGCTGCAGCCCAATGACATTGTCCGCTGGGTTCCGTTGTCGCCTCGATTGAAGCCGGGCGACTTGATGATTGACGTACAGAACCGTCGTTGGCAGGTGCTCTCGTTGCAGCTGCCAGGTAAGTCGGGTGCGACAACACGTCAGACCGTCCAGCTTCGTGAGCTTAGCCGCGATCAGATCGAGTATGCCATTCCAATCAATTGGGGTGAGGACAACTACTCCGTGATGCCTCACCGTCAGTTCGTTCGCGCGACCGACATTGATTCATACCACGTCGCTGCGCAGGACTACGGATTTGGTGAGGTCGAGCCCAACCAGATCGACTCAACCTTTACGACCAATATCGACGAAGCGGACTAATATAAACCCGACGACGGCGTCTGGAGTGCCCCGTGTTCGACCTTTCCCACTATCCCGAAAGCACTGCGGAAGCCTTCTACCTAGAGCTTCAGAAGATCGCTGCGTCGGATGATACCGCGACGCGTATTTTGAATCTGAACAAGGGCCCCTTCGACAAGAAGTTCGGAGACCGAAAGGTGGATCCGCCGCGAGGCGTGTACAATGTACAGTCCGGCAAGATGGAAAAGGATCCGCGCGTTCCTGATAGTCCAGAGCCTGGCCGTCAGCTGGTCAAGCGTCCCAAGCCTGAGCAGATGCCCGGAGGCGGTCGAAGCAGCAGGTGGCGGTGGAAAGGAGAAACGGGCCGGTGGCGCCGAGTTCCTGGCGCGTTGGCATGGGGAGTGCCCCTAGCGGTGGGGGCCACTACAGCAGGCCTGCACCGTGCGCTCATCGGCGGTAATGAGCCTCGTAAGCCTAAGGGCGCTGGCAAGAAAGTTCGCATGCAGCGGCGTTCGATGAAGAAGGCGGCAGGCAGTAGTGGTCGGCCGGGCCTGTGGGCCAATATCCACGCAAAGCGCCGGCGTGGCGAGAAGATGCGTAAGCCCGGTTCTCCGGGAGCACCGACCGACAAGGCGATTCGAGACAGTCAGAAGACCGCCTCCCTTCAGAAGGTAGCTAAGCTACCTCGCTACCTTCGAGACATTGCTTCGGGGCGCCGCACAGGCCGGCTGATGCCGGGACGCACGGACGTCTGGGACAACCCGCTAGTGCATCAGCGCATCCAAGTTCACCGGCGCGGTCGGGAGGCGGCAGAGCAGATCGGACGTCGTCGCGCGTTTCGTGAGCGCATGAAGCAGAATCCCGTCGCGGCGCGTCGAGATGCCGTAGCCTTGAACCGCGTCCTGACGGGAAGCCGTCGACGGTCTGCCGCACTGATTGAACGAGGCCGTGCTCAGAAGGAAACGCTGCGCCAGTTTGAAGACGTGCTTGTCAATAAGCCTCGGGAAGCACAGCTAGCGCGTGAGGCTCGACAGGGACGTATCGCAGCTAGAATCCGTCGTCGGCGTGAAGGTCAGTCGAAGCTGGGTAGCGACGCCGCTAGGGAGAGCCGAAAGCGTGGTATGGAGAAGAGCGCCGCGGTGTCCAAGGCGATGCTCCGCAGGTACGGCTACCTCATGGACGATGTCGAGACCTCGGATGACCTTGCCCAGGTCGGTGATCTGAGCGCTGCTGAACGGCGCGCTTGGAAGCGTCTTCGGCCCATGGCAGTAAAGCACCACGCAAGTCTCTTGAAGAAGGCCGAGAGTATCCAGTACCGAGGCGCAACCTTCCCGGGCTACAACAAGCCGATCAAGTCCAACCGCAAGGGCAAGAAGAAGATGGTTCTTGTCCGGAAGGGCGGACGTACGAAGCTCGTGCACTTCGGGCACGCTAGCTACGAAGACTATACTCAGCACAAAGACAAGAAGCGGCGGGAGAACTATCTTCGCCGCTCGGCCGGCATCAAGGGAAAGGGCGGTCGCCTAACGAAGGATGATCCGTTTAGCCCAAACTACTGGGCCCGTCGGGAGCTGTGGTGAGCAAGCCCTTCCTTGAGCAGGATCGCCCTGCCAAGGTCAAGCAGATCTACAAGGCGTTGAAGCGGGACCATCCGGAGTGGTCGCCGGCCAAGAAGGCTCGTATTGCTATCTCACAGGGAAGAAAGTCCATGCAGAAAGAAGCTTTTTCGAGCCCGATGGTGGCACTTCTACAAAACTCCCCTGGAGCGGTTCTTGGGTACCAGATGGGCCGCGAAGGTGCACGTCAGTCGGCAGCTGCAGTAGCCCCTCGCGGGCGGAAGACGCGGGCAGAAGCGATTGCCAGTAAAGCCGCTATCCCGACCACTGCGCTCGGTGCGCTAGCGCTCATGTACGCATCGCGGAACCCTGTCCTGCGCGGCCGTGTTGGTGATTTCCTTGCCAAGAAGCTTCCTCGGCTGAGCCCCGTAGAAAGGGATGCTCTACTGACCTACGCCCTACCAACGGCGGCTGGCATGGCCGGTGGGGTAGGTGCAGGTGCGTTGACCGGGGCTGGAGTTGGTGCTGTAGCTCGCTTGCGTGGGTCTAAGGGTCAGCGTAAGACTGCTGCCTCGCGTAGGGGTAAGAAGCCCCTGACTGAGAAGCAGCAGGAAAGCCGCCGGAAGATGCGTCGAACGGTAGGGGGCATCGCTACCCTAGGTAGTGGCGGCGCGCTAGGTTATCTGGGCGGGCGCTATGCTCCGCTTCTTTCCTTGCTAGTCAAGCGCAACCCCCGGGCGCTGCCGGCTAGATTCCGTCCTTATGCACGAGCTGCGGAGGCTGCACTCTTCGCCTCATTCCCCTTCGCAGTTCGGAGTTACGTAAATGCCCCGCGTAAACCAAGACACCAACCAGGCGCTGATCGAGCTGTACAACCCGCGCACGGGGCAGTGGATCAACGACACAAAGGACATCCTTCTCAGGTATCTGCAGGATCTGTTCTACCAGGCGCCGGCGGGTCAGGACTGCTTCCACCTGGAGCCCGGGGACACGGACTACGGGATCGACGAGAAGGAGAGCGAGCTGATCGTTACCGATCAAGCAACAGTAAATACCGATACTCTGGAAAAAAGGCCCGCGATTATTCTTTCTCGAGGCCCCTTCGCGTACGGAAACATCAGCGTCGGTAACTTGCAGGGGCTGACGTTTACTACCGGGCAAAAGAAGCAAACTGATCTCGTCACAGGCAGCTTCGTTCTCAATTGCATCAGCAGCGTCGGAATCGAAGCAGAACGCCTAGCAAACATTGTTGCTCGAGGCCTGCGGGCGCATCGTGTATTGCTGCAGAAAGCAGGCTTCTTCAACATCGGGGATCGAGTCCAAGTCGGCCAAGAGACCTCACCGAATAGCTTGGTGTCCGGTGGATCGGCCGAAGACTTCGTAAACGTGCCTGTAATCTTGCCAGTAGCCTACCAAGACTGGTATTCTATTGAACAGGCCAACACGCCACTTCTAAACCGGATCGTCTTCAAGGCTGTTGCCGTCTTCCGAAATCTGGATTTCGAGCTTCTCGTACCGGATGCAATCAATCAAGATGGGACAGTAAATGAGTCCAGCGAGGGCGTCATCGTCGCTCAATGGACTGTTCCACCTACAACAACGTGATATTGTCAAGCCGAAGTCCAACGTTTTCTTGAACCTGGTTCGGACCGCACGTAAGCCCGGAGCTTCTCATGTCAATTCGCCGCCCCGGAGTCGAAGTCACTCAGGAGTTCGTGACGGCTTCTCCTTCCATCATCGAGCCTACACTAGCCGCTGTGCTGGTTGGCCCTTGCTTCCAGATCGTTGACGCTTTCGACTCGACTGGCTCTCCCAATGCTTCGGCTCTGGCCGGAACATATCGCGATGGCCAGGGAACGGTAAGCTACGATCTTCCCGGCCTGCTTACGCAGGCTGACATCACGGGATTCGAATCTGACATTCGGGTCTTCTACGTCTTGGGTAGCTCTGCTACGGAACTCAACGGAGTCTCGGACGAGACGGTGATCGTTGATGACCAGACGGGTGCAAGCTACACCGCAGCGACTCGTATCTTCGAAGACACTGACCAGCTGTTTACGCAGGTCGGCGTCGAAGCCGGAGACGTAGTTCGTCTGACCTACCGGGCCGAGGTCATTGACGTGCCGGTCGAAACCGTGCTGACGGATACGCAGCTACGGCTCGAGGCTGGGCTACTGCCCGAAGATGTTGGATCGATCACCTACGACGTTGTCCGCAGTCCGGCACAGTTCATCGTCTCTACCGGCGCGCAGGCAGCTCTTCAGCTCGGCCTGGCTGCCGACTACGTACAATTCGATGTACGAGCAGTGAAGGTCGATACTGTTACCCCAGGCGACTACATCGGCAGCCTCGGTGACCTGCTCAGTCTGGATATCGCCGGCTCGCAGTCCTTCGTGACTGCGACTGACGGGGCGGTCGGCGGCGGTATCTTCACCTCGGCAGGTGCCGGCTTCCTTACGAGCGTTGGCGCTCGGGGCACGGTCTCCAACGAGCTGCTCTACGTCGGTGCCGGCGCGGATGATGGTGGGGCGTTCCGGGATGTCCTGAACGTCATCAGCGATACGCAGCTGACCATCGAGACCGGCGAAACCGCAGGCGGGTCGACACTGACTTACCATGTAGGTGACGACGCGCAGGCTAGCTACGATGCGGGCTCGGGTGCAACCGATGCTACAGTAGGCACCGGCTGCGTCCTGACGGTCACAACGGGTGACTTCACGACCAGCATCGGCGCAGCGGGACCCGCTCCGGCAAACACCTTCGTAGAGCTTTCTACGGGGGTCTACGTCGTCGAGGCAGTCAACTCCGATACCTCCATCGACATCTTCTCTACAGCAGCTGCTTCGAGCCTCACAGGCGAAAACCCTGTCATTCTACTGGGTCAGGCGACGGCAGGCGACGGAGCAACGGGAGCCCTGACGGACTTCGCTTCGTTGAGCGGAGACTTCACCAACGTTCCGACTCCGGTGACCAGCTATTCTGTGGTTCGGGCTGAAGTGGAAGCCGACGCCATCGCATCGGTAACCGACGCCGACAACCTAGTCCTCTCGACCGGCCTGGCTGCGTCAGCGAATTCCCTGTCCTTTACCGTACCGTTGACTGTTGCCCCGCTGGCTCTCAGCTTCGAGGTAGCAACCAACACGATTACTGTTCAACTTGAGCGGACGGCAGGACTCAGCTCCTCGACTCTGGCAGAGATTGCAACAGCGATCAACAGCAACCTCGACCCGGCTTACAACCCGGTTGTAGCTGATATCCTCACCGCTACGCTCTCGAGCACCGGAGCCACGGCAATCACCGGTGCGGAAGCGGCGACCTACTCGTTCGACGGTGGTTCGGATGACGAAGATCTGGTTCTGGATGCGAATCTACTAGGCTCGACAACTCCGACAGCCAACGTCTACGTCAGCTACAAGGCCCTGCGCCTCGATAAGTCGGATCAGGCAACGACACCTTCTCTGTTGAGCTTTGGCACGACCACTGAAGTCGAGGCGGACATCGGCCCGATCTCAGCTGACAACCCTCTGGCGCTGGGCTTCTTCTTTGCCTTGGCCAACTCACCAAACAACGCGGTGAAGGGTATCGGCGTCAGTGCGGTGACTGCGACGAAGCCGGCCGGCACGGTTGCAGCCTACACCTCCGCCCTCGAGTTCCTCGGCAGCCAGGATGTCTACTTCCTTGTGCCGCTGACGCAGGATCCTACGGTGCACGCCGTGGTCCAGACACATGTCGCTTCGGCTTCGCTACCGACCAATAAGTCGGAGCGGATCGCCTTCATCAACCAGCCGGTCCCAAGCTTCGCGTCGGCGACGAACGTTGCATCGGGAACAGCCGGCAACACCACTACAGTGGTCGGCCAGTCGCCGGCCAGCTTCAGCACCTCGGTCAACCTGACTGCGGCCGGTGTGCAGGCCGGAGACATCCTGGTGGTGACTTCGTTGGCGTCCACTTCGGATTCGCCCGACGCCGTCAACGGCACCGATGGACCACTCTACGGCATCACGCTGACCGGCGTCTCGTCTGGCGATGACTTCGTCGCGGAGTTCGACGGAACGACCGCGGGGCTTAGCACCGGATGGAACTCGCTGGTCGACACCGACTGGACCATCTACCGGGCTGGCGCGGCAATCACTTCAGCAGCGGACCAGGCACTCGAGGTACAGGCAATCGGTGAAGGCTTCGCAGACCGCCGGATCTTCCATGTTGTGCCGGATACGGTCTTCGCGGATGTGAACGGAACCAACCTCGGGTTGGAAGGCTACTACGCAGCTGCAGCTCTCGCGGGCAAGTGCGGTGAAGAGCCCCCTTCGCAGGGCAAGACCAACTCGACCATCGCAGGCTTCACTGCGGCGAAGAACAGCAACGACCGCTTCAGCGTAGCGCAGCTCGATGCCATTGCAGGCGGCGGTAACCTGATCTTCATCCAGGAATCGCAGTCGTCTCCGCTTAAGGTTCGGCACCAGCTTTCGACGGACGTCTCGACTGTCCAGAAGCGGGAACTGTCGATCACGATGGCGATCGACTACGTTGCGAAGTTCATGCGGCTTGCCCTCTCGAAGCAGATCGGTCGGTTCAATATCACCCAGTCCTTCCTCGACGCACTGGCGACCTCGATCCAGGGCCTCGGACGGTTCCTCGTCGCCTCGAAGATCGTTCGGAGCTTCCAGATCTCCAGCATCGAGCAGGATGAGACGAACCCCGACACCATCAACGTTACGGTTCTTCTCGAGCCACTGTACCCCTCGAACTACATCGCGCTCACCCTCCAGATCTGACACCGGCACACGAGGCACTTCATCCGATGAAAGGCTTTGCGCTTGAATTCGAGAAAATTGCCAACAGCCGGTCTCAGCAGGCCGCGCTGACTGCGCAACTACGCGACTTCGAGCGTAAGCGCCGGATGGAGGAAATCGAAGCCCTGAGGAAGAGCCAACGCCGGGGTGAGGGTCTCAAGTCGAGCCTTCGTGCCGGCGGCAGTGCGTTTACTACAGGCGCCCTGCTCGCTGCGCTCCCCGGCCTGCTAGATACCAAAGGTCGGGAAGACGCTGCCCGCGCGTCGGAAGAGGTACAGTCTCTGCAGCGAGGCCTACGCATGCAGCGGATCGTTCCCGACATGACGCCGGAACAACGGAAAGACTTTGCGCGCGAGCTGCTGCGAGGAACCAAAGGTCGGCTAAATCCGCGTGCCGACGAGTTCCTGGCTACAGCTTCCGAGATCCTCGACGATCAGCCACGTGGCCCTGCCCGCTATCCAACCCGAAGCGCTCTAGACGAGTTCGTGACAGCGGGCCGTGACGACATTCTACGTGAAGCCAAGCAGCCGAATACGCCTCGAGGCAGGGCGCGGGCCTTCCGACACGGACGGCTTCATCGTCAAATGCTACAGAAGAACCTGGGCTGGGCAGCGAAAGCAGCTATTCCATTTGGACTCGCTGGTCTCGTCGGCGGGTCTCTGGCACATCGGTCTCGCAAGCGGCGGGCTGATGAACTTCTGGGTCCGGTATCCAAGCCGTCTCGGTCGGCGGTAGCAGCAGGGGGAAGACGATGAAGGGTGATCGGCAGCCGCCGCCGCAGCAGCAAGGCGACGGACCTCCCGCACCGGCACCGGGCTACGGCCCTACTAAGCCAGGCCAGAATGCCTGTGCCAACTGTGCGGCATTCCGGAGCAAGGACGGAGTCTGTACGCAATTCGGATTTGTTGCAGACCCGAACTACGGCTGCAAGGATTGGGTTTCTCCTCAAGAAGCCACTTCTGATGATTTCGTCCCACAAATGCGTGCCAACCTACCTCGCGCGCAGACGACTCCGGTCGAGGAGACACCTTTCATGATCGAAAAGAAGGCCCACGCCGAAAAGTACGACATGCGCGGTCGGCTTCTCGCACACTCACTGTGGGAAGAGATCGAGAAGATTGCCAAGGCGCAAGCTCTCGAGAAGCAGGCAACCGCGGCCATGATGGGTGACGCGCAGCGAACGCCCGATCAGCAAGAAGGAAACGCGGTCGAGGAAACTCAAGAGGACGCGCCCGATTCCCGTGAATACCTCGAGCGTGAACAGATCAAGTCCAAGCTGCTCGCGAAGGTCAAGAAGGGACGCGACTCCCGCAAGGAGAAAGGCAAGAACGATGGCACTGTGAAGTCAGCGGCCTCATCCGACGGTGCGTCGCCTCAAGGTGAAGTGCAGCAGGGTGGGCAGCAGCAGATGCAGCAGTCCGAAGACCAGCCGCAAGAGGACATCGAACAGCCTCCGGCGCATGGCATCGTAGGCACTAAGGTCGAGCAGGACGGCGCCCGCTTCGCGCGTGGAATTCCCGTCATCCAGCCTCCGCCCGGCTTCACCTACGAGCCAGAGCTACATGCCTTTGTGCCGGATCCAAGCAATCCCGGTTGGATGCAGGCTGAACAGGCGATGGAAGCTGCCCGCAACAAGTCCTACTACGAACAGGGGTCAATGGACCAGAACGCGCAGCAAGCCCAGCAGCAGATGGACCAGCAGGTCGATCAGCGTGCTCAAATGGCCTTGCAGGAGAATGCCCAGGTCCAGCAGCAGCAGGCACAAATGGGTGCAATGCAGCAGCAAGCACAGCAGCGCGCCATGAATGATGCAGCTAAAAAGAATATGATGGGACAGGACAAGGTTCCTGGCACCGGTGATGAGCCCGCTCTCGGTGGTGGCCCTGCCGGCGCGGCAGATGCAGCTCAATCCGCAATGCCTACGACCCCTTCCGATATCGCCGGACCAGCAGGTCTCGGTCAGCAACCCCAAACTCCAGCGGCACAGCCTGCTCCCAAGCCCAAGATGTCCCCAAAAAAGAAGAAGGACAGCAAGAAGGGCGAAGAAAAAGGCAAGGGTGACAAGGGCATCCGGATTGAAATCGGTCGCTAACTCGGCGTATAGCCAATACTGATTTACTAAATGTGAGGGCCATCTCATGGCTAGCGTACAAGACTGGGACTACTTCAACCGGAACGTGCAGTCAGGTCTGCTCGAAGGCCGATTCATGAACGCGGCCTTCACTCTGATCGCGGCAGGACCTCCTCGACTTTCAGCTGTGCTTGCCGCGGCGACGGATGTCGAGCTGGGTGACATTGCGTACCCGATCGGCGTGATCCAGAACTTCAGCATTTCGCAGAACTCCAGCATCGTCCGTCTATTCGAGATCGGTTCGGAGCGGAGCTACTTCATCCGAGGACGGACCGTTGGTCAGGTCGGACTGGGCCGGATCATGTACCACGGCCCCAACCTGCTCCGAACGCTCTACGCGTACCTGGAGTCGAACCAGGGCAGCAACCAGTTCCCTGCGCTGTACCAAAACACAGCGCTACCGTTGCTCAACACAACTCCAGTCGAGGGCGGAAAGCAGGAGTACGCAATTGCTCCAGGCTTTGAGAACCTCTGGGTTGACCTGGCAAGCGACGTCTTCTCGCAGCCCATCGGCCTGCTAGTCATGTTCCGTGACTCGAATGAAGACACTGTGGGCGCGATCTACCTCGAGTATGGCATGGTGACGAACCACGGCCTGTCGACGGAAAGCGGCTCGACCGTGCTGTCCGAGAACGCAGCCCTTCTCTACGAGCGGCTTGTCCCGATCGATGTCCAGGCCGTTGCCCTCATCCGGAACTCGACGGACATCCAGTCGATCGTCGGCACCAATGTCGTTGGCTCGGCTGCCTGATAGGTAAGGCGAAGAAAACAGAGTTTCAAAACTGAGGGCCCCCCAGAAACGATTTGTGTTTCTGGGGGCCTCTTTCGTTCCCTGCAACGCCGCGGTCTAGTGGTAGGGGTCTCGGTCAGCGTGCAGGTAGTGGGGTCCGCGGCGCGGACCGATCGGGCTGGGCCCGTCATCGTCGTCTTCGAGAATGATTCCGGGGTCGATGCTCCCGGTCACATCAGTATCTCGCTGCCCGGCTGGGACCTCGAAGTCCATCTGAGGCTCCGGTCGCGACTCCGCCAGTACCCGCTCGTGGTGCGTTGCAGCAACAGCGGTCGGAGAGGAAGCACCCAGGTTCGCGTGCCGTGTTGACAGCCCCTGAAGCTGGCCGCGGACGAGCCGTCGCACGGATCCGACCAACAGAGAGGAGACGAAGCACCCCGTCGCCACGGCGATGCACAGAATGTCCAACAGCCCCATCTCGTCCGCGGGGAAGAAGGCGGTGAGCTGAGGCAAGAGATCTACGGCGAGCCAACGCGAGACCACGGGCGCCATGGCTCCCACGAGCGCCAGGTAAACCAGGATCATCCAGAGCCCGGTCGCGAACAGGTCAATCGCGGCGGCTTCAGCCCTGCTGAGATTAAGGGACACTACGAGGTACCTCTCTTCCGAGGACCCCCCTGACGATTGCTTCTGGATCTGCACCGACAGGAGACTCGAGGTGGATGTGGATGTCAGGCGGCGGGTATCCATGCTGAATCACCGCGTACCGCTCAAGCATGATGTCAATGCGGTACAAGGTCAGGAGTAACATGACCCCCATCAGCAGAACGAAGAGCATCCAGTCCCCCCATTCCCACCGTGACGTGTCAATGACTTGTCGAAGGTCGATCAGCACGGGACGGCGAACGACGCGGCCCGCCTCGTCGTAGACCTGGTCTCGACGAGGGTCTGGACTCACTCCACACCGCCCTTTCGCGAAGGGCGCGGGTCCGCTGCCTGCTGCGAGAGTGACCGAGACACGGGCCAACCCAGAGGGGCGAGCCTCTCGATGCGGTTGTCGGAAGGGACCAGCCCCAGGTTGACGACCAGGTTGGCGTCTTGAACCGCGGTTCTCCACGCGGGGAAGGCAGTCAGCATCATGTCGGACAGCGTCTGTCGCATGTCGGGGACAACGGGAACCCGACCCGAGAACTCGACGTCGTAGGCCAGGCCTCCCTCGCAGCCCCACATGGTTCCGAGCAGAATCCTGCTCGTCCCCGCGTCTCGCTGGAACCGCATACGCGGGCCGTGGCTGTACATGGGTGGCTGGCTCTGATCGAGCTGGTGCTTGCCGAGGTGCTCACCGCCTTCACGACAATCGGAGGAATCGGCGAACCACAACAGGCCTGCTGCGTTCACGGCGAATCGAGCGGCGTTCATCTCGCACTGATCCAGAAACTCGCGGAGCTGTCCGGTGTTGGGGTTGAGGATGGATTCGATATACCGGTCGGTCTCGGGCTCATGGGCTCGGCCGACGACACGAATGGGGACCCTGATCATGGGTTTGCTTACGCTCCTGCTGCTCTGCTTCGGCTGAAAGAAGTCTCAGGGCCAGGAAAAGGCGGAGGGGCATGGCAGCTGCTAGCAATGCAACACCACCGCACCCCTCCGCCGAGCCAACTGGCGTGGCTTCCCTGACAAAATCCTTATACAGCAGTTTCTACTTGAATTGTTTCAGGTAGTCGGAGATGTGTACAGGGACCTCGCCGGGTGCTTCATCCGTCTCGGGCGTGTCAAACATCGACGGATCAAACTCTTCGGGAAGCTCCGGTCGCGGTTGGTGGGTGAAGTCCACCCTGGCTCCAGGCTGTTTTCCGGCTGTCTTGGCAGTTTCCAGACGGACAGAGTCGCCACAAACTTCGCATTGCCGATAGTCGGGATCCAGCGCTGCTGCGACCTGCGGAGCGCGCTGCTTCTGGCAGATGTCGCACTCCCGGTCCTTCCACTCCAAGTCTCCTCGACTCGGTTTAGGCACACCGGCTCGTCGGGGGCTGCCAATCTTCACTGATGCGGGACGCTTTACGGAACCCGCCTTGATCATCGGATGTAGCCGTGGGTTCCACATGCCGGGGATGTCGACCGGTGGATGCATCTCCCACAGCCCAAGGTGTTGACCTAGCGCGATCGCCAACTTGGCGTGCCAGCCGTTTTGTCGGGTGTAGGGGCGTAGCATTTCCCACGACAACCCCTGTTCCAGGTTCGGGATAGCCAGGAGGAACTCGACCAGCTTGTCCCTCTGTGCCTCTAGCTCAAGCGCCTTGATCTCGAAATTGTCCTGCAGATCAGGCCCTACGCGGAGCATCAAGGTGGGTACGGGGGCCTCGTCGGCAAGCAGCGATGCGAGGTCGAAGGAGTTGTCGTCGGACTTGGACATGGTGCTACGTCCTTGGTTGTTGCCGGCTTGGGTGATCAGCCGCCGGTGCTGCTGTCGGTCGTCGAACCCGTCGTCTTCGGCAGTCCGGCGAGCGCCTTTCCTCGGAGGGTCTTCGGATCGATGACCTCGTCGCTCGAGTCGGAGTTGTCCGCGTAGTCGGGATTGCCCATGCGCGCCCGCTCTTCGTTGGTGAACGACGCTGCAGCCCCCGCTACCTCTGCGGTGAAGCCTCTTGCTCGTGCCCGAGAGTAGCGCGTACCGGCAGCCGCGAGCGAAGCCATCGACTGAGCAGCCGCCCGGCCGGTGGCACCCGTGTTGTTCAGGAGATGGGCCGGGATACCCAGCGTCTGGCCCTGCCGCTCAGCCACGTCTCCGACCCCGATGTACATGATGAGCCAGGAGTAGTCTTCCTGCTGCGTCTTGATCATCTGCTGGACCTGGTCGAGCGTGAACTCCCGACTCGCGTTCTCGTGTCCGTCGGTGAAGATTGAGGCGATGACCGTCGAAGGCCTCTCCGCAGCGGGCGTGTTCGCCAGCCGGATGCCCACCTCATTGAAGGCCATGCCGATGGCGTCGTTCAGCGCTGTCGAACCTCGGGGGACGAAGTGGTCGTTGACGTTGAACGTCGGGACATCGTTGATGTCCATGTTGTCGATGACCGTCTCGACATCGAAGTCGAATTGGACGATGGTGATGCGTCCCCGACGGCCCTCTTCTTTCAGCTTGGCACGTCGCGTCTCGATGTAGGTGTTGATACCCCCGACGGTGTCCGCGTGTCGATGGCGCATGGAGCCCGAGCGGTCGACGATGAGGATGTCTTCGTCGAGATTGGGGTCGGTGTTGTTGCTGTTCGTGTTGCTGGTATCGGTGCTCTTGGTGGTCACGTCTGTTTCCTTCTCTTCTTGTGCTGTTGTTGATTTCTCGCCAATCAGGCGAGGCCCCAAATCCAGGGGCAGTTATCGACCATCACCGCTGCGACGCGCTTTGGGATGCCGAACTGGTAGTGCCAGATCGAAAGGAAAGCATGCCAACTCTCCTGATCCAGCAGAAAGTCTGACTCGTCGATCTCCTTCTGAAAATTCTCCCACTCATTTGCCAACAGGTCGGCCAGTTTCATGTGAACCTCACGAGGTGCAAAAGACCCTCTCAGTTCTAATAGCTCTGTTCTCCCGTCGCCGGGCCTGGCGGGATTGCTCCCCTTCACCGATTGGTTGGCTCAGCACTTCGCTCCACCCAACGGGTGAGCTTCAAGAGAACCTACAGGGCCGGACCTTAATTGGTCATCCTACTTATTCTCGATTATTTGCGGTTCTTGCTGGATGTTTTCGCCTTCATCTAACGCGATCCACATGCCGATAAGCCCCTCGATGATGAGATCGCGTGTCGGCTCCTTCTGGACGGCTCGAGCTGCACTGCTTGTTCGCATCTCTTCGAGCTTACGGTCGAGAAATTCGATGTAGACCTTGGGCAATTCGACCCTGATCGTGCTTCTGCCCTTACGTGGATTGCCCATCGGTGGTCTTCTCTGCTGGTTCGACGATCGCCTTGTCCACCTTCACGGTATCGGCGATGGTGATGAGCTGGGCGGGATGCCGCGCGACCGTACCATTGACGGTGACGCGCCCTCCACGGACGGCTCGATGAGCTTGGGCACGCGAGTCGAAGCCCTCGGCGTGCTGCTCGAGAAAGTCACTGAGCGACCAGAACTCCGAGAGCCTACCCCGCGCCTTCTCGATAGCGGCGAGGCACTTCTCGTACTGCTTCTGCAGCAGGTGGCGCTGAGCTTCTTCGCCTAGCGCGACGACGGCGCGGTCCTGGACGAGGAGGAGGCGGTCGATGAGCCGCTCGATCTGACGTTGTTCTTCGAATTCCATCTCGGTGATGTCCTCTCGTGGGTGTCTTCTCTCTAGCCCGTCTGCTTTCTTCTTTTCTTCGTTCTCTGTAGCGTTGAATCGCTTCGATGAGAATGTTGAATAATGCTGCGATAAGGGCCCCGATCATGGCCGTCAGCACTTGCTTGAAGAACTCTTTCATCTAGTCTACTCTCAGCTCTCCTCTTCTCAGCGAAAATAGAGGCGGGAGGATTCGAACCTCCGAATGTCGGGTTCAAAGCCCGATGCCTTTGTCCACTTGGCGACGCCTCCGCTTCCTCTTCTAGCCGGCTACCTCACAAGAGGCAGCTGCGAGTGGCCCCGTCGCCAGTCCTCGGCCGAGACGAATCGAACACCCAGTCCGCGGGCGCACTCCTCGTCTTCGGGCCGGTCCCCGACGAACAGGGACAGATCGCGTGCGACGACTTCGTAGGGGTAGCGTCGAGACAGTTCAGAGATGGCCCGCAGCGGCATGCCGATCCCCGGCTTTCGACATCTGCAGGGAGTCGTGTCGGGATCGTGCGGACACCACAGAATCATGTCGAACATGTCGTCGGCGCACTTCTGCGTCTCTGCCATGATTCGCGCGATCATGATCTCGGAGATGTAGCCCTTGCCCACACCGGCCTGGTTGGAGATGGCCACAATGCGCCCGCCGTTATCTCGCCAGGCCTTCATGCCTTCCCGTGCCTCGGGCATGATGACGACGTCTTCGATCTTGTTGACGAAGCCGGGCACCGCCTCGTCCATGCAGTGCCGAGCTGTGCCATCCAGGTCGAGGAACAGAACTGCCTGTTCGACGACGGCACGGTCGAACGAGGTGGACGTTTGAATGAGGTTGGGATCGATCAACGTCATCAGTCGTGCTTCTCCTTGGTGCAGACCGTACAACGCCAGCCCGAGCTGGAACCGGCGTTCTTACTGGTCGTTGCCGAACCGCGCCGGTTGTGCACGCGCATACGAACGCCGTACGCCGCGTCCTGGAACTCGTGCATGCAGCTGCATGCGAGCAGCCGAGTCGTGCTGAATCTTCCAGCAGCCATCACTTCTCCTTCTTGCTACGATTCTTGTTGCTCTTACGCGAGCAGCGGAGAGTCAGAGAGACCCTCGGGGTCATACGTCGACCACCCTTGGGGATGCGGTGTTCGTGCGTCTGCTGGAATCGGGGAGGCATGTAGAGGATGCTTCCGTTGGCAAGCTCTACCTTCCACTCATCCGGGATGCCCCCGGTAAAGCCCTTCGGACGCCACCACAGTTCACGGGGCTGGCCGAAGCTGATGATTGCGATCGGACTGTCGGGATCGATGTCTTCCGAGTCGTCCGAGTGCCAGCCCAGGTGGTTGGTTTCGTCGTGGTACAGGTTGCAGAAGCACCAGTCGAACTGAGGCGGCATCAGGTGCGGGTGGCCCTCGGCAAAGAGCGCACTGGCAGCGACCATCGCTGCGTCAATCGGAGGCACGACCTGCTTCGAGTAGTACGTGCGTCGCCCACGATTCTCTCCGTAGGTATACGCTTTGCCCTCCGTCTCGGCGTAGAAGACTTCCATGCGGGTCGGAGTGTGTTGCTCCCACCGCAGAGAGCTGATGAGGTCTTCGACCCGAACGCCCGTCACGAAGCGCTCCCGGTATAGAATGCTGCCTACGGGAGGGACAGGGAAGAGGCGGTCCCCTCGATCCCCCGTCCCCCAAGGGTTGGTAGTGTTGTTACCCATCTTTGCGTCCTGCTGCTTGCGGCTAGGCTGTGGGCTGCTGCGTCTTGCGGCCCTTGTTGGCGTCTTTCCGAGCCTTAGCACCCTGGACCTTGCGTGTCCTCTTGGCCCTGTTCATTGACGCCTTCTTGGCAGCCCGAACCTCGGGATCGAGCCGGGGCAGGATATCTCCCTCGAGCCAAGCGAACATGCGACGCAGATGTTCGCGAGGGTGGGGCTCGCTCCCAAAGTCCACCAGCAGGTCGCGGACTTCCGCCATCAGCTCTCGACAGCGTTCGGCGGCGGCAGGAATGCCCTCCGCCTTCTGGATCCTCCTCAGTTCTGCGACGATTGTTTTCTGAGAAGGGAACACCAGCCTCTTCTTTTTCGGCCTGTCCATCTCGTCGTACCTCCACACCATGCGCCAATCAACAACGGAGCGTTAAAACCCCGGGACTAGCATTCTTCTTATACCTGAAACCAGCGGCTCTATGTGTGGGCGAAAAGTAGGGGCGGCAGGATTCGAACCCGCGTTGTCCGGTTTAGAAGACCGGCGCCTAACTCCACTCGGCCACGCCCCCACGATTCTTCTACTGCGTTCTTGTCAGTCCGGCCTCTCCGGGTCCGCGGCCCACGTCATACTTTGCGGCAGAACCCCAGAAGAACCCTCCTTGAGCATCTCGTCTTCTTCGACCACGTGCATTCGGTGGAACTCTTTGATGACCTTGACGACCTGGTCGACCATCTCTTTGTTGCCCGCCTCCCGCAGCTCATCGAAGATGGCCTCGGTCCATGGCTTGGACATTCCAAGCCAGTGGTAGCGAACGTCGTACTCGGAGTTCTCGCATTGCAGCAGCTCCAGTGCGGCTCGGACTCCTTGTCCGAAAGGAACGCTGCAGCGAGCAGGCACTTGTACCAGCTTCCATGCCTCGACTTGATGTCCGGCGGTATAGTAAATGAGGGCTAGGCCCATCGTAGACTTCTCCTATTTTTCTTTTGCCAGTCAAGATTCCTATGCTACACTGTCTACGTCATGAGACACTCCATCTTCCACCATTCGCGACCGAGCTTGCAGGACTGCGGCGGCTATTTTAGCTGCTGACTGACCTCGCCCAGGTACGCCAATTGGAAGAGCGGCCGGCCTCAAAATCCGGCGGATGAGAGTTCGAATCTCTCCTTGGGCATCCGATCCACAACATCGGGATGTGACGCAGTCTGGTCAGCGTGCCTGATTTGGAATCAGGAAGTCGCAGGTTCGAATCCTGCCATCCCGACTTGCTTAACTTTGCTTCTTTGAGACTCGAATATGGATTCTTGCTTCTTGGAAGCTTCTACTGCGGGTCGCAAGCCTGTGGACTGAAGCTTCCATTCTGGACCAGTAGCTCAGCAGGTAGAGCGGCCGGCTGAAGACCGGCGCTGCGGGGGTTCGATTCCCTCCTGGTCCACTGTGACTGATGCCGAAGTGGTCGAGGCCCCTGGTTGTGATCCAGGCCCAAGCGGGTTCGAGTCCCGTCAGTCACCCCATCTCTCATCTATGGGGGAGACGCGTGCTGGTGCACCACGGGGCCTGTAAAGCCCTGGCCCTTCGGGCAGGGTGAGTTCGATTCTCACCTCCCTCACTCCTTGCTGCTGCCGCTGTTGCCGTCCTTCCCTTGCCGGAACCGCTTGGCAAGCCATCGAAGCCACTCGGGTATCTCTTCGATGGCTTGATCTTCGAGGTACTTCAGGATGTACCAGGCCAGTGAAAATCCGAACAAGAACGCCATGACGGCTTCTGCCAGGGTCATAGTGCCTCTCCCAGCTTCAGGTCCTTCTCGACGAATCCGAGGGGACGGTCGCCTCCGCGGCGGGGATTCGTGTCCAGGACCTGGACATCGTTGATCTTGACTCGAATCTTGTCGGCGGCGTAGCTCTCGTCCAGTCGGGCTGCCAACCGAGCGGCGTGCAGCGACCCCCTGGCCCTCAGCTTAAACGTCGTCGCGCGCTCTTCGTAGACCACGGCGATGTAGCTTCCCTCTTCGTCTCCGCGCTCGTGCTCAAGGTGAGCAACCGGGCTTCCAACCCGTTCAGGCAGGTTCGATTCCTGTCGGGCGCTCTCACTGCTTTCGTCACTTTCCGGGGCGGCGAAGCTCCTCTCTCCAGTCAGCAGCCAGCCAACGTCCCGGTTCTCGTAGAAGTCTTGCGCTGCGTCGAACCATTCCCGGGTCGGAGAACCCTCGGCGTAATATTCTCGGGTCCGCACAGAGGTGACCCCTTCCGGACCAGGAATGAGGAGCCTGACCACTCCGTTCTGGAACTCCACGCCCTCGAGCGTAGGCTGCAGAAGGGCAATCTCTGATAGTAGTCGATCCTTGTCCTGCTCGTCCCAAAAGCGAGACCTCGCGCGCTCGATGTCGTCCAGCTCGATCGGGGTTCCGCTAGCGGCGTACCACAGATCTGTGGTTTCCCAGCCAGCGTAGACAGCCTCAGCGACCCGACCTCCGCGTTCGTCGAGATCTTCGACGCCGTGTGCCATGATCTCCTGGATTGCCTCGTAGGCCTCGTTCGGGTCGTCCGTCTTGAGATCCACCGTCAAGGTGACTCGCATTCCCATCTCTTTGCTTCTCCTCTATGCATTCATGCAAGCAGGCGTGACCAAGGTGACAGTTCAGGTTGCCAGCCAGAACCAGGCCGGTTCGATTCCGGTCGCCTGCTCTCGTTCTTTAAGGTGTCGACTGTGGAGTCCGGAGCATTCCGGATCCGACGACCAAGTCTACAATGATTTCGAACTCTCCGTCTCGATAGAAGCCGGGCGAGTAGAGGTCTTCTGCGGTGTTATCAATGACTCGTTTGAACCAGCGGCTACGTTCGTAAAGCTCTCTCCACGTTTCCATGTCAGCTTGTGAGGCGACGGTCTGGGTAGAGGCCCAGGCCTCTAGCTCTCGACCTCGGCGGACTGGCCAGTAGCAGTCGTCGCAGAGGGTGGGTTCGCCACGGCCCTGGAACAGCAGTCGGCAGTAGTCACAGAACCACTTGCAACAGTCGTTGCACTGAACCCAGTCTTCGTTTCCTCGGCAGGTCGGACAGTCTTCTTTTGGCTTCCGGTCCATATCGTTGTTACTCCCTCCCCTTCTTGATGCGACGTAGCTCAACTGGCAAGAGCATCCGGCTCTGACCCGGAAGGTTGAGGGTTCGAACCCCTCCGTCGCTACTTACCCCTAAATAGCTCGTCGATGTCCGCTATCTTCGTGTCGCCATCGGTGTCTTCGAGCAGGGACTGAGTGTCGGCCTCTCGAGTCAGGTCGACATCGCGAACCACCTCGAGATCGGAGTCACCCTCGTCCCAGTCCGTGATGTCGGTCATTGGCATGGCATAGGGATGCGGGACCCCTTCGGGCCAGCGCTCAATCTTCCAGCGAACCTTGAACTCGAGTAGCTCCCGCAGCCATGTCTTGACGTCCGTGTTGTCGTGAATTTCCTGCAGCTCTCTCAGGAAGACGAACTGCAGATATGGCGAGTCAAGGGCTGCATCGTCGACCTTCAGGCGGTAGTCGCGAGGCTTCGGACGGACCGGGTCCGAGACTTGTAGTAGCCCGCAAGCGATCACCAGCTCGTCCAGAGTGAGACTGTCGAAAGCTTCTGCACGTCGGGGCTCTTCGATCGAAACCCCGATGAAGCAGCCGGGCGTACCGTCTGGCAACGGGCCGTATTGGCACGCGTTTCCAAACCGCTGGGCTTTCTTGGGAGTCATTGCGCGACGGCAAGCTGCATCAAACCATGCCTGCCGGCTCTGCAGGATGACCTGGTCGAAAGGGAATGTAGCTTGTTCGGTTACCATGACCGTCTCTTGGTCTTCGACGTCTTCATCCTTCATCGGCCTTCTGCTCCTGCTCTTTTTGTGGCTGCGGCGGTTGAGGTGTTGACGTTCGGAACCTTTCCCGGATTGCTCTATCCAGCGTACCGGAAAAGGCGTAGCTCTCCGGCACTTCAACCGGAATGGGTGTTTCTGCCCAGTCGGGCCAGGTCAACCCGTAATACTGCTGGTAGCGGAGAAGGAAACCAGCCCACCTGCTCGGACTCACTGCGTCGTGGATCGACTGCAAATCAACCAGCGCCCTGAAGACGAGATCAAAGTCCTCTAGATCCAGGGGATTGAACCCCTGAATCCCAATCTCGAGGTCGCTCATCAGGATTTCTAGGGCGGCCGCGTTTTCGTCCCACCGTCGAGCATCGTCGTCATCGATGGACATGCCGATGAAGCACGGTCCAATTCCATTGACCGCTGCGTATTTACAGGGATCCGAGACTCCCTTATTGTTGGCCTCGAGAGGTCCTTCCTCGACCCTAACTAGAGCGCCCTCGAACCACTGCTGGAGAGTCAGGTTGTATTGCGGCGTCACTTCTTCTTCCTTCTTCACTCTTTCTCCTTTTTGTCTCCATGGAGCGTGCCGCTGAATGGCCGGCAACTGGTCTTGAAAACCAGGGTGGGGTAACTCCTAGGGGTTCGATTCCTCCACGCTCCTCTCCTTCGCTTCCTCGAGCTTCTTGAGCCGTTCACGCATTGCGGGCAGCGCGGGGAAGAATCTACGGCCCTGCTTCTCGGCGAAGCGGATAGCGTTCCGGAGCCAGGCTTCGTCCATCTCCTCGACCAGTATGGGACCGCGATGAGACTCCCATACGAGCCTGGCCCATTGGGGGTTGTCTGGGCCTCCCAGCTTCTTGAAGGCCTTCGTCTTGTGTAGAGACCACATGCTTGTATTCTCAACCTCCTCGAACCAAAAAATAAGCGGCTTGGTGTTTGTTGCGCTTGCTTCATACATCCAAAGCAAAGCAGCGGGAACTCGATCCTAGCCTCGGCTTGCTGCCAACCAACGAGTAGACGATCCTTATTCTCTACCCTAAGGAGACCGAGCCCCGCTGCCGAAAGTGTTGTCGATCTTGAATCGTCGCCGTCAGCCCTGGGGGAAGTATTCCAGGACCCACCGCCCGTTCGCGTCGTCGTAGTCGTGGGGCTTCGGGTCGAGCGTCTCACCGCCCAGCTCGCGCTGGGCGTCCTGGTGGGCCTCGTGGTGGACTACCTTGTGGTAGTCCTGGCCCTCATCACAGTTGTCGGAGTTGGCGCCGTGGACCGTGACTCGGGCTCGGGGCAAGCCGCGCTGCTTGTAGATGTCGAGCGAGTCGTTGACTCCGGGGTCTTCTTCGAACTCGGAGTTCGTGATCACTCGCTTGCTGTTCTCGCAAGGATCGGGCATGAGAGATTCCTCCGCGACCAACATTGATCGCCAATCTGCTTATGCCAGAATATCCGTGGCCTTTAGCCGAACGAGTTCTTTGTACAGATGCAGAAAGAGGAGGCTATCCTTCGCACGTCGATGCGCCTTTTCCAGCTTTCGCTCTGCCCTGAGCGCCAGCGCTTCGCCAAACGCAACGCGCTGCTCCTCTGTGGTCTCAGGTTCTACTTCTCGCAGAAATCGAAGGGCGGCCTCGCGGCACTTCTCGGCCGCGAGAAGGTAGGTGCGTGCTGTCCCCAAGTTCGCTCGAGCTTGCTCGATTAGGTGCTCAGCGTCAAAAGCAACGACCTCACCTGCGACACCAACCAGCGTGTAGTATCTCTTCTTCAAATCCATCGATCTTCCTGCCTATTGGGAGCCATGCCAGAGTGGAAATGGGCGGGGTTGCTAACCCCAGGCCGCGGCCCACGCCGTGCGTAGGTTCGATCCCTACTGGCTCCGTTGCTGCTTCTTCGCGCTGTCGTCTTTCAGTCGATCGGTCCAAAGTCTCGGTCATTCATGTCGAGCCGAACGTGACCCCGACCGCTCCAGGTTCCATCCTCGAGTTGCTTGACCGATGTGATGCCGAGCTGCTGAAGACGTTCTCTCGCCTTGGCTACCTTTTCGGAGTCGGGGTCGGCGAGTTCCGATTCCTCTGGCGCTGCTTCGTCCTTCTCTCGACGACGGACGTTGCGGGAGGTTACCTTGCCTTCCCACTCGTGTAGACAGTAGACATCTCCGCACTGCAGCGTGACTTCCATGTTCAGGTCTGCGGTGTCGGGGTTGTGCTCTTTCAGCACTCGCAGCTCGGGGTTGCCGCAGACTGGACATCGCAAGGTCTTCTTGCTTGTTCTGAGCTTACCCGCAGTCCTCATCGACTCCCTTTCGCTTTCTGCGCCAAGGCTCCCAGCAAGACACAGCATCTTGCAAAGGGATCCCTGACTGGGGACGAGACATCCATCCACGAATCGACGTCTTCGCAGATCTTATCCACCAGTAGAAAAACCTGCGCAACTTTGTTCTCCGCGGCGACCCGTCGGTCCTGCTCCTCTCGAAGTAGCTTTGTGAGTTTGATGACCTGCTCAGCCATTTCCTTCGAGGGCGGGGTCTGGGGCTCTGGTTGTTCGCTCGACATGCTATTGCTATCTCCTCTTCTATGCGCCAGTAGCTCAACTGGAATAGAGCACCAGACTACGAATCTAGTTATAGGTTTCGTATGCACACGAAACAGTGTTCGCGGTGCCAGACTACCAAAACTGTCGACGAGTTTACGCGACGAAGCCGTTCAGCCGACGGACTCAACGCGGCCTGCAAGACGTGCACCCGGGAGGCTAGCCGAAGACACTATGCCCGAGATTCAGAGCCTTACAAGGCACGAGTTAGCCTCTCGAACTCCAAGCGAAGATCTGAATTCTCCTCGCTTATTGAGTCTGCGAAGAACGTTCCCTGTGTTGACTGTGGCCAGTCTTACCCTCCCTGTGTGATGGACTTTGATCACGTAAGGGGCGAGAAGCTGTTCAACGTGTCAAAGGGATCGAGTTTCTCGAAGACCGCAGTGCACCGAGAAATCGCCAAGTGCGAAGTGGTCTGCGCGAATTGTCACAGGATTCGAACCCATCTACAGGTCGGTAGCTTAACTGAATAGAGCCCTCGGCTACGAACCGAGGAGGTGAGAGTTTGAATCTCTCCCGACCTATGGGTTCAAATCCCTCCTGGCGTACTCATATTCAACGCGTTGATCTTCCCGGCCTGAGCCCGGCTCATCTTGATGACCTCAGCATCCTCGAACAGAGCCACCGACTCTGCGCTGCCACTCTCGAAGCCCATCTTCTCCTGGGCTGCACGCACAGCCATGAAAGTGTTCTCGGCCTGAACTAGCACCTGTCGGGTCAAGACGCCGGGTCGGTAGCTGGGCTTGATTACCAGCCACCAGGTTTCCTCAAGCGTAGTTGCCGGCACTCCCATCAGCTGTCGTCCTCCAAGCCCAGCTCGTCGGCCATCCCCCATGGCAGGGCTACCAAGCGAGCCTCAGCGTAGAACGCATCGTAGTCTTCGTCATCGATTCCGAGTTCGTCGGCTCCGAGATCCAGCGCTTCCTCTTCGCTGCTGGCTGCGACACAGGTAACTTCACCGGATCCCGGATCACGTACGATCCACCACCACCAATCTTCCACGGGCTACTCCGAACTACTCTTCGAGAGCGAGCGTGTCGAGTCGTAGGACGAGGACCTGTCGCTTGAGCTGTTCACTATCCATTTCGTCTTGACCTCTCGTCCTGCCTAGCTAGTTTACACATCCGTAGTTCAACAGAACAGAACACCTCCCTCCGAAGGAGGAGATGCGGGTTTGAGTCCTGCCGGATGTATCTCACTTATCGTTGATTTGGGTACCCTTTTATCTGGGCTGCCTCTCGTTCTGTCATAAAGACACTATGTTGGGGGTATGGAGCAGAGGCAACAGCTCGCCGGCCTGTCACGCCGGAGATTGCGGGTTCGAATCCCGCTACTCTCGTTCAAAGGATTCCAGTTTGTATACCTACCGAGCTGACGTCTCCCGGGTAGTTGACGGTGATACCATCGACCTGGCCTGGATTGATCTGGGCTTCGGCGTCCGTCTGTTCCCTACGTCAGCACAGCCGCTTCGTGTGCGGTTCGCGCATACCAATGCTTACGAAACTTCACTGCGTGGCGACACCACGAAGGACGAGAAGCAGCTCGGGCTGGAGTGCAAGGCGTGGCTCGCAGAGCGCATCGAAGGCAAGCAGGTCCGCATTCGTACCGAAAAAGATGGCTCTCGAGGAAACTTCGGTCGCTGGCTTGTCTGGGTTTGGGATGATGGCCAGGACGACGAAGTGTTGACTGAGCTACTCGACGAGAGCTACAACCAGCAGATCCTCGACATGGGCTACGGCGTGCCCTACAACAAGCGCTGATTCTTCGGGGTTGTTAGCTCAATTGCGCAGAGCCTCCGTCTTTTAAACGGACCGATCTGGGTTCGAATCCCAGGCAACCCATCTCTTAGTTGTTACGACGTTGCCGAGCAGAAGAGGTTGTTGGGATGTACACCAATACGAATCGATATGCGTGGCAGACCGTTCTCCAAGAGGGCCATTTCATTTTCCCGAAGGGCGCCTTCGTCGGTCTAGCTACCCCTGTAGTTCCTCCGCCGGAAGGCTTCGTGACCTGTCCTGACCCGAAGGGTGCTTGGCGAGTCTCGCGCATTGACTATCTCGACTCTACGGGCGGGAGAGCTGTGCCGGAACAGCACCGAGCCATTGTCCGCTGGGAGCGCCTCATCGAAATTCTTCCGTATGCCGAGTCCGAACGCCGACTGAAGGAGAACTTGAAGCAGTCAACTTGACGGTTGAGCGTTCGCGGATACATTCTGTATGGGTCTCTCGCGAGAGAGACTCTCTGGGTCTAGGGCGGGACGGGGACCGCAGCTGTTTTACAAGCAGCCGAATCTGGGTTCGACTCCTAGTAGACTCACGCGGGGGCAGGCAACAGTTAGGGCCAAGCCCCGAGGGGCCGCCGAAGGACACCTCGCCCCCATCCTTTACATTTTGCGCGATGACGGACTGGTTGTCCTGAGAGGTCTGATAAATCACTTGTGCCAGGTTCGATTCCTGGATCGCGTACTCACAGATGACGCTGAAGAAGAGGAGGTGACCGGCATGCATCCATCGATCGAAGCCATGCTCCAGACGTTCGAATTCAAGGAGCTATCGCCCGAGAGGAAGAAGGAGATCGAAGAGGTCAGGAAGATGTTCCTGGCTATCGCAACCACAATTGCGGAGAACGTCGAGGGGCCCGAAGCCACCGTAGCGCTTCGAAAGCTTCGAGAATCAAAAGACTGCACGATCGTCGGCATGATCTATGGGTCTGGGCCCAAGGATGACGACGCCGACGCCGGCGACAGCGGCAGCGATGAGGACTCCGACTCAGTCAGCCAGAAGAGAGACTGAGTTACCTAGTCAGCACCGCGTACCAACCACACAACAAGCCAGGGAACGCCGCCGAGAACTAGGCGTGACGGTTCGGAGAGACGAATGGACAGCAGGGAAAGACCGCGCGCCCGGATACCCGAGGCGTCTAAAATTTCGGGCGGGCTTCCCGTTGGCCAATAACGATCGGCGCCCCGCCGCCCGGGGGTGTAAATTTCAGGGCTCCTTTCTGGGCGCGCATGTACCAAGGGGGCGACCGGGCTTTGCAAGCCTAGTGTGGTGGGTTCGATTCCCTCCGTGTCCATTGTTGAAACAGTCTCCAATCTATGCCCGAACAGCTACGCCTTAGACTCTTTGTCGACGTGGTTCCGGACCGGCGATTGAAGCCAGTCCATCCCTGTAAGACGACATCTAACGGGGATCAGCGTGAGTCGAAGGTACGGCCTAGTAGGGCGCCTATTTGCATTGCTTCGCAATTTATGCGGGATGGCGCAGTCAGGTAGCGCGGAAGGTTCATACCCTTTAGGTCCCGGGTTCAAATCCCGGTCCCGCAACTCCTTCAGATGAAAGAAAACATGACAGACTGAAAAGGAAGAAACCGGCCGTCGCCGTACGTCACCCGAAGGTGTGGGCAGCCATGTCCACCCCACGCGAAGGCGAGCTGCAAGGCTCCTTCGACACGGGGCAAGCGCCCGGTGTACCGAACTCACCCGTTTCTTCCTCACTAAACTTATGCCCGAAAAAAGAAGGCGCTGGGCAGGCTGCGACGATGCGAGCGGACCGCATGAACCAAAGACCCGATCGCATGGAGTCCATTGAACCTGACTGAACGAAGAGTCCGCCCACGCAGCGCCTTCTTGAAACTGTTTTCCTGCCTGGATGGCGGCTAGCCGTACACGGCCTCGCGAGAGAGGAAGTTCGCGTCGATCGCCATCTTCGCGATCTTCTTGGGCTCGTGCTCCTGGATCCAGGGGGCCGGGATGTAGATGTAGGGCATCACCGCGTCGCCGGTGATCGGCTCGTAGCCACCCCAGGCCGTAACGTCCACGGTCAGCGACCCTTCATCTTCTCGAGACCAGCGAAGCTCCACACGTGACCCGTTCGCCACCGTACAGCCGTTCTCCCGGCCGACTCTTTCGGCGAAGGTGGTGGTCATGCAGACGTAGCGAGGCCAGCGGCCGTACAGCTCGCGCCACATCCTGACCTGAGCGATCAGGCAGTTCGTCCCGAAGCCCGCGTCCTTGGCGAGATGGTAGCACGAGAACCGATCCCCGCGGTAGTGCGCCCTGTTCGGGTATTGCAGTGGATCGTTGGGGTAGCCGGACGACTGAGCGATGGGCCACTCCATCCGTCCGATGCCCCCTCCGAGCAGCGGATGCACCTCGGTCCTAAACAGCGTGTCACGGCCCGCTCCACCGCTGCCGCTCTTCGAGTCGTCGAGCCCGAGCATCTTGCGCATCAACGCGTCGGCTCGCCGCTTCACAGCACCATCGTCAGAGGCACCGCACTCGTCCAGAATCTCGTTCAGCGTCTTGTTTCCCACTTCCCTTCTCCCACGGCTCTTGTTACAAGTTGTGCCTTGCTGCCGAATGCAAAGCGGTCCGAGCACCGGGCCTTTCAAGCCCGTCCTATGGGGTTCGAGTCCCCACGGCAGCACTCGAAAAGCTCCCGAGCTATCTTTCTTATGCAAGGATCCAGCTTCTAGTTTCTAGCTTCTGAAGCTCACTGGGTAGTGTGACGCGGCGTCAGTGCTGATTGCAACCCAGCACGAGCCGGTTCGACTCCGGCCACTACCTCTCGTCTCTGCTCAACTCGTGGATGGCTGCTGCCACTACCAGAAAGAGTAGGGCTACGAAAAGAGATCCGAGGAGGATGATTCCCTGTTGAAGGCCCGGCCCGATCATGTGGAAGGTCAGCAGGCTGCTGCTGGGCAGCTGTAACAGCAGCTCCCAGTCCATCAGAAGTAGTCCTCGAGACCCTCATCCCAGTCGTGGTAGGTCCCGTCTCGTTCGTGTTGTTCTTCATTTCGCCGACGTCGGCGAGGCCGCAGTGCGATCACGGTGACCATCACGCCACTCAGTATGCCGGCGAGAAAGCTTCCGTACTGAGCCACAAGTTCACTCCACATCGCTACGAGTTTGTACAGCACGTCTTGTTGTGTCCTCCACGGCCCGCACCGCGTGTTTCTCAGGTCAGCGGTGCTCACCGAAGTTGAAGGTGATCTTGGGCTGCCGGAGTCGCTCTCTGTGCATCCGCTCTTGAAATTCGTGAGCCTTCCGACGTTCGGCCTCCGCCTCAGCGGCCTCCTTGGCGATCTGGATCCGGACGCGCGCCTGCGCAGCCTCCGACCAGCAATTGGCAAAAAGGATACCCATGGCGAATCCGCCGGACAGAAGCAGGGCGCCGACCGGCCAGTCGATCTGCAGTAGCAGAAAGCACAAGACGCCCAACAGAGCCAGCAGGGAGAATGCAGACAGCCAGTACGCGATGAGCTGGGCTCGGGTGGGCAAATTGTACCGCTTCCTCAACCCTTCTTCGTCGTCCTCATCCTTCTTCCACATCTGTGCGGGGAGGACTTGGGTCTGAGCGACATGCCGCGGTACGGCCGTCGGAGGTCGAACGCGGGGTCGAAGCCCATCGGGTCTCGGGGCGGTGAATACTGTCGGAAGGGGTTCCTTGGCCATTTTCCACTCCACTCTCTTGTATAGGTCTGTTCTATTTCTCTTCGGGCTGCTGCTGCTGCTTGCGGCGGGAAGCCGCGTCTTTTTCTTTCAGCTTGCCGAACAACTCCCTGTTTTCGACGATCCTTTCGATCTCGTGTAGGGGCACGCCTGCTTCATGCAACTCTGCCTCTTCACTATCCAGCGTGATGTGATGTACTTGAAGCCCTCTTCCTCCCCGGGGCATCACCTTACTGATATCGAAGCCCAGCCTCCAGCTAGCCCACATGTGGTAGAACGAGGCCCCTAGTGCCGCGCACAGACAAGCCGTAAGCGAGATCCAGGGGCCTTCTACCTTATCGTTGATTCTGAGAACAATGAGCAGGATGACCCACGTAACCACCGTCGCCCAATCGGAGGCCGACGGCCGGTAGGTCTTGGTAATGATCCGCCTCTTCACGAAATTTCTTCTCCTTACTTCGGTTCCTTCCAGACGCCTCGTTTGACCGGAACGCGATTGGTGCCGGTGAAGACAGACGGAAGCGGAACGACTTGATCGTCTTTGAATCCTTTGGCATGAGAGACCCAGACACCCTTTTCTGTACGGTGCCAGTGCGCTTCCTCCCCAGGTCGGATGCCACAGACCGAGACCTGTCGTAGGGGATTGGGCCATGAGATGGCTTCGCAGTGCCCAACGCAGTAAGCGTTTAGCTTTCGGGCGCACAGCTCTGCATATTTGGGGTTGGCATGCACAGAACAGCTTCGCCACCATACCAGGTGTAGGTGCGGGCAGGCCCCCTTTAGCTTTGAGGGGTTGAGTAGGCAGCCCGTTCCCCCCATCAACGGCTGGCCCGTCAAGCCATGTCCCCAGACATGCAGCTGCGTGATGTTGACGCCGGTCCGGGCCTGATGTTCACGAAGCAGTTCGTAGGCCTGGGGCCAGTCTTCTGCTCCGATGCTCTTGCCACTGAAGAGCCGGGTGCCCAAGGTCCAGGCCGTAGTGAGGACAGCCTGTGTTGCCTTGCTGGTTCCTTCGGGAGTCCACCCGCTTGCATCGTAGAGGAGGACCTTGGAATTACGCCGTGCCCGAGCTGCTGCGCCCATAGTGCACACTCCATAAAGTGGTGTAGTCCACTTGTAACGGAGCGAAGCTCAAGGTACACTGCCTGCAGGTCTGAGCGTAGGTTGTGTCGAGCGGCCTCCAAAACCGCTGCGCTAGGGTTCGAATCCCTACAGGCCTGCCATTCTCCCCTGCATCTACTCGGCTAACGGAATGTCGAGATGTTGGGCGACCCGAACAGCTGTTCTTGAATGAACGAGATTGCCCTCGTCATCCCTCATCGGCCACGGCCAGCCAAAGTCGGCGCGCTTGATCTTGGCCATGCGACCGTCGGGGTGGTGCCAGACGACTCCTTCGATGTTGGCTCCGCCTAGGAATACGTATAGGCCTTCGTAGCTCCGGGGGACGACGACATCAGAGAAGCGGAGCAGGCCGTGTGGCCAGAGCTGGATGTCCGACAAGTCGTAGTAGTTGCCTTGGACCTTCCGCCCGACCAGCTCATACGTACCCTCCGGCAGTGCAGGTCCGAAAACGCCCAGCGCCCATTCCAGTCCATACCGATGGTAGCGGTCTGAAGGGTTGTGGGGATCGACAGGCAGCCAGCCGGGCCACTGCTTCGTGACGCCGTCCCAGCGAGGCGTGGCGGGCCTCCACTGCGGGGCAGCAGACTGAAAGTCCCGTTCCATATCGAATTGTTCAGGGGGCAGGCCAGCCGCGAACTTGCGTTTGCCCGATTTCGTCATGTTGCGGAAGCGTCGGCGCCACAGCATCCCGGCGAACCACATGCAGGCCGTGCCCTCAAACTTCTCGGTGGCATGCCCTTCGCCGTCCAGCACCCACTGGCAGTCGGGATTGACCTCGTTGATGACGGGCTTACCCTTCTTCGAGTAGTCCCTAAGGAACAGCGTCTTGATCTTCTTCATTCTGTTGCCTTAGCTCCTTCTCGGGGTTCCAAAGGCACGATGTCCACTCCCCCTACTTCCAGAGCCCCGGCGAAAACTTTCCAGTCCTCTATGGCCTTGATCGCCGCGATAGAGTTATCTTCGATGATCTTTAGCAGCGGGGCGCGGTATCCATGGAAAGGCCCCTGTGTCGGGAACACATGCTCAACTGGACCCTCGAGCCGCGGGGTGTAGGGTGCGGCTAGTGCGGCAGCGACGCCTGCGAGGAAGCTACGACGATTCATCTTGCTGCTCCTCCCCCCTCATCAGTCGTTGAAGAACGTCTTCGAGAGGTACCTTCAGCTTGCGTTCTTGCTCGCCCGCTTTGTCTGCGACGTTGCCATAGAGTTCGTACTTGAATGTCATGTCCCAGCGGTCCGGCCAGTCTACTCCGCTTTGATAGCTATTCTCGAGGACGGCGAACGCTCCGCCCTCTCCGAACTTTGCTTCCGCTCGCTCATTGGCGATCAGGTTGGCCGTCTCTTCGACCAGCGTCTGCCACCACATATTGATGTGGAAATCTGCCATCTCTCCCCTCCTCAACGGTCCGTGTTACAGTTTCAACTCCCCCGCCCCCAAGGCCTAGATAGCGAGGCTCCGGCTTTGTAACCCGGCGAGTGGAGTGCAAGTCTTCATGGGGGCATTCGTGTCAGCGCCAAATCAAAAGAACAATAACGGCCAAAAGAAAGGCCCGAATGCCGCAGCGGCAGCAGCGCGAACGGAAACCATCCACACGGCATTCGGACCTGCTGTGGTCACCCACAACGCAGACGGCACAACTTCAGTTGGTGGAAAGCCTGCTGCCCGTGTACTGGTGACGGACTGGCTCTCTCGCAGAACCTAGGCGTTTCGTGGCTTGGGAGGCTCGAGCCCATGGTACTGATGCCACCAGCGGGTGCGGATGTACTCTGCGGGCCACATCTCCCGGCGCCATCGCCTCTTGGCCTTCTTGCTCTTCCATGTGAACAGCGCCCGCGGAAATCGAGCGGCCTGTTGATGCTCGATTCGATCTGGGCACACCGGGTGGTCTCCGTTGTAGCGACGGGTCCAGTCAAGGCCAGCAGTGCGAAGATGCCACTCGCCGTGGTCTCGAGCTGGTTCCGTCTGACGGTTGCCCATCTTGCAGCCCGAGCCCTGTCGCCAGCTGCCGCGGTGGAAGATGCAGTGGTTGCACAGCTGTTCCAGCTTGATCTTCTTGCTGCGTTTGTGCTTTCGCTTCTGCGTGTCCTTGCTCTTGGTCTTCTTCGCCATCTCTGTTATCCTTCCCATCCAGGTGTAGCAGACTCAAGGGTCAGAAGAAAGTTGACTTAGAGGGAGTAGCTCAGCGGTAGAGCAGCAAGCTGTTAACTTGCCGGTCGTGAGTTCGATTCTCACCTCCCTCGCTTTTCTTAACCAAAAATGGCCGACCGGTTCTGGGTTCGATCCCCAGCTGGCCCGCTCCCCCTGCTACGGCACCCGCAGCCGTGCAGGCGCTACAGGTTGGTCGTGACGTTCCGACGCGTGCTGTAGTCGCTGCCCCACGGATTGCCGTAGGTCGGCTCGATCTTGACCAGCAGCTTGGCGCGGCTGTGGGTGCCGTAGACGGAATGTCCGTACTCCCAGCGCTCGTGGGCTTCCCGCGCCTTCTCCAGCTCGTCGAGCTTCTCGGGAGACCAGGACTTGTCTTCGGCATCGGTGGACCACATCAGGCCCTTGCGATCTTCGTAGAGCCGCACCCAGTCGGGCGGGCCCTCCCAACCCTCGGGCTTCTCGTCGAGCCACAGAGAGGTATCGAAACCCATCCGGTCCCGCAGTCCGCGGAAGTCCCGGACCCAGCAGTCGCCCGGCTCGACAGCCATCTCACAGAGCCAGATCGTCGGATCGTCGGTAGGCTCGACAAGCCTGAGCTTCTGCCCTCCCCAGCTCGCAGGGATCTCGCAACCACGAGGCCAGTTGTCCTCGAAGCTGGATTGTCCGGCCGAGCTGAGGAAGCCGAACAGCACCTTGATGTTGCTCTTCGTGGGCTTGAAGGGACGAGCCTGCTCGCGAATCGTCCTGCCGTTTTCGTCGACGACCGTGAGGTTGAACCCGCTTGGCGTGTTCTCGCTGAGGTTGAAGATGTCGGCAAAGGACGAGGGTGCCTCTTCGAACAGGTTGACATCCTGGACGACAGCCTTGACGACATCGATCGACAGCACCAGGCGGGTCATCAGGTACTGGATGATCTCCTTCTTCAGGTTCGGGCGCTGCTCGGCCAGTTCGGGCCGGAGCATGTCGTCGACCACCTCGTTGACGATGGCTTCCTCGAGCTTGCCGAACTTGAACCGGTAGCGAACGCGCGACGGCCGGTCGAGCATGTTCGGATCGACGGCGGGCTGGTTGGTCGTGAAGATGTACAGGCGACGATGGCTATTGCCCGCCACGCCATCCAGAGCCGTCAGCAACCGCTGTTGGTCCAGCGGCTTGGAGTAGACCTTTTCGAACTCATCGAAGAAGACGACGACGGGCTGCTCGAGACAGCTGAGGACTTCGACGACGTTGGGGATCGGGTCGGTGACCACGAGCACCAGGTACCCTTGCTCGACGGCCCAGTTGGCGATCTGCTTGCCAACGACCGTCTTGCCCGTGCCCTTCAGGCCGTCGAGGAGCACGCCGAGGCTCGAGTCGCTGGCCAGGAACGCCTTCTGAATTCGGTTGATCATCTTGTCGTTGTTCCCGTACAGCTTGAAGGGGAACTCGAACCGCAGCCGGTCCCGATAGAGGAACCAACCCATCATGTCCGACCCGTAGCTGTAGATTGCGGGAGGCAGCCGGCCGGTGGCGACAGAGCGTTCGCCGTGGCGGAAGGTCTCTCCCCGCTTGTGCCACGTATGTCCTGTGCTGATGAGCGCGGCCTCGAACATCTCGTCTGCCATCGTTGCTTCTGCCCCTGCTTCGGATTCCGTATTCGACATCTGACTTACCTCTTCTCTTGTCCCTTGGTGATCTCTTCAATACGAATGATGAAAAGAGCGATATTGATTCCTCCTATGATCGCTCTGTCGAGGTTGTGGCTTCTGTTGTCAGTACCAAATGATGTCGTCTGCACCTCGAATGAACAGGCCCATGAAGCCTCCGGACCGGCTCCAGACCATGTCCATTGGGCAGGCGACCGGTGCCACTCGGACACAGCCGGAACGGTGTCGAACCTGCACGTAGGCGGGCATCCTACTGCCCCACCGCAGGCAGGCCTGTTCGACCGCGTGCTGGATGTGGCCAGCAGAGACCAGCCCGGCTTTGATTGAACCAGACTCCTTATCCCAGAAGAAGCACAGGCTTTCAGCCTCGAGTTGGCCGCACAGACGAGGTGTGCCGGGAGCCCTCATGCGCGCTGCGTGCTCCGATAGCGGTTCCCTCATAGGATGCACGGTGTGTCGTGTGAAGGGTCCGAGATCCGGCCAACTTCGGCGAAGCGCCTCGACCTTCTTGGCGTAGTCCTGCTCCTGCTCGTCCCTCGTCATCACACACCCGTATGCAGCATCAGCATGATCTGCTTCACGAGGAACAGCGTCGACCAAAGCGACAGGAGTGCCACGTTGCCCGCGATCGAGATGATCGTCACCATCAAGACAGGCGCTGCGAAGCCTGTCTTCTTGAAGAGGTTCAGCATCCACATGTTCATCGCTTCGAGCAGCAGCGATGCAGTGTCGGTGCCCCGAGTCACCACGACCTGCTGCGAGGCTTCGGGGAACTTCGATCGGGGCGGGGTCTTGGTGGTCAGGCTCATGTCGTTGTCGTCTCCTGGTAAGGTGGTCCGTCTCCGCTCGGTCCGCGGAAGGAACACGTTTCGTTGAAGCATTCCAGCAACAGCTCCAACGGCAGCTCCCCGGACGGCGGCGTTTGCCGAACGCGACGCAAGGGCCAGTCGCAGTGCGGGCATCGGGGCCGGTCGCCGGGCTGGTACCGGCGACCCTTTGGAACCGTGATCTTCACTTTGTCGCTCCTCATCCTGAGACATGGGGATCGTTTTCGTGGACGCGGTTGTGGTCTTCGAGCTGAGCCAGGATGCCGTTGAGCTGATCCAGCTCCTTCTGTCTCTGCGTTTTGCAGTGTTCCTCGAGCTTCGGGATCACCTCGACGCGCCCCGGCTTGTAGATTTCGTCGCTTGTGACCAGGTCTCGCAGCCGGCCCATCGAGTGGTACAGGAACCGGGGGCCGTTGCCTGTTCCGAGATCGCACCAGGTGATCTTGATCCTCTCGACGCCTTCGTGCGAGGCGGAGAACACCGAAGGAATCTTGTAAGACTGGGGTTTCACCCGGCCCCACCTCCCCAGGTAGCCGGATTTCCGGAAGCGTCTTTCCAGCCGCCTCCACTGCCTTCGAATCTTGGCTCGTTGAACTGCCTGTTCCGACCCGAAGAAGAACAGGAGAATTGCTTCGATCATTGTCCCTTGTTACTCCCGAGGCTACCTAGCCGGCCAGGTAGCCCAATTGGCAGAGGCTCGCGGTTGAGAGCCGCGGTTGTGCGGGTTCGAGTCCCGCCCTGGCCACTTCGTCTCGGGGTCCGTAGCCCAATTGGCAGAGGCGCCTGGCTTAGAACCAGGAAGTTGGGGGTTCGACTCCCTCCGGGCCCATCCCCACCCTAGATCACCCCTCGTCGTAGTCCTCGTCCAACGTGACGGCGCGGACCCTGTCGTCTTCGGGCAGATCGCCGATCTTCGCGCTCTGTTGGGCCTTGGGCAGCAGGCGCGGATTATCCCTTAACCACTGCTCGACAGTGATCTCGCCTGCAGCGACCCTCTCCCAGTCGACCTGGGGCCAGGGCCTGTAGTAGAGGAACTGCCTCTCGCCGAGAGCCAGCAGCATGTCCAGGATTCCCGCACCGACGCGAGCCATCCCTCGGTGGTCAGCATCGTCACAACATTGATGGTAGACGTTGTAGGGCTGGGGGTCCCATCCGTCATCCATGAACAGAAGCACTCTGGTCACCTCCTGGATCCCTAGAACCTCCCCGGCCAACCTCTCGATCTTTCGCGCGTTCATACCGAACAGGATCTCTCGGACCCCCTTCGTGTCACCTTCGTCACTCATGCGGACGAACTCGGGCCAGGTATCTGGGCGCTGCAACAACGCCGCACCTGCGATGCAGGCCGTCGTACGGCATGGATGCGTGCCGGGTTCGGGAATGCCCCTGTATCGTTCGTATTCCCTGCGCTGCTCTTCGGGCGTCTCCGCGGTGATGAACGTACCCATGTTGAACTGGATGTCGTGACGCAGCATGCGCGCCTCGTCCAGCAGCAGGTCGCGGACGGCTCTAACCGCTTCTCGGTTCATGACTTTCCTCTTGGTTGCGAGTCCGAAAAAGAAAGCCAAGAATTGTTCTTGGCTTTCTTCCCCTTATGCCCGAAAGAAAGGGGAAGAGTTCACTCCTCTGAGCCCGCAGGCTCAGAATAGATTCAGAACAGATTTATCTGCGATTGTTCAGATTGAACCTACGTCGGCTCTTCTGTTCAGAATAGATTCTTGGTCTACTCGCCCGGCAAGAGCCAGTTCTGTTCCAGTGGAATGCCAATGGACTTGCTGACTTCGGCTACGAGGCGCGGAGCATCGGAGACGAACCGCTTGCCCTGGTAGTGGCAGATGCCGCGGTGCACCAGAATCGGCTCGAACGTCTCGACGCCAGAGGACAGGCACTTCCGGATGACGCCGAAGCCGTGCTGCCACAGGTTCTTGTGCTTCACCGCGGGGACGATGCCCGCTCCGGTACGGCACATGCACCCGAAGCTGGCGGCGAAGATCTGGCGGTGCCGGCCATTGGGCCCGAAGACCGGCTTGTAGCATCCCTCGACCCGATGAATGTGGCCGAAAAAGAGGGAGTAGGTCCTCGACTTCAGGGCGGCCGACGTCGTAGCCCCGGGCTCGGAGCGTACGGTGTCACCATGAATCGACTCGATGCTATCCCACAGCCAGTAGCTTGCGCCGTAGGGCTCGATGTACTCGATTCCGAGCTTGTCGACGTCGAGCATGGCCCCCAGGCTGTGGTGCGGTCTCTTGTCTCCGGGCTTCACGTAGCTGGCGGTATCCTTGAGCGCGGCGCCCACAGCCTTGTCGTATCGCATGTCGTGATTGCCGTGATGCCAGACGCAGGGCGAGTCAATGGGGAGCATCGCCCTCTGTGCAGCCATCAGGTAGTGGGCCGTATGCAGCGTAGGAACCATCGTGCCGACGAGATCGGGATCTGTCGGATACTTCGTCGACCACGGCGCGCCGTCTACGGTGTCTCCAGAGTTGATGAGCGCATCGGGTCGCAGCTCCTCAATCAGCTGCAGTCCCAAGTCGATGCATCTCCAGTCGTGCAGCGGAATGAGCTTGTCGTTCTGCCTGCGTCGATAGCCGAGCTGCAGGTCGGGCCAAACCAGGGCCACGAGGTGCCCGTCGTTCCGCCGCTTGGGACGGATCGTATCGGCCTTGACGATCATCACTTCGGGCGGGGTCCAGCCTGCGTCGATGCGACGAACGCACTTGACCGAAACCTGCCAGTTCCTGACGACAATCGGCTCCTCTTCGTAGATCGGAGTGCCGTCTTCCTTCTGGCCAACTCGCGTCTTCAGCTTCATCGCTGTCGTCCACGTGTTGCCGGAATGCGAGACGATGTGCCACTTCGTGGTGTCGAGCTTGGACACCCGTACAAAGTCATCGACCGACATGACGGCGGCCTGGGCCTTCACGTTGACGGTCATGTAGTCCGGATGCTTCTGCTCGTACTCGACCTTCGCTTCTTCGGGCATGACCGAGTCGGCGCCGGGCGGCGGGCTCGAGCCGCTATCGAGAATGTCGTTGATAAGGTCCGCGTAGGTTTTGTGCTTCTCCTCCTGCAGCGGCGCCGACCCCTCTTCGTTTTCCTCGCTCCTACCCGACAAGAGCAAATCAGGCGGCGTATAGCCCGGCGACTTGCAAGGGTCCTGCCTCTTGAACACGCGGTACCAAGCCCGCAGTCGAAGCACGCGGCCGTACTGGCCGGTGATGACACCTTCCCGCTGCTGGATGAGTACGAGTAGGCTTTCTCGACTCGTGGCCTCGACGTAGTCCCCGTACTTCGCGAGGTCACGAGAGAGCTGATCCCTCTTCCCGTCGGTCATGTTCAGAATTCGCTTTGAGATCTGCATCGGCATTCGATTCGTTTCCTTTCTCATCTTGAGTGTCCCTATCGCCGTTGCTTTCGTCCTCTACCGTGGACTTCTCCTCCTCATCGTCTTCCTCTCTGAGCGAGCGCTCAATGAACCCATGCAAACGATGCTCTTGCCCGATGGTGATGGGGAAAAATGCACCGTTCTCGAACCTCAGAATGATCTTTCCGTTCTCCTTGTCGACCTGGACGCCCATCTTAACGTCGGGATTTCCCGAGGCGTGGATCAAGGCAAAGTTCTTGAAGTATTGATCCCTGGGTGGACGTGCCAAAGGCAAACTCCTTACGAAGGTTCGGCAAGCTTATACACCAAACTTTGGGTTATGATTCACCAAGGAAGCGGAGCCTCGAGGGATGGCAGACGAAAAGAAGGTTGGAAGCCGTCTACGGCGGCGCGCGTCCGGAAGGGCGGGGCAGCCCATTCAGGGTGTTGGGTCGGCGTATGAGGCAAATCAACGGCAAGCCGGAGTGCCGAATGCTTCTTCCGCGGCTCAGTGGGCCGCTCTTCCAGAAGAGGAGCGCCAACGGCGCACTCAGCAGATGGAGGAGGAGCGTGCACAGCTCGAGGAGATGCGGGATGAGCTGGACCACGCGGTTGACGTCGAGGGCTTCCGACTGAATCCCTCGCTTGCAACAAGAGTTAGCAACTATGATGCTGATGCTACACGTCAGCAATACAAAGAGCTGGTAGAGTGGCGGGAGGCCAAAATCGACAAGGAAATTGAAGAGGCGCAGGTCCCAAACGTGACGGATGCAATTCAAGAGCAGATGCGCGTAGACCCCGAGGACCCTTACTACGTCCCTGCGCAGGACCGCGTTCGGCGTAAGTTCATTGAGGAGCAGCTGGAGGAGCTACCGTTCGAGCAGATGGTTTTTCGCGGGTACATCGAGCAAGAAGTACCTGTACATCCTTCACTGAAGGTGCAGTTCCGGAGCATCACGAGTCAGCAGAGCCTATGGATTGATGAGCTGGCGCTCGACCAGCGGTTTAGCTCACAGCAAGCCTATGCCCGCTGGATTGCCATGGCGCAGCTCGCGGTGTCTGTACAGACGATGAACGACAAGGAGATCGGGCCCAATCTCAATGAAGTCGGGGATGACAAGGAAGCGTTCCAGAAAGCCCTGAGCGCTCGTCTGAGACGTATTGCGGATATGCCGAGTGTCCTTACGGATGACCTTGTTGCGAACTATCTGTGGTTCACTGGGCGCCTGCGAAAGGTATTGGCCGGTAACGTTACGGCTCGCGTGGGAAACTCCTAAAGCGACCGCTCTCGTGGGCTCGTGCCGAAATGCTGTACGAGGAACTCCGCGGTCGCTCAGACAAGACCCCTCTGCAGGAGCGCCTCTGCTTCTTCGTGTACCTCAAGCATCAGCAGCAGAGGTTCGCGGAGATGAAGATCGTCGCCTTGGCAGGCATGACGCAAGAGAACTCGAAGCAGCTGCAGGCGTCGCTGGACCAATACCAGGACCTGCTCATCCCTGGTGTGGGCAAGCCGCAAGACGAATTCCTCGAGAAGGCCAAGAAGCAGCTGGCGGAGGCGGCCAAGGAAGTCTTCCTCGTTAAGCCGAAGTACGGGGCCGCTCGGGGCGATGCAATGCGACAGGCTGCAACGTCAAGTAACGATGCACTGCGTACCTGGGCCCGAGAAGAGATGGACAAAGAAAGAAAAATGAGCCGCTCTACCCGGCAACGGCTTCTGAACCGCCGAGGAGGCAGCCAGAAGCCGTTGCCAGAGGGAACGGTCACGGAAGACCGATGATGGGGTCGGGAGGGTCATCTTCCTCGTCTTCGACGAACCAAGTGCCGGGCCCGCCGCCGACCTTTACGCGAGGTCCTTCTTGTTGCACCAAGCCAATCAGCTCGTCGGCACTACGAAGCCGGCTCTCCAATTCGAAAACCCGATCTTTCAACTGCTTGTTTTCGATAGCCAGCTCTACAGATTCTTTTCGGACGCGGGCGACTTCCAACTTGGACAAGTCCTCAGCCCACTTCAGTTGGCTTTCGATCTCGTAGCGCAGGTAGCCGCGTAGGTCTCGCGCGTGGCCTGGCTGGAAGTTGCGGGCCGCTGTGATGATGAGTCCGTGGATCCAGTCCGAGGTGAGATTCAGCGGACGGAAGTCCGCTTGAACCTGCGCCACGAATGAAGCCAGGTACGTCAGCATGGGGCCTGGTGAGGTACCTCCAGTTGCAATCCAATTTGTCCAGACTTGAAGGTCTTGCGTCACCTGCGCTTTGATTTCTGCGTCCCCTTTGTCGTTGGAGATGTCGTTTTCGTGTTCCAATCCCACTCTGTCCCACCTCTTGTTGACACAAACGTGAAGCTTCGCGTTGCTGCTGAATGACGAATCAAAGCCACCATACAAGAACAGCTGCATGCTGGTGCTGTACTTGGAAATTTCTGGTCCTTGGGCGTTTGGGGAAAAGAGGAGAGGAGGGGATTCGAACCCCAAGCCGCAGGAACTTAATCCTGACTAGGGCTACCGTGTTTCGCAGGCGACGTGGTCTCTTCGACCTGACAGGAGAATACGATGGGAACAGCCACGCCATGGCTCACCGTATGCTTACAGCCCTGTACGTCTGTGGGCAGGAACGCTGTGTTGCGCAACGTCGGCCCTCATCCGCTACTTTGCTCACCTGGCTCGCAACCGGTCCAAAATCCGAGCCCTGAAACCTTTCAGGTTCCCTCTCCAAAACTTGATGCTTCTCTGCTTCTGCTCCACAGCGAAATGAAGAGATGACTCCTCAGGTGGCGGGGCCTCCGACCTGTCGGTGATGGAGGGTCGAGTGGCGACGACGGGGATCGCCCAGCAGGCACTCCTTTCTGCCTACTGTTCTTGCGCATGCCTGGCGCGACTGTGGAGGTGCGGGAGTTCGCTCGGGACAAGAGAGCGGGAGTGGTACGCCGCAAACCGGAGACCCCGACCACCTGAGGAGGTGATGGCTTTGAGTGTTGGCTAGCTATGGCGACAAGCTAGCGAACTCTTTCCTTCACATCTCACTTATGTGACAAACGCGTCTGGTTTTTCAGTATGGATCGAACTCGCCTACGGGATGCGCTCGATGAAATGCACGAGTGCTCCTGTCGTGATTCTTCATCATCTCGCGGACGATCTCCTCTTCGAGGTCCTCGACGACGCAGATCGACTGCTCCTCGAATTCCCTCTGATTGATCTCCAGGTCTACGTACTGCTGAACCGCGTCTTCGAGATCGTCTAGCGTCTGTCGAAGAACGTCTTCGATACGCCCGGCTCGAGGTCCCGCGCGCTGTAGCCACGTCCTCGCAATCAGCCGAGAGCTGAGCATGCGGCCGACTCGTTGCTCGACGTACCGTTCGGCGGCTGCTCGGCGCCCATGTTCCCACGATCTACGCTCTCTCCTTAGGCGACCTCTCTCTTCCAGCTCTTCGGCCCACTGGATTATCGTTTCTCCCCACTCCGCCGCCTGTTGAAATACACCGCGAGCGACGACACCTCCCGACCGTCGTGCGGCGTACCACACCAAGAAGACGCTGTGCATCAAGTCACGGACGAGAGCCCACGTCGCCTCTGCAGTGAACCGCAGTGCAATGAAGACTGTCGCCAGTAGAGGTACTCCGGGACATAAGCCCAAGGTCACACCGAACCAGGCGGCTGTGTATGGGAACAGCCACGCCACGGCTGGCGCGTTGGACAGGGTCACCATAGCGACATAGCTCATTATAGAGGAGCCCAGCCACATCTCGAACACACCGAGGTCGAGCAGCTTGAGGCGACCAAGGGTGACCAGAAGAGGTACTTGTAGTAGCTTGCCGAACCAGCCCCTCCAGATTCTATCTACGCGAGGCCCGAAGCTCTCAACCTTCTTGAAGTTTGCCCACCGCCCCCTCCGGTGCGGTTCGATTTCTGTTTGTTGACTCAACTGTGCACCTCTCCCCTGAACAGCACTCGTCCTGATTCTTCCCTCGTTCGGGGCAGGCCATGGTCACGCATTGACCATGCCCGTGAACGAAGATCAACTCTTGCCGGCATACCCAGCATAGGCGTCTGGGATTACTCATAGATCGTGTACCTAGCCGAAATAATCTCGAAGTGGACAGACGAGGCTGCGGCGCCCCGAGCCGGTGAGCACGAAGCGCCGCAGACCACACGGTTCAGATCACGTTCACGGAAGCCAGAACACCGGGAGCATGCCGGCCTGCTGTACTGCGTCCGCCGCTGCCGCCCCACCGAAGAGGGTCGACAACATGATGCTGTAGACGAGTACGGTCAGCGCGACACGCGCGACCGGGTTCATGGGTACGCGGTAAATCTTCATGTGCAGCTCCTTGTCCATGATCCTTATGCCGGAATTGTTGTGGGGAAATTCATGCCTCCGCCCGAAGGCGGAGGTGCCTTGGGATTATAGCAGAACTCGCGGCAGCAGCTCAATTCGAACTCGTCGGCGTTGCAGCAAAAGGGCGGCGATTTGGCGGTGCTCATGACCGGCGTACCAACCGAGGTCATAGAAGCTCCCGTGTCAAGGAGGCGGCATTACCTCCTTTCTCTACAAGTCTTATGCACGAACCGCGGACCAGATTTCGCGAATAATCGCCTCTCTTTATTGCATAAGAGTTCCGACTCGGGTCTGTTTCCCGTGTGGAGCGCGGTGTTGATGGCAAAAGGCGAGAATCCAATTTTCGACCAATTCTCCCGGGATCGGGAGCTTCGAAAAGAATATCGGAAGGGCGGACCGACCAAGGCCTACGATCGGAGTGCCCGTCAGAAGATCGAGCGCTGGTTTTTCCCAGAGCAACATCCTAAGAACGGTGAGGGTGGGGGCGCTAAGATTCGGTCGGTAGACGATCCCCCTCCCTCATCCCAAGAAGAGACGGACAAGGAAAAGCCGATGAAGCTGCACAAGATGTTCTCGAAGGAGACGGCTGCCAAGATTCGTCTTGGGGTCGACGAGGCCCGTAAGTGGCTGGATGCTGGTTCCGACGTAGTTGAAACCCTTTTCTACGCCGGACAGGCTGGGGCGATTGGTCGAGTCATCGCCGGAGCCAGTATCGTAGGGAAGGTGGCAGACCTGGTCATCCCCCGGCCAGATCCGTGGGGCGTGTTCATCGAGATGGGAATGATCCCCAAGGCCGGCCCCGCGACGTCGATGGCTCATCAGATTCTGATGCAGCACCCGGACCGACGGGAGGTCGCTCGGGACGAGGACGGCCGAAGCTACGTCTTCGACGATGAGGACGGTGAGCCGCGTATCGGACTGACGACCGAGGACTCAGACCTCATCTACTTGAGCAAGGAAGGAGGTGAAGACCTCCTGTCGAAGCTGATGCAGCCCTTGTGGGATCAGGGCCAGGAGCTTGGGTTCACTGATGGGTCCTCGACGGGCAGTGGCCGCCGTGTAGGCGCTGCGAATCGGCTCGCCATTGAACCCCTGCCTCCGGCCGGTTCCTACGTCGAAACGGACCGCCCCATCGACTACTACGCCGAGCGGCTGATGCGCTACCCTCCAGGTGCCCGAACTGTAGTCTTCCGTGGCCCTTCGGGCGTAGGCAAGTCCGTCTTGGCGCGCCACATCGCTGCGAAGGTCATGGAGGACAAGCTTCGGCTGCTCAAGATGAGTTCGCAGATGCTGCTGTCCATGACACCGTCGGCGATTGTCGACACGGTCGCTCGCCTGAAGCCCAATGTGCTTCTCTTCGATGACCTGGACTTCAACGCGATTCAGCGATTCCCGGAACGCCTGGACGTGCTGCTCGCGTTGTTCGAGCAGATCCGGGCGACTCGCGTGCTGGTGCTTGTCACCATGATGACCGAGGTTGTAGAGAAGAAGCCGGGTGCTTGGTACGTCGAAGGAATGCGTCCGGGCCGGATCGATGAAATCTTTCAGCTCGAGGCTCCGGATCAGATCAACCGTGGACGCATTCTCAACCACTACAGCCTGAAGTACGGCATTGGCCGGCTGCCTGAACCGATCTTCAATAGCTTGGTTCAGCGGACTGCAGGGTTGACTGGCGCGTTCTTAGCGCAGATTGTCGAGCGCCTGGCTTCTCACGGACTCGAGGACTGGGAGCACGAGATGGAACAGGTGTTGTTCTCTGCTCCTCTCCCGGATACAACGTTCGAGCCCTTTGACGACGATGATGACGAGGACGATGAAAATGAAGGGTTCATTCCGCCCGGTGAGGATGACGACTGGGAGCCGCCCGAAGAGAGCGAGCCCACCGACTGGCCGGCGGATTGAGGAATACGGGGTGCTAGCTCAATTGCGAAGAGCAACAGGCTCTTAACCTGTAGGTTCTGGGTTCGAATCCCAGGCACCCCATCCCCTCTTTTTCGCCTAGGTTTTGTTGCTTTGCACAAGGCCTAGAACTGACCGACTTTGGAGGTACTACCCCGTTAGATATAGTAGACGACATCATCCTAGCAGAGACATCAGCAGGAGCTGACGACAAGATGAAGCCATCCGAGGTAGATCGCTCGGTGACGAGTTCGGGAGATCTGGCGACGTACGGGTTCGGGTTCTCCAAGACAGGCATGCGGTACATCATCCGGATGCTGCGAGACCAGATCTACTCCAACAAGCCGTTGGCCGTTCTTCGCGAGTACGGCAGCAATGCATGGGACGCGCATCGCAGCGCGGGAAAGGCTGACCTGCCGATCAAGGTAGTGATGCCGACACAGCTCGAAACGAGCTTGATTATCCGGGACTACGGTCCTGGCATGTCTGAACAGCAGGTCGGCGAGCGCTTCGTCATGTACGGCGACAGCAGCAAGCGCGACACCAACGACGAGATGGGCGCCTTCGGAATCGGAGCTAAGTCAGGATTCGCATACAACGACACCTTCAATGTCACGTCTTGGCACGATGGCATGAAGAAGGTGTACGTCGCGATGATCGACAAGTCCGACATCGGCGTACTGACGAAGCTGCACGAAGAGGAGTGCGATCCAGAAGAGACGGGCATCGAGATCAAGGTCCCGGTGCGCCCCGCCGATATCCAGAAGTTCCATCAGCTCGCTCGAGAGCTGTTCGTCCACTTCCGTCCCCAGCCCGACATCAACATCGACTTGCCGCCCATCGACCGGCTGCCCGTCGAAGACATTGGCTACATGTTGGGAACGAACCAACGTACTGGCTACGCGAACTCGTCCTGGATGGCGATCATCGGGTGCGTCGGGTACCGGATCAACATCAATTCGATGGATGACGTGCTGGATGGAGACATCCTCCGGTTCGTCCGAGGTCGGAAAGGCGCGCTGTACATGGACATCGGGTCTGTGGACATCGTCGGTTCTCGAGAGGACTTGGAGTACACCGACAAGACGAAACTTGCGTTGGCGCTCAAATTTGAAGAGATGGCGCGCTGCCTTAGCGAGTCAGTCAAGAAGCGGTTTGTCGACCTGAAGGGCTGGGCACTTCGCTTTGCGGTCCGCGACTTCTCGAACAAGTACAGCATTCCGCTGCCCGAGAAGTATCGCCGCTTCACTGACCACTCTGTGCGACTATATCCGCGCAGCGCAAAGTCGACGTACGACCCGAAAAGTGGCACCTACAAGAAGATCGTAAAGTCCGAGCCTCCGGATACTTTCACGCTGAACAAGCTGGAGCGCTCGCGAGGAGGTGCGCTGACTCCTGTGGAAGAGACTTCGATCGCTATCGACTCCCGTACGGTCATCGTGCTGCGAGACACGACTAAGTCGCTCCGGCATCTCGAGTTCGTCAAGGCGAACGGAGAACGGTTCGCAGGTAAGTCGCTGGCTGCTTGGGAGGTCTATCCCAAGGTCGTTCGGCCTCATGCCGACGCTGACGGTTCGGTCGCAACGAAGGAAGCAGACTGGGACGAGATCGAAAAGGAGCTGAACAAGCTCCTGGAAGAGAAGCACTTGCAAGGGGTTCCGATTGTACGGACCTCGGAAATGCTCTACAACAAGCCTGCGCGAGCGAAGCCGAAGCCGGCTCACCGAATGCGCTGCTTTCGACACCGGCGCAGAGACAAGACGCAGAGCTACAAGCGTGGCGGAAGCAACGAATGGGAGCCGTGGATTCCTGAGGAAGGTGAGGCCAAGGACCTGCCTTATCTGGTATTGGATCGCTTCCAGCCGAAGTCCGGGCTTCTGCTCTACGTCAAGGACGTCGGCCATCGACTCGACGAAATCGACCGCGCCATGCAGGCGCTCGGAGTGAAGCCTATGCCCGATGTCGTTGGCCACAAGACGACTCCCAGCAAGCCGTTCAAGCACACCGACGAATCTGGTAAGCCCTTCGAAGAGTGGCTCTTGAGCGCCTTTGATGGGGTCATCAACACGCCAGGCGACGGCCTCGATCTACTCACGGCGTTCGAGGGCATTGAGTACCTCAACCGCCTGTTCGGTCGAAGCACTGCAGACGGGCACATGACTCCTTACCTGGACCGTCCTGGTCTGTCGCTATACCTTGGCGATGATCATCCGCTCACGAAGCTAGCGGAGAAGATCGACAAGTACCGTGCAGTCTGGAAGAAAGCGACGAAGGATTCGTTTAACGTGAGGCACCAGGTCTCGACGTTCTGCAAGTACAAGTCGGACCTCATCGAATCGCTCTGGGTGAAGAAGGCTGACCAGGAGAAGGCAAGACGAGCGCGGCAGACGGAGTTGGTGAAGGCCATCTTCGAGGTGCACAAGATGTATCCCCTCTTCCATCCGGACAACCGCGGGCCCGGCATCGGGGTACTCAATGAGAGGAAGGGTATGACGTCCGACAAAGACCCGCGGGAGCACTGGTTCGACTACATCAAGATGGTCGACGAAGACAACAACAAGACGAAGAGCAAGACGACAAAGGAAGGTGCGGAATGAGCTATCCGTTCGTCATTTCGAATGAGTCGGTAGCCGTCATCATGGACGGTACGCCGTTCACTGTGAAGAAGAGCGATCCCCTGTTCAACAAGGTGCTGGCTGCGGTCATGTCCCAGGATTGGGAGGCCGTCGAGGGGCTGGTGAACCGCGGTAAGGCTGTCGAAGCCTGGAGCCGTGGCCACTTCGAGTACCGTGAGGGCCAGCTATGGTTCCGTGGGCAGCCTGTACCTGCTGGGCTGAACAACCGCATCGTGGCTGCAATGCAGAAGGGCAGCAACTACCTCCACTACCTGCGCTTCTACCAGCGGCTGCAGTTCAATCCTTCCGAAGGTTCGGTCGAGCAGCTCTTCCGGTTCATGGACCAGAATGGCCTGGCGATCGGAAAGGACGGATGCATCCTGGCCTACAAGGTGGTTCGCAAGGACTACTGGGACTGCCATACGGGCCGCACGCACCGCTATCTGCCGGGCGCCAAGGTCGAGATGGACCGCGACAAGGTGGTCGAGGACCCCACCCGTGCCTGCGCCTCTGGCCTGCACGTCGGCGCGCTTTCGTATTTCGGAGGCGGGTGGTACGGACTTGAGAACACGGAAACGCAGGGGCTGATTGTGAAGGTCGACCCCGCAGACGTTGTCTCGGTTCCCTATGACTACAATTCGGCCAAGGTGCGCTGCTGCCGCGTGTACGTCGTAGGCCACTACGGCACCGCTCTCCCGGATACGCTGTGGGACGATGAGATCCTTCCCGGCGATACCTCGGATGAGGATTGGAAGTTCGAGGCTCTGGACGGCACGGCTACTGAAGAGGAACGTGCTCGTCTGGCCGAGGAGCTGCGTGAAGGAGGCGACGGCGAATCGTCTGCGCCCCATTTCCGGCCTACGTCCGAGTGGCCGGTCGAATACTACGATGACGATGAAGAGGACGAAGACGAAGACTGGGAGGACCAGGAAGTCGAGGTTGTTCGTAGGTCGCTTCCCGAAGACCTGTACCGCGGCGATCCCCGTCAGTTCGACCAGGACCTGGGTGGACAGACCGTGCCCGTGCGCAAGCTGGCTCCGTCGTTCATGGACCTGGACATGATGGAAGAAGACGAGCTGGAGGATGTCGAACTCGAGGTTCTGCAGGGCTACGCAACTCGTCACCTGTTCATCGTCGGCGCCCGACATATTCCGGACGGAAAGACGGGCTTGCTCCGGCGCATCATGCACGTGCGAGCCGGTCGACAGAACTGATCCGTAGCGCGGTCCAAGGGCCGTAGCTATATACAATGAACGCCCCGCGGAGAGATGTCGGACCGCGGGGCGTTCGCGTTTATGCTCTTTCGCGCTCGTTAATTACGATGAGCTGCTGTTGTGGAGGTCTGCGAAGACATGTCGGGAAGTTCTGCGAAGAGACACAGAGAAAACATCATCACACTAGCATTCCTGGACGCGCGTCCGGAAATTCTTGTGTACTGCAAGCTGAATGGTCTTCGTTTGCGGTTCGCAAATCGTGCGCTGCGTTCCTTCAAGCACTCCCGTCCGCATTGGATGGCCAAGGAGGCACGCGTACCCGCCTGGGTCAAGAATGGAGAGCCTCTGCAGGAGCCCCGAGGCATGAGCCGGGCCCTGCGAAAGACTCTGGAGCAACTCAACCAGTACCGTGAGAGCCTTTCGGATCAGCAGGAATCCAACGCCACCTCAGCTGGAGACAATAGACCCCTATGATTGATCGCACCGTTAGCCTTCCCGAAGAAGTTGAAGAGGCACCCCCTCCGCAGCCGGTAACGGTCAGCCTCACGGAGCTGCTCACGATGTCCTTCATCTGTGAGTCGGCCAAGCTGGCAGGCAGGGATGACCATCTTCAGGCTTGGAATCAGCTCGACCGAGATGACCAGAACGTTGCCCTGGGTGCCATGCACGAAGTCGTTCGCCAGCTCGACGTCTTCGGCATCGACGTGACGATGGATCCCGAGGGTGGGCTCACCTGCCAGAAGCCGCGGTCATGGGATCCGCCCAAGCCTAAGGGTCGGGATGAGCACCCGGATCAGCTCGACTTGCCCTTCCCGAAGCGGGGTGAAGGTGAGCAGCAGCAGCCTCGCCGGCGTCAGCTGTCCGAAGCCGAAGAGATCGATGACCTTGACAAGAAGTTCGAGCCCCACGAGCCCGCGGCGGTAGCCAGCCCGCCTTTCGATAAGCGTACCGAAGCCCTTCAAAAGGGTTATTCAGGAGATCCCTGTGCATACTGCGGTTCAATGTCCACCCGGCACAACGGCACTTGCTTGGTTTGTGAGGGCTGTGGGGAAACATCGGGCTGTAGCTAAGAGGAGAGGAGGCCGTATGGCCACGACAGCAGCAGAAATCAACAAGCCCTGGCGCCGCTTCTGGGACCGCATGTCCGGCGGCATCACCCCTGAAGAGAGGCGGGACATCCTGAAGGATATGATCGATCTGGTCGATCGGATCCAGAAGTCTCCGTGGTACTCTGACGAGTACAAAGAGGCGGCGCGCCGAATGCGGGATCCCCTGATTGAGGACCTCGAAGAGGCCGAAGCAGAGATTCGAGCCGCCGAGGAAATCGCAGAGCTGATCTCCGCGAAGTAGACGGCATGAAGTACAGCGATAACATCCGTGGGCCGGTCACTTTCGAACCCGAAGTTGCACCCATTGATGCTCCAGAGGTCCCCGAGACGGTCAGGCAATCCTTGATCGTTATCGGGGATACTCTCGAGCACAGCACACCGATCTGGCCAGGTCCCATGTTCAACACTCAGGACCAATTCTTCTGGATGGAGACGGCTCAGTACGTGCGGTTGCCGAATCAGTACGTGCTGATTCAGAGAACCTGGACAAGGCTACCGAAGCCGAATCACATGAAGAAGGTAGGTAGTAGGCGAGATGATTCAACTGACTCCGGAACAGATGACCGCGCACGACACGATCATCGAGGCGATTCGGGACGGCAAGAACCAGGTATTGGTGCTCAAGGGACCGGCGGGAACCGGCAAGACCACCCTGATGCAGAAGATCGGTCAGACAGCAGAGCAGACTCTTGGTCGCAGAGTCGTTCAGGCAGCCCCGACAGGTAAGGCGTCCTTCAACCTTACCAAGAAGACTGGCAAACCTACGTCGACAGTGCACCGCCTGCTCTACGGTGAAGTCGTTAGCTCGTCCTGGTTTCCGAGAGAGGTGGATTGGGATGCGTTGGAGTCCCACTGGCACCCGCTGGTGGAGGAGGCGCTCACAGTCGATCGTCGCTACATTCCGACGGGCGATGTGGACTTCGACTCCAGGAAGTTGGAGTACATCGATCGGGCCGACGCGGCTCACCATGACTACAAGCATCGGTTCTGGTCGCCGACTAGCGATGAGGACCCCGAACACGAGCTGAAGTTCGGTGCCCCACGCTACAAGATCAAGCCGCGAGACCTAGTCATCGTGGACGAGGCTTCGATGGTCGGAGAAACCCTGCACGCCGAGATTCTGGAGCAGCTCCCGGACTCTGCCGTGCTCCTCTACGTCGGGGATCATGAGCAGCTGCCTCCTGTGTCAGAAGATTGGGGCCCGGAGTTCACCTTTCCGACTGCCGAGCTGACAAAGATTCACAGGCAGGCCGAGGGCAACCCCATCATCCAGGTCGCTACCGGCATTCGATGCGGTATGCCCTTCCCTCGAGAAGAGCGACCTCCACACTTCAAGCGCAAAACCGCGGGGCTT
>JAAUYH010189352.1_pt1 | contig 191466 bp, 181 predicted proteins | sample 7278061 | NCBI WGS metagenome assembly JAAUYH01 (sample SAMN14350203, study PRJNA611818) | marine sediment metagenome | isolation source: surface marine sediment (0.6m) | place: French Polynesia: Moorea | collected 2018-08 | reverse complement strand
TTCGGACTTTGCTGGGATAAATCGAGCCGTCCATAAGTCCGGGTCGCCTCCCCGCGGGTCGGCGATGGCCCGGCTCTTCGCTAGGTGGGCAACGTCCGCTTCAGGCCAACCGCGACACCCGAGCCACCCACAGGGTCTTCTGCTCTAGGATCTGTCCGGCAGGCGCTCGAATGCGGGCAGGTCCTGCGGGACGGAGTGGAACGGCTGCAAGTCCACGGTATAAATCGCCGCCTTCGGCCCCCCGAAGGCGGCCGGGTCATTCAGCGTGCCGATCTTCAGAACCGCCGCCGCCATGTCCGGCCGCCGCGTGGTGATGTGGGTCCCGCAGGCCGGGCAGAATTCGCGAGTGACGGGCGCTTCGAGGTCGTCACGGGTGAAGGTCGCCGGCGTGCCGAGCGTGTAGGCAAATCCCTCGTTCGGGATGACCATGAAATAGTTGGGCCCGCCGCCCGAAAAATACTGGCACTCGCGGCAATGGCATTGCGCCTTGAAGACTGGCTTGGCCGTCACTTCGTAACGCAGGGCGCCGCAATAGCAGCCGCCGGTCAGAATGTTTCTCGACATTTCCATCGCACCGCCCCTTTCAAAGAATATGTCCGGATTTCTTTGCCTTCGTATCGAGATATTTTGCGTTCAGCGGGTTGAGGCCGGCCTTGAGCGGCACGCGCTCTGTGACCGTCAGCCCGCAGGCCTGCAGCATGTCGACCTTGGCGGGGTTGTTGGTCAAAAGCCGCACGTCCGAAAACCCCATGCGGCGCAGGATATCGGCGCCGATGCGAAAGTCGCGTTCGTCGTCCTCGAACCCAAGGCGGTGATTCGCTTCGACGGTGTCAAAACCCTGGTCCTGCAGGCTATAGGCGCGCATCTTGTTGGCCAGGCCGATGCCCCGGCCTTCCTGGTTGAGGTAGAGCAGGACGCCCGCGCCTTCGCGGCCCATATGGCCGAGCGCGGCGCGCAGTTGCGGGCCGCAGTCGCATTTCAGCGATCCCAGCAGGTCGCCGGTGAAGCAGGCCGAATGCAGGCGCGTCAGGACAGGCGCATCGCGGGGCGGCTGGCCGATTTCGACGGCGTAATGCTCTTCGGCGCCGTCCTCGGGGCGGAAGACGTGCAGGCGGCCGGCTTCGGAGACCTGCAGCGGGACGCGGGCGCTGATCACGGGTTCCAGCGGGCTGAGCGCGTCGAGCGCGTCGGAGGCCTTGGCGATGTCGATGGCGGTCAGTCCGGGCGCCGGGGCGTCGCCGGGCGACACCATGACCATTGCGGGAAGCAGGCGGGCGGATTTCGCCAGCCGGATCGCGGCGCGGTGCAGGTCGGCCGGGCCGTCGCGCTGGCTGCGATGCGGGCCCTTCAGTGGCATCGTCAGGTCGTCGGAAGGATCGGCCATATTGGCGACCCAGGCGATGTCGGCGTCGTCGGGCAGAATGATCCGCGCAAGATCGCCGTCATAGGCGCGGGCCTTCAGCGTCTCGGCCCGGCGCGCGGTGACGGCAAGGACCGGATCGCCAAGCTGCCGGAGGTCCGTCAGCCGGTCGCCGGTCAGCGTTTCGGCCGCGGCGGCAAGCACACCAGAGCGACCATGGGTCAGGACCACCGGCAGGCCCATGCGCAGATCGGCCCTGGCGCGGGCGAGCTGTTCGAGGATCGTGGGCGTCAGGGACATGGGCGGCCTGCGGCAGGGCTTGGGTCTTCTTCAGATATGAAACAAATGCCCGGCTGTCGACACGAGCGCGTGAAATGGTTGCAGCAAATCTTGTCGATGCCCGCCGCACGGCACACTTGTCGGCCAACGCACAAGGAGGCTTGGGCCGATGTCAAACCTGAAGAAGATCCTGCTGGTCGATGACGACGAAGACCTGCGCGAGGCGCTGAGCGAGCAATTGGTGATGACCGAGGATTTCGATGTGTTCGAGGCCGGAGACGGCCACGAGGCGATGACCAAGGCCAAGGAGGGGCTTTACGATCTCGTGATCCTCGACGTGGGCCTGCCCGACACCGACGGGCGCGAGCTGTGCCGGCTGATGCGCAAGCAGGGCGTCAAATGCCCGATCCTGATGCTGACCGGACATGACAGCGACAGCGACACGATTCTTGGGCTGGATGCAGGCGCCAACGACTACGTCACCAAGCCGTTCAAGTTTCCGGTTCTGCTGGCCCGGATCCGTGCGCAGCTGCGCCAGCACGAACAGTCGGAAGACGCGGTGTTCCAGCTTGGGCCCTACACGTTCAAGCCGGCGATGAAGATGCTGCTGACGGAAGATGAAAAGAAAATCCGGTTGACCGAGAAAGAGACCAACATCCTGAAGTTCCTCTATCGCGCAACCGAGGGCGTGGTGGCCCGCGACGTGTTGCTGCACGAGGTCTGGGGCTACAACGCGGGCGTGACGACGCATACGCTTGAGACGCATATCTACCGTCTGCGCCAAAAGATCGAACCCGACCCGTCCAATGCCCGCTTGCTGGTGACCGAAAGCGGCGGATACCGGCTGGTCGCGTAAGGAATACCCGACTTTCCTGATCCAGATCAAAGTGGCATTCTAGGGACAGGTTAAAGTCGCGACTGATCCCGTCGCATGTCCGGGCAATGACATGCACCTCCCTGTTGGACTGGCCCGGGCTTCGCGCCCGGGCTTTTTTCGTCCTCATCGGCGGATTTCCAGCGCGTTAACCTAGGTTGACGTTTCGTTAACTCTTTGTTGAGGAGCTTGCATTAACACCCCGCCGAGATGATGAGATTAAGTCGTTTTCCCCGGCCTAGCGCCCTTTTGGCCGCCGCCTGCCTCGGTCTTGTGCTGTCTTTGATTTTGCCTTTTTTCTCATTGTATTACTCGCATCAAAGGCACAACGAGGCTGCGCAGGCCACAGCCGGTGCGCTGACGACTGCGCTGCAATTGCGCCTGTCGCTGATCGAGAATCAGATTGCCGGTGCCGCCGGGTTTCTGGCGGCGGGGCGTCACATCGATGCAGCCACCTATGCCAACTACATGCGCAAGACGACCAATGCAGAGTTAGATCGGGCTTTGCGGGCGGTTGCGTTCATGCCGGCGCTACGCCGTAGCGACCTGCCGTCGGTCGAGCGTTTCATCGCGCGCAACAGCGATAGTTTTGCCGCCGAGGGCTATCCGGCGTTTTCGATCTTTCCCGAAACAGAAAACGAGGAACTGTTTCCGGTATTGCTGGTCGAGCCCGCGCGCGCGCGACTGCATGTTTTCGGCTTCGATCTTGCGTCGAACCCGGAGCGGCTCGAACTGGCAAAACGTGCCCTCAAAACGGGTCGGACCATGCTGACCGGTCCGCTGGCGCTGTCGCAGGACAGCAACGGCGCGCCGGTGAGTCTGCTGTTGATCGCACCTGTCGAAATGGCTGCGTCGGCAGCGGATCAGAGTGGCCTGCCAACGACGCGTGGCGTGGTGGCAGTCGGTGTGACACCGGTGGAAATTCTCGAAGATCTTTTAGGGGCGGTCGACGGGAGGGAAATGCGTGTTGGCTTGCTGCTGGGAAACGAGCGTCATCCCGGTTTGGCACTTGACCGGGCGGGTGCGGCGGACGGCGAGACGAAAGGTTTTTTCCGCCATCTGGCGCATGCCCGGCCGGCACCGATCAGCTTTGGAGGCAGAGTTCTTCGACTGGAATACAGCGAGGTTGTCGGTTTGACCGCGCGCGAGTTGGCGAATGCCGTGGCGTTGTTCCTATTGAGTCTGATGGCGACGAGTCTGGGCGTGGCGTACCGGTGGCGGCAAGCGCAGGTTGCCGGCGAAATCGAAGCCCGGCTTGCCCAACAGGAAGAGGAACTGCGCCGGTCCAACCAGATCATCGCACAGGCGCAGAAACAAGAGGCGCTGGGAAACCTCGTCGGCGGGGTTGCGCATGACTTCAACAACCTGCTGGCGGTGGTCCTGGGCAATGCCGAGCTTTTGGACGAGGATATCTCGGCAGCCGAGCGCGACGAATGCATGCGCCAGATCAAGATGGCCACCGAACGCGGCGGGGCGCTGTCCCGGCAGCTATTATCCTTCGGGCGCCGGGCGCTTCTGGAGCCCGGGCGCCAGGATGTCGGTGCCTTCGTCGGCGAGATGGAGTCAATGCTGCACCGCGTCATGCCGGAGACGATCGCGCTGTGCTGTTGGGTATCTCCGGGCACCGCGCCGATTTTTATTGACCGCAGCCAGCTGGATACGGCCGTTTTGAATCTAGCGATCAACGCGCGCGACGCGATGCCGAACGGCGGCCGCCTGACGATCGAGGCGCGCAACGTCGTGCTGGGTGCTGATTTCGCTCAGGGCGACGAAGAGCTGGCTCCGGGAGTGTATGTCAGGCTGGCCGTGCACGACACCGGCCATGGCATGACGCCAGAGATGGCGGCGCAGGCGTTCGATCCGTTCTTCACCACGAAGCCGGTCGGGCAGGGTTCCGGCCTGGGGCTATCGATGGTGCTGGGTTTCGTGAGGCAATCGGGTGGCACTTTGCGGCTCGACAGCCAAAAAGCCAGGGGCACGACGGTCGAGCTTTACTTCGCTGCGCTGGAAGCCGAAGGCGAAACGGTGGTGACGATGCCTCGGGCACGCAAGGTCGCCGGGCGCGGCACCTGCACTGCGCTGCGAGGGTGAGACATCGCGGCGAGGGGTTTTGTAGGACGGTTTGAAGATGGGTGATATTCCTGCGCCCGCAGCCTGGGCCGGCCATCGGCAAGCCCCAAAAAACGCAGCCGGGCGGCACGAGTTCCAAGCGGGTTCCGCTGGCGCTGGGCGGCGGGGTTGGCTAGGGTCCGCGTGGACTGCACAGGATGCCCGCGAAATGCCCTTTACGATTGCCACCTGGAACATCAACTCGGTGCGGCTGCGCGAGCCGCTGGTGTTGAAGCTTCTGCAGGAGGAGGCGCCGGACATCCTTTGCCTGCAGGAATGTAAGTCGCCGGTCGAAAAGATCCCGGTCGAGGGGTTTCAGGCGCTGGGCTACACCCACTTCGCCGCACGTGGGCAAAAGGGCTATAACGGCGTCGCGGTCCTTTCCAAGCTGCCCATCGAGGATATCGGTGACAGGGATTTCGCGGGGCTGAACCACGCCCGCCACGTGGCCGTCCGGCTGGAAAACGGGGTGGTGATCCACAACTTCTATATCCCAGCAGGCGGCGACGTGCCGGACCGCGAGGTAAACGAGAAGTTTGGGCAAAAACTTGATTACATTACCGAAATGCGAGACCACTGGTACGCCGAGCGGCCCGAGCGGATGGTCATCGTCGGCGATTTCAACATTGCCCCCCGCGAAGACGACGTCTGGTCGCACAAGCAGCTTCTGAAGGTCGTCAGCCATACGCCCATCGAGGTCGAGCATCTGGCCGAAATGCAGGAGGCCGGACGCTGGGTCGACGTCACCCGGACCGACATCCCCGAGGGTCTGCTCTATAGCTGGTGGAGCTACCGTGCGCGGGACTGGGACGCCGCCGACAAGGGCCGGCGGCTGGACCATATCTGGGCCACGCCGGATATCGCCGGGGCGGGGCATTCCAGCCGCATCCTGCGGGCCGCGCGGGGGTGGGAGAAACCGTCGGACCACGCCCCGGTGTTTGCGACCTTCGATCTTTGAATCCGGTGTCGGAATAACGTCGGACTTCCATTGGAGTTTTGTCGGACTGTTTGAACGGTTGCGCGATTCTTGGCTGTGGCCCATCTTCGGGGTGAGGAGGGTGTGGAATGAGTGCGGCGGATGATGCCTATGAGTTGGCCAGGCGCCTGATTGCTGAGGCGTCGGCCGGGGGTGCGAGATCGTTGAATCTTTCTTCGGATGCAGGCACCCGAGATCTTACTTCGCTGCCACCCGAAATTGCGCGCCTGTCCGGACTGTTGACACTTGATCTGGGTGGAACAGACGTCGAGGATATTTCTTCGATTTCCAGCCTGAAATCACTGACTACGCTGCGGCTTGGCGGAACAAAGGTAACCGACCTTTCTCCAATTTCGGATCTTGAGCGGCTTGGATGGTTGAGGCTGGAGGATACAAAGGTTGCCGATCTCTCGGCCCTATCCGGATTGACCACGTTGATAGCGGTGTGGCTCGATGGAACCAATGTTACCGACATCGCACCGCTGATTGGCTCAAAGGGCCTGCATCGCCTGGACCTCAACAGTTCCGCCATAGTGGACCTTCGGCCGCTTCGAGCCATGGATGTCCTGGCGGAGCAACCGAGAGCTGGAGGATTGAGCTTCAGAGATTCTGAAGCGACACTCGTCGATCCGCAGATCGCAAGGATTGCCGAAATCGAAGATGACGGCGAGCGGGCAAAGGCATTGTTCGCCTATTTGGAAGACTGGGTGCCGCCCGGAGAACGCCCCGAGGTCGGTGGCGACGAGGCGGCTGCGGTCTCCGAAGCAGGCGCACGTTTAGAGGTCGCCACCTCCCACCCCTCGGAGGCGGAGCGCGAGGAACGGCTGAAGCTGGTCCTCCACGAGCGCCTGAAGGAGAAATCGGCGGCGCTGGCGGTCGCGGCGGGGAACCGGTTCTTCCGGCTGGCGGCGCGGTCGCGGGCGCTGGAGGATCAACTTGACCGGGAGTTCGGCGAGCTCGACCTGCTGATGCTGCATCTGGCCATCGAGGATCTGCGCGATCTCGACCGGCTGGGGCGCGAGGACGAGGATGGCGAGGCGTTTCCGCCTGAGGTCGTCGTGCCCTTGGGCGATGTGCTGCGGCTGGGGCCTGGGCTGACGCTAGGGCACAAGGAAGTGGACCTGCTGGTCGAGCGCGCCAACCGCCGCCGGGCCGGGCCGCCGGTGCCGGCAGGCGAGGTCGCGGCGCAGGATGCGATGAGCGTCGCGGTGTCGCTGGACGCGGACACCATCGGGCCGCGGCTGCGCAAGCTGGAGGAGCGTGTCGCCGACAGCGAGACCGCCGAGGCCAAGGAGCTGCAGAAGGCGGCGAACCGGAATGTGCTGTGGAAGCTTGCGGCCTGGGGCGGGTCCCTGGGGACCGGCGTCGCGGCGAGCGTGATCGCGGCGACCTACGGGGTCGAGATCACGGCCTTCGTGCAGACGAACTGGGCGGTGCTGGTCGAGGCGGCGGGCACCTATGGGCCGCAGTTCGCGCGTTGGTTCGTACTGTCGATGCAGCAGGTGTCGGAATTTGCGGGACTGGCGGCGAATGTACCTGTGCCGCCGCGCGCTGGCAGCAGGGATCGGGAAGAGTAGCTCTGGCTGCGAAGGGTGACGAGGGTCGCGCGCGACCCTGAGGGTGGGTGCGGGGACAATCGCTTGGATTGCAGCGGGCCGCGCCATCGCCGACCGGCGGGGAGGCCACCCGGCGCCTTGGACGGCTCGGTTTTTCCCGGCAAACTTCGACCGAACTCGGTCCGATTATCGCTGCCGGCAAATCGCTCTCCTCCGGGGCGGGTCGGCGATGACGCGGCAGCCTTCGGCCTGAAATCAGCGCCGTGGACAGCATTCGAACGTCAGGTCGTAGGCCAGGCCAGATCGTGCGGTCCGCTCGCGGCCTACCGTGCTCTGGCCGGGGCTCCGCTCGTTCGCGGCTCGAAACGTCCACTGGACGTCTCGCCGGCTCCGCCGGACCGCCACTCACCCCCTTGCAACCCCAACCTGTCTGCTCCATCTACCGGAGGACGCTGCCCAAGGAGGCCCGAGCATGCTGGAACTAGGACAATCCGCCGACGCTGCACCGCCGGGCGATCTGATCAAGGACGCGACCGAGGCGTCGTTCATGGCCGATGTCATGGACGGCTCGGCCGAGGTGCCGGTGATCGTCGATTTCTGGGCGGAATGGTGCGGGCCCTGCAAGACGCTGACGCCGATGCTGGAGGCCGAGGTGACCCGGGCGCGCGGCAAGGTGCGTCTGGTCAAGGTCGATATCGACAAGAACGCGCGATTGGCGCAGGCGCTGGTGCAACAGGGTCTGCCGTTGCAATCGGTTCCGACGGTGGTGGCGTTCCATCAGGGCCGTCCGGTGGACATGTTTCAGGGCGCCGTGCCTGGGTCGCAGGTCAAGGACTTCGTGGACCGGCTGGCGGCGCTGGCCGGTGATGGCGGGCTTGGCGAGGCGTTGGAGGCGGCCGAGGCGATGCTGGCCGAAGGTGCGGCCGTGGATGCGGCGCAGACCTTTGCGGCGATCCTGGGCGAGGAGCCCGAGAATCCGGCGGCCTATGGCGGGCTGGTGCGGGCGCATATCGCGCTGGATGATCTGGATCAGGCCGACGCGATCCTGAACGGGGCGCCGGCCGGGATCAGCACCGCGCCGGAACTGGAGGCGGCGCATGCGCAGCTTCAGCTCGCGCGGCAGGCGGCGGATGCCGGACCGGCGGCAGAGCTGAAGGCACGGGTCGAGGCGGACCCCGACGACCTCCAGGCGCGGTTCGATCTGGCGCAGGCCCTGCATGCGGGCGGACAGGTGCAGGAGGCGGTGGACGAACTGCTGGAACTGTTCCGGCGCGACCGCGAGTGGAACGACGGTGCGGCGAAGACGCAGCTCTTCACCATCTTCGACGCGCTGACACCGCAGGACCCGATCGCGCTCAACGGGCGGCGCAGGCTGTCGTCGATGATATTTGCCTGACCGGAGCGTCGGTCTACGTTCAGGTCATGTTCTCGAGAGCCGATCTGCCCGACACGATCCCGGTTTTCCCGCTGCCCGGTGCGCTCTTGTTGCCGCGGGCGCGGCTGCCGCTGCATATCTTCGAGCCGCGCTATCTGGCGATGCTGGACGACACGCTGAAAACGAGCGAGCGGCTGATCGGGATGATCCAGCCCTATGACGGGCCGGGCGGCGACGGCAAGAAGCTGCATGCGATCGGCTGCGCGGGTCGGCTGACCGCGTTTTCCGAGACCGAGGACGGGCGGTACATGATCACGCTCAGCGGGATCTCGCGGTTCCGGGTGAGACGCGAGATCGAGGGCTTCGCGCCGTATCGGCGCTGCGAGGTCGGCTGGGACGGGTTTGTGCGCGATATCGGTCCGGCAGAGCAGGATACCGGGTTCGACCGTGCGGCGTTTCTCGACCTTTTGGCGCGGTATTTCGAGGACCGGTCGCTGAAGACCGATTGGGAGGCGTTGCGCGAGGCGGATGACGAGCTGTTGATCAACTCGCTGTCGATGCTTTGCCCGTTCGATCCCGAGGACAAGCAGGCGCTGCTGGAAGCGCCATCGCTGACGACCCGGCGCGAGACCATCGTGACGCTTATCGAATTCGCGCTGCGCGGCGGGTCGGCAGAGGAGATCATGCAGTGACCGAGGCGGCGTCCAGTCCGGCCTTCGACCGCAAGATGCTGGAGGCGCTGGTCTGCCCGCAGACCCATGCGGTGCTGACCTACGATGCGGAGCGGCAGGAACTGGTGTCGAAGGCCGCGCATCTGGCCTATCCGATCCGCAACGGAATTCCGGTGATGCTGATCGACGAGGCGCGGGCGCTGGAGTGAGGTCCGTGGCTAACCGGCTGTTCTGTTCGACATAGCCCGGTCAGGGTTTTCGGAACATGAACCGGTTCATCACGGGCGCTAGGATCAGTCCCAGGGCCAGCAGAAACTGCAGAACGGGCGGACGGGCACCCTCGACCACTATGGACGGCCGTGTCCGGCTTGGGCGATCGGGCAGATAGTAGATATCTATCGGGGCGTTCGGATCGGCCTCGCGCCGGCGCCTGAGCTGCCGTCCGGCCGAATTCGGCAGCAGGATCCTGCCGGATTCGACGGTCCGGCCGTCGTGGGGGAAGGTGTATTCGATGTGATAGGTGGGATTGATCGACGATCCCTTCTGCCCGCCGATGTTCTTGGCGACATATGTCACCTTGGCGGGCACCTCGAAACCGCGCACCTGCAGGGTTCGGATCTCCATGTAGGTGTACAGGAAATATCCGCCGATCAGCAGGCCGAGAACCGGCAATCCCACATTCAGTGCCGTCTTTTGCACCGGCGTCTCCAGGTTACCCCGTTGCTGCAAGTCTACATCAACCGGGCGAATCCTTCCACGTCGTGGGCTTTCGGGTTCAGATCGGCCTGCCCTGCAAAAGCCGCGGCAGATCGCCCGTCAGACCCGCGGCTTCGCGGATCAGGCCGCGGCGCAGCCCCGGAAGGCTATTTACAACGCCCATGCCAAGATCGCGGCCAAGTCTCAGAAGGGCGTTGTCGTTGGAGAACAGGCGGTTGAAGCCATCCGTCGCCAGCGCCAGCGCGGCGGTGTCGAAGCGGCGCCAGCGCTGGTAGCGTTCAAGAACGTCGAGCCGCCCGATGTCCTCGCCCCGGCGGTGGGCGATGGCCAGCACTTCGGCCAGGGCGCCCACATCCTTCAGCCCGGCATTCAGCCCCTGACCGGCGATGGGGTGCACCCGGTGCGCCGCGTCTCCCAGCAGCGCGACGCGCGGCGCGGCGAAACGGTGGGCCAGGGAAAGGGTCAGCGGATAGGTCATCCGGATCCCGGCAAGGCCGATCTGCCCCAGAAATTCGCCGACGCGAGGACGCAGGGCGTCCAGATACCCTGCATCATCCAAGGCCTGAATGCGGGCGGCTTCGGCGTCGGCTTCGGTCCAGACGATTGAGCTTCGGTTTTCGGGCAGGGGCAGGATCGCCAGCGGCCCGGGCGGCATGAAGAACTGATGCGCGCAGCCATTGTGCGGACGGCTGTGATCGATGGCGCAGACCAGTGCGGTCTGGCCATAGGCCCAGCCCATCCGGCCGATCCCCGCGCGCCTGGCGGTGGGCGAGTGCTGGCCGTCGGCGCCGACCAGCATGCGGGCCCTTACTGTGCTGCCGTCGCCCAGGGTCACGGCCGCCTCGGCCGCGTCGACGGCGTGACCGGCGACATCCAGACCGGAGAATTGTTCGATGGCAGGAGTGTCCGCCATGGCCGCCATCAGGGCGCGGCGCAGGTGCCGGTCTTCGACCATGAAGCCCATCGGGCCTTCTTCGATCTCGGCATGGTCGAATTCCAGAACGAAGGGCGAGGGGCCTTCGCCGGCACGGCCGTCGGTGACCTTGATCTGCAGGATCGGCTGGGTCCTGTCCGCAAGACCCCGCCAAATGCCGATCGCGTCCAGCAGACGCTTTGATGCATGCGCCAACGCATAGCTGCGACCGTCGAACGCGGCATCGGCGCGGATGTCGTTCGCCAGACGGTCGACGATTGCGACGCTCAGCCCCGCCTGCGCCAGCGCCAGGGCCAGCGCCGAGCCGTTCAGGCCGCCACCGATGATCAGGACGTCGCGGATATCTTCCATGCCGCGCAATATGAACCTGACCGGGGCATTGTCCATGCGCCGCGCTGCCGCTACCGTCGCGCCGGCAAAACGGGAGACCGGCATGGCGGATGACTGGCTGTGGAGCACGGCGGCGGACCTGGGTCGGAGGATCGGCGCAGGCGAGATCGATCCTGTCGCGTTGGCCCGGGCGCATCTGGATGCCATCGACGGCCACGCCCTGCGCGACCGCATCTACGCCCGGCTGACCCCCGACCGGGCGTTGGCAGAGGCCGGGGCGGCACGGGACCGGGCGCGGGTAGGGCGGCGCCTGGGGCCGCTCGACGGGGTGCCGGTGTCCTGGAAGGATTTGTTCGACACAGCCGGGCACGGCACCGAGGCCGGATCGGCTTTGTTGGCGGGCCGTGTGCCGGCAAGGGATGCGGTGGTGCTGCGGAACGCCACCGCGGCGGGGCTGGTATGCCTGGGCAAGACGCATATGTCCGAACTGGCGTTTTCGGGACTGGGCTATAACCCGGTGACCGGAACCCCGCCCGCGCTGCACGATGCGGACGCTGTGCCGGGGGGGTCGTCGTCGGGCGCCGCGGCCTCGGTGGCCTTTGGACTGGCGGCCGCCGGGATCGGCTCGGACACCGGCGGGTCGGTGCGGATCCCGGCGGTCTGGAACGATCTGGTTGGGCTGAAGACGACATCGGGACGGCTGTCGCTGGAGGGGGTCGTGCCGCTGGCAGAGAGTTTCGACACGGTGGGACCGCTCTGCCGGTCGGTAGAGGATGCCGCGTTGCTGCTGGCGGCGCTGGAGGGAACCGCGGCCCCGGATCTGACCGGTGTGTCGCTGGACGGTGCCCGGCTGATGGTTCTGGACACGGTGGCGACCGAAGATTTGCGCGACGCGCCTCGGGCCGGGTTTCAGCGCGCGGTCGAGCGGCTGCAGGCGGCGGGTGCGGTGGTCGAGCATCGCGAGCTGCCATTGGTGGCCGAGGCACTGGCGCTGTCGCCTGCCCTTTATGCGCCCGAGGCCTATGCCACCTGGAAGGACGTGATCGAGGCGGCGCCGGACAAGATGTACGATGAGATCCTGGCCCGGTTCCGTGGCGGCGCTGGCGTGACGGCGGTGGAGTTCATTCAGGCGTGGCAAGAGTTGCGGCGGCTTCGCGTGCGCTGGAACACGGCGGTTGCGGGCTATGACGCGGTGATCATTCCGACGGCGGCGAACCTGCCGCCGAAATTGCAGCGGCTGACCGACGAGCGGGATTACTACGTCACCGAGAACCTGATGACTCTGCGCAATACCCGGATCGGCAACCTGTTCGGCCTTTGCGTCCTGACCCTGCCGACCGGCGTTCCGGCGACGGGCATTTCACTGCTTTGCCCGCCGCACGCAGAAGAAAGGCTGCTTCGCCTGGGTGCTGCGGCAGAGGCGGCGCTGGCGTAAAAGTCACAATTTGGGCGCACAAGGCCGCAATTTCGCTGGGATTTTCTGGACCGGACCGGATTTGCCGGGTATCGTCATCGCAAACGGGGCGCATACGACCCCGTATCTTGAGGCAGTCACAGCGTTGCAATGACGTATCCCGAGCGGTTTTCGAACCTGCCAGACTATGCGTTTCCGCGTTTGCGGGCGCTTCTGGACGGCCATGCGCCGGGGGGCGAGCCCATTGCGATGTCGATCGGCGAGCCCCGGCATGCATTTCCGGACTGGATTTCGAGGATTATTGCCGACCACGCTCACGAGTTCGGCAAATACCCGCCGAACGACGGAACGCCCGAGCTGCTGAATTCCATCGCGGGCTGGATCGCGCGTCGCTATGGCGTGCAGGTCCAGCTTGACCGTCAGATCATGGCGTTGAACGGCACACGCGAGGGCCTGTTCAACGCGTGCCTCGCGCTCTGTCCGGAAACCTCGCGCGGCGGGCGGCAGCCCGCCGTTCTCATGCCGAACCCGTTCTATCAGGTCTACGCGGTGGCCGCGCTCGCCGTGGGGGCAGAGCCGGTCTACGTGCCGGCAACGGCCGAGACGGGGTTCCTGCCCGACTTCGCCAGCTTGCCGACCGATCTGCTGGACCGGGTGGAGATCGCCTATCTGTGCTCGCCGTCGAATCCGCAAGGCGCGGTGGCAAGCCGGGAGTACTGGGCGGCGCTGATCGAACTGGCCGAGATGCACGATTTCCGTATCTTTGCGGATGAGTGCTATTCCGAGCTTTACCGCGAAATGCCGCCCGATGGCGCGCTGCAGGTGGCCAGCGAGATGGGGGCATCGCCGGAACGGGTGGTTATCTTTCATTCGCTGTCGAAGCGGTCGAATCTCCCAGGTCTTCGGTCGGGTTTCGTCGCCGGTGGGCCGGAAAGCATCGCACGGATCAAGCAGCTGCGCGCCTACGCCGGGGCGCCGTTGCCGATGCCGCTGCAGCGGGTGGCCGAACAGGTCTGGCGCGACGAGACCCATGTTGGGATCAACCGCGCGCTTTACGTCGAAAAGTACGAGATGGCCGACGCGATATTCGGCGATGTCGCGGGGTTCCGGCCGGTGGAGGCGGGGTTCTTTCTGTGGCTGCCGGTGGACGATGGCGAGGCGGCGGCGCTGAAGCTTTGGACCGAGACCGGCGTGCGCGTGCTGCCCGGGGCGTATCTGGGGCGCGAGGTAGCCGGGAGCAATCCGGGGCAGGGATATATCAGGGCCGCAATGGTGGCCCCCAGGGACGACTTGCAGCGCGGGCTGATCAAGCTGCGCGACTGCATCTACGGTTAAGACGAGGGTTTCGATGGCGTCATATCAGGTCAGATCGCGCGGACGTTTGCTGGACAGCAAGACACAGGCCGTAATCGAACGGCGCAGCCAGGAACTCTTGGGTCTTGCGTTGCTGATGCTCGGTGTTCTCTCGGCGATGATTTTGATGTCTTACGTGCCGGACGATCCCAGCTGGCTGTCGGCCACGGACGAGCCCGCGCAGAATCTGCTGGGCCGGTTCGGGGCGTCGATCGCCTCGCCTCTGTTCATCATTGTCGGCTGGGGCGCCTGGGGCTTTCCTGTCGTATTCCTGACCTGGGGCCTCCGGCTGGTCACGCATTTCGGATCGGACCGTGCGCTGGGACGGATCGTCTTTGCGCCGATCGCCATTGCCCTGGTGTCGGTCTATGCCTCGACCCATGTGCCGACCAGCGTCTGGACGCATTCCTTCGGCTTGGGCGGGCTGTTCGGTGACACGGTACTGGGGGCGATTCTGAACATCGTGCCGGTGACGGCCGCCTTCGGCATCAAGGTAATGGCACTGCTTGTGGCACTCGGCGCGGTTGGCATGGCATTCTTCGTGCTCGGCTTCAACATGCGCGAACTGCGCGGGCTGGCGCGGTTCCTGGGCGTTGGGTTCATCCTCGCCTATGCCGGGCTGATGCAGGCTCTTGGCCGCGGCGCGAAAGGCACCGTGCGGGGTATCGGTGCGCTGGCTGCGCGCCAGGCCGAACGGCGGGCGCGCAAGCGCGAGGCCGCCGAAGAAGCGGCCGCGGCGACGATGGAGGCCCCGGCATGGCGGGCGCATCGCGCCGAACCGCCCGTGCAGACGCGCGACGCGCCCGAGGAGGACCCGAAGGGTAAACACGGGCTGCGCTTGCGCCTGCATGGCCTTGTGAAGCGCGCGCCGATGCCAGAGCCGGAACTGGTCGAGCCGCCGGTAACGACGGCCGATCCGGAAGTGGCAGGCGACGACCGCATCAAGGCGAAGATCGCCGACGTGATCAAGAGCCGGGTGCGACAGCCCGCCATCTACGCCACCCGTCGCGAGCCGCCGGTGGTGCGCCAGCGCGGGCCGCAGCCGATGATCCTGGCCGAAGACGAGCCCCCGGTGGCCGCGCCGGCGCCGGCCGAACCGACACAGGCCGCCGAGACACCGACACCGGCGCCCGAGCCGCTGCTGGCCACGCCGATCTTTGAGACCGAGGACGCGCCCGTACCGCGTGCACCGCAGGATCCACAGGCCCGTGCCGTGGTGCAGCATGCGCCCCGCAAGGCACCCAGCCCGTCGCGGCAGGCCCGGGCGGAGGCGCAGCCGCAGCTGCAGTTCGAGGACCGGATGGCGGAGTACGAGCACCCGCCGCTGTCGCTGCTGACCAACCCGGTCGAAATCCAGAGGCATCATCTGAGCGACGACGCGCTGGAACAGAACGCGCGGATGCTGGAATCGGTTCTGGACGATTATGGCGTGAAGGGCGAGATCGTCAGCGTGCGGCCCGGCCCGGTGGTGACGATGTACGAGCTGGAACCCGCGCCCGGACTGAAGGCGTCGCGCGTGATCGGTCTGGCCGACGATATCGCGCGGTCGATGTCGGCGCTGTCGGCCCGGGTGTCGACCGTGCCGGGGCGCAGCGTGATCGGGATCGAACTGCCGAACGCCAACCGTGAAAAGGTGGTGCTGCGCGAAATTCTGTCGGCGCGCGACTTCGGCGACAGCAACATGAAGCTGCCGCTGGCGCTCGGCAAGGATATCGGCGGCGATCCGGTCGTGGCGAACCTCGCCAAGATGCCGCATCTCCTGATTGCGGGCACCACCGGGTCGGGCAAATCGGTGGCGATCAACACGATGATCCTGTCGCTGCTCTACCGGCTGACGCCCGAGGACTGCCGGCTGATCATGATCGACCCGAAGATGCTGGAGCTTTCCGTCTATGACGGCATCCCGCATCTGCTGTCGCCCGTGGTCACCGACCCCAGAAAGGCCGTGGTTGCGCTCAAATGGGTCGTGGGCGAGATGGAAGAGCGCTATCGCAAGATGTCGAAGATGGGTGTGCGCAACATCGAGGGCTATAACGGCCGGGTCCAGGACGCGCATTCGCGCGGCGAGATGTTCAGCCGCACGGTGCAGACCGGGTTCGACGACGAGACCGGCGAGCCGGTGTTCGAAACCGAGGAATTCGCACCCGAAAAGCTGCCCTATATCGTCGTCATCGTCGACGAAATGGCCGATCTGATGATGGTTGCCGGCAAGGAGATCGAAGCCTGCATCCAGCGGCTGGCACAGATGGCGCGGGCGTCCGGCATTCATTTGATCATGGCGACGCAGCGGCCGTCCGTCGATGTGATCACGGGCACGATCAAGGCGAATTTTCCGACGCGGATTTCGTTTCAGGTGACGTCGAAGATCGACTCGCGGACCATCCTGGGCGAGCAGGGGGCCGAGCAGCTCCTGGGCATGGGCGATATGCTTTACATGGCGGGCGGCGCCAAGATCACCCGCGTGCACGGACCGTTCGTGTCCGACGAAGAGGTCGAAGAGATCGTTTCCTATCTCAAGGCCTTTGGGCCGCCGGACTATGTCGGCGGTGTGGTCGACGGTCCGGACGAGGACAAGGAGAGCGACATCGACCTCGTCCTTGGCCTTGGCGGCAACACCGATGGCGAGGACGCGCTTTACGACCAGGCGGTGGCTGTGGTGATCAAGGATCGCAAGTGCTCGACCTCTTACATCCAGCGCAAGCTTGCCATTGGTTACAACAAGGCCGCCCGGCTGGTGGAGCAGATGGAGGACGAAGGGCTGGTGACGCCTGCCAACCATGTGGGCAAGCGCGAGATTCTGGTGCCCGAGCCGACTTAGGGTACGAATTTTCGGCGAAAATTCGTCGTCCGGCCAAACAAAGCTGTCCTGCGTCGGCAATTGTCCGCAAAGGGTGGCGTTTCACCCGTGCAACCGGCCGATCAACTGCTTAGATAGAGCTCATGAAACGCAGAACGCTCTTTCTCGCCCCGATCCTGATGGCCCTGGCGATGCCTTCTTTGGCAGCCGAACGGCTGTCGCTGAACCAGATCTCGTCCTACCTCAACGGTCTGCGGACCGTGAAGGGCAGCTTTACCCAGATCAACGATGACGGCACCATCGCCACCGGCACGATCTATATCAAGCGTCCGGGCCGCGTGCGGTTCGAATACGACCCGCCCGAGGCCGCACTGGTGATGGCGGGCGGCGGGCAGGTGGCGATCTTCGATCCCAAATCGAACCAGCCGCCCGAACAGTATCCGCTCAATCGCACCCCGCTGAACCTGATCCTGGCGCGCAACGTCAACCTGGGCCGCGCCAATATGGTCGTGGGGCACGAATTCGACGGCACCGCGACCTCGGTCGTTGCCCAGGATCCCGAAAACCCGGACTACGGCACCATCCGCCTGGTCTTTACCGGTCCGCCGGTCGAGCTGCGGCAATGGGTGATCACCGGCGGGGACGGGACCGAGACCACAGTGATCCTGGGCGACACGCAGCAAGGCGTTCAGATGGCCGCCTCGCTGTTCAGCATCCCCGTCGAGGTGCAAAAGCGGCGCTGACGCGTCTCAGCGCACGCGGCAGCCTCTGAGCTGCTGGTCGTACACGCGCGCGCGTTCCTCCAGATCGTCGGCTACCCGCAAAAGCCATGGTTTTGCATTGTAGCTGCCGCGCAGATATCCGGTCTGGCCTTCGTGATAGGCCAGGTACTGGTTGCGCGCATCGGTGAGCGGTACGCCGGTGCGATCCCGGGTCTTGTTCATATACCAGCCCATGAAATCGGTCGCGTCGCGAATGTCGTCGCGGCGGGCGCGGCGGCGACCGGCGTCGTCGAGATATTCCTTCCACGTGCCATCGAGCGCCTGACTGTAGCCATAGGCCGACGACTGGCGGCCCATCGGGATCACGCCCAGGACGTAGCGCAGCGGTGTGCGCGCGTCACCGTCGAACTTCGACTCTTGATAGATCGTCGCCATCTGCACATGCACCGGCACGCCCCAGCGGCGTTCGGTGCGATTGAACGCCTTTAGGTAGTTCGGCCGCTGTTTGACGATCGCGCAGGCGTCATCTAGGTCGCGCGGCGGGGCATCGCCGCCGCCACCGCCGCCGCATCCCGCGGCGAAGGCCAGTAACACCATTGCGCGGAGGAACCTGCTCATCTGCCTCTCGCCGTTTATTGTTTTGCCGGACGATATCGCAAAGCGGCCTGAGAAGAAACGATAATTCTGCCGCCCCAGATCACAATTCCGGAAACGGCCCGTGGGTGGCGGCGGCGCCCGTGCCGGGCAAGCGAGGCCGGCCCGGCAAGCCTATGATTCGTAATGCGCGGATTGCCGCGGGACGGGGTCATCGATTCGGCTGTTTTCCACACTGTCAGGGCGGGGTTCACAGTCTGTTTCCCCGAAAATCGCGGTCAATTCCTAGACAAGCCCCGGCGTGAGGGTCTAGAAACTTCCGGTAGGGGGTGCAGTGCAATGCTTAAAACACGTGCGAAATATCACCTCGGGCAGGTTGTTCGTCACAAAAAGCATCCCTTCCGAGGCGTCGTGTTCGATGTCGACGCGATGTTTTCCAATACCGAGGAATGGTACGACGCGATCCCCGAGGACAGCCGCCCGTCGAAGGATCAGCCGTTCTATCATCTGCTCGCCGAGAACGACCACAGCTATTACGTGGCCTATGTGTCCGAGCAGAACCTTGTCGCGGATTATTCGGGCGAACCGGTGGATCATCCCGATCTGCCCGACCTGTTCGGAGATTTCGAGGACGGGCACTACCCGCTGCATTTCCAGTTGAATTGATCGCTGCGCGGATAGCGCATTTTCCGCCTACGCCATCGGATAAGATTACAAGGTTGGGTTATGGCCTGGAGCGGGCGTTGACCGGAATCTGAGAAGCCGCGCCATCGCCGACCGGCGGGGAGGCGACCCGGATTTATAGACGGCTCGATTTATCCCAGCAAAGTCCGAACGACCTCGATGCGATACGCACCGTCAGAAAATCGCCTCCCCTTCGGGGCGGGTCGGCGATGGCGCGGCGGCCTTCGGCCTTGATTCCGCGCCTGAAGACTGGTGGCGAAGGTCTGGTCCAGGCCAGAAGCCGATCTTGGCACGGGCGGTGCGACTGCCCGATCCGTTTGCTGGCCCTCCTAAAGCACCCCGATCTCGGCCAGTGCGGCGCTGAGCTTGGGCGGCAGGTCGGGTTCGTTCCGGCGATTGCCGCGCAGATCCGGCGGGGCGTCCGCGGGATCGAGATAGCGCCAGCCCTGGAACGGACGTTTCGGAGCGGCAGCGACACGGATCAGTGTGGGATCGAGCACGATGGCGCAGCGGCGGATACCGTCGCCGCCCGTCACCTCGTCAAGGCGCAGGATCCTCTGACGGCAAAGCGTCACGCCCCTGATCACCCAATAGATGCTGCCGCCGTTCAGGATCTCTGCCTCGCGCTTGGGCCACATCCTGGTGACATGCCGCGGCAGGCCGTCCGGACCCTTGGCCGCGGCGGATGCCTGCCAGTGCGCCAGGCTTTCGACCGACTCCGAGCCGACCGACAGCTTGATCAGATTTATGAACTTATCCACAGAGTCGCCCCCAAGCCACGCAGATATGGTAGCGTATCCTGCGCAGGCTTCAACCTGTTGTGGACTTACCCACAGATCGGCTATTGTTGGCCCCCGCGCGAACAAGGAATCACCCGATGACCCGCTTCACCGCCCCCATCGCCGAGCAGATCTGGGATATGAAGTACCGCCTGAAAGAGGCCGACGGAACGCCGGTGGATCTGACGGTCGAGGATACCTGGCGGCGCGTGGCCAAAGCGCTGGCGGCGGTCGAGCCACGCCCCGAGGACTGGGAGGACCGGTTCTATGCCGCGCTGGAGGATTTCCGGTTTCTGCCTGCGGGCCGGATCACCGCCGGGGCGGGTACCGGGCGGTCGGTGACACTGTTCAACTGTTTCGTCATGGGCACGATCCCCGATTCGATGGCGGGCATCTTCGACATGCTCAAGGAAGCCGCGCTGACGATGCAGCAGGGTGGCGGGATCGGGTACGATTTTTCGACGATCCGGCCCAAGGGCGCGGCGGTGGCCGGCGTGGCCGCAGACGCCTCGGGGCCGCTTTCGTTCATGGATGTCTGGGACGCGATGTGCCGGACGATCATGTCGGCGGGGTCGCGCCGGGGCGCGATGATGGCCTGCATGCGCTGCGATCACCCCGATATCGAGGATTTCATCGCGGCCAAGGCCGATCCGGCGCGGCTGCGGAATTTCAACGTCTCGGTCCTGGTGACCGATGCCTTCATGGAGGCGGTGAAGGCGGACGGGTCCTGGGATCTGGTCTTCGAGGGCAGGGTCTATCACACGGTCGAGGCGCGCGATCTGTGGAACCGGATCATGCGGGCGACCTACGACTATGCCGAGCCCGGCGTGATCTTCATCGACCGGATCAACGCGATGAACAACCTCGCCTATTGCGAGACCATCGCGGCGACCAATCCCTGCGGCGAGCAGCCGCTGCCGCCCTATGGCGCCTGCCTTCTGGGGTCGATCAACCTGGCGCGGCTCGTCCGGCATCCGTTCGAGGACGGCAAGGCCCATGTCTGCGAGACTGCGCTGGACGACCTGGTCAGAACCGCGGTGCGGATGATGGACAATGTGGTCGACGTGTCACGGTTTCCGTTGGAGGCGCAGGCGCGGGAAGCCAAGGCCAAGCGGCGGATCGGGCTGGGGGTGACGGGGCTGGCCGATGCGCTGCTGATGGTGGGGCTGCGCTATGGCTCGGAGGAGGCGGCGCGTCAGACCTCGCGCTGGCTGCACCGGATCGCCCGCGCCGCCTATCTCGCGTCGGCGCAGCTTGCCGCCGAAAAGGGCGCCTTTCCGCTTTATGACGCCCAGGCCTATCTGGCGAGCGGGTCCCTGGCGCATATGGACGACGACGTGCGCGCGGCGGTGGCCGAGCATGGCATTCGCAACGCTTTGCTGACCTCGATCGCGCCGACCGGGACGATCAGCCTCTATGCCGGGAATGTCAGCAGCGGTATCGAGCCGGTCTTTGCCTACGGCTACACCCGCAAGGTGCTGCAGAAGGACGGCTCGAAAACCGAGGAAGAGGTGGTGGATTACGCGGTGCGCCTGTGGCGGGAGCGATTCGGCGACCGCGAACTGCCGGACCATTTCGTCGATGCCCAGACGCTGCAGCCGCTGGAACATGTGCGGATGCAGGCGGCGGCGCAGGAATGGGTGGATTCGTCGATCTCGAAGACGATCAACTGCCCCGAGGATATCGGCTTCGACGCCTTCAAGGACGTCTACATGGAGGCCTACGATACCGGCTGCAAGGGCTGCACGACCTACCGGCCGAACGACGTCACCGGCTCGGTCCTGGCGATCAGCGAGACGGCCGACGCCGCGCCGCAGACCGACACCGGGGCGGATGTCGTCTATATCTCCGAGCCGCTGGACCGGCCGCAGGCGCTGGAAGGGCAGACGTACAAGCTGAAATGGCCCGGCAGCGAGCATGCGATCTATATCACCATCAACGACATCCTGATCGGCGGCCACCGGCGGCCGTTCGAGATCTTCATCAACTCGAAGAACATGGAGCATTTCAGCTGGACCGTGGCGCTGACCCGGATGATCTCGGCGGTGTTCCGGCGCGGCGGCGACGTGTCGTTCGTGGTCGAGGAGCTGAAGGCGGTGTTCGATCCGCGCGGCGGGGCCTGGATGAACGGTAAATACATCCCGTCGATCCTGGCGGCGATCGGCGGTGTGATCGAACGGCATCTGATCGCCATCGGATTCATCGGCGGCGAAGGCATGGGGCTGAAGACCGACCCGCAGGCAGAGGTCGTGGCCTTGGGTGCGCCGCGGGGGCCGAGCTGCACCGCTTGCGGCAGCTATGACATGCGGACGATCGAGGGCTGCATGACCTGTCTCAATTGCGGGCATTCGAAATGCGGCTAGCGGCCGGGATGGGGCCGTTCCCCCGGGCATGAGTGCTGTGAGACGGCGGGCGGAAGCCCGCCCTGTGTGGGCTGTTCCGGCGGCGTGACGGGTTGTGGCGGTTGCGCCACGGGCGGCGGGGACGTTGAACTTTGCCGCTGACTCGGGCCGCGCCGGCCCGGTATACCGGCAGGACGCTGGGGGGCGTTTGCAAAGTCGGGGTGCCGATGACACGTCTTTTCCTGGCCGGTCTTGCCGTGCTTTCGCTGTTCGCTGCCAGTCCGGGCGTGGCCCAGGGGCGCGAAAGCCTTGGCTGGGGGCGGCTGTTCACCAACGATTTTCTGGGCGACAACCGCGACCGCTGGCGGACGGGGTCCTATGTGGTCAGCAAGGTGATCGGCTATGGCTGGGACGGCCAGCGGCCCGAACGGGCGGGCGAGATCGTCGAGTTCCGGTTCCGTAGCGAGACGATTGCGCCGGAGAACATCGTGACCGCCGCGCCGGGGGACCGGCGCTATGTGGGCGCGCTGTCCTTTGGGGTGCATACGCATTTCCAGCGCAGGGGGACCGAGATCAGCCTGGGCGGCGATCTGGTGATCACCGGGCCGCAGACCGGCATCGGGGATCTGCAGACCGAGATCCACAAGATCGTGGGCGCGTCGGTTCCGGGCGTTCTGGGCAACCAGATCCCGGACGGGTTTCACCCAACCGCGCTGATCGAGGTCGGGCGGACCTTTCGGCTGTCGCCCCAAGTGCAGGTACGTCCGTTTTTCGAGGCGCAGGCCGGGGCCGAGACGCTGGTGCGTGCCGGCGGCGACGTGATGATCGGGCGGCTGGGGCAGGACGAGCTGTTGCTGCGCGACGTGGCCACGGGGCATCGCTATCGCGCCAACCGGGGCGCGCATACCGGTTTCGCCGCCGTCTTCGGCGCCGATATCGCCCATGTGGAACACAGTGTCTATCTGCCGGTCTATGACGGTATCGCGCTGACCGACCACCGCAGCCGGCTGCGCGCCGGGGTGCATTGGCAGGGCCGGAAATCCTCGGCCTTCTACGGGCTGACGTGGCTGAGCGAGGAATTCGTGAGCCAGCCCGAGGGGCAGCTGGTGGGGTCGGTCAGGCTGAATATCCGGTTCTGACGGCCGAAGCTGCAACCAAGGGGTTAACAGGAAGTTATCCACATGCTAAGCTGCCGCCAATAAAAAGGAAAAACGGCAGGCATACAGGCATGATGACGGGCTTTCGCGGCACGTTTGTCATCTCTTGGTCGCAGACGGAACTGGACGGGCTGGCCGGTGCGCCGCTCGGGTCGCTGAGCGTGGGCGCGTCGTGGTCGTGGCACGGGCAGCCCGTGCGCATCGACGGGCCCGGCAACATTCTGGTTCTGGGACAGTCGGAAGAGACGGCAAGCTTGCGCAAACACGCGGCACGGGCGGTGCGCCGCCTGGTGGGTGCGGCCTTGGAACTGGAAACGGTCAGCAAATTGCCGGAGCCGGATGACCCGGTTCTGGAAACGGGCTTTGCGGTGACCGACGGGATCCGGTGTTATACGGCGACGATCATCGATGTGCCGGAGGGGCGTGGGCCGCTCTTGATGTTCCTCGACGACGTGCCGCCCGCGGGGCAGGATCTGTGGATCACCCATATCACCGATCAGTCGCTGCACCCCAACCGGTCGGGCGATCCGGTGCCGTCGGTGATCTGTTTCACGCCGGACACCCGGATCGCGACCCCGGACGGGCCCCGGCGGGTGCGCGACCTGCGCGAAGACGACCGCGTTCTGACCAAGGATGACGGCCCGCAGCCGATCCGCTGGATCGGCCAAAGGCGGATGAGCGGTGCGCGGCTTTACGCCATGCCCGAATTGCGGCCGATCCGCATCCGTGCCGGCGCGGCGGGCGACGGCCGCCCGGACGAAGATCTGCTGGTCTCGCCCGAACACCGGCTGCTGCTGAAGGGGCCGAATGCCGATGCGCTGTTTGGGACGTCCGAGGTGCTGGTCACGGCGAAGGACATGATCGACGACCGCGCCATCCGGGTAGACCGCCAACTGGGAGAGGTCACATATGTGCACATCCTGCTGGACCGGCATCAGATCGTCTTTGCCAACGGGCTGGAAAGCGAGACGTTCCACCCCGCCTCGATGCCCGTCGATGCGCTCGATCCGATGCAGCGCACCGAACTGGCCGAGCGCGTTCCCGGCATCGACCGCGATCCGAGCCTCTACGGGGCTTTTGCCCGTCGGACGCTGACCACCGCCGAAGCGGCGATCCTGCGGTTTCGTGGCGAACACCCCCATTGACAGTCGGATAACCGCCTGTATAAGCGCGCGATGTCCCGGCCGGTGAGGCCGGGTCATTCATTTGGTGTTGGCGGCCCCCGAAAGGGGATGCCTGTCGCCCCGGCAAAATCCGGGGAAAGGACAACGCCCTTCAAATCGGCGCTTCTCAGCCCGGTCGGCCGCAGACCGGCGGACAAGCTGAGGCGGCCAGGAAAACGAAGGAGATCAGCCGGTGACGAAGAGAACCGCTGCCAAGTACAAGATCGACCGCCGGATGGGCGAAAACATCTGGGGCCGTCCGAAATCCCCGGTCAACCGCCGCGAATACGGCCCCGGCCAGCACGGCCAGCGCCGCAAGGGCAAGATGTCGGATTTCGGCCTGCAGCTGCGCGCCAAGCAAAAGCTGAAGGGCTATTACGGCGACCTGACCGAAAAGCAGTTCAAGCGCATCTATGCCGAGGCGTCGCGGGTCAAGGGCGACACGGGCGAGAACCTGATCGGCCTATTGGAGCGCCGTCTGGATGCAGTCGTCTACCGCGCCAAGTTCGTGCCGACGATCTTTGCCGCGCGGCAATTCGTCAACCACGGCCATGTCAGGGTGAACGGCAAGCGGGTCAACATTCCCAGCTACCGGGTCAAGGAAGGCGACGTGATCGAGATCCGCGACCGGTCCAAACAGCTGGCCGCGGTGCTGGAGGCGATCCAGCTGCCCGAGCGTGACGTGCCCGACTATATCGAGGCCGACCACAACAAGATGACGGCCACCTTCACCCGGACGCCTGCCCTGGGCGACGTGCCCTATCCGGTGATGATGGAACCGAACCTGGTCGTCGAATACTACGCCAAGAACTAAGCGGCTTCACTCCCCGCAATTCTAAAGGGCCCGTCGGCGGATTTCCGCGGCGGGCCCTTTTCATGAACGGTGTGTCGCCCTGATGGGCGTTGACATGGCGCCGTGAAATCTCCGACTCTTCGGCAGTTTCCGGCAGCAGGCGGAGGTCGATATGTGGCGGAACTTGATATGCGCGGCGGCTTTCTGTGCCGCCGGATCGGCGGCGGCGCAGGACAGCCTTGACGAGATGCTGGCGGCGTCGAGCGTCTTTGATTGCACTGCCGGGGAGGCGCGCACGGTTTATGTGTTCCACAGCGATGAGGACGGCACCGTGACACGGTTGGGCGACAGTGCCGGTTCGGTTGCCGCGCTGGCGGGTCTGCCGGACGATCTGCGCGAGATCGCGGGCACACGGTATCTGGCGTTTCAAGGCGCCGATGCGACGCCGGGCACATGCCTGGCGGTCACTGAAATTGCCAGAGGCATCTATCCGGCGGTGACCGCCGGATTCCTGCCGGATGTCGACTTGGGCGATACCGGCGAGGCGGACGCCGCCGACCTGGCCGCCGCGGTCACGATCCGCGACCAGCGGGCGCGCCTTGCAGACGAAGAAGCCGGGCGTCTGGCGGCCGAGCGACACAACCGGACCCTGCAGACCGCACTGGCCGAAGCAGAGGTGGCCCACAGAGCGGCCGAGACCGAAATCGCCGCCTTGCAGGCAGCGCTCGCAGCGGCCGAGGCCGGTATCGCCGCGTTGAACACAGAGGTCGCAGCTCTGCAGGGTCGGGTGGACGGTCTGACCGGCGAGTTGGACCGCGAGACGGCGGCGCGGATGGAACTCGCTGCGTTGGCGCGCGAGGTGCAGGTGCGGTTGGCAGAAACAGCGGCAGCATTGCAAAGCAGCGAAACAGATCGCCGCGCCACAGTGGCCTCGGCTGCGTATCTGGGCCAGCGGACGGTGTCGCTGGAGGGCGAATTGCGGGGTGCTCTGGACGATGCCGAAGATGCCCGGACCAGGACCGAAGCGATGCAGAACCTGGCGGATGCCGCGGTGCTGCGCATCGCGTCGATGCAGGAACGCGACCCGGACTCGGTCCGGGCCGAAGTATGCCTGTTTCTGCGGGGTGAACGCCCGGAGCTGTGCCGTTAGCGGGCTGGAAATCTTCAGCGCGACGCCGCGTGGCCTGTTGATAGCGCCGCCCATCGCGGTTATGGTGCACCCGCCGTCAGAGGTGGCGTCCGGGTCCGCGGAAAGCTGTAGCAGCACCTCTTGATCTGACCGACATTCATTTCGGTTGAACTCGTGCCCGGAGAGCGGACCGGCGGGCGGTGAGAGGGAAACCGATGAGCGATCCGACGGAAAAACCGCGCCGTGCGGCAAAGGCGCTGCGCAAGGGCTTTGACGCAGGCAACGCCGAGGCAATCGCACGCGTGCGTGCGGTGCTGCCCGATGCCGCGGAGATCAAGCATGCCGACGCGCTGCATGTGATTGCGCGCGAGGCGGGCTTTGCAAGCTGGCCCAAGCTGAAATTCGCGCGCGAGACGGCGGCGATGGACCGCGCGGCCAGGGCCGAGCGCCTGAAGATGGCGTTGTTTCACGGCCAGACCTGGGTGGCCGAGGCGCTGCTGGCCGAGACACCCGATCTGGGGCGCGACAATTTCGGGCTGGTCTGCGCGCTTTACGACCGCGACCGGGTGGCCGAGGTGCTGGCGCGCGATCCCGCGGCGGCGACGCGGATCGTGGGAATCCGCCGCCCGATGACCCATCTGGCGTTTTCGCAGCATTTCAAGGGCGGCGGATCCCGGCCCGACATGCTGGCCGTTGCCGACCTGCTGTTGGCGCATGGCGCGGATGTGAACGACAGCTATCCCTACGACGGTGACGAGAACGCCCCGCTTTCGGCGCTCTACGGCGCGCTGGGACATGCCGGCAACCTGCCGCTTGCGGAATGGCTGCTGGAGCATGGGGCCGACCCGAATGACGGCGAGTCGCTTTATCATTCGACCGAGCTTGGCCATACCGAGGGTCTGCGGCTGCTGTTGCGGCACGGGGCCCGGCCCGAGCGGACCAATGCGCTGCCGCGGGCGCTGGATTTCAACGACCACGAGGCCGTTCGGCTGCTGCTCGAGGCCGGGGCGGACCCCAACGAGGGGGTCGAACAGCACCCCTCGGGCGAGCCGTCCTTTGTCATTCCGGCGCTGCACCAGGCGGCGCGGCGCATGTGCGACGCCCGGATGATTGCGATGCTGCTGGAGGCGGGCGCCGATCCTTCGATGCGCTATCGAGAGATGACGCCCTATTCGATGGCGCGCGTCTACGGCAACCCGGCGGCCGCCGATCTGATCGCCGGGGCGGGCGGCGATACCGCGCTGTCGCGGGAAGAGCGGCTGCTGGTCGCGGCGGCCGAGGATACCCTGCCCGAGGGCGAATTCATCGACCCCGCCAAGCTGCCGCTGGACTATCGCAACCTGCTGCGGGCGATGCTGCACCTGCCCGGCAAGCTGCCGCATGTGCGGCGGCTGGTCGAAATCGGCCTGGAATACGACCGGCCGGATGAAATGGGCCTGACGCCGGTGCAGATCGCCGGTTGGGAGGGGCTGCCCGAGGTGATCACCTATTTCCTGCGGTTGAAGCCCGATCTGAGCCATGTCAACGGTTATGGCGGCACCTTGCTGTCGACCATCATCCACGGGTCGGAGAATTGCCCGGCCCGGTCCGAGCGCGACCATATCGCCTGTGCCCGGCTGGCGCTGGACGAGGGCGTGGCCCTGCCGACGCGTGCGATCGAATTCGCAGGCGAGCCCGATATGGCCGAGTTCCTGTCCGGCTGGGCCGAGGCGCATCCGGGCCAGGTGGTCGAGGGCGGCATCGGATGACCCGGTCGCGGCTGGTCATATCCCTGCTGGTCCTTTGGCTGGCCATTGGGGTGGCTGCCGGGGTGCACCTGGCCGTGACCGAACCGGTGGCGCAAATGCCGGTGCACGGATTCAACAAGCTGGTGATCGGCGCAGCCTGGTTCGGCGTGTCCTTGCTGGTGATCCTGGCCGCGGCCATCGCCGGTTATGGCTTGCCGAAGGAAAGCACGCTGCGCCCGCTTGCGTTTGTGCTCCTTGGACTGCAGCTTTGCGTTGTGATCTTAGTTGCGGCGCAGATACGGCTTTAGGGCAATGGGCAAACCGGTCTGGATATTTCTGGCGGCATGGGCCGTCGCGTTTGTCGGGTCGTTCGCGGCATTCGTGCTGACCCCGGCGACGGATTTCGGCCTGGCTGCAGGCTGGAACAAGGTCGGGGTTTTCATGGGCTGGCAATCTGTGGCCGGTGCGCTGGCGGTGGTGACGGCGGTGGCCTCGCGCCGGGTGCCGCGGGGCACCCGGTTGCGCTGGCTGGGGCTGGTGCCCTTGGCTGCCTTGCTGCTGCTCTTGGCGGCGTTCGGGGCGCTGGTGCTTTGGGCCAACCTGCAGCGCTCCGCGCCGGTCGGTGCGCCGCCAGCGGCCCCGGTGACGGCGCCGGCGCCAGTCGCACCCGACGGCTAAGGCACGATCCGTTTTCGTGACTTGCGAGGTCGGATTTTGGCTTGGAGCTGACGTTGGCAACCGGTCTCTTGGCGCGGCTCCTTTCGCGATTGCCAATGGTTGCACAAGGCCAAAGGGAGGCATGCGTTGAACCGCAAGAATATCAGGCCCTAAGAGCCGGGGTTCTTCTTCATCTGCTGCATCAGGCGATCGGCCTTTTTGCGGACCAGAACCGACCGCAAATCATGCATCGCCAAAAGCAAATCGTCGGTCACGTCTTCGAGATCCTCGTCCGACGCGTCGGAATTGACCCAATGCGTGGTCTGGTTGAGGTAATCCACCGCCCGGTGGATGTCGTCGATATTGCGCCGCGCCAGCAGCGCCTTGCGCTCGGCCACCCAGTCCTGAATGACGGCCAGATCGGCGCCGGTCAACTCGTAGCCGCCATGGCCCTTGATCTGTCCGTTCTTGATGTTGACGACCGCGATCTGGTCCATCTCGATCCGGCGCTGCCGGTTCGCCGTATCCACCCGGAATACGAAGGCGCCGTTTTCGCGGACACGGAAATAATACTCCGGCAAGTCGCCCGACATGCGTCTCCCTTTACCTCAACCCGGCACAGAACGCTTGTATTCGGCTGCAAGCCTCGGTCAATGCCTCGTCGGATGTAGCGTAGCTGACCCGGAAATTCGGCGAAAGCCCGAAGGCGGCCCCGAACACGACCGCGACACCGGTTTCTTCCAGCAGCGCGGTGGCGAATGCCTCGTCATCCACGATGTCCGTCCCTCCGGCAGAAGTCTTGCCGATGCAGCCGCTGACAGACGGATACACGTAAAACGCACCCTCGGGCGTTGGGCAGGTGATACCTTGTGCGGCATTCAGCATGTCCACCACCAGATTGCGGCGCCGTTTGAAGACGGCGTTGTTCGTCGCGATGAAATCCTGCGGGCCGTTCAGCGCCTCGACCGCCGCCCACTGGCTGATCGAGCAGGGGTTCGACGTCGACTGGCTCTGGATCTTGCGCATCGCCTTGATCAGGGTTTCGGGACCGCCTGCATACCCAATCCGCCAGCCGGTCATCGCATAGGCCTTGGACACCCCGTTGCAGGTCAGGGTGCGGTCGTAAAGCGCAGGTTCCACCTGCGCCGGCGTGCAGAATTCGAAGCCGTCGAACACCAGATGCTCGTACATGTCGTCGGTCATCACCCAGACATGTGGATGCCGCAACAGGACGTCGGTCAATGCCTTCAACTCATCCCGGGAATAGCCCGCGCCGGTGGGATTGGAGGGTGAGTTGAAGATGAACCACTTGGTCCTGGGTGTGATCGCCGCCTCGAGTTGATCGGCGGTCAGCTTGTATCCGGTCTGGATCGATGCCTCCGCCACCACCGGCGTTCCACCGGCCAGCAGCACCATGTCGGGATAGCTCACCCAGTAGGGCGCCGGGATAACCACCTCGTCGCCGGGGTTCAGCGTCGCCATCAGAGCGTTGTACAGGATCTGCTTGCCGCCCGTGCCGACGCTGACCTGCGACGGTGCATAGTCCAGTCCGTTGTCACGCTTGAACTTGGCGCAAATCGCCTGTTTCAGTTCCGGGATGCCGTCGGGTGGGGTATATTTTGTCTTGCCCGCCGCAATCGCCGCCACGGCGGCATCCTTGATGGTCTGCGGCGTGTCGAAATCGGGCTCGCCCGCGCCCAGCCCGATCACATCGTGGCCCGCGGCCTTCATCTCGCCGGCCTTGGTGGTCACCGCGATCGTCGGCGAAGGTTTGACGCGGTCCAGTGTCGCGGACAGGAAGGACATAGTCGTCTCCGAGTGGCGTTGAGCGGGCCCATCTCTTAGGATGCGATCCGAGGCCGATCAACCGTTATCGGCGAATAGAGGTTTGCAATGGCACAGCGTGATTTTCTCGAAACCCCCGTAATCGTGACCGACACCGGTTGGTATTCCAACGACGCCGCGACCTTTGGCGATCGCGTGGCCGCGGGGCGCGAGGCACTGGGATTGAGCCAGGCCGACCTGGCGCGCAAGCTGGGCGTCAAGCTGAAGACGATCCAGGCCTGGGAGGATGACCTCAGCGAGCCGCGCGCGAACAAACTGCAGATGCTGTCGGGCGTGTTGAACGTATCGCTGATCTGGCTGCTGAACGGCGAGGGCGAGGGGGTGTCGGAGCCGGGAGACGCGGCCGAATTGCCGGGCGGGATTAGCGACCTTCTGACGGAAATCCGCCAGTTGAAGGGTACGTTGGCGCAGACTGCCGACCGCCTCGGCGGGCTGGAGAAACGCTTGCGCAAGTCGCTGAAGGATGCGGTCTGATGGGCGAAACCGCCGACGCGCGCCTGAAACGGCTGGCAATGCGGTCGGCCAGGCGCGGGACCAAGGAAATGGACTTGATCCTGGGTGCTTACGCGCGCGACCGGCTGGCGGAAATGGATGAGGCCAAGCTGCAACTTTACGATGCCATGCTCGGCGAAAACGACCACGACCTATATCGATGGGTGACCGGCCAGGACACGCCGCCGGACCGGTTCGCCGGGCTGGTCGCCGATGTCGCCGCCCACACCCGCGCCGACTGAGCGCGCAGAATTTGGCGAAATTCATACGCGCTTAACAGAATTAACCGAATGTTTGGAATTCCGCATGTAGGCCTAAGTGCGAGGCAGCGAATGGCGGAGGCTATGATGAGCATTCATTCCCACTTCGGCGGAAGCGTCGCGGACATGGGATTCATGACGCAATACCTTGAAGCGCTGTCGCTGGTGGAACGGCTGCACCGGCTTCTGTTGGATGTGATAAAGGACGAGTTCGAGCGGTTGGGGATTCTCGAGATCAACTCGGTTCAGGCGCTGTTGCTGTTCAATGTGGGCGACAACGAAGTGACGGCGGGCGAGTTGAAATCGCGCGGCTACTATCAGGGCTCGAATGTCAGCTACAACCTGAAAAAGCTGGTCGAAACCGGCTATATGCACCATCAGCGCTGCGAGATCGACCGACGCTCGGTCCGGGTACGGCTGACCGAGAAGGGCCGCAAGGTACAGGAGATCGTAGCGGAGCTTTTCGCGCGCCATGCCGACGGTCTCGAGGACCGGTCGGTGCTGGACCTGAACGGAATCGAAGAAATCAACACGGCGCTGCGGCGGGTCGAGCGGTACTGGAGCGACCAGATCCGGTATATCTACTGAGGCGGTGAGCCCGGCGAATAGCGGCGTTGGCCTGACGCACGGCGCGGTTTGGCCTGGAGCGGACGTTCGCACTTTGTCTTCAGGCGCGGCTAACCCCTCGATTGTCAACCTCCGCCCCAGGCCGAACCGGTCGAACGCGGTTCCGTCAAGGCGCTTCCCGCTCGACGGCAGGCGGCTCCCCTCTGTCTAAGAGGCATAGGCGCGCACGGCCTCCGCCTCGAAGGCCCGCAGTACCGGCTGCGAGGTCATGCGCACGTGGCCCGGCCTGGGCATATCGGGAAACAGCGTCTCAATCTCGCGGCGCGCGCTGGGACCGACGGCCTCCAGCGCGACGGCGCCAATGGTAATCGTCGTCACCGAAATTAAAAACGCCGTCCGGAGGGACGGCGAATTGACTGGGTGAGAGGCTGGACAACGACCCAAGCGGGGCTCGTTACGGCTGCTTCCTTCCGGATCTGACCGGGTTGGCGAGGCGCCTGCCCGCGCCAACCTCTCAGCCATTCAACCTAACGATCGAGCCGGAGAAGTTCAAGCGCGATGGGATGCCGGGGCCCCGGATCGAGCCCAAAATCCTACCTCTGCGCGATTGATTTGAACCCCAGCAGAATCGCGGCACCGATCATGAAGCCTCCGCCAAGACGCTCTATCCAAACTCTGGCCGTTCCCCGGAAACGCGCCGCGATCCAGCTTGCGCTAAATCCGTATGCCGACAGGAAAAGCCCGTCCATGGCGATATAGGTGGCGGACAGGATCAGAAACTGTGGCCAGAACGCGCCGTCCGCCGACAGGAACTGTGGAAACAGCGCCGCGAAGAAGACGACAGCTTTCGGATTTGCCGCAGAGGTCAGAAATCCCTGCATCCACAGGTTCTGCAACGACACCGCGGGCCGGGTTTCACTCAACTCGGGATCATCCGGTCTTGCGCGCCTTATCATGCGGATGCCAAGCCAAATCAGATAGGCGACGCCCGCCCACTTGATAACGGCAAGCGCCGCTCCCGACGCCGCAATTATTGCTGCCAATCCGAGACCGGCTGCGAGCATCTGCAGAGCGTTGGCCGAGAGATCGCCGGCTGCGGTGGATAATGCGCGTCGGAACCCATACGCGCCGCTGTTTGACAACATCAAGAGCTGGCTTGGGCCAGGAGTGCTCATCAAGGCAAGCACCGTGACCAGATAGAACGTCCAGATTTCCCACGTCATGTGATCGCCTCCAGCAATCCATAGATTGCTACCGTTGAGGGCAAGAACACCAGCGGCAATCGAAAAAAGTGATCATTTTCTTTGCCCGGCGACCGGGACATCGGTGACGGGGAACACATACGCCGGTGGCGTCCCGCAATCCGCCCCCCTGTCCCTAAACCGGTTTGGCCTCGGGCTGCCCGATCCCTTCGAGCACGCGCAGGGGCCGCCGGACCGCCTCGGGCAGTCCCTTGGGCCGGGCATAGACCTGCTTGCTGGCCTCGACCAGCAGAACGCCGCCGGCCCAGGCGGTGGTGAGCTTGCGGCCCGTCCGTTCCCAGAACGGGCCGGTCTTCAGCCAGAACCGCCGGTCGGAGGGCGGCTGGAACAGCGCCACCACGTGACGTTCCGGCACGAAGGCATGGCGTTTCAGCTGCGCCTCGAGCTGGCCCAGCGAATAGGGCCGCCCGAACCCAAAGGGCGTTTTGTCCCGCCGCGCCCAGAATCCGGCGCGGTTCGGTACGATGAACAGCACCCGCCCGTTCGCCGACAGCACCCGTCGGCATTCCTCGAGCAGCTTGGACGGATTTTCACTGGTCTCCAACCCGTGCAGCAGCAGCAGCTTGTCTGCCTGACCGGTCTGCAGCGGCCACAGCGTTTCCTCGCACAAAACGGATGTGTTGGGCATCCCCGACGGCCACGGCATCACCCCCTGCGGTCCCGGCATCAGGCCGACGACACGGGTTGCCTGGTCGAGATAGGGGCGCAAGAGCGGCGCGGCAAAGCCGAAGCCCACCACCGTCTGTCCCGCCGCTTTCGGCCACAGCCGCACCACCTGATCCCGGATCGCCTTTTGCGCCGCCCGTCCCAGCCGGGTGCGGTAGTAGAAATTGCGCAGGTCCAGAACGTCGAGGTGCATTGCGGCGCGGGTCCAGATCGGCAAAGCTCGGGCGCGAGCATACTCAAGCGATAAGGAAACGCCATGCCCCTTGAGATCGTCACCGTGCCGTGCCTCAGCGACAACTATGCGTTTCTGATCCACGACAACGCCAGCGGCGCCACGGCCCTGGTCGATGCGCCGGAAGCTGCGCCAATCGAGGCCGAACTGAGCAATCGCAGATGGCGGCTGACCCACATCCTGATCACCCATCACCACGGCGATCACGTCGCTGGCGTCAAGACGCTGCGTCCCGGCGCAACCGTCATCGGCAACGCGGCGGACGCCTCCCGCCTGCCGCCGCTGGACCGGCCCGTCAGCGACGGCGAGGTCTTCGATTTCGCCGGCCACGACGTCCATGTGATGGATGTCTCGGGTCACACCATCGGCCATCTTGCCTTTCACATCCCCGACGCCACCGCCATCTTTACCGCCGACAGCCTGATGGCCCTTGGCTGCGGCCGCCTGTTCGAGGGAACCGCCGGTCAGATGTGGGAGAGCTTGAGCAAGATCGCCGCGCTGGGCGACGAAACAATCGTCTGTTCGGGTCACGAATATACCGCGTCGAACGCAAGATTTGCATTGACCATCGAGCCCGACAATCCCGCCCTGCAAGCCCGCGCCGAGGCCACGAACGCCGCGGTCGAGACGGGCCGGCCCACCGTCCCGTCGACGCTTGCCGAGGAGAAGGCGACCAACCCGTTTCTGCGTGCAGGGTTGTCAGAGGTGAAAGCGGCCATAGGTATGGATGGCAGGGCAGACGCCGAGGTCTTTGCCGAAATCCGGCGCCGCAAGGATGCATTCTGACCTGGCACAAACCGCCGGACGGCGTTGCCAAACTGCCCAAAAACCGGTCGCGCAGAAATATTGTGACCGTAATTGAGAAGAAAAACCTTGAAGCGCGGCAAAGAAAACCGAACTTTAAGGTTAAGAGGTCACGGTTGGCGCGGGACCCGCAGGTCTCCACCGGCCCAGGTTAAGGAGCACTGAACGTGCCGTCATTCTCAAATACCCTCGAGCAAGCGATCCACTCGGCGCTGGCCCTGGCAAACGCCCGCCGGCATGAACTTGCGACGCTGGAACATCTGCTGCTGGCGCTGATCGACGAACCCGATGCCGCCAAGGTGATGCAGGCCTGCAGCGTCGATCTGGAGGCGCTGCGCAAGACGCTTGTGGAATTCATCGACGAAGACCTCAACACGCTGATCACCGATGTCGACGGGTCAGAGGCGGTGCCGACCGCCGCCTTCCAGCGCGTCATCCAGCGCGCCGCGATCCATGTGCAGAGTTCCGGCCGGACCGAGGTGACCGGCGCCAACGTGCTGGTGGCGATCTTTGCCGAGCGCGAATCGAATGCCGCCTATTTCCTGCAGGAACAGGACATGACCCGGTACGACGCGGTCAATTTCATCGCCCATGGCGTTGCCAAGGACCCGTCCTTCGGCGAAACCCGCCCGGTGACCGGCGCCAGCGATCTGGAGGAGGAGGCGCAGACCTCCGACGACGACAACAAAGGCGAATCGGCCCTGGCAAAATACTGTGTCGATCTGAACACCAAGTCGCGCAAGGGCGACGTCGACCCGCTGATCGGCCGCGAGCACGAGGTCGAACGCTGCATTCAGGTACTGTGCCGCCGGCGCAAGAACAATCCGCTGCTGGTGGGCGATCCCGGCGTCGGCAAGACCGCCATCGCGGAAGGTCTGGCGCATAAGATCGTCAACGGAGAGACGCCTGACGTGCTGCGCGGCGCCACGATCTATGCGCTCGACATGGGCGCGCTTCTGGCCGGCACCCGGTATCGCGGCGATTTCGAAGAGCGGCTGAAGGCCGTCGTCAGCGAGCTGGAGGATCATCCGGACGCGATCCTGTTCATCGACGAGATCCACACCGTCATCGGTGCCGGAGCGACGTCCGGCGGGGCGATGGACGCCTCGAACCTGCTGAAGCCCGCGCTGCAGGGCGGCAAGCTGCGCTGCATGGGCTCGACGACCTACAAGGAGTTCCGCCAGCATTTCGAAAAGGATCGTGCGCTTAGCCGCCGGTTCCAGAAGATCGATGTGAACGAGCCGACGGTCGACGACACCGTGAAGATCCTCAAAGGGCTGAAACCCTATTTCGAGGAGCATCACGAGATCAAGTATACGTCCGATGCCATCAAGTCGGCGGTGGAACTGTCGGCGCGCTACATTCACGACCGCAAACTGCCCGACAAGGCCATCGACGTCATCGACGAGGCCGGCGCGGCGCAGCACCTGCTGGCCGACAGCAAGAAGCGCAAGACCATCGGCGCGAAAGAGATCGAGGCCGTGGTGGCCAAGATCGCCCGCATCCCGCCCAAGAACGTCTCGAAGGACGACGCCGAGGTGCTGAAGGATCTCGAACCGACGCTGAAGCGCGTCGTCTTCGGCCAGGACCCGGCGATCGCCGCGCTCAGTTCGGCGATCAAACTGGCCCGCGCCGGTCTGCGCGAGCCGGAAAAGCCCATCGGCAACTACCTTTTTGCCGGCCCGACCGGCGTCGGCAAGACCGAGGTCGCAAAGCAGCTGGCCGACACGCTCGGCGTGGAACTGCTGCGGTTCGACATGTCCGAATACATGGAGAAACACGCCGTCAGCCGCCTGATCGGCGCGCCTCCGGGCTATGTCGGGTTCGACCAGGGCGGCATGCTGACCGATGGCGTCGATCAGCATCCGCATTGCGTGCTGCTGCTGGACGAGATCGAAAAGGCCCACCCGGATGTCTACAACATCCTGTTGCAGGTGATGGACCACGGCAAGCTGACCGACCATAACGGCCGGCAGGTGGATTTCCGCAACGTGATCCTGATCATGACCACCAATGCCGGGGCGCAGGAGCAGGCCAAGGAGGCCATCGGGTTCGGCCGCGACCGGCGCGAGGGCGAGGATACGGCGGCCATCGAACGCATGTTCACCCCGGAATTCCGCAACCGGCTGGATGCGGTGATCAGCTTTGCGCCGCTGCCGATGGAGGTGATCCTGCAGGTGGTCGAAAAGTTCGTCCTGCAGCTCGAGGCGCAGCTGATGGACCGCAACGTGACCATCGAACTGACCAAGCCCGCCGCCGAATGGCTGGCGAACAAGGGCTATGACGACAAGATGGGCGCGCGTCCCCTGGGCCGGGTAATCCAGGAAAACATCAAGAAGCCGCTGGCCGAAGAGCTGTTATTCGGCAAGCTCGCCAAGGGCGGTATCGTCAAGGTCGGCATCAAGGACGGCGAACTGGACCTGCGCATCGAAGAGGCCCAGGCCCCGCGCCTGTCGTCCAAGAAGCCGCCGCTGCTGACGGCGGATTGAAACCGCTCGCCCTGGCGATCGCGCTTGGCGCAACGACAGCCGCGGCGGATGCGCCGCGGCTTTCCTTTCCGCTTGACTGCGACCTTGGCGAAACCTGTTTCGTCCAGAACTACGTCGACCGGGACCCGGGACCGGATCATGCCGATTTCGGCTGCGGCGCGCTCAGCTATGACGGGCACAAGGGGACCGACTTTGCCCTTCCCAGCATTGCCGCCATGCAGGCGGGCGTCGATGTGCGCGCTGCTGCGCCCGGCCGCGTCCGCGGCCTGCGCGACGGTATGGCAGACGCCGTTTTCGCCGAAGACATGGTCGACGCGCTCGATGGCCGCGATTGCGGCAACGGCGTGGTGATCGATCACGGGCAAGGCTGGCAGACCCAGTACTGCCACCTCAAGCAAGGCAGTCTCGCGGTCGACCAGGGCCAGACCGTCGCCGCCGGCGATGTGCTCGGCCAGGTCGGCCTGTCGGGCCGCACCCAGTTCCCGCATCTGCACGTCTCGGTCCGCAAGGACGGCGAAACCGTCGACCCGTTCCAGCCCGATGGCGGCGCCACCTGTGGCGATGCCGGTAACGCGCTTTGGGCCGACGATATCGCCTATGTGTCCGGCGGGATGATCGCCGCCGGATTCTCGTCGACCCTGCCAGACTATGCCGACATAAAAGCCGGAACTGCCGGTGCAGTTCAGATCGGCGCCACCGCCGAGGCCCTTGTCATGTGGGTCTACCTGTTCGGCGGGCGCGCGGGTGACCGGATCGCCTTTGACATCGACGGCCCCCGCCGGGACTTTCTGGTTCAGGAAACCGAACTGACCAAGACCCAGGCCCAGCTCTTTCGCGCAGTCGGCCGGAAACGCAAGACAGCCCCTTGGGCCGATGGCGTCTATTCCGGCACCGCGACGCTGATCCGCGACGGGGCCGAGATCGACCGGATCTCCGCTCAGGTGTCAGTCGCACCGTAGCGCGCCGTCCGAGCCGTTTGCGGGGCCCGTGATGTCTCGGCGGTGCAACCCGCCCGGCTGCGGACGGAAAGGGCCGCCGCTATTTCTCGGTCAGTTTCAGCTCGATCCGCCGGTTTTGCGCCCGCGCCTCGGGTGAGATCCCCGGATTGATCGGCTGGAACTCACCAAACCCCGCTGCGGCCAGCCGGTAGGGCGGGAATCCCAGCTCGTCGATCATGAACTGAACCACCGACAGCGCCCGCCCCTGGCTCAGCTCCCAGTTGTTGGCGTATTTCCCCGCGCTCGACAGCGGAACGTTATCGGTATGTCCGTCGACCCGGAGGACCCAGTCGATCTCGGGCGGAATGTCACCGGCAACGTCGCTCAGGATCGCCACCACCCGTGCGATCTGCGCCCGCCCCTCGGGCGCCAGTGAGACATCGCCGATCGGGAACAGGACCTCGGATGAGAACACGAACCGGTCGCCCTCGATCCGCACGCCCTCGCGCCCCGCCAGAACCTCGCGCAGCTGGCCGAAGAAATCCGACCGGAACTGTTCCAGCTGCTTGGCCTTTTCCTCCAGCTCGCGCCGCAACGCCTCCTCGGCATCCGCCCGCCGCTTTTCCTCGGCTGCCACGCGCGCCAGCGCGGTGTTCAGCTGACTGCCCAGTGCGTTGATCTGAACCTGCGCGTCCGCTTCCTGTGCGGCGGCGGCATCCAGCAACGCCTGCAACGACCCCAGCTGGGACCGCAGCGCCGCCACCTGTTGGTTCAGAACCTCGGTTTTCCGCAGCGAGTCGGCGGATTTCGCCTCTTCCTCCGCCAGCGCCGCATTCGCGACCCGAAGCAGGGCGTCCCGTTCCTCTGCCTCGGTCAACGCCCGCCCGATCTCCAGCTCGGCCTGCGCCTTTGCCGCCAGCGCGGCGGCCAGCTGTTCGCGCAGATCCTGTTCGCTGCCCGCAGCCGAGGCGCGCAACGCCTCGATCTGCGCCCGGGCATCGGCGAGGTCGTTCTCGGCCGTCTCTTTCCCGGCCAGCGCCGCCATCAGCCGTTCGGTCAGGTCACCCTCTGCCGCCCGTGCGGCCGCAAGCAGGGTCAGTGTCTCTTCCGCCTCGCGCCGCTTTTCTTCCAGCGCCAGCGTCATCGCCGTCAGTTCCGCATCGGCGTTCTTCAGCCGCTCGCGCAGTGCCTCCGCCGCGGCCGCATCCGCCAGGCGCTGCCGCTCTTCGTCGGTCAGCCGGCTCTGGACATCCGCCAATTGCTCGCGCAGCCGCTCGGCAGCCGCCTGTTCGGCCAGCCTTGCCGCCTCTTCTGCATTCAGATCGTCCTCCAGCGCCGCCAGCCGTTGCCGCAACTCTTCCGCCGCCGCCCGCTCGGCCAGCCGCGCCGCCTCTGCGTCGGTCAGGTCCCGTTCGGCCCCGGCCAGCCGCCGCCGCATTTCCTCCAGAGCCGCCTGTTCGGCCAGCCGCGCGGCGTCGGTTTCGCTCATCTGGTCGACCATGCTGTCAAGGCTGCGCCGCATCTCTTCGGCTGCCGCCAGCTGGGCCAGCCGTTCGGCCTCGGTTTCGGACAGTGTCGTCTCGATATCCGCAAGCCGCTGCTGCAGCGACGCGACCACCGCCGCCTCGGCCAGCCGCGCCTCTTCCTCGGCGTCCAGCGACAATGCCAGATCGGCGACCCTCCGCCGCAACGATTCCGCCGCCGCGGCTTCGGCCAGCCGCCGCTTCTCTTCCTCCGACAGCGTGCCTTGCGTCTCTGCGAGCTGCTTCTGCAGCGCGGCGACCGTCGCCTGCTCGGCCAGCCGCGCCGCCTGTTCGTCGTCCAGCGCCGCATCGGCTTCGGCCAGCTGGCGGCGCAATGCCTCTGCCGCGGCCAGCGCGGCTGCCCGCGCATCTTCCTCGCCGGCCAGCGCCAACTGAAGCTGCTGTAGACGCGTGGTCAGATCGTCCCTTGCAGCGGCCAGTGCGGCGATCTCGGCCTCGGCGGCGGCGCGGGCGCTGTCGAGTTCACCGGACTGCCGCCGCAAAAGCTCGGCTTCCGCCAGCGCGGCAAGGCGTGCCGTCTCTTCTTCGCTGAGCGATGCCTGCGTCTCGTCCAGCCGTTCCTTCAGCGCCGCGATGGTGGCCTGCTCGGCCAGCCGCGCGGCCTGTTCGTCGGTCAGCGCGTCCTCGGACTGCGCCAGTTGATCGCGCAATGCCGCCACCTGCGCCAAGGCGGTCTGCAGCGCGTCCTCTTCGCCGGACAACGCGAGTTGAAGCTGCTGCAGCCGCACCGTCAGGTCGTCCCGCGCCGCCGCCGTCGCGGTCGCCTCGGCCTCGGCCGCGGCGCGCGCGGCATCCATCGCCGCCAGCGACGCTTCCAGACGCAGGATCGACTGCCGGAGCGTCTCTGCCTCTGCCGCGGTGGCCCGAACGCTGCCTTGCGCGGCCTCGGCCTCGGCCATTGCGGCATCCCGCGTGGCCTCTGTCTCGGCCAGGGACGCCTCGAGCCGCGCCAGCCTTGCCTGCAGCGACTCGCGCTCGATGCTGCCGGCCAGTTGCGCCGCCTCTGCCGCGCTGAGGTCCGTCTCGGTAACGGCCAGGCGGTCGCGCAGCTCGGCCAACAACGCCAGGCTATCCCGCTTCGCCGTCTCCTCGTCGGCCAGCGCCGCCTGCAACGCCAGGATCTGGTCGCGCAGCGTGGCGCCCTCGGCGCGGGCCGCCGTCACCGCTGCCGTTTCGTCATCCAGCGCCGCCTGCAGCTGCGCCAGCCGTTCGTTGAGCACCGTGTTCTCGGACTGCGATCCCTGCAACCGCGCCAGGGCATCGGCCAGCGAGGTATCCCGCGCCGCGACCCGGCCCCGCAGATCCGCAATCAAGGCCTCCAGCGCCGCGCGCCGTTCCGCCGCCAGACGGGCCGCCTCGGCACCTTCGTCGATCTCGTCCCGCGCCTGCGCCAGCGCCAGTTGCAGCGCCTCCTGATCCGAGATCAGCTGGGCATTTTCACCCCGCAGCGCGTCAAGATCCGCCGCCAGCACCGCGCCTTCGGTCCGGGCGGCATCCCGTTCGGCCAGGAGCGAGGCCACCTGTGCCTCGAAACTGGTGATCCGCGCCGCCTGGGCCGCCAGATCCTCGGCCTGCTGTGCGGTCTCGGACTGCAGGGCGGCGATCAGCGCCGATTGCGCCGCCTCGGTCGCGCGCGCGTCTTCCAGCGTCGCGGTCAGGGTGCCGACGTTTTCCTCCAGCTCGAACGCTCGCCGCTGTTCCAGACCCAGCGCCTGGGCCAGGGCGTTGACCTCGGCGCTCAGCTCGTCCAGCTCGCTTTCCTGGCCCGAAATCGTCTCGCGCAGCACGTATTGCACGACCATGAAGATGGTCAGCACGAACATCAGCACCAAAAGAAGCCCGGTCATCGCATCGACGAAGCCGGGCCAGATGTTGCCCGACATGCGCTGCACGGATCTGCGGGTCAGTGCCATGGCCTAGCCCCGGCCGACCGGGGTTCTTTCGCGCTCGCGGGCCAGCATGCGCACCGCCTTGGTCAGCGCGGCGATGTCGCCGCGCAGGTTGATCGTCGATTCCTGCCGCCCGGCGGACATCTCTTCGAGGATCCTGAGCAGCTGCACGTCGATCGACCGCAGCCGCATGCGGCTTTCGGCATCCACATGCCCCGCGCCGGCCTGTGCCTCTAGCACCTCGATCAGCTTGGCCTGGCTCTCGGCAATCCGGTCCATGGCCCGGGCGCCGGCATCCTCGCGGTCCATCCGCTCGGTCATGGCCTGGATCGAATCCGCCAATTGGCCCAGACGCTCGTCCACCATGGACCGGCTGATGTCGGACTGGGTATAGATCGCCTGCAGGCTTTCCATCTGCTCGGCCATATGGTCCAGCACCGCGACAACAGCGTCCTGGTCCGTCGCACCCTCGCCGTCGCCCGAGGAAAAGCCAAGCCGGGTGATCGTCGACAGCCATTCCTCCAGCTCGCGGTAGAACCGGTTCTGGCCATGGCCCGCAAACAGCTCCAGCAGACCCACCACCAGCGAGCCGGCCAGGCCCAGAAGCGACGAGGCAAAGGCCACGCCCATGCCGCCCAGTTGCGCCTCGAGTCCCGTCATCAGGCGGTTGAAGACGGCGATCCCCTCTTCACCCTCTTGCGGAGCCAGCGAGCGGATCGTGTCCACCACCGCCGGCACCGTGGTCGCCAGGCCATAGAACGTGCCCAGCAGTCCAAGGAAAATCAGAAGGTTGACGATATATCGCGTTATGTCACGCAACTCGTCGATCCGGGTGGCGACGGAATCCAGAATGGACCGCGCCGAGGACGAGCTGATCTGCATCCGGGCGCCCCGGGTCCGCAACAGCGCGGCCAAGGGCGCCAGCAGCCGGGGCGCCTTGGACGTCTGGTATTCCGGCTGGCCCCGGGCAAAGCCCAGGATCCAGTTCACCGACAGAAACAGCTGTGCCACCTGCCAGAAACAGGCGAAGACCCCGATCACGAAGACAAAGACGATGAACCCGTTCAGATAGGGGTTGGCGGCAAAGACCGACTGGACCCGCGGCAATGCGAAAAACGCTCCGACGCCGACAAGCCCCAGCACGACCAGCATCAAGACGATCTGGCGCACAGGTTGGGAAAAGAACGGCTCGGCCTCGCGATCCGGCTGGTCCATCTGGACGTGTCCTGACGCTAGTTGTTGTGGATAAGATACGGGCGAATGCTGCGCCTGCCAACACCCCCTAGCATTTCGGCCTTAATTTGCAAGGGTGCGTACCTTTTCGGCCAGCCAGGTCAGATCGGCGTCCTCGATCCCCAATTCTTCCAGATGCAACGCGGTGTTATACAGGTATTCGGTGTTCGGCCCGCGCCCGCCCACCGCCGTGGCAATGATCCCGGCCTGCTCTTCCAGGGGCAATCCGCCGCAATATTGCACATGTTCCGTATCGACCACATAGGCCAGCGCCTCGACTTGGCGGCCGTCCTGCAGGTCGACGGGCAACTGCTTTTCCAGATAGGCCGACGAAATCAGCTCGCGCTCGCGCAGATACTCCAGCGTTTCCGGCGCACGCGTCGGGGTCACGGCAAAGGCCAGCCCGTGGCATTCGGTCTCGGGATGTTCGTCCAGCGCCAGCACCAGTCCCGGGTCGGTGTGAGTTCCGCGGTGATGGACCGAACGCATGCAGAACGTCCGCGCATAGCCGGGCAGCGTCGCCAGCACGCGTTCCTCGAACTCGAAGCCCGGGTTCCACATCAGCGAGCCGTAGCCGAACACCCACAGCCTTGCGTCACGCATCTCTCTGGTCCTTGTTGCTGCCGCCCTATAAACATCAGCCCGCAAGCAGCGTCAAAGGCCCGCGATGCGTATTCTTCTGATCGTCATCCTGACCGCCGCAGCAGGCTGGTCAGGTTACTGGGTCGTCGGCTCGCGTGCGACGGAGGACGGGTTGCGCGACTGGCTCGACGCGCGGGCCGGGGCCGGGTGGCTGTCGGAATATTCCGCGGTCTCGACCCGGGGCTTCCCGAACCGGTTCGACACCACCATCACAGGCCTGGAACTCGCCGACCCGGCCACCGGCGTCGCCTGGTCCGCACCGTTTCTGCAGTTGCATCGCCTCAGCTACGAGCCCAATCACGTCATCGCGACCTGGCCCGACCGCCAGACGCTCGCCTCGCCCTATCAGCGCCTGACCGTCGGCACCGAAAAGATGCAGGCGAGTTTCGTCTTCGTGCCCGGCACCGATCTGCAGCTCGACCGGTCCTCCTTTGTCGTCAATGCGCTCGATGTCGCCTCGACGGACGGCTGGTCCGCCACGGTCGACGAGGTCCGCCTTGCCACCCGCAGCACCGCCGCCCGCGCGGGCAGTCACGATATCGGCTTCGAGGCCACGTCGCTGCGCCCCAAGGGGACCCTCCTGGCCGAACTGGCCGATGCGGGGCTGGTCCCGGGCACCTTCGAGCGGCTGAAGATCGATGCGACCGTCAGCTTCGACGCCCCCTGGGACCGGGCCGCGGTCGAAATTGCGCGCCCGGCGATCACCGGGGTCGAGCTGAACCTGCTGCAGGCAAACTGGGGCAAGCTGGAGCTTTGGATGGCGGGCGATCTGACCGTCGACGCCGCCGGCGTGCCGTCGGGCAAGATCACGGTGAAGGCCAAGAACTGGCGCGAGATGCTGCAGCTTGCCGTTTCGGCGGGCTGGATCCCGGACAGTTTCGCCCCCACCCTGGAAACCGGGCTGGAGCTGCTGGCCGGGCTTGCCGGATCACCGAAAACGCTGGATGCGCCGCTGACGATCCGGAACGGCGCGGTGTCGTTCGGGCCGATCTCGCTGGGTCAGGCGCCAAGGCTGAGGCTGCGGTGATGCCGCGATGCGGCGAAAATTTGGTTAAATATTTGTAAATGCAGAATGTTTCGCGCGCGAAACATCTGCGGCCCTGAGGCTCCTCTCATTGGATCCGAACGCAGGGATTCGAGCCCGGCGCCGCTGAGTAGAACGAAAACCGCAGGACGCGTAGACCTATCGCTGCCTTACCGGCAATACGCCCCGCCGCGGTGGCGCGCGGTGTCGAAATGGAAGTGGTCCTTGTGGAACCGGTCCGACCGCGGCCCCAGAACCGTGCCGAAGGTTCCGCAGGCCTGTGCGTGCACCTGTTTCAGGATCGGTCCCTGCACCCGGTCGTTCCAACCCTTCAGCACCGTCATCGACACGCCGTTCTTCAGATTGATCGCCGAGATGTCGATGGCCCGGCCCCGGCCGTGTTCCGAAATCCTCGCGCCGGGCTGGTTGTTCCGGGTCCGGCAGGAATAATGCGCCGCGACCTTCAGCGACGCAACGCCGCCGCCAAGCTGCCCGACCGCAGGTTTCACCGACCCGCTGACCCAGCGCTTCAGCGCCTTGGCGGTGGTGCAGTCGATATTGGCGGGCGTGCTCAGCGCCACGCCGTCCACCGACGTCACGCGTACACCGTTCGACAGCCCGCAGCCGCGCAAGCGCGCCGGGATCGGCGGGATCGCCTGACCGCGGATCGACGGGTCGCCGCAGACCGATCCGGTCTTTGGGTACTTCACCGGCTTGTCCGGTGCGCGGAAAACCGCCGCCAGTAGGCCCCTGGGCCGCTTCGGCGGCCGCGGCGCCGGCGTTGCGGACGCGGTCGAGGCCAGAACCACGCGCTCCGGCCCTGTTGCGTCGGCCGCCGGTGTCGGCCGCGCTGTGCGCACCCGGAACGACGGGCGCGGGGCCGGCACCGGTGACACGCGCAGGCCCGGGATCGAGGCGGCCATCGCCACCCGCACCGCAGCATTCGTGTCCGGACGCGCTGCAGGGTCTTGGGCCAGGGGAACGGCCCGGGCGCTGCCAGGCCGCAGTTCGGGCCGTGGTGAGACGGACGGCGCGTCGGCAAAGGCTGCCACCGCCAAAAGCGTGGCCACACTGAAGGCAAGCACCGGCAGGCGAAGGGTCATTCCTTCACGGCTCCTCGTCCGAAATTGGGGGCGTCGGTATCCTGCCCCGCCTCGATGATCCCGCGTCTGATGTCCCGGGTATGGGTAAAATACTCGAAAAGATGTGCGCCGTCACCCGTGCGGATCGCCCGTTGCAGCGCAAACAGCTCTTCGGTGAAGCGGCCGAGGATTTCCAGCGTCGCGTCCTTGTTGGTCAGAAACACGTCGCGCCACATCGTCGGGTCGCTGGCCGCGATCCGCGTGAAGTCGCGAAAGCCCGCGGCAGAGTACTTGATGACCTCCTGATCGGTCACCCGCCGCATGTCGTCGGCGACCCCGACCATCGTGTAGGCGATCAGATGCGGGGCATGGCTGGTCACCGCCAGCACCAGATCGTGGTGGTCGGCATCCATCGTCTCGACATTGGCGCCCATCGCCTCCCACAGCGCGCGCAGCCGCTGCAGCGCGCCGGGGTCCGTGTCGGCGTCGGGGATCAGCAGGCACCAGCGGTTCTCGAACAGCTCGGCAAAGCCCGACCGCGGCCCCGAATGTTCGGTCCCCGCCAGCGGGTGGCCTGGGATGAAATGCACGCCGTCCGGCACGAACGGCGCCACCGCGCCGATCACATGCCGCTTGACCGATCCGACGTCGGTCACTGTCGCGCCCGGCTTCAACTTCGGCCCGATTTCCTCTGCGACCGCCGTCATCGCCCCCACCGGTACGGCCAGCACCACAAGATCGGCGTCCATGACCGCCTCGGCCGCGGTCTCGACCACCCGGTCGCACAGGCCGATCTCGACCGCCACGCCGCGTGTCTCGGCCGACCGCGCGGTGCCCACGATTTCGCCGGCCAGCCCGCCGCGCCGCATCGCCAGCGCCATCGAGCCCGCGATCAGGCCAAGCCCGATCAGCGCCACGCGGTCGTACAGCGCGCTCACGCCCGGGCATCCTTGAATTGTCCGACGGCATGGGCCACCCGACGGCACGCGGCCTCGTCACCGACGGTGATCCGCAGGCAATGCGGCAGCTTGTAGCCCGCCACCTTGCGCACCAGGATCCCGGCCTCTTTCAGCCAGGCGTCGCAGGCCTCGGCCTCGGCTTCGTCGGCGAACCGGGCGAGGATGAAATTGGCGCAGGAGGTATCCGACGGCACCCCCTTTTCGGCCAGCGCCTCGGCCAGCCAGGCCCGCATCCGCCGGTTCCCGGCCAAGCAGGTCTCGGCGAATTCCCGATCCCGCACCGCGGCCTCTGCGGCGTCGAGCTGTGCCTGGCTGAGGTTGAACGGCCCGCGGATGCGGTTCAGCACGTCGATGATGCCTTGCGGGCCATAGCCCCAGCCGATGCGCAGCCCGCCCAGCCCGTAAAGCTTGGAAAACGTCCGGGTCATGACCACGTTGTCGCGCCCGTCGACCAGCGACACGCCGCCATCATAGCCGTCGACGAATTCGGCATAGGCGCCGTCCAGCACCAGAATCGCGCCGTCCGGCAGACCGTCGGCGAGCCGGGCGATTTCGTTGCCGCCGATCATCGTGCCGGTGGGGTTGTTGGGGTTGGCGATGAACACCAGTTTGGTCCGTGGGGTCGCAGCGGCCAACAACGCGTCGACATCCGTCACCCGCTCGCGCTCCCTCGCCTCGACCGGTGTTGCACCCGCCGCCAGGGCGCTGATGCGGTACATGGCAAAGCCATGCTCGGTATGCAGCACCTCGTCGCCGGGACCGGCATAGCATTGGCAGAGAAAATGGATGATCTCGTCGGATCCCACGCCACAGATGATCCGGTCGGGGTCAAGCCCGTGAACCTCGGCGATCGCCGTGCGCAGCGACAGGTGATCCGTCGACGGGTAGCGGTGCAGCCGATACGCCGCCCGGCCATAGGCCTCGACCGCCTTCGGCGACGGCCCGTACGGATTTTCGTTCGACGACAGCTTTATCACGTCGTCGCGTCCCGGCAGGGCCGACTGGCCGCCCTGATAAAGGGCGATCTCCATGATCCCGGGCTGCGGCGTGGGCGGCATGCGTTTCTCCATCGTGCCGCGCCGTTCTATCGGTGCCCGCCGGGCAACGCCAGCGGCAAACTGCCCCGCGATGTTGCAGCCCCGCCACCGCTTGCATGCCTCGCGCGCATCCATGGCACGGCGGCCTTCGACTTTGATTTCGCGCCCGGGGCTCCGCGCAAACCTCCGCTCCAACCCGGAACCGGTAGAACGCAGTTCCATCAAATTTCATCCTGCTCTAGCTTGGCGGCATGCCCGATTCCCCGATGACGCCATGACCGACACGCCTGCCTATCAGGTCCTCGCCCGCAAGTACCGGCCCGAGACCTTTGCCGACCTCGTCGGCCAGGACCCCATGGTGCGTACGTTGAAAAACGCGTTCGAGGCGGACCGTATCGCCCAGGCGTTTATCCTCACCGGGATCCGCGGCACCGGCAAGACGTCGACCGCGCGGATCATCGCCAAGGGGATGAACTGTATCGGGCCGGACGGGCAGGGCGGCCCGACGACCGAGCCCTGCGGCACCTGCGAACACTGCGTGGCGATCGCCGAGGGCCGCCATGTGGACGTGCTTGAAATGGACGCCGCCAGCCGCACCGGCGTCGGCGACATCCGCGAGATCATCGAGAGCGTGGCCTACCGGGCGGCGTCGGCGCGCTACAAGATCTACATCATCGACGAGGTTCACATGCTGTCGACCAGCGCTTTCAACGCGCTGTTGAAGACGCTGGAGGAACCTCCCAGTCACGTGAAGTTCATCTTCGCCACCACCGAGATCCGCAAGGTCCCGGTCACCGTCCTCAGCCGCTGCCAGCGCTTTGACCTGCGCCGGATCGAGCCCGAGGTGATGCTGGATCTGCTGCGCAGGATCGCGGGGACCGAAGGCGGCGAGATCACGGATGAGGCGCTGGCGTTGATCACCCGGGCGGCCGAGGGCTCGGCCCGTGATGCCACGTCGCTTTTGGACCAGGCGCTCAGCCACGGGGCGGGCGAAACCACCGCCGATCAGGTGCGCGCCATGCTGGGCCTGGCCGACCGGGGCCGGGTGCTGGATCTGTTCGATCTGATCATGACCGGCGACGCGGGCGGCGCACTGACCGAGCTCGGCGCGCAATATGCCGACGGCGCCGATCCGCTGGCCGTGCTGCGCGACCTGGCCGAGATCACCCATTGGGTCAGCGTCATCAAGATCACGCCCGAGGCCGCCGAGGATCCTACCATCGGCCCCGACGAACGCGCCCGGGGCACCGACATGGCCGCGCGCCTGCCGATGCGTGTGCTGACGCGGATGTGGCAGATGCTGCTGAAGGCGCTCGATGAAACCGCCCAAGCGCCCAACGCGATGATGGCCGCCGAAATGGCAGTCATCCGCCTGACCCACGTTGCCGACCTGCCACCACCCGAGGAACTGATCCGCAAACTGCAGGAGGCTCCTCCGCCGACCCGGCAATCCGCACCGGCCGCCCCGTCCGGCGGTTCGCCCGGACCCTCCGCCGTCTCGTACACCGCCCCGCGCGCGCAGTCCGGCGCGACGTCCGACGGCGCCGCCACCGCCCGCGTGCTGGCGCCCGACCGGGCACTTGCGCGATATGCCCGCTTTGACCAGGTTGTCGACCTGATCCGTGCGAACCGGGACGTCAAGCTTTTGGTCGAGGTCGAAACCACCCTGCGCCTGGCCCGATACCAACCCGGCCGCATCGAGTTCGAGCCGACCGAGGCGGCCCCCCGCGATCTTGCGGCGCGCCTTGCGGCGAAACTCCAGCTTTGGACGGGCGTGCGTTGGGCCGTCAGCGTGGTCGGCGAAGGCGGCGGCCAAACCATTGCCGAGACCCGCGACGCCGAACGCCTGGCGCTGGAGGACGAAGCCAAGCAGCATCCGCTGGTTCAGGCCGTCTTCGACGCCTTCCCGGGCGCCAGGATCACCGAAATCCGCACGCTCGAGGAAATCGCCGCCGAGGCCCGGGCCGAGGCGCTGCCCGAAGTGGACGAGGAATGGGACCCTTTCGAAGAGGACTGATCCTCTGGCTTCTCTGGCCCACCGCCGCCCTGGCCGAGGCCTGCGCGACTGTGCGACCGGGCTGGGACGGCACGCCCATGACGGCCCTGGCCGAGGCGGTCTTTCTCGCCGGAACGGTTCCGGTTCTGATCCTGTTTCTGGCCACCGCCGCCGCGCTGCGCTTTCGCAGCCAGTGGGGCGGCCTTGCCGTGGTGGTGCTCTGGACCGGGCTGATCACGGTCCTGTCCATGGTCGATCCCAGCGGCCTGCAGGCTGCGGCCCGGGCCCAGGGCTGCGTCGGTTCTCCTGCCTTGTTCATCGGCATCGTGGCTGCGATATGTGTTGCGACGATCCTTTACACCGCCCCGCTGAAACAGCGGCCCGACTGACGGAGACAGATATGTTCAAAGGCCTCGGCAATCTCGGCGATATGGCCGGGATGATGAAGAAAGCCAAGGAGATGCAGGAGAAGATGGCCGAGATGCAGGACAGTCTCGGCAGCATCATCGTGACCGGGGAATCCGGTGCGGGTCTCGTCAAGGCCACCGCCACAGCCAAGGGCGAGCTGACCGGGCTGGACATCGATCCGTCGATCTTCAACCCTGACGACAAGGAGGTTGCCGAGGATCTGATCCTTGCCGCCGTCAAGGACGCCCAGGTCAAGGCCGCCGAGCGCGGCAGGGAAGAGATGCAGAAGATCACCGACGGGCTGGGATTGCCCGCAGACCTGAAGCTGCCGTTCTGACCGCGCCGGGGAAATGACCGGCATGCCGGCCGCGGGAAGAGCCGTGCCATCGGCGACCCGCGGGGAGGCGACCCAGACCTACGGACGGCTCGATTTATCCCAGCAAAGTCCGAACGACCTCAATGCGATACGCGCCGTCAGCAAATCGCCTCCCCTGCGGGGCGGGTCGGCGATGGCGCGGCGGCCTGCGGCCTTGATTCCGCGCCTGAATGCAGATTGCGAAAGTCCGTTCAAGGCCGGCAAACGACCTTGCGACTCGAATACGCCAGGTCTCGCTCTACGGGTGTCTTGCATCTACCGCCCGACGCTGTGCCGGTCTAAGGTCGCTGCCATGACCGACGCGCCCAAGGAAATCGAAACCCTGATCGACATGATGGCCAAGCTGCCTGGCCTCGGGCCGCGGTCGGCGCGCCGGGCCGTTCTGCACATGATCAAAAAGCGCGGCCTGCTCATGCAGCCCCTTGCCGATGCGATGCATGCGGTGGCCGCGACGGCGCGGGAATGCCTGAACTGCGGCAACATCTCGACGGCCGATATCTGCACGATCTGCGCGGCCGAGAAACGGGCGAACGGTGAAATCTGCGTGGTCGAAGACGTGGCCGACCTTTGGGCGATGGAGAGGGCCGGGGTGTTTAGGGGCCGCTACCACGTGCTGGGCGGCACCCTGTCGGCGCTCGACGCCGTGGGGCCTGAAGATCTGCGCATCCCCAAGCTGATCGACCGGGTCGAGGCAGAGACCGTGACCGAGGTCATCCTGGCGCTGAACGCCACCGTCGACGGCCAGACCACGGCGCATTATATCGCCGACCAACTGGAACACCGGGTGCGTGTGACCTCGCTTGCCCAGGGCGTGCCAATCGGGGGTGAGCTCGACTATCTCGACGACGGAACGATCACCGCGGCGCTGAAGGCACGCAAAGCCGTGTGATTATCCCGCAGAGACGATTTTTCGGCGAAAAATCGTGCCGCCGGTTCCGCTACTCGCTTGCCCGAAGAACCCGTGCCGGCCGCGCGGCCAGCGGCCGCCAGGCAAAGGCCAGCCCCGCCCCCAGCGTCGTCAGCACCCCGCCCGTCACGATCGCGACCGCCGAGACCGGCTCGAACCGGAATTCCGTCTCCATCACGAAGGTCGTCACCGCCCATCCGGCCAGCCCGCCCGCCAGGATCGCCACCAGCCCCGCGGCCAGCCCGAACATCGCCGACCGCAGCGCGAAATTCGTCAGCACCGCGCGCCGCGTCGCGCCCAGCGTCTTCAGGATCGCCGCCTCATAGGTTCGCGCCCGCTCGCCGGCCGCGGCGGCGCCGATCAGCACGATCAGTCCCGTCACCAGCGTCGCCATCGCCCCATAGGTCGTGGCGGCGGCGATGCCCGACAGAACCTCGCTGACTCGTGCGATCGCGTCGCGCACCCGGATCATCGTGATGTTCGGATACGCCCCGCCGATATCCCGCAACAGCTGCGCCTCGGCCTGCTGGTCGGCGTAGATCGTGGCGATATGGGTGTGGGGTGCGCCCTGCAAGGCGCCGGGGTTCATCGACAGGATGAACCCGATCCCGGCGGTCGAAAAATCCACGTTGCGGAAGCTGGTGATCTTGGCGGCGATGTCGCGGCCCAGCACGTTGATCGTGATCTCGTCGCCCAGTTGCAGGCCCATCTCCGCGGCTTCCTCGGCCGCGAAACTCACCTGCGGGGGCCCGGTGTAATCTTCCGCCCACCAGCTCCCCGCCGTCACCTCGGCCCCCGAGGGCGGCGCCGCGGAATAGGTGATGCCGCGGTCGCCCTGCAGCACCCAATGCTCGCCCGCGACGTCTCGCGCGGGTTGGCCGTTGATCCGGGTGATCACGCCGCGCAGCATCGGCGCGCTTTCGACCCGCGAGACGCCTGGATCACCGGTCGTGCGGTCCAGAAAGCCGGCAAGCTGATCGTTCTGGATATCCACCACGAAATAGCTCGGCGCGACATCCGGCAGATCCCGGGCGATGGCGCCGCGCAGATTGGAATCGATCTGCCCAACCGCCGCCAGCACGGTCAGCCCCAGACCCAGCGACAGCACCACCGGACCCGCCTCGCTGCCGGGCCCGCCGACCGACCCCAGCGCCATGCGAAGCGCGCTGCGCCCCCGCACGGCCCGGGTGCGGGCGGTACGCCGGGCAAGGCGGCGGGTCGCCATTGCCACCCCGATCAGAACGATGAAGGCCGCGAACAGGCCGGCGGCGGACCACAGCGTCAGGCGCGTCAGCCCCGATAGGGTGGCGGCGGCAGCGACAAGCGAGGCCAGCAGCACGAGGGTCGCCGCCAGATACGGCCAGCGCGGCCAGGTCAGGCGGTTCAGAGCGCCATCGCGGAACAGCGCGGCGGCCCGCACCTGCTCTGTTCGGGCAAGCGGCCAAAGGGTGAAGAGCGCGGCGGCCAGGGCGCCGTAAAGCGCAGCTTCGGCCAGCGGCGCGGGGTGGATTCCGAAAGCCGCCGGCAGCGGCAGGCGTGCCTCGATCAGCGGAGCGAAGACCAGCGGCACCACAGCGCCGAGGGCCAGGCCGATGGCGATGCCGATTGCAGTCAGGGCCGCGATCTGAAGGGCATAGGCCGCGAAGATCGTTCGGGTCTCGGCCCCCAATGTCTTCAGCGTGGCGATCACGCTGGTCTTTTCGTCCAGATAGGCGCGCACGGCCGCCGACACGCCGACACCGCCGACCGCAAGCCCGGCCAGACCCACAATCACCAGAAACGCGCCAAGGCGATCGACGAATTCCGTCACGCCCGGCGCACCGTTGCGGCTGTCGCGCCATCGCAGCCCCGCGTCCGCCAAGGCCTCTGCCGCTTTCGCTTCCATCCGGGCAAGATCGGTGCCGTCGGCGAATTTCAGACGGTAGGCGGTTTCGTAGAGCGTGCCCGGCTGCAGGAGGCTGGAGTTCTGAAGCGCCCCGGTCCGGACGATGGTGCGGGGGCCAAGGCCAAATCCGCTGCTGGCCCCGTCGGGCTCGCGGGTCAGCGCCGCCATCAGCACGAAATCCTGGGTGCCAAGGCGGAAGGTGTCGCCGGGTGTCAGCCCCATGCGGCCGATCAGCACGCCATCCATTACCGCGCCGGGCAATCCATCCGCGCCATCGAGCGCCTGCGCAAGCGGCAGCGGCGGATCGAGGGTCGCAGTGCCATATAGCGGATAGGCGTCATCGACACCCTTCACCTGTGTCAGGCCCCGCTCGGTCTCGCCGCCGCGGTCCGCAATCGCCATGGACCGGAAGTCGACGATTTCCGAAACCGTTTCGGCATTGGCCTCCATCCAGGCACGTTCTTCCGCCTCGGCGAAACGGTAGGTCAACTGAATTTCGGCGTCTCCCCCAAGGATCACCGCCCCCTCGCGCTGGAGGCCTAGCTCGATCGAGGCGCGCACGCTGCCGACGGCGGCGATGGCCGCGACGCCAAGGGCGAGACAGGCAAGGAAGACGCGGAAGCCCCGGAGCCCGCCGCGCAGCTCGCGCCGGGCGATACGGGCGGCATTTGCTAGGCTCATTCTGCGGCTTCCCGGGACTCTTGCGGTGCCAGACGGCCGTCGACCAGGCGGACAACCCTGTCGCAGCGCGATGCGAGGTCGGTGGCGTGCGTCACAAGGATCAGCGTTGCGCCGTGGCGGTCTCGCAGGCCGAAGAGGAGATCCATGATCGCCTGGCCCGTCGCGCCATCGAGATTGCCGGTGGGTTCGTCGGCCAGCAGAATGTCCGGACGCGGCGCGGCGGCGCGGGCGAGCGCCACGCGCTGTTGTTCGCCGCCGGACATCTGGGCCGGGTAGTGATGGCTGCGCTCGGCCAGGCCCATGGCGGCCAGTTCCGCCTCGGCCCGGTCGAAGGCATCCGCTGCGCCGGCCAGTTCCAGCGGCGTTGCAACGTTTTCCAGGGCGGTCATTGTCGGAATCAGGTGGAAGGATTGGAACACCACGCCCATATGATGGCGGCGGAAGCGGGCGAGCGCGTCTTCGTTCATCGTGGTGAGGTCCTGGTCCAGTACGGTGATCCGGCCCCCCGTGGCGCGTTCGAGCCCGCCCATGAGCATGAGGAGAGAGGATTTGCCCGAACCCGACGGCCCCACCAAACCCAAGGTTTCCCCGCGCGGCACGGTCAGGTCGATCCCCTTCAGGATGTCGACCCGCCCCGCATTGCCGTCGAGCGATAGCTGGGCGTTGTCGAGAGCGACGACAGTCTCGGGCATGTTCGAAGTCCTTCGGCAGGGTCTTGGCATGGGATATGGGGCCGTGCGGAGGCTGCGCAACCTTTGTGGCGCGGTTCTTCTTGCCGGAACGGCCGTGCAGGCCGAGCCGGTGGTCATTGCGGCTCTGGGCGACAGCCTGACCCAAGGGTACGGTCTGGCGCCCGAAGACGGGTTCGTGCCGCAGTTGGAGCGCTGGCTGCTGGATCAGGGCGCAGAGGTGCGGGTTCGGAACGCGGGCGTGTCGGGGGACACCACGCAGGGCGGGCTTTCGCGGGTCGCCTGGACGCTGACGCCGGACGTCGACGCGATGGTTGTCGCGCTTGGGGGCAATGATCTGCTGCGGGGGATCGATCCGGCGCTGAGCCGGGCGAATTTGGCGGGAATCCTTCAGGCGGCGGGCGATGCCGGTGTCGAGGCGATGCTGGTCGGGCTGACGGCGCCGGGAAACTACGGACCGGAGTTCAAGCGGGATTTCGATGCGATGTACCCCGAACTGGCCGCGGAATACGGCGCGCTGCATGTGGAAAGCTTCATGGGGCCGTTGTCGGAGCGGGCAGAGGAAGAGGGGGCGTTTCAGCGATATATGCAGGCGGATGGCATCCACCCCAGTGCCGAGGGCGTGGCGCTGATCGTCGAGGGGCTGGGCCCCTTCGTCCTGGAACTGATAGACCGCGTTGACTGAGCGTCGGCACCGATTGCCGCCAAACGGATGTTTACCCTACGCTCATCGCCAGAACGCGGCTGATCTCTGTCAGTGATCGGCCCGACTGGCGACGCCATTCGTTGAACGCCTCCTGTACCTTGGCCAGCGCGCCCTTCGAGGTGGGTGCCTTGTCGATGACGCCCTCGGCGATCAGGCGGGCGACGACGTCACGGCTTAGAATGAAGCTGTCGAGGCCGATGAAGCGCAGGGCATACTGTCCGCTGGTGCCTCCGAGTCGCGTGCCGCGGGTTTTCAGCATCTGCAGGAGGCCCACATAGTCATCCGCAGGCCACGTGGCAAAGGCCTTTGCAGCCGTGCCGTGTTCCGCCGCAAGCTCTTGAAGAAACGCGGCGTTGTCGCGGACCGACTGTATCTTGGCGCCGTGGCGCACGATGCGGGTGTCCTGGATCAGTTCGTCGAACCAGACGTCGTCCATCATCGCGCATCTGGCCACGTCGAAGCCGTGAAACGCCTCTTCGAATCCGGGCCATTTGTTTTCGATGACCTTCCAGTTGAAGCCTGCGCTGAACACGTTCTTGGAAAACTGCGACAGCCAGCGGTGGTCCGGAATCCTTTCAAGCTCTTCGGGGCTGAGAGGGGGCGTGAGCAGCGCCTCCAACGCGTCGGTACCGCCCTTTCGCTCGGCCGCGATGGCAAAGATTTCGTCGAATGTGCGCATTTGCCGGTCTCCTTTGACGCAAGACTATCCGATTGCGTCGCCGGAATGGCAATTCATTGCCGCGGTTTGTCGTCGTAGTCGTCCGACAGAATGCGATGGGCATCGCCCTTGGGATCCTCGTATTGCTTGGACTTGAGTGTCCAGAAAAAGGCCGCAAGGCCGAGGCCGCCGAGAAACAGAGAGACCGGGATAAGGATTGCGAGGACTTCCATTTTCTACCGCAACCTCAACGCGTTGAGAGTGACCGAGATCGACGAGAACGACATTGCCAGCGCCGCCGCCAGCGGGGTGGCAAGGCCGATCAGGGCGATGGGAATCGCGATCGCGTTATAGCCTGCGGCGATGGCGAAGTTTTCGACGATGCGGCGGGTGGCGGATTTCGAGGTTGCGACGGCGTCGGCAAGCGGGGCCAGCGAGCCGCCCAAGAGCACGATGTCGGACACCACGCGGGTGGCTTCGAGCGCGCTGGCCGGCGAGATCGAAGCGTGCGCGGCGGCGAGCGCCGCGGTGTCGTTCAGACCGTCGCCGACCATCAGAACCTTGTGGCCGGACTCGCGCAGGCGTTTGATGTAAAGCGCCTTTTCGTCCGGCAGGACACCGGATTCGAAGGCGTCGATCCCGGTGCGCGCGGCGATGTCGGCCACTGCGGCGGGATGGTCGCCCGAAAGCAGGATGACGGTCTTGCCCTGGGCCTTCAGGGCGGTCACGGCATCAGCTGCGCCGTCGCGCAGCGCGTCCGAGAAGCGGAAGGCGACGGTGCGGCCGCCGGTCTGCAGATAAGTCGCCGTGCCGGGGACCGGATCGGCCCCGACCCACGCCGCGCGACCCAGGCGGACCGTCTGGCCCCGCCATTCGGCCTCGACCCCGTGACCGGGGATTTCGCGCAGGCTCTCGATGTCGGAATCGCCAGGAACTTCCATGGAGTTCGCATCAGACCCTGCGTCGGACAGGGCGGTGGCCAGCGGATGCGAAGAGCCGCGCGCAAGTGCCCTGGCAAGGGCAAGATCGGCCGGGTCGTGGCTTGTCGGGTCGGCGAGTTGCGGGCGCCCTTCGGTCAGCGTTCCGGTCTTGTCGAAGACAACGGTGTCGACCTCGGCGAGACGTTCCAGCGCCGTGGTGTTCTTGATCAGCATGCCCTGCCGGAACAGGCGGCCCGAGGCAGCGGTTGTAACGGCAGGAACGGCAAGGCCGAGGGCGCAGGGGCAGGTGATGATCAGCACGGCGACGGCGATGTTGAGCGACAGGCGCACGTCGCCGCTGATCCAGACCCAGGCGATAAACGCGCCGAGCGCCAGCAGATGCACGGCGGGCGCGTAGATGCGGGCGGCGCGGTCCGCGAGTGAGGTGTAGCGGTTGCGCGCGGTCTCGGCCAGCGCGACCAGATCGGCAAGCCGGTGCAGCGTGCTGTCCTCTCCGGCGGCGGTGACGCGGACGGAGACTGCACCGGTAAGGTTGACCTCGCCCGCGCTGACCGTGGTGCCGGGGCCGGCGAAGACCGGCAGGCTTTCGCCGGTGAGAAGCGAGCGGTCGATTTCGCTGTTGCCGATTTCGATGAGGCCGTCGACGGGCACGCGCGCGCCGGGCAGGACGCGGACGAGATCGCCGGGGGCAAGATCGGCGATGGGCACCATCGCATCGGCAGCGCCGTCGATCCTGAGCGCGCGGGGCACTTCCAGCGCGGCGAGTTCCTGGGCGGCGGATCGGGCGACGGACCGGGTGCGATGGTCGAGATAGCGGCCTGCCAGCAGGAAGAAGGTCAGCGACAGGGCGGCATCGAAATAGGCGTGCTCGCCGGATTGCATGGTTTCGTAAACGGACATGGCCGCGGCGAGCAGGATCGCCAGCGAGATCGGAACGTCCATGTTGAGGCGCGCGGCCTTGAGCGCATCCCAGGCGTTGCGGAAGAACGGTTGCGCCGAAAAGGCGATGGTCGGCAGCGCGATGGCGGCGGAGATCCAGTGGAACAGGTCGCGCGTGGCGTCGGCGGCGCCGGACCAGACGGCGACGCTGAGCAGCATGACGTTCATCATCGCGAAACCCGCGACGCCGAGGCGCATCAGCAGATCGCGGCTGCGCGTGTCGCCCTGCGTCGAGGCGAGTGTCGCCCCGTCAAGCTCGTGGGCCGTGTAGCCCTTGGCGGTCAGGGCGCGGGCGATGCTGGGCGCATCGATGCTGTCGCTGGCCTCGACGGTGGCGCGTTTCAGCGTGAGGTTGACGCGGGCGGAACGCACGCCCGGCATGGCGCATAGCGCGCGTTCCACCCCGGCGATGCAGCCGGCACAGTGGATTTCAGGCAGGCTGAGCAGGATTTGCGTGTCGCCCTTGGCCGTACTGCCGGCGACGTCTTCCGCCGCGGAGGCGGCCGTGCAGGCGGGGCAGGCCGAGGCTGCAGTCATTTGGTCTCGTCCACGTAGAGCACGACCCGCTGGCGGAAGGCCGTGCCGTCATCCGCGGTGGCGATCAGGCGCAGGTTCCAGTTGCCCGCGGCCAGCTGAACCGGCGCGACGTGGCGCTGGCCGTCGAATGTGAAGGCGGGCGTCAGGTCGTCGGCGACATGCGTGGCGCGCCCGAGCGTGGCGTCGATCGTTGCAGGGTCCACCGGCTGGCCGTTCTTGTCCAGGATGGTGAGGCGGAGTTCGCCCGCGGCGACCTCGGCCGAGACGCGCCAGCCGAGCGCCAGCTGCGCGGCGCGGTCGGCGTCGAATTTCTGGCTGGCGACATAGGAGTTTTTGGTCTCGAGCCCCGGGAAGGTGCCGATGGCGAGGCTGGCCATCAGCACGTTGACCGCGATGATGACGCCGAAGGCCGAGGCGGTGATGATAAAGACCGTGCGGCCGGTGATGGGTTTGCTGGTCATTGGCCTGTTCCGTTGAAGACGCTGTCCTTGTAGACCCGGTCGCCGTTGGCGAGGTCCTCGACCCAAAAGCGAATGTCGGTACGGTCGAGGATGGCCGGGTCCGAGTTGCGGGGCGCCATCACATAGACGCGCTGCAGTTTGGTCTCATCCGCTGGCACGTTGACGGATTCGTAAGGCGTGCCTTCGAGTTGGATGCGCAGGGCCGGGTCACCCTTGACCGAGATGCGGAACGGGCGATCCTCGCCATGCTTGTTCCGAAGCCGCAGGTCGTAGGTGTTGCGGATGGTGCCGTCCGAGAGGGTGACGTAGACCGGGTTGCGGATCGGGGCGACGGTGAGGTCGATTTCCGACCGGATGAAAAGCGCGACCAGAAGCGCGACACCGACCAGCGACCAGAGCGCTGTATAAAGGATCGTGCGCGGTCTGAACACATGTTGCCAGACGGGTTTCGCCGGTTGCCCCTGGCGTTCGCGGGCCTCGTCCGTCAGCGCCAGATAATCGACTAGGCCGCGGGGTTTGCCGATCTTCGCCATGACGTCGTCGCAGGCGTCGATGCACAGGCCGCAGGTGATACAGGCCAGTTGCTGGCCGTCGCGGATGTCGATGCCCATCGGGCAGACGTTGACGCAGGCGTTGCAGTCGATGCAGTCGCCCAAAAGCTCGGCACCTTCGGCCTTGCGGTGTTTGCCCCGGGGTTCGCCGCGCCAGTCGCGATACCCGATGGTGATGGTGTCTTCGTCCATCATCGCGGCCTGAATGCGCGGCCAGGGGCACATGTAGATACAGACCTGTTCACGGGCAAAGCCGCCGAAAAGCACCGTGGTCAGGGCCAGAACCGCCATCGTGGTGTAGGCGATGGGGTGCGCCTGGCCGGTGACCAGGTTCACGGCCAGTGTGGGGGCGTCGGTGAAATAGAATACCCAGGCGCCGCCGGTCGCCAGCCCGATCAGCGCCCAGATGATCCACTTGGTGACCCTAAGCCGGGCCTTCCTGAAACTCCACTTTTGTTTCCAAAGCTTTACGCGGGCGTTGCGATCGCCCTCGACCCAGCGTTCGGTGAGGATGAAGAGATCGGTCCAGACGGTTTGAGGGCAGGTATAGCCGCACCAGACCCGGCCCATGGCCGAGGTGAACAGAAAAAGGCCGAGGCCGGCCATGATCAGCAGCCCGGCGATGAAGTAGAACTCGTGCGGCCAGATTTCGATCCAGAAGAAGAAAAAGCGGCGGTTGGCCAGGTCGACCAGAATGGCCTGATCGGGAAGATTGGGGCCGCGGTCCCAGCGGATCCAGGGGGACAGGTAGTAAATTCCCAGGGTTATCAGCATGATGACCCACTTGCCCGTGCGGAATTTGCCGCTCACGCGCCGTGGAAAGACGGGCTCGCGGGCGGCGTAAAGGCTGGGGGTCTCAGATGAGCTCATGCGGGCGCGGTCCGGGAATCATTGCAATCTTGGAATTTGTTTCGCAGGTGGAACGCGGCGCGGCTTTGACCTGAATCAAGTAAATTTGGCGCATGTTTAAAACGCCAGTCTGAGAGGCCGGTTTTAAACGTATGACGCGCATTTGCCCGTCGCATGATACCGATACGAGTGCGGTGCGGTCACGGGGATCCCTGCCGCGCCTGCCTGCGCAGCCAGCGGATGAAATCGCGGGCCTTGGGGCGCTGGACGCCGGGGGGCGTGACGATGAAATAGCCGGTGCCGCTGTTGGCGTCGGTGAACAGGATCCGCAGGTCGCCGCGGGCGATGTCGTCCTTGACGAAGGTCCGGCTTGTGGCGGCGATGCCCTGACCGGCCCGCAGACCGTCGAGCAATAGGTTGCCCGGAAGATGGGTCAGGCTTTTGACGCGGGCCTCGGTCACGCCGTGCTGGCGCAGCCAGTCGTCGACCTCGTTGGTGCCAAGCTCCTGCAGCCAGGGGAACTCGAGCAAATCGCGCGGGTCGGTGATGTCGCGGTCGCCGATCAGGCGGCGCGAGGCCATGATCAGAAAATCCGATTCGACCAGAAGTTCGGCCTCGAGCCCGGGCCAGTCGCCATGGCCGTAGCGGATGGCAAAATCGAACCCGCCGGGCGACGGGTCAGAGAGGCCGGGGCTGGGATTGACCATCAGTTCGGTGTCGGGATGCCGGGCGTGGAAATCGGCGATGCGGGGCATCAGCCAGCCGGAGGCGAACATCGGCGTGGTGGTGAGCTGCAAAGGACGGTCGGCGTCCGCACCGGTGAGCATGTCGATTTCGCGGGCAATCGCGCCGAAGGCGTTGGCCAGTGTCTGGCCAAGGCGCTCGCCTTCGGGGGTCAGCGCGACAGAGCGGCCGTCCTTGACGACAAGCCTGGTGCCCAGATGCGCCTCGAGGCTGCGAACCTGCTGGCTGATCGCGGCGTGGCTGACATTCAGCAGGGACCCGGCCGCGGACATGGCGCCGGTTTCGGCGAGCGCGGCAAAGGCGCGGAGCTGGGCGAGGGGCGGCAGGGTACGAAGCATATGTAAGCCTGGCTTACTGGTTCAGATTTTTCCTGACTCGCGTGAGGCGCGTGTTCCGCGCAATAGCTTAGGACAGAGAACAACGCCAGACAGGAGATCCTCCATGATCAACCCTTATGCTCAAAGTTTCATGATTGCCGCCCGTCAGGACCACATCGCGCCGCCTCGGCTGCGAGCTGTGAAGGACACCAAACCGCGCCGTCGGTTCCGCCTGTTCCGGCGCAGCGCGGCGGAGGCCGGAACGCACTGACGCCTTCACGTGCGGTTTGAAAACCGCGTGCCAAGCCGTCCCAAAGCGGCTTTCCCACACAAAGAATTGAGCCGCCCGACGGGCGGCTCTTTGTTTGAAAACCTGAATGTCCGGTGTATGTTAAAGAGGTGCCGATCCCGAAGAAACGCGCGAACAGGATCGAGGACCGGCACCTCCCTCCCCCATTGGCTTGCGCCGCCGAAGGATGCCGGACGGGGGCGGGCGCCCGCCCCCGCTTAACTCATTGGCCGCCGCCCAACTGGTGGACATAGGCCGCGACCGCGTTGATCTCGGACTGGTCGAGACCGCCCGCGGCGCGCCATTCTTCCGACCAGGCCGGCATCACGCCGAACCGGGCGTTGGTCACCGTTTCGGTCAGCGTCGCTTCGGTCCCGCCGTAGAGCCAGATGGCGTCGGTCAGGTTCGGCGCGCCCTGGGTCGGATCGCCCATGCCGTCCTCCATATGGCAGCCCGAGCATTCGTTCAGGAACAGCTCTTCGCCCGGGCCGGCCTTGGCGGCGTCATGCTCTTGGCCCGAGATCTGCAGGACGTAATGCACCACCTGGCCGATTTCCTCGTCCGAGAGGATCTCGTCGCGGCCGTAGGCGGGCATCTCCGACCAGTGAGAGTCGGGCGACTGTTCGTTGCGGATGCCGTTGGCGACCGTATAGGCGATCTCGTCGATGGTGCCGCCCCAAAGCCAGTCGTCGTCGAGCAGGTTGGGATAACCCGCCGCCTGTACGCCGGCGGCGCCGGAGCCGTGGCACTGCGAACAGTTGGCGCGGAACACCGCGGCGCCCCCCTGGACGGCATAGTTTTGCAGGGCGGCGTTTTCGCTAATCGCGGTCAGGTCGGCCTCGGCCAGCGCGGTGCGCAGTTCGGCGTTCTGGGCGTCGACCTCGGCGATCTGTTCGGCCACCTCGGCGCGTGTGGAGTAACCCAAAAACCCGGCAGTCGCCTTGTTGACCAGCGGCCAGGCCGGGTAGGCGATGGTATAGATCACCCCCCAGAGGATGGTGGCGTAGAAGGTCCAGAGCCACCAGCGGGGCAAGGGGTTGTTCCACTCTTCGATGCCGTCCCACTCATGGCCGGTGGTGCCAATGCCTTCGGCATTCTTCTTGTCGTCTTGGCTACTCATGTCCGCGCCTCCTGATCCTGGGCGGGTTTGTCTTCATGCCGGAAGGGGATGTCGGCGCTGTCGCGATGGGCCTTGCTGGATCCGGGCCGGAAGACCCAGATCACCACGCCGATGAAGAAGGCGAACAGCGCCAGAAGCATCCAGCTGTCGGCGAATTCGCGAAGAAGGGAATAGGTGTCCATGTCTCTTCTCCCTTACCGGCTTGCGTCGGGCGTAAAGGTCGAGAAATCGACCAGCGTTCCGAGCATTTGCATATAGGCGATCAGCGCGTCCATTTCGCTGACCCCGGGGTCACCGTCGAAGTTGCGCACCTGCGCCCCGGGATAGCGTTCCAAGAGCGCGTCGTAGTCGCTGTCCGGGTCCGCCTGGGCGGTGAAATCGGCCTTGGCCTCGGCGATCATCTCGTCGGAATACGGCACGCCGACGATCCGGTGCGTCGCCATTTCTTCGGCGATGTATTCCGGCTCGATCAGCTTTTCCTTGAGGTAGCCGTATTTCGGCATCACCGATTCCGGAACGACCGATTGCGGGTCGATCAGGTGGGCGACATGCCAGTCGTCGGAATACCGCCCGCCGACCCGCGCCAGATCGGGCCCGGTGCGTTTCGAGCCCCACTGGAACGGATGGTCGTACATCGATTCCGCGGCCAGCGAGTAGTGGCCGTAGCGTTCGACCTCGTCCCGCATCGGGCGGACCATCTGGCTATGGCAGACATAACAGCCTTCGCGGATGTAGATGTTGCGCCCTTCCAGTTCGAGCGGGCTGTAGGGCCGCACGCCGTCCACCTCTTCGATGGTGTTTTCGAGGTAGAACAGCGGTGCGATCTCGACGATGCCGCCGACGGTGACGACGAGGAGCGAGAACACCGCCAGAAGGGTGACGTTTTTCTCGAGGATCGTGTGCTTATCGAGGATTGCCATTTCTCCAGCCCTCCTTATTCAGCCGGAGCCATGGCAGGCGCATCCGAGGTCTTCGGCTGCGCGCGCACGGTCATCCAGAGGTTATAGCACATGATCAGCGCCCCGGTGAGGTACAGAACCCCGCCAAGCCCACGGACCACGTACATCGGGAACTTCGCGGCGACGGTGTCGGCGAAGGAGTTCACAAGGAAGCCCTGCGCGTCGACTTCACGCCACATCAGGCCTTCCATGATGCCGGTGACCCACATCGACGCGGCGTAGAGCACGATGCCGATGGTGGCGAGCCAGAAGTGCCAGTTGACCATGGCCAGCGAATAGAGACGCTCGCGGTTCCACAGCTTCGGCACCAGGAAGTAGAGTGCGCCGAAGGTGATCATGCCGTTCCAGCCCAAAGCGCCGGAATGCACATGGCCGATCGTCCAGTCGGTGTAGTGGCTGAGCGAGTTGACCGCGCGGATCGACATCATCGGGCCTTCGAAGGTCGACATGCCGTAAAAGCCGATCGAGATCACCATCATGCGGATGATCGGGTCGGTCCTGAGCTTGTCCCAGGCGCCCGAGAGCGTCATCAGCCCGTTGATCATGCCGCCCCAGCTGGGCATCCACAGCACGACCGAGAACACCATGCCGAGGGTCGAGGCCCAATCCGGCAACGCGGTGTAGTGCAGGTGGTGCGGACCGGCCCAGATATAAAGGAAGATCAGCGCCCAGAAGTGGATGATCGACAGTTTGTAGCTGAAGACCGGGCGTTCGGCCTGTTTCGGCACGAAGTAATACATCATTCCCAGGAAGCCCGCGGTCAGGAAGAAGCCCACGGCGTTGTGGCCGTACCACCACTGCGTCATTGCGTCCTGCACGCCGGCCCAGACGATCACCGATTTCGAGCCCCAGATCGACACTGGGATGGTGATGTTGTTGACCAGATGAAGCATCGCGACGGTGATGATGAAGCTGAGCAGGAACCAGTTCGCCACGTAGATATGCGGTTCCTTCCGCTTCATCAGCGTGCCGGCGAAGACCAGCAGATAGGCGACCCACACGACGGTGATCCAGAGGTCGACATACCATTCGGGTTCGGCGTATTCCTTCGATTGCGTCGCACCTAGCAGGTACCCGGTGGCGGCCAGAACGATGAAAAGCTGGTAGCCCCAGAACACGAACCAGGCGAGGTTGCCGCCCCAGAGACGGGCGGCGCTGGTGCGCTGGACGATGTAGAACGAGGTGCACAAAAGCGCGTTGCCGCCGAAGGCGAAGATCACCGCGCTGGTGTGCAGCGGCCGCAGGCGGCCGAAGTTCATGTAGCCTTGCGCCCATTCGAAATTGAGCCCCGGAAAGGCAAGCTGGAAGGCGATGAAGACGCCCGCGAGAAAGCCCACGACACCCCAAAAGGCGGTGGCGATCACGCCGGCGCGGATCACGCCGTCCATGTATTCCAGCTGGTTGACGGGTTCTGGTTCGTCGCCCACATGGCGGAGGGTCCAGACGAACAACCCGCCGGCCACGGCCAGAATGATGATGGCGTGGACCTGATAGGCCAGATCCCGCCCCCAATTGGCGGCAAGCGCGGCAAAGAGCACAATCAGGCCAAGCACCACCAGTTTAATTGCATTCCACATATGTCGTCCCTTCGTCCTGTTCTTCCGCCTCTTGGGATACGCAAGGCGCACCTTGGGCGGCAGATCCTATTCGACAATCCGCATGTGACTCACTGGCGGGGCACCTGCCTTGATCCATGTCAATGAGTTGCGCCGCACCTTGTTGATCCAGGGTTGATGCAGGTCAAAGACGGTCCGGACAAAGCCACGCAGGCTGACCGGGAAACGTCACGAAATGCCGAGGGCATATATGGCCTACAAAACCATCGTCACCGTAGTCACGGATCTGGATATCGACGCCTCTGCATTGCAGGCGGCGATCAAGATCGGGCGTCACCAGGACGCGCATCTGGATATCCTGTGCCTGGGTATCGACCGGACCCAGCCGGGGTTCTACTATGCTGGGGCCAACGCCTTGGTGATTCAGGATAATCTGGTCCAGGCGCAGGCCGAAGCCGAAACGCTGGAAAGCAAGGTCAACGACCTGATGAAGGGCCAGGACCTTAACTGGGCGGTGTCGTCGGCGACGACGCAGATGGCCGGATTGACGCCGTTCGTGGCGCATCGGACCCGGCTGGCCGACATGGTGGTGCTGTCAAAGCCCTATGGGCCGGGCCGCGGGCATGAAAACGAGGCGATCGTCGAGGCTTGCCTGTTCAATGGCCACGTGCCGGTGGTGATCGTGCCGGACGGGTCTGATTTTCCGGACGTGATCGACCAGGCGCTGATCGCCTGGAACGAAAGCGCCGAGGCCCTGTCGGCGATCCGTGCGGCGCTGCCGTTTCTGCTGCAGGCGACGGCCGTGGACATCACGGTCATCGATCCGCCGCCGCATGGCCCGGACCGGTCCGATCCGGGGGGTCAACTCAGCCAGATGCTGGTGCGGCACGGGGTAAAGGCCGAGGTATCGGTGCTTGCCAAGACGATGCCGCGCGTGTCCGACGTGTTGCTGCGCCACTGCGGCGACAAGAACGCCGATCTTCTGGTGATGGGGGCCTACGGCCATTCGCGGTTCCGCGAATCGATCCTCGGCGGGGCAACGCGGAATATGCTCGAGGCGTCCGAGGTGCCGGTTCTTCTGGCGCATTGATGCGCCGTCGCCGGTGCCCTTCGGGGCGGGTGAGGCGTTCGCGGCTCGGCGCAGGATGAGTTCCCGGTCGAACGCTAAACACTATCGGCCTGGAGCGGACGTTCGCAATCTGCATTCAGGCGCGGAATCAAGGCCGTAGGCCGCCGCGCCATCGCCGACCCGCCCCGGAGGGGAGGCGATCTTCTAACGGCGCGTATCGCATTGACGTCGTTCGGACTTTGCTGCGATAAATCGAGCCGTTCTGAGGTCCGGGTCGCCTCCCCGCGGGTCGGCGATGGCGCGGCTTATCTCTGAATAAACAACGCCCGCTCCAAGCCTAAAACCGACAACAAGCTTCGGACGGAATCGACCGTTGCTCAGTCCCCGACGGCCGGTTCGCTGCCCGGTCCCGGCTGTCCTCGTCCCGCCCGCGCACGGCCTCTCTCCAGCCGGCGGCTTCGGCCCGGCGTTTGAAGGCGAAGCCTTCGGGCGAGTGCCGGGCGACGCCGTCGAATACCCTGGCCAGGCGCCGGGAGTTCATCAGCCCCATGGCTTCGACCGCCTGATCGATGACGGGGCTCAACACGGCAAGCTGGTTGGTCGGGCCGGGTCAGCGTGATGCGGCCGATCCGCCCGTCGCGCTCGTATAGGAGCGCCGCCCTGCTCAGAGCCGGTTCAAAAGCTCGCGGGTCGGCCAGGCGTCGGCGGGCAGCCCCAGACGCCTTTGTTCGGCCTGAACGGCGGCGCGGGTACCGGCACCGAGGATGCCGTCGATCTTGCCGACGTCATAGCCGCGGGCCGCCAGCTTTTTCTGCAACGCCTTCATCTGCCCGTCCGACAGCGGCTTGTCGGGATTGCCCGGATTATAGACCGGCGCGCCCTGCAGGCGGGTGCCGAAATAGGCCGCCGTCGCGAGGTAGACGAAGCTTTGGTTCCATTCGAACAGCACGCTGTAGTTCGGGTAGGCCATAAAGGCCGGGCCCTTGCGGCCCATCGGCAGCAGGATCGAGCCGCGAAGGTTCGGCCCCTCGAACGCGCCCGAGCGCGGCTTGACGCCAAGACGGGCCCATTCGGCGACCGGCTTCGAGGTGGTCAGGCCGGTGGCCTCCCAGGGCAGGTTTCCAGGCACGACGATTTCCTGCATCCAGGGTTCGTTGGGGCGCCAGCCGAAACCGCGCAGCATGTTGGCACCGGAAAAAAGCGCGTCGGGAACCGAGGTCTTCAGCTTCACATGCCCGTCGCCATCGCCGTCGAGCCCGCGTTCGAGGATATCCTTGGGCAGCATCTGCACCATCCCGATCTCGCCGGCCCAGGCACCTTGGGTGTTGGTGGTGAAATCGCCCTTGGCATAAAGTTCCAGCGCGGCGAAAACCTGCGGCTGAAACAGGCCCGGGCGGCGACAGTCGTGGCTGAGTGTCATCAGCGAATCGAGCGTGTTGAAATCGCCCTGGAAGGCGCCGTAGTCGGTCTCGAACGCCCAGAAAGACAGAAGCAGGCCGCGCGGAACGCCAAGCTGGCGTTCGATGGCTGTAAAGATCGAATTGTACTTGCGGGAATTGGCGCGGCCGCGGTCGATGCGGTTCTGGCTGATCAGCTTGCGGGAAAACGAGATGAAGTCGGTCTTGAAGATGCCCTGGCGGCGGTCCGCCTTAATGGTGCGGTCGCTGTAGCTGGCGGCAGCAAAGAACGGGCCAGTAACCGAACTTGGAAAGCCCTGCCGTTCGGCCACCGCCTTCATCTTGCCGACGAAGCTGGAAAAACTGCCGCCACAGGCGACATAGACCTTGCGCTGGCTGCCTGCGGCCAGCGCCGTGTTGGCGGCCAGGATCAGGGCCGCGGTCGTGATCAGGAAACGCATGTTGGTCCTCGCATCTGCTTTGCGATCAAGATTACCAGCCCCGGCTCACCAGACAACCGCGATCAGCAGGACAAGCGCGATTGTGCCCGCCCATGCGCGCCAGAGCGCGCGGACCGCGGCGTCGATGTCGTCTGGGCAGGCATCCCGGCGACCGTCGGCATGGACAAAGGGAAAGTCGCGCAGCGCGCCGTCGTAGCTGCGCGGGCCGGACAGGGCGATGCCGAGGGCGCGGGCCATGGCGGCCTCGGGCCAGCCGGCATTGGGCGAGCGGTGCAGGCCTGCGTCCTTGCGGATGGCGGGCCACGCCCCGAGCTGCCCGTGCAGGGCGGCGATCAGCGCGGCGGACAGGCGGGCCGGGATCCAGTTCATCAGATCGTCCAGGCGGGCGGCGGCCCAGCCGAACTCCGCATGCCGCGGCGTGCGGTAGCCGATCATGCTGTCGGCGGTGTTGACGAGCTTGTACAGCGCCAACCCCGGCAGACCGCCCACCAGGAACCAGAATGCCGGCGCCAGCACGCCGTCCGAGAAATTCTCGGCAGCGCTTTCGATGGCCGCGCGTGATATGGCGGGCGGGTCCATGTCCTGTATGTCACGGCCGACGATCCGGGCGACGGCACGGCGGCCCTCGCCGGTGGACACCCGCAGGGCATCGGCGACCGCCTGCACATGATCGGCGAGGCTGCGCTGCGCGAGCAGGATGGCGGCGAGGATCAGTTCGATCAGCCAGCCGCCGGGCAACAGGCCCGGAATCGCGCCGACGGCGAGAGTGGCGAGGCCGAGGCCCAGGATGATCAGAACGCCCTTGGCCTTGCGGTTTACGCCCCGGTTGAAGGCGCCGTCGGCCCACGCGATGGCGCGGCCCATCAGGACGGCGGGATGCGGCAGGCGGGACCAGAGCCAGCGCGGCTCTCCCAGGGCGGCGTCGAGCAGGAGCGCGAGTGCGAGGACCGTGGCGCTGCTCATCGGGCCGCCGGGCGGGCGCTTGTCCCGGACCGTGTCCGGGACGTCGCCCCGCCCGCCGTCCCGAGGGCCGCTTCAAGCCGATCCCGGCGGTCCGGGTGGGGCAGGCCGAGGCGCAGCCAGGTTTTCGAGTAGGGAAAGATGCGCGACCAGATTTTGTGCTGCGCGAGGCGATCCTGCCAGGCTGCGGCGTCGTCGACCCGATAGAGGCGGAAAAGCGGCGTTCCACCGACGGCCTGGGCGCCGGCGCGGATCATCGCGCGGTCAAGCCGGTCGGCGTCTTGTGCCAGGCGTTCGCGTGTGGCGTCGGCCCAGTCGGCGTCGGACAGAGCGGCGGCGCCGATGGCGAGCGCCGGTCCCGACACCGGCCAGGGACCGAGCCAGCCGCGTATCCGGCCGACCGGTGCGGGATCGCCGATCAGGAACCCCAGCCGCAGGCCCGCAAGCCCCCAGAACTTGCCGAAGCTCTTGAGGATCAGGGTGTTGCCGCCGGCGCGAGCCGTGAAACTGTTGCTGGGCGCAATGTCGCAGAAGCTTTCGTCGACGATCAGAAGCCGATGATCCCCTGCGCCGTCCCACAGGGCGCCGGTGGGGTTGTTGGGGTGCACGACGACACGGGCGTCCGCCGTGCGGCCGCTGTGGCCCTCGACGATGCGCCAGCCATTGGCATCGAAGGCGGCGGCGTGTTCGTTGTAGGTCGGCGGATCGATACGCACGGAGCCGGGCGGCGCCAGGCGCGGCAACTGAGCGATCAGACTGGACGCACCGGGCGCGGCAAGGATCCCGGCGCTGGCCGGCACCTGCCAGAACCTGCGGGCAGCGGCCAGCAAGGTCCGTTCGGCCTCGGCATCCGGCAGGGCGGACAGGGCATCGCCGGGCAGGTCGCCTACGGGGTAAGGCACCGGGTTGATCCCGGTGGACAGGTCCAGCCAGTCCGCGCGGGTGCCGCCATAGCGGCTGATCGCGGCGTCGAGACCGCCGCCATGATCGCGCTTTGGCGCCTGGGTCATTCTTCCGTGGGCAAGGGGGGGTGGCGGGTGACGAAATGGCCTTTCACGCCGTCGGGCCATTGCCGGTAGGGCACCTGGCCGGTGTCGCTGGCCGCGTGCAGCTTCGCATAGGTCGCGATGGCTGCGGCCGCGGTCTCGTCCGGTGTGAAATCGCCCAGCGTGTAGCAAAGCTTGCCCGCTGCCTGGATCGCCACGTTGCAGCCCTTGCCACAGCCCATCAGACAGGATTGCCGCCGGGTCCGGACCGTGCCGGCCCCGTCAACCTGCGCCTCGACCAGCGCTGCGAGGCGTTCGCCGTCGGTCAGGTCCATTGCGCCGTTTTCCCAGCCTTCGCGCTTGCAGGTGTCGCAGATGGTGATCCAGGTGCTCATCGGCTGCTCCGTTGGGTTGCGCGCCATCAACAGCATTGCACGGCGATACGCAAGAGACTGCCTGAGTTAACGAAAGTGATCCGCACATTAACGCGCTGTTAGGTATTTCGTACGAATTTGGGACAGAGCAAGCTGGGCAGGGTCCGCCGGGTCGGACCCATGGCCGGAGGGAATATGCGGATATTGATCGTGGAAAGCGACGCCGCGTTGGCGCGAATCTGGCGCAGGCATCTTGAGCGTCAGGGGGCAGAGGTGTCTGTGACCCAGTCCGAGGCCGAGGCTGTCGCGGCGCTCGACGGCGCATCCGTGGATATCATCGTTCTGGATCTGGTCCTCGACGGCGGCGGCGCCTTTGCGGTGGCGGACGTGGCGCGCTACCGGCATCCGGCGGCGCGGGTGATCTTTGTCACCAACACCACCTTTTTCTCGGACGGCTCGATCTTTCACTACATACCGAATGCCTGCGCGTTCCTTCCGACGGCGACACCGCCCGAGGATCTGGCCGCAGTGATCGACCACTACAGCGTGGGGCAATAGAGCGCGCCATCGGCAGGAAGGCGCTTGCGGGGGTGAACCGGCGGAACGCGTTGGCTTGCGGCTGGTCTGGCCGGGGTCGCGTCCGAATAGGTGGAGCGCGGCGAGCGTTGCTGGAACGGCTTTCGACCGTTTCTGGCCTGAAGCGGACATGGTCTAATTAGCGCAAAGCCTCGCCATCGCCGACCCGCGGGGAGGCGAACCAAACCTCTGAACGGCTCGATTTATCCTGGCAAAGTCCGAACGACCAGAACGCGATACGCGACGCCAGCAAATCGCCTCCCCTTCGGGGCGGGTCGGCGATGGCGCGGCGGGGCTACGCCCCTTGATTCCGCGCCTGAATGCAGATTGTGAACGTCCGCTCCAGGCCGAAATATGCCCCGGCTCGACCCACACCGTATCGCGTTCTACCTCATCGCGCCTCGCCCATGAGGCGCATCCCAGTCGAGGACCGGGTTGATCGGTACGATCCTGTGCGGATTGATGCTTTCGTGGCTGTAGTGATAGTGGCGCACGATGTGGTCGAGATTGATCGTCTCCGCGATCCCGGGCCATTGGTACAATTCTCGCGCGTAGGCCCAAAGGTTCGGATAGTCGACGACCCGCCGCCGGTTGCACTTGAAGTGAAGGTGATAGACCGAATCGAACCGAACCAGCGTCGGGAACAGGCGCCAGTCGGCCTCGGTGATCCGGTCGCCCATCAGATAGCGGTTCTCCGACAGCCGTTGCTCCAACCAGTCCAGCGTCTCGAACAGCGGGTAGACCGCGGCTTCGTAATGCGCCTGCGTCTGCGCGAATCCGGACTTGTAGACACCGTTGTTGAGCGTGTCGTAGATGCGCGCATTGACCGCCTCGATACCGTCGCGCAGGTCCTCGGGCCAGAAGTCCAGGTTGTTGCCGGTCAATCCGTCGAAGGCTGAATTGAACATTCGGATGATTTCCGACGATTCGTTCGAGACGATGGTCTCGCGCTCCTTGTCCCAAAGGATCGGCACGGTGACCCGTCCGGATACCTGGGGATCGGCCTTGGTATAAACCTGATGCGCGAAGTCGAGCCCGTAGAGCGTGTCGCCGGTGGCGCCGGGGCAGTCGCTGCCGAAATGCCACCCGTCGTCCAGCATGTCGGGATGCGACACCGACACGCCCATGTGATCGGTCAGGCCCTTCAGCGCCCGAAAGATCAGCGTCCGGTGCGCCCACGGACAGGCGTAGGAGACGTATAGATGGTACCGCCCGCTTTCGGCCTTGAACCCGCCCCCGCCCGAGGGTCCGGCACTGCCGTCCGGCGTAATCCAGTTGCGGAACCCGGCCGTGGAGCGGACAAATTTTCCGCCGGTCTGCGACGTGTTGAGCGATTGCGCCTGCCAGGCGCCGTTGACGAGCTGTCCCATGAAATCCTCCTGGTTCGCTTCCAAGGATAGTCGCGAAACCCGATGGGAACACCCACGCAAAGGCACAACGGATCTGCCGATTTGCACACGGCATCGCTGAAATCTGGCGGCGAACGCCGTTGAAGCTTGCGCTGCCCGGGCCCGCCGCCCTCCGCGCCGGTGCCGGCGCGGACCGCATGGCGGGTTGTTGAAACCCTCCTGCATGGCCGGGCCGCCAGCGTCGCAATCCTACCGGAATCGGGCGCGAATCCGTTTGCGCGCGGCGGTGCGGGTTCCTATACCGGCGCCAGACGAAGCCCCGCGCGGGGCCGGAAAGGGGGCTGCCCGGGATCGACCCAGACCGGGGATCGAAGGGCAGCGTCGTCGGCACGCATCTGCCTGCCTTTTCGGGCCGCCTCGGGACGAAATGACAGGGACCGAGATGACCAAGACCGGTGTGATGATCTGCGGGCACGGCTCGCGTGCCCAAGCGGCGGTGGATGAATTCGCCCTGCTGGCCGAAAAGCTGCCCGATTATCTGCCGGACGACTGGATCACCGATTACGGCTATCTGGAATTCGCCAACCCGGTGATCCGCGACGGTCTGGACCGGCTGCGCGAGGCCGGCTGCAGCCGGATTCTGGCCGTGCCCGGCATGCTGTTTGCCGCGATGCACGCCAAGAACGACATTCCCACGGTGCTGAACACCTATGCCGCCAAACACGGGATCGAGGTGTCCTATGGCCGCGAGCTGGGGGTCGATCCCAAGATGATCGCCGCCGCCGGCGCGCGCGTGCGCGAGGCGGTGGACCGCGCCAACGCCAAATACGGCGACCTGCCGCTGCACGACACCTGCCTGGTGGTGATCGGGCGCGGCGCCTCGGACCCCGACGCCAACGCCAATGTCGCCAAGATCGCCCGCATTCTGTGGGAAGGCATGGGGTTCGGCTGGTGCGCGGTCGGCTATTCCGGCGTCACCTTTCCGCTGGTCGAACCGTGCCTCGGCCATGTGGCGCGGCTTGGCTACAAGCGCGTGATCGTCTTTCCCTACTTTCTGTTCACCGGCATCCTGATCGACCGGATCTACGGGTTCACCGACCGGGTCGCCGCCGCCCATCCCGACATCCAGTTCGTCAAGGCGGGCTATCTGAAGGACCACCCCAAGGTGCTGGAAACCTTCGCCGAGCGGGTGACCGAACAGGCAGGCGCCGTTCCGCCGCCGAATTGCGGGACCTGCCAGTACCGCACCCAGATCCTCGCCATCGAAGGACAAGAGGCGCGCCATGTCACCCCAGCCGACCGAGCCGCCATCCTGGCGGATGGGGCCGGGCACCCGGCCTTCGGCGCGGTGCCGCCGCCGACCTGCGTGATGTGCAAATACCGCGTGGCGGTTCTGGGTTTCGAAGCCGAGGTCGGCGCGGTGCAGGAAAGCCACCACCACCATGTCGAGGGGCAGGGCGCCAGCGCACCGGGCTCGAACGTGGCCGATTGTACGCTGTGCGATGACTTCTGCACCGGCCTCTGCCGGCTTCAGGCACAGGACCATCACCACCATCATCATCACCACCACGGTCACGATCACGGCCACGATCATCCCCATCATCACCATGCGCCCTATCCCCACGCCAGCCATCCATTGGGGCCGGAAAGCGCGCGGAAATCATCGGGCGCATGACCGGCGCACGGCTCTTCGACACGATCGTCGTCGTCGATTGGTCCGCGCGGTCCAGACCGTCGCCCGAGCGTCCCACCAGGGACGCGATCTTCTGGTGCACCGTGTCGCTTGGCGAAGTGCAACCGGTCGCGTATGCGCGCACTCGGTCCGAGGCGCGACGGCGCCTCAGCGCTCTGATCCGCGACGAACGCCGGCAGGACCGGCGGGTGCTGCTGGGGTTCGATTTCCCGTTCGGCTACCCTGCGGGCGTAGCCGAAACACTGACCGGGCAGCCCAGCGGGCTCGCGCTCTGGGCGTGGCTGGCCGAACGGATCGAGGACGGCTGCGACAACGCTAACAACCGCTATGCCGTGGCCTCTCAGATCAACCGCCACTACCCCGGCCTCGGTCCGGCCTGGGGCCGTCCCGCGGCCTGGGCATTCCCGGACATTCCAACGCGCGCCTCGTCGCGCCACGGGTCCCATCCGCCGGAACGGCGGCTGGCCGATGGCCGCGCCAAGGGGGCCAAGACCGTCTGGCAGCTGGCCTATGCGGGATCTGTGGGCAGCCAGGTGCTGTTGGGGCTTCCCACCTTGCTGACCCTTCGCGCCCTGACGGGCGCGGCCGTTTGGCCCTTTGACACCGGCCTTGCCGCACCGAACCACCCGCTGGTCATCGCCGAGGTCTATCCCTCGCTTCTGCAGCGCCAGGCGCATGCCGACCGTGCCGCCGATGAGCCGCTCGACGCCGCACAGGTCCGCGTCAACGCCCGCGCGCTTGCCCGCCTCGACGCCGTCGGCGCGCTGAGCCCTCTCTTCGCCGCCGATCTTTCGCGGAAAGACCGTGACACAGTCGAGCGTGAGGAGGCGTGGATCCTCGGCCTTGGCCACGAGGACAGGCTGAGGGCCGCCGCATGAGACCCTATTTGCGCGACCCCGCGGCGATCTACGCCGAAAGCTTCGCCACCGTCCGGCGCGAGGCGCGGCTCGACCGGTTCGACCCGTTGATGGCGCAGGTTGCCACCCGCGTCATCCACGCCTGCGGCATGGTCGAGATCGCCGACCGGCTGGCCGTCTCGCCGGGATTGAGCGCGGTGGCGTCTTCGGCACTGGCAGGCGGCGCGCCGGTGCTGTGCGATTGCGAGATGGTTGCCGCAGGGGTCATTCGCCGACACCTGCCGGCCGGAAACGAGGTTTTGGTGACGCTCAACGACCCGGCCGTAGCGGCGCTTGCGGACGGCTTGCAAACCACCCGCTCCGCCGCCGCGGTCGAGCTTTGGCGAGACCGCCTTGGCGGTGCTGTCGTCGCCATCGGCAATGCGCCGACGGCGCTTTTCCATCTACTTGAGCGGCTGGATGCCGGATGGCCCAAACCGGCGGCGGTTCTGGCCTTTCCGGTAGGATTTGTCGGTGCGGCCGAATCGAAGGCCGAATTGGCCGCCAATCCGCGCGGTTGCGAGTTCCTGACCCTGCGCGGCCGGCGGGGGGGCTCGGCCATGGCATCGGCCGCCCTCAATGCGCTGGCCGCCGGTCTGCCGGAGGATGCCAGATGAGCCCACGCGAGTCTGATCGAAGGCCGATGGTAATCCGATGTGTTTCATACAGAGGGATCCGGGCTGATGGCTGACCCCTGGCTGCACATCGTCGGCATCGGCGAGGACGGTCTGACGGGTCTTTCCCCCGCCACCCGTGCCGTGGTCGAAGCTGCCGAGATCATTGTCGGCGGCGACCGCCACCATGGCCTTGCGGCTGCGGTTTCGGCGCAGCGCGTGGCTTGGCCGCATCCGTTCGACGCCCTGATCGGATACCTGCAGTCGGTGCGGACCCGCCGTGTTGTGGTGCTCGCCACCGGCGACCCGCTTTGGTACTCGGTCGGTGCCAAGATCGGGCGCGTCATCGATCCCGGCGAAATCGTCTACCACCCGCAACTCTCTGCCTTTCAGCTCGCCGCGGCACGTATGGGCTGGTCGTTGGCGGATGTCGAAACGCTCACCGTGCACGGCCGTCCGGTCGAACAGATGATCGCGTTTATCCAGCCGGATCAAAAGCTTCTGATCCTGACGACTGGAGCAGAGACGCCGGCCCAGATCGCCGGCTTCCTGACGGATCGCGGCTTTGGCGCCTCGCGCATGACGGTCCTCGCGGCGATGGGGGGCGACCGGGAACAACGGTTCGATGGCGTCGCAGACAGCTGGGACCAGACAGTTCCCGCCTTCAACACCCTGGCCGTCGAATGCCTTGCCGCGCCCGATGCCGCGCTGCTGCCGCGGGTCCCGGGGATTTCCGACGACCTGTTCCGCCACGACGGCACCATGACGAAACAGGAGGTCAGGGCAGTCACCGTCGCCAAGCTGATGCCGATGCGCGGCGCGCTGTTGTGGGATATCGGCACGGGCTGCGGGTCCGTCGCCGTCGAGTGGATGCGCGCCGCCCGCTATGCCCGCGCCATCGGCATCGAACCGCGCCCCGACCGCCGCGCGATGGCGGCGGCGAACGCGCTGGCGCTCGGCACTCCGAAGCTGCAGCTTATCGACGGGCAGGCTCCGTCCGCGCTGGACGGGCTGGAACCGCCGGATGCGGTGTTCATCGGCGGCGGGCTGTCGGATGCAGTCTTCGACGCCGCCTGGACCGCGTTGCGGCCCTTGGGGCGGCTGGTGGCGAATGCCGTAACGCTGGAAAGCGAGGCGCAGCTTCTGGCGCTGCACAAGCGCCATGGCGGGCAACTGACGAAGCTTTCGGTCAACCGCGCCGAACCGGTGGGGGGGCTGACCGGCTGGCGCCCGCTGATGCCGGTGACCCAATGGAGCCTGATCAAGCGATGACCGGAAAGCTTTACGGGGTCGGCCTTGGGCCGGGCGATCCGGATTTGATCACGCTGAAGGCCGCCCGGCTGATCCGCGAGGCCGGCGTCGTGGCCTATCCGGCACTGGCCGGCAGCGCCAGCTTCGCCCGGTCGATCGCGTCGGACCTGATCTCTGATCAGGCCCGCGAGATCGTCATCGACGTGCCGATGTCCCTGGTCCGGGAACCGGCGCAACGGGCCTATGACGAGGGTGCGAGGCGGATTGCTGAAGCGCTGGAGACTGGCTCGGATGTCGTCTGCCTTTGCGAGGGTGATCCGTTCTTTTACGGGTCGTTCATGTATCTTCACGCACGGCTGGCCGAACGTTTCGAGACCGAGGTTGTGCCGGGCGTGCCCTCGCTGACGGCCTGTGCGGCGCGGGCCGGGCAACCCTTGGCGGCGCGGAACGAACGGGTGACGGTGCTGCCGGGGCCGCTGCCCGAGGACGAACTGACGCGGCGGATCGAAGGGGCCGAATCGGTGGCGATCCTGAAAGTCGGCCGGCATTTGCCGAAGTTGCGCGCGGTGATCGGGCGGCTGGGATTGGCCGACCGGGCGATCTATGTGGAACGGGCGACCCTGGCGGAAGAACGGATCTGCAAGCTGGCAGACGCGCCCGATGCCGCCCCTTATTTCTCGATGATCCTGGTGGCGAAGGGGGCGGATCCATGGCTGTAGCGCCGGTGGTGGTGGCCCTGTCGCGGTCGGGCGAGCCGGTGGCGCACCGCGTGGCCCGGGCGCTGGACGTGACGGTGCACGGGCGCGAGGGGCGCGTCGAGCGTGCGGATGCGTTCTTTCCCAATGCGCTGACCCATGTGGCGGCGCTGTTCGCCTCCGGTACGCCGGTGATCGGTGTCTGCGCCAGCGGGGTTCTGATCCGCGCCGTGGCGCCCCTTCTGGCCGACAAGACCGCCGAGCCGCCGGTGGTGTCGGTCTCTGACGACGGTGCCGTGGTGGTGCCGCTGCTGGGCGGCCATCGCGGCGCAAACCGCCTGGCGCGGCAGATCGCCGAGGCGCTGGGCGGCGTGGCGGCGGTGACCACCGCCGGCGACGTGAGCCTGGGCCTGTCGCTCGACGAGCCGCCGGCGGGCTGGGTGCTGGGCACGCCGGACCTGGTGAAGGGTACCACGGCGCTGCTGTTGAGCGGCCTCAAGGCGCAGATCGGCGGCGACGCGGAGGCGCAGGCGGGCTGGCTGGCGGATTTGCCGAAGGTCGTCCCCGGCGAACCGGCGGTGTTTATCGATGCGACGACGCGGCCGCCGCTTGGCGAGGTGCTGACCTTTCACCCGCAGAGATTCGCCCTGGGCGTGGGCTGTGCGCGAAATTGCCCCCCGGAGGAGCTGGAGGGGTTGGTCATGGGCGTGCTGGCAGAGGCAGAGGTCGCGCCGGGGGCGTTGAAAGGCCTGTTCACGCTGGACCTGAAGGCGGACGAGCCGGCGATGAACGCCCTGGCGCGGAAACTCGGGCTGCCATTGAGAGTGTTTTCCGCCGCCGAACTGGAGGCCGAGGCGCCCCGGCTGCAGACCCCGTCGGACGTGGTCTATGCCGAGGTCGGCTGCCACGGCGTGGCGGAAGGGGCGGCCCTGGCGGCGGCGGGCTCGGCGGCCGTGCTGCGGCTCGCCAAGCGGAAGACGGCGAATGCCACATGCGCGCTGGCCGCTGCGCCGGAGCCGATCGCGGAGTTGCGCGGGCGGGCGCGTGGCCGGCTGGCCGTCGTGGGCATCGGTCCGGGGCAGGCGGCGTGGCGTACGCCGGAGGCGTCGCGGCTGATCGCGGAGGCGGACGAGTTGGTGGGCTATGGGCTGTATCTTGATCTGCTGGGGCCGCTGGCGGCGGGCAAGCCGCGGCACGACTTCCCCCTGGGCGGCGAAGAGGCGCGCTGCCGCTTTGCGCTGGAGCGCGCGGGCGAGGGACGGAACGTGGCGCTGATCTGTTCGGGCGACGCGGGGATCTATGCAATGGGCGCCTTGGTGTTCGAGTTGCTCGACCGGCCGCCCGACGCGCAAGGTGTGAGCGAGGCGGCGCAGCGGGCCGAGGTGATCTCGGCGCCCGGCGTCTCGGCCCTGCAGGCCGCGGCGGCCCGCGCGGGCGCGCCGTTGGGGCATGATTTCTGCGCGATTTCGCTCAGCGATCTTCTGACCCCGCGCGACGACATCCTGCGCCGGGTGCGGGCGGCGGCCGAGGGGGATTTCGTGGTCGCATTCTACAATCCGGTGTCCCGGCGGCGGCGGGACCTGCTGGCGCTGGCCCGGGATATCCTGCTGCAGCACAGGCCCGCCGATTGCCCGGTTCTGCTGGCCAGTTCGCTCGGCCGGCCCGAGGAGGCGCTGCGGTACCGGCGGCTGGACGCGTTGCACGTCGACGAGGTGGACATGCTGACGGTGGTGCTGGTGGGATCGTCGCAGTCGCGGTTGACGCAACTGGGCGAGGGGCCGCGGATGTACACGCCGCGCGGCTATGCGGCCAAGCTGGACGACGCGCGGCGCTCGTCCCGGACGATGCCCAGGACGTCGCCCCGCCCGCCGTCCCGTGGAGGCACGGAATGACGGTGTTTTTCGTCGGCGCCGGCCCCGGTGATCCGGAGCTGCTGACCCTGAAGGCGCAGCGGGTGATCGCGGCTTGTCCGGTGTGCCTTTATGCCGGATCGCTGGTTCCCGAAGCCGTGGTGGCGATGGCGCCAGCCGGCGCCCGGGTCATGGATACCGCACCGATGACCCTGGACGAGACCCATGCCGAGATCCTGGCGGCGGACCGCCGGGGCGAGGATGTGGCGCGGGTGCATTCGGGCGACCCGTCGCTTTATGGCGCGATTGCCGAGCAGATCCGGCGGCTGACGGTGGACAGGATCGGGTACGAAATCATCCCCGGCGTGCCGGCCTATGCCGCCGCCGCGGCCGCGTTGGGACAGGAACTGACGCTGCCCGAGGTGGCGCAGTCGATCGTGCTGACCCGGATGGCGATGAAATCGACCGCGATGCCCGAAGGCGAGACGCTGGAGAACTTCGCCCGGACCGGGGCGACGCTGGCGATCCATTTGGGGGTGCGGGCGTTGCGCGAGATCGAGCGCCAGCTGACCCCCCACTACGGGGCGGGCTGTCCGGTTGTCGTGGCCTACCGGGTGGGCTGGCCGGATCAGAAGCTGATCCGCGGAACGTTGGCGGATATCCACGGCAAGGTACGGGCGCAAAAGATCACGCGTACCGCGCTGATCCTTGTGGGACCGGCGCTCGGTGCGACAGAGGGATTCACCGAGAGCGCGCTTTACGACCCGGACAGGCCGCATGTTCTGCGGCCGCGGGCGCGGCGGCGGTAGGGCCTTGCGGCAACGGGTCGTCCCGAAAGGCCTGTGTGTCACTGAAACTTAACTTGACCGAATCTCGAACGGCTGCGCGGATTGGTCGGGGCGCCGTGAGGATCATGCGATGTCGGAATACCTGCCGAAAGAGGTGCGCAAGGGCCTCGAGATGGCCCGCAAGCGCGCCTTGAGACGAAAGAGCCGGCTGAAGGTGCGGGTGGGCGATGAGACCTGGCCGGTGCTACGGTTCTGGGAGGACGGTTTCGCGCTCGACGCCGGAACGGCGCCGCATCTGCGCGGGCGCATCGATCTGTTCGACGGTGGGCGGCATCTTTATCAATGCCTGATCGTGGCATCGGCCGAAGAGGCCGGCGAGATGGTCTATGAATTCAAGCGGAACACGGCGGCGGTCGATGCGGCGCCGCTGGACTTTGCCCGCGACGAGGATGCTCCAACCGCCCTGATCGGGCCATAGCAACGGCAAGGCTTGCGGGTTGCTCTTGACCGGACGCAGGGCCAGTCCGACGGGGCCAACGGTCAACGAACGGCCGGCGTGAGCTGGCAAAGCAGGATGAGTTTTCGGAGCCGCGTTCGACCGGTTCTGGCCTGGAGCGGACGTTTGGTGCGCCCCTTGGCGGGGAATCAAGGGGCGTAGCCCCACCGCGCCATCGCCGACCCGCCCCGGAGGGGAGGCGATTTGCCGGCGGTGCATATCGCGTTGAGGTCGTTCGGCCTTTGCCGGGACAAACCGAGCCGATCAAAGGTTCGGCTCGCCTCCCCGCGGGCCGGCGATGGCCCGGCTCCGTACTTGAGTGGTGATATCCGCCTCAGGCCGGATACGACCCCGCGCTTCGTCAAAAGGCACTGCCTTCCAAGCTGTCGCGCGGGCGGCATCGGCGGCGCCGCATCCACCAATCCCTATCTTGCGGGTCGCTCTACTGAAGGTCGGAAAACGCAGACTCGACACGCGCGACGGCCTGCTCCAGCAACGGGCGCGGCATGGCGATGTTGAACCGGTGCCAGTTTTCGCCGCCGTCGCCGAACTGCGCGCCGGGGCTCATCGCGATGCCCGCGCCATGCAGGCGCGCGGTCGTTTCCTCGGGTGGCATTCCGGTGCCGGAAAAATCCACCCAGGTCAGGTAGGTGCAGGCCATGTCCATCACCGCGACGCCCGGCAGAGCGCCGATGCGGTCGCGCCAGAGGGCGAAATTGCCGGCCAGATAGGCGCGTACGGCCTCGCTCCAATCTGCGCCCTCGGTAAAGGCGGCCTTGGTCATCAGCATGCCGAACCGGTTCGGCGTGCCGCCCATCTTCTTGTGCGCCGCATCGAAGCGGGCGCGCAGATCGGTATCCTCGATGATCGCAAACCCGGTTTCGCCGCCTGCGATGTTGAAGCCCTTCGAGGCCGCCGTGATCGTCACCAGCCGCGGCGTCGCCCCGGGCGCGGCGGTTGCCGTGGGGATATGGCGTGCGCCGGGGAAGGCGAGGTCCATGTGGATTTCGTCCGAGCACAGGATCAGGTCATGCGTGTCGCAGAACTCCGCCAGTTCGCGGAGTTCGTCGGCGGTCCAGAGCCGCCCGCCGGGGTTGTGCGGCGAACAGAGCGTGACGATCCTTTCGCGGCCCGTCAGCCGACCGGCCAGCGCGTCGAGGTCCATGTGGTACTGACCGTCGCGCAACTCCAGCCGGCTTTGCAGAATCTCGCGGTCCATCGCGCGGGCCTTGGTGAAGAAGGCGTGGTAGACCGGCGTGAAGAGGATGATCGCATCGCCCGGATCGGAAAACGCCTCAAGCACCATGGCGAACCCCGAAACCACTCCGTGGCTATAGCGCAGCCACTCGGGCTGTACCTGCCAGCCGTGGCGCTCGGCCATCCAGGTGCAGATCGCGTCGTTCACCGGGCCGGGATTTCCGAAATAGCCCAAAAATCCGTTGTCGATCTCGCCCTGCAGGGCCGCCTTGATGCACGGGGCGGCGTCGAAATCCATATCCGCCACCCACATCGCGATCGCGCTGTCCGGGGTCAGGCCGCAAAACGCCTGCATGCTGTCCCATTTCGTGGCGTGGCGGCCGCTGCGGTCCTTGATGGGTTCGAAATCCATATCTCGCTCCGTCCGGGGGTTTCGCGCAAGCTATCCGTTGCGGCGGCGGGCGCAAGGCACATTGCGAAGCCGCCGGCCTTGACCTACATCCACGGCCATGACCGTACGAGATATCCTGATCCACCCCGACCCGCGGCTGAAAAAGGTCTGCGCGCCGGTGGGCGACATCACGCCTGCGCTGCAGACGCTGGCCGACGACATGCTGCAGACCATGTACGAGGCGCCGGGCATCGGGCTGGCCGCGCCGCAGGTGGGCGAGCTGAAGCGCCTGCTCGTGATGGACTGCGTCAAGGAAGAAGGCGCACCGCCGCGGCCGATGGTGCTGTTCAACCCCGAAGTCACTTGGGCGTCGGACGCGACGAATGTCTATGAAGAGGGCTGCCTGTCGATCCCCGACCAGTACGCCGATGTGGAACGACCCGCCGAGGTCAAGGTGCGCTGGACCGACCGGGACGGCCAGACGCAAGAGGAACAGTTCGACGGGCTGTGGGCAACCTGCGTGCAGCACGAGATCGACCATCTGAACGGCAAGCTGTTCATCGACTACCTCAAGCCGTTGAGACGCCAGATGATCACCCGCAAGATGGTCAAGCTGAAGCGCGAGCGGGCACGGTTGTGACGGCGCGCGAGATCCTGCTATGGCCGGATCCCCGGCTGCGAGAGATCTGCGATCCGGTCTCCGAGGTCACCGAAGACATCCGCGCGCTGGCCGATGACCTGTTTGACACCATGTATCGTGCCAACGGCCGTGGGCTGGCCGCGCCGCAAATCGGAGTTGCGCAGCAGGTCTTTGTGCTGGACGCGGGTTGGAAAAGGGGTCAGCACACGCCGCGCGCAATGGTCAATCCCAGCATCCTGGCGTCCAGCACGGCGGTTTGCGACATCGAAGAGGCGTGTCTGTCCATTCCGGGCCTGGCTGTCACCGTGCGCCGGCCGGCGGAAATTTCCGTTCTTTGGATCGATCTAGACGGCACGCAGCACACCGGCGATTTCGGCGGGATTGAGGCGCGGATCATCCAGCACGAATTCGCGCATCTCGTCGGCCAGACGATCTTTGACGAATTCAGTCCCGAAGAAAGCGCCGTGCTGCAAGCCGGGTATATGGCCGGGCGCGCATGACGGTGCGGCTCTGTGTCCCCTGGCCGGACAAGCGGCTGCGCACGCCGGCCGAACCTGTCGGCGACATCACGCCGGAGATCGAAGAGATCTGGGCGGACATGATCGACACGATGGAGGCGATGCCGGGCGTCGGGCTTGCCGCGCCGCAGATCGGGGTGATGCTGCGGCTGGCGGTGGTCGACGCTTCGGACAGCCGCGGGCAGGCGCTGCGGCTGGCCAATCCCGAGGTGATCGAGGCCAGCCCGGTAATGCGGTCGCATGACGAGGGCAGCCCGAACCTTCCGGGCGTTTCGGCCCGGCTGGACCGGCCCGCAAAGGTGGTGGTGCGGTATCTGAATGCGCAAGGCATGGTTGACCGCCGCGAATTCGAAGGGCTTTGGGCGACCTCCGTCCAGCACCAGATCGACCACCTCAACGGGCGGATGTATTTCGACCGTCTGAGTAAGGTAAAAAGGGACATGCTGTTGCGAAGGGCCCGCAAGGTGCAAGGATAGGATCGCGGCCTCTATGCGAACCGGACGCCGGCCTTTGGCTTGAAGCGGTCGTTTGCCGAATACATGAGAAGCCGCGCGTGCGCCGGACCGTGGGCTGGCGTAGCGACGTGTGTTCTGCGCGGTTTATGGCAGCAAAGTCCGAAAAAGATCAGAGCGATGCGCCCTTGGCCTACAAAGCGCCAGACCGCCGGGACGGTCCGGCGCTCGCGCGGCGGGGCTTCGCCCCTTGATTCCGCGCGGGCTGCATCAACGTCCGCTTCAGGCCAGTCTCCTCAGTTCCCTGCACCCTCGACCACGCGCCAGCCCAAATTTCCGCATAAGCGTTAGGCCTCTTTCGACAATTCACCGGGCCGCACTTCGGATCTACCTGCGGGTCACAGTTTCAGCACCCGAAGGAGGCCATCATGGCTTTGACACTCTCACGTCCCGATGGCGATCTGCGCCCTGCGCTCTCGGCGCTTTGGACGACCGTACTGATCAACGCGTTGCTCAGGGACGCACACGAGATCTTGCGCCCCGGGTTTCTGCATGAGGTGATGGGCGGCACGTTGAACGGCACGGTCCTTTCGGACGGGCTGTTCGTCGGGGCCGCCCTGATCCTGCAGATACCGGTGATGCTGGTGGCGCTGACGCATATACTGCCGCTGCGCGGTGCGCTCTGGATCAACCTTGTCGCGGCGCCGCTGGTGGGACTGACGATCGTCGCCGGTGACCGGGTGGATACCGACGATTGGATCTTTGCAGGCTTCCAGCTTGCGGCGCTCGCCGGGATCCTTGCGATCGCGGCGCCGTCGATCCGGCGTGCTGCACCGATCCGGTAGCGCCGGGCTGCCGCCTGCGCTAAGAGCGGCGGCAGGAAAACGGAGTTGGGCAGTGCGGCTGATCTTCATGGGAACCCCGGATTTCTCGGTCCCGGTGCTCGACGCATTGCTGGCGGACGGGCACGAGGTCGCCTGCGTCTATTGCCAGCCGCCCCGCCCCGCCGGCCGGGGGAAGAAGCCGCGGCTCTCGCCGGTTCAGGCCCGGGCCGAAGAGCTGGGGCTGCCGGTGCGGCATCCGGCGTCGCTCGGGACGCACGAGGCGCAGGCGGCGTTCGCGGACCTGAACGTGGACCTGGCGGTGGTGGTCGCCTACGGGCTGATCCTGCCGCAGGCGATCCTGGATGCACCGCGCCGCGGCTGCCTGAACATCCACGCCTCGCTGCTGCCGCGCTGGCGCGGAGCGGCGCCGATCCAGCGGGCGATCATGGCGGGCGATGCCGAGACCGGGATCTGCATCATGCAGATGGAGGCCGGGCTCGACACCGGGCCGGTGCTGCTGAAGGAGGCCGTTCCGATCGGCCCGGAGGATACGGCGGGACAGCTGCACGACAGGCTGTCCGCACTGGGCGCGCGGCTGATCGTCGAGGCGCTGACGCGGTTGGATGACCTGACGCCCTGCGCGCAGCCGGGTGACGGCGTGACCTATGCCGACAAGATCGACAAGGCCGAGGCGCGGGTCGACTGGACCCGGTCCGCCGTCGAGGTCGACCGGCGGATCCGCGGGCTGTCGCCGTTTCCCGGTGCCTGGACCGAGGCGGGCGGCGAGCGGGTCAAGCTGCTGGGTTCCCGCGTGGTTGATGGCGGCGGCGCGCCGGGCGAGGTGCTGGACGACGCCCTGTCGGTGGCCTGCGGCAAGGGTGCGGTGCGGATAACGCGGCTGCAGCGGGCGGGCAGGGGCGCCGGCAGCACGGGCGAGGTGCTGCGCGGCTGGGCCCTGCCGCCGGGCACGATATTGAAAGGATAGCGCCATGTATTTCGCCCTGATCGGCACGATGATCATCGCCGGGATCGTGGGCTATGTCTCGGAACGCAGCGGGTTTACCCGTAACGGCGTGATCCCGTCGATGGTGATCTGCATCGGCGGCGCGGTGCTGTTCTTTTTCGTCCGGGTGATGTTCGGGATCAGCTTTGGCAGCCACGGGCTAAACGCGATCGTGTCGTCCATCGGTGCACTGGTGATCGTGCCGACGCATTATCGCAAGCGCTGACGCCACGCCACGGTTCCCCCGGTCGAAAAAAGTCGGCATACTGCACGCATGGGTATCGTCTATCTGATCGTCATCGGTGCCGCCGCCGGGTTTCTGGCCACGCGCCTGATGAAGATCGATGCCGATGTCATCACGACGGTGGTGATCGGTATCCTCGGTGCGCTGGTCGGCGGGCTGGTGCTGCGGTTCCTGCTGACGGTGACGGGGTTCATGGCCGGGTTCGTCGGTGCGGTTCTGGGGGCGATGCTGCTGATCTGGCTTTGGCAGACCTACGGACCGAAGCGATAGAGCCCGTAGCGGGGGTGACCGGGCAGATGCGCGGTGGCACTCAGCTTGCGTCGTCCGCCGGCGTCTTCTTCGGCTTGAACGGCTTCATGCCCGCCCGTGCCAGCGCGTCGGCGCGCTCGTTTTCCTCATGCCCCGCATGTCCCTTGATCCATTCCCACTGCACCTGATGGCGGTCCCGCGCCGCGTCCAGCCGCTGCCAGAGGTCGGCGTTCTTCACCGGTTTCTTCGCCGAGGTTTTCCAGCCGTTGCGCTTCCATCCGTGGATCCATCCGGTCACGCCGTTCTTCACATAGGCGCTGTCGGTCACCAGCGTGATTGCCGATGGCCGGTCCAGCGCCTCAAGCGCCGCGATAGCGGCCAAGAGCTCCATGCGGTTGTTGGTGGTCTCGGCTTCGCCGCCGTTCAACTCGCGTTCCTTCAGAACCGTCGCGCCGTCGCGCGCCACCAGCAGAACGCCCCAGCCGCCGGGGCCGGGATTGCCGGAACAGGCGCCGTCGGTATAGGCGAACAGCTCAGGCATGGGCGGTCAGCACGATCCACGGGTCGACGCTGCCGCTCAATCCCGCCTCCGTACCGGTCCGCCGCCCGGCGACAGTGAACCCGGCCTCCTGCAAGAGCCCGGTGATCTCGGCATCGCTGTAATAGGCATAGAACCGGCCCAGCCCGTCGCGCGCCTCGCCGGTGCCGGTCTTCAGGCCAACCGATAGCCATCCGCCAGGTTTCAGTGCGCGGTGGATCGCCGCCAGATGCGCCGGCATGTCCGCCTTGGGGGCATGCAGCAGGCTGAAATTGGCCCAGACGCCGTCAAATGCGGCCTCATCCTCCAATGCATCGAAACTCGCGACGACGACCTCGAGGCCGTAAAGGTCGCGCGCGATCTCGGCCATTTTGGGCGATGCGTCCCAGGCGGTCACCCGGTACCCCAGATCGCGCATCCGCGCTGCGGCCTGTCCCGGGCCGCAGCCCAGGTCCAGCACATGCCCGCCGGGGGGGATGTTCCTCAGGAACACCGGAAGGTCCCGGTTCGGCTCCGTCTCCGATATCATGCCGACATAGTCGGCGACGCGGGCGTCATAGACGCGCAGGGTTTCGTTGTCGGCACTCATTGCAGCAGACCCACGGCGAGGCAGGCCACCACGACGCCCGTCAGCCCAAGGCGCAAGGGCATCCACCACTCCGGCGCCAATCCGTTGCGCCAGAAATGCCAGTCCAGCCCGATCAGCCCGACAAATCCGGCGATCAGATAGATCGCTGCGCTGCCCGGCCCGCCGCCGACGAAGAAGAACGCCCAAAGCGCGGGGATCACGGACAGCGCATAGCCCGTGGCCGCCAGGAGGCCGGTGGCGCGGGTGGCGAATCCCCAGAGCACACCGGACATGAAGCCGAGGATGACGGTTCCATAGCTGAGTTGCACGTAGGGCCCGACAAAGCGCGGGCCGAAATTGGCCGCGCCGAAGGCCGCGAGGCTGTCGTTCAAAAGCGTCAGGGCTCCCCAAACGAATGGGATCAGGCCGGCGATGCCAAGGATCAGGGCAGACCGCGGGATCATGCGGCACCTCTTTGCAGATCGGCGATCAGGCCGGCGATGCGCTTGGCGCGGGTCTCGGCACGTTTCGCAGTGGCGATCTTGTGAAGAAGCCCGCGCCGCCTGCCGGGTGTCAATCGCTGCCAGCGTCCGGTCAGGTCCGCGCTACGCAGTGCCAGCGCAATATCCTCTGGCGTCTCGACCGAGTCCTCCGGCACCTTGCGCAACCGCACCTCAAGTGGCTCGCCGGGCGCGGCGCCGATCCGGCGCAGAAGTGACCTGCCGGTCCACAGGAACATGCCGTCCATGACCGGTGCGCAGGCCAGGGCCAGGTTGACCGGGTGGTCGTTGATCTCGCCCTCGACGCGCTTCGCCCCCTCGGTGGCGAGCGCCTCGGCCACATCCTTTGGCAGCCGTAAAACCGTGTAGGTCGCCGAGCCCCAACGGACCGGTTCGATCCGGGCCTCGAAGGTCAGATATCCGCTCACGCCGGTTCCCGCAAAACGCGGGGCACCTTGAATTCGACGTTCTCCACAGCGGTTTCGACCACCTCGACCGTCACGTCGAACCGGGCGCGGAAGGCATCGATCACCTCGGTCACAAGAACCTCTGGCGCGCTGGCGCCGGCGGTGATGCCAACGGTCCGGATGCCGTCGAGTGCGCGCCAGTCGATGTCGCTGGCACGCTGCACCAGCTGGGAATAACGGCAGCCCGCCGCGGCGCCGACCTCGACCAGGCGCTTGGAGTTCGACGAGTTCGGCGCGCCGATCACCAGCATCGCGTCGGCCCTGGGGGCCATCGCCTTCACCGCTTCCTGCCGGTTGGTGGTGGCATAGCAGATGTCTTCCTTGTGCGGGCCGACGATGGCCGGAAACCGCGCCTTCAGCGCCGCGACGATCCCGGCGGTATCGTCCACCGACAGGGTCGTCTGGGTGATGAAGGCCAGCCTTTCGGGGTCTCGGACCTGCAAACCGGCCACGTCGTCGACCGTTTCCACGAGTAAAACCTCGCCTTCCGGAAGCTGCCCCATGGTGCCCAGCGTCTCGGGGTGGCCGGCATGGCCGATCATCACCATTTGCAGGCCGTTGTCGGAATGCCGCGCCGCCTCGATATGTACCTTGCTGACCAGCGGGCAGGTGGCGTCGACCCAGACCATCTGGCGCCGCGCCGCCTCGGCCGGGACGGCCTTGGGCACGCCATGGGCCGAAAAGATCACCGGACGGTCGTCGGGACACTCGTCCAGTTCCTCGACGAACACCGCGCCCTTGGCGCGCAACCGGTCGACGACGAACCTGTTGTGCACGATTTCGTGGCGTACATAGACCGGCGCGCCCCATTTCTCGAGCGCCATCTCGACGATCCGTATCGCCCGGTCGACGCCGGCGCAGAACCCGCGCGGGGCTGCAAGGTAAAGGGTCAGCGGAGGTTTGGTCATGCGCGCGTCCTTCGGTCCGCCAAGACCTAGTTGGTCGCGCGCGGCGCGTCCAGTGGGCCGAGCCGGACGGACATGTCAAAAGCGCCCCGCCGGCGACCCGGCCGGGGCGCAGTGTCCCAAGACGCAGGTGAATTACTGGTCTGCGGTTTCCTCGACCGCCTCGACCTCGCGCGGCTCGCGCGGTTCGCGCGGCGGACGCCCGATGACCTCTTTGAGTTCTTCGAGTTCGATGAAGTTGTCGGCCTGGCGGCGCAGTTCGTCGGCGATCATCGGCGGCTGCGAGCGAATGGTCGAAACGACCGAAACGCGCACGCCCTTGCGCTGCAATGCGTCCACCAGCGGACGGAAATCGCCGTCGCCCGAGAACAGCACGATATGATCCACATGCGGAGCCAGTTCCATGGCATCGACCGTCAGCTCGATATCCATGTTGCCCTTGACCTTCCGCCGGCCCTGGCTGTCGATATATTCCTTGGCCGGTTTGGTCACCATCGAAAAGCCGTTGTAGTGCAGCCAATCGACCAGCGGCCGGATCGGCGAATAGTCGTCGTTTTCCAGCAGCGCCGTGTAATAGAACGCGCGAAGCAGCTTTCCGCGCCGCATGAACTCCTGTCGAAGCAGCTTGTAGTCGATATCGAATCCCAGCGATTTGGCTGCCGCATATAGGTTCGATCCGTCGATGAACAGCGCCAGCCGTTCGTCCCTATAGAACATAAAGGTCCCTTCCGATTATCGAGTTTCGCCTATCTGGTCCCGGTGTGAGTGGTCGGTGTATTGAATCTTGGCGAACCCAGCTGCCAAAAATAGGGGGAAAAATTGGGGCCGCAAGACGTAGGTTGTCACAAAACGCCCATAATTGCACGCGTAGCCTGTCCAAAAGTAATAATTGCGCTAGGTGGCAACATCGAAAGTGCGGTGGGCCCACCTGCGTCGACACTCGCTGCGGCGCTGGAAAGTTTGGGTGATTCGTTTCTGACTGTCGAGGCCGTCAGCCCGTTTTTTGCCACCCCTTGCTTTCCTGCAGGCGCCGGGCCGGACTATGTGAATGCGGCGGCGGTCCTGTCGGGATCGGACGATCCGCAGGCGGTTCTGGACGTCCTGCACAGCACCGAGGCGGTGTTCGGCCGCTCGCGGCGGCAGCGTTGGGGGCAGCGCACGCTGGATCTGGACCTGATCTCACTGGGAGATGTGGTGCTGCCCGACCTGAAGACCTACCTGTCCTGGCGCGATTTGCCGCCCGATCGCCGGATCGAGACCGTGCCGGACCGCCTGATCCTGCCGCATCCGCGGCTGCAGGACAGGGCGTTTGTGTTGATTCCTCTCGCCCATGTCGCGCCGGACTGGCGCCATCCCGTTACCGGGCTCGGCGCTGCAGAAATGGCCGATGCGCTGCCGCAGGTCGAAAAAAGCGCGATCAAACAGCTTTGAATCCGCCCCGCGACCTCACTTCACCTTGTCAAGTGAAAATTCTGCCCCTAATAAGACCCCTCCAGACTTCCCCAAGGAACGGAGCAGAGCATGGCCCGCGTAACGGTCGAAGATTGCGTTGACAAGGTCCCGAACCGGTTCGAACTGGTGATGCTGGCCGCACACCGGGCGCGCGAGATTTCCGCCGGCGCACAGATCACCGTCGACCGCGACAACGACAAGAACCCGGTCGTGTCCCTGCGCGAGATCGCCGATGAGACCCAGCAGGCCGACGAACTGCGCGAGCGGATGATCGAAAGCCACCAGACCCAGATCGAGGTCGACGAGCCGGAAGAAGACGCGATGGCGCTCTTGATGGGGGCCGAAATCGACCGGCCGGCCCAAGACGACATGTCCGAAGAACGCTTGCTCCGTGCGCTGATGGAAGCGCAGGAGCCGCGCTGACGGCAAGCCGGGCTCATGGCACTGGACCGTATGATCGGCGTCGAAGACCTGATCGACAGGGTCCGCACCTACAACCCGCGTACCGATGATGACCTGATCCGCACCGCCTATGCCTATGGCGGCCGGATGCATGACGGCCAGTTCCGGCAATCGGGCGAGCCCTATTTCAGCCACCCTGTCGCGGTGGCCTCGATCCTGACCGAAATGCGGCTCGATGATGCGACCATCATAACCGCGCTGCTGCACGACACGATCGAAGACACCCGGTCGACCTATGGCGAAATCCGGGACCGGTTCGGGAATGAGATCGCCGAACTGGTCGACGGCGTCACCAAGCTGACGAACCTGCAGCTTTCGTCGTCCGAGACGAAGCAGGCGGAAAACTTCCGCAAGCTCTTCATGGCCATGTCCAAGGATCTGCGGGTGATCCTGGTCAAACTCGCCGACCGCCTGCACAACATGCGCACGATTTCCTCGATGCGGCAGGAAAAACAGGTGCAGAAGGCGCGCGAGACGATGGATATCTTTGCGCCGCTCGCCGGCCGTATGGGCATGCAGTGGATGCGGGACGAGCTGGAGGATCTGGCGTTCAAGGTCCTCAACTCCGAGGGCCGCAACTCGATCATGCGGCGGTTCATCAAGCTTCGGGACGAAACCGGCGATGTGGTCAAAAAGATCACCACCGACATCCGGACCGAGCTGAAACGCGCCGGAATCGACGGCGAGGCTCTGGGCCGCGCCAAGAAACCCTATTCGATCTGGCGCAAGATGCAGGAAAAGGGGCTGAGCTTTCAACGGCTCAGCGATATCTACGGTTTCCGCATCCTGGTGCAGACCGAGGCCGACTGCTATCGGGTGCTTGGGGTGATGCACCAACGCTGGCGCGCGGTTCCGGGGCGGTTCAAGGACTATATCAGCCAGCCCAAATCGAACGGCTACCGGTCGATCCACACAACCGTGTCCGGCCGCGACGGGCGGCGGGTCGAAATCCAGATCCGCACCCATCAGATGCACGACGTGGCCGAGGCCGGAGTCGCGGCGCACTGGTCCTATCGCGACGGGGTGCCGTCCGAGAACCCGTTTGCCGTGGATCCCACGAAATGGGTTGCCAGCCTGACCGAGCAGTTCGAATCCGCAGAGGACCATGACGAATTCCTCGAGCATATGAAGCTCGAGATGTATGCCGACCAGGTGTTCTGCTTCACGCCCAAGGGGGACGTCGTCAAACTGCCCCGCGGGGCGACGCCCCTGGATTTCGCCTATGCGATCCATACACGGATCGGCGACCGCTGTGTCGGCGCGAAGGTCGACGGCATGCGGGTGCCGCTTTGGACCCGGCTGAAAAACGGCCAGTCGGTCGAAATCATGGCCGCCGCAGGCCAGCGGCCCCAGGCGACCTGGATCGATATCGTCGCCACCGGCCGGGCCAAAGCCGCGGTCCGCCGCAGCCTGCGGGAGGAAGACCGCGAACGCTTTGTCAAGCTTGGCGGGGAATTGGCCCGTGTCGCGTTTGAGCATGTCGGCAAACGCGCCACGGACAAAGCCCTGTCGACCGCGGCCAAGCAGATGGGTCTGCCGTCATCCACCGAGCTTCTGGCGCGCCTGGGCTCGGCCGAGCTTACCGCACGAGACGTGGTCGAAGTGCTTTACCCCGAGCTTGCCACCAACAAGGGCGAGGAAATCGACGCCGCCCGCGCGGTTGTCGGCCTTGGCGCGGGTCAAAGCTTTGAACGCGCCAGTTGCTGCCAGCCCGTTCCGGGCGAGCGGATCGTCGGCATCAGCTATCGCGGCAAGGGCGTAATCGTGCACGCCATCGACTGCGAGGCCCTGGCCGAGTTCGAGGATGAGTCCAGCCGCTGGGTCGATCTGCACTGGCACTCGGGCAACCACCCCGCGGTTCACACCGTCAGTCTCGATCTGACAATCTCGAACGACGCGGGCGTTCTTGGCCGGATCTGCACCCTGATCGGCGAACAAAAGGCCAATATCTCGGATTTGCAATTTATTGACCGCAAGCCGGACTTTTTTCGCCTCTTTGTCGATGTTGACTTGAAGGACGCAGAGCACCTGCACAATGTGATGCTTGCGGTCGAGGCGGAAAGCGATGTCGCGTCGATCTCGCGGCACCGCGATCTAAATCTTAAGCCCTGAGCACGGGGCCAAAGGGAAACGAGTGGTTTTCAAACGGCGCACTCCACGCACCTGGCTGCAGTTCATCGGCGCCGGCTTCTACCCCAGGGGCGGCTGGCGGCGGGCGGTGGAATATGTCGTGCACCGCCTGCGCCGCCTGCCGGACCCGCCGCACAAGATCGCCCGCGGTGTCGCCGCCGGCGTCTTCGTCTGCTTCACCCCCTTCTTCGGCTTCCACTTCGTCCTCTCCGCGATCCTGGCCTTCATCATGCAGGGCAACATCCTCGCCTCGCTGCTGGCCACCTTTTTCGGCAACCCGCTGACCTTCCCCCTCATCGCCGCGCTCAGCCTCGAGCTTGGCAGCTGGATGCTCGGCGTGCCGGGCGGCGTGCCGCTGCCCGAAGTGTTCGGTGCCTTCAGCCAGGCCTCGGTCGAGCTCTGGCGCAACTTCACTGCGATCTTCACGCCCGAGGTCGCGCATTGGGACAGCCTTCGCGTCTTCTTCTGGCGGGTTTTCTGGCCCTACACCGTCGGCGGCCTGGTCCCCGGCACCTTCGCGGGCGTCGCCGCCTATATGCTGGCCCTGCCCGCCGTGCGTGCCTATCAGAACCGCCGCGTGAAAAAGCTCAAGGAACGCTTCGAAAAGCGCCGGACGGCGTTGAAGCGCGCCGAAGTGGCGGTGAAACCGGATTAGGTGAGAGCCATTGACCTAGTCTCGCGGCCCGCTACACTGGCGGTCCGGCGATGCACGAATGGAGGCGCGGATGGTCCCGGTCAAACCTCTCGGAAAACTTCGGCTTGGCGTGAACATCGATCATGTAGCCACTGTGCGCAACGCCCGAGGCTCGGCCTATCCTGACCCGATCCGCGCCGCCAGGCTGGCCGAAGAGGCCGGCGCCGACGGTATCACCGCTCATTTGCGCGAAGACCGCCGGCATATCTCGGACGAAGATATCGACCGGCTGATGGAGGCCCTGACGCTGCCGCTCAATTTCGAGATGGCCGCCACGCAAGAGATGCAAGCGATCGCGCTTCGCCACAAACCCCATGCGGTCTGCCTCGTTCCGGAAAAGCGCGAGGAACGCACGACCGAGGGCGGGCTCGAGGTCGCGCGCGAGGAAAACCAACTCGCCCATTTCATCGCGCCTTTGGCCGAGGTCGGCTGCCGCGTGTCGATCTTCATTGCCGCCGACCGCAAGCAGATCGAGGCGGCCCACCGCATCGGCGCCGCGGTGATCGAACTGCACACGGGCGCCTATTGCGACTTTCATGCCGAGGGGAAGTTTGCCGAACGCGACGCCGAACTGCAGCGCTTGCGCGAGATGTCGGCCTTCGCCCATTCGCTGGGGCTCGAGGTGCACGCAGGCCACGGCCTGACCTATGACACGGTCAAGCCGGTGGCAGCCTTTCCGGAAGTGATGGAGCTCAATATCGGCCACTTCCTGGTGGGAGAGGCGATTTTCCTTGGCCTGGATCCAGCGATCCGCGAGATGCGCCGCCTGATGGACGAGGCCCGCGAAGAAAGTGCGGTGGCCTGAGCGAGAGCGATCCGGCCGTCATCCGTCTGCTCCAATCCGTATGCCCGTCCCCATGGGGACACCTACCGCAACCCGTCCTCGCCGGTCACATCCTCCGCCGCCAACCCGCCCATCCGGGCGTGAATCCGGGGACCGCGCGTCATCGCCAGTGCAAACAGCAGCTCGTCCGCCCGCGGCCCGTCCGGCACGCCCACCTCCATCCCGTCGAAATGGCTTCGCACATAGGCCGCGTTGATGTGCCCCAGCGGGATATCGATCCGCGTGCCGACACCGCCCTGTTTCATCGAGGATGGCACGATCGCTTTGGCCTCCCCCAGCCGCGCCCGCATCGCGTAACCTCCCGGGACATGCCAGAGTGCGGTATGCTCAAGCTCGCCGCCCTCGCCGGCCAGCGCGGCTTTGCCGTAGCCGTCGATCCCGTCGCGGCCCCCCATCGCCTCGATCAACCGGTCGGTCATCGCCAGCCCAAGCGGTTTGAGATCCTCCATCGCCGATTGCAACTCTTCCCTGTATTCGCCCACGAAGGGGTTTTTCACCAGCGCCACCATCGCCGCCCGGCGGCGCGGTGCCGCAGGAGACGGGCCGCCGTCGTGGTGAATGTCTTCGATAAAGAGCGTGGTCTTGCGCAAGCGAAAGTCAGGCATCGGCGGTCTCCAGAAAGGCAGGGTGGGCGGTGCAGCAGGTCTCGCCCTGCAGGACAAGCCAGGCGGCATGGATGAGGCCTCGGCCGCAATAGGTCCGCGCGTGATCGAGGCCCGCGTTCAGCGCTTCGATCTTCTCGGACGGGTCCAGCAACGGCACCGCTGTGGTCACTGGCCGGTTGCCAAGGTCACTGTCCGGCTTCAGGTCGCAGGCCGGGGTCCGCCCGATCCCCGGCCGGCCCGGCAGATCGACGGCATTTGCGATCAATGTGGCGGCGGCGTCGGCCATCGCCGCATCCCCGGCCAGCACCGTGACGCTGTCGGCGATACCCATGGACTGGCTGCGTCCCTGCCAACCCGATGTGGCGATCCCCCGGACGGGCGCATCGGCAGAGAGGATGATCGTGGCTGGCGGAGAGGCGGCAATCGTCGCACGAAAGACCTCGTCGTCGCGAAGATGAACCGCCACGTCACCGCCGTTGTTGACATAGGCCTTGCGGATACCCGGAACAGTGAGGATTTCGGCGAGGATTTCGTCGGCGACGGCCCCGGCGACTGCCGCCATCGGGGTGACGAATTCCGCCGCAAAGGGGGCCACGGCCGCCACCATGCGCCGCCCGACCGGAGTTCGCGCTGGCATTCCGCCAGCGGATTGCCGGCGGAGTGCGGGCAGCTCTGACACCAGCTCTTCGAGCACCGTTTCGAACCGCCTCGCGGCCGGCGCATAGGCCACGTCCCGCGGTGTGCCATGCGCGTCGACGATCAGGTCTATGGGGCCGTGCTGAAGGTGCAGCCGCCCCTGCGGCAGGATCCTGGCCTGGGCACGCTGCATGTTAGTCCGGATCCGGCACCGGGCCGACGGCGCGGGCCGCTGCGCCGTATTCCCCGCCGGTTTCCAGAATGTCGGCAAGATCGCGCACCGCCGCATCGTGGCCGCCAAGCGTACGGTAGTCTTCGCGCGTCAGGGTGAATTCCAATGGCGCCACCAACGCCGGGGTCGGGACGTAGCCAAAGGCGTTGCCCGGCATCCGCGTGACATCCGCCATGATCGTAATTCCGCCGCCCGGCCAAACGTAAGCCGGCGCGCCGCCGACTGTGACGCTGGTCTTGAGCGCCTGAACCGATTGGGTCAGTTTGACCGGATTCCGCGTGACACCCGCCCGCAACGATCCCCCGGCGCCGCCCATGAACAGCACGGTGCACAGCGCCGGTTCGCAGTTTTCGGCGATCAGATCGACCGTTGGTTTCAGGGCATCGGGAAGGTCGGCTTTCTGTGGTACAAGGTCTTCGTCGAGACGAAAAAACCCGTATTGGTCGCCTGTGGTGGAGATCATCAGCAGGGTCAGCCCCGGGCGGGCGCCCTTCTCGGGACGCCAGGCCCCGAGGATGGTCAGCGGATCTTCGATATTCGTTCCACCCCAGCCGGGGCCAGGCTGCGCCACCTGGAAATACCGCCCGGGGGTCGATCGCCGCCCCTTGATGCGAATGCCGGTGTCCGGCCAGCCGATCACCTTGCCGGCCTGGTGTTCGCTGACGACCCCGGTGATGTGGTCGTCGACGATCACCACCTCGTCCACCAGCCCCTTCCACTGGCTGGCGAACATGCCGATGGTCGCAGAGCCGCAGCCGACGCGCATACGCTCTTCCCTGACGCCGTCGACGATGGGCGCGCATCCGGCCTGCACGACGACCTCGGCGCCGCCATCGATGGTCAGCGTTACGGCTTCGCAGTTGCACAGGCGCAGCAGCGCGTCACAAGTGACGCGACCCTCGGCCTTGGACCCGCCGGTCAGGTGATCGACGCCGCCAAGCGACAGCATTTGCGATCCGTACTCGGACGTGATGACAAGCCCGATCGCATCGCCATTCGCCCTCACCACCGCACCCTCGTGGCCAAGGTGGCGATCGGTGTCGATCTTCACCTTGACGCCGCAATAGCTGAAGATCGCTTCGGTCACCACGGTGACGAAATCGGCACCGTCGACCTCGCTGGAGATAATGAACGGCGCAGGCTTGTAATCGGGATAGGTGGTGCCCGATCCGATGGCGGTCACGGTCAGCGCGTCTTGCGGCGCCAGGCTGCCGTCCCAATCAGAGGCAAGGAAGGGCACCAGTTCGCCACCCGCGTCGAGCCGCTTGTCGATGATCGTCAGTGGATCGCAGCGGATGATCCGCCCGCCTTCGTTGGCGTACCGGTCGCAGGCGCCGGTCTGGCCGTCGGCGACGTAGCACATCACCGGGCAGGCGTCGCAGCGGATCTTTTCGGGCTTCTTGGCGGGGATTTCGCCGCTGGAGGGGTCTGCCCGGGTCGTCATCGCGTGGCCCTGATCGCGGCGAGGACGCGGTGTGGCAGGGCCGGAAGCCTGGTGATCCGCGCGCCCGAGGCATGGCGGATCGCATTCAGGATCGCTGGCGCGGTCGGGATCAGAACGTGCTCGCCGAGGCCCTTTAATCCCATCGGCCCTTCGGGGTCGGGGACCTCGATGAGGATCGATTCGATGCTGGGCATGTCGCCCGCGGTGGGGATCAGGTAGTCGTGCAGGTTCTCGGTCCGGCCGGGGATGTATTCCTCCATCAGCGCCATGCCGAGGCCCTGGGCGATACCGCCTTCGATCTGGCCTTCGGCAAGCATCGGGTTGACCACGCGGCCAACGTCGTGGGCGGCCGTCATGTTGTGAACCTTCACCGTGCCAAGCACCATGTCCACCTCGACCTCGGCGATCTGTGCGCCATAGCCGTAGACGGCATAGGGTTTGCCCTGGCCGTTTTCGTCGAGGCCTTCTGTGGGCGGGTCATAGGTTTCCTCGGCGCTAAGGACGTAGCCGTGCGGGTTTTCGGGCAGGTCGGCAAGATGGATATCGTGGCTTGCCGTGCCATCGGTGATGACAAGCGTGCGGCCGTGAAGACGAAGGCGGGCATCCTCGCCCATATTCGAACGGGCGAGGATGTCGCGCCGCAGCGCCTGTGCGGCCAGCAGGGCGGCCTTGCCGGTGATATAGGTCTGACGGCTGGCAGAGGTCTTGCCGCAATCGGGGGTCAGGTGGGTATCCGGGCCGATGAGTTCGAATTGTGCAATGGGCAGGCCAAGCGCATCGGCGGCGATTTGTGTGACAACCGTGTTTGCACCCTGGCCGATATCGGTGGCGCCCTGGTGAATGTTCAACGTGCCGTCGGGCGTGATCCCGATCCGGATCGTCGAAGGGTTGGGCAGGCCGGTGTTGCCGCAGCCGTACCAGCACGAGGCGATGCCGACGCCGCGGCGGGCTTGTCCGCCTGCCGCGTTGAACTCTGCCGCCCGGTCGAGGGCGCGGTGCCAGGGCGTGCGAAGCGCGTCGAGGCAGGCAGCAATGCCGACGCCGTGCAGTTCCTGCCCGCAGACGGAGCGGTCGCCATCCTGCAGCGCGTTAAGGCGGCGGAAGGCCAGGCGGTCGAGACCCGCCTTTTCCGCCAGATCGTCATAGACGGTTTCCTGCAGGATTGCCGCTTGCGGCACGCCGAAGCCCCGGAAGGCGCCGGCGGTGGGGCCGTTGGTGTGCTTCGCCCGCGCCTTGGCGCGGTAGGCCGGCGTCTTGTAAGGGCCGGAGGCATGGACCGGAACGCGGACGGCGACGGTCGGGCCCCAACTGGCATAGGCGCCGGTGTTGAAATCGCCGTCGAAGACCATTCCGGTGATCTTGCCGCCGGCATCGCAGCCGATGCGGGCGGTCATCTTTGCGGGGTGCCGCTTGGTCGTCGACATCATCGATTCCGCGCGGCTGTAGATCATGCGGCAGGGGCGGCCCGTTTTCAGCGCCGCGAGACCGATGAGCGGCTGCAGCGAAAGGTCGAGCTTCGCGCCGAACCCGCCGCCCGCGGCAGCGGGGATGATGCGGACCTTTTCCTCGGGCAACCCGAGGATTCGGGCGGTGTCGTCGCGATCCATGACCGGCGCTTGAGTGCAGGCCTGTATACAAAGTGTATGACCCTCCGGCCAGGCGACGCCGGCCTCGGGCTCGATATAGGCGTGTTCCACATACGATGTCTCGAATTCACCCGATGCAACATGTGCTGTATTGGCCAGTGCGGCGTCGACGTCGCCCGTCTGCACGAAGCCGGTGATGAGCAAATTGTCGGGTCGGGTCTCATGCAGCGGCGCGTCCGGCTCGGTGTCGAGGCTTACGAAACAGGGTTCGGGGTGCCACGTGACGGGGAAGGAGGAAAGATCGATTTCATCCAGCGTGGCGGTTTCGGCAACGACGATTGCGATGGCCTCGCCGCGCAAGCGCACGCGGGACGCCGCCATCGCCGGCTGATCGGCAAAGGGGGGAATGGTGCCGAAGCAATTGATGCCGGGAATATCGGCCGCGGTAAAAACCTGAACCTTGCCAGGGGCTTGAGCGGCCCAGGAAACGGTGTCGCCTATGGTGAAACTGGCAGCATGATGCGGCGACCGGATGGCGCGAACGTCCATCGCGCCCTGCGGCAGGTAGTCTGCTCCGAACACTTCCGTGCCAACCACTTTCGGTCGTCCGTCGAGCCGCTCGATCCGGGCCCCCACGGCGCGGCCGGGCTCCGGAATTGCCTCGTCGGCGTCGACTGTCGCGGCATCGCAGATGGCGTCGACGATCTTTGTATAGCCGGTGCAGCGGCAAAGCACACCGCCGATTGCGTCTTCGACCTCGGCACGGGTCGGGTGCGGCGTCTCGGCAAGCAATGCACTCGCGGCCATCAGCATGCCCGGCGTGCAGATGCCGCATTGTGCCGCCCCGTGGCGAAGAAAGGACCGCTGCAGGGCGTTGGCACCCTGCCCGGAAATTCCCTCGACGGTGGTAATCTCGGCACCGGAGGCCCGGGCCGCTGGTGTCAGGCAGGCGCAGACCGGCGCGCCGTCAAGAAGGACGGTGCAGGCGCCGCAATCGCCTGCATCGCAGCCGACCTTGGTGCCGAACAGTTTCAGGTCCTCGCGCAACACTTCCGACAGTCTGCGGCCCGGCGCCGCCGCGGCCGTTCGCCGCTCGCCGTTGACCGTGAAGGTCAGAGAGCCGAACGGGCGGTTCATGCGGTTTCTCTTGCCGCAGACGCAAGCGCGGCCAGGGATCGGCGCAAAAGTTCGGTCGCCGCATCGACACGATAGGCGGCATCGCCACGCATGTCGTCGATCGGGGTGAGCGGGGCGGCGACTTGATCTTCGACGACCGACGCGGCGGCCCGGTCAAGCGACTGCCCGGTCAGGATGCGTTCCAGGTCCGGCAGGCGGGTGGCGACGGGGCTACAGGCGCCGATGGCGAGGGCGGCCCGGGCGATGACCCCTCGGTCGATTTCCAGGCGGACCGCCGCCATGGCGATGGAGATGACGAGATATTTGCGTGCGCCGAGTTTCAAAAAGTGGCTGGTGCCGCGGGCGGACCCGTCCGCAACCAGGATGGCAGTGACGAGTTCGCCGGGCGCGCGCGCGGTTTGTCGGGGGCCGGTCAGAAAGCGCGACAGCGGCAGAACCCGCGTGGACGTCGCAGAGCGCAGTTCGACTTGCGCGTCGAGCGTCAGAAGACATGGCACAGCGTCGGCAGCGGGGGACGCTGTGCACAGGTTGCCGGCGACGGTGCCGGCCGTCTGGATCTGGACCGAGCCGATTTCGCGTGCGGCGAGCTTGAGACAGTCGAAGGCCGGCGGCAAGTCGGCGGTAACGATGTCGGTCCAGGTGGTGGTGGCGCCGATGCGCCATCCGTCGCCGGTACGGGATATGCCGCGCAGGGCGGGAATTGCGGTTATGTCGAGGACCGGGCCCGGCAGCGCCTTGGCCGTCGTTGCGGGGTAGAGGTCGGTACAGCCGGCGGCCACGCAAAACCCACCATCGGCCAAAATGCCGAGGGCTTCGTCCACGTTGGTCGGCCGGTGATAGGTCACACGCACACTCCCTTTGCCGCAAACTCTGCGTCCGGGGCCGGAGGCTGTCAATGCGAGCACCAGCGGAAGCGGCCTGGCACTCGCCGTAAGGCATTCCAAAAATGCCTTACCGTTTCAGACGCCCATATAACGTTCGATGATTGTGTCCTGCGCGTGCAGATCCCGGGCGGCCAGAGTCTCGCGCCCGCGGCCGTTTTCGATAAATGTCACACGATCCGCAACGGACAGGACCGCGTCGATACGCTGTTCCACCAGAAGAATCGCCGTGCCAGCGTCGCGCAGGCGCGTGATGACGGTGCGGATCGCGTCGATCATCGAGGGTTGCAGGCCCTCGGTGGGTTCGTCGAGCAGCAGCACCTTGGGCTCGATGCAAAGCGCGCGCGCGGTGGCGAGCATCTGCTGTTCACCGCCCGACAGCGTCTGGGCGCGCTGATGCAGGCGCTCGCGCAGGCGCGGGAAGAGGTCCAGCACGCGATCGCGGACGGCGCCGGATGCGCCACGGGTCATCAGGCCGATTTCAAGGTTTTGGGCGACCGTGAGTTCGGTGAACAGGCGGCGGCCCTGCGGGATGTATCCGATGCCTGTCTTCGCACGCTCGTGCGCGGGCAGCGCGCCGATCTCGGCGCCGTCCAGCACAATGCGCCCGGCCCAAAGCGGCATCAGACCGGTGATCGCTTTCATCGTCGTGGTCTTGCCCGCGCCGTTGCGGCCCAAGAGGCAGTGAATCTCTCCGCTCTGCACGGTCAGCGAAAGCTCGCGCAGTACCTGGGCAGAGCCGTAGCCTGTATCGATGTGCTGAAGCTCAAGCACCTATCCGGTTCCCAGATAGGCGGCCTGCACATCCGGGTTCGCACGAATCGCGCTGGGGGTCCCTTCGGCCAGGACCTCTCCGAAATTCAGGACTGTGATGATGTCGGCGGTTTCCATAACCACGCTCATGTTGTGTTCGATGAGCAGAATGGTCGTTTCGGATTTGAGATCCCGGATCAGCGCCTTGAAAGCGTCGATTTCGCTGTCGGACAAACCCTGGGTGGGTTCGTCGAGGATTAGAAGACGCGGTTTCTGCGCCAGTCCCATGGCGATTTCCAGAAGACGCTGGTGGCCATAGCTGAGATCCCCGGCAAGGCGGCGCTGGTGCTGCAGCAGTCCGACGCGGTCGAGTGCCGCCGGGACCTCGGTCGCGGGATCGCCGCCAAGGCGCCGGACGGCGAGAGCGACGTTTTCGTGAAGGGTCAGGCGATCGAAGATCGATGTGATCTGGAACGTGTAAGCGATGCCAAGGCGGATGCGGCGATGGGCGGGCAGGTGCGAGATATCCTGGTCGGCGAAACGCACGGTGCCGGAGGTGGGTGCGAGGCGCCCGCAGATAAGGCCGATGAGGGTGGTCTTGCCGGCACCGTTCGGGCCGATGAGCGCGCGGATCTGGCCTTCGGGCACGTCGATGTCGACGTTCCGCACCGCGTGAAGACCACCGAAATCCTTGGACAGCATCCGGGCGCCGAGCAGCGTCATGGCAGCCAATTCCAGAGGCGCGCGCGGATTTCTCCGCCGATCCCCTGCCGGGCAAAGAGCGTGAGCGCGACAAGGACAATGCCGACGACAAGCATGTACGCGGTCGTGAACGCGCTGGCGATATCGATCAGGTAGAACGTGAAGAGCGTTCCCAGAAAGGGGCCGATCAGCGTGCCCGCTCCGCCGAGCAGGACCCACAGAAGCGGCAGGATCGAGTATTGCACGGTGGCGAAACTTGCGCCGGCATAGCCGAACAAGAGGGCATAGGCGGCGCCGGCGGCGGCGGAAATCGTTCCCGACAGGACCACCGCGCCGAGTTTATGGCGGAACACGTCATAGCCCAGCATCTGTGCGCGGCTTTCGTTTTCACGGATCGCGATCAGGGTCCTGCCGAAGGGGTGCCGGATCAGCCACAGCGACAGGGCGAGACACGCGGAAAACAGCATCCAGGCGGCAAAATAACGAGCGGTCGGATCGCTGAGGTCGATGCCCCAGAGACTTCGCTGCACCTGCTGAATGACGAAGCCTTCGTCGCCGCGGGTCCATTCGCCGAAGTAGAGGATGATCAGATAGCCCGCCTGGGCGAACATCAGCGTGACGATCATGAACGCGACGCCGGTGGTGCGCAGGGCAAGGGCTCCGACAGCGGCGGACAGGGCAAGGCCGGCCAGCACACCAATCAAGAGTGCCGGAGCGGGGGTAAAGCCAAGATGGCGGATCATCAGCCCCATGCCGTACATGCCGGCCGCGAAGAACATTGCGTGACCGAGGCTCAAGAGCCCGGTGTAGCCGAAGAGCAGGTTATAGCCGATGGCGTAGGTGGCCAGCACCATGATCCGGCTGAGGTTGCCGTGGTGATAAGCAGGCAGGATGAACTGCAGGGCGAAGAGAAGCGCCAGCAGGCCGAAATGCAGCGCGAGGGACTTTTGCGTCTCGGTCATGCGGGGCGGGCTCCGAACAGGCCCTGCGGACGGAAGACCAGGACCAGAGCGACGAGCAGGGTGGCGAGGATCTTGGCCAGTGTCGGCGTGAAGAAAACCGAGATTATGCCGTCCGACATACCGATCAGGATCGCCGCGACGACCGTTCCCGGCAGTGAACCGAGGCCTCCGATGATCACGACGATGAAGCTGAGCAGCAGCGGGTCGCCGCCCATCAGGTAATGGGCCTGCTGGATAGGCACGATCAGAACCGCACCGAGCGCGGCCAGCGCCGCGCCCAGGCCGAAGACGAGGGCATAGATTCGCTCGACGGGAATGCCGAAGGCCTGCGCCATCTCTCGGTCGAGCTGTGTGGCGCGCATGACCAGACCGATCCTGGTCCGGGTCATCAGCAGCCAGACGCCGATCAGGACGACCGCCGCCGCGCCGATGACCGCAAGCTTGTAGGTTGTCGTGGACAGCCCCCACGGCCAGTAGAGCCCGAGGCCGTTTTCGCCCCACTCGATCCAGGGCAGCGCGAGGCGGGTGTTGAAGGGCGGCTCGACGGGCCGCGCCTCGGGGCCGTAGGTCATCAGGGTGAGCTGCTGGATGATGTAGAGCAGGCCGATGGTGACGACGATCGTGCGTTCGGGGTCGTAGTCGACGCGTTTCAGGATCGTCATGTCGGCCGCGGCCGCGATCACGCCAACGAGGATCGGCGCGACGATCAGGGCGGCGGCGAAGCCAGCCGCCGGATGGCCGCCCATGGTGGTGGCGATCCACCAGGCGAGCACGGCGCCGAGCATGAAGAATTCGCCGTGGGCGACGTTGACGACGCGCATAACGCCGAAGACGAGCGAGAGGCCGACGGCGGTCAGGGCGAGGACGGCGGCGGTGACGGCACCCTCGAGCGAGGCGAGCATCAGGTAGGGACCGAACTCCATCGCAGGACGCCTTCAGTATTTCCGCCGACGGGCGGGGCGGAACGATATTCCCACGGGAGCGCAGGTATAAGGCATTGATTTGCTTTGTGATGCCGCAGACAGGTGCGCCTGCCGGCCTCGAGCGGTGCCGCCAACCGGCCCGACGCAGGAAATCGCGGCTGGGATTGCGCCCTTTGAAGACGGGCGGGTTTGGAGAAGACCGGTTGTCATGAAGCCGACGTTGCCTGCCACGCTCGCGCCGGGCAAGGGAATTCCTGCGGCGCAATCCTTTTTTAGCAAGGCGCAGTACACAGAGAGCCACTCGGTGGTCGGTGGAACGCCGGTTATGCCAAGCCCCAACGGCTCGGACCGCCATCACACCGAAAAGATATCGCCGGTATTAGTCTTCGAACATCTTGTTCATGAATTTCTTATTTTCGTTATCAAACCCGCCTCGTTACCGTCGATGACGATCGCCGTTTGGCCCGGCAGGACCGGTGGCGGCAATCCGGCGTGAAAATGTTTGGCATCGAATTTTCCGACTTGCCTGGGCAGCGGGGGAGCCCGGAGATGAAACAGACGAGCGAGCCCTGCCGACCGGTCTCTCATGTCTTGTGCGGATTTGAGAGTGCCGACAGTGCGTGCTCCTTGAACGTCAATAGGTTCTACGCATGGCCATGATCCGGCATGATGGAGCCTCGCTGTCTTTCCAGCCGCGCATTCGCAAGGGGGCATTTTTCGAGGCATCCTGGCGGTATGGGTGCCGCAAGTTTTCCGTCTACAACCGCACCTACATCTCCAGCACCTTCTCGGACCCGCTGGAGGAATACTGGAAGGTGACGCGGGATGTGGCGATCTGGCCGGTGATGGGCGAACGGCAGGTCGAAATCTCCGGTCCGGATGCGGCGGAGTTCGTGCAGTTCCTGACGCCGCGCGATATGGCGCGCTGCGCGGTGAACCAGTGCAAGTATGCGCTGATTACAAATGCCGAGGGCGGGATCGTCGGCGATCCGATCATCCTGAGGCTCGCCGACGACCGTTTCTGGCTGTCCACCGCGGATTGCGACTTGGAGCTTTGGGCCAGGGGCGTCGCCGCACTTGCGCCGATGGATGTACAGATCCGTGATGCCGGGGTGTCGGTCATACAGGTTCAGGGACCGAAATCGCCCCGGCTGATGGCCAACCTATTTGGCGAGGGGGTGCTGGACCTGAATTATTACCGGCTGATGCCCGCGAATTTTCAGGGTCATGAACTGAAGATATCGCGCACGGGATGGAGCGGCGAATTCGGGTACGAGATCTATCTTGAAAACCCGGATCAGGGTGATGCGCTGTTCGATGCGCTGATGCGGGCCGGCAAGGCATTCGACGTCGCCCCGGGCGCGGTCAATCAGGCGCGGCGCATTGAATCGGGCATTCTTTCGTGGGGTGTCGACATCACGATGAACGAAACGCCCTTTGAGGTGGGTCTTGGGCGGCTCGTCGAGTTGGGGGAAACTCCGGATTTCATCGGACGGACGGCTTTGGCACGGCTGAAGGACCGGCCGCCGGAAAAGATGCTTGTGGGGCTGAAAGTCGACGGTGCTCGGCTGGATCCGAACGAAGAACCCTGGGCATTGCGAGGGGATGGAACCACGGTTGGGCGGTTGACCAGCCTTGCCTTTTCACCGCGGCTGGGCACGAATATTGCCATCGGCCTTGTGGCGCCACGCCACGCCGCTCGGGGCACGGAACTGGAAGTCGAGACCTGGGGCGGAGTGCGGTGCGCCACGGTCAGCGAAATGCCGTTTCTGCCCAAGCGCCAGGGCGGCAGCGCGCGCGACCTGTTTGCCGGCACAGCCGCGTGAGCCGCCGCCGTTTCCCGCAATCAACCCGAAAGAGACGGAAGACCGAATTGGCCAAGATCACCGCGATCGATCACGTCGCATTTGCCGTCAGGGACCTGCCGGCAGCGCTGGACAACGCCATAAACGTCCTGGGCGGTGAGATGATGATGGAGTTCGAATCCGTTCAAGACAAATACCGGGGCGCCTTTGCCCGTTTCGGTGTCAGCATCGTGAGTTTCACCTCCAGCGACGACCCCGAGGGCTTCCTCTCCAAGTTCGTTGAAAAGCATGGCAACGGGAATCAACACATCGGCCTGGAGATCGACGATATCGAGGAGTACGTCGCCGGGCTGGAGGCCAAGGGCGTGAAACTCGACAAGACTGAAATGGCCGACGGGGATTTTCAAGAGGCGCTCATCGGGCCCAGGACGGGCAACGGGGGGGCCTGCAACTGACCGGCTGGAAGGCGGGACCATTCGATGCGACCAATGCAGGGTGCAAGCGGCTGTGTCAGAAATACTCGCAGATTCCCAAGCTGAACCTGCTCGCCGGTAACCAGCTGCCGAGCGATTGAGCCAGCGGCGCGGAACGGCAGATCCGGCATTTTGGCAGGCCTTGGGAGGCTGCCAATCAGCCTGCCGCCGTCCAACGCGCATGACGTTCAGGAACGGCTTTCGAAGCCGCGCAACCGCTCGATCGTCATGTCGAGGAACTCGATTGCGGGCTTCTGCAACGCTGCGTCCGCCCGTGTGATTACATCCAGTTCGAACCTTAGCGTCGGTTCGAACGGGCGCCAGGTGACCCCGTCCTCGACCCCGGCGCAGCCGTTGACGGCATCGACGATCGCAACCCCGGTGCCCCGGGCGACAAGGTTGCGGATGATCGCAAAGAAGTAGCAGCGGATTTGCGAATACCACGCGACGCCCGCGTCGACGAAGGCGGCCTTGATCTGGCGATCAAGCTGGTGATCCTGAGAGACGGATATCAGGCGTCTGTCGGCCAGATGTACCGGTGTCAAAACCGGTTCGGCCGCCAGCGGATCGTCGTTGCGCAGGATGCAGACGCAAGGGATCGACACCCGGGTCGCAGACACCGACTGGGCGGCGACCGGCGCCTCGACCAGACCGATATCGGTCTGGCCGTTTCCGACAAGATAGGCGATCTGGGCCGACGAGCGCACCAGCAGCTGGACCTCGATCCGGTCGCGCAGGGATGTGAATTGTGAAATGACATCCGGCAGGAAATGCACGGCCGGCGCTCCGATGGAACCGATCCGCACCAGCCCGGTGTCGCCCGCACCGATCAGTTGGGCGTGGGCGGCGAATTTCTCGAAGGCGAGGATCGCAAGTTCGGCATCCTCGTGCAGTTGCTCGGCCTCGGGCTTGGGCACGAAATACCCCTTGGAGCGGTTGAAGAGCGAATAGCCCAGAATGTCTTCGAGCGTGGACAGGGCGAGGCTGACGGCGGGCTGGGTCAATCCCATGCGCTCGGCCGCCTTGGAAACGGACCCTTCCTCCATCACGGCATGGAACACCGCCAGATGCCGCAGTTTCAGTTGCATATCGCCAAGCCGGTTATAAGTAGTTAATAATTCGGACCGGGCAAAAATACCGAAGCCTTATTGATCGTCAAGAGATCGGGCGTGATGGCCCTGACCCGCCCGCTTGTGCGCCTTGCCTATTTCGACGGTTTCTTTTGCTGTCCGAAGAGCTGGGCAAGCACCATCATCAGCGTGGTCACAAGGATCATGATCGTCGAGATCGAGGCGATCGTCGGATCGATCTGGTCGCGGAGGGCGTTGAACATGTTCCGGGTCAGGGTCGGATTGTCGCCGCCCGAGATGAACATCGCCACGACGACCTCGTCGAACGAGGTCAGGAACGCCAACAGGGCGCTAGTGACCACGGCAAACCGGATCTGGGGCAGGGTCACGGTCAGAAACGCCTTCCACCGCGGGGCGCCCAGGCTGCGTGCGGCCTGTTCCTGGGACATGTCATACCCTTTCAGCGCCGCGCCGGTGACGATCACCACCAGCGGCAGGGCCAGCACGGTGTGCGCCAGGACCAATCCGGTGATGGTGTACAGAATGCCCATCTGGACATAGGCATAAAACGCGCCGATCGCCACGAGCACCAAGGGTACCATCATCGGCGTGATCATCAGTACAAAGGTCACCCGCACGAAACGTATGCGAGAGGTGTGCAGGCCATAGGCCGCAAGCACGCCGGTGGGCGTGGCCACAAGCATCGTCAGGACCGCTGCCTTGAACGAGGTCGTTGTCGCCTGCATCCATTCCGACGAGCCGAAATAGTGACCGTACCAACGCGTCGACCAGGTTTCGGGCGGGAATTCCAGATACTGGCTGTGCGAGAATGACATCGGCACGACGATCAGCGTCGGGATCACCAGCAAGGTCATGATCAGGACGGAAATCGCATAGAGCCACAGGCGCTGGCCATGGGTGACCTGCGTTTCGGTCGCGGGGGATTTTAGCCAGCGCAGCATCAGTGGCCGCCCCCCGCGGTCATGTTTTCGAGGTTCAGGAACCGTGATGCCACCCAGAGGATCGCCACAGTCAGCACCAGAAGCACGACGCCGAGTGCGCTGGCGGCGCCCCAGTTCACGAAGAGCTCAATGTTCGAGACGATCTTCATCGACACCATGATCACCTTGCCGCCGCCCAGGACGGCAGGCGTGACGAAGAACCCAAGGCAGAGGATGAAGACCATCAGCGAGCCAGCGAAAAGCCCCGGCAGCGTCAGCGGGAAAAAGACGGTCCAGAAGGCGCGGCGCGGGCTGGCCCCGAGATTGGCGGCGGCCTTCATGTAGTCCTGGTTGATCGCCCGCATCGCGCCGTAAACGGGCAGGATCAGGAACGGCAGCATGATGTGGACCATGCCGATCAGATTGCCGGTCATGTTGTGTACGATCTTGATCGGCTCGTCCCAGAGGCCCAGCGAGATCGCCCATTCATTCACCAGACCGCGCTTTTGCAGCAGGACCAGCCAGGCATAGGTGCGCACCAGAAGCGAGGTCCAGAACGGCAGCAGCACCGTGATCAGGCAGAGATTGGCGAGCCGGCCGGGCAGGCCGGCGATGAAATAGGCCAGCGGATAGCCGATCAGGATGCAAAGGCCGGTGGTCAGAAAGCTGACCTCGAAGGTGGTGCGGAAGATGCGCGCATAGGACCGGCGCTTCCACATCCTTTCATAGTTTTCCAGCGAATAGCTTCCGTCCGCGCCCACGAACGAGACGTAGAACAGCCAGCCGACCGGGACGACGAGGATCACCAGGATCAGCAGGATCGCCGGAGAGGCCAGGCCGAAGAGTTTCAGCCGTTCCAGGCGTTCGTCCAGCCGAAGCCCGTCCTGGTTCATCGCCGCGGCCTGCATGTCACGCGTCGCTTCCGTCGATCAGCACCGTGTCTTCCGGAGCCACGCACAGCGTCAGCGCATCGCCGACGGCCGGCAGCGACGTGACGTTCTCGCCGCGCATCGCGCCACGGATCGCCACCATGTCTCCATCCGCCAGCCTGGCATGCAGCAGAAAACTGTCACCCTGATAGACCACCTCGGACGCGGTTGCGGTGAAATTGTTGGCGCCGTCCTGCGGGCCGTTGCGCGACAGAACAACCCGTTCGGGCCGGATCATCATCAGCAGATTGTCGGCATCAGGCGGGGGGGCATCGTGGCGCAGAGCCATGTCGCCGTGAAAGATCTGCGCCCCGCGCCGTGTAACCGCAAGGAACGTGGAATCGCCGATGAAGTCGGCCACGAACCGGTTGGCGGGCCGTTCGTACAGGTCGCGGGGCGTGGAAAGCTGCATGATACGCCCGTGGTTTACCACGGCGATCCGGTCGGACATGGTCAGCGCCTCGCGCTGGTCGTGGGTTACGTAGACCGTGGTCATGCCCAGTTTTTCATGCAGATGCCGCAGCTCGATCTGCATCTGGTCGCGCAGTTTCTTGTCGAGCGCCGACAGCGGCTCGTCCATCAGCAGGATGCGCGGCTCGAACACGATGGCGCGGGCGACGGCGACGCGCTGTTTCTGGCCACCTGACAGTTGATCGATGCGCCGGCTGCCGAAGCCGCCCAGTTGTACCGTTTCCAGGGCGCCCTCGACGCGTCTTTCGAGTTCGGCCTTGGGCACCTTGCGGAGTTTCAGGGGATAGCCGACATTGCCCGCCACCGTCATATGCGGGAACAGCGCATAGCTTTGAAACGTCATGCCCACGTCGCGCAGGTGCGGTGGCGTGCGGATCACTTCGCGATCGCCGAATTTCAGGCTGCCGCGATCGGGGCGGGTGAAGCCGGCCAGCACCATCAGTAGCGTCGTCTTTCCGGAACCGGAGGGCCCCAGAAGCGTCAGGAACTCTCCGCTTTCGACGTCAAGCGACACATCGTCCAGCGCATGGACGGGACCGTAGGTCTTTGTGACGTTCCGCACCGAGATCGGCAGCGCCTCGCCCTTAGTTGTCGTCAAGCCGAGCCCCCTGCGTCTGTTGCCACCGGCGCGAGACGGACGCCACGGCGCCCGCCGTCGTGTTCCGGACCGGACCGTGACCTATTCGGTCAGCATTTCCGAGTACATTTCTTCGGCGATGGTTTCCCACTTGGCATACCATTCCAAGGACACCGGAACCTGAGCCGCGGCATTGGCAGGCGACGAGGGCAGCCCGGCCTCTTGTTCCGCGGTGATCTCGCCGGTCTCGTAGGCCGCCTTGTTGGTGGGGCCGTAGGTGATGTATTTCGGCAGATCGTCCTGGTATTCCGGCTTCGAGATCTCGGCGAGGAACTCCATCGCGGTCTCCATGTTCGGCGCACCCTTCGGAACCGCAAAGCAGTCGTAGTCCAAAAGCGCCTGATTGAAGGAATACATGACGTTGGCACCGTCCTTCTTGGCATTGTCGAACCGGCCGTTCCAGCCGGTCGTCATGTCGACTTCGCCGTCCTTCATCAGCTGCGCATGCTGGGCGCCGGACGTCCAGAAAACCGCGATGTGATCCTTGATCGAACGGATCTTGTCGATCGCCGTCTCGATGCCGTCCTCGCTGTCGAGCGCGTCGTAGACATCCTCGGGGGCGACGCCGGTGGCCATCATCGCGCCTTCCAGCGCGCCGGCGACCTTGCCGCGATAGGCACGGGTGCCCGGAAATTTCTCGACATCGAAGAAGTCCGCCCAGCTCTGCGGACCGTCTTCGCCGTAGGTGTCGGTATTCCAGGCGTAGACGGTCGAGAACACGTCGCCGCCGACGCAGTAATCGGTGTAAAGGTTGGGGTAGAAGGTCGAGACGTCGATCACGCCGTAGTCGAGCGGCGCCAACAGGCCCTCGGCCGCTGCCCGCGCGGCGGAACCCGATCCGCTGGCGACGATATCGAGCGTCACCTGGCCAGAACTGACCTGAAGCCGGACATCCGACATGCCGCCATAGGTTTCCTGTTTGACCTCGATGCCAGTATTGGCGGCGGCGGGCTCGAACAGCGCCTTGCTCTGCGCCTCCTGATACGATCCGCCCCAGGAGGCGATGGTCACGGTCTTGTCCGCCGCCAGGGCGCCGGTGGCGGCGAGGGCGGTGGTGAGCGCCAGAATTCCTGTTTTCTTCACAAGGTTTCCTCCCTTTGCTGGATTTGCTGCAAGCTTCGGTCGTCCCCTGACGGAACGATCGCGCTTTGCATTCGCGCTTGTGGATCTTGCGCACGGAGTGTGACGGTGCTGCCAGGGCGCGCAAAATTTCGATTTGTTATTACTGGTTTCGATAAGCTTATATCGGTTGATCGGAAGGGGTGTCCTTTCGCTGTCTTGTCTGCATCGCCTTTCGGTGCTCCCGACTGTCTTTCCATCGGTACCACGCCACGGTTGCCGGCAGAAACCAGGGTTTGCCGGTGTAAAGCGGGCGCGTCGGATGCGGCAGGTCATCGAACGCCGTTCGCCCCATTGCAAGCCCCAGCACCTTTTGCCCGGCGCGCATGCCCAGATAGCTGCCCATCGATACCCCGGAGCCGCAATACCCCAGCGCATAGTGGATGCCGTCGTGCACGCCGGTGTGCGCCATCTCGTCGAAACTGTAGGCCACGGTACCGTTCCACGCATGCGTGATGCCGTAATCTGCAATCTCGGGGAAAATCCGGCACATCGCTGCGTAGAGACGCGGTGCGCTGACCGCAGGGTCGGCCTCGCCTGCCGTCACCCGCCCGCCAAAGCAGAGTCTTCGCCGGTCCGGGGTCGTGCGGTAGTAGTAGACGACCTTGCAGGTGTCGCTGGCGATGCGGCCGGTCGGGAAGAGGCGGTCGACCAGGTCCCGGGGCAGTTCCTCGGTCACGATGATATAGCTGCCGATCGGGATCACGCGCCGCCGCAGCCACGGCACCAGATTCGTCGTGTATCCGTTTGTTGCGACGATCACGTCGCGGGCGGCGACGGTCCCCTTGGGGGTAAGGGCCTTGAAACCCGCCCCGGTCCGTTCGATGGCGGTCACGGGGCAGTGACCGACCACCTGCGCCCGCGCGCCTAGGGCGAGGCGCAGCAGTTCCCGGTGGTATTTTGCAGGATGCAGCGAACAGTGGTCGGGAAATACGACACCTCCGAAATAGCTGTCGGTGCCGAGTTCGGTGCGCTGTTCGCTGCGCGGGACGGCAAAGCTCTCGATGCCCTCTTGCGTTCGCATCTTGTCGGCGTTGCGCACCAGGTCTTCGTAGTGATGCGGTGTATGGGCCGCGTGGAACCGCCCCGCGCGGCGGAAGTCGCAGTCGAGCCCCTCGGCGGCAACGAAATCGGCGATCCAGCCGAGCGCCCGCACCCCTTCTCCGCGGATCGCCCGCGCCTTGTCGCTGCCGAACCGGGCCGTGAGTTTTTCCAGTGATGGCTTTACGCTCGTGCTGATCTGGCCGCCGTTTCGGGTACTGCATCCGAACCCGGCATCTTCGGCATCCACAACCAGGGTGCTGCGCCCGGCCCGGGCTGTTTCTATGGCGGCGTTCAGGCCGGTATAGCCCGCGCCGACAATCAGCACATCGACCTTGGCCGGCAGATCGTCGGAAAACGACGGTGCCGGGCCGAGTTGGTCGAGCCAGTAGGGGCGGCTTTGGATGTCCGACATTCTCGCCTGCATCATTGTCGCCGCGCCCTGCCTGCTGTTCGGAAAGCTTGTCACAGGCAAAGGCAACGCGCCAGTGCGAGATGCGTTGCGAGTGAATTGCGAGGTCCGTTCTTGGCATGGAGTGGACGTTCAACTCTTGCACCTGGCGCGGAATCAAGGCCGCAGGCCGCCGCGCCATCGCCGACCCGCCCCGAAGGGGAGGCGATTTGCCGACGGTGCGCGTTGCATCGAGGTCGTTCGGACATTGCTGGGATAAATCGAGCCGTTCACAGGTTCGGGTTGCCTCCCCGCGGGTCGGCGATGGCGCGGCTCCTCATTCAGTCGGCAACGACTGCTCCAGGCCAATGGTCCCCAACGAAGCCCCGCTTCCAAACCACCCGCCCGTGCCCTAACCTGCCGGCTATGACCCCTAAGGATCTCGTCCTTACGCCCCGCGGTCTTCGCTTCCGCGGGCATACCTTCACCTGTTCCGTTGGCCGCACGGGGCTGACCCGCAACAAGCACGAGGGCGATGGCGCCACGCCTCGCGGCACCCACCGGATCGTCGGCTGCCTCTACCGGCCCGACCGTACCGCCCGCCCCTGCGACTGGGCCGTGCCGATCCGCCCCGGCGACCTCTGGTCCGACGACCCCGCCGATGAGGACTACAACCTCATGGTGCGCGCGCCGTATCCGCACAGCCACGAAACGCTCCGCCGCCCGGACCCGCTTTATGACCTGATCCTGATCACTGACTGGAACTGGCCCCGCGCCGTCCGCGGCGCGGGCTCGGCCATCTTCCTCCACCAGTGGCGCAAACGCCGTCATCCGACCGACGGCTGCATCGCGTTGCGCCGCGATCACCTTGCCTGGATCGCCGCCAACATTCGCTATCGGACCCGCCTGATCGTGCCCTAGGAATAAATCCGCTCGCCAAAGACGCCCGAGCCCACCCGCACATAGGTCGCGCCTTGGGCAATCGCGGTCTCGAAATCCGCGCTCATCCCCATCGACAGCTCCTTCAACCCGTTCCGGGCCGCGATCTTGGCCAGCAACGCGAAATGCAAGGCAGGTTCTTCACGCACCGGCGGGATACACATGCACCCCACGACCGGCAGACCCAACGCCCGGCACTCGGCAATGAACCCGTCCGCATCGCCAGGCATGACACCGGCCTTCTGTGGTTCCTCTCCGGTGTTCACCTGCACGAACAAGGGCGGGCATTGCCCGGTCTCGTCCCTCAGCCGCGCCAGCGTGCGGGCGAGCTTTGGCCGGTCCAGCGTCTCGATACAGTCGAACAGCTCCATCGCCTGCCGCGCCTTGTTGGTCTGCAACGGCCCCACCAGATGCAGCACTATACCGTCATAACGGTCGCGGAACGCCGGCCACTTCCCCGCCGCCTCCTGCACCTTGTTTTCGCCGAACAGCCGGTGACCGGCCTCCAGCACCGCCTCGACCCGTTTCAGCGGCTGCACCTTCGACACCGCCACCAGCCGGACGGACCCGGCCGCACGGCCGACCCGCGCCTCCTCGGCCCGGATGCGCGCCAGAATGTCGTCCAACGCCATTACGCAGTCTCCGGCATATAATCGGGCCCCAGGGCCTCAAATAACTCGCCCAATTCGGCCTCGTACCGCCGCCACGCCTGTTTCGACGAGGCATAGATGGGCTGCCGCACCTGGTGTACGCTCAGCGTATCCACGCGGCGCTTGTTCTCGTGAAACGAGAGGCACTGATCCTCCCAGTCCAGCCCACAGGCCGCGATCAGCCTGCGCGATTCCGCCTCGGGGTTGGCGATCAGGTCCTCGTACCGGATCTCGACGAAGGCGTCCGGCGTCTTTTCGCGCCAGAAATCGACGAGATCCTTGAACCACCGGTAATAGGCCGCAAGAGAAGGCAGGCTGTAGGTGTTCAGGTGTTTGCCCGGCGGAAACACGTTCTTGTACATCGACAGCAGGCTGTCGCGCGGATCGCGCTGCACGACCACGATTCTGGCATTCGGCAGGACAAGCTTCAGCGGTCCGATGACGTAATAACTCATCACGCCCTTGTCGGTGATACGGTCGGCCCCGGGAAACGCACCGCGCATCATTGCCTCAATCTTGTGACCGAGCGCGACCAGGTCCGTGTCGCCCAAATCGTACCGGCGCGGATCCGGGTCCGTGAAGCCGCCGACCGCGTCGACGATGGCATCGAACGCATAGCCGAGTTCGCCACCACCGGTGACCGTCGAGTGGCTGGCGACGATCTGCTCGACAAGGGTCGTGCCAGACCGCGGCAGCCCGGTGACGAAGATCGGCGCAAAATCCGTCGCGGACTTGAGCCTGCGCGCCCCGAAGTCGACCTGTCCGAAGCCGTTGAGCGCGTTCCGGGTCTGTTCTGCGCGCCGGGACGCGTCCAGCGGGTATTCCCGCGCCATAGCATCGTTTGCAGGCCGCAGATAGGTGAAGACCCGGTCGTACTGCTTTGTGTCCTCCATCGCCTTGGCGAGGGAAAACCCAAAGAAGATCCGGTGATACTCGGTCACGTTCGGATCGGCATAGTGCTGCTGCATCTTCGCGATCAGCGGATCGCCCGGCTTCAGTTTGTGAGAGACCAGGAACGTGTTGTAGTTCAGCCCGTTCAGCGGCTCCAGTTCGAACACCTTGCGGAACAGGACCTCGGCGGCATCGAACCGGCCCAAAAGCTGCAGGAACGTCGCCTTGGCGGACAGGGGCAGGGTCGCGTCCGGCGCAAGCGCGATCGCCGCGTCGAACGCCTCTTCGGCTTCGGCATTCCGGCGCATCGCCGCAAGCGCCTGGGCCATCAAGGTGTGGATGACGGCACCCGGGTCGGGCTGGCCCAGAATGGGGCGCAGGATGTCCTCGACCTCTTTCGCCTGACCTTCCCCAAGCAGCGACTTGGCAAGTTCGGTCCGGACGTATGACGACTTCGGATCGATCGACAGCGCGCGCTTCAGGATCGGAATCGCCTGCTTGAACCGGAACCGGTTGTTCAGCGCTGCCCCCAGATGCGCCAGCGCGGCCGGCATGTCCGGAAGCAGTTTCAACGCTGCTCTCAGTTCGGCGATGGCATCCTCGTTGCGACCCCGGCTGATCAGGAACTGGCCGAAATTCGACCGGGTTTCCGGGTAATCCGGATTCAGCCTGATCGCCGTGCGAAAGCTCTTTTCGGCGCTTTCCGCCAGTCCCAGCGCCGCCTGAGCGTTTGCCAGGATATCAAACAGGATCGCGACCTTCGGGTGCCGTTTCAGCAGCCGCTGCGCCACATCCGCCGCGTCCCTGTACCGGCCCGACCGCAGGTGGGCGATCGCCCGCTGCACCTCTGCCGGGGGAGCCGAGCCGATCGAGACCTCGGATTTTCCCGCCTTCGGCTTCAGGGCGTTTTGCAGCGACAGAAGCAACGCGGGATCGATCCGCGCTCTTTTTGCCTTTTCCAGGAAGGCCGTGCTTCGGTCCGGATCGGACAGGTCGTGAAGCACCTTCGCGTACTCCTTCCAGACGGCCGGTTCCTGCGGTTTCAACTCGGCGGCGCGGTCGAAATGCGCCATCCCGTCCTGAACCTCGCCCAGTTCCATCTGAACCCGGGCCAGCTGGAAATGCGCTTCGGCGAAATCCGGCTTGATCGACAGGATCGTCTCGAACGCCTGCTTTGCTTTCAGGAACTGCCGCTCTCCCGCCAAACGCAGTGCGTCCTTGTACATGGCAGGCAGACGGTTGGGATTTATCGGCAGCATCGCAGTCACATCGATTGAACGGTGGAAATGCGCACGTACCATGCCGGAAAAACGATGTCGAACGCGCCGGCGCGGGCCGCAAAGAAAAAGAGCGGGCGCAAGGCCCGCTCTTTCTGTCTTTGATAATCCCGAAGGATTAGAAGCTCATCGCAACACCCAGCGAGAAGCTGTCGGAAGTGACGGTGTCGCCGGGAACCAGCGTGTTCTGAACCGAGCTGGAGCCGTAGCCGAACTGAACGACGGCACCGCCGCCCAGGTCGTAGTTCACAGCCAAGCCGAAGCCTTCGGTGTCCGCACAGGTCGGGCAGCCGATGGTGGTGGTGTCGTACACACCGTAGTTCACGCCGACGCTCAGAGCGTCCATGGTGTAGAACAGGCCGACGCCGATGTGGTTTTCGGCGAACTGCGTGCCAGCCGGCAGACCGCCGTAGCCGCTGTTGTCGATGCCGATGCCGTCGAGATCCGAGTAGTTCAGGATCGCGCGGATGCCGTTGTCGAACGACGCGTCAAGGCTGACACCGATGATGTCGAAGACGCCGTCGGACTGGTAGCCAAGGCCGACGCCGAGGTTCACGCCGCCGAGGTCGCCCGAGTAGGTACCACCGATGCCGAAGACCGGATCGCCGACGCCAGCGTCGTCGATTTCGGCCGACACGGCGAAGGCGAAGTCGCCGAACGAGTAGTCGTAGCGGGCAACCTGACCGTCATAGGTGCCGTCCAGACCGGCGTTGCCGTTGAAGCCGGCGTGCGCGGTGTTGGAGTCGTTGATGTCGGCGATGATGTCGAGATCACGCAGAGCCCAGTCGAAGGCACCGTCGGTGTCACCCATGGTCAGGGTGCCGAAGTTGCCCGAGATGAACACGTTGTAGTCCGCCAGTTCGCTGGGGCCGGTGTCGGCGATGTCGAAGCCGCGGACAGCGGTCTCGCCGGTGTCGTCCAGGTCGACGGTCGCGCCGAAGGTCAGGCCGTTGTCGGTTTCGCCCGACATGGTGAAACGCACGTCAACACCAGTGTGAAACTGCGTCTCGATGCCGTCACCACCAACGATACCCATCTCGGCCGAACCGGAAAGCTCGACGCCCTGAGCGGACGCGATACCGGCGGAGGCCACGAGGGCGGTGGTCGCGAAGAGAACCTTTTTCATTGGTTTTCCCTCATTCATTAAAAGGTGCACCTCAACCCGGTATTCGAATTGAGTATGCTGCTGTGTCGCCCCAGACGTCCTTGAATGCAAGAAAGCCGGTCCCCGTTCCGCCAGAGGGCCGCCAAACGATGCATGGATGCAACAGTGTGTTGCAGCACCGGAATCCGGCGTCGCGGCGAAATGCCTTGTCGCGCCGAAACGCCTCCGGTAAACCTTGGCCAGTGTCGGGCACGGGGCAAAAAAAAATGACATCGACCAATCCTTTGAAAATCATCGGCATCTTGGGATTGACGCTTGCGCTGGCGGCCTGTGGCGGGCCTACGGGCATCGGCCGCCCGGGTAGCATTTTCTCGCCCCGCGACTCAAGCGGGCAGGTCAGCGAAGCGACGCTGCGCCAGCGTGCCAACACGCCGCCGGAACTGCAGCGCGCGGAACGGCGCGAACGGGGCACGATCTGGGACCTGTTCCAGACCACGGACGACCCCAACGTCACCGTCGAGGTCAACAAATACATCTGGAACGCCTCGCTCGATGTGCTGAGCTTTCTGCCGATCCAGGCCGCCGATCCGTTCTCGGGCGTGATCGTCACCGGCTACGGCGTGCCCCCCGGCGGCGGCCGCGCCTACCGCGCTACGATCTTCGTTCAGGACCCCGCGCTTGACGCCCGCTCTCTGAACCTCGCGCTGCAGACCCGGTCGGGCCCGGCCAGCCGCGAGACCGTACAGGCTGTCGAGGACGCGATCCTGACCCGTGCCCGCCAGCTTCGCGTCCGCGACGGACGGCTTTAAACCAGCGCATAGTTTCATGCACAGCGGTAGGGGCGGACAGGCAACGTAGAAGTTGGCTTTTGGCCTGGAGCGGACGTTGCCGGTTGAGTAAGGAGCCGGGTCATCGCTGACCCGCGGGGAGGCGACCCGGACCTTTGAACGGCTCGATTTATCCCGGCAAAGTCCGAACGAACTCAATCCGATATGCACCGTCGGCAATATCGCCTCCCCTCCGGGGCGGGTCGGCGACGGCGCGGCGGCCTTCGGCCTTGATTCCGCGCCTGGAGACTGGTTGCGAATGGCAACTTCAGGCCAACACCCCCTTTATCCCCTGTGGCGCATCAGGCTCTGGACCCCGGCCACACCCCACAGTATCAACGCCGGGTCGCGCATGCCCGGCGTTTCGCATCTGCAAGGACCTTGACACGTATGTCCCGCTACACCGCCAGTGAGATCGAGCCGAAATGGCAGGCCGCCTGGGAAAAGACCGGCAGTTTCATCGCCAAACGCGATCCTGCCAGGCCCAAATACTACGTGCTCGAGATGTTTCCCTACCCCTCGGGGCGCATCCACATGGGCCACGTGCGCAACTACACCATGGGCGACGTCATCGCGCGCTACAAAATGTCTTGCGGATTCAGTGTCTTGCACCCGATGGGATGGGACGCCTTCGGCCTTGCCGCGGAAAACGCCGCGATGGAAAAAGGCATCCACCCCGCGACTTGGACCTACCAGAACATCGCCGACATGAAGGCCCAGTTGCAGCCCCTGGGTTTTTCGCTCGACTGGACGCGCGAGGTCGCCACCTGCCACCCCGAATACTACCGCCACCAGCAGGCGATGTTCCTCGACTTCCTCGACAACGATCTGATCCACCGCAAGGCCGCGGTCGTGAACTGGGATCCGGTCGACATGACCGTGCTGGCCAACGAACAGGTCATCGACGGCAAGGGCTGGCGGTCGGGCGCGCCGGTGGAACGGCGCGAACTGACGCAATGGTTCTTCAAGATTTCCGACTTCTCCGAAGAGCTGCTCGAAGCCATCGATGGCCTCGACAACTGGCCCGAGAAGGTCAAGCTGATGCAGCGGAACTGGATCGGCAAGTCGCGCGGCCTGCAGTTCTCGTTCAGTTTGATCGACGGTCCGCACAGCCACGACCGGGTCGAGGTCTACACCACCCGCCCCGACACGCTGATGGGCGCCTCTTTCATCGCGATCTCGCCCGACCACCCGCTGGCCCGGATGCTGGAGCGTCAAAACGACGATATCGCCGCCTTCAACGCCGACTGCCGCCGCATGGGCACGTCCGAGGAAGAGATGGAAAAGGCCCCCAAATTGGGATTCGACACCGGCCTGACCGTCCGCCACCCGTTCGACACCGCCTGGGAACTGCCGGTCTACATCGCCAACTTCATCCTGATGGACTACGGCACCGGCGCCATCTTCGGCTGTCCCGCCCACGACCAGCGCGACCTCGACTTCGCCCGGAAATACGGCCTGCCGGTGATCGACACCTTCGTGGCACTCGATGGCGGCCAGCCGGTGGAGGATGAGGCCTTCGTTCCACCGAAGTCCGAGAAGGTCAAATGGGTCAAGGGCTTCGGTTGGCCCGAGGAGGCCACCGGCGAAGCGGCGATCGACGCCGCGATCGACTTTTGCGAAAAAAACGGCGTCGGCCAGGGCGTCACCAAGTACCGTCTGCGCGACTGGGGCCTGTCGCGCCAGCGCTATTGGGGCACGCCGATTCCGGTGGTGCATTGCGACGCCTGCGGCGTGGTTCCCGAGAAAAAGGAAAACCTGCCCATCCGGCTGCCCGACGATGTCACCTTCGACCACCCGGGCAACCCGCTCGACCGCCATCCGACCTGGCGCGACTGCCCCTGTCCGGCCTGCGGCAAACCGGCCAAGCGCGAAACCGACACCATGGATACCTTCGTCGATTCGTCGTGGTATTTCGCCCGCTTCACCGCCCCGCGCGACGATGCGCCGACGAACATGGACGATGCGGACTACTGGATGAATGTGGACCAGTATATCGGCGGTATCGAGCATGCGATCCTGCACCTGCTCTATTCGCGCTTCTTCTGCCGGGCCATGCATATCTGCGGCCACCTGCCCGCCAAGGCCATCGAACCCTTCGATGCGCTTTTCACCCAAGGCATGGTGACCCACGAAATCTATGTCACGCGCGACGAACGGGATCGACCGGTCTATCACCTGCCGGAGCATATCGAATGGCACGAATCCGGCGCCCGGCTGGGCGCCACCGGCGAACCGGTCGAGGTGATCCCGTCGGCCAAGATGTCCAAATCGAAAAAGAACGTCGTCGACCCGGCGCGCATCATCGCCCAGTACGGCGCCGACACCGCCCGCTGGTTCGTTCTCAGCGACAGCCCGCCCGAGCGTGACGTCGAATGGACCGTCTCGGGCGCCGAAGCCGCCGCCAAGCACCTCACCCGCGTCTACCGCCTGGCCACCGACGCCGCAGAGGCCGGCGATGCGGCCGCAGAGGTCGACGAGGATCTGCTCCGCGCGATGCACAAGACGATCCACGACGTCACCATGGGCATCGAAAGCTTCGGCTTCAACGCCGCCATCGCGCGGCTCTACGCCTTCACCAACATCATCGCCAAGGCCAAGCCGGGAACCCGCACCAAACGCGAGGCGCTGCGCACCCTGGCCCAGTTGATGTCACCGATGACTCCGCATCTTTCCGAGGAGATCTGGCACATGCTGGGCGGCGAGGGATTGGTGACCGGCGCCCCCTGGCCCCAGGCCGACCCGGCGATGCTGGTCGAAGACACCGTCACCCTGCCGATCCAGGTCAACGGCAAGCGCCGGTCCGAGATAACCGTCGCCAAGGACCTGCCCAGGGACGACGTGGAAAAGCTGGTGCTGGAGGATGCCGCCGTGCTCAAGGCGCTGTCCGGCGGCGCCCCGAAAAAGCTGATCGTGGTGCCGGGGCGGATCGTGAACGTGGTGGTTTGAGCTTTCGCCTTGCGCGCCAACTTTCACTGATCGCCGATACACAGCGGCACCTTCGCACAGCAACCGCTTGTAAACCGTGTCGCGCCCGGCGATGCTGTGCGCAATCAAGGCGCCGGGCGCACCCGGCGGGAAACAGGCCAACCGGATCGTCCATGTCCCCCTCTGACCACGGAATTCCAGATCTCCCGCCCCGCCTTCAGGCCAAAGACACGTCGGGCGCCCATCCGCTCCCACACCGTGCAAGCCGCAGACCGGATTTGCGACTTGTTAACGGTATCAATAACCTTTTCAAGGCTGTAAGGATGTATCCCCAGGGTTACGCTCGCCCAAACCTTCCCCGCCGTCTGGTCCTCATCCTCGCTTTCGCGTCCCTCTCCGCCTGCGGCTTTACCCCGGTCTACGGTCCCGGCGGCAGCGCCGGAACCCTGCGCGGCTCGATCCTTGCGGCCGAGCCCGACGACCGCAAATCCTTCGTCTTCGTCGCCCGGCTCGAGGAACGCCTCGGCCAGCCGCAATCCGCACCCTATCTGCTGAACTACACGATCCGCACCACTCAGCAGGGGCTCGGCATCACCCCGGATCAGGCGACCACCCGCTTCAACATCCTCGGCCGCGTCGATTACACCCTGACCGACCGCGCCACCGAGGCCGTGCTCGACACCGGCAGCATCGAAAACTTCGCCGGTTTCTCGGCCACCGGTTCGATCGTCGGGACGCTTTCGGCGACGGATGACGCCAACGAGCGACTGATGGTGACGCTCGCCGACCAACTCGTCACCCGCCTGACAGCTACCGCCCCGGACTGGCTGCAATGAAGCTTTCCGGCCGCGAGGCCGCCCGCCACATCGCCGCGCCCGACGCCTCGGCGACCGCCACCCTGCTCTACGGCGCCGACGCCATGCGCGTCGCCTTGAAACGCCAGGACCTGATCGCCAACCTGATCGGTCCGCGGGGCGAGGAGGAAATGCGGCTCGAGCGCCTCTCTGCCGCCGGCATGCGCAAGGACGCCGCCCTCTTGACCGATGCAATCAAGGCGCAGGGCTTCTTCCCCGGCCCCCGCGCCGCCCTGGTCGACGACGCCCGCGACGGCGACGCCAAGACGATTGCCGCCGCTCTTGACGGCTGGCTTCCGGGCGACGCCCATATCGTCGTCACCGCAAGCCAGCTCAACGCCCGCTCGGCGCTTCGCAAGCTCTTCGAGGGCCACCCGGGCAGCTTTGCCATCGGCGTCTACAACGATCCCCCCAGCCGCGAGGAACTGGAAGCCGACCTTCACAAGGCCGGTCTGAGGGATGTCGATCCCAAGGCCATGGCGGACCTCACGGCTCTGTCGCGCCAGCTCGACCCCGGCGACCTGCGCCAGACCATCGAAAAGCTCGCCCTTTACAAGCTGAACGACCCCGCCCCCGTCAATTCCGCGGATATCGAGGCCTGCGCCCCCTCCACGGCCGAGGCCGCGCTCGACGATGTCCTGAATGTCGTCGCCGAGGCCCGCACCGCGGAAATCGGTCCACTGATGCAGAAACTTGCCGGGCAGGGGATCCAGCCGGTCGCCCTTTGCATCGGCGCCACCCGCCATTTCCGCACGCTGCATGCCGCCACCTGCGACCCCGGCGGCGCCGGCGCGGGCATCGCCAAGGCGCGTCCCCCGGTCTTTGGCCCACGCCGCGACCGGATGTTGCGTCAGGCCCAGGGCTGGGGCCGGCCCAAGCTGGAAGAGGCGCTGCAGCTGTTGACCGACACCGATCTGCATTTGCGCTCGGCCGCGCAGCGCGCGCCACAGATGGCACTGGTCGAGCGGACCCTGATCCGTCTTTCCATGCTCGCCGCCGCGCGCCGCTGACCTCGGCACCTGACTGCAAACCGCATTTCGGCGTAGGATGAGCTTACACGGAACCGCGTTCTGTCGGTTCTGGCGCGAAGCAGACACTGCCGGCCAAGTCAGCTGCCGGGCGCGCGCCAGGCCAAAACCGGCGGAACGCGGTTCAATCCAATGTCAACGCAACTAGCTGTCCGACTTCGCCCGCCGTGCGTCTGGGTGCAGCGACGACGCCAGGATATGCTGCGAATTGTGCACCACGTGCTCTGCCCGGCCGACGATCAGCGGGTCCGGCTTGCCGACCACCTCGAAATCCTTGTCGGGGTAGTCCAAGCTATCCAGAAAATGCCGCATGCAGCTGAGCCGCGCGCGCTTTTTGTCGTTTGACTTGATGATCGTCCAGGGCGCATCGGCGGTATCGGTGTAAAAGAACATCGCCTCCTTCGCCTCTGTATAGTCGTCCCATTTGTCGAGCGATGCCTTGTCGACCGGCGACAGCTTCCAGCGCTTCAGCGGATCTGTCTCGCGCGACTTGAACCGCGCGCGCTGTTCTTCCTGGGTGACCGAGAACCAGTATTTGTAAAGCTGGATGCCCGAGCGTACCAGCATCCGTTCAAACTCGGGCGTTTGGCGCATGAATTCCAGGTATTCGTTCGGCGTACAGAATCCCATCACCCGTTCGACGCCCGCGCGATTGTACCAGGACCGGTCGTAGAACACCATTTCACCCGCCGTCGGCAACTCCGCGATGTAACGCTGAAAGAACCACTGGCCCTTCTCTTCCTCCGTGGGCTTGTTCAACGCCACGATCCGCGCCTCACGCGGATTGAGATGCTCCATGAACCGCTTGATCGTGCCGCCCTTGCCGGCCGCGTCCCGGCCCTCGAACAGCAGGACGAACTTCTGCCCGGTATCGGCCACCCACTTCTGCACCTTCAGAAGCTCCGCCTGCAAGAGCGCCTTCTGATGCTCGTACTCCTTTCGCGACAGCTTGTCGGTGTAGGGATACGTGCCGTACTCAAAGGCCTGCCGGATCGTGTCCGGGCTGACTTTGGGAAAATCGGCGGAATTGTCGGGTCCGTTCTTCTTGGCGGCGGCCTTTGCTGCGGGCATAGATATCTCCTCGTGTTCACACGCAAAGCGGACTTTAAACCCGGACACTGCGGCACGCCTTGATCCCGGTCAATGTCGCCGCACGCCTGCACGGCCGACGCTTCCGGCTTCTGCCGCGGTCGAATTCGCCGTAAGCTGCCGTATCAGGAGGATTGCCGATGTCCGATCCCGCAGCCCTGGTGGCCGATGCCCGCGCGTTTCTCGGCGCGCTGGCCAGGAACAACTCACGCGACTGGTTTCAGGCGCATAGGGCCGACTACGACGCCAAGCTCAAGGAACCGGCACAGCGGCTGCTGGCGGATCTGGCCGAACGGCTGGGCCGGACAACCGGCGAACCGATGACGACCAAACTCTTCCGGATCCATCGCGATGTACGGTTTTCCAAGGACAAGACCCCCTACAACACCCATCTCCATATGCTGTGGCAGCAGAGCAGCCACCGCGACGGGCCTGGCTGGTTCTATGGTATCGGGTTGGATTATCTGCGCACCGGTTGGGGCTGGATGTCGTTCACGCCGGCGCAGCTGTCCACCTGGCGCGATGCCGTCGATGGCCCCTATGGCGCAGGAATCGATGCCGCGATCGCCGCCTGCGGCATGGAGATCGGCGGGCCCGAGTTGAAACGCGTGCCGGCCCCGCATGCCAAGGACCACCCCCTTGCGGAACACCTGCGGCGCAAATCCCTGGTGCTCTGGTCCGATCCCCCGGACGGCGCGGCGGGTAGCCTGATGGCCGAGTTTGCCCGCATCGAACCGTTGCGGAAGGCGTTAAGCGGCCTGCTTTGACCGCACAACACGTAGGTTACGGTTGTCATCGCCCCACCAAACCTGCTCTAATCACCGGCAACAACCAAACAGAGCAGCCGACAATGCCCGCCGACGACCTTCTTTCCGGCCCCGCCACCGACCAATCCTACGACGCCCATTCCATCGAGGTTCTCGAAGGGCTGGAACCTGTCCGCAAGCGCCCCGGCATGTATATCGGCGGCACCGACGAACGCGCGCTGCACCATCTGGTGGCCGAAGTTCTGGACAACGCGATGGACGAGGCCGTCGCCGGCCACGCCACCCGGATCGAGGTCGAGCTGCATGCCGACCATTCCGTCACCATCCGCGACAACGGCCGCGGCATTCCCGTCGACCCGCATCCGAAGTTTCCCGACAAGAGCGCACTCGAGGTCATCCTCTGCACGCTGCATGCCGGGGGCAAGTTCTCGGGCAAGGCCTATCAGACCTCCGGCGGCCTGCACGGCGTCGGCGTCAGCGTCGTCAACGCGCTGTCCGACCACCTTCGCGTCGAAGTCGCCCGCAACCGCGAGCTTTTTCTTCAGGAGTTCTCGCGCGGCCTGCCGCTGGGCCCGGTCCGGTCCCTCGGCCCCACCAACAACCGCCGCGGAACCACCGTTACCTTTCACGCCGACGCCGACATCTTCGGGCATCACAGGTTCAAGCCCCACCGCCTGATGAAGATGGCCCGGTCCAAGGCCTATCTTTTCTCGGGCGTCGAAATCCGCTGGAAGACCCACATCGCCGAAGACGGTACACCGTCCGAAGCGACCTTCCGCTTTCCCGGCGGCCTTGCCGACTATCTCGGCGAACAGCTCGGGCAGTCCAGCACCTATGCCGACCGGCCTTTTGCCGGCAAGGTTTCCTTCGAAGACCGGTTCAAGACCCCCGGCTCGGTCGAATGGGCGATCAACTGGACGCCCTCGCGCGACGGTTTCATCCAATCCTACTGCAATACCGTTCCCACGCCCGAAGGCGGAACGCACGAGGCGGGCTTCTGGTGGGCGATCCTGAAGGGCCTGCGGTCCTACGGCGAGCTTGCCGGGAACAAGAAAGCCGGGCTGATCAGCCGTGAAGACCTTGTGACAGGCGGCTGCGCGCTGGTTTCGTGTTTCATCCGCGATCCCGAATTCGTCGGACAGACCAAGGACCGGCTGGCCACCCCCGACGCCCAACGCCTCGTCGAATTCGGCGTACGCGATCATTTCGACCACTGGCTGGCCTCCGACACCAAATCCGCCGGCGCTATCCTCGACTTTCTGGTGCTGCGCGCAGAGGAACGCCTGCGCCGCCGCCAGGAAAAGGAAACCGCCCGGAAATCCGCCACTAAAAAACTCCGCTTGCCCGGCAAGCTTGTCGATTGCTCGCAACAGGCCCGCGACGGAACCGAGCTTTTCATCGTCGAGGGGGATTCGGCCGGAGGTTCGGCCAAGATGGCCCGTGACCGCGCCACGCAGGCATTGCTGCCGCTTCGCGGCAAGATCCTCAACGTTCTCGGCGCCGCCAGTTCGAAACTGGGCTCCAACGCGGAAATCTCGGACCTGTGCCAGGCGCTTGGCGTGGGCCTGGGCACGCGGTTCAAGGTCGACGACCTGCGCTATGACAAGGTCATCATCATGACCGACGCCGATGTCGACGGCGCCCATATCGCCTCGCTTCTGATGACCTTCTTCTTCACGCAGATGCGCGACATGATCGACAAGGGTCATCTCTACCTCGCCTGCCCGCCGCTCTACCGTCTGACCCAAGGCGCGCAGCGCGTCTACTGCCTCGACGAGGCCGAACGCGATGCCTGGCTGGAAAAGGGCCTGGGCGGGAAGGGCAAGATCGATGTCAGCCGTTTCAAGGGGCTGGGCGAGATGGACGCCAAGGATCTAAAGGACACCACGATGAACCCCGAGACCCGGAAACTGATCCGGGTGACCATCGACGAGGACGACCCCGGCGAGACTGGTGATCTGGTCGAGCGCCTGATGGGCAAGAAGCCCGAACTGCGGTTCCAGTATATCCAGGAGAACGCGCGGTTTGTTGAGGAGTTAGACGTCTAAGCCGCCGATCCCGCACGGCGGCCTTCGGCCATGATTCCGCGCCTGAAGACCGGCTGCAAACGTTCGCTCAAGGCCAAGAACCGGCAGAAACCGGTTCCGTCGAAACCCATCCTGCTTCGGACCGCCAGCGAAGCCGCCCATGCGGTCCGGCCCCGGCCTGGACAAGGCAGTGTGCGGCCGGCACGATTTTTCCCAAACCGCCGACCCGTGTGAAAACCCGATAGCCCAGGGTGGGGCCGGGGCCTCGGCTCAGAGCGGCATCGTCGTGTAATCGACCTCGTCGGGATAGAGCGTGTCCTCGATCGACGTGGTATGGACCACGTTGAGGCGGCCGCCCTCGACGCGGCTGATATACTGGTGGCCGAAGACCTGGTGGGTCTTGCCGTTGAAGACCTTGGCGCCTTGCGGGTGCGCGCGGCTGTGGGGCATGTCGGTCATCGCCTCGACGGCCTCGATCAGGGCGGCGCGGTCGCCGGGGCCGGCATAGCCGCTGGCCTCCATTCCGGCCTTGATGACATGCAGCGTCTCCCAGCAACCGAACATGTGGGCATAGGTCGAGATGTCGGTGGGGTCGGTGACCGAGGCGCCATTGGCGTCGACGCCGACACGCTCGCGGTAGAAGGCATCGTGTTCGGACTGGTCGGCCTGGGCGTAGCGCGGGTTGCCTTCCCAGAAATAGCTGCCTTCGAGGAATTCCAGCCCCGGACTGCGGATATCGACCGCTTCGAGCGAGTCGATGAAACCGAAGATGGCGGGCGCCGAGGGGCCGAAGAACTCGCCCAGTTCCTTGACGAAGGTCAGGACCGCAGGGCCGACCATCACATGGTAGAGCACCTCGGTATCGCGGGGGATCTTGGGGAAGTATTTGGTGAACGATGTCTCGGTCGGCGGGATGGCGATCTTGGCCAGGATCTCGCCGCCCTGCGCCTCCATCGCGGCCGAGAAATAGTCGCGGTGATCGTGGCCGAAGGCAAAGTCGGGGAAGATCATCGTGACCTTCTTGCCGAGCGAGGCGTGGACATAGGGGGCCATCGCCTGAACCTGGGATTTGACGTCGGTGATGCCGGGCTGCAGCGTGTAGCGGTTGAGCATGCCCGAGGCGACGTGATGGCCCTCGGAGACGACGAAATAGGGCAGTTTCAGCTCGCCCGCGCGGGGGGCGGAGCCGATGACGACATGGGAAAACAGCGTGCCGAAGCCAACGTCGCACCCATGCTGGGTCGCGAATTTCTCGACGACCTCGGCGCCGCGCTTGGGGTCGGTGCCGTCGTCTTCGGCGACGATCTCAACCGGACGTCCGTTGATCCCGCCGCCCTCGTTGATCAGCGCGGCGGCGGCGTCGGTGGTGCGGCCGTACCACCGGCCGTAAGCCGCGCCGATGCCGGTGGCGTGCTGCTGAAAGCCGATCTTGATGGGGGCCGCGGTCTGGGCATGGGTGTAGCGCGCCCAGAGCGGCAGGGACGCGGCGGCGGTGCCTGCGGCCAGCGTCTTGAGTGCGGTGCGGCGCGTGGTTGGTTTGGTCATCTGATCCCCCGTTGGTTCAACCCGCCTGTGCGGATCTTGTCTGGGACGAGTGTGCAAAGCGGCCCGGCATCTGTCCACGTTTTTCTGTGTGGTGCGGGGGCGGCCGCTTGCAGGCCGCTTGCCCGCCTAAAATCGCGGCGCGGCGAGCAGCCAGAGGCCGAAGAGCGTATAGCCGATCATGAAGAGCGCAAGCGGCGCCTGACTGAGGGCCGCCCGGCGGCTGGAGCCGAACCGACGAACTGCGATGGCGTGCGCGAGCATCACGGCAAGGACATGGCCAAGCACCACCGCGCTGGCCTGCGTCAGAAAGATGATGCGGACCGTGCCTGTGGTGTTGAAAAACCCGGTGGTGACATAGTGCGCGCCAAGGCCGAGATAGTCGGCGCCGGAGAGGAACGGGTCGCTGAGAGCAACAAGGGCATATTGGCCGTCGACCAGGAAGGTCGGCAGGTAGTGGGCGATGTGGTAGCCGAGCGCGATGGGCAGGATCGACGGAGCGAAGAGCCGGAGACCCTGGGCGATGCCGGTCCGGTCGCCGATCAGGCGCAGGCCCAGTGTGACGGTCACGGCCATGACGCCGATCAGCGCGGCATTGCTGATCAGCAAACCGATGGCGGAGTGCCAGACCACGGCGGAGCGGCCGGGAAACTCCAGTGGATTGAGGCCGATAAGGCCAAGCCACCAGAAGGTCTCGTTCAGGCCGTCGAAGCTGCCGGTGCCAAGCAGGAGGATGATCAGCAGCGACGGGCCCAGGGGAAACGGGCGCTTGTGGAGGATCTGCCAGCCCGGCGCGCCGGCGTGGAGCCCGCCGCGGCGCCGTCCGAACACGGCCAGCCGCGCATAGGCGCGGGCCATGAGACCGAAGCCTTCACAGCGCCGCAGCCAGCGGGGGCCGTAGATCAGCGTCAGTGCAAAGGTGAAGAGCCAGTAGGTGGCGACGTAGCGCGCGAGGCGGTCGGGGTCCGACGGGGCTGGGTCGGCCAAGAGCAGCCAGGCGAAGGCAAGAAAGGCCACGATGCCGAGGCCGTAGCCGAGTTCCGGCGGCAGGCGGGCGGGGGGCCGGGGGCGCAAGAACCTGTGTATCAGCCAAACCGGGCCGGTCCAGGGATTCAGGTAGGCCCAGAGATCGCCAAGTGTGGCTTGCAGGGTGATGAAGCCGATCCAGAAGATCGTCCAGACAAACAACGGCAGCGGGTTCGACAGCGGATCGCGCGGCCCGTGCAGGCCGGCCCAGACGAGAACCGCCAAAAGACCGAAGGCGGCCAGGCTGGTGTAGGGTTTGAGCAAGCGCAGCGACATCCGCGTGACCGCGAGAGGCTGGTACAGATGTGCCATCGTCCCGGCGGGCAGGAACGCCAACAGGACGACCGTGGCGGCAACGGCCGCCACGCCGGCACCGGTGTAGATGTCGGTAGGCAGGAGCAGCACAAGGGATTGTTCGGAGGCGTGCGCATCGATCCTTCGCGCCGGGAAAACGGCAAGGAGGATGCAGAGTTGGAGAGTGCTGGAAATCCGCGTAGGCTGCATGACGGAATGATACAGGCGGTGCGCTGTGATGAAACCCTGGGGACTTTTGGCCGCAATCCTGGTGCTTGGGCTTGCCGGTTCGATGTTTCTGCTGGCGCCGCGCGGCAGCCGGATCGCCGTGACCGATGCCGTGCTGAGCCCGATGGGCGGCGGGTTTGCGCTGACCGCAAAGATCGACAATCCCGGCGGGCCCGACCGGTTGATCGGTGTTGGGACCGGCGACGCGGCGGGAGGCACGATCGTTGGCGCGGTCGGCGCGGGAGGGCTGGCGATACCGGCCGGGTCGGCGCCGGGTCTGGCGATGGACGGGGCGCATGGAATGCTGTTGGAGTTGCCGGATGACGCTGACGACGGGCGGCTGATACCGGTGACGTTCGAGTTCGCCGGGGCCGGGGAGGTTTCGACCCGGGCGCGGGTCGAGGTGGTTGCCATGGACCACGGTGAGATGCTGGATGCCGGGCGGGATGCACCCGGTCTGGCGATGTCGGTCAAGCCGGATGGCGCGGGGTGGCTTGTGGAACTGGAGGTCGAGCGGTTCGAGTTTTCCCGGGACGCCGTGGACGGCCCGCATCAGCCGGGGGTCGGGCACGGGCATCTCTATCTGGATGGGCTGAAGCTTCAGCGGATGTACGACGCGAGCGCACGGATCGGGTCCTTGCCGAAAGGCAGCTACGAGGTGCGGGTGGTGTTGAACACCAACGATCACCGGGCCTATGCATCGAACGGAAAACCGGTGGCGGCTGCCGCGCAGATCGAGGTGGATTGACTCAGGTTCACTCTGCGGCGTTCACTTTGCCGGCGTGGCAAGGGGAATCGGCGCGAACATGGCTCGTAACGCAACCGGTCAGGTCGTCGGCGTCGATGTCGGCGGGACCTTTACCGATCTGGTGCAGATCGACCAGACCACGGGCGCGGTGCGGCTGGCCAAGGTGCCGAGCACGCCGCAAAATCAGGCCTTTGGCGTGCTGGATGCCCTGCGGGCGGCAGAGGCGGATCTGGCCGCGCTCGACCTGATCGTGCACGGCACGACGACCACCACAAACGCGGTGCTGGAACGCAAGCTGGCGAAAACCGGGCTGATCACGACCCAAGGGTTCCGCGATGTGCTGGAGCTTGGCCGCCGGACGCGGCCGCAGGCCTATGGCATGAAGGGGCAGTTTCGCCCGATCATCCCGCGCAACCTGCGCCTTGAGGTGCCCGAGCGGATGGATGCCGAGGGCCGGGTGGTGACGCCCCTGGACGCGGCGGCGGTCCGCGACGCGGCGGCGCAGCTTGCCGGGGCCGGATGCGAAGCGGTGGTGGTGCATTTTCTGCACGCCTACGCCAATCCGGCCCATGAGTTGCGCGCGGCAGAAATCCTGTCAGAGGTCTGGCCGAACGGGTTCGTCACGCTGGGCCACGCGTTGCTGTCGGAAAGCCGTGAGTTCGAGCGTGGGGTGACGGCGGCGGTGAATGCCTCGGTCCAGCCCCTGCTGGCGCGGTACATCCGGCAGCTGGAGCAAGAGTTGCTGGATGGCGGCTATCGCGGGCAGCTTCTGGTAATGAACGGCAATGGGGGCATGGTGTCATCGGCACGTGTGGCCGAGGAGGCGGCGAAGACCGTGATGTCGGGGCCGGCCTCTGGCGTGATCGCGGCGGCCTTTGCCGGGCGCGAGGCGGGGCTGCCGGACCTGATCACCTACGACATGGGCGGCACCTCGACCGACGTGGCGCTGATCCGCGGGGCCGAGCCCAGCGTGTCGAATGAAACCGAGATCGAATACGCGATGCCGATCCATGTGCCGATGGTCGATGTGCGCACCGTCGGGGCGGGTGGCGGGTCGATTGCGCGGGTGAATGCCGGAGGGCTGTTAGAGGTCGGGCCGGAAAGCGCGGGTGCGGATCCGGGGCCGGTCTGTTACGGCCGGGGCGGGACCGAGCCGACCATCTCGGATGCGAACCTGATATTGGGGCGGCTCGATCCCGGGCGGATCAACTCGGTCGAGGGGGGCGTGACCCTGGATGACGTGCGCACCGTCTTCGTGGAGCGGTTAGGCGAGCCTTTGGGACTTGACGCCACCGGTGCGGCAGAGGCGGTAGTCCGCATGGCGAACACGAAAATGGCCGGGGCGATCCGCATGGTGTCGGTGTCGCTCGGTGCCGATCCACGCGATTTCGCGCTGTTTGCGTTCGGCGGTGCGGGGCCGCTGCATGCCTCGGCCCTGGCGCGCGAACTGGCCATTCCACGCGTGATGATCCCGCCGCGGCCGGGGATCACCAACGCCATCGGCTGCGTGGTTGCCGATCTGCGGCACGACTATGTACGCACGCTGAACACCGGACTGGATGTGCTCGACATGGACCTGCTGCGAAGCGTGTTCGCCGAGCAGTCGTCGGCCGGCGAGGCGCTTATCCGCGCCGAGCCCGTCAAGCTGGCGGGCATCCGGCATGTACATTCGGTCGATATGCAATTCGCCGGGCAGACACATTTGCTGCGCGTACCTCTGGCGGATGCGGATGTCGGGCGCGACGACCTGCTTGAGTTGTTCGAAGAGGTGTATTTCCGGCGATTCCGGGTAGAGTTGCGGGAAATTCGGGCGAATGTTGTGAACGTGAATACGTCGGTGATCGGCGCACGCGCGGGCGTGGATCTTGCGACGCTGATCGAGCCATCGGGACGCAAGGCGACGCTTGCCGAAGCGCAGCGCGGCGAAAGGCGGGTGTTTTTCAACGGAGACTGGCATTCAACACCGATCTATCTGCGCGAACACCTGCCGATGACGGCAGCGGTCGAAGGTCCGGCGATCATCGAACAGATGGATACGACGGTTCTGCTGGAACCGGGCGATCTGGCGCGCGGCGATCCGGCCGGCAATCTGCTGGTGGAGGTGGCATGAGCAAAGACGGCCCGGCTCTTCGGTCCTCGGACGGACGGCGGGATGCCGGAACAGTGGCCACGGTCGCAACCCCACCCATGCCACCTGACGTCGCCGCGGCATTTGATGCATTGGCATCGGGCGTCCGACGGCGTCTGATCCGGGTACGCGCACTGATTTTCCGGATGGCCGCGCAAACCGCGACCGCCCCCTTGACCGAGACCTTGAAATGGGGCGAGCCCGCATATCTGACCGATCGCTGCAGGACCGGCACGACAATTCGGCTTGGGTGCGTGAAGGGTCCGGAGCGCGCGGCGGTTTTGTTCCATTGCCGGACGACGTTGATCGCGGAGTTCCGCGACCAGTTCGGCGACGTTTTCGAATTCGAGGGCTCGCGGGCCCTGATTTTGCCGCACGAGGCGGATTTCGATCCCGATGCCCTGGCAATCTGCATCGCCCGTGCGCTGACCTATCATCGCGACAAGCGAAAGCCGACGTTATGAGCCTCGATCCGATCACCCTTTCGGTCATCCAGGCCGGGCTGCAGCAGGTCTGCGACGAAATGGACCTGTCATTCTCTCGCGCAGCGTTTTCGCCGGTGATCGCCGAGGCGAATGACCGGTCCGACGGGATCTACGACGCACACGATGGGGCGTTGATCGCGCAGGGCGCGGGCGGGCTGCCGGTCTTCGTGGGTGTGATGCAGTCTTCCACCCGCACGCTTATCGAGATGATCGCCCAGGGCAAGGTGACGGCGCCGAAGCCGGGGGACATCTATATCGTCAATGACCCCTACCTCGGCGGCACGCATCTGATGGATGTGCGCTTTGCCCGGCCGTTCTATCGGGGCGGAGAGCTGTTCTGCTGGCTGTCGAATACCGGGCATTGGCCGGATACCGGCGGCGCGGTGCCAGGCGGGTTTTCGGCAAGCGCCACGGCGGTGGAACAGGAGGGGTTGCGCCTGCCCCCGGTGCGGCTGTTCAAGGAAGGCGAGTTGGACCCGGAGATCTACGCCATCATCTGTTCCAATATCCGTGTGGCCGACCAGCGCATCGGCGACGTCAAGGCACAGGCCGCGGCCCTGATCGTCGGCGAAGAGCGGTTGACCGCGCTGATGGACCGCTATGGCGACGAAACGGTGACGCAAGCGATTGCCGAACTCCGGCGGCGGGCCGCACAGCAGATGCGGGCGTTCATCGCCGAGATACCGGAAGGTGCGTATCAGGCAACCGCCTGGGTCGACAGCGACGGGGTGGTGAACGAGCCACTGGCGATCCGGCTGTCGGTGACGCGAGCGGACGAGGATCTGATATTTGACTTTTCCGGATCGAGCCCGCCCTGTCTGGGCCCGATGAACTCGGTCCGCGCCACGACGCTCAGTTCAGTCTACCTGGCGATGCGTCACATCTTTCCCGAAGTGCCGATCAGCGCAGGCGCCTTCGAGCCGCTGAGGGTGAGGGGAATCGAGGGCACCTTTCTGGACGCCCGCTATCCGCGGCCCGTATCCGGCTGCGCGGCCGAGGTCAGCCAGCGGATCGCAGAGGCGGTGTTTGCAGCACTTGTGACCGCATTGCCCGACCGCGTGACTGCGGCGCCGGCGGGCACCAGCGGAAACCTGGCCCTGGGCGGGACCGATCCGGAACGGAGACGGGATTTCGTGATGTATCAGCTGTCGGGTGGCGGTTACGGCGGGAATTCCGATCACGATGGACTTGCCAATGGCTGTTCGACCATCGGCATTTCCAAGGCGCCGCCCGTGGAAATCATGGAACAGGCGTTTCCGGTTCTCTACCACCATTATGCACTGCGCGACGGCTCGGGCGGGGCGGGCGCGGCGCGCGGCGGACTTGGCCTTGACTATATGCTCGAGCTGCGGCGTGGCCATGCCAAGGCGAGCTTTGTGATGGATCACGGCCGGTTCGGACCCCAGGGCGTTTTGGGCGGCGGCGATGGCGCGCCGAACGAGGTAACGGTTTGGCAGGACGGCTCGGCCTATACCCCGCAGCATCTGAGCAAAGAGCAGGATATTCCGCTTGGACCCGGCGACCGGGTGCATGTGCGCACCCCCGGTGGCGGGGGGTATGGCGATCCATCGGTACGGGACAGGCGGGCGGTCAAACACGATGTCGAGATGGGGTACTATACCGCCGATCAGGCCAAGGATTTATTCGGTGTCGACTTGACCGGCAACGATTATATTGCAGCCAGCGAGAACAGATTCAGAAAAAAGCAACCTTAAGGCACGATAAATCCCCAAAAGCGCTTCTGTGCCGTGGAATTTTCCACCAAGGCTTGTTTCAAGCCCTCGGTCGGTCCAATCTATGGCAGCAAACCGAAATGGAGGGTGCGGGAAATGTCGCAGTCTATACGTGCTTTGCAGTTTTGGGCGCTGACCGTGCTGATCTCTGTCTTGGGATCTAACACCACCGCGCAAGAGCAGCCGGAGGGCCGGGTGATCCTCGAGGTCACCGGCGCCCTTGGCAGGACGAATGCCGACGGCGCTATGCGGTACGATCTGGCCATGCTGGACGCGCTTGGCAGCCACCAGGTGATCACACGCACGCCATGGACCGACGGGGATACTGTGTTCGAAGGTGTGTTGCTGCGGGACCTGATGGCCGATGTCGAGGCCAATGGGACAGAGGCGGATGCCATCGCGCTCAACGACTACACCGTGGGCATACCCCTGCAGGACGGCGAGCAGTACGATGTGATCCTGGCCCTGCGAGCGGACGGCCGGGTGTTGACCGTGCGCAACCGGGGACCGGTCTGGATCATCTACCCGTGGAACGACGAACCCGACCTGCAGAACGAGGTTTATTACTCGCGCTCGATCTGGCAGCTGAAGACGCTGGACGTTAGGTGACGCGGCAACCGGTCCCTAAATGACCTCGCGGCGAAAAATTCTGGACATCGCCTTGATCGCCGGGACGGTGATCATGGCGCTCGCCTCTCTGGTGATGCTGGTCTCGACGATTGTCCTTGTGCGCGACAGCAGCCGCAGCTTTACGGGCAACCTGACGTTCTACGCCAGCCAGGTCGAATACGAGGTGATGCAGCTGATGGATCACCTGGACCGCTACGGAGATGACGACAAGGACGTTACGCTTGACGACGTTCTGATCCGCTTCGACGTGCTGTGGAGCCGCGTACATATCAATGACCCGGCCGGTAAATTTGGATCCGAGCCGCTCGGCGTTCCATTGGCGAACGAGACGATTGAACTGACAAGAACGCTCTTGGCCGAGGTCGAGCCCCTGGTCCTGAACCTTGACCGTCAGGATGCGGATTCGGTTGCCCAACTGAAGGACAGGCTGCGCACGATCCTGCCTGTCGCGCACGAACTGGCGTTGCTGGCAAAGGACGAAAAGGTCAAGCACAACACGGTGCTGTTGCAAAGCCAGCTGCGACAGGCGCAATTCACCTTTGCCTTCATCACCGGGATGGTGCTGTTCGGCGTTCTGATGATGGCGATGCTCTACTATGACCGCCGTGAGATCCGGGTAATGAATGCGCGGCTCGAAGACCGGGTTCGCGAGCGCACGGAAGATCTGCAGATGGCGAATGCGCAACTCGCGACCGAGGTCGCCGAGCGAAAGCGCAATCAGGCGGTGGCCGAAGAGCGCGAAGCGCGCCTGGAACAAGCCGTGCAGCTTGCAAAGCTCGGCTACTATGTCTGGGACGCGGTGGCGGACCGGTGCGAATACTGCTCGGACCAGCACGCCCGGACCCATGGATTGACGCCCCAGGAGTATATCGAGCAGGCGTCGTACCTGGACGGCGACTTCTCTCTCACCCACCCAGACGACCGTGAACGCGTGCGGCAGAAATTCAAGGATTTGCGCGCGGGACACATCGTAAAGATGGATTATCGCGTTGTGACCCCCACGGGATTTCGGCGTGTACGCGAGGTTGCGCGGCCGATCTTCGACGAGCGCGGCAAGGTGGTCAAGGAAATCGGCTCGACGCTGGATGTGACGGACCAGTACGAAACCGAGATGAAGCTGTTCGAGGCACAGCGTATGGACAGCATCGGCAAGCTGACCGGCGGAATTGCGCATGACTTCAACAACCTGCTGGCGGTGATCCTGGGCAATCTGGAACTGTTGCGCGAGGTGGACGATCTGGACGAGCGCGAGGCAATGATCGGCGACGCGATCAGCGCCACGTTGCGGGGGCGCGATCTGACGCTGAACATGTTGAGTTTTGCGCGCCGCGCGCCGCTCGACCCCGCCGAAATCGATCTGAACGTCATCGTGCGGGACATGGAAGGCATGCTGCGCCGTACGCTGCCGGAGAACATCGCACTGGAGATCGCCCTGCCGAAGGAAACCTGGACGGTCTTGGCGGACCGCAGCCTGACGGAAAGTGCCCTGTTGAACCTGGTGATCAACGCCCGCGATGCGATGCCGGCAGGCGGCCGCCTGACAATCGAGACGTCGAATGTCGTTCTGGGCGATGATTACATTGCCGACCACGCGGAAGATATCGAGCCGGGCGATTACGTGATGATGGCGGTAACCGACACCGGCGGCGGGATCGATCCGCAGGTGTTGCCGCGTGTGTTCGATCCCTTCTTCACGACCAAGCCGGTCACGAAGAATTCGGGGCTGGGGTTGTCGATGGTTCAGGGCTTTATCCGCCAGACCGGCGGCACGGTCCGCGTCCATTCCGAGCTCGATGTGGGGACGACGTTCAAGTTGTTCTTCAAATCGGTCTCGGCTCGCCAGGCGGAAGAGGCGGCCGCCCGGCGCGACGCGCCCGCACCGGAAACAGGTGCCCGGCTACTGCTGGTGGAGGACGACACGACCGTTCGCCGGGTCCTGAGCCGACAGTTGCGGCAATGTGGCTACAGCGTGGTGTCAGCGGCAGAGAGTGCGAGCGCGGAAAGGGCGTTCAAGGCGGACGGGCCTTTCGATCTGGTGGTGTCTGACATCGTGATGCCGGGTGATCTACAGGGGCCGGAACTGGCCAGGAAACTGCGCGAGATGCAAAAGGATCTGCCGGTGATCTTCCTGTCGGGCTACCCGCAGGAATCCACAGTACAAGGCAACGGGGTCGGTATGCAGGAAGTGATGCTGATGAAGCCCGTCAGCCGCGACGACCTGTTGCGGGCGGTCTCGGACGCCTTGAAGGCATGACGACAGCCCAAGCCTATTGCAGGCCGCAACCGGTGTTTCGAAGTTCGGGCCATGCCGCGGCGTGGCGATGGCTCGCCTGGCGTCGAAATCGGAGTGTCTGCCGCGGATAGGTTTCGCGGTGCCCGACCGTCTCAACGTCCACCCCGTGAATTCGATGCAAGACCGCCGCCCGAGGGACTGAAGCAATTGCCACATATTCTTCAAGTCCCCGGCCTGTGGAAGCCGGGACCTGTTTGCACGTTTTTACGCCAATCGTCCGCGCGTGTGGAATCTGCCGGATTCCAGAGAAAAACGAAACCAACCGATGCGCAGAACCGCCGGTTGCCGGCGCGGGCGTATCGGCAATGAACAACCTTGACCGCGGTCGGCGCATCCATGCATTTCCGGCGACAATCGGATGCCCTTCATGCGGTCGATGTTGCGCAACGACAACGGCATTCCCGTTCAGTCACATTCGAACGCTCAAGCCACCGGCGTCGACCGGCCGACGGCAGCGCGACCGGGCGGCCGGTCAGACCGCCCGGCCTTTACGTCAGTTCGTCGCGGCCGCGTCGTCCCCGGCCATACCCTCTTCCATATCCGGGCTGAAGGTCGCGAGGAATGCGGCTAGATTTGCGGCGTCTTCTTCCTTACGGACCTTGAAGGACATCTTGCTGCGCGCCTTCTTGTCATCCAGGTAGGTGCGCAGGAATTCCTTGGGATCCTGCAGGTAGACGGCCAGCTGTTCCTCGTCCCAAACCAGGCCGGCCTCGCCCGCGGCAACCAGCGATTTGCCGTAGCGGAATCCCTCGACGGTTCCCGCCTGGCTGCCGACTACGCCGTAAAGATTCGGTCCGGTCTTGGCCTTCTTGCCGGCCAGCGTGTTGCCGTCGCCGTCAACGACGACATGGCAGGTCTGGCACTGGCTGAAGGCATCGGCGCCTGCCTCGGCATCGCCGCCATGGCTTTCGGCGAAGGCGGGAGCGGCCAGCGACAGAGCGGCCAGAAGCGGAATGGTGGTGCGGATCATCGATCAGTCCTCGCTGTCAATTTTGTGGGTGCCCATCGGCGTCTTCTATTGCAGGACAGGGTGAATTCCTCAAGCCCCTCTCACGAAAGCGTAATACTCCAACCGGCGGCGACAAGGGAATGCCAAGAAAAAACCGCCGGGAAAACGGGCAGCTCGCGCAGAGCGGTGCCGGGAATTCCAACCATTCCGGTTCGGCAGACGATGCGCCGCGGCGTCAGGCCACCGCCTGCGCCAGCGCGCATTGCCGCCAGAGCGTGTCGAGCGCCTCGAGCAGATAGTCGATATCGGCGTCGCTGTGCAGCGGTGAGGGCGTGATCCGCAGCCGCTCGGTGCCCTTGGGAACCGTGGGGTAGTTGATCGGCTGAACGTAGATACCCCATTCATCCATCAGAATGTCGCTGATCAGGCGGCATTTCACCGGATCCTTGATCATCACCGGAATGATGTGGCTGTCATTGGGCAGATGCGGGATGTTCAGCTGATCGAGCCGGGCGCGCAGCCTGGCCACCTGACGCCGCTGGCGGGCGCGTTCCATGTCCGATTGCTTCAGGTGCCGGATCGAGGCCCGCGCCGCGGCGGCCACGGCCGGCGGCAGCGCGGTGGTAAAGATGAACCCGCTGGCGAAGCTGCGGACGAAGTCGCAAAGCGCCTCGGACCCGGTGATATAGCCGCCCACGACGCCATAGGCCTTGCCCAGCGTTCCCTCGATCAGGTCGATCCTGTGGGCGAGCCCCTCGCGCTCGGAAATGCCGCCGCCGCGCGGGCCGTAGAGGCCGACGGCATGTACCTCGTCAAGATAGGTCAATGCGCCATGGCGCTCGGCGACCTCGACGATTTCGTCCATCGGGCAGATGTCGCCGTCCATCGAATAGACCGACTCGAACGCGACGATCTTCGGGCGGTCCGGACCGATCGCGGCCAGCTTGCGGTCGAGGTCTTCGACGTCGTTGTGCCTCCAGATAACCTTGTCGGCGCGGGAATGGCGGATGCCCTCGATCATCGAGGCGTGGTTGCCGGCATCGCTGAGGATCACTGCGTCCGGCAGGCGGGATCCGAGCGTGGAAAGCGCCGCCCAGTTCGACACGTAGCCGGAGGTAAAGAGAAGTGCGGCCTCCTTGCCGTGCAAGTCGGCCAGCTCCTGCTCCAGAAGCAGGTGGTAGTGATTGGTCCCCGAGATGTTGCGCGTGCCGCCGGCACCGGTGCCGCATTCGTCGATTGCGTCCTTCATCGCCTGTATCACCGCCGGGTGCTGGCCCATGCCCAGATAGTCGTTCGAGCACCAGACGGTCACCTCGCGCTCGCCGTCGTCGCAATGCTTTCTTGCCCGCGGGAAGCTTCCGCAGCGCCGTTCCAGATCGGCGAAGATCCGGTAGTTGCCTTCTTCCTTCAGGGCGTCGAGCTGCGTGGTAAACAGGGCGTTGAAATCCATGATTACTCTCCCGGGGTGAGTTTCTTGTCTTCGGGTCTCGGCGCCGGGATCATCCAGCGCCACAACTTTTCGTCCGGCAGGGCCAGAACCATAAGCCAATGTTCCAGCAGGGCCAGTGCCGTCAGCGCGGCCAGCAGGGCAAAGCCCACCTCCGCCCCCGGGCTGTCTGCCGAATGGATCCGTTCCAGCCAGCAGGCGGTGGCAAAGCTCAGCAGCGTGATCGACACCGGAAAGATCCAGCTTTGGCTGCGCCGGCGGAAATGGCTGGGCAGGTGCGACAGGGGCCCGGGCAGGAACTCGACATTGATCTTCGGCACACCGAGAAACAGGTTCAGCTTGGCCGAAATCCGTGCGGTATAGAGCACCGCGAAGGTCCATAAGGCAAAGGTGTTCACCGCGTCGTGGCTGGCAATCACGAGCGCGGCAAGGCAGACCACCAGAAGAACCTCGTGAAACGCGACCGTGCCCCAGGCGCGCAGGAAGCGCTCGATACCGGCAGTGCCGGGCGGGCAGGGAACCGGGTTCGGTCCCGTCACGACGCCCGACAGAAACGCCAGTTCCACCCAGCCCCAGATCGCAAGCGCCGAGAGGAAGGCGCAGTAGACCGCCGCCACGCCGTCGCTGTCCAGCGTTTGCCAGACCCCGTAGCAACCTGCCAGCAGAAAGGGCAGGCCGAAGATGCTGGACAGAAAATGCGCATGCGGTCCGTGGCGGTCCGCGCTCTTGACCACCCAGAGGATCGCGCCGGTGGAAAACCACCAGACGAAAAGCGCAAACAGCGCCGCGATCCAGGGCGATGTCATCACGGGTTTCCGGGCCTTTTTGTCAGATCGGTAGCCCTCCGGGGGGCATGCCCGGGGGCCGCCACCGCGCGGCGGTTCGCTCGGACGACGTGAAAACCGCTCAATACACCGGCTCCAGCCGTGTCTGCGCAGGCACGCGGTGCTTGTTTGCCGGAATTGTCAGCAGCGACGCGAAAGCAAGCGCCGCCTTGGCACTGCCTGCCAGTTGCTTCAGCTTGCCGGCCACGCCGCCTTGTTCCTTGGCGTCGGCGATCTGCACGTTCGCCTTGTGCAACCGTTCGAGGTTTCGCTGCCAGCGCGGATGCTCGATATCGAGTGTGATCGGAAAGATCTGTTCCGACAGCTTCGAGGTCTTGGTGAAGACCTCGTGCGCATACCAGTCCGGATCGACGCCAAGCGCCTTGTGAAAGGCCGGGCGCTGATGATCGCGGACATACATCGTGGCGTAGACCGCGGTGAGGAAGAACTTGATCCAATAGACGTTGATGCCTTGCGTCAGTTTGGGATCGGTCTTCATCAGCAGGGCGAAGGCCTCGCCATGGCGGAACTCGTCGTTGCACCACTCTTCGAACCATTTGAAGATCGGGTGGAACCGGTGGTCCGGGTTCGCCTGCAGGTGCCGGAAGATCGTGATATAGCGGGCATATCCGATCTTTTCGGACAGGTAGGTGGCGTAGTAGATGAATTTGGGCCGGAAATAGGTGTATTTCTTCTTTTGCGTCAGAAAGCCTAGGTTGACGGCAACGCCCGCCTCGCGCAGGGCATCGTTGATAAAGCCCGCATGGCGCGCCTCGTCGCGCGCCATCAACTGGAACAGCTGAGTGACGTCCTTGTTGGCGCCGCGACGCTTCATCTCCTTATACAGCACGCAGCCGGAAAATTCGGCGGTGCAGCTGGAGATCAGAAAATCGATGAACTCCTTGCGCAGGTCTGGATCCATGCCGTCCCAATCGACATGGTCCCAGGCCTCGTTCTTGCGGAAATGCCCCTTGTTGGGGTCGGCCACCATTTCATCGATAAGCTCGTCCCAATCCCGGCGGACCGAAGAGACGTCGATGGCGTCCAGTTCATCGAAATCGGTGGTGTAGAAGCGCGGCGTCAGAAGCGTGTTCTGCATCGCGACTTCTGTTGCGGAAACCGAATCCAGAACGGCCTGCGCTTCCTGGATCGCAAGGCCTTCCTCGACCGTCGTGGCATCTGCGGTATGGGTGGCGGCGATTGTGTTCTGGACATTCATAGCTTCACCTCCTCCGAAAACGAAAATTCGCACAGCTCCATGACTTCGAAATCGCCGGTAAGCCGGGTCCAAAGCTGTTCAAGCTTCGACGCACGTACGATGATCGCCTCGCGGTCCTCGCGCACAATCTCGCCGAATGGTGCCATGATTTCCGGCCCTTCGACCTGTACCTCGTCGCCGGGATAGACCACGGCGCCGTTGTTGAACCGCACATGGGCGTGCAGGCTGTCGAAACAGTGGCTGATCTCGACCGTGCAGGGGGCCCGTTCGATCTCTCGCGTCAGAAGTCCCATTTCTTGGTTCCCTTTTGTCCTTTGGCTTCAGTTGGTCAGCAGCCGTTCGAATGCGGCCTTGTTGTCTTTTCCGAAATTGCCCAGTTCTGCGCTCCACCCCGTGGCGGGGTCGTGAATGGCAAGGCGGCCGTTGGCATAGGCCACCAGGTCCACCGGCGGGTTGCCGGCGATGCCGTTCTTGCCGCGTTCATGCGCCATGGCGTTCTGGATCACGGTGATGAACCCGCCATGGGCCAGATCGGCCAGAACCGTTCCGTCCCGGGCAAGCACCCGTACCGCCTTGGCGCCGCTGCCTTCCAGGATCAGGCCCCGGCTCTGCAGCGCCTTTGCCGCAGGCGGAACGCCCACGTGCGGCCGGTCCGTCAGCACCGCGAAGCTGACGATCGCAAGCGAGGCCATGGCCAGGGCGAACATCGCACGCACCAGCACCTTTGGGATCATCTCGCGGTCGGTGTTGCGCAGGGCCGGGGCGCGCGGGGTGAAGGTTTGGTCTGACATCGTCACGGTTCCCGGTTTTGGCTATTCGGCGGCGATCGCGGCGGGTTCGATCCGCGTGATCTCTGGCTGGCCGACCCGGGTTTCCGCCGCGTCCGCAAGAATTTGCGCCACCCTTTCCGCATCGCGAATGCAGCGCAGCGCCGGTTGGGTCTTGGCCATCCGCCACGGGCGCACATGCGGCCAGCAGATCAGATAGCTGAGGCGCGTCTCGCCCAAGGTCTGCAGCGCGATGGTTCCGGTGCCGGATTTTCTCAGATCCAGACCGGCGCTGCCGATCTTCCGGTAGGGGATGTTGAAGGTCACGGTCAGCGCCGCGCCGATCCGCATCGCCACGCGCGCGGTGGTGATGGTATAGACGGTGCTGCGCGCCTGCACCCAGGCGATCAGCAGGATGATGCCGCAGGCGACCAGCCCCAGGCCAAGCAAGGGCAGGCCGGTCAGCAGGACGGCAGGAAAGGGCACCTCGGTGGACGCCGCGCCGACACGCCAAAGGCCAAGCAGCAAGAACCACCCCGCCACCCAGTAAAGCCCCAATGCCTCGCGGGCCAAGGCCCAGGTTTTGGGGCGTCCCTGCCACAACACCTCCTCGCCCTTCGGCGGACGGGCGGGAAGGCCGGGCATGGGTTCGAAGGCGAAATCGTCGTGGGGCATGGCTAAAGCCCTTTCCTGTCAGTGTGGTACGCCGGGTTTTCCTAGTCGTACATCGCGCCGCCTGCGACGTAGCCGCAGATCTTGTCTTCCTCGAGCAAGGTGACCTGGTCGGCGGCCTTGGTCGCCGGAATGCCCGGGAAACGGCCAGAGTTCAGCGATTTCACCCAGACGTAGCGCGGCTTGATCTTGACCATGGTCATCGGGATCAGCCGTTTGCCAGCGCCGTCATTCAATTCGACCTCGAGATAGCGGACCAGATGCTCGGGCACGTCGACCCACATGTCGCTGACGGTGCCGGCGGTGGTGTCGTCCTTGCCGATTACCGGCATGCCGCGCGGATCGGTTCCGGCGGACACCATGTAGCCCTCGACCGCGCTCATCGGGCGGATCTTGACATGGCCATGGCCGTCAAGCTCGGGCACATCGCGGCGCGGGGCCCAGCTGGCCGGGCCGACGCCGTCGGCCAACGCGTCTCCGGTGGGCATGTGCGGGAATCCGTTGGCCTCTGAGGTCCGCGCCAGGGCGAGGTCGTCGCGGTCGCCGCGCTGGCCCGACGGGACGGTGACGTCACCGCGCCCGTCGCGCAGGTGGAAGGTCTTGTCCTTCGGCACCGGGAACGGGCCCTGGTTCGCCGCCGGGTCGCCGTTGTCATCCTCCAGCGGATAGCCTTCCCGCATGTTTTCGGTCTGCAGGTAATAGATCAGCAGGGCGAAGAAGATCCAGAACAGCCAGATCGACAAACTCGCCAAATCGAAATTACCGAAGAAGTTTACGCCAACCATGTGTTGTCCTCCGAGGTCAGGTAGGGAAGTCGGCAAGACCGATCTTGCCGGCCGCTCCTTGGTTTGGTTGTGGTTGGTAGGCGATCCGCACCAGCGGACCCAGAACAATGAGCGTTGCGAAAAGAAGCGCAATCTCAAGGTGATAGACAAACGAGTATCCGGCCGACGCGGTGTTCAGCGCCTCGCCGAGGCGGCCCGACAGGGCCAGGCCGTTGACGCCGTCGCGCAACGTGCCGCCAACCGCGATCGAGACGCCGGCCGCCGTCGCCTGCGCGGCGCCCCACGCCCCCAGCGCCAGGCCGCGGCCCGCCGCGCCTTTGGCCGGCATCGTCATTGCGGCCATCAGCGTCGCAACGGCAAAAAGCCCGCCGCCGAAACCGATGCCGCAGGCGCCGGCAAAGAACAGCAGGGTCGATCCCATGGGCGCCGCGAACACCACAGCCGAGAACGCCGCGATGCCATAAAGCAGCCCGCGCGCGCAGATCCGGTAGGGGTTCAGGCCGCGCCGCAGCCAGCGCGCCGCCAGCGCGAACCCGGCCAGCGCGCCTGCCGCCCAAAGCGCGGTCAGAAGCGTCGTGGACGAGACCGACAGTCCCAGGATTTCGCCGCCATAGGGTTCGAGCAGCACGTCCTGCATATTGAAGGCGAGCGTGCCGAGCACCACGACGGCGAGCAGCCGCCCGGCGTCGCCGCCGCTGGCATAGTCGGCCCAGGCATCGCGGAATTTCGGCCGGGGTTCGGCGCGTTCGGCCCGCGTCATCGGCTTCACCCGTTCCTGCCGCCACAGCGCGATCAAGTTCAACAGCAGCGTGACCAGTGCAGCGCCCTGAACCACTTGAACCAGCCGCAGGCTGGAATAGTCCCGCAGCAGGAAGCCGACGATCAGGGCAGAAATTCCCATTCCGATCAGGAACATGACATACAGCATGGCAACCACGCGCGGGCGGGTTTCGTCCGTCGCCCGGTCGCTCGCCAGTGCCAGACCGGCGGTCTGGGTCATGTGCAGCCCAAGGCCCGTGATCAGAAAGGCGATGCCCGCCAGGGCCTCGCCCGCAAAGGGTACCTGATGCACGGTGTCGCCGCTCAGGACCAAGAGCGCGAAGGGCATGATCGCCAGGCCGCCCATCTGCCAAAGGGACCCGAACCAAAGATAGGGGATACGCTTCCACCCGATGGCCGACCGGTGCGTGTCGGACCGAAACCCAAGAAGCGCCCGGAAGGGTGCCACGAGGACCGGCAGCGCAATCATGATCGCGACCACGGTCGCGGGCACGCTGAGTTCGACGATCATCACCCGGTTCAGCGTGCCGAGCAGCATCACCGTCGCCATGCCGACCGAGATCTGGAAAAGCGACAGGCGCAACAGCTGGCCCAGCGGCAGGTCGTCGGACACCGCGTCCGAAAACGGCAGATAGCGTGCCGATATCTTCTTGACCTGCCCGCGCGTCAGGATCATCGGCCGAACTCCATCGCCTGACTGATGTAAAACCCGCTGGTAATCCGGGTGATCGGTCGCAGCCTGCCGTTGACGCCAGCGCTGCGCAGGGCCGAGGCGATCCGGGCCTCGGAATGCGGGATGATGGCAGGCGACCGGTCGGATCGCGGGAACAGCTTGCCCGCCACATGCATCGCCGACAGAAGCGCGGTCTTGGGAGCCACGGTAAAGACGATCTTGCCGGTGGTCCGGTCGGCAAGCTTGCCAAGCGCAGCGGCAATATCCGGCGCGCGGTAGTGGATCAGACTGTCCATCGCCATAACGAAATCGAACTGGCCATGGCGGGTCTCCAGCATGTCGCCCGGCACGTAGTCGATTTGCTGTAAGAGACCGGCAGGCGTGCGCCGCCGCGCGACGTCCAGCAGGCTGGGCGAGATATCGATGGCCAGCACCCGTGCCCCGCGCTCGGCCAGTGCGATCGACATCGGCCCCGCGCCGCAACCCGCATCCAGAACCCGCATCCCGTCCAGCCGGTCGGGCAGGCGCGCCAGCATCGCCGCGCGCATCGCGTCGCGGCCCGCGCGGACGGTCTGGCGGATGCGCGATACCGGGGCATCCGAGGTCAGACGCTCCCACGTCTTCGACGCGGTACGGTCGAAATAGGTTTCCAGCCGGTCACGGGTCGCCTCATAGGTCATCGACCGCACCTCCGCAGGAGGTGCCGTGCACTTGCGTGCGGCACCCGGCCGGGTATGGGGGTCGTATTCATCGTCAATCAAATCCCAGAAGTTCAAAGATGTCGCGGTCGGGCAGGGGGGCTGGGGCCAGCGGGTCCGTGCCGCGCCACAGCGTCTCGGCCAGGCGGAGGTATTCGGCCCGGCACTGGACGATGTCCTCGTCGTCCGGCATCTCGAACAGCGTCTTCTTCTTCAGCCGTGACCGCCGGATCGCATCGACATCGGGCATATGCGCGATGCGCCGGAAACCCACTGTCTTGCAGTAACGGTCGACCTCGTCGGTGTCCTTTGACCGGTTCGCCACGCAGCCCGCCAGACGCACGCTGTAGTTCTTCGATTTCGCCTGCACCGCGGCGATGATCCGGTTCATGGCATAGATCGAATCGAAATCGTTGGCCGTGACGATCACCGCCCTGTCCGCATGCTGCAGCGGCGCGGCGAAGCCGCCGCAGACCACGTCGCCGAGCACGTCGAAGATCACCACATCGGTGTCTTCCAGCATGTGATGTTGCTTCAAAAGCTTTACGGTCTGGCCGACCACGTAGCCGCCGCAGCCCGTCCCGGCGGGGGGGCCGCCGGCCTCGACGCATTGCACGCCGTTGAATCCTTCGGTCACGAAATCCTCGGGCCGCAGTTCCTCGGCGTGAAAGTCGACCTCCTTGAGGATGTCGATGACCGTTGGCTGCAGATGGCCGGTCAGGGTGAAGGTGCTGTCATGCTTGGGATCGCAGCCGATCTGAAGAACGCGCTTGCCCAGCTTCGAGAACGCCACCGACAGGTTCGACGAGGTGGTCGATTTCCCGATCCCGCCCTTGCCGTAAACCGAAAAGACCTTTGCGCCCTCGATCTTCATCGATGCGTCCTGGTGCACCTGCACCGACCCCTCGCCGTCCTCGCCCTTCAAAACGGGCGGCGTGCCAAGGCCCCGGGCCTTCAGCCCTGCCTGCTCGCGCGCGTTGGCCAGCGCGGCGGGGGGCGATCTGAGGTCAAGCGGGCTCATGTGTCTCCTTCCCGGCCTACTCGGCCGCAATGCCTTCCAGCCGGTCCTCAAGCTCGTCCGCTGCGCCCTGCAGGGCGGCGAGCGTCTCGTCGTCGGGCTGCCAGTAGTCTCTGTCGTGTGCCTCCAGCAGGCGGTTGGCCATGCGGGCCGAGGCGGTGGGGTTCAACTCGGCCAGCCGCTGCCGCATCTCTTCGTCCAGCACGAAGGTTTCCGAGATGCGCTGATAGACCCAGGGGTCCACCTCGCCCGTGGTCGCCGACCAGCCCATGGTGTTGGTCACATGCGCCTCGATCTGGCGGACGCCCTCGTGGCCGTGCTTCAGCATGCCCTCGAACCACTTGGGGTTCAGGCTGCGGCTGCGGGTTTCGAGCGCGATCTGGTCCTTCAGCGTGCGCACCTTGCCCTCGCCCCGGGTCTGGTCGCCGATATAGACGGGCGCTTCGGCACCCCGGGCGCGCTTCACGGCGCGGGAAATGCCGCCGAGCGTGTCGAAATAGTGATCGACCGTGGTCACGCCCAGTTCCACCGACTCGAGGTTCTGATAGGCAAGGTCCACATCCTGCAGCGTTTTCTGCAGCAGCGCGGCGTGTTTCACCGCCTTGCCGTTCACGCCATAGGCAAAGCTCTTGCGCGCTTCGTAGGCGTCCGCCAGTTCGTCCTCGTCGCCGAAGGCAGAACTTTCGACCAGGGCGTTGACGTTGGACCCATAGGCGCCCTCGGCGTTCGAAAAGACGCGCAGGCTGGCGATTTCCAGATCGACGTCCATCTCGGCGGCGTAGGCCAGCGCATGGGCGCGGATAAAGTTCATCTCCGGCGGCTCGTCGGCGCTTGCCGCCTTGAACGCTGCCTCGGCCAGCATCCGCGTCTGCAGCGGCAGAAGATCGCGGAAGATGCCCGACAGGGTCATCACCACGTCGATCCGGGGCCGGCCCAGTTCCTCCAGCGGGACCAGATCGGCACCCGACAGCCGCCCGAAACTGTCGAACCGCGGCGTCGCCCCCATCAGCGCCAGCGCCTGTGCGATGGGGCCACCGTCGGATTTGATGTTGTCCGATCCCCAAAGCACCAGCGCCACGGTGCGGGGCAGGCAGGCATGGGTTTCCAAGAGCTTCGCGGCCTGTTTCGCCCCGTCGGCCAGCGCAAAGGCGGTGGGCATCCGGAACGGGTCGAAGGCATGGATGTTGCGCCCCGTGGGCAGGACATCGGGCGACCGGATCAGGTCGCCACCGGCCACAGGCGGCACGAACCGGCCCGACAGGGCATTCAGAAGCGCGGGGATTTCATTGTTTTCCGCCAGCAACTTGTCCACCCGCGCACGGGTGTCGTCGTCGCAATCGGCCATCACGCGGATATGCTCGGCCCGCTCCGCCTCGCCAATCGCGCGGCCCAGCACATGCAGCCCGTCGGGGATCAGCGCGTCCTCGGTCTCAAGCAGCGTCAGCCACAACCGGTCAGGTTGGGTTTCCGCAATATCCACCGCCGCAGCCTGTTCGCGGATCAGTTCCGCAAGCTCATCCCGGTCGGCGGCGTCCGGCGCCAGCCCGCGCCAGCGCGACAGGCTGTCCTTTAGCTCCAGCAACCCCTTGTACAGCCCCGATGCCGCCAGCGGCGGCGTCAGATGCGTCACCGTCACCGCGTTCGAGCGGCGCTTGGCCAGCGTCGCCTCGGACGGGTTGTTCGAGGCGTAGAGATAGACGTTCGGCAGCGTACCGATCAGCCGGTCGGGCCAGCACGCGCCGGACGCGCCCGCCTGTTTGCCCGGCATGAATTCCAACGCTCCGTGCATGCCGAAATGCAGCAGGACATCCGCGCCGAACTCCTCGCGCAGCCAGCGATAGAAGGTGGTGAAGGCGTGGGTCGGGGCAAAGCCCGTCTCGAACAGCAGCCGCATCGGGTCGCCCTCGTAGCCGAAGGCCGGCTGCACCCCGACGAAGACATTGCCGAATTGCTGCCCCAGCACGAAGACGCCGCGCCCGTCAGATTGCACCCGTCCGGGCGCGGGGCCCCAGACATTTTCAATCTCGGCGAGCCATGGCGTGCCGCGCACGATATCGTCGGCGGGCACATGGGCGGCGACATTTGCCTCTTGCCCGAACCGGTCGGCGTTGCCGTTCAGAATGGCGCCGCGCAGATCCTCGACCGTCTCGGGTGGTTCCAGATCGTAGCCCTGCGCCTTCATCTCGTGCAGGGTGTTGAACAGGCTCTCGAAGACGGACAGATACGCGGCCGTTCCGGTTGCGCCCGCATTGGGGGGGAAGCCGAACAGAACGATGCCGACCTTGCGGTCTGCGTTCTCTGCCCGCCGGTTCAGCGCCAGGCGCAGGGTCTTCTCGGTCAGCGCCTCGATGCGTTCGTGGCAGGGTGCCATCGCCTTGTGCCGCGACACCGCCTTGCAGGCGTGATCGCAGCCCTCGCAGCCGCCATCGCCATGCCGCCCGGCAAAGACCGTGGGATTGGTGCCGCCGTCGATCTCGGGCAGGGCGATCAGCATGGTTGTTTCCACCGGACCCAAACCGCCCGGGGACGCCGCCCACTGGCCCAGGGTCTGGAACTCCAGCGGATGCGCGGCGACATACGGCACGTCCAGCGCGCTCAGCACCTCGACCGCCGCCTCGCTGTCGTTATAGGCCGGTCCGCCGATCAGCGAGAACCCTGTCAGCGAGACCAGCGCATCGACCTTGCCCTGGTGATAGGCCTCGACCGCCGGCCGTCCGTCGAGTCCGCCCGAAAACGCCGGGATCACCCGCACGCCGCTGGCTTCGAAATCCCGGATGACCGCATCGTAATGCGCCGTGTCCGAGGCAAGCACATAGGACCGCATCAACAAGAGCCCGACCGTCGCCCTGGGCGATTTCGGTCCGGGCAAGTCCGCGATGTCGGTGATGATCCGGGCGGGCAGGTCGGGATGGTAAAGCCCCACCTCGGGGTAATCCACCGGCGCCTCGGAAATCGTGCCGCGCCACAGCGCGTCGCTGGCATAGCGCGAGATCAGGAACCGCACCATCTGTTCGACATTGTCGTCTGATCCGCCCAGCCAGTACTGCATGGTCAGAAACCAGGCGCGCAGGTCCTGCGCCTTGCCGGGAATGTAGCGCAGGATCTTCGGCAGCCGCCGCAGCATCCGCATCTGCTTTTGGCCGGAATTGGCCGAGGGCTTTTTCGATCCACGCAGCCTTTTCAGCAGCTTCATCATGCCGCTGGCAGGCTTGGACATGTCCAGATCGCCCATCTTCGTCAACTGGACGACCTGCGCGTCGGCGATAACGCCGATCATCGCATCGCACCTGTCGCGCCGCGCCTGCAGGTCCGGCAGGATCGCCTTGATGTGTTCCTCGATGAACAGAAGGTTGGTGATGATGATATCGCCGAACCGCACGGCATCCTTCGCACGTTCCAGCGCCTCGGGGTTCTCGGCCCACTCGGCGGCGGCGTGAACGCTGACGGTGAGCCCCGGGAAATCGATGGCCAGTCGGTCGGTCACCCGCGCGGCGGGGCCGGCGGCATGGGCATCGAGGGTGACGATCACCACCCGGTAGCCGAGGATATGTCCGTCATCGCGCATAATGCGCCTTTGCCTCGTAAAGGGTGTCGATGCTGATTTCGGCGACGCCGCGCTCGGCGGCGAATTTCTCGGTGTTGCGCTTGGCCTTGCCGCGGACGAAGAACGGGATCTTGCGCAACTCGCGTTCGGCGTCGGGACGCCAAACGATTTCGAAGGTGGATTCGACCGGTGGCCGCTCGGCCGTTGCCGCGGCGGGCGCCTCGGCTTCTTCCAGGCGCGGCACGGCCGTACCGCCGTGGTGGCTGGCCCCGGCACCGTCGTGGAACTCGAAATCCTCGCGGAACATCGTCAGCAGGTGCTCTTCCAGACCCATGACCAGCGGGTGCACCAGCGTGTCGAACAACACATTTGCGCCTTCGAACCCCATCACCGGCGAATAGCGCGCCGGGAAGTCCTGGACATGCACCGGGGCCGAGATCACTGCGCATGGGATCCCAAGGCGCTTGCCGATATGGCGTTCCATCTGGGTGCCCAGGATCATCTCGGGCTGCAGGTCGGCTATCGCCGCCTCGACCTCGAGGTAATCGTCGGTGATCAGCGCGGTCAGCCCCATCTCGCGGGCCAGCGCGCGAATTGGCCGGGCGAATTCGCGGTTGTAGCAGCCAAGGCCTACGACCTCGAACCCCATTTCTGCTTCGGCGACCCGCGCCATGGCAGAGACATGCGTGGCGTCGCCGAACAGAAACACCCGCTTGCCGGTCAGATAGGTCGAGTCGACCGATTGCGACCACCAGGGCAGGCGCAGGCGCGATTCATCCACCAACGCGTCGACGCCGGCAAGCGACAGCGCCTCGTCGACGAAATCGCGTGTCGCACCGACGCCGATGGGCACCGTCTTGGTATAGGGCTGGCCCAGGTGCTTTTCGCACCAGCGCGCCGCCGCCTCGCCTGTTTCGGGGTACATCAGCACGTTGAAATGCGCGGCCCCGATCCGAGCGATATCGGCGGGCGAGGCGGTCATCGGCGCGATCACGTTGACGGCGATGCCCAGCTCTTCCAGAAGCCGCGTGATTTCGACGATATCGTCGCGATGGCGGAAGCCTAATGCCGTGGGCCCCAGCAGGTTCGCGCTGACCTTTGGCGTCCGGTCCATCGGTTTGGCCAGATGGCGGACGATCTGAAAGAAGGTTTCGTCCGCGCCGAAGTTCTCCTTGCGCTGATAGCTCGGCAGTTCCAGCGGGATGACCGGCACCGGCAGGCCCATGGTCTCGGCCAGCCCGCCGGGGTCGTCCTGGATCAGCTCGGCGGTACAGGAGGCGCCGACGATGACCGCCTGTGGCCGGAACCGGTCATAGGCGTCGCGGCAGGCCTGCTTGAACAGGTCGGCCGTATCTGCGCCCAGATCGCGCGCCTGAAAGGTGGTGTAGGTTACCGGCGGGCGATGGTCGCGCCGCTCGATCATGGTGAACAGCAGATCGGCGTAGGTGTCGCCCTGCGGGGCATGCAGCACGTAGTGCAGCCCGGTCATGCCCGTCGCCACGCGCATCGCGCCGACATGCGGTGGGCCTTCATATGTCCAGACCGACAGCTTCACGGGGCCGCGCTCTCTGGCAGCCGCTCCAGACCCGTCAGCCTTGCACGCCGCCGCAGCGGCCGCGAGAACAGCCCGGCCAGATCGCCCGCCTGTTCGTAGAAATGCACCGGAGTAAAGACCAGCTCGATGGCCCATTTGGTGCGCAGGCCCTCGGCCTCCAGCGGATTGGCCAGCCCCAGCCCGCAGACGGTCAGGTCGGGCCGTGCGGCGCGGCAGCGGTCGAGCTGCAGATCCACATCCTGGCCCTCGCTGATCACCGGGCCCTCGGCCAGAAGGTCAAGATCGGGACCGCAGATCGTCCGGTGCAGATAGGGCGTGCCGACCTCCAGGGCCTCCATCCCGCATTCGCGGGTCAGGAACCGGGCCAGCGGCACCTCCAGTTGGCTGTCGGGGAAGAAGAAGATGCGCTTGCCCCGCAGTTCCTTGGACTGGGCGGCGATCGCCTTGCGCGCCCGCGCGCGCGGCGCGGCGGTGACCTCGTTGAACCGCTCGGGCGGCACACCGAATGCCTCGGCGACCGCGGCAAGCCAGGCGGTGGTGCCTTCCTCGCCGAAGGGAAACGGCGCCGCGATATGCCGGGCACCGCGGCGTTCCAGCGCCGCATGGGTTTCGCCCAGAAATGGCTGAACCAGCGCGAAAATCGTGTTCGGCCCCACGGCGGGCATCTCGTCGCGCCGCCGTGCCGGCAGGCATCGCACGCGATCGAGTCCCAGACCGGACAGCAGCGCCAGAGCCTGATCTTCCACCACGTCCGGCAGCGCGCCGACCAGCAGCAATTCGCGCGCCTCGGTTTCCGGCAGTTCGGGCACCATCGATGCCAGGCAGGCGTCTTCGCCTTGCGTAAACGTCGTCTCGATACCCGACCCCGTATAGTTAAGCACCCGCACATGCGGTGCATGCACACGGGTCAACCGTTCGGCCGCGCGCGCCAAGTCGAGCTTGATGACCTCGGACGGGCAGGAGCCCACCAGAAACAGCTGCCGGATGTCAGGCCGCCTAGACAGCAGCCGCGCCACTTCGCGGTCCAACTCGTCATGGGCATCGGCCATTCCGGCCAGGTCTTTCTCTTCGAGAATCGCCGTGCCGAATCGGGGTTCGGCAAAGATCATCACCCCGGCGGCACTTTGCAGCAGATGCGCACAGGTCCGCGACCCGACCACCAGAAAGAACGCATCCTGCATCTTGCGGTGCAGCCAGATGATGCCGGTCAGGCCGCAGAACACCTCGCGCTGGCCGCGTTGCTTCAGCACCGGAACATCGCGGCATCCCCGGGCGGGCGGCAGGGGGGTATGATCGGTCATGCCGCAACCTCTCCCTGCAGGCGCGCCATGCGCAGTTTCCACAGGAACTGACCTGCGTTGATCACGTAGGCCGCATAGGCCGCCAGCGCCAGAAGCATCAACCCGGCCGGCGACAGGGAGCCGAAAAAAAGTGCAACGATATAAGTGGTATGCAGCGCGATCACCGCGAAACTGAACACGTCTTCCCAAAAAAATGCCGGCGCAAAAAGATATTGGCCGAAGACGACCTTTTCCCAGATCGCACCGGTCACCATGATTGCGTAGAGCAAGCCGGTCTTGATCAGGATCGAGATCGTCGCGGACTCGTATCCGGCCCCGGTCCAAAGGTAGCGCAGAACGAGAGCCAAAGAGACGAGGAAGGCCAGGAACTGCAGTGGAGCCAGAACCCCCTGAACCGCGGTCCAGACGGTGGCGTCGCGGCGCGCGCGCTCTGCCGGGGTATACAGCTGAACGCCAGAGGTTTGGGGCGCGCGTGGCAGAGACATCCAATGCTCCCGGTCAGGTCGTCTGCCCATGAGATTACCGCCGAGATCGGAAAAGTGTCAATTAGAACTTACACTCAGTTGGTTTACAGTTCTGCTGAATTCTGCACGGTGTCAGTCGGCCTGACAGTCCCCTCCTGACGCCGCAATCGGGGTGAAAACCGGTGTTGGAACCACTCTCTCCCCGGCGAGTTCACGCTTTGGTGTCAACTTTATCTGACATTCCCTTTGACATAGTGCGCCGTCCGGGCGTAGTTTCATCGACATTCGCAACGTGTGGTTAGGCGCTGCCGGAATGACCTGCCTTCCACCGGCGACGAACAAAGGTATTCGGCGATGGTCGATGGCCCAGACTATGCCGCTGCTCGCGGAGAGATTCGGGAAGATCAAAGCGTAGAGTCGCTGGCATCCCGGGTGATCTCGGTATTGGCGGCCCGCGTAAACGGCCCGAGATCCGGGGTCGACGACCGATTTGTTGACCGGATTTGCGGTGCTGCGCAGTCCGATGATGCGTCCGAGCACCGCAATGCGATCAAGGAGATGCTGGCTGGCGGGGTCGAACGTACCACCATAGCAGAGGTTTATATCCCCATCGCCGCGCGCCGCCTTGGCGCGGCCTGGTGCGAGGATCAGGTCAGCTTTACCGAGGTAACGATCGGCACCTCCCGGCTGCAGTCGATGCTGCGCAGCCTTGGCGATGTCTGGTCCGGCGACGTTGCGGAACCGCACGAGGTTCAGCCGACGGTTCTGATGGTGGTTCCGGTGGACGAATACCATACGCTCGGCGCCATGGTCGCCACCGGGCAACTGCGCCGCGCAGGCGTTTCGGTCCGCCTTTGCATCGGGCAGCCCATGTCGGTGCTTCTGGATCTGGTCGAAACCTTCAATTTCGACGCCATCATGATTTCAGGAGCCTCCAGCGAGAACCTTGAAAAGCTGCGGAAATTGATCGTAGATATCCGGTATGCCCTTCAGAAGCCGACCCCCGTTGTCATCGGCGGCGCGGTGATGGAGCTGGCCAACGAAATAAAGGCGATTACCGGTGCGGATCATGCGACCGACGATGTTCAAGAGGCGATCAGGCTGTGCAGGCTGACGGAGTTCCTGCACGCCGGGCCCCAGGGCAGGCCGAGGGCCTAGAGGATGACGGCAATTCTGACTCCACGGAATTCAAGCCGGTGACAACGCGCGGTTCGCTTTATTGGACAAGCGGGACGATTCCGCTGGTCGCACCGGAGTTGCTGGGCGATATCATCGCGTCCGCCTCGGACATCGCGATCGTGATATCCGACGTCGGCAAGATCCTGTCGGTTCTGGTCAATCCCAACCACACGTCGTTCGGCAATCTCGACCATTGGGACGGGCGTGACATCCGCTCGTTTCTGACGGTCGAAAGCGTGCCGAAATTCGAAGCGGCCCTCGACCGGATCGCCGCCAGGGAAAGTTCCGGACGTGCGGTCGAGTTGAACCATGCCGACAACGTCAACTGGGAATTCCCGGTCCGCTACACCATTCACCAGATCGGGCCGGATGGCGCGCTTTTGATGCTGGGCCGCGATCTGCGCCCCATCGCCGAAATGCAGCAGCAGCTCGTCAAGGCGCAGCTGGCGCTGGAACGGGACTACGAATCGCAGCGCGAATTCGACACCCGCTACCGGGTTCTGATGGAGGCCACGACCGAGGGCATAGCCTTTGTGTCCGTCGGCACCGGCAAGATCGTCGATTTGAACGACCCGGCCGCGGCTTTGCTGGGGGCTGCGCGAGACGACCTTACCGGCGCCGCCTTTGCACAGGAATTCGAAGGCCGCCGCCGTGGCGAGTTGCTGGACAGCCTTACAAACACGGCCATCGCGGACGGGTCCCGGCCCATCGAGTTGCAAGCGCGCCGGTCCAGAAAGCGCCTGGCGGTCTCCCCGTTGCTGTTCCGTGCGGCGGGCGAAAAGCTGTTGCTGTGCCGGATAGATGATGCCGACGACTCTGAACCGATGACCGACGAATTGTCGGAAAACCTCTCGGGGCTTTACCAGGAAGGCGCGGATGGCATTGTCTTCACCGACCGTGACGGCGTCATTCGGGCCGCCAACGAGGCGTTCCTCGACCTTGCCGATGTCGCGCATCTGTCGCTCGCCAAGGGCAAACCGCTGGGCGAATACCTGGCGCGCGGATCGGTCGATCTGAAGGTGCTGATCGAGAATGCGGTGCGCTCGGGGCATATGAAGATGTATGCCACAAAGCTGGCCAGCGAATACGGCGCCCAGGTATCGGTCGAGATCTCGGCGACCTATCTAAACGACCGTATCAAACCATCGATCGTCTTCGTGATCCGAGATGCCAGCCGGGCCGATGCGGTGCGCCAGCACGGTGTCACCGTCACCGACGACGGCGTGCGCAGTGTGATGGAGCTTGTGGGCAATGCCACGCTGAAGGATATCGTCGCCGAAACCACGGACGTGGTCGAAAAGATGTGCATCGAGACTGCGGTGGAGCTGACCCGCAACAACCGCGTCGCCGCCGCCGAGATGCTCGGGCTCAGCCGCCAGAGCCTCTATGTCAAGCTGCGCAAATACGGCCTGCTCAGCAAGGACGCCGATTAGATCCACGGCTGTCAGTTTTTCCTGACACTTCCCGCCACGCAGGCCAGTTAATCCTTGCGAGTCGGAGGTTTCTTGTGGCCTAATTGACGGTATGAGTGTCAGCGAAAGTTTACACACCCGCAGGTGGCCCGATCCGGCGGCAGCGCTGGAGCTGATCAAGCCCATCACCTGGTTTCCGCCGATGTGGGCCTATCTTTGCGGGGTGGTGTCGGCCGGTGTCGCGCCGTGGCCGCATTGGGGCCTTGTGGCGGTCGGCGTGATCCTTGCCGGCCCGGTGGTCTGCGGCATGAGCCAGGCCGCCAACGACTGGTGCGACCGCCGTGTCGACGCCATCAACGAGCCGTACCGCCCGATCCCGTCAGGCCGTATTCCCGGCCGTTGGGGGCTTTGGATCGCGCTGGCCATGACGGCACTGTCCCTGGCGCTCGGCTGGACGCTGGGCCCCTGGGGGTTTGGCGCGACCGTCGTCGCGGTGCTGGCCGCCTGGGCCTATTCGGCCGAGCCGGTGCGGCTGAAGCGCTCGGGCTGGTGGGGGCCGGGCCTGGTCGGGCTCTGCTACGAGGGGTTGCCCTGGTTCACCGGCGCCGCGGTTCTGGCACAGGGCGCCCCGGCCTTTCCCGTGCTGGTCGTCGCCACGCTTTTTGCGCTTGGTGCCCATGGCATCATGACGTTGAACGATTTCAAGGCGCTTGAAGGCGACCGGCAGACCGGCGTCAACTCGCTTCCGGTCACGCTGGGCCCGGAGGTCGCCGCCAAGATCGCCTGCATCGGCATGGCCGTTCCGCAGGCTGTCGTTGTCGTGATGCTGTTTGTCTGGGGTCGACCGTGGCACGGGCTTGCCGTCGCCGCGGTATTGCTGGCGCAGTTCGCAGCAATGCGGGTGATGCTGCACGACCCCAGGGCCAAGGCGCCCTGGTACAATGGCACTGGTGTGGTCCTCTATGTCTCGGGCATGATGATCACGGCCTTCGCCATCCGCACATTGGAGATCGGACCATGACACTCAGCTGGCTGCAGATCGTCCGCCTTGGCCTTGTGCAGATGTGCCTAGGGGCCATCGTCGTGCTGACCACCTCCACGCTGAACCGCCTGATGGTCGTCGAACTCAGCCTGCCCGCCGTGCTGCCCGGCCTGCTTGTCGCCCTGCACTACGGCATTCAGATCACGCGGCCAAACTGGGGATTTCTCAGCGATACCGGCGGCCACCGCACGCGCTGGATCGTCGGCGGCATGCTGGTGCTGGCCTTCGGCGGCCTCGGCGCGGCCTTTGGCGTGCTTGTCCTCGAGGCCAGTTTCACGCTTGGCCTCGCCGTTTCGATCCTCGCATACGCGCTGATCGGCCTTGGTGTCGGCGCCTCGGGGACCTCGCTTCTGGCGCTGCTCGCCACGGCCACCGCGCCACGCCGCCGCGCCGCCGCCGCCACCATCACATGGCTGATGATGATCGCCGGCATCGCTGTCACTGCCGCCACGGTCGGCGCCTTCCTCGATCCCTACACCCCGGCGCTGCTGATCAAGATCGTCGCGATCGTCGCCGGCAGTGCGGTGATGCTGACGCTGCTGGCCGTCTGGGGGATCGAGGCCCGTGTCATCGCCCGGGCAGAGCCCGACGCGATGCCGTTCCTCGAGGGCATGAAGGAAATCTGGGCCGAGCGCCGCGCCCGTCATTTCACGATCTTCGTCTTCCTCAGCATGACCGCCTATTTCATGCAGGAGCTGATCCTGGAACCTTACGCCGGCCTCGTCTTCGCCTTTACGCCCGGCCAGTCGACCTCGCTGAGCGGCGCGCAGAACGGAGGCGTTTTCATCGGAATGCTGACCGTGGGACTGATGGCCACGGGCCTGCGTATCGGATCCTTGCGCAGCTGGGTGGTCGCGGGCTGCCTCGGATCGGCCGCTGCCCTTGCGATCATTGCCATTGCCGGACAAATCGCGGAGACCGTGCCTTTGGCACCGGCGGTTGTGTTGCTGGGTGTCTTCAACGGCATGTTCGCCGTCGCCGCGATCGGCGCGATGATGGCGCTGGCGGGTCAGGGCCGCGGCCAGCGCGAGGGAACCCGCATGGGGCTCTGGGGCGCAGCCCAGGCCATCGCTGCCGGCTTCGGCGGCCTTCTGGGCGCCGCGGCCGTCGACACGATGCGCGCGCTGACCGACGCGGCCAGCGCCTTTGGCACCGTGTTCCTGTTCGAGGCGCTGTTGTTTCTTGCGGCGGCTTTCATGGCCTTCCGCATCATCGAGGGTCGTGCCCCTCGCCCTAACCCACATCTGGTTCCGGGAGAATGACGATGATCTATGACGTTGTTGTTGTCGGCGGCGGCCCCTCGGGCGCGACCGCGGCCGAGGATCTGGCGCGGGCCGGCAAGACGGTTGCGATGATCGACCGCGCCGGCCGGATCAAACCCTGCGGCGGCGCCATCCCGCCCCGGCTGATCGCCGATTTCGATATACCTGACGCCCAGCTGGTGGCCCGGATCACCACCGCGCGGATGATCTCGCCGACCCAGCGCGCCGTGGATATTCCGATCGAAAACGGGTTCGTGGGCATGGTCGACCGCGAGCATTTCGACGAATTCCTGCGGCAGCGCGCCGTCGGGGCCGGAGCGCACCGCAATACCGGCACCTTCCAAAAGATCGAGCGTGACGGTGAGGCGACCTTTGTCGTCTTCCGCGACAAGATCAGCGGAAACCAGGTCCGGCTGCAGACCAGATATGTGATCGGTGCCGATGGCGCGAGGTCCGACGTGGCCCGCCAGGAGGTGCCCGGCGGCGACGCCATTCCCTATGTCATCGCCTATCATGAAATCATCGAGGCGCCCGGTCCGGCCGGCAGTTACGACCCAAATCGGTGCGACGTGATCTATGACGGCAAGATCAGCCCGGATTTCTATGGCTGGGTCTTTCCGCACGGGTCCCAGGCCAGCGTCGGCATGGGCACCGGTGTCGACGGCGTCGACCTCAAGAAGGCAACGGCGGATCTGCGCGCCGCGTCCGGACTTGCCGATTGTGCGACGATCCGCAAGGAAGGCGCGCCGATCCCGCTGCAGCCACTTGCCAAGTGGGACAACGGCCGCGACGTGGTGCTGGCCGGGGACGCCGCAGGCGTGGTCGCCCCTTCTTCCGGCGAAGGGATTTACTATGCCATGATGGGCGGCCGCGTGGCGGCCAACGCCGCGATCTCGGCCCTGGCGACGGGCCGCGCCGGGGACTTGGCGCTTGCGCGCAAGGCCTTCATGAAAGAACACAAGATGGTGTTCAAGGTTCTGCGCTCGATGCAGGACGCCTACTACAAATCCGACGAACGGCGCGAACGCTTTGTCAGCCTGTGTCATGATGTCGACGTGCAACGGCTGACCTTCGAGGCCTATATGAACAAAAAACTCGTCAAGGCCCGGCCCATGGCACATCTGAAAATCGGCCTGAAGAATCTCGCCCATCTGACCCGGCTGGTGCCGCCAACCTACGCATGACGGACATGATCCCGGCCTGGGTGAACGGCACATTGACTCCGGTGGAAAAGCTCGAGGTTCACCAGCGCGGCCTGAAGCACAAGGCGGTTTCGGTCTTTGTGATGGATGGCGAACGGGTGCTGATCCAGCAACGCGCGCTGACAAAATACCACACGCCGGGGCTGTGGGCGAATACCTGCTGCACCCATCCATACTGGGCCGAGGCCTCTGCCGATTGCGCCCTTCGCCGGCTGGACCAGGAATTGGGCATCACAGGCCTTTTTCCTTCGCATCGCGACCGCGTCGAATACCGGGCGGATGTGGGAAACGGCCTGACCGAGCACGAGGTCGTTGATATCTTCGTCGCCGAGGCCACGCCGACATTGAACGTCACCCCGAACCCCGACGAGGTCGCCGACACACGCTGGGTCGATCTCTACGATCTTGCGGCCGAGGTGGCCCGCTGGCCGGATCGCTTCACCCCCTGGCTGCGCATCTATCTCGACAAGCACAAGGACCGGATCTTCGGCGCCCTTGTCCGCGCTTGACGGCCTGCGGCACATGTCGCCAGCGCCGACGCGCCGTGAGGGTGATCCGCGGAAACGAAATCCGGACCTCTGTACTACGGATGGGTGGCGTCGGGAGCTGTGAGATTTCCCCGGATTGCTCGGTTCGTTTTGGCCTGAACCGGACGTTCGTGACCCGTCTTCTGGCGCGGAATCAAGGCCGAAGGCCGCCGCGCCATCGCCGACCCGCCCCGGAGGGGAGGCGATTTGCTGACGGCGCGCATCGAATTGATCTCGTTCGGACTTTGCTGGGATAAAACGAGCCGTTCAAGGGTTCGGGCCGCCTCCCCGCGGGTCGGCGATGGTGCGGCTTCGCGCTCAATGGGCAACGTCCGCACCAGACCAAAACCGGTCGAGCCCGGTTACCCGCAACTCCAGCGCCCTGAGCCTAAGCCCTTGCCGCGCCGAAATCCGCCGTCACAGCCCCCAGTGCCTCGAACGCCGTTCGGGCGATATCCGCCGCTGCAAGCCCCGCGGCCGCATACATCGCCGCCGGCGAGTCCTGGTCGATGAACCGGTCGGGCAATGTCATCGTGCGGATCTTCAAGCCCCGGTCCAGGGCCCCGGCCCCGGCCAGATACTGCAGGACATGCGCACCGAACCCACCGGCGGCGCCCTGTTCGACGGTGATCAGCACCTCGTGATGGCGTGCCAATTGGCGGATCAGGCCGGTATCCAGCGGTTTGGCGAACCGGGCGTCGGCCACCGTCGTGGAGATCCCCTGTGCCTGCAGGTCCTCCGCCGCGGCCAGGGTTTCGGCCAGATGCGCACCGAACGACAACAGGGCGACGCCGGATCCTTCGCGCACGATCCGGCCCTTGCCGATCTCCAGCAGCTCGCCACGTTCGGGCATGTCGACGCCGACGCCCTCGCCCCGCGGATAGCGGAACGCGATCGGGCCGTCGTCATAGGCGGCCGAGGTCGCAACCATATGCACCAGTTCCGCCTCGTCCCCGGCGGCCATCACCACAAAGCCGGGCAGGTTCGACAGATAGGAGATATCGAAGGCCCCGGCATGCGTCGCGCCGTCGGCCCCCACCAGCCCGGCGCGGTCGATGGCGAACCGGACCGGCAGACCTTGCAAGGCGACGTCATGCACGACCTGGTCATATCCGCGCTGAAGGAAGGTCGAATAAATCGCACAGAACGGTTTCAGCCCCGAGGCCGCCATCCCGGCTGCAAAGGTCACCCCGTGCTGCTCGGCGATGCCGACATCGAACACCCGGGCCGGGAACCGGTCGGCCATGATGTTCACGCCGGTGCCGGACGGCATCGCCGCCGTCACCGCCACGATCTTGGGATCGCGTTCCGCCTCGGCGGTCAGGGCGTTGCCGAACACCTTCGTGTACGCGGGCGCGTTCGCCTTCGCTTTCGTCTGCGTGCCGGATACGACATCGAATTTCGACACGCCGTGGTATTTGTCGGCAGAGTTCTCGGCAGGTGCATAGCCCTTGCCCTTGACCGTGCAGACATGGATCAACACCGGTCCCGTCGCCCGCGCCCGCGCCGCGCGCAGCACCGGCAGCAACTGGCTCATGTCGTGCCCGTCAATCGGGCCGATGTAGGAAAACCCGAGTTCCTCGAACAACGTCCCTTGCCCGCCCGGCATGCCTGTCACCAGTTGCCGCGCCCGCCGGGCGCCTTCCCGGAACGGGCCGGGCAGCACCGCTTCGAACCCCTCCGCCATCTTCTCGAACGCCGCCGCCGGTGGGCTGGAGTAAAGACCGGACAGGTAGGTCGACATCGCGCCAACCGGCGGCGCGATCGACATCTCGTTGTCGTTCAGGATCACGAACAGCCGCCGCCCTTCGTGGCCCGCGTTGTTCATGGCCTCATAGGCCATGCCGGCGCTGATCGACCCGTCGCCGATCACGGCGATCGCATCGCCCGTGGCCTGTCCCATGTCGCGCCCCACGGTAAAGCCGAGGGCCGCCGAGATCGACGTCGACGAATGCGCCGCGCCGAACGGATCGAATTCGCTTTCGGCCCGCTTGGTGAACCCGCTGAGGCCCCCGCCCTGGCGCAGTGTCCGGATGCGGTCGCGCCGTCCCGTCAAAATCTTGTGCGGATAGCATTGATGGCCCACGTCCCAGACAAGCTTGTCGAAGGGCGTGTTGAACACGGCATGGATCGCCACGCTCAGTTCCACCACGCCCAGCGACGAGCCCAGATGCCCGCCGGTTTCGCTGACGGCAGAGATCAGCTCGGCTCGCAATTCGTCGGAAAGCTTTGCCAGATCGCGGTCGTTCAGCGCTTTCAGATCGGCCGGTCCGGCGACGCGGTCCAGGGTCGGTGTCATTGGGCGGGACATTTGGTAGCCTCCCGTGCTATGATCTAAAAGAGCACCGCCAGGGGCCAAAGCCCGAGGCGGTGCCAGTTTCCTGTAGCCAACAGGAAGGGAACCGGGGTGTGGAGACCCCGATGTCCGGGCCCGCGAGGGGCCCGAACGCTTGTCGAGACAAGGCGATGGGGCGCATCGCCACCGCCTCAGATCAGGTGTGTCTTGGATGCTGCGGGTGCCTCGTAAAACACCTGCGGCATCGGCTCGGGCGCCTCCTTGCTGTCCGCCGGCAGCAATTCGCCAACCGAATAGATGATCAGCAGGATGGCGATCAGCCCGAACACCACAAGTGCTGCATAGACGGCTCCCATCGCCATGTGCCGGAAGATCCAGCCGTAAAGCGAAGGCTTCGGACCATCGTGTTCGAGATACCACTCTCTGTTCGACATCTCTCGGCCCTCCCTATTGATCGAGCGGCGCGTAGCCGTGCTCTTGCGCCCAGACGTACCAGTTATCCACGACCGTGCCGGTCAGCAGGATGCCGATCCCGCCCGTCAGCGTGCAGAGAACCGCGAACCACCAGGCCCAGCGATGGATGCCTTCCATCGTCGCGTTGAACCCCATGGTCCAGCGCCAGAACAGCGCCGCGCGTTCCGACGCCGTGCCGCGGTCGACGATCTGCTCGATCTCGCGGTCGCCGCCAAAGCGGGAAACGGCCAGGATCGTTGCGCCATGCATGGCGAACAGCAGGGCCGAACCGTAAAGGAACGCGATCGAAAGCGCGTGGAACGGATTGTAGAACAGGTTCCCGTAGGTGATCGAGAACAGGTTCGTCCAGTCGAGATGGGTGAAGATGCCGTAGGGAACGGCCTCCGACCACGACCCCATCAGGATCGGGCGGATGAGGCCCAGAACAAGGAACAGCCAGATCGCGCTGGCAAAGGCGTAGGCCACGTGCTTGCCCATCTTCTGCTGTTCCGCCAGCGTCCACGCCCGCAGCCACCAGGCACAGACCGAAATCAGCAGAAAGAACGAAGCGATCAGGTAATAGCCGCCTTCGGCCAGCGGCGGAAAGCTCAACCCGTATTCCGGCGACGGCGGATCGAGCGACAGGTAGAACAGGTCGCGCAGGAAGACGCCCGGGTTGTACCCCGCCTGTCCCCAGAACCACATACCCACCATGACGAACCAGATCAGCCCGGCCGCCAGGCCCACCATCCCGAAAACGCCCAGATAGAACGGCCCCAGCTGCGCATTGCCCAACCAGCCGAAGAGGGAGGAAAAGCGCGCACTCTTGGACCGTTCGCGCAGATCGGCGTCTTCGACCATGCCCATCTCGGGCGGGCCCTGGACTTGGACCTGGGTAAAGATGTTCTGATAGTTAGCCATTGACGCCTCCCTCAAGGTCGACCCACCAGGGCAGTTCGATGTACCAGTCCCACCAGGCCACCCATGCGTCGAACCAGACGGTGCCGGAAATCACGATACAGACCGCGCTCCAGAACGCTGCGTTGATCGCCAAGAGCAGCCCCAGACGGTGGATGCCGAGCGGTCCGATCGAATAGCCGATGAAATCGCGGAAGAACGTGTCTTCGTGATCCGGCGAGCGGACGCTTTCGCCCTTTTCGGGGTTCACCGCGCTCAGGATCAGCGAGCCGTGCAGCGCCAGCGCGAGACAGGTGGTGAAGAACAGGCTCACCGCCAGCATATGCGCCGGGTTGTAGTGGAAGTTGCCATAGGTATAGCCGGTATTCGACACCCAATCGAGGTGGCTCCAGATCCCATAGGGAAAGCCATAGCCCCAGGCGCCCATCAGGACCGGGCGGATCACGACCAGCGTCGTATAGGCCAGGATCGCAAAGCCGAAGGCGATCGGCACATGCAGCCCCATGCCCAGCTTGCGTGCGATTTCCACCTCGCGCAGCGCCCAGCTGATAAACGCGCCATGGGCGCAGATCGTGATGATCTGCCAAAGCCCGCCCTTTTCGAGCGGCGCGGCGCCCAGCCCGTATTCCAGGTTGGGTGCCGGGATCGAGATCAGCCATGGATTCCAGACCCCCTGCAACACCGCGCCGTAAAAGATCAAAATCGTGCCCAGGGCGGCGAAAAAGATCGTCGTAACCCCGAAAAAGCCGACAAAAAACGGCCCGACCCAGAAGTCGAACAGGTCTCCGCCGATCAGCGTGCCCCCCGGCACGCGATATTTACGTTCGAAGCTGAGCATTGCCATACTTCACTCTCCGCTTGTGGCGGCCTCCGTCATCTGGCGGCGAAGCCGTCGTTCCTTATCCCGGTGGCCGCGGGCGGGATCGCGCCCGCCCGCAGCGTTCTTTCATCGACGATTGGCTCGCGATGCCGACCCCATACGGGCCCGGCGAACGGCTTCAGCCGCCCGCCGCCTTCTGGGCGGCGATCTCGAACCAGTTGTAGTGGTCGGTGCTCAGCAGGACGAGATGGATCATCGCTGCCAGCAGGAAGAGGAAGACCCCCTGCGCCACGAAGACGCGACGCGGATCGAAGATCAGCCAAATCTTGTAGAATTGTGCCATGCTTCAATCTCCCTCAGAACCACGGACGCCAGATGAACGTCGCCAGATGAGCAACCACGGCGACGGCCACGAAAAGCCAGAGCCCGCTCATGTAGACGGCGTGCAGTTCCTGCGCCTGCTCGTCGGTTAGACCTGTAAAGGACAGGTCGGTTCTATCACTCATGTGCTACTCCTTTGGATCGCCAGAGTGACGCCGCGTCCCCCGCGGCCGGGTCCCCTCGAGGCCTTGCGAGCCCTTTGGGCATCCGCCCCTCCGGGGGGGAGGGACGAATTACGGGTTCAGCCCTCAGGCCGAGAAAATCATGGGCGTTATGATCCGCGCCTGGCTCCAGGCGCGGGCCACCGGCCCCTTGTCGGTCAGACTCCCGGACTTCACCGCCTGCAACGCCCAGGTCAGCGTCGCCAGCGGCAAGGTCGCCAGAAAGATGATCGCGAAATAGACGCAGAACTCGGTCCGCGGCGCGCGATGCTGCCGCGCCTCAAGCTGCGGTGCGCCCGACGTGAAATCGGTCATCTAGTTGCCTCCTTGTTGGTTTTGCCCGCCGCGCAGGGATGCGACGGTTTCCCTGACCACCCGCTCGGCGCCTTGCGCCAGAGCGGCGCGTTCGGCGGCATCGCGCAGCGACTTGGCCGCGCTGATCCGGGTCAGAATCGGGTGTTCGGCCACGATACGGTCAAGCTCGGCCTGGGCGTCCTCGTCCCAGGGAAAATCGCGGCGCAGCGTTGTCGGCGTGGCCTCGGCGGCGTCCATATCGCTGCCCAGAGGCAGGATGTGAAACAGCGCGTCGAACAGCCCGTTGCAGACCTCCTGCAACAGATAGGTCGCACCGGCATAGCCCATGAATGGCGTGCCCGTGGCGCGCCGGATCGCGGCGCCCGGAAAACTCGCCGGAATGAAGGCCGGCGACGGCCCATGTCCGCCCTTGGCTTCGGCGAGGTAGATCTTCTCATTGATCGACCCCAGCACGACCAGCGGCCGGTGCTGGCCGATCAGTGCGCGCACTTCTTCGTTGTTGGTCTTTTTGCCGGCGCTTCGTGCAACGGCGAATGCGCAGGGCAATCCAAGATCGCCTTCCAGGTAGTTCCGGATGCCGCGTGCATAGGTTTCGTTCGCCACGAGTCCGAAGGATGCCGTCGCAAAGAAATCCTGCGTCACCGATCGCCACAGGTCCCACACCGGTTTCAGCGTCGAATGTTTCTCGCGCTCGATGAACGGCTCGGGGTCCAGCCCCAGCATCTCGCCAAGCGTTCGCAGGAATTTCGTCGTCGAGTCGACCCCGATCGGTGCCTGCAGATACGGCTTGCCCAAGACCTCGGCCAGCCCGCGTCCGAATTCGCGGTACAGCACAACGTTCGCGTCGGCATTCACCAGGTTACGCATCTCGGCCAGATGCGCGCCCAGCGGCATCACCATGTTGATCTCGGCGCCGATGCCCTCGACAAGCCGCCGGATCTCGGCGAGATCCGAGGGCATGTTGAACGTGCCGTACATCGGTCCGAGGATATTCACCCTTGGCTTTGCGCCGTCTTCGCGCTTCTTCTCCGGCGGCATCCGCCCCTTGGTCATGCCGAATTCTGTGAAAATCCAGGTCATTGCCCGGTCGGCCGCTTCCCACTGATCCTCGTCGATGGTCCGCGGCAGGAAACGCTGGATATTCGTACCCTGCGGCGTCACCCCGCCGCCGATCATCTCGGCAATCGAGCCCGTGACGACAACCGCCGGCAAGGCGGGATCGAGCGTTCCCCATGCCCGCTTCATCGCGCCTTCGGTTCCGTCGCGCCCCAGCTCTTCCTCACCGAGCCCTGTGACGACGATGGGTAACTCGTGCGGCGGCAGCGCGTCGGTGTAGTGCAGAACCGAGGTCACCGGCAGGTTCTCGCACCCGACCGGCCCGTCGATCACGACCTGCAGGCCCTTGACGGCGCAAAAGGCATAGACCGCCCCCCAATATCCGCCCGCCCGGTCATGGTCCTGGATCAGCATGGGCGGGCCTCATCGGGTCCGACGAAAGCCCGGTGAAAGTCCGACGTTTTTCCGACAGCGGTTTTCGGGCTTTCAAAGCGCATCAGATCATCTCCGCCGCTTTGGCCGCCCTGGCCTGGCGGTCCAGCTTTTTCTGGTGCAGTGCACGAAAGTCCGGACGCAGGTTCGGATCGCCTTCCCAGACGCCCGCCGTGTCACCGTGGCCCACACCGTCGAAGAAGGCGCGCATGTGATCCATGCGGCCCTTGTTGGCGATGGCGGCATTGACGACCTGTGCCAGCGATCCCGCTCCGGCAGGTCCCATCAACGGCCGCGCAGAGATCAGATTGGTGAAGTAGAGCCCCGGGATTCCCAGTTCTTTCGCCTTCTGCACCACCGGTGTCGTGCCGATGGCAAGATCGGGCTTCACCGCCTCCATCGCCGCGCAATCGTCTTCCAGCGAGGCGCGATATTTGACCTTGACACCCTTCGCTTCCAGCCACTCCCGGTCTGCGCGGGATTGCTGGGTCCGGTGGCAGGCCGTCCCCACATAGGGTACGTCCGCGCCGCTCTCGACCAGCAGGCGCGCGACCAGCAATTCGGAGCCTTCATAGCCCGACAGTGTGATCGTCCCTTTGACGGGCGCGGCGGCAAGGGCGGCCGTGATCGCGGGGAGGAAACCATTCTGCGCCGCCGCCACTTTTTCGGCGGCCAGTCCAAAGGCGTCGCCAACATCGGCCAGCCAGGCCGCCGTTCCGTCATGACCCACAGGTGCCGAGCCGACGATCGGCCGCCCGGCTGCCTCGAACTCCCGCATCGCCGCCGTGTAGAACGGGTGGACCGCCGCAACCGCCCCGCAATCGAGCGCCGCATATAGCTCTCGCCACTCGCGGCACGGTACGGTTGGCCCGACGGCCAGGCCCAGCGGATCCAGAAGCCGCCCGATCACCACCGGGTCGGCCGGAAACATCTCGCCCAGCAGCGTTACCGTCGGTCTGTCCGACTTACCGCCCACGGGCGCCTGAACCGGCCCGGCCTCGGCCTCGGCCCGTGCATAGCCCAGCATCGCGCCGGCCAACACATCCTTCGCCTCGGCATGGGTCGGCACGCCAAAGCCGGGCACATCGATGCCGATAATCCGCACGCCGTTGATCTCTTTGGGCAAAAGCCGCAGCGGCACGCCGGACGCTGTCGGCACGCACAGGTTCGTCACCACCACGGCATCGTAACGGTCCGGATCGGCCAGCTCATGGACCGAGTCGCGGATGTCTTCGAACAGCTTGCCCGTCACCAGGGTTTCCGAGTTGAACGGAACATACCCGACCGACCGCCGCGCGCCGTAGAAATGCGACACGAAGGTCAGCCCGTAGACGCAGCAGGCCGATCCCGACAGAACCGTCGCAACCCGCCGCATCCGCAGCCCCACACGCAGGGATCCGAAGGCCGGACACATCGACTGCGGCTTGTCATGCGGTCCCTGTGGATAGTCCTTCGCGTATTGATCCAGCAACTCGGACTTGCCCGCCGACCGTGCCGCGGCCGCCATCTGGCCGGCTCCCGCATGGCACCCCAAACCGTCGCCGCCCCGGACGTGATCCGGGGCCTCGTCCCGGTCCTGGCCCAGCGTCACCTCTGCCTCGTGGGCGGTGTCGTATGTGACTTCGCGATCCACTCAGACCTCGTCGTAAATGACCTCAAGCGACTGCCTTGGCTTGGCGTCCGGCCCGCGCATGTCCTCGTCCGTCGCGGGTTCCAGCACAAAGCCTGCGCCGGTTTCCTCGGCGCTGAACAGTTCCAGCAATCCGTCTTGTGACAGGGGCGTGGGCCGAAGGGGTGGCGCGTCGGCCACGTTGGCAGCAAGCTCGGTGAACATATCGCCCCACGGCCCCGCCTTCGTGCCCACGATCTGGTAGTTGGCCGATTTCCGGCGCAGGTCCTCGTCCGCCGGAATGCTGGCCAGGATGGGAATATCGACCGCACGCGCAAAGGCCGCCGCCTCGCCGGTGCCGTCGTCCTTGTTGATCACCAGACCCGCGACGCCGACATTGCCGCCCAGCTTGCGGAAATATTCTACGGCCGAGCAGACATTGTTGGCGACGTAGAGGCTTTGCAGATCGTTCGAGCCGACCAGGATGACCTTCTGCGCCATGTCGCGGGCGATCGGCAGGCCGAAACCGCCGCAAACCACGTCGCCCAGAAAGTCGAGAAGGACGTAGTCGAAGTCCCAGTCATGGAAACCGAGTTTTTCCAAGAGCTCGAAGCCATGAATGATGCCACGCCCGCCGCAGCCGCGTCCGACTTCCGGCCCGCCAAGCTCCATCGCGAAGACACCGCCGCGCTTGAAGCACACATCGCCGATCTGCACTTCCTCACCGGCCAGTTTCTTTTGCGTCGACGTTTCGATGATCGTCGGACAGGCCTTGCCGCCGAACAGAAGCGACGTCGTGTCGGATTTCGGGTCGCAGCCGATCAGCAGCACGCGTTTACCCATCTCGGCCATCATGTGGCTCAGGTTCGCCAGCGTGAACGACTTGCCGATGCCGCCTTTGCCGTAGATCGCGATGATCTGCGTCTTTTTGGTCGGCGCACCCTGCGGCACCTCGAGCGTCGGCTCCTCCGCCGCCTCGTCCTTCAGCTTGGCGTCATAGCCGCGCAGGTTCGGGATATCGAGGGTCATGCGTGCCCCTTCCAGTCGAGGATCATCTTCAGACATGCCGGATCGGCAAACGCCGTTTCATAGGCTTCGGCCGCCTCCGAGGCATTGGCGCGATGGGTAATCAGGCCGTCCAGCGACAAGGCACCGGCCTCGATCAACTGCCGGGTGGCAAGCAGGTCGTCGCGCGTCCATTCGGCGGCAATCCGCATCCGCGCCTCCTTCATGAAGGCGGGTGGAAAGGCGAAGGAAATCGGATCGGTGTAGAAGCCGGCCAGCACGATTTCGCCGCCCTTGGCGATCCGGCCGATCAGCGTGTTCAACAGATCGCCGTTACCCGAGGCGTCGTATATCGAGCGGTAGTCGCGGCGCTCGTCGCGCTCGGGGTTGAGGACGGTATAGCCCGTGGCGCCGGGAACGCGGTTGGCGTCGATCTCCCAGACCGTCGGCGCCGGTGCACCCGCGGCGATGGTCATTCGAGCCAGCAGGCGGCCCAGGACGCCGTGGCCGACAATCAGGTCGGGCGGGCGCTTGTCGAGCCCGGCCATGGCATGCCGCGCCGTGGCGGCCAGTGCCAGCAGGGCGCCCTCGGCACCAAGACCTGCGTCGACTTTGGTCACGCGATCTGCCGCCGTGACCAGCCTTCGCGACGCGCCGCCGAACAGACCCCGGGCATCCTGATAACAATTCGCCCCGGGCACGAAGACACGGTCGCCGGTCTTGAACGTGGTCTCCGACCCGGCCTCGACCACTTCGCCGACCGATTCGTAGCCGGGCACCAGCGGATAGCCCATTCCGGGGAATGGCGGCATCTGACCGGTCCAAAACAGTTTCTCGGTGCCGGTGGAAATGCCGGAATGCGTGATCTCGACGACCAGATCGGCCGGCTCCGGCGAGGTCAACGCGACGTTCTCAAGGGTCAGCGCTCTTGATCCGGACAATATTACCGCGGTGGCGTGCACCTGCATCTCCCCAAGGGTTCGACCGGAATGGCCGAGACTCAGCCCGAAAACGCGCGGGCTGGTGTAAGTTTAATGTTACACTCTCAACTGTCAACAAATTCTGACAATCGATGTACGGTGGGCTAGACAGACGGTGTGCGGGCGGTAACGACACTGGTCACGAACGGCCGGCGCGGTCTCGGGGCGCTGATGTCCACAAACCCCGCAGCTTGCAGCAATCCGGCAATCTGGCCGGCCGATCTGGTCCGTCCCGTTCGCATCGCCATACAATAAAACGCGAAATAGGCGTCCCCGGCCTTTTCCGGCCGGCTGTCGCCCAGCATCGGTTCGGACACCAAGATCAGCCCATTCGGCGGCAACACGTCCCGGACCCTGTGCAGCAGGGCGGCAACCGTTTCTTCGGAATGATCATAGAGCACGCGAATCAGGCTCACGGCATCCGCGCCTCCCGGCAGCGGGTCGTCGCGGAACGATCCGGCTGTGATCGACACACGGTCCGCCAAGCCCGCAGCCCCGAGTCGGTCCTGCGCCCCCGGCACCACTGCCGGCAGATCGAACAGCGACATTTTCAACTCGGGATATTCCCGCCCCACGGCCGCCAGAAAGGCTCCGGTCCCGCCGCCGACGTCCAGAAGGTGGTCGACGCCGGAAAGGCCGACGGTCTGCAGAACGTCCTCGGCCACAAGCACCTGACTGTCGGCCATCAACTCTGAATAGGTCTGCGCAGATCCGGGATCTTCCGCAGATGCGGCGCCGAAGACATAGGGCCAAAATCCGGCCAGTTCGGTCTCGGTCTCGCCGCGCAGAAACGCCACCGGATCCTCGAGGTCGCGGTACAAGACCCGATGGTGCCGGATCATGGCGTCCAGCCCAGGCACACCTAACAGCGATGCGCCGCGCCGGGCCAACGCAAATCTACCGTCCCGGCGCTGCTTCAGCAGGCCCAGCGCAGCGCCTGCGCGGAGCAGAGTCTCAAGCCGCTCGGCCGGAACCGCCACGGCGCCGGCCAGGCTTTCAGCATTTGCCGGACGTTCTGCCAGCCGGCGCAGCAGCCGCAATTCCACCAGCGCCAGCAGGACCTGGCTGTAGACAAATCCCGACACCAGATCAAACAACGCCTCGCCTTCGCGGCGCGCGATCCCTCTGGTCAGGGGAAACCGGGCGGCCCAGCGTTGAAACCGCCGCGACGCGGCAAGCTGGTTGCACCAGCCCGACAGGCTGATCCGCGGCTTGGCCCGGGCCGGCGCGCCCTCGTGCCGGGTATCGGTCATGTCAGGCGCGCTGGCGAACGGGGCTGGTCGCGGGGGCGACCGGCGTCACCTTTTCCGCATAGGATGTCACCATCTGCGCCAGCGCAGCTTCGCCCGGGCAGGACGGGATCGAGGCGATGGCTCCGCCGAGGATGTCCTTCAGCCGCTGGATCGCCCCGTCAACACCCAGCGACGCAACGGCATTCGGCCGGTCGTGCAGGTCGTCCTGACCGGCGGGCTTGCCCAACGTTGCTTCGTCATAAAGCGCGTCGCGCAGATCGTCGGCGACCTGAAACGCTTCGCCGATCCGTGCGCCCAACTCGTACCAGGGTTCGGCCTCCTGCCCGGCGGCGACCGCCCCCATCTGGGTCGCGGCGATGAACAACGCGCCGGTCTTGGCGCAGTGATACGCCGACAGGTCGACCATCTCTTCGCTTTCCCAGCCCTGGCCCGCGCAGATACCGTTCGGCATGCCCGAGCGGTTGGACAGGATCCGCACCAGTTCCAGCGCCCGCCTTGCTTCGGCGTCGCCAGCGCGCGCCAGCGTGTCGAAGGCCATGATGATCAGGCTGTCGCCGGTCAACAGCGCCAACGGCTCGGAATACGCGCGGTGGACCGACGGTTTTCCGCGGCGGATGTCGGCGTCGTCGAAACAGGGCAAGTCGTCGTGGACGAGGCTGGCGCAATGGATGAGTTCCAACGCCGCCGCGGCGGCGTTCGATAGCTCTGGCATGTCGTCGCCGCAGGCCAAAGCCACACTCAGGCAGATCGTCGGGCGAATCCGTGCGCCGCCCGGCGCCACCGCATAGTCGAGAGCGGCTGCCAGTTTCGGCGGCGCCGCCTGACCCTGGCCGCGCGCAATCGACTGTGCGATCGCCATTTCGATTCTGGACTTCAGGGGCATGCACGTCTCCGTCGGTTCCATCCAATTGTAAGCCAAAGCTTACAGTATGTGTAAATCATACTGGACAGCCGCTGCCGTCGAGTCAACAATCCAGATATGATCAGCGGGCGGGACAAAGTGGTGGTGATCGGCGCCGGGATGGGCGGGCTCGCTTCGGCGATGCGCCTTGCGCATGCCGGACTGGATGTCACCCTGGTCGACAGCCACGCTGCCCCCGGCGGCAAGATGCGGACGGTCGACAGTGCGGCCGGACCGGTGGATGCGGGGCCGACGGTGCTGACGATGCGGCACGTGTTTGACCGACTGTTTGCGGATGTGGGCGACGCGCTCGCGGCCCATGTAACGCTGGTTCCCGAGCCCGTTCTGGCGCGGCATTGGTGGCCGGACGGGTCCGGTCTGGATCTGTATGCCGACCGGCAAGCCAGCGCCAAGGCCGTAAGAGAGTTTGCCGGCAGCAGGGCCGAAGCGGAATTCCTCGGGTTCTGCGACAGCGCAGTTCGGTTGTTTGACGCCTTCGATGTCCCGATGATGCAGGCGCGGTCGCCCAGCTTTGCAAAACTGACGGCGCATGTCCTGAAAGACCCGGGTCTGATCCGCCATATGGCGCCGCTCCGCACCCTCGCGCGATCCCTGGCGAAACAATTCAGCGACCCGCGCTTGCGGCAACTCTTCGGGCGATACGCGACATATGTCGGCGGCTCGCCGTTCCGTTCGCCCGCCGTTCTGGGCCTGATCTGGCGGGCCGAAGAACAGGGGGTTTGGGCGGTGCAGGGCGGCATGCACCAACTGGCGCGGGCAATGGCGCGGGTCGCCGGGTCGCAAGGTGCGCGACTGATCTTCGGTGCACATGCCGAGCGGATTGAGGTGCGGGACGGCGCCGTCGGCGCGGTTCACCTGGCCGATGGCCGGTGCCTGCCTGCAGGCCGCGTTGTCTTCAACGGCGATCCCGCTGCCCTGACGACCGGCCTCTTGGGCGGTCCGTCTGCCCGGTCGGTGCCGCAAAGTGCCGCAACGCCGCGCAGTCTATCGGCGTATGTCTGGAGCTTTGCCGCGAAACCCAGCGGTCCGGACCTGACACATCACAATGTGTTCTTCGGCAGCGACCCCCAGCAAGAGTTCGGGCCCATCGGCGCCGGATTACCGCCGCAGGATCCCACACTCTACGTCTGCGCCCAGGACCGTGGCGCGGGGGCCTCGCCGGATGGCCTGGAACGGTTCGAAATCATCATGAACGGTGCGCCCACGGGAACGGGTGCGCCGGAGGAGCCCGAGCAATGTCTGATACGGACCTTCGAAACGCTGCGCCGGTTTGGCCTGATCTTCGATCCAGCACCGGGCCCGGAGGCCGTGACGACGCCCGCGGGGTTCGCCCGGCTGTTTCCCGCCAGTCAGGGATCCCTCTACGGGCGGAGCCCGCATGGCCTGATGGCGGCGTTCAGGCGGCCGACCGCGCGGACACGGTTGCCGGGACTGTACCTGGCCGGCGGCGGGGCGCATCCGGGGGCGGGGGTGCCGATGGCGACCCTCTCCGGCGCGCACGCGGCCGAGGCGATCTTGACGGACCTAACTTCCACCTCGACGTCCCGTCCAACGGCTACGCCTGGTGGTATGTCGACGGGATCAGCGATGACGGGACGCGCGCGGTCTCGGTCATCGGTTTCATAGGGTCCGTCTTCTCGCCCTGGTACCGCTGGTCCGGGCGGAAGCGGCCGGCGAACCACTGCTGCATCAACGTGGCCACCTATGGCCCCGGCGGGCGCTTCACGATGACCGACCGTGGGGAACGCGCGCTCAGGACGTCGCGGGATGTGTTCCAGGTGGGACCGAGTTCGATGCGGTGGGTCGGCGGCAGGCTGGTGATCGATGTCGATGAGATCTCATCGCTGCCGCTGATCAGCCGCGTCAGGGGACGGATCACGGTAACGCCGTCGGCCGTCACCGGTGTAGAGATGCCGCTGATCGGGGATGGCACGCATATCTGGCGGCCCTTCGCGCCGACCAGCCATATCGAGGTCGACCTGAACCGGGGCTGGCAATGGACGGGGCACGGGTATTTCGATGCGAATTTCGGGACCCGCGCGCTAGAGCAGGATTTCAGCTATTGGACCTGGGGCCGGTTTCCGCATCGGCGTGGATCGGTTTGTTTTTACGACGCGGCCCGCCGCGACGGAAGCGAGCTGGCGGTGGGGGTCCGGTTTGAAAAGGATGGCCGGGCCGAGGTGACGCCCGCGCCGCCGAAGGCCCGGATGAACCGGACATTGTGGGCATTGCGGCGCGAGACGCGGGCGGATGCGGGATTCCGGCCGCATCAGGTAAAGGCGATGCTGGACGCGCCGTTCTATTCCAGATCGGCCGTCAGGACCAAGATTCATGGGGACGAGACGGTGGGGGTGCACGAGGCGCTGGATCTGAACCGGTTCGCCTCGCCCCTTCTAAAGCCAATGCTGGCGGTACGGGTGCCACGGCGGGCCGGGTGGAGCTTTGAGGATTAGGCGGCTTCGACAGGCGCGTCCGGTTTGTTGTTTCGCCAGATCCAGAAATTCAGCGCACCCGCATAACTGACCCAGATCAGATACGGAATCAGCATCAGCGCCGCGATCCGGTCGAGAACCGCGCTGAAGACCAGCATGCCGGCAACCGAGACCCAAAGCGCCGCCAGCACAGCCATGCCTTGCCCCAGCCGCCGCAGCCCGAAGAAGACAGGAGTCCAGAGCGTATTGAGCGAAAACTGCAGCGCGAAAAAGGCCAAAGCCACGCCATTGCCGGGAATAAAGGCGACACGTGCAGCCGCCCACGCGATCAGAACGTAAAGAACCGTCCAGGCGATGGGGAACAGCCAGTTCGGCGGGGTCCAGCCGGGCTTGCGCAGGCTGTCATACCACGCGCCCGGTGGGAACGCCGCACCGGTGGTGCCGGCGGCAAAACAGGCTGCGAGGAAGATCGCGAAGACGAAGAAGTCCATGCCGTGGACCTAGCATGTTCCGGTGATGCATCAAAGACTGCGTTGCGCCTGGTCGTTCGCCTCGAGTTGGGCAAAGATGGACAACAGCGCGCCGGACCGTCCCTCGCCCCAGTCGCCGCGCGGCTGCGTGCGGGCACGGGCGGCGGCATCGACCAAAAACGCGACCTCGGGCGCGGGCGCGGCATGGAGCACGGCGGATCGCGGCATGACCGCGGTCAATCCCGAGCGCAGCATCGAGAGCCCGAGCCAGCCGATCTTTTGTCCCTTGGTCGTCCGGCCGCGCCACGACACGGTGTCGTAACCGTTGCGCCGAATGGCCCCGCCGATGCCCGCGTAGATATAGCGTGCGGCGAAAATTCCGGGGCGGCAACCGATCGGCAGTGCCTGGATGCCCGGTTCCGACCGGTAGTAGAAGCGGTCGGCGGTGCGCAGCAGGCGGCGCACCATATCGCGGATCTGATCATCGGGCAGCGGATCGGCAAAGAACGCCTGAGGGTCGATCCCGGCGTCGGCCATCCAGTCGAGCGGCAGATAGAGCCTGCGGGCACGTGCATCCTCGCCCACATCCCGGGCGATGTTGGTCAGCTGCATCGCCAGTCCCAGGTCGCAGGCCCGGGCCAGCGCGTCGGCATCGCGGACACGCATCAGCACCGCCATCATGGCGCCGACGGCAGAGGCAACGCGGGCGGAATAGTCCAGAAGCTCGCTGAGCGTCTGGTACTGCCGCCCCACGGCATCCCAGGCGAGACCTTCAAGCAGCGCCTCGGGCAGGGCGCGCGGCATATCGAAATCCTCGACAACGGCCGCAAAGGCCCGGTCGGCGGGCGCGTTTCTGGGTCGGCCGGCATAGACCAGATCGAGCCGGTCGCGCAGGGACAGGACGGCGTCGGCCTTTTCCTGATGCTCATCCACCGAGTCGTCTGCCAGACGGCAGAAGGCATAGAGCGCCAGCGCGGGGTCGCGCACCCTGGCGGGCAGCAGTTTCGAGGCCGTGTGAAACGACAGCGACCCGACCCTGATCGCCTGTCGGCAGTGGTCCATATCGCGCGGGTCGATCATTCGGCTGCCATTTTCATCGTTCCCGGGACGGTTTCGGCGTCGGGCACCAGCTTTGCCAGCACCTCGGCCGACGAGACGACGCCCGGCAGGCCCGCGCCGGGATGTGTGCCTGCGCCCGCAAGATACAGGCCGGACAGCTCCTCGCTGACGTTGTGCGGGCGGAACCAGGCGGATTGCAGGATCCGGGGTTCGATCGAAAAGCCTGCGCCGTACGGGCTGAGATAGCGGTTGCGGAAGTCGTCGGGCGTGAACACGAGGCTGGCGGACAGACGGTCGCCAAGGCCGGGAAGCAGTTGCTCTTCGAGCATGTTCTGAACCTTTTGCCGGTAGGTTTCCGCCTGGGCGGTCCAGTCGACCGGATCGTCGAAACCCAGATGCGGGACCGGCGAGAGCGCGTAGAACGTGTCGTCGCCGTAGGGCGCCGCGCCTGGGTCCGTGACCGTGGGACGGTGGACGTACAGGCTCATGTCGTCGGCCAGGTGGCCACGGATGAAGATGTCGCGCACGAGACCCCGGTAACGGGGGCCGTTGAGGATGGTGTGATGGCCGGCATCGGGCCACAGGTGGCGGGAATTGCGCGTGCCGAAATACCAGACGAAAAGGCCCATCGACCAACGGGTGCGTTTCAGTCGCGGCGGGGTCCAGCGGCGCTTGGCCTGGTTGCGCAAAAGCCAGTTATAGGTGTGGCCGGCATCGGCATTGGAGACGGTTATATCGGCAGGGATCGTTTCGCCGCCGGCGAGGCGGACCCCTCTGGCCCTGTCGCGCCGAACCACGATTTCGTCGACTTCGGCGCCTTGCACAACCTGTCCGCCCTGGGATTTCACGACACGCGCCATGGCGTCGGCGATTGCCTGGACACCGCCCATGGCATAGTGGACGCCGAATTCCTTTTCGAGATGGCTGACGAGGATATACATCGATGTGACGTGGAACGGGTCGCCGCCGATGAAAAGCGGGTGAAAGGACAGGGCCATGCGCAGGCGTTCGTCCTTCACGCGTTTGGCGGCGTGGGCATAGACCGACCGGTCGGCGCGGAGCATCGCGAAGGTGGGCAGGACCTTGATCAGTTCCCACAGCTCGTTCATCGGACGGCGACCGAGATCTTCGAATCCGAACGTATAGCGGCGTTCGCTGTCCCTGAGAAACCTGTCGTAGCCTTTGAGGTCCCCGGGCGACAGCCGCGCAACCTCGGCGCGCATGGCATCGGTGTCCTGGCGGGCGGTGAAGGTGCTGCCGTCGGGCCAACGGATTTCGTAGAACGGGTCGAGCGGGCGGAGATCGACCTCGGCATCGAAATCTCGGCCACAGGCGGCCCAAAGCTCGCGGAAGACCTGCGGAACGGTCACGATGGTGGGCCCGAGGTCGAAGCGGTGGCCGTTTTGCACGATCGAGGATCCGCGTCCGCCGGGGCGGTCGAGCCGGTCGAGCACGGTGACGCGGTAGCCCTTGGCGCCCAGCCGCATGGCCGAGGCGAGCCCGCCGAGCCCCGCGCCGATCACCACCGCGTGGGCGCGGGTGTCGCCAGGGGCGGGACTGGCCGGGTACGGAGCGACTCTTGTCAACATGAATATACGATACATTGTCTAGCAAAGTTTACAATCCTGCTGTTCAATCTTGCCGTGTCAACGCACTACGGGTTTCCAAGGCCCGGCAGCTGTGTCAGATTGAGTTGACACTTCGGCGTTTTAGGAGGTCGGACGATTCAAACGGTCAGTCTTAGCTTCTACCGCTTCGGCAGCCTCGGCGCGCGGGCCTGGGCGTTCGGCATGATGGGCGCGGCGCGGCTGGCGTTGCCGAAGGTGCCGGATATCGGGTTCTGGAAGCTCTGCGGGTCCGGGACGGGCGAGGGATTCACGCCGCTGCCGAATACGGCGGTCTATGCGGTTCTGGCGGTGTGGCCGTCGGAGGAGATTGCGCGCGCGCGGACGGCGGAGGCGCCGGTCTTTCAAAGCTACAAGGCGCGGTCGGTCGAGGACTGGACGGTGTTTCTGAACCCGACCTCGGCCCGCGGCGGGTGGTCGGGCACAGCGCCCTTCGCGCCGGCCGAGCGCACGCTGGCGGGGCCGATTGCGGCGCTGACGCGGGCGACGATCAAGCCCAAGGTCCTGTTGCGGTTCTGGCGGCGCGCGCCGGGCATATCCGACGTCATCGGCGCCGATCCCAACGTGATGTTCAAGATCGGTATCGGCGAGGTGCCCTGGCTGCACCAGGTAACGTTTTCGATCTGGCCCGACCAGGCGTCGATGAACGCCTTTGCCCGCGCCGACGGGCCGCATGCGCGCGCGATCCGGGCCGTGCGCGACGGGAACTGGTTCAGCGAAGAGCTGTACGCGCGCTTTCAGATTGCAGGTGATCGCGGTAGCTGGGGCGGGGCAAGCCCGCTGGCGGCGGCCGGGGCAAAGGCGGCATGAGCGTGCAGCCCTTTCCGTTCTCCGCCATCGTCGGGCAGGACGAGATGAAACAGGCGATGGTGCTGACGGCCATCGATCCCGGCATCGGTGGGGTGCTGGTATTCGGCGATCGCGGGACCGGAAAGTCCACTGCCGTGCGCGCGCTGGCGGCGCTGCTGCCGAAGATCAGCGCCGTTGCGGACTGTCCGGTCAACTCGGAAAGACCAGAGGATTGCCCGGACTGGGTCGAACTGAACTCCGCCCGCGTCGTCAAGAGACCGACCCCGGTGGTCGATCTGCCCCTGGGCGTCACCGAGGACCGCGTCGTCGGCGCGCTGGATATCGAGCGTGCCCTGACCCGCGGCGAAAAGGCGTTCGAGCCCGGGCTGCTGGCACGGGCCAACCGCGGGTACCTCTATATCGACGAGGTGAACCTGCTCGAGGACCATATCGTCGATCTGCTGCTCGACGTCGCCCAGTCGGGCGAGAATCTGGTGGAGCGCGAAGGCCTGTCGATCCGGCATGCGGCGCGGTTCGTGCTGGTCGGCTCCGGCAACCCCGAAGAAGGGGAACTGCGCCCGCAACTGCTGGACAGGTTCGGCTTGTCGGTCGAGGTCGCGTCGCCCGCCGACATTGCCGAGCGGATCGAAGTGATCAAACGGCGCGGCGCCTATGAGGTCGACAACGCCGCGTTCATGCGGCGCTGGCGGGCGGCGGATACCAAGTTGCGGAACCGGATTCTGCAGGCGCGCGAGGATCTGGCGGGCGTGCGGACCGGCGACGATGTGCTGCGGGATTGCGCCGAGCTTTGCGTTGCACTGGGTTCGGACGGACTGCGCGGAGAATTGACGATGCTGAAGGCTGCCCGCGCGCTGGCGGCTTTCGAGAATGCCAGTGCTATCGACCGGGATCATCTGCGCCGCGTGGCGGCCTCGTCGCTCAGGCACCGGCTGCGCCGGGATCCGCTGGATGAGGCGGGATCGGGTACGCGCGTGATGCGCGCACTGGAGGAGGTGTTCGGCTGACCGACGGCGAACGGCAATGGCAGCACGCGATGCTGGCGCTGGAGCTATTCGCGCTCGACCCGGTCGGTCTGGCCGGTCTTTGGGTGAGGGCCCGGTCCGGGCCGGTGCGCGACCGGTTTCTGCAGCATGTGCGCGCGGTGCGGTTTCCGTTGCCGCTGGTCAAGATCCCGCCGGGCAGCGACGACGCGGTTCTCTACGGCGGGTTCGACTGGTCGAGCGCGCTGAGCGATGGCCGGCTGATGGAGCGGCCCGGACTGCTGTCGAGGCCGTCCGTGCTGTTGCTGCCGATGGCAGAGCAGTGTGCCGCCGGATTGTCCGCCCGGCTGGGGCAGGCGCTGGACCGGGGCGACTGTGCCGTGATCGCGCTGGATGAAGGCGAGGACGGGCTGAGCGGGGCGTTGTCGGATCGCCTCGGTATCTACATCGATCTGGAAGGCGTGTCGTGGCGGGACTGTACCTTGGCGCCAAGGCTTGGCGAGGGCTTGAAGCATCCCATTCTGGAATCGGTGCGCCTGACCGGGCAGGACCTCGAACATCTGACCGTGCTGGCGGCGCGGCTGGGCATTCCCAGTCTGCGCGCGCCCCTGCTGGCCGCCAGGGCGGCGCGGGCCCATGCCGGAATTCAGGGCCGCACGGAGGTTTGCGAGGAGGATCTCGCCGTGGGTGCCGGTCTTGTTCTGGCGCATCGGGCGCTGAGCCTGGAGGTGCCCCCCGACGAGCCGGAGGATCAGCCGACACCCGAACCGGAGGCAGCCGATCGGCCCGCACAGGATCGGGACATCGAGGATCTGTCCCAGCAAGAATTGCTGCTGGAGGCGGTGAAAGCCGCTCTGCCACGGGATGTTCTGGAGCGTCTGGCAAGCGAGCGGGCCGCGCGCAGGGCCAAGGGCGCGGCGGGCAGCGGCGCGGCGCGGCACGGAAACCGGCGCGGCCGCCCTTTGCCTTCGCGCCCCGGACAGTTGGGCAGTGGCGCGCGGATCGACCTGATCTCGACCCTGCGGGCCGCCGCCCCCTGGCAACGGATGCGCAAGGCGTTGTCGCCGGGGCGCGACGGCATCCTGTTTCGCGCCTCGGACATCCGGATCAAGCGCTATGAAGAGAAATCGGACCGCCTGCTGATCTTTGCGGTCGATGCCTCGGGCTCTGCCGCGGCGTCGCGGCTGGCCGAGGCGAAGGGGGCGGTGGAGCTGCTGCTGGCAGAGGCCTATGCGCGGCGCGATCACGTGGCGCTGATCGCGTTCCGGCGGCAGGAGGCCGAACTGCTGCTGCCGCCGACCCGGTCGCTGGTGCAGACCAAACGCCGGCTGGCGGCGCTGCCGGGCGGGGGAGGGACCCCGATGGCGGCCGGGCTGCAGGCGGCCGCCGCGCTGGCGGAACTGGAACGGCTGCGGGGGATGACACCGACCATCGCGGTTCTGTCGGACGGACGGGCGAATATCGCGCTCGATGGCTCTGCCGACCGCGCCGCCGCCCGGTCGGACGCGATTCACATCGCCCGGCGGATCGCCCATGCCGGGACCGCGGCACTTATGATCGATACCGCGCCGCGGCCGCAGCCCGCGCTGCAGGAGCTGTCGGCGCAGATGGGGGCGTGGTATCTGCCCCTGCCGCGCGCACAGTCGCAGCGGTTGTCGCAGCAGATTTCATCGGCGATGGCAGGGTAGGCCCATGACGTGGCCGCCGCCCGACGGTTGGCCCAATCGGGCGGCCTCGCGCCAGGTCCGCTGCGCCCCGCATCGCTGGCATCTACAGACCGCCGGAACCGGCAAGACCGTGCTGCTGCTGCACGGGGCGGGGGCCTCGACCTCAAGCTGGCGGGATGTGTTTCCGGCGCTTGCGCAGACCTTTCGCGTCGCGGCTGTGGATTTACCCGGGCACGGGTTCACCAGCCTTGGCCCGCCGGCGTCGAGCGGTCTCGACGGAATGGCCGCGAACCTGCACGCGCTGTGCGTTCAAGAGGATCTGGTGCCGGATGCCATCGTCGGCCATTCGGCAGGCGCGGCCATCGCCTTGCGCCTTTGTGAAGTCGCCGAACGCAAACCGGGGGCTGTCGTCGGCCTGAATGCAGCGCTCGGCAAGTTCGACGGATTGGCCGGCGTTCTGTTTCCGGTGATTGCCAAGGGTCTGGCGGCGGTGCCTTTCACGGCGTCGGTGTTTTCGGCGCTGGCCGGCAGGCGGCGGCAGGTCGCGGCGTTGCTGGGGTCGACGGGATCCGCAGTCGATGACGCGGCGCTGGACAGTTACCTGCCGCTCGTGCGGGATCCGGACCACGTCAAGGGCGCGTTGACCATGATGGCGCAATGGCGGCTTGACGGATTGTTGTCGCGGCTTGATCAGATCGACGTGCCGACGCTGTTTCTGGCCGGTGCGTACGACCGGACGGTCCCGCCGCGTGTGTCCCAGAGCGCGGCCGCGGCCGTGCCCGGCGCGCAGGTCGAAATCCTGCCGGGACTGGGACATCTGGCGCATGAGGAGGCGCCGGACGAGATCGCGGGCCGGATCGCGGCGTTCATCTCGGCCGTTTAGGGTTGGATTGCTGCACCGGCACCTGGAAGCCCAGCAAGCCGGCCCGACGGGTCTGTGACGCGCCAACAAACCGTCGATTGCGATGAACGTCGGTAAGCGCATGTTCGACCGGATCTGGTCTGGAGGGGACGTAGTTGATGTAGCGAGAAGCAGTGCCATCGCCGACCCGCGGGGAGGCGATCCACACCTTTGAACGGCTCGGTTTATGCCAGCAAAGTCCGAACGAACTTAATGCGATAAGCCAGTACCAGCAAAAAATCGCCTCCCCTTCGGAGCGGGTCGGCGATAGCGCAGCGGGGCTACGCCCCTTGAATCCGCGCCAAGGGTTGTGTGCAAGCGTCCGCTCCAGACCAAAAAAAAACCTACGATTCACGCACAACATTTCGCGCTCTAGACTTCGTAGGCCGCCAGCACCTTCCAGTCGAATTTCACCCCCGTCCCGGGTTTGTTCGGGGCGACGGCAAGGTGGTCTTTGACCACCAGCGGGCGGCGGGTGTAGCGGTCGATGGGGAAGGAGTGGACCTCGAGCCAGCCGGACTGCGGCTGGCCGGCCATCAGGCTGACATGCAACTCCTGCATGCCATGGCTGCAGACGGGGATGCCGATCTCGGCACAAAGCGCGGCGACCCTGAGCCAGCCGGTGATGCCGCCGCAGTTGCTGGCGTCGGGCTGCAGGTAACTGAGCTTCGACCAGCGGGCGGCGTGGCGAAACTCTTCGATGATATGCAGGTTCTCGCCCATGGCGAGCGGCATGCCGGTTACATCCGCGATACGGCCGTATGCCTCGAAATCGTCGGGGATGATCGGCTCTTCGAACCAGAGCAGGCCGAAGGGTTCGAAGGCATTGGCGGCTTCGATGGCCTGGGCTTCCGTCATCGAATAGTTGGCGTCGACCATAAAGGCGATATCCCGGCCGATCAGGTCGCGGACGGCGGCGATGCGGTCGATGTCTTCGGCCAGCGTCGGCTGGCCGATCTTGATCTTGACGCCGTTGAAGCCGCGGTCGAGGTAGCCGCGAACGCTGTCCAGCAGCTTGGGCAGGGGAAAGTTCAGGTCGATGCCGCCGCAATAGGCCTTGCACGTGCGGCCGTGGCCACCGGCCATTTGCCAAAGCGGCTGTGCGGTGTCCTTGCCGCGGATATCCCACAGCGCGATGTCGACAGCTGAGATGGCAAAGCTGGCGATGCCGCCGCGGGCGACATAGTGGACATGCCACTGCATCGCATCATAGAGCGCTTCGATTTCGGCGGCGTCCCGGCCGATCAGGAAGGGGGCCAGGTCATGCTCGACCATTGCCTTGATCGCGTGGCCGCCCTTGCCGCCGGTATAGGTGTAGCCGGTGCCGTGACTTCCGTTGTCCAGCGTGATCGTACAGGTGATCAACTGAAAATGGGTGTGGTCGCCGTGCTTGGCGTCGACCAGCACCTCGTCGAGCGGGATGTTGAACAGTCGGGCTTCGATGGTGGCGATGGCTGGCATTTCGGTCTTCTTGGTTTTGGCAAGTCAGCCCCTTCACGTTGGCCCGCCAAGGGCCACCTGCGCAAGTGGCGGCCGGCGGCGCCTTAGAGATCGCGGCATTCCGGCACTGGTGTGACTGCCTTGCCGGTGGCGTGGAAGGTGGTGAGGTTGCTGACCGCCAGATCGCCCATCGCCTGCCGGGTCTCGACGGTCGCGGACCCGACATGGGGCAGCAGCGTGACGTTGTCCATGCCGATGAGCGCCTGCGGGACGTGGGGTTCGTTTTCGAACACATCCAGACCGGCATACCCCAACCGCCCGTCCTGCAAGGCGTTGACGAGTTCCGCCTCGTCGACGACCGAGCCGCGGGCAACGTTGATCAGGATGCCGTCCGGTCCCAGCGCGTCCATCACCTGGCGGTTCACCAGGTGCCGCGTTGCCGCGCCGCCCGGCGTGATGACGATCAGGATGTCGGCGTCGCGCGCCATCTCCGTCAGATCGGCATAGTAGCGATAGGGCGCGTCCTTTTGCGTGCGGGCATGGTAGACGACCTCGACGCCGAAGACCCGCAGCTTTTCGGCGATGGCCAGACCGATGCGGCCCAGGCCGAGGATCCCGACGGTCATGCCGCGCACCGAGCGCGACAGGGGCGCTTCGCCCTCCGCCGCCCAGCGTCCGGCCTTGAGATAGGCGTTGTCGGCCAGAAAGTTACGCGCGACGGCCAGCATCAGCAGGACGGCTGTGTTTGCGACCTCGTCGTTCAGCACGTCGGGCGTGTGGGTGACGGCGATGCCGCGGGCGACGGCGGCGGGGGTGTCGATGGCGTCGTAGCCGACGCCGTAGTTCGAGATCGCCTTGAGGTTTGGCATCCGCTCCATCATCGCGCCGGAAACGCCGCCGTGATACATCGACAGAAGATATTCGATCCGGTCGCCGTGGGCGTCGAGCACCGCGTCCGTGACGCCCTGGGCACGGATCACGTCGAACATCTCTGCGAGCCGGCCGAACATGCGCTCGGTCGCGCCGCCGGTGACGAGGCAGACCGGTTTGGTCATGCGTCCGCCTTCACGGTCTGGCGCTGCTGGCCGAGCCTTTCGATCCAGACATCCATGACATCGCCGTCCTTCAGGTAGACCGGGTCCGGCTTTATTCCCATGCCGACGCCGGGCGGTGTGCCGGTCGAGATAACGTCGCCCGGGTGCAGGGTGAAAAGCTGGCTGAGATGTTCGATGATCTCGGCCACCGTAAAGATCATCGTGCGCGTGTTTCCGGTCTGCATGCGCGCGCCGTTGACGTCGAGCCACATGTCGAGCGCCTGCGGATCCGGGATTTCGTCGCGCGTCACCAGCCAGGGTCCCGTCGGGCCGAAGGTGTCGCAGGACTTGCCCTTGGTCCATTGACCGGAAAGCTTGGCTTGAAAGTGGCGTTCCGAGACGTCGTTGACGACGCAGTATCCCGCCACGTGGTCCAGGGCGTTCTCTTTGCTGACGTATTTGCATTCCGTCCCGATGACGACGCCCAGTTCGACCTCCCAATCGGTCGAGACCGAGCCGCGCGGCATGACGACGTCATCATTGGCGCCGACGACGGCCGAGTTCGCCTTCATGAAGAGGATCGGATGCTCGGGCGGCTCGGCGCCGGTTTCCAGGGCGTGGTCGGAATAATTCAGCCCGATGCACATGAATTTGCCGATACCACCGACACAAGGTCCAAACCGGGCGGGTCCCTTGACGGCAGGCAGGCTTTCGGGGTCGAGGGCGCGAAGGGCTTCGAGACCCGTATCGGACAGGGTATCGCCCGCGATATCGGTCACGTGGCCGCCGAGATCGCGGATGTTTCCGTCGGCGTCGATCAGGCCGGGGCGTTCCTGGCCGGGGTTTCCATAGCGGCAGAGTTTCATGTCTGTCTCCTTGGGTCTTTGCGGGGCCAAAATTCCCCGAAGAATTTTGCCAAGGACTTTCGAAAATCCTTGGTCCCTGTGATCAGTGGTTGTCTCGGGGCACGTGCCTGCGGGCGATGTCCCTGTGGGCGTCGGCGCCTTTCAGCGTCATGCCCTCGCTGAACGGGCGTACCCGGTCGCGGAAGATGTCCTGCCAGGGCGACTGGCTTTCGGGGGCCGGCAGCTTCGGCTGCCGGGCGCGGCGGGCCGCCAGTTCGGCGTCGTCAACCAGCATGTCGGCGGTGCCCTTTTGCAGATCGATCCGCAGCCGGTCGCCGGTCTTCACATGCGCCAGCCCGCCGCCGTCTGCGGCCTCGGGAGAGGCGTTGAGGATCGAGGGCGAGCCCGAGGTGCCCGACTGGCGCCCGTCGCCGATGCAGGGCAGCGCGTGGACGCCGCGTTTCAACAGATAGGCAGGTGCCCGCATGTTCACGACCTCGGCGCCGCCGGGGTAGCCGATGGGCCCGGCGCCGCGCATGATCAGGATGCAGTGCTCGTCGATGCCGAGGCTTTCGTCGTCGATTCTGGCGTGGAATTCCTCGGGTCCGTCGAACACGACGGCGCGGCCTTCGAACGCCATGGGATCGCCGGGGGTTTCCAGATAGCGGGTGCGGAATTCCTCGCTGATCACGCTGGTCTTCATGATTGCGCTGTCGAAGAGATTGCCCTTGAGATTGAGGAAGCCGGCATTCTGCAGCATCGGTTCGGCGACAGGTTTGATCACGTCCGTGTTCTGGCTGCGCAACCCGCCACAGTTTTCCGCCATGGTCTTGCCGTTGACCGTGATCGCATCGGGATGCGGCAGAAGCCCCGCGTGCAGCAACTCGCCGATGACCGCAGGCACGCCGCCGGCGCGGTGGTAATCCTCGCCCAGATACTCTCCCGCGGGCTGCAGGTTCACCAAAAGCGGGATTTCGTAGCCGAGACGCTGCCAGTCGTCGTTGTCAAGCGGCACGCCCAGATGGCGGGCGACCGCGTTCAGGTGGATCGGCGCGTTGGTCGAGCCGCCGATGGCGGAATTGACGACGATGGCGTTCTCAAACGCCTCGCGGGTCATGATCTGGCTCGGCCGCATGTCTGTCCAGACCTCTTCGATGATGCGCTGGCCGGTGCGATAGGCGATCTGGCCGCGCTCGCGATAGGGCGCGGGGATCGCGGCGGAGCCGGGAAGCTGCATCCCAAGCGCCTCGGCCAGCGAATTCATCGTCGTCGCGGTGCCCATGGTGTTGCAGTAGCCGGTGGAGGGAGTGGAGGAGGCCACCATCTCCATGAAGCCGTCATCGTCGATTTCGCCTGCGGCCAAGAGCTCACGCGCCTTCCAGACGATGGTGCCCGAACCGGTGCGCTGGCCGTTGAACCAGCCGTTCAGCATCGGGCCAACCGACAGCGCGATGGCGGGGATATTGACGGTGGCGGCGGCCATCAGAAGCGCGGGCGTGGTCTTGTCGCAGCCGATCATCAGCACGACGCCGTCGATCGGGTAGCCGAAGAGCGTCTCGACGAGGCTCAGATAGGCGAGGTTGCGGTCGAGCATCGCCGTGGGGCGCTTGCCGGTTTCCTGGATCGGGTGGACGGGGATTTCGATCACCGTGCCACCCTGGCTGATCACGCCGTCGCGGACGCGTTTGGCAAGCTCCAGGTGGTGGCGGTTGCAGGGGGAAAGATCACTGCCGGTCTGGGCGATGCCGATGATCGGCTTGCCGGACTGGAGCTCCTCGCGAGTGAGGCCGTAGTTCAGGTAGCGCTCAGTATAGAGTGCGGTCATTTCCCGGTCGTCGGGGTTGTTGAACCAGAGCTGGCTACGGAGTTTTGGCTTGTCTGTCATGCTGTTTCCCTATCGGGATCCGCCGGGCGGCGGCCCCGTCGCCATTGTTGCTAGAACCAATGGCGCATTCAATGGCGACCCCCCGGCATATTTCTAACAAGATGAAGAGGGACGGGTCATCCGGACCAGCCGCCGTCGATGTAATGCGGCTGCCCGGTCGTGAAGGCGCTTTCGTCACTGGCGAGGTAGACGGCGAGCGCCGCGATTTCCTCGGGCTGGGCGACGCGGCCCATTGGCTGGCGCGAGACGAACATCTCGAGCGCCTTTTCGTAGCTGCCGACCTCTTCGCCAAGCGCCTTCACGCGGTCGTGCCAGCTTGGGCTCTCGACGGTGCCGGGACAGATCGCGTTGCAGCGGATGCCCCGGGTGATGTAGTCGAGCGCCACGGATTTGGTGATGCCAAGCACGGCGGCCTTGGTGGCGCCGTAGATGAACCGGTTCGGGGCGCCCAATTTGGACCCCAGCGCCGAGGACATGTTGATGATCGAGCCGTGGCCGCGCTCGAGCATACCCGGCAGGGCGGCGCGGATCGTGCGGAACATCGACGTGACGTTGAGGTCGAAGGCGAAGTCCCATTCTTCGTCGGTGGCGTCGAGTACCGTGCCGTGATGCACGAAGCCCGCGCAGTTGAAGAGCACGTCGGGTTGGGCGCGGTCGACGCCAGCGTGGACGCTCGCGTCGTCGCGCACGTCGAGCACGAAGGTCGTGAGGTTTGGGTGCGAGAGATCGGCCAGCGTGGCCTCGTTGATATCGGTCGCGAAGACCTGGGCGCCTTCGTCAGCCATGGCCAGCGCTGAGGCGCGTCCGATGCCCTGTCCGGCCGCCGTGATCAGTGCGCGTTTCCCGCTAAGGCGTTCTTTTGACATGTGAATCCCCCCGGCGAACTGCCCGCGCATCCGTGTGGGCGGCGCAGCGCATACAGGCCTATGCGAAAGCGGCGCAAAAAGCTAGGGTCGCGTGCGGCTGGATGCGGGGAGGCAATTCGATGGCGGATGTGGCGGTTCTGGGGACCGGGCTGATGGGCGGGCCGATGGCTCGGAACCTGGCTGCGGCGGGGCAGAGGGTGCGGGTCTGGAACAGGACCTTGGCGAAGGCCGAAGCCTTGGTGGCGGACGGCTGCGTGTTGGCTGCAACGCCCGCGGAGGCGGTCGCGGGGGCCGACGTGGTGATCACCATGCTCAGCGACGGGATCGCGTCTTGTGCGATGGTGGAGGAAGTCGGCGACCAGGTGGGTGAGGGTGCGGTCTGGGTGGATATGTCCTCGACGAAGCCCGAGGAGGCGCGGCGGCAGGCGGAAGTGCTGGGCGCCTCGCGGCATATCGATGCGCCGGTCTCAGGCGGGACCAAGGGGGCGGAGGCAGGGTCTTTGGCGATCATGGTGGGGGGTGAGGCGGAGGTGTTCGCGCGCGTGGCGCCGGTGCTGGAGGCGATGGGGCGGCCGGTGCATGTGGGGCCATCGGGGGCAGGGCAGTTGGCGAAACTGGCGAACCAGTCGATCGTGGCGGGGACGATCGGGGCGGTGGCGGAGGCGATGCTCTTGCTGGTGAAGGGCGGCGCGGACCCGGCGGCGGTGCGTCAGGCGCTTAAGGGCGGGTTTGCGGATTCGACGAT